>Ga0182024_10000040_pt1 | contig 219918 bp, 204 predicted proteins | sample P32metaG_FD_120480 | JGI IMG/M metagenome (GOLD analysis project Ga0182024, IMG submission 120480) | Permafrost microbial communities from Stordalen Mire, Sweden - P3-2 metaG (Illumina Assembly) | ecosystem: Environmental > Terrestrial > Soil > Wetlands > Permafrost | place: Sweden: Stordalen...
CGATCACCAAATTGTATTTGTCGAGCGGATCGGGATTTTGCCAAGCAGGAGGGTGAGCGTTTTCCAGCAATGCGTGGTTGTAAGATTCATCCGGCAACATCTGCCGCGAAAATTTATCTTGCTGCATCAGTCGTCTTATCCAAGTGCGCAATCGCCACTACAACCAACCGCCCGTGAACCCGGCGCGCTGTAGGCCGACCCCGATATAGGGGCACTGCCGCATCAGGTTCCAGAGCAGTTGGGAGCGATAGTTTTCGATCATCATCAAGACTATCCCCTGGTCGAGGCCGAAATAGTCCTCGGATGTCCAACAGCTGCGGCCGTTGCCGGCTAAGGTGGGATTGAGACCGCTCGGTAACATATATTCGGGGGCCATCTCCGGATATCGCTCAATAAGGTGACGTAGCGAGGGAATCGCGATCGTGGGCGCAAACGGGATTGACCCGAGCGTGGCCGATGGCGCGATGGTTCCGTCGTCCGGTCCATACGGCACGCCGCGGGCGGAATAGCCGAAAAAGCGCCGGTCTCTGCCGTCTCTCCGGCGCGTCAGGTTGCCCGGCCCGTCGCCTGCCGAAAGCCCCCAACAGTTTTCGCCGTAGCCTTCGAATTCGTGGGGATTATGCAATGCGTACTCGCGCTGAACGTAGGCCGCCCGCCGGCTGTTCTCAAAGTAGTCAATTCCCTTTTCGCGCATGAACCGATCCTGGATAACCCTGAAATCGATCCAGGCATGGGAAAATTGATGGATGAACAGGGGGCCAGCGTACAGAAACTCGTGGCCGTAAAGACTCTCCCATTGGTAAGTCGCGGTCCATGCCGAATAGCTGCTATCCGGCAGTGGATGGGTGGGCGACGCCAGGCCCAATACATAGAGGATGGTCGCCTCGCTATAGCCCTCCCAACCGTAATGCAGAAAACCGCATTCCGGTTTCCACCCCTGCGAGAGAGTGGATTTGCTGATTTGCGCCCACTGCCAATCAATCCGGCGATATAGCGCATCTGCGAGTTCGCGAATCTCCGTTTCGCTTTGAGTGCCGCCGGAAAAATAAACGCCTGCGATCAGTATTCCGGCAAGCAACAAAGCCGTATCGATCAGCGACAGCTCAGATTGCCAAACCCGTTTGCCACTGTGCAGATCAAGGAAGTGATAGTAAAAGCCCTTGTAGCCGGTCGAATCTGCGTTTTCATTCTGAGCGCTGGTCCAGAAAAAACGCAGCGTAATCAACGTGCGTTGCGCGGCGTCCTCGCGCGTTATCCACCCACGCTCCACCGCTACAGGATAGGACGACAGTGCGAATCCCACCACGGCGATGCTGGCGGGCGAACCTTTGCGCGTCGTATCCGCCACCAATCCATTGGCAGGGTTGATGGCCTGCAGAAAGTAGTCGAAGGCCGCCCGCTGGATTTTGTCCAGCAGCGCCTCGTCGGATAGTGCCCGCCGATCACCCACGATCACGCCGCAATTTGCAAAGTAACGGAAGCGACCCCGAGAGGTGGCATCGTTATGTCGAGCTCAAGCGCGCCGCCTTGATATCGGCAAGCTTGCGTTTCGTCCGTCAATCGCGATGCGATATGCAGTCCCGTCAAAGCGCTAGCATACAGAGGCCTCGGCTCGCCAATATCATGGCGTCTACGTTTAGCGTTAGCGTGATCTTGATCGATTCGCTGGATCGTCGCCCTGGCGGGGGAACCGGAATCCTTAGAGATTGTTCGCATCAAGTGATAGCGATCAGATGGCGTTGCAGAGGATAATTCGCAAGCAGAATAGTCGGCACATTGCCGTTAAAGATAGTCCAAGCATCGATTGTATAACCTTGCCCGAACCCGATGGCTTCCATGATGGTCTTTATTATCGAGTGAAACAGCAGCTCGGCTTGCCGGCCCGGAAGGGGTGGGTCGTCCCCGGGACCGTCTTGCTTCCGAGTTCCATTCAATAAATGGTCTCCTACTTTAAGGTCGTGTGTGACGTGAGTGCGATCTCCATTGCGCTAGTCTTGGTGTTCAGCAGGATAAGTGACCTGCGTTCCGTCCACCTTCCCCCAATGTGTAAGAGTGTGAGGTCGTGTACGGATGTCTCTGATGATTTCTCGCACTTCGATTCTTCGTGCCAACAACGCATCTGCTATCAGGGAGCGATGACAGCGCCAAGGAACGGCTTCGGCGCACATAATTGCGATCGGTTCTGACTTCGCAAGTTTTATCAAATCGTCCAGATTTTTCTGAAACTCAGACGTCTGCATGTAATCAGCAAAGCCACGGAAGCTGGCGTTGTGCCAACCGGTATTGAGGGAATCCCGGAGCGAATGCCGGAAGCCGCCCAGTCCAGGCATGTAACTGTAGTGAAGGCGAGCGGAATGCAAGGCACGCGATAATTGGCGTCGGTTGAACTGCGGATTGTGCCGCGAACGTGGGACAGTGCGTACATCGACTAGTCGCTTTACTTGATGTGCTTTCAGTAGGTGGATGAACTCCTTCGCCGGACGGGTGGAGTGCCCGATGGTCATGACAATCAGCGGTGTGGGTGATGTCGCATCCACCTTAGGTTCCTTTTGCGAGAGTCATTGGCATCCCACCAATCTCAATCCTTCGTCTCTCGAGGCGCAGGGTTTGTCCCAGCGTGACTGCGTTTTCGGGAGGAAGCAGGCTGACACGAGCACCAGCCAAATTGTGACAGGGGGACCACTGCACAACCTCAGCATGATTGTGATGCCACGGATGCTGGTCAGATCTCTCGACTTAAGTCTACAACTTCGGCCAGCAACTCCGACAGGTCGCGCACCTTTATGGTCTCTTCCAGTGAACGTGCTTTGACTGCATCTTCGAGCATCGTCATGCAGAAAGGACATCCCACCGCGACCGTTTCTGGCTTGGTCCTTGCGAGCTGAATGAGTCTGTGCTCGTTAATGCGAGTTCCGCCGACTTCCTCTTTCCAAAAACAACCGCCGCCCGCACCGCAACAGTAGGTGCGGTTTTTCGATTCGGCGGCTTCCTGAAGTTCAGTTTCAGGAATGGCGTTCAACATTGCTCGTGCGCTTTCCCATTTACCATCGTGCCGCGCCATGAAACAGGGGTCATGGTAGGTGATCCGTGCCGCAAGAGGTTTCTCGAAACGGAGCCGGCCTGCACGGCGGAGCTCATCGAGAAATTCTGCTTCGTGCAAGACTTCGTAACCCATGGCGCCGAAATCGGGATATTCCTTCTTCAGATTGTGGTAGCAATGGGGGCACTGCGTGACAATTCGCCGCGGCTTATACCGACTGAGGGTCTCGATATTGTGCCGCGCGACGGTTGCATACAGATACTCGTTACCGAGGCGCCGTGCCGGATCGCCGGTACAGGTCTCTTCCTTCCCAAGTATGGCGAACTTCACACCTGCCCGTTCCATCAACGTGGCGAAAGCACGACTCACCTTCTGGTTGCGCCCATCGTAAGATCCGAGGCATCCGACCCAGTAAAGCGCGTCGATTTGTCCAGGGTCGTCAACCTCTGCCATTAGCGGTATCGCGAGGCCCTCGGCCCAGTCCGCGCGTTTTTCCTGGGCTAGCCCCCAGGGGTTTCCCTGAGTTTCGATCCCTTTGAAAGCCGTGACAATCTCATGAGGAAACCGGCTCTCGGTCATCACAAGATGCCGGCGCATATCGTCGATCCGTCGGATGTGTTCGATTCCTACCGGGCAGCCCTCTTCGCACCACCCGCAATTGGTGCAGTCCCACACCGCCTGATCGGTCGCTACGTCCCGGATCATGTCGGCATCCGCCCGCACTCCTTTCAAGGCGTCCGAAGCGTCAATGCTGTCGTCGTACGTTTTACCCGCCAGAAGTGCTGGAGCTTTCGCCAGAAGATGTTCACGCTGTTCGATAACCAGATACTTCGGATTGAGGGCTTTGCTTGTCGTCGCGGTGGGGCAGTTGATCATGCAACGGCCACATTCGAGGCATGCGGTCACGTCGAGCAGCTGTTTCCAGGTGAATTGCTCGATTTTTCCGACGCCGAACGTCTCGGCATTCTCTATATCCTTAATCGGGAAAAGGCGGCCACGCGGCGTGAGGTCTCTGAAGAATAGGTTTATGGGTGCGATGATAAAATGACGAAGCTTCGAAAATGGAAAAGCGAATAGCAGCGCATACACAAAAAGCACGTGTATCAACCAGAGCCACCGATGAAAGGACCTGCCTGCTCCAAGGACGCCCTCAAGACGCCCTAGTTCTCTTCCCAGATATGCCCACTCGATAAAGCGCGGACGGGTAGCATTGATGCGTGCGCCTTCGAGCATCAGCCCGGTAACCGCAACCAGGACTAGCATCAAAAGTGGATACCAGTAGCCGATCCGATTTTCCTGATTGTCGAGCAGTTTGTTAGCCGGTGGCTGGCTTAAAATCCAAGGCTTGTAGATTCTCCGACGATAGGCTGACGCAATCACGCCCACTATGAAGATCACGAAGAAGCTGTCCATCGCGGCCTTGAAGAAGAGATAGAAGCCACCGAAATAAAAGTAGAGCGGAAGACCAAACAGACCGGCGAGATCCCTCATGTCGCTGTTCAAAAAAACGATGCTGGTCCCAATGAAGAGACCGATGAAGCCAACGAACATCGCGTAGTGCATCCAACCCCAAGTCTCGCGGACCACATAGCCTTGGCCGATCGCGTCCCGCAACATGAGCCATGCGCGAAGCAACGGACGATCCGAGCGACATTCCGGCTTGCCGAGTTGGACGCGGCGGTACCAATAGGCGGTGGCGAATACGCACCCGACCAAAAGCGCTCCCAGCAGTGCGTACATTATGACAATAAACGCTACTGGCACATTCCAGAGGATCTGACGAGTGACGCCCAGGTTCATTCGGGAAAGCTCCTGATTTCCGAGAACGAGCAACAGCTAATTTTATCGCCAGCGCGAAACCGAGCACGAGATTCGTCGGCATATCGCGAAGATCTTGCGCGATGTCGGATCCAGAAACCGATGGCTTTTGGCAACAGGGTCGCCAATTCAGCGACTCGGCGCGGTCTCAATGATTCTTTGAGCCGTTCCGCGTCTACCAATCTCGGTAGCCTCTGGATCGGCATTCTCGACGACGCCAATCTTATGCTTGAAAGTCATCTTCCCGCCGATCCAACCGGAACTCCCGAGAACGACCAGAGCGACTATCTCTAGCACCACCACAGGTATCCACAAATTGGTGCCCAAGGCGCCATCGTTTCTGCGCAACCACCAATCTACGATGTATAGAACGACCGCGCTCAGGTTGAGCTCCATATGAATCGTGGCAAGTCTGCGTCCTGCTGCGCTCATTGTGACGGTGAGGTAATCAATCAATCCGACACTGGCCGCCACAAGTGCGGATAGAATTCCTACTGCAAGGCAGTCGAATGAAAATCGGTACCAAAATGGATCGTGGGTGACGAGACCTCCGATATCGCCCAGTAACACCAGGGAGAATGCACCGACGGGCAGCGTGACAAGTAGGGGATGTATAGGGTGGGTGCCAAGAGCGGCCTTACTTTTCATGTTACCTCCGCGGGATATCGAAGGCTCCGCTGGATCTGTGCGAAGAGCCCAGCGCGCGACGGAGTCAACGTCTTAAGCGGGGACCTCTTGCGATCTGACCGGCTGAATGATCTGCGCCGTTGGACCTCGCCATCAGCTTTTCAAATTGATCCTTGGTATAACGTGGATCATGCAGGTCCACGATGTTGGTGTCGTGTAGTTTGCCGTCGAGCTTGGTGCGCCGCGAGCCCAATTTTAGACTCCCGGTAACCCTCCTCACGAGAAGCGATGCGAATGACATAAAATCCACCTCCTAAAAGTGACGCGTACGGTTGTCACTCTGACTTCTTTTTTATCAGCACCGCTTTGGCGGTTTCGACGACATGCTTAGGCGTGAAACCGAACTTGCGCATTACCTCCGGCCCAGGTGCCGAAACACCGAATCGGTTCACGCCAATGATCGCGCCTGCTGGACCGACGTAGCGCTCCCAGCCGAAAGGCGCGGCAGCTTCGATACTCACCCGCGCATGGATGCTCGGCGGAAGAACCGCATCGCGGTAGGGCTGCGGTTGCACGTCGAACAGCTCCCAGCACGGCATCGACACGACCCGACTGCGGATGCCTTCCTTGACCAGCAATTGATGAGCCTCCAGCGCAAGCGAGACTTCCGACCCGGTGGCGATCAAGATCACGTCAGCCGCGGATCCCAGGCGTCTCGGCGAGAATGTATGCTCCGCGCGCGAGACCAGACGCAGGACCGAGCGTCTCACGGTCCAGCACTGGCAGCTTCTGGCGCGTGAGCACGAGACCCACGGGCCCTTCGGTATGTTGCAGCGCGACGCGCCAAGCCTCCACGGTCTCGGTTCCGTCGGCGGGCCGGATAACCATCATGTTAGGCATCGCGCGAAGACCGGCTAACTGTTCAACTGGCTGGTGGGTTGGGCCATCCTCCCCTAACGCGATGCTGTCGTGGGTCCAGACATAGATCACCCGCGCCTTGCTCAAAGCTGCCAGCCGAATGGCAGGCCGCATGTAGTCAGAAAAACACAGGAACGTGGCTCCAAACGGCAGTAACCCGCCGTGGAGCGCCATCCCAGTGATGATGGCGCCCATCGCATGCTCGCGTAAGCCAAAGTGAACGTTGCGACCGGCGTAGCCCCAGATTCCGCCGGCTGTTCCCTGGGTCGGCAGTCCGTTAGCGGATTCGTCGACCGACGGGCTTTCGAAGTCACCGCACCCTTTCATCATCGTGCGCGTTGACGGATCGAGGTCCCCCGACCCGCCGACCAGGTTAGGGACGACCGCAGCCAGCGCGTTGATTGCCTTCCCGCCGGCATCGCGGGTGGCCATCTCACCGTCCGCAGAGGTGAAAGTCGGGAGCTTAGCCTCCCATCCTTGAGGGAGATCGCCGGCGAGGGTCCGGGCAAACACTTCGGCCGTGTCGGAATGGGCTACGCGGTAGTCGTCTACCCTGTGCTGCCAGGCTGCTTCCAGTTCCACACCGCGCGCGATCGACTTTCGAAACTCGCTGAGTGCCTCCTCAGGCACGTAAAACGCGCGATCCACCGGCCAACCTAGCGCACGCTTGGTCAAGCGCGTCTCCTCCACTCCCAACGGCTCGCCGTGCGCATGCCACGTGTCCTGCTTGTGCGGACTGCCGTATCCGATGTGGGTGCGGCCTACAATAAGCGAGGGCCGATCCTGAACTGCGCGCGCGGCTGCCAGCGCCGCATCGACGGCGGCTGTGTCTTGGCCATCTATGCTCTGGGCATGCCAGCCGTAGGCTTCGAAGCGTGCACCGACGTTCTCTGAAAACGTGATATCGGTGGTCGCGGAGAGTGTGATCAGGTTCGCGTCGTAGAGCACAATCAATCGACCGAGCCGAAACCTGCCAGCCAGCGAGGCCGCTTCAGCGGCGACGCCTTCCATCATGTCGCCGTCGCTGGCGAGGACGTAGGTGTAGTGATCGACGACATCGTCGCCTTGTCGATTGAAGGTCGCCGCCAGCCAACGCTCCGCTATCGCCAGTCCAACGCTGTTCGCGAGCCCTTGGCCCAGCGGTCCGGTGGTGACCTCTACGCCCGGAGTGCGGCCGTTCTCAGGATGCCCGGGGGTTCGGCTCTCCCACTGGCGGAATTGCTCGATGTCCTCCATGGCAAGGTCGTATCCGGTGAGGAACAACAGGCTATAAAGCAGCATGCTGGCGTGACCGGCCGACAGCACGAAGCGGTCGCGATCCGGCCATTCGGGGTTCTTGGGATTGTGCCGCAGATGACGTGTCCAAAGAACATACGCCATAGTCGCTGCGCCCATCGGCATCCCAGGATGGCCGGAGTTCGCCTTCTGAATCGCGTCGATCGACAGCGTTCGGATAGAATTGATGCAGAGCCGATCCAAGACTTCTTTCGATTGGCTCGATTCGGATTGGCTATCTATCGCCGGACTCCCGTCCATCGCTGATTACCTCGCCGGGGACACGACGGTTGCATCCGCCGCGGCACGGGAGCCGCGATAGGTCAGCGCGGGAGCGCAGCCCCGTGCTGCAAGCGCATGCGCTACAGTCTGCCCAATGCGCGCGCCGCCGGTGAGCGGCGCTACCTTACCCTTTGGATCCAACACTTCGTCCTTGCTCGTTCGTCGTCAATACGCGTACGAGTTCTTGTCACTCCCAAGAGGTTTTCCGATACGTTGGCAGAACCTTCAGCATTTCCGTCATCCTCGTCAGTTTTGAGTAATCAGCAGGATGACTCGACAGGGACGAGCAAAAAGGGCGCCACGTTGCGACGATTTCTTGGACCACTAGGTCCTTCGCGCGACGAGTCTTCGTAGGCTATCAACAGCCGGACCAGATCCGTTCGTTATTGCCGAACAATAAAATGTTGGTCTGCGGTTATTGCGATTCAGCACGCATGCCTGCATGCAACGATACCGACACGGCACACTTGCTGCTCCTCAAACACAAAATATTGAACAGAACCGAAGAGGTACGCCAAACGTCAGCGCACCCGCATCTTCATTGAACTGCCCTCCCACTTTTCGTTCGCCGTTCGCCGCGAGCGGCCGGGCAAGGTGGAAGTATCGATTCAAAAACTGCAGAGATGTCCATGATCTTCCACAAATGCGGAGATTTTTACCCAACAACCGGATGAGCCTAAGCCAGCGGTCGAATATTTCTCTTCGCGTGACGCTCAGAAAGATCTCCGGAAGATCGCAGCACTGCACCGCGGAACTGACCGTGTGCCAAGAGTTCGTCGGCGCTGGGCACGATTCGGCGCGCTTCGAGAGGAAAATCGAACCGCTTGTTTGGTCCGTCTATGCGGCGGCAAGCAGTGGACGGCAAGATCTTTTCTCAAGCTTCTGAATCGTAACGGAGAGTTAGCGTAAGCTGAGCTCTCGCGTAAGACAGTCTCAATTGGGACAACAGTCCTCATCTGAAGAAGAGAATCGAGCGATAAAAAAGCCACCTTGAATCCAGTTCAGGGTCGGCAAGGCTCTTGCGTGTGCGGTGAAAGTAGCACGGTCACTTATGAGGAGCCCGTCAAATGTCGAAAAGCGAGCCAGTTTGCGGTTCAAGCGCCATCGAGAGCCTACGCAAGCGCTTTATCCGGGATCTGAAGTTTATCGCCCGGTCGCTGTTTTTCTATTTCGGTGAAATATCTCGACTCGACTATCGGTCCGGAAGCGGCCCCGCAGAACTCATTCCGATCTTGGCCAGCCCACCTGAATTGCCGCGGCCTGCGAGACTGAGGCTCCAACGCGAGTTCGCTACACGGCGATTCGAATCGTCGTTGCCAGACTCAAGGACTCGCATGATCAGCGATCGGAGCGGAGATTTGCTCAGAACCAAGAATTTGCAGAGCTAAGAGGTCTTCTCATGTCAAGACTTGGCAGAAGTAAAGGACTTGGAATGTTCATCGCGTTAGAACTGGCAGAGCTGGCTTCAGGCTGGCTATCCCGGTGACTCTAGGTACTGGTCAGGTTAGCCGCAAGTACATGCACGAATACCGCACTTGGACAATTTCCACCAAGCTCGGTCTACACGCGATCTTTTTAGAGTGCAGGCATCTGCGCTGTGCGCATCATTCACGATTTTCATTGGTAACGACCTAGAACTCCTGGTTGACAAGCTGGTGACTTACATTGTGGAACCACTTGGGTATCCGAGTAGTACGCCAGACTGGACCTCGAGCGGTTAGAAGTGGCGTGGGGTCTGAGGTTAGCCGCATCGTGCAATATGCATGAAGTGAAGTGGCCCATCGCTTACGAGAATATATGCCCAATTTTATATGCAATTTGTCACAGTTAGGGAGACCCTTTGCACATTTTTGGGAACACACCGTCGGAAGCGGGCATGCACCTCTCGCATTGCGGGCGGACTGGCAGTCGCAACTTCTTTGTTGTCACAATGAATTGGGTTTTCAGCACGTCCGTTTTCATGCGCTGCTCTCAGAAGAAATGGAAACACTCATTTGCGAGGAAGAAGAACTTCTTTACTCATTTTTCAATACCGATCAAATCATGGATTTTCTTCTCTCGATCGGAATGAGGCCGTTTGTAGAATTCAGTTTCATGCCCAAAACTCTGGCCTCGGGCAGTACGACAGCATTCCGGTATCAGGCTAACGTAACCCCGCCAAAGGATTATCAACAGTGGGCAATGTTAATCGGCAAACTGACGGCGCATTGGGTCGAACGCTATGGCGTGAATGAAGTGCGCGAGTGGTTCTTTGAGGTATGGAACGAACCGAACCTTAAGGCGTTTTGGACGGGAACCCAGCAGGATTATTTCACTCTTTATCGCGCCACCACTGAGGCGGTGAAAAGCATTGATTCTCTGCTCAAAGTAGGCGGCCCAGCCACCGCTAAGAATGAATGGATTTCAGAATTTCTTGACTTTTGCGACCAGAACAAGGTACCAGCCGATTTCGTCACGACACATCACTACCCGACAGACGCCTTCGGGAAAATCGGTGCAGACACCGAGACGCAATTGGAGCATGCGCCTCGCGAAATCATGCGCGAAGACGCGGCCAGAACTCGCGATCGAGCGCGCGGGTTGCCTGTTTACTACGCTGAATGGAATATCTCGTCCAATCCACGCGACCCACTGCATGACGAGCCCTTTGCAGCGGCTTATGCGGCCAAGATCGTCATGGAAGCATCCGGCCTCGTAGCTGGCTATAGCTTCTGGACCTTCAGTGATATTTTCTCCGAGAACTACTTCCCGTCCATCCCATTTCAGGGCGGTTTTGGTCTGTTGAACATTTATGGGATCCCAAAGCCGGTGTATCGATCTTTCGAGTTATTGCATCATCTCGGCACCGAATTACTCAGCGTCGAAGGAAGGCACGAGACTGTGAACGCGTGGGTGGTTCGGGGGCAAAACGCGGCGACGATACTACTGACGAATCACGCTATGCCTCGACATCCCATTCAGACGGAATTGTTGAGGCTGCGCATCACAACCGCCCCCCAACCTCGTGTCGTCTACGTCGAAAAGATCGACGACGACCATGCAAACCCGAGGCGGAACTGGCAGGCGATGGGCGCGCCAAAGTATTTAAGTGCGGCGCAAGTACAAGATTTGAAGGCCGCTTCATGCGTGGTAAAACAACCGCAACCATGGACCTACCACCAGCAGAACATAGATTTGTCCTTCGCGCTCCCCCCTCACGCAGTCGCAGCGATCACGATCGAATTCGCCTAATTGGGTCATGAACATGTCTCAGAAATTCTGAACTGATTCACAGAATCTGTCCGATGACAGTCATACTGGATCCAGCTTCAACAAGATCTCTGACGCGCGCACCCGAACGCTGAGTTTGGAGGTTCTAAGCGATGAACTATGAGCCCGATGCTGACAATCTTACGACGAGCCCCCAATGGCGGCGCGCGATCGAAAGTACCGGCCACTGCTTTACAAGAGTTGCTTCGTGGACAGTCCGTGGGAGCAACATAATAGGAGAGATGCAGGGATGTGAACGCTGCGGTCTTGTTCTTATCAATGATCGACGTGGCGTACTGTTAGTAGCGCCTGGTGGTTTCAATCGTATGCACAAGCGCATCTTCCCCTGTCAGGGCCCGCCCTTGTGCCAAGGTCCGCCATTTTGTCAAGGTGCTTCGCGAGAGAGTGACGATCCGCTTATCGAATTACGGCGCCGGCTGGAGCAAAAGCATGATCCGCGCTTTAGAGTCTATAATGGCTTTGCGCTTACGATTTGCGAAGCGTGAAGAAGGGAAGGCGTACTCTAGCCAAAACGGCTGAACGCGGTGGTCACTCTGAGTGGAGCTCAGAAACCGGCGTGGCGTCATCCCCGAAATAGTTATTCCTGAATATACAGTTCGAAGGCGACGTGCGATGCGTCAGTACACACCGATGGCAGCCGTCGAAAAAGCGCTCGCCGACAATGACCCGAGCGCTGCGTGGCCCGACCCAGCCCGCGCGCTAAGGCACGCGGGGCGCTGGGGCACGACCGTCGGGATGAAGGTCTTGATGGCGGGGACCGGTATCGTCTTGGTGGTCTTCCTGGTCTTCCACCTGGCCGGCAATCTGCTCGTGTACCAGGGGGCGGCGGCGCTCAATGCCTATTCCGCGCTGCTGCGCCGCGAGCCGATGGCGCTATGGCTCGCGCGAGCCGTACTACTTGTATCGGTAATGGTGCATATCGTTGCTGCCGCGCGGCTGTGGTGGCGTGACTGGCGCGCTCGGCCGGTGCGCTATCGGCGCGTGGTCCCGCAGTCCGCCACGCTCGCATCCAGAACGATGCGATGGAGCGGCATCGCAATCGCCGCATTCATCGTGTTCCACATCCTACATCTCACCACGGGGACCATCCGGCCCGCGCCATTCGACGAGCTCGATGTATACCACAACGTCGTCGGCGGATTCCGCCTCGGCTGGGTGGCCACCGTCTACCTCGTCTCCATGGCGCTCGTCGGAGTGCACGTCTGGCACGGGGCCTGGGCGTCGCTTCGGAGTCTTGGGCTTTCGCGCCCCTCACCCCAACCGAAGCATCGGCCGATCGCTTGGGTCCTTGCGCTCGTGCTCTGGGCCGGCTTCACCAGCATTCCGGTCGCGGTTCTGTTGGGGGCGGTGCGTTAACAATGGAGCTCGACGCGAAAATTCCGCCAGGCCGACTCGAGGAGAAGTGGGAGCGACGCGAGCACGAGGGCCGCCTCGTCGGTCCGGAAAACCGGCGGAAGTACACTCTGCTCGTTGTGGGCTCCGGACTGGCCGGTGCCGCCGCGGCGGCCACGCTCGGCGAGCTCGGCTACCGCGTGCATTGCTTCTGTTTCCAGGACTCGCCGCGCCGGGCGCACAGCATCGCCGCTCAGGGCGGCATCAACGCGGCAAAGAACTACCGGAACGACGGCGACAGCGTCTGGCGGCTCTTCCACGACACTATCAAGGGCGGCGATTTCCGCTCGCGCGAAGCGAACGTCTACCGGCTGGCCCAGCTCAGCACGCGCATCATCGACCAGTGCGTCGCGCAGGGAGTGCCGTTCGCACGCGAGTACGGAGGCTCTTTGGCGACCCGTTCGTTCGGCGGCGCTCTTGTCTCTCGGACCTTCTACGCCCGTGGCCAGACGGGCCAGCAACTTCTGCTTGGCGCGTACCAAGCACTCGAGCGACAAATCCAAACCGGGCAGGTGCGCATGCACCCGCGCACCGAGATGCTCGATCTCGTCGTCGAGAAGGGCCGCGCGCGGGGCATTGTCGTGCGCGGCCTACTCACCGGCGAGGTTCGCTGCTTTGCCGGAGACGCGGTGCTTCTTGCGACCGGTGGGTACGGCAATATCTATTACCTATCCACTAACGCGCGAGGCTCCAACGCAACCGCCATCTGGCGCGCGCACCGCCGCGGCGCTGCGTTTGCCAACCCTTGTTTCACGCAGATCCACCCCACCTGCATCCCCGCCAGCGGAGCGCATCAATCGAAGCTCACCCTGATGAGCGAGTCGCTCCGCAACGACGGCCGCGTATGGGTGCCGAGGAAGGCGGGCGACATCCGATCGCCGGGCGACATCCCCGAGGGTGAGCGGGACTACTACCTGGAGCGTCGCTACCCGACCTACGGAAACCTTGCGCCGCGAGACATCGCGTCGCGGGCGGCCAAAGAGGTCTGCGACCAGGGCCTCGGCGTCGGACCGGGAGGAAGGAGTGTCTACCTCGACTTCTCCGAGGCCGCCCGGCGGCTCGGAGTTCACGTCATTAGCGAGCGCTACGGAAACCTCTTCGAGATGCACGAACAGATTACGGGAGAGAATCCCTACCGAGTACCCATGCGCATCTATCCGGCGGTCCATTACACGATGGGCGGTCTCTGGGTGGACTACGACCTCCGAAGCACTCTTCCTGGGCTCTATGTACTCGGTGAGGCGAACTTCTCCGACCACGGAGCGAACCGACTGGGCGCGAGTGCGCTCATGCAGGGACTCGCTGATGGCTACTTTATCGTGCCGAACACCATTTCGGACGAGCTCGCCCCGCAGAGACCATGTTCTGGTGAAGTGGACGGGTCGGCGTTCCGTGACGCCGAGCGCGAAGTGAAGTCCAAGCTCGATCGGTTGCTCGCTTGTCGCGGAGCACGGACCGTCGACGATCACTTTCGCGAACTCGGAAGTCTCCTGTGGGAACACTGCGGGATGGCGCGGAACGAGCGCGCGCTCTCGCTGGCGCTCGAGCAAATCCCGGCGCTGCGCGCTGCGTTCTGGCAGGATCTCCGGCTGCCGGACACAGGCCAAGAGTTGAACGAGTCCCTCGAACGGGCCGGGCGCCTCGCGGACTATTACGAGCTCGCCGAGCTCATGTGCCGGGACGCGCTCGAACGGAATGAATCCTGCGGCGCGCATTTTCGCGAGGAGTACCAGACTGCCGATGGTGAAGCGAAGCGCGACGACAAGCATTTCGCCCATGTATCGGTCTGGGAGCACCGCGGAGGTGAGATGCCGCCAGCCCTTCACAAGGAGCCTCTCGCGTTCGAGACGGTCGCTGCCGAGACGAGGAACTATAAGTGAGAAAGGAAGGCGCCATGACCCTCGAAGCTAAGTGGTCCATTTGTCCGTTGAAACTGAAACGACGCTCCGAAGTGACTCAACCGACGCTGGAGTTCCGATTTGACAAGTCGCCACGGATAACCTTCAAGGACGGCAACGAGTGAACCTCGTCCTGCACATTTGGCGGCAGAAAACTCCTCGAGCGAATGGGGCGTTCGCCCGCTACGAGGTCCGAGGCATCACGCCCGAGATGTCCTTTCTCGAGATGCTCGACGTCCTGAACGAGAAGCTCGCCAAGGAGGGCGGCTCGCCCCTCGCTTTCGAGAGCGACTGCCGCGAGGGGATCTGTGGCGCGTGTGGCTTCATGATCGATGGCGTGGCACACGGCCCCATCGCGGGCACGGCCGTCTGCCAGCTCCATATGCGACACTTCGCCAACGGGGCGGAGCTCGTGATCGAGCCCTGGCGGGCGCGCGCGTTCCCCGTGCTGAAGGATCTCGTCGTCGATCGGAGCGCCTTCGATCGCATCATCGCAGCTGGCGGATTCATCGCCGCACCCACGGGCGCGGCGCCAGAGGCAAACGTATCCTCGGTGCCGAAGCAAAGCGCCGAAGCCGCAATGGACGCGGCGGCCTGCATCGGATGCGGGGCCTGCGTCGCGGCCTGCCCTAACGCCTCGGCCGCACTATTCACGGGGGCGAAGATCGCCCATTTGGGAATACTGCCGCAGGGCCAACCCGAGCGCGATCGTCGGGTCGTGGGCATGGTCGAGCAGATGGACGCGGAGTCGTTTGGCAACTGTTCGTGGCATGGTGAGTGTCAGGAGGCCTGCCCCAAGGGGATCAGCATCGATGTCATTGCTCGTATGAACCGGGACTACCTCCGCGCAGCGATAGTGCGGTCGCCGGACCGCGGGGATGGCAGCCCTTAGGCCTGTGTGCTCACAGGAGGTGGCGCACGCCTGTGTGCTCACAGGAGGTGGCGCACGTGGCGCTGTTCCTCGCCTCCGACAAGTCGTTTTCATCGCCGGTGCCACATCGTCATCACGGCTGGACTCACAACCTGGGTAGGAAGGCGACGCACAAGACTGGGGCTGATCCTTGCGCTGGATCAGCCCCGAATGAACCGATACGAGACCGCCGTCGATCATCTCGAAGCGCGTTGATTGCACCTTGCCAAGCTAGGTCGAGGACTACCCGAAAATCCTGTTCGGCTCGACCCCCGGCACTTCAACAAAGATGGGCTGGACCGCCCATCGGTTGCCTCGACGTCCGTCCACCCAGGTGAGGAATTGCGAGAAGCTATCGACCTGGTCGTCGTGCCGACCGTGTGGAAACTGCAACAGCTCGTCGCGAAATTCGTCGAGCCAGCTCGCCTGGCGGGGCAGGTGCACCTGACGGGCTTCAATCTTCGAGGATTGGGTGCTCATTCGCGTCTGCTTGTCGCCTTCTGGCACAAAGGCAATTGGGGACGGCATCCCCATCGAATTTTCGCGAATGTCCTGGATGAGCGAGGTACCTGATCCTTTGTCTTCGATGATGACCACGTTAGCGCTGAAAGCGAGCGCTCGTTCGATTACCGTCCGCTTCAGATCCGGGTACTGAAGCCTCTCTCGCAGGACATCGCGCAGATAGTATTGGTTGCCCCTGACTGACCATGTGGTGCAGACCGAATAGTCGCTTAACTCCTCCGCTTTGGAGGCCGTATCCCAACTCTGGGTGACGCGATCGTTGGGTTCGGACGGTGGAAGGGAATCATAGAACTGAAACCATTCCCATTTGATAATCTCGCCCTCGGGCGGGACCGGGCACTGTTGATACTGGGCTGAGAAAACGAAGCTGCCCTGGCGATTTCTGGTAGCTTCGAGTATCGCCTGGCTTTCGCGCTCCTCATGAAGGAGCTCTCCCACCTTGCGATGGTGAAACTCCTCTCGTCCGATTGGAACCTGATGGTCGTCGATGGCGATGGCCGGCAGATTGAGATGGGTCCAATTTTCTCGCTGCATCACGTAGCCGGCGAGGTCTTCGACATGAAGCCGCTGCATGATCAGGATGATGACGTCATTGCGTTTGTCGTCGAGGCGCGAGTACAGCGTGCGATCGAACCACTCGTTGACCGCCGAGCGCTTGGTTTCGGACATAGCGTCTTCGGGCTTCAGCGGGTCGTCGATAATGATGATGTTGCCGCCGCGCCCGGTGAGCGTGCCACCGACGGAGGTCGCATACCGATAGCCCTGCCGGGTGGTTACGAACTCGAGCTCAGTGTTTTTTTCAGCGCCGAACCGCGTGCGAGGAAAAATCCGCATGTACCAATCCGAAAGCATTATCGTGCGGCAGTAGCGCGAGAAATTTGCCGCCAGGTTTTCCGAGTAGCTAGCACAGACGATTCGCTTTGCTGGATCGCGCCCCAAGACCCACGCGGGGAATGCGACCGAGGCGCAGATAGACTTCAAGTAGCGCGGCGGCATCGTTATCACCAGGCGCCTTATAGCTCCCGTAGTACACTGCTGGAGATGCCACGCGATGGCGTCGACGTGCCAGTTGTGCAGATAGCGCTGCCCGGGAGCGACGGTTGCGAAAGTTCGGGCAATGAACGGCATCAGACTGGTGCGTAGCTGGGCATCCAGATACCTTCGCTCTAAATCTGTCACGACTGCGCTCCCTCCGGTCCTTCTTCGTCGGTCGGCTTCGAGCCTCGGATTTGTTTAGAGACTTTGCTCTTGAGCAGCTCGAGGACCATTTCGTCTTCTTCCGCGCTGGGCTGACTCGTGTCGGATGTCCCGGCATCGAGGTGTCCCATCCGCTCCAGCCAATTCGAAATCCGATCGGTTGCTCGACCCTTACCGCTGATCGCGTCGTTAAAGGTCTTCTTGACCACGGCTTGACCCTTCGAGATTTTCCTCGTGCGCTGGCCCTCCCGCACGACGATTTTCTCCTTCCATTCCTTGTCGACGTAGGTTCGGAGGTTGCTCGCACCGCGCGGGCGCCCTTTGGCGTTTCCACTACGGCCTGGCCTGAAGCGGGTATGCAGCGGAGGGCTTTTGTAACCGACTCGCTGAATGCCGTTTTTCTCGGTGCCACCACCGGTCGACGTGTCAGGCGCATCTCCGGGTCGCTCGAACCCGTCGCCTGTCGGCTCTTCAGCCGGCTCGCTGTCCGCTAGATTCTTTTTGCTGTCCACTTTCCCCTCCTTAATCCACCACCATCCGCTGATCCGAGACGTCGCTGCTCGCACTGCTAACCTGAACCTCTGCAAAAGTCCGACCGGTCTCCGCATGCACGGCTTTCTCACCGGTAAGCTTTTCAAACCGTTTGATAGTCACGTCGACGAAGAGGGGTTCCAGTTCGATAAGGTACCCGCTCCGGCCCGTCTTCTCTGCCGCTATAAGGGTGGTACCGCTGCCGCCGAACGAGTCGAGCACGGTCCCGCCGCGCCTCGAGCAGTCGAGGATCGCATCAGCGACCAAGCCGACCGGCTTCACGGTCGGATGCATCGCCAGGTCTTCGAGCCGCCCCTCACGCATAGTGTTAACGCCCGCATAGTCCCAGACGTTGGTGCGATTTCGTCCGTGGCGTCCGAGTTGGACGTTGTTGATGTGCGCTTCGGCGCCGTGCTTGAAAACGAACACCAGCTCATGCTTTGAGCGATACAACGAGCCCAGGCCGCCGTTGTCTTTGTTCCAGACGCAGATATTCTTGAACTCGTCGTAGACTTCGCGACCTGCTGAGATCAATTCAAAGCAGTGCCGCCAGTCCATGCACACATAGTGGATCGAGCCGTCGAGGCTGCTCGCGGCAAGCAGCCTTAGCGAGATCTCCAGAAACTTGATGAACTCGGCCTCGGACATCTCACCCGACGCCATGGCGAACTCGTGGTGTTTGATCGCTCCCAGCCCGCAGACGTTTCCGTCGATCGGCACGTTGTAGGGTGGATCGACGAAAACCATCTGTGCCTTCTCGCCTGCGAGCAATCGGTCAAACGACTCAGGTTTGGTGGCGTCGCCACAAACGATCCGATGCCGTCCCACGAGCCACAGATCCCCAGGCCGACTCACCGCTGCGATAGCGGGATCGACCGCGGGCAGATTGTCGGCTTCGTCTGTACCGGTACCGTCAATGCCTTGAATCAACAGATCGATCTCCGGCGCCTCGAAGCCCGTGACCGTCAGATCGAAGTCCAGATCGAGTGCAGTGAGATCCTGAAGCTCTATCCCCAGGAGCTCACGATCCCAGCCAGCGTTTTCGGCCAGCTTGTTGTCGGCGATGATGTAGGCGCGCTTCTGCGCGTCGGTCATCTTATCAAGACGAATCGTCGGGACCCTCTCGATGCCCAGGCGCCTGGCCGCCTCTACCCTCCCATGGCCCGCAATGACTCCGCCTGTGGCATCGACCAGGACGGGGTTGGTGAAGCCGAACTGCCGGATGCTGTCAGCGATCTGACGGATCTGCTTGTCCGAGTGCGTACGCGGATTACGCGCATAAGGCTTCAGCGACGCAGGGGGCAGCAGCTCGATGTTTGGATTGGAAAAGTGATTTACCACGGACTCTCCTTGTGCCGTGGGGGCCATGGCCGCCGCGGCTTCGTTTTTCGAGATAGATCATCGTGATAATTCCTCCCTAGGGATAGATTTGAGACCAAAAAAAAGCTAATAGTGCGACATCTTCGGGATAGCCTCCCAAATTTGCCGATCTGTCGCGCCCAGATCGACTACTGCAAACACCGGATTGCTGTCGCGTCTATCGCCTGGCTGAAATGGCGTCACATGTGACTCCACTCCCCGCACGCCACCACCCGCCTTGAGCTTTTTGGTTTTGCGGGTCGTTATCATCAGAAGCTCAAATGGGCGTTGGTGGAGGTCAGCCGGCGTAATACGGCAAGTATCCAGATAATCCCTCAGCGCGTTCATCATGTCCGCCAGAAGCTCCCTTGAAGAAAAATCCGCCAGGCGCTTCGCGATGACCCCTTCAAAGACCGATTCCATACGATAGACTCGCCATCTACCGTTGGGGTGCCGGCCGGTTTTGATCAATCCGTTTCGAACCCAGGTGTCTGCTTCCTTCTTGCTCAAGCCCGTCAGTTCGCAGAACTGCCGGTAGGTGAAGGTCATTCCACCGGCGCTCTCCGACCATGACATTTGGTGCAAGGTATCATCACTCCCTACGGGTGTCAACAAAAATCGGCAAATTTATTTTCGACGGTGGAAGTTACTAGCGAGGATTGTCGGGTAAGCAGTGGTCGAATCGGATGGACAGGCGCGATCCGGGCGCCGGCGATTTATCGGCTGACTAAGCGCCGAAGGCTAGCGAACGAAGTAGTCCAGCGGCTTCCCATATAATTTTGCAAACGCGGCGAGCTCGATTACGTCTACCCGGCGCTCCCCTGCCTCACACTTGGCGACGTAAGACTGTGGGCGGGCCAAACGCTGCGCGACCTGCACTTGGGTAAGCCCTGCCTCCAGCCGCCCACGGCGGAGCCGCTCGACAAACCGGGCATATGCCTCCGAATGGAGGCTCCTCCTCATTGCGCCGCCACCCCTCCAAAAGGTCTGGAAAGGAAGCTATATTTCGCATCGGGATATCCCGAAGCGGGATATTAGGCCGCGTTCGATTCAACGAGCGCCCACTGCGGAGGGAATAGTGATTCAAGGGTTTGATCGATTCAGGGACGCGATCGCCGCGCTGCCGCCAAAGCAGTGCCTGGAAAAAGCGGATCTGCTCACCGAGCGGTTCCGCTTATTTGGCGACGGCGACATAGAGAGCTATTACGCGCCATTTGACTACGTTAATAGGGCTGCCAAGGTGGTGCTGGTGGGAGTTACCCCGGGATGGACACAGATGGAGCGGGCCTTCAGGACTGCCTGCAACTCTCTGCGTGAGGGACTTGGTGATTCCGAGGTCCTTCGCCTGGTTAAGCGCACCGGCAGCTTCGCTGGGCCCATGCGCAAGCTACTGGTCGGGATGCTGGACGGAATTGAGCTTCAGCATCAATTGAATATCGCATCGTGCGGCGAGTTGTTCGAAGCCGCGTTTGATTCGCTCCACTGTACCTCGGCGGTCTCAGCGCCGACCTTTAAGAACGGAGTGAACTACACTGGGCAAGTTCCCGGATTGACCAAGCATCCACTACTGCGTCGCTATATCCTGGAAGCTCTCGGTCCCGAGTTGGCTAGCATTCCCGACGCCTTGATCATTGCACTCGGCGCTGCGGCTTCAAGCGCAGTCGGGTTGGTTATCGAACAGGGGAGCATATCTCCCGAGCGTTGCCTGGTCGGGTTTCCGCATCCTTCCGGTGCCAACGGGTGGCGCGCCCGTACCTATGAAAGCAATCATGCGCAAATGAGAGACCAGGTGCGGCGGTGGTTTCATACGACAGGTGTTCGTAACTCCTTTGCGCAAGCACTCGGTAAGTAGGCCCCTTCATGGTTTGCGGCCATTCGGTAGGTATCTAGCATCGCAATCTGACCGGCCGGACCCTAACAACAAGTTCTAGCTAGTGGAATTGCTCTTTTTTCCTGCTAGTTTGGATCTGATAAGCCGTTTTTCAAAACCGACCACTAAGGAGAGTTAATATTAGACATTGACAAGATTGTTTCCGAACTCAGGGGCGAGATGGACCGCATAGGTCGTGCGATAGCTGCTCTTGGAGCTGGCGCAGCTGAAACAGTTTCAACGGCGGTCGCCAAGACTATGAAACGCGGGCGAAAGCGCGGCGGTATTACGCCTGCTGGAAGGAAGCGTCTGGCTGAAGCAATGAAACGGCGCTGGGCCGAGGGAAAGTTCAAGGGGCGCTCCTCCAGGGGCAAAAGTTCACCGAAGGCAGGAAGAGCGATTGCTGTTCAAGCGAAGGCCGGCCCGAAGCGGCGCGGAGGACTCACGCCGGCAGGTCGCAAGCGGCTTTCCGAAATGATGAAAAAGCGTTGGGCCGAACGACGCAAGAAGACTTCTGCCTAGATCACGGTTGCCCATAGCTGCGACTTTGAAAGCCTAGACAATGGGTGTCGCCAACGCAGCGTACCCGCGTCCTACAAAGCATCCTGGTTCGAAGGTTCATTTGCAAATCGTGGTGAAAGGGGCGCGCTGGCCTTTAGTGACCGCGCCTGATTCCTTCTTCTACGGGCGCGGTTCAATCTTCCAGCCCTACGACCATCGACATTTGATCGATCAACGTCCCTTTGGCCTTTTTTTTGACGCAAAAGGGGACCGGATAGGACTGGCTTCCTGGCGTGACCAGAGCAATGTGTGTGTGCACCCGATAAAGGACGGGTGCACATGAAGAAAGGAACAGCCAACGATAGTGTAGAGAAACAGGTAGAGCGCGAGATCAAGAATCTCATCGGTGCATCGCGAAAGCGCCTGAAGGAAACATGGCGATCGCTCTATGGGACGGAGGCACCGGAACGGATGAGCGAGGACCATCTCAAGCGCGCGATCGCGCATCGCATACAGGAGAACGCCTTCGGCGGCCTCAAGCCTGCCACCCGGAAACTGCTCGAGCGGGTCGCAGACGCTGCGAGCGCTCGGCGCCCGGTTAAGAGTACTTCGAAATCGAAGGTCCGGACCGGAACGCTTCTGGTGCGCGATTGGCACGGCAGGACCCACAAAGTCACCGTTATCGAGGGCGGCGCACTCTACCGAGGCAAACGGTATAGCTCGCTGTCCGAAGTGGCATTCCATATAACCGGCGCCCATTGGTCGGGGCCTCTATTCTTCGGGCTCAAAGCGGCGGCGAAGGAGACGAACGATGGAGCCCGTTAAATCCGCGGTTCGTCGCTGCGCGGTGTACACGAGGAAATCCTCGGAAGAGGGTCTCGAGCAGGACTTCAACTCGCTGCATGCGCAACGCGAGGCGTGCGAGGCGTTCATCAAGAGCCAGACCGGGGAAGGGTGGCGGCTGGTAAAGACCGCCTACGACGACGGCGGCCTTTCCGGCGGGAACATGGAACGTCCGGCGCTCAAGCTCCCTGCTGGACCATATCGAGCAAGGCCTGATCGATGTCGTGGTGGTGTACAAGGTCGACCGGCTCACCAGATCTTTGGCGGATTTCGCGAAAATGGTCGAGGTCTTCGATGCCCATGGCATATCGTTTGTGGCGGTGACCCAGCAGTTCAACACCACCACCTCAATGGGACGCCTGACGCTCAACGTTCTGCTCTCGTTTGCGCAGTTCGAACGGGAGGTAACCGGCGAACGCATCCGCGACAAAATCGCCGCCTCCAAGCGCAAAGGCATGTGGATGGGTGGGTGCCCTCCGCTCGGTTATGACGTCGCAGACCGCCGCTTGGTCGTTAATCCCAAGGAAGCCGAGGTGGTGAAGCTCATCTACGAAACCTACCTGCTGCTCCGTAGTGTGAGGCATCTAAAGGAACACCTCGAACGGCGGGGCATTATCTCCAAGATTCGAACCTCGAAAACCGGTGGCCAAACCGGCGGGTGCTCATTCTCGCGTGGGGCGTTGTACGAGCTTCTCGCGAATCCTCTTTACATCGGCGAGGTTCGGCACAAGAAGGAACGCCACCCCGGTCAGCATGAGGCAATTCTGCCTCGCGACCTTTGGGAGCAAGTCCAGCAACGGCTGAGCGACACCGCCATACGAAGCGGCACAGACGAACCCAAATGCATCCCGAGTCCATTGGCCGGGAAGTTGTTCGACGAGCATGGCGGACGTCTGACGCCGAGTCACACGGTCAAAGGCGGCCGACACTATCGCTACTACGTATCGCGCAATCTGATTCGATCATCGGCCAAAGGAAAGAAGGGGTGGCGACTGACGGCGCTCGAATCGGAAAGGAGTGTCATAACCGCAGCCAGTTCGATGCTCGCAGATCAGGCGGCGACCGTCGCCGCGGTGTTGGATGCGGAGACTTCCACAGTCGCGGTCGAGGCTGCGCTGCAGGCAGCGGAGGTGGCCAAGAAGCAACTCGATTCCGATCTCGATAAATCGGCTGTGATCGCTCGGCTGGTTTATCGGGTGGAGTTGCGAAAAGAGGCCATGCAGGTGGCGCTCGATTTGGGTTCGTTTGTGGACGACGAGCACCGAGAGCTTCGCGGAGGATTGAAGTTGACGCGGTTGGTGCCGCTTCAGGTCAGGCGGTGGGGATTCGAAATGCGTCTGGTAGTCGGAGGCGGCCTCGCTCCCTCGCCCAAAGCCGATCCAGCGCTCCTCAAGGCGGTGGCTAGAGGTTTCCGATGGTTCAATGAAATCGCGACCGGACAAGCAACATCGGCTGCTGACATCGCTCGGCGCGAGAATCTGGACAAACACTACGTCAGCCGGATGATCCCGCTGGCATTTCTGGCACCTTCGATCGTCGAGGTAATTTCGCGGGGCGCGCAAGATCCTTCGATTACGACGGAAAGAGTAACGCGCGGAGTGAATCTCCCATTCGACTGGTCTGCCCAACAAGACTTGCTCGAAAACCAGAGTGCGGAACGTTGATAGAACATTCGTTTGTGGACGACCTGACGGCCGGCCCGCGCGCTGCTGTGCACAACTCTGCCCTAGGCACCGGTCGATGTGGATGATGCGGGTCCAACGGGGTTTGACTCTGGGGGACTTCCCTATAGCATGCAACCAGAGGAGACAACGTGAGACAAGCGTTGACATCTCGCAACCTAGCGTGAGGGCTAGGGCATGCCGGTGCAAATTAAGAAGATCGACTATTTCTCGGCCGCTGATATCCAGCAAGAAATCGGCGTGGTTCGCCAGACGCTGTGGCGATGGCGAAAGGCCAGGAAAATTCCACAGGGTCGTCTATACCGCGGTCGCCAGGTCGTTTTCACCAAGCAAGAAGTCGAGGAAATACGCGAGTATGCGAATCGCCTCGAGCCAGCGGAGCCCAGTGACACCGACCAGATGAAGCTCTTCACGAATTCGCCAAAACGCAGGGTGTCATGACAGACGCGCTACCCAACTCGAAAAAAGGCTAATCGCCGGAGGACCAACGATGATTCCAGCGAAGGACTTAACGAACCAGGACTGTTCCATTGTAGCGCTGGATAAATTTATCCAAGCGACGCGAGACTCCGGATACAAGGGGACGGCTAGCGCAATCTCCGAACTCGTCGACAATTCGATTCAAGCAGGGGCGACCCGAATCGCGATCTCCGTCACCGCCGGCGCGTCCGCGGACGACGAGAAAGCGGTCGAGATCTCGGTCCTCGACAACGGTTCCGGGATGGATCCGTTTACACTCCGGCAGGCGCTCCGTTTCGGCGGCAGTTCGAGGTTTGGAGACCGTAGTGGGCTCGGCAGGTATGGTATGGTCCTTCCGAACGCGTCGCTAAGCCAAGCTCGACGAGTCACCGTATACACTTGGCAATCGCCAAGCACGCGGCGGAGCGATCGTCACGCCACAGCCCACCGTGATACCGCTCCCGAGCAGGTGTACATGTCGTATCTCGACGTGGACGAGATCGCCCGCAGCGATATGGACCAGGTGCCAAGACCGGAGATCATCAAAGAACCTCCATCGCTATGCACCGGGCTTTCTGGCACGCTCGTCATGTGGATCCGATGCGATCGACTGGACAATCGGCGCGTTTCCACAATCGTTCGAAAGCTTGAGGCTATGGCGACGCCAACGCCATCGAAGTTGGACAATCTTGCGTCCTGTACGAGTACTTAAAACCGAAACGCGTCGCGACTAAGATGTTTTTCAGGGATCGCGTATCTCCGTTGATTCGTTGGCCGGACGATCTGATGCCGATCATCTCAGGCTGAGGCGTGAGACTTTTGGGCGTTGAACGTGATCAGGACCTGCGACGTGTCAAAGCCGATGAGACGTCTTATGATCGAGCATCATTAGCCCGTCGCCTCGCAAATTCGGCATCCAACTCCTCCCAGTAGGGCTCGTAACATTGGAGCAACTCAACCGGGCGCATGACCTGCAGACCAAGGTTCGCTATGCGCTCGCGATGCGCCCAGAAAGTCTTCCGATCTGTAGTCACCAAGACAGGGATATTTGACAGCAAGGCGTACGCTGCCATGAGACGGTCTCCTCGGTTCGGCAGAAAACTCAGTGGACCGTGCGCTTGATGAACGTCGTCGATCGATTTTACGCCGAGCGCGCGCAGGATCAGGGGCGATACCCGCCGAACTTTGTTGGTCAGGAGTAAGCCCTGAGCGATGCCAGGGTATGCCTCGATACTCCAGTCTGCCTGATGGCCAGCGAGGAATTCGATCAATTGCCGCAGACTCTCCCCTTTCGCGCCCCCTAACAATTTTGCCTCTTCTACCGCGGCTATGCACACGAGCCAAGGGTACCCGGAATGATGCTCATGGTGTTGGTACATAGTGTGTAGGGCTTGAAGGTCTTTGACCAACTCGGTGCCATACCGCCGCGCAAGTTTCAGCATCTCAGCATCATTTTGGACCACTGAACCGTTAATCTCTATTTGGCGGTGAATCCAATCAAGGTTTTGCAGGACGCAGGTATCTAACAATTGCGGCTCCGGCGGACGAAGAGCCGCGTCGATTAGATCGATGCGCTGCCGCGGGTCAGGCTCGGCCGCGAGCCGCTGTCTGAGATGATCGAGCATCCAATTTGCCAACTGGACGTGATTTTAAAAGTTCTACGATTTCCTGCACAACCTGCGAATAGCGCGGTTGCGATCTCTGATACATCTAATGCAATGAATTTTACGGTGATCTCGATAAACTGGCGATAGCGGCTGTGCACGAGAGGCGGAAAAGCGAATCATTGCTGGCGGACCCACGCGGCGAACTTCGAATCCGAGCCGCGTTCGATCGAACCCCCGAAACCTTTCGGAGATTACAAATCATAAGGGTGCCATCGCCGGAATGATCAGCGATTGTTCTTGACCGCATTACGGTCCTCGCTGGTCGCCATCATCAGCGCCGGCGATAGCGACCGTGCGAAGTGAAGCTCTCCTGCGGCTCCCAATCCGGCTCGATATCTTGGTCAATGTGACGCAACGTCAGCACCGCATCATACCTCGTCAGGCTGCGTGTCTCTTCTAGAATCGTCGCATCCTTTTTGTATCCCGATGCCAACCAGCATGACGCATCCACGCGTGTCGGTCTTCGCGGGGCTGTTTTGCCAGAGAAACAGTCGTCCGCGATCAACCGCCTCCCGACCGTGATGTGCAGCTCGAAATCCTTGCTGCCGCGTTACCACTTGATGCGTCGACTCTTGGAGTACACGACGGCGCCGAGTTCCATACAAAAGTCGATCTACCGAATAGCAGTGGCGGTGAGAGATGCCTTGAAAGCTTCCATGAGGTTTTGGAGGGTGGCGGAGCACGGCTGTGCGTCGCAACGCGGCTAAAAAAGCTTCGGCGGCATCAGAAAGGGCACTCGCAAAACGATTAGCATCGTGTTCCCGGTCTTGCGCGTCAGCGACGCCGCGCCGGGAAGCGCGCATTCATTTCAAGGTCGCTTTCGAGGCAGAGACACAGCGCACTGTCGTTTCCATGGAGAACAAGATGTCCAAGTTCGTGAGCGACCGAGAATCGCCGTTGTCCCGACTCTCGAAGCCGGGTCGAAACTGTAATGATTGCCTTTTCACCATAGCGCGCGACGCCGAGCGGCTGCGCCATCGAGAGGCTCCTCTCGAACGAATGCTCCCAGTTCCCAGGCGATCGCTTGCACGTCGAGGTCAGCAGGGTCGCGTATCGACAGGTCCGCAACGACCTGCTCGGCCAATCGTGCTGCGTGAGACATCTCTTAAGGTCCCAAGGCTAGGCGCGCGCCCCTGTTTCTTTTCGCTGAGGCACGCTCCCACAAAACCGTCCATACGCCAACAAATGGCTCCGCCCCGAGGTGTTCTACATCGCGACGGCGCGTACGGAATGAAGATCCAAATGCTCTGGATTTCGGCGACCAGCTAGGCCTTGCCGTCCACCCCTATCCGCCATTGCGTCATTGATTGCCGGAAGGAGTCCTACGGCAAATTCGACGTCGACGACCGACCCGCGCCGACGACAAATACGTGAATCCGCTAGCGATACTGTCAGTCGAGGGCAAGTGCTTCAAGGATGCTGAATGCCCACGTGAACGGTGCTGCAAGCCGACCCCCTCGATGAGCACCTCCGGATGCGGATCAATGTCTCGTCGGCGGGTCGGGCAAGAGCGCCGCGAACTCCGTTGGGAACTCGTTTTTCACCATACGCCGGACCATGACCTTCAGTGCGGGCAAGAATCTCACTACGGCCTCATGACTAAGGAAGTCATCTGAGGAAAGCTCCAGTTCCCCGCTCTCGAAGAGAGCGTGAGCCACGCGATTTCGCAGGGGCGTTAACTCCTTTTCGAGAACAGCGCCAAATTTGCTGCCCGCGATCTCCGGTAGCAGCAAAGCCCCGACTACCATCGGATCTGTGGGCGTCTTCACAGGAAAAAGTGCATTGAGCCACGGCTTGACCTCCGCGGCGTCCAGAGGAAACCTCTCGTGCAAACGCGGCTGGAAAACCGTTCCATCCATCTTAGCGCGTTCTCCACGCTCGCCACGGAGCTTCCTCAGTCGCTCGACCATCTTGAAAAAGCACAAGAACTGATAAACTGGGCTACTAGAATTCACGCTTCCCTGTACAGGCTTCCAAGCCCCTTAAGATCGGCATCGGAGGCCGCAGTTGCAGGGACAATCATCGGGACTGAGTGAAATGGCGCTGTGAAGGTGATGCGGCGCATCCCTGAGGAAACCTCGGTGAGGTCTAGCTGATAGACATGTAGAGGAATGTCGAGTTGGAGCGACCATTGACTCAAACATGGCGCGACCGCCTTGAACGCGACCCGTTGGGCGTCGATGAAGGTCTCTGCGACGACCGCCGCTTCGATCTTCACGAGAAATCCGTCTTTGTTCGCTGACCCGATGAATTCGAAGGTGCCGTGATCGGTGGACGCTCTGATCGACAATTTCCCCTTCAGATAACTGGCGGCTTCGTGCGCCTCAGCGGTAATCGCGAGATGTGAATTCCCCTCCAGAATCGCAGCGTCGCTCAGATCGTATTCCTTGAGTGGTGGGAACCCGGGGCGCGCAAGGGTAAACACGGCATGGTACTCACCCTCGTTCACCCGCATAGCTCGCGCTGTTCCGACGGTCGGAAGGATCGAACTTCCGCGTCGGCCCGACTAAGGCTAGTTGGATACCGGGAAATCCTCTTGGATGAAGCTCTACTTCGATGCTCCCGCTCACCGGCCATACCTCAGGGCAAACCATCAGCCGCGTAATGTCACGAAATCGAACTAACCAGGATATGTTTTGACTTACTCCGAGTCGAGCGTTGAACGAAGCGCGGGAGAAACAGGCTCTAAGTGGTGCCGCGCGTTCGACGGCGTGTTAATGACGCCGCTCCGCACCAAGCGAGCCAAGCATCGCTTTCCGTTCGCCGAAAGCCATCAAGCACGATTGAATGTAAGTGAGACAACGGGGACCGAGCTAGTTCGCCACGGAGAGAAAGTTGCAGAATTCTCATCGCAACCGCCGCTTGCTGAGCTTCTCTGTCCCCTTCGACGGGAATTTGTCCGCAGAATCGCGGCACAATCAGCGAATCAGCGCACGAAATCTCTGTCTGCCCAGACTGGTTGGCGGAGAGGGGGGGATTCGAACCCCCGAAACCCTTTCGAGTTTACACGCGTTCCAGGCGTGCGCCTTAAACCGGGCTCGGCCACCTCTCCGCTTAGAGGCATTCCAACTTACACTTTGATCTCGATGGATTCATCACCTCATGCGCCCACCCCGTTGACCGTCGTTCGATGGCTGGTGTATGGGTTCGCGGAGCCTCGGGATCATGATGATAAAGTTACTCAGAGTATCGGCTAATCTCGCAATGGCAATCCTCCTGCTGGCCAGTGCGACCGCGGCGCGCGCGCAATTGCCCGCCGATCAGATGACGACGCTCACGCTGCCTGATCCGAAGCCGAACTGGGTCTACATAATGGATCTCCAGTTTCCGGTGAACATGCTGCAGAAGATCTGGATCATCGATGGCGACGCGCGAAAGCTCCTCGGCACCATCTTCGGCGGCTACGAGGCGAACTTCGAAATCTCCCCCGACCATCGCGAGATGTACATGATCGATACTTACTACTCCCGGGGATGGCGCGGTGATCGCACCGACGTTGTGTCGATTTTCGACGCCCATACCACGAACTTGATCGGCGAGATTCCGATTCCATCTAAACGCCTGCTCATCGTGCCGAAGCGCAATACCACGTCGGTCACGCCCGATGGGCGCTTCCTGCTGGTCGCAAACATGACGCCGGCAACTTCGGTGAGTATCGTCGACTTGAAGGCGCGAAAATTTCTCGACGAGATCGAAACGCCCGGATGCGCTCAGGTAACGGCCACGGCGAATCGGCAATTTTTCTCGATGTGCGCGGACGGCTCGATGCTGACGGTTCAGTTTGACGATTCGGGCAAGGAGACCGCCAAGAAACAGAGCAAGCCCTTGTTCGATCCGAACACCGATCCGATGTTCGATCAGCCGGCGGTGGTTGGCGACAAGGCCTATTTCATTTCGTATCACGGCAATGTGCTGCCGGTGGATTTTTCCGGATCGGAGGCGGCGGCGCAGCCCGGATGGTCGATGATCGGCCCTGCGGACATAGCTATGAAGTGGCGTCCAGGCGGTTGGCAAACTGTGACCTATCAGGCGAAGAGCGGGCTCCTATATGCGCTGATGCATCAGGGCGGAGAGTGGACGCACAAGCAGTTCGGCACCGAGGTGTGGGTCTTCAACGCGCAGACCCACAAACGCGTGCAGCGTATCAAGTTGAAGACACCCGGCTACTCGATCATGGTGAGCAACGCCGAGAAGCCGATTTTGTTCGACATGTCGCTGCTGCCGTCCCGGCTGGAAACCTACTCGGCGCCCGACGGCAAATTCCTTGGCGTGTATGAGGACATCGGCACGCCATTTCTTCTGTATGGACCCTAGAAAGCCGCGGGCTTCGAGGCCGACGCTATGGACAAATTCGTAGAATCGATAACCCGCACGATCGCGCAACGAACCTCGCGCCGAAGTTTTCTCGCGCGGATGGGCCGGGTGATTCTCGGTGCGGCGGTGATTCCGTTGCTGCCGGTGGATCGCGTCGCTCGCGCACAAGGCACCGACTTCAAGAAGACGGCGCACAAAAACGTCAACGACGATTTGACCTGCGACTACTGGAAGTACTGCGCGGTCGACGGATTCCTATGCACCTGCTGCGGCGGCGATTCGCATGATTGCCCGCCGGGCGCGAGTCCCTCGCCAACCTCGTGGGTCGGAACCTGCCACAATCCGGGCGACAATCGCGACTACATCGTCAGTTATCGCGATTGCTGCGGAAAGGCCGCATGCGGCAAATGTCTGTGCGGCAATACCGAGGGCGAAATGCCGATCTACCGCGCGCAACTCGACAGCGATCTTATCTGGTGTTTCGGCTCTCCCACGATGGTATATCACTGCTCGACCGCCGAGATCGTCGGAGTGAAGTGAGTATTGGCGCGAGTGAGTATTTGATTGACTATTCAACTGACTATTGGAGTGGACTGAGTAATTGAGGTTCGTTCACCTCTTTCTGCTCGCCGCTTCGATTCTCGCAACTCCTCCATCAGCCGACGCCCAATCCGTAAGCAATCTCTATCTGCTTAATTGTTGGGGATGTCACGGGTCGCGCGGCGCGGGCATCAAAGGGACCGCGCCTCCACTGATCGACCTCGGCGATTTTCTTAAGGCCAAGGGCGGCCGCGCCTACATAATTGAGGTTCCTGGCGTATCGCTTTCGGCGCTTAACGACGCGCAGATCGCGACGGTGATGAACTGGGTACTCGAGAACATGAGCAAGGACCATCTCCCGCGCGATTTCTCTCCCTATACCGCCGCCGAGGTTCATCGATATCGCGTCATTCGCCTAACGGAGCTCTCGAAGACCCGCCGCGCGTTGCTCGAACAACTTGTTACGATGAAAATCCGCGCTTCCGCCGATTGACGGCGCAGCTCACGGGAATGGGTGATGTTTGACATCATAGGAATCTATTGATAGCTCGGTTAATAGGGGCGGCGCACACATATTCGGGCAACCACGGAGGCAACCATGGGATCAGTGCATATCAAGGATGAGGCGCGAATCGGCTCTGAGGCCAAACTCAGACTGGAACCCTCCGTCTATCTGCAGAAGCTTTACAAAAGCGGCACTCCCGATCTGGGATGGATGAACAACATGGGCGAGTGGGGCGTGCGCGCTAAGCCCGGCAATCTAGGCCTTCGTCTAAAGGACATCGCGATTGGAACCTATGGAGTCGTCCCTGATCACGGCAGCGATCATCGTTCGATGGCGCCGCGCGGGGCGGTGATTCCAGACGGCCTGCCCTCGCTCGACTTCTCGCTCAACGAGAAGGCCGAGGTGTGGGCCGAGAACGCCGCCGAACTTTACGAGGAGGCAGTCGCGCGTCAATGGAGTTCCGCCCGCGACATTCCGTGGTCGGAGCTGAAGCCGCTGCCCGACGACCTCGAGCGCGCGATGTGCCAGCTATGTACTTTCCTTACCGAGGTCGAGTTCATCGCGGCCGATGCGCCGACGCGGTGGATGAGTCACATGAATCACGACTTCTTCGAGGTGAAGATGTTCCTCGCCACCCAGGCGATGGATGAAGCGCGCCACATGGACGTCTTCCGCAAGCGTGCGCTCGCTAACGGCGGCGGACTGGGCACCGCGAGCGTGCTCAGCGAACTATCACTGAAGCGAATCTTCGATGCCCCGACCTTTTCGGCTCAAACCGGACGGCTCCATTTGCTCGGCGAAGGATTTGTGCTGACGCTATTTCGCCAAGGCGAGTTTATCGCTCCGAGCCGGGTCGATCAGGAAATCTTCCGCCGCTGCATGCAGGATGAATCGCGCCATGTCGGTTACGGCACGATGCATCTGCGCGCGCAGCTCAAGGCCGATCCTACGGTCGCCGAAGAAATCCACGACCAGCTCGACGACGCCGAGCGCATCCTGCTCGAGACTTTCAGCGTGCCCGAGTCCGTCGAGCCGATGGCGATCCTGATGGGCGGCGGCGTGAAAAATTTCGACAAGGGCATGGAGATGCAGGGGCAGTTGTGGCGGCGCATCGTGCACGAATACCTGCAGCGATGCGATTCGGCGGGACTCGATCGGCGTCCGCGATGCATCCTGCCCACCGATTTCATGAAGCTGTTCGAGGCTCCGCAGGATTCCGTCGCCAACTGAAGATGCCGTCGTTTCCTGAACCCGCATGGTTTCTCGCCCTCGGCCGGCTGATGGAGGCCGAGGGCGCACGTTTCCAACGGCTCGGATTCGCCGAGACGCGATTCGTCGTGCGCGTGATGCCGGACGAATCTGCTAACGGCGGCGAGAAACTGGTCGGCGTCGTTATCGATGGCTATCGGATGATCGACGCGGCTCCGGTCGATGATCTAGATGCCTTCGATGCCGACTTTGTCATCTGCGCAAAGCGCTCGGTCTGGGATCGGATGCTGAGCGAGATCGCTGAGTCGGGGCGTCCGTCTTTGCGGCATACGCTGAGCTCGCTCGCGTTGGTCGGCGAAGAGATGTGGCTTGAGTCGACCGATCAGCTTCGCGAGGACAAATTCTACCGCTTCAATCAGACGCTGCAGGAGCTGCTCAACCTCGCCTCGCAACTACCTGCATGAACGAGGTCGAGCATCCCGCGCCGATAATCTTTCAACCAGCCCGTCGCCTCATTTGGCGAGTTGCGATTCGATCGCGCTGGTAACCTGTGGATCCGTGGGTGCGATGTCGGGCGCGAAGCGCGCCACCACATTGCCCTTGCGATCGACGATGAACTTCTCGAAGTTCCACGCAATGTCGGTCTCATTCTTGGCTCCCAGCCCGTGCTGGTCGAGCGTTTTGCGTAGCGCGCTGTCCGGCTTGGGCGTCGCTTTGGGATAGGCGCTGATCAGATGCTGGTAGAGTGGATGCTGCCCTTCGCCCTTCACCACGATTTTTTCGAACATCGGAAACTTTACCCCGAACTTCGTCTCGCAGAATTGCTTAATCTCGGGGTTCGATCCGGGCTCCTGTGCGGCAAATTCATTGGCCGGGAATCCGAGCACTTCGAATCCCTTGCCGTGATAGTTCTCGTAGACCTTTTCCAACTCGGCGTATTGCGGCGTCAGACCGCATTTGGATGCGACGTTGACGATCATCAACACCGAGCCTTTGTAGTCGCCGAGCGTGGCGTTCGAGCCATCGATGCGCTTCGCGGAAATTCCATACAGGTCGCCTGCCATGGTTCATGTCCTCCGGATGTGAATGCGATCGTTATCGTATAGGTCAGCGCGCCGACCAAAGGCAACGCGAAAATTCGGCCGGCGGCCCGAGGGTTGATGGCCTCGCGAGGCCGAAGTATAGCCATCGGTGGGGATTAGCTTCGCGATGCGAGCGGTCCACCATATAAGGAGTCATTCTCACATCATGCTTCATACGCCAATCTGCGATTTTTTCGGAATCAAATATCCAATCATCCTCGCCGGGATGGGCAGCGTTGCGATGCACAAGCTCGCCGCCGCGGTTTCAAATGCCGGCGGGCTAGGAGTCATCGGCGCGGCGGGGCTGTCGCCGGAGCAAATGCGCGAGGAGATCCGCAAGACGCGCGCGCTGACCGACAAGCCATTCGCTGTTGATCTGCTCGCGCCGATTCCTGACATGATGCGTCCGCACATGCCGGTACTGATCGAGGAGAAGGTCAAAATCTTTGTCGCCGGCCTCGCGGTGCCGACCGAGTTCGTGCAGACGATGAAAGATCACGGCATGAAGATCGTCGTGATGTGCGGCAAGGTCCATCATGGCGAGAAGGCGCAGGAGGCAGGCGCCGATGTTGTGGTCGCGCAGGGCACCGAGGCGGGAGGTCATACCGGCGAGATCGGGTTGATGTCGCTACTGCCCCAGATGATCAACGCGGTCCGGTTGCCGGTGCTCGCGGCCGGCGGCATCGCGCATGGAAGCCAAGTTGCGGCGGCCTTGACGCTGGGCGCGCAAGGCGTGATCGTCGGCACACGATTCATCGCGACACCCGAGGCGCAGGCCGCGCAGGAATATCGCGAGTCGATCGTGAAGGCGCGCGAGGATTCCACCATGCGCACCCGATGCTACACGGGCAAGCCGTGCCGTGTGATTCGCACCTCGTACGCCGCCGAGTGGGAAAAGGATCCCTCGAAGATCAAACCGTTCCCGCAACAAGCGATGATCTCGCGCCAAAATGGCGTGATGAACTACTCGGGTTTTGGCGGAGCGCATGCTGATCCCGATCGCACTTTCATGCCGACCGGACAGGGCGCTGGGCTCATCGACGATATCCGGCCCGCGGCCGAAGTGTTCGCGGACCTCGTTCGCGAGGCCGAGGCGACTCTGAGACGTTCGCAAGTGCTGCTCGCGGAGACCTCGCGCGAGCCGCTCTCGGCCACGCCTGCGCGCTGAGCGCGCGCCTTGACTACCTGAGAATGCGTACTTACTGTTTGAGTACATAGCCTCAAGCGCGAGTGGAGATTGGGAGAAGATCCGATGGCAAATGACAAGGTCCTCCACGTTACCGATTCAAACTTCGACAGCGAAGTTCTCAAATCCGACAAGCCGGTTATGATCGATTTCTGGGCGCCGTGGTGCGGCCCCTGCAAAGCTATCGCTCCCTCGATCGATGAGCTTGCGAATGAGTACGACGGCAAGGTCAAGTTCGTGAAAGTAAATGTCGACGATAATCCACAGACGGCGGCGCGTTACGGCGTCCGCGGCATTCCCAACCTGCTAATCATCAAGGGCGGCCAGGTGAAGGATCAGATCGTCGGCGCGGTGCCGAAGGCGCACCTTAAGCGCGCGGTCGACGGCGCCCTGGCGTAAGCGAACTACTTACTCGGAGAAGCATGAGGCGAGGCCACCGGTTCGGTGAGCCTCGTTTCTTTTTCTATCCAGCCGCGGATGATCTCGGCGCGCTTGGTTTCGTAGGCCTGCTTCACATCTTCGGGGATGAATCGTACCAATTCCTGATTATAGATCAGCAGACGCGGTGCGAGTTGCGAATCGCGCAGGATCTGCGCGTCCGAAGGCAACACGATCGCCATCAGCATTACGACGAAGCCGGCCCCGATCGCCATTATTGTCGCGCCAACTACGGCGCCCACCAGCCGGTCAACCCAGCTCATATGCACGACGTTCAGCATCCTCATCAGCATCCCACCGACTACCTCGATAAGGAAAAACAGAGCGGCGAAGAGCACGACGTAACCGATCAGGCTGGCCGCTACGGGACTGGTGCCAAATTGTTTCTCGATGAGATGTCCCGCGCCGGGGTAGTAAACCGATGCGAAATAGACCCCGCCGAATAAAGCGAGGACCGAAGTGAGCATCCGGATCGCGCCGTGCGAAAGTCCATAAATTGCGCCCACCGACAGCGCGATGACGAGTGCGAAATCGAGTCCGTTCATCTGGTAGGGAATCCCAGACAAAAGCTATCGGATAATGAAACTCCGAGCGAATGTGCGAGGTTCGATCGCCGGCGCCGATATGTATAAATAAGGCATGCCCGAACGCGTTTTTATCGAAGAGCTTGCGAAACACGCCGGCGAAGAAGTCACTCTCTCGGGATGGCTTAACAACCGGCGCTCCAGCGGCAAGATCCATTTCCTGCAGGTGCGCGACGGTACCGGCATCTGCCAATGCGTCGCGACCCTCAACGACCTCGGCGCCGAGGCGTTCGCCGCCGCCGATCATCTAAGTCAGGAAACCTCGCTTCAGGTGACCGGCATCGTTCGCGAGGACAAGCGTGCACCGGGCGGCTATGAGCTGACCGCGAAAAGTTTTCACGTCGTCAGCCCCTCCACTGACTATCCGATCACGCCGAAAGAGCATGGCGTCGCGTTTCTGCACGACCTGCGGCATCTGTGGATTCGATCCTCGAAGCAGAATGCGATCCTGCGAGTGCGCAGCGAGGTCGAGCAAGCATGCCGCGATTTTTTCTATGATCGCGGCTTCGTGCTCTTCGACGCGCCGGTGTTCACGCCGACCTCATGCGAAGGCACTACCAATCTTTTCGAAGTCGACTACTTCGGCGAGCGCAAAGCCTACCTCACGCAGAGCGGGCAGCTTTATGCGGAAGCCGGGGCACTCGCGCTCGGCAAGGTTTACTGCTTCGGTCCGACCTTTCGCGCCGAGAAATCCAAGACCCGGCGTCATCTCACCGAGTTCTGGATGGTGGAGCCGGAGGCCGCGTACTTCGACCTCGACGAAGACATGCGGCTGGCGGAGGATTTCGTTTCGTACATCGTCGGCCGCGTGCTCGAGCGGCGCAAAGAGGAACTCAAGCGCCTGGAGCGCGACACCAAGCCGCTGGAAGCATCGGCCTCGACGCCATATCCGCGCATCAGCTACGACGAAGCGATCGAGAAGCTGAAGGCGAAGGGCATGGAAGTTAAGTGGGGCGATGATTTCGGCGGCGACGAGGAAACCGCGCTGTCATCGGAATTCGATCGGCCGGTGATGGTGCATCGGTATCCGACGGCATGCAAAGCATTTTACATGAAGCAGGATCCGAATCGTCCCGAGGTCGCGCTATGCGTCGACATGCTCGCGCCCGAAGGCCACGGCGAGATTATCGGCGGCGGCCAGCGCGAGGACGACTACGAGACGCTGAAAAATAAAATCCTCGCGCAAAATCTTCCGCTCGAGCCGTTCAACTGGTACCTCGATTTGCGCCGCTATGGCTCGGTGCCTCACGCCGGCTTCGGCATGGGCATCGAGAGATGCGTCGGATGGATCACCGGCACGCATCACATCCGCGAAGTAATTCCGTTCCCGCGCATGATGGAGCGCCTCGAGCCGTAGTTCGCCATCTTAATGAATGCAGGCCGTCGCGCCTCCGCTGGTGCTGAAGTTGTTATTGCGCCATACGTTCACGCACGGTGGTGGGTTGCCTTCGTACAGATCGTTCAGATTGCCTGCGACAAGATTCTTCTCGATGATGTTGTGCACCGCACCCGGCGTGGTCTCGATCCCGTACATAGTTTGCTGCGACAAGGATGAAGCCGGCGCCCCAGTTATCACGTTTCCATGAACCAAATTGGAGTCGCCGGAAAGCTCCAGCCCGGTAAAAAAAGAATTGACGATGTTTCCGACCACGCGATTGCCGCCGGCAACTTGAATACCAACATCGTACGAGGCCAGCGCCCTATCCGTGTAGGTTAGATTGAGTGAATTGTTCGCGATCAGATTTCTGCTACCGCTAAGAATGATTCCCTGAGCATCTGTCGCTACGTTGTTGTTTTCGAATCTGCCATCGTTCACGGATCCGGTGATGCCGACGTCCGCGATAATATTGCTGATGGTTACGGACACCTGCCGGGCGTCGCTCATTTGCACGCCATAGGTGTCGGCTCCGATGATGGTGCAGCGGGTAAGAGTGACGCCGGTCGCGCCATTGATCTCGACGCCCGCCATGCTTCCTCCCAAGTCGGACTCGCCCTTTATGGTTATGCCATCAACCACGATGTGGTGAGCTTTGCCAATCGACAGACCGCCACCACCCCTCAGGCTGCCGCCGCCGTCGATGACAACGTCGGAGAGACCGTCGTTTATATGAATGCCATCGCCGATTGCATATACCGTGACACCGGCTGTATTCAGGTGAATTGCGTCGGCAGCTATCGTGATCGGGCCCCCTCGCTCTCCGCAACCGGTATCGCCGACGCTCGCGGTCAGGACATAATCTCCGCCGGGTACATCCAGTACCTGCCGACATTCAGTTACCGGTATCGGTGAGCCGGCGTGAGCTATGCCTAAAATTGTCAGTGCGCCGAATGCGAGCGCCGTCTTTGCGAGTCCCCCCAACATGTTCATAGGCTCAACCTACCGTGGCATGTAACCTCGGACAAGATGACAGAACGCTATCGCAGCGTTTCGTGAAGACACGCAGTCACAATCCCGCGGAGCAGAATCCGGAGCTGATGTCCCTCTCCGACCCATCACGATTCATGCGCGCAGCCATCGCATGAATCGCGCTGGGCCACCTCCCCCGAACAACGGGGGAGGAAAAAGAAATACGGGGAAGAACTAGTAACTCACGTTCGCCGATTGCGCGTCCGCCTTCGGTGCGAAGCGCGTCGGCGGCTCCCATGATGTCCCGAGCGATTCGAATTCCGCGAGCAAGCTCTCAGGATCTTTTCCGCGCGCGTTGGTGCGGATGAGCTCGCGCAACATCGCGGGACGATCGACCGCCCGCTGACGCATCATGTTTTTCAGCGTGCGATCCATCAACGCATCGACGACGAGGTTGCCGGCGATTTCTTTGCCGTCCTGCGTGAGCAGCGTGCGCGCGCTAATCTCGGAAAGTCCGGTGCGCAGGTACTCGACGTGCGGCGCCTCATCGCTGCGGATGTAGCGGACCAGGTTTGCGGCATCTTCGGGCGCGTCTGAGACTTCAGGATCCGAAAGAACTGCCTCGGCCCATGCGAAGGTCGATGCCGCAAACACCTCGATCGCGAGCACATCGACCATGAAGCGAATCAGTCGCTCTACCGGCTCACCAAGTTCTGGGAAGAGCGCTTGCGGAGGAGTAGCGCTACGGCGCGACATAATCGCCGCGAAAATCTCCGGCGAGATGGTGGGATTCGATAGGGCTGCATCGCGCGCGGCCTCCCACATCTGCTTGTGTCCGCCCTCGGCGTCCCATCCAGCCTCGTCGCGCGCATGCGCCTCGAAAAGTCCGCCGGTCAGATGCGCGAGCGCGGTTCCGGCGACATCTTCACGAATGAAATTCTTTAGCGGAGGAACCGGCAGCTCGCGGATGAAAGCACCGAAGCCCTCGACGATCGAAATCTCGGTCAGGATGCGAATCAGTGGCTCGCGCACGCCGTTCTTCAGAAGAAAGCGGGCCTGCGCAACATTGGGCGTATAGGGAGGGACCACCTCGCGCGGCACCTCGACCAACGGCAGCGCCGAGGTCGCGACATGCTGCGCCTGCCACGCCTTGATGGCCGGATTGCGCCATATGGTGCGCGGCGATTGATAGTTGCCATCCTTATCGAAACCGCCGTGGCATCGGCGATTGTTAACGATCAGGTTGCGATCGTACTTGGGATTCTCGAGCAACTCGTCGAAGGAAAAGCTGAGTCTCGATTCGTTCGGCATGAAATTGTACTCCTCAGGTATCTCCCTAACGTATGTTAGGGAGATAGATATGTCAATCAAATTTCAAGTTCGGTCGAATGATGAGATGATGTTCCCGGAACGCAGATGGTGCCGATTCGTACCAGAGCGAGACGCGGGATTGCCGCGACGCGGGCTGTTCGATGCCTTGCGTTATTGATGATTTTCGGATGCGCCGCGCTTTGCGAAGGCTGCACGACCTCGTCGCTTACTCAAAATGCCGATCGGATCGTTATCGTCAAGTCGGCGCATACGATGACGCTGATGAATAATGGGCAGGTGCTAAAGACCTATCGCATCGCAATTGGAAAGGGCGGCATCGGGCCGAAGGAGCTGCGTGGGGATCACCACACACCTGAAGGCGAGTATGTCGTCGATGAAAAGAAGGACGTCACCTGTTGCTTCCTCGCCCTGCATCTTTCCTATCCCAACGCCAACGATGTGGCGCAGGCGCAAAGTCTCGGCGTCGATCCGGGCGATATGATTGAGATTCACGGACTGTCGAGGAAGCGCGAGTGGCTTGGCCGATTCCATCGCATTACCGATTGGACTGACGGATGCGTCGCGCTCTCGAATTCCGAGATGTTAGAACTCTATCCGTTCGTACCGGTGGACACGCCAGTAGAGATCGATCCATAAACCTCGCGCTGACTAGGGTGCGGCGGCGACCATCGCGCGCACGGTACAGAAATCCTTGTCGATAGCTCCCATGTTGATGTACCAGCACTCGCGCTCGGGCGTGGTCTGACCCGGCAAGTAGCACATCGCGGAGCGGCCGCCCTGCTCATCGAAGGCACTTGAACCTACGACGAACTCTCGCTTGAACGGATAAATCGCCACGCGTGCATCGGGGATCGGACGATCACGATAGGCGAGCCAGTACAGATTGTTCTTCCAGAGCTGGCTCTTTCGATCATAGGTGTCGACGTAGGGCTCAAACCATACTTCCGCATCAAGATAGATGACGGTCTTGCTCTCGAGAACGTTGCTCGATTGCTTACCGCTGTCGCGCGGATCCGATTCTACAATGTACATATGCCGCATCTCCCAGTCTTCCGGGCATGCGGTGGCGCCGGCGTCTGTAAGACAGGTGACCTCGGGCGAATGCTTCGCGTGCACGCAGGCCAGCATGTTTTTCTCGCCGAGGAACTTATAATCGTATTGCTCGGTCTTAGGGTTGTAGCCTGAATAATGGTCCGGATCGAAGGTCTCGGTTCCGGTGTTGGAGCTAAGGATCGATTCATCGAGGCGACGTACTCTGCGCGCGCCGGCTTGCCACGTCCATGAATCATCGCCGCGCGAGGGATCCGCATAGCGATAGCGGACGATTCCAACGCCGCGCTGATCCTCGGGCGATAGCACCGGATACAGCGCAAACAGCCACAAGCGCCCCGATATTTTGAAGTCCGGATCAGCAGGAAGCGGCTCGACCTCGGTCCTGCCGACCAGATTGTAGCCGGCATAATGTCCAACCTGAATGTCGTTGATCACGCGATGGGTGCCGCCAAGCTTCGGATACTGCTCCTCGCAATCGAAGAAGCGCAGGTCATAGTCATCGGTAGTGATGGGCCGGAACACATTGTTCCATATGATCTTGGTGGCGATGTCGGGATCGTTCGGATCGAGCAGCGCGAATGGCTGCCCAGCCACATAGCCCAGCAAGGTCCGATGGTCATTACTAAGTCGCACCTGCGAGGAATATCTCTCGCTCGCTTCCCGGTACGGCGGCGGCCAGTTGACGCGCTGCGGAGCAACAATGTCCATCGACATCCCCAGCGTCACCCGATTGTATACGCCCGGCGAGACGAGGTCCTTCACCAAGCTGGCATTTTGCGCACTGATGACCTGCCCCGGCTTGACCTCGGCCTGCGCCGAAGTAGCGAGCGCGATGAACAACGCAACACAGCCAAACACCGTTCGCACGCCGAAACATTTTTTCATGAAGCCCTATTCTCCTAAGGCGCAAATCTATACAACCTGTAGGCTTACTCTCTGCTCCAGGCGACCATGAGTCAAGACTAAGGTGTCTGATGAGCGACGTTGGGAATTATGCCAATGAAGGACGCCTAGTGCAGCTATGCAACTGTGGTACGGGTGTCCCTGCAACAGTTTGTCCTTTGTTGCTGATTTGCGCCAGGGATCTCTAACAAAAAGGCAGCATTTCTTCGAGTCCGGCATGGCATCCAATGTGCTGAACCGTGGGAATTTTCTTTGGAAGAGAGCAGCGGGGCGCGAACAAGCGCTCTGCGCAACAGTCACGACACTATTTCTTTATACAGGGGGACCTTAACGTGAAATCAGGTCACGCGCGGCGAGGACAAGTTCTGGTCTTGGTCGCTCTTTCGGTAGTCGTACTTCTCGGATTTTTGGGATTAGCTACCGATGTTGGCGTTCTATGGGCGACGAAGCGCAAGGCGCAAACCGCAGCCGATGCCGCCGCAGTGGCAGGTGCCAATGCGACGTTGGGCACCCAGAGCTCAAGCTACTCGGCAGCGGCTACCGACGTAGCAACTTTGAACGGTTTCACCAACGGTTCAGGTGGCACGACCATCACGGTCACCCAGCCAACTCCAAGCGGTTATCCCTCCGGGACCTACGTCCAGGTCAGCATCACGAAATCGGTGTCGACCTATTTCCTGGGTGTGCTCGGCTACAAGACCATTCCTATTACGGTGTCTGCTTTGGCGGGCAACACGAACGGTTCGAATACCGTCGTCGCACTCGCCGGCTCTTCCTCGGGTGTCAAGATCGATGGCTCTTCCGTCAACGTGGCATGCGGAATTATCAGTAATTCCACCAGTTCGTCGGCGTTGACAGTCGTAAATGGGGGTTCGTTAACCGCTGCGACTGTCGGCGTCGTGGGTGGAACCAGCGGATCCGTACCGTCCAACGTTAAAACCAACATAACTCCAGTATCAAATCCGTTCAGCTCTTGGACCCAGCCAACTCCGACCAGTTGTTCGCGGCAAAGCACCAATAACTCCGGGACCAATACCATCACGACCACCTGCACAGTTGCATCAAACAAGGTCTATGACGGCGGCAGCGGCAACTGCGGTCACTGCATCCAATCACCTTGGAGTTGGTCTACTCACAGTTATACGCCTATTACCGTGACCTTCTCCGGTGGCAACTGCGGAAACCACATAAGTTGCGGTGGGTCGAGCCAGCCTACGTGTCAGAACGTGACCTGCAACTTCAATCCTGGACAGTACCAGTGCGTGAATTCCAGCGCCGGTGGTGGTGGCGGCTGGGGACGTGCTACTCCCGGCTTCATGTACGCCAAGGCCGAAGATCCCTGGGGCGGGGATTGGGGAAATGCATCGTTAGGCTTCGTTCGCACCGGAGGAATCGACCAATGGGGTGGGCGCTTTGAGTACGTCTGGGGCGGTGGCAGCACCGTTACGCCCAGCATCGAGATCGGTCCCAATGCATCCGGATGCACTGCCAACTTCAGTTCCGGCTCGTATACGTTTCTCGGCAAAGTCTCCATTTGTGGGGCCAATACCGTAAACCTGCAGCCGGGCACCTATTACGGGGGTATTACTATCGCGGACGATTCTTCCGGTAATAGTCCTACCGTAAACTTTGCGCCGGGAACCTACATTTGCGGCGGCGGAGGGCTGAACATTTCCGGTCACTGCACACTCTCCGGCACTGGCTGTACTTTCCATAACACCGCCGATACGACGGGTGAAGGATACACCAACGGTCCGATAACCTGCGGCGCTAACTCGGGTGACAGCGTGCACTGTTCGCTAAGCGCGCCGACTTCCGGCTCCTGCAAGGGGATGCTGTTCACTCAAGACAGCTCGATAGGCGGCTCGAGCGCAACTAAATGCACTGTCAAGTGCGACTCGACGTCCACCTGCGATGGTGCTTGCTACACTCCGAACGTCTCATGCACTTACGGCGCAAGCTCGAGCAGCAGTGGCTATACCGTAGTTGTGGCCGATGCGGTCACGTTGACGGGCTCAACCAGTATAACCCACAACTGCAATTATTCGTCAATGTCCAATGGAATCGGGCCTATCATGAGCAGTGCCCTTTTTAAGTAGAAAAATGAAAGGACTAAAGACGATGCGCGTCCGCCGATTTTTCAAACATGGACAGGCTGCGACCGAGCTCGCGCTAATGGCTCCAGTACTGTCACTATTGCTGGTAGGAGGCGCCGACTTCGCGCGCGTATTTTACATGAACCAGGAGATCGTCGCCGCGGCGCGAGCTGGCGCGCAGTACGGTTCGCAAAGCGTTACCACGGCGGTGGATACTACTGGTATCAGGGCGGAAGCACTCGCCAATGGTGCGAATGTACCCGGAATAGCTGCAAACTCCAGCTATTGCACCTGTCAGTCTCCTGCTCCTACCGGGCAGGTAACCTGCGCCACCGGCTATTGTAAAGGTGCCAATTCGCAGGCGAACTACGTGACAGTCACCACTACGGCCACATTCACAACCTTGGTCAACTATCCTGGCATTCCGCACGTTACGAGCCTCTCGGGCACGGCCGTCATGCAGGTTCAAGACTAAGGACGATGATCCACATCAGATTTCGTTGTTCTCGCGGCCAAACCGCAACTGAGTTCTCAATGGTAGCAATGGCCCTCTTGCTCCTGCTCAGCGGGGTGATGATGGCGAGCGAGGCTGTGCTGGCGTACAACAGCATGTCGTCCGCGGCCGAAGAAGCGGTCCGGTACGCGGTCGCCAACGGCCCCAATAGTCCATCGCCTGCCACCAACGCGCAGATACAGCAGGTTGCTATCAACACGGCTCCGGAAGTGCCATTGACTACCAGCAATGTTACTGTCAGTTGGGTAACCGACAGCTACATTTCAACCAGGAAAGATGCGAAGGTGATAGTGTCCTACAGCTATCCCCTCAAGGTTCCATGGATGACGACGGTGACACTGCATCTAACCGCTACTTCGCAGATGATGGCTTCCGAATAAACGAGTATCGGTAGATTCATCGCTTCGCTCCGCCACCGGCGGGGCTTTCGATATCCGCGCCCTTACGTAACCCAAGGGAGTTCTATCGGGAGAGATCTATGAGGAAAAGCAGCAGTGGTCAGACGCTGGTTCTCGTGGCGCTCATATTGCCGGTATTGTTAGCCGGCGTCGCCCTTGGAACCGACGTCGCGGTCTTTTACTATAACTGGGTTCAGTTGCAAAAAGCGGCCGACTCTGCAGTTCTAGCTGGCGCTAACTACCTTCCGGACAATCCGGCTCAAGCCGAAGCGACCGCCGATACGCTGGCCGAGAGCAATAACGTCAAGGCCAGCGAGATCGTGTCCACCACTGTCGGGGCTGGCAATACTTCGATCTCAATCACGTTGCAGCGGACTGTTCCCTATTTCCTGGCGCGCGCTCTCGGGCTAACCAGCGGGCACGTCACAACCACGGCCACCGCAAGCCCGCAATATCCGCCCAGCACTCTTAATGTCAGCATGCCCGGGAATGTGTCGGGGAGCGGAGACAACAACGGAGACAATGGAAACGACTGCGGCAGCGTGGGCATTTGCGGTCTCGTTCCGATCGGGCTCGATTCCAATACTACGTATACTGACGGTTCCCAGATAACGCTTCAGCAGGGCGAGCTCGGACCCGGAAACTGGGACTTGCTAGCGCTTGGCGGAGTTGGCGGTGCCAATCTTAGAAGCAACATCGCCGACGGCTTTAACTCAGTCATCTCGGTCGGAGACTGGGTTACTACCGAACCAGGAAAAAAAGTCGGCCCGGTAGATCAGGGCTTTCAGGATCGGCTTAACACCGCCACCAGCCTTTATCCCAATGGCACTTATACCAATCACAACCTGAACGATCCACGAGTCTTGATCCTGCCGGTGGTGAACTGGGAAAACCAGCATGGCCGCTCGTCGGTAGAGGTCACGGCTTTCGCGACCGTATGGCTCGATAGTTACAGCCAGGGTCAGGTTATCGTGAACTTCATCAGTCAGGTGATCCCTAACAGCTTCGGAAGTCCGAGCGCTCCGTACTTCGGCTCACGTGGCAGCCCACAGCTTACCAAATGATGGGCGCGCTTACTTTTATAGGTCAGCTTAGGCAAGGATATTGGATCATCCAGGAGACGCTCAGATGTCGGTGACTCGTACTTTGCAAACGGTGCGAGACCGCCTTCTCAAAATGGCGGCGGCAGTCCGACGGCAGCGCAGTCGCGGGCAGGCAGCTGTGGAACTCGCCCTTATCACGCCGATCGTGTTGTTTCTGATGTTGGTAGGCATTCAGTTTGCGATCATTGGGCTGGCAGTCATGGGTCTAGGGCAGGTCGACTACCAAGGGGCACGTTATGCCGCGACCAATCCCAGCGCGTCTCAATCCACGGTTCAGAGTTACATGGTATCGGTGGCATCACCAATCATCGGCGCCGCTTCCGGTAAGTATCTATCCAGTACCCTTAGTCCGACACCGCCGTGCTCCTTCGGCAGCACAGTGACGGTCGCAGTGACATTCGACGCCAGTCATCTAGTGGTGTTGCCCAATCCATTTCTTGGCGTCACGTTTCCGACATCGCTTACCAATTCCGAAAGCGCATTCTGCGAGTAATTAAAGAGGGTCAAATATGAAATCATTGAAGTACCTGCCGATTATGCTGGCGCTACTTGCTACCGTTGGGGCCCCCAGCGCAGTAGCCGATCAGACCAAACAGGTGCAGGTTACCAACAACACTAGCTATAACCTGTATGAATTTTACGCTTCGCCCACCGCCAACTCCGAGTGGGATACCAGCAACAACCTGCTCGCTGGGCAGCCGCTCGCCCCCGGGCAATCAACCAACGTTACCATCGCGGATGGTACCGACCATTGTCACTACGATCTGATGGGCGTCCTGTACGGCTCGGCCGAGTACGCCTACACTTATGACGTTGAGACCTGTGACGGTGACAGCGCGCAATGGAACATCAGTAGTAGCGGTCAGTAACATCCGCTCGAACCGGCCAGGAGAAAGATTGTGGCGCGAGGTTGATGACCTCGCACCACAATCTTAAGATCCGACGCGTCCGTGTTATGGCGCTGCCGCTTCCATCGCGCGGACGGTGCAGAAGCCTGATTGTGAAATCGCGCGCAAAAAAACGCGGACCGAAGGCCCTCAGAGCCCGCGGTCCGCGCCGACGGAAAACAGCGATGCGAGGTCCGCGCTTACGGCGCAGCTTGAGTCATCGCTTGCACGGTGCAGAAGTCCTTGCCCACTGCACCCATGTTGATGTACCAGCATTCGCGCTCAGGCGTGTGCTGGCCCGGCAGATAACACATTGTAGAGAATCCGCCCTGAGTGTCGATCGAGGCCGCTCCGACCACGAACTCGCGCTTGAACGGATAAACGGCGATCCGCGCATCGGGAACCGGGCGGTCCCGATAGGTCAGCCAGTAGACGTGCGTGCGCCAGAGCTGGCCCTTGCGATCGTAGGTATCGATATACGGCTCGAACCACACTTCCGCGTCGAGGTAGAGCACGGTGTTCTTGTCCAGCGCGCCCCTCGATCCCTTCATGTCGCGGCGAGGAGTGGCGCTCACGACGTACATATGGCGCATCTCCCAATTCTCCGGACACGCAGTCGCGCCGCCGTCGGAGGGGCAGGTAACCTCGGGCGAGTTCTTCGCATGCACTGACGCGAGCATTTCTTTCTCGCCGAGGAACTTATAGTCGTACTCTTCGGTCTTGGGATTGAATCCCGAATAATGATCGGGATCGTAGGTCTGCGCGCCGGTCGCAGTCGACAGGATGGCCTCGTCGACGCGGCGAACGCGCCGGGTTCCCGGAGTCCAGCTCCAGCTGTCGTCGCCACGGCCAGGATCGCCATAGCGCCAGCGGATGATTCCCGCGCCCCGCGCCTCCTGCGGCGCGAGCACTGGATACAGCGCAAACAGCCACAGCCGGTTGGTGCTTTTATAGTCGGCATCGGTGGGCAGCGGTTCCACTTCGGTGCGGCCGACCAGGTTGTATCCCGCGTAATGACCGACCTCGATGTCGTCGATCACATTCTGAGTGCCGCCCTGCTTCACATATTGACTCTGGCAATCGTAGAAGCGCAGGTCGTAGTCGTCACTCGAGATCGGACGGAACACATTGTTCCACACGACCTTCGCGCCGACGTAAGGATCGTTCGGATCGATCAGCGGGAAGGGCTGACCCGCGACATAGCCGATCACGCTGCGATGGTCCTGGCTGAGGCGTACCTGCGATGAGTACTTTTCCGTCGCATCCTTATATGGAGGCGGCCAGTCGACGCGCTCGGTCGGCGTGATGTTCATATGCATGCCGTGCGCGGCGAGGTAGTACACGCCGGGCGAGACTACGTCTCTTATTTGCTCCGCATTCTCCGGCGTGATGGTGGTTCCAGGCTTGACCGCGGCCCGGGAGTTGGAGGCGAGTGCGACGCTCATAGCGAACGCGGCCACGCCGACGACAAGTCGACCAAACCTTGGGTTAAACATGGACGGGACGAACCTCCTGGAAGTAGGTGGATGAGGACGAATTAGTCCTTCTAAAATCCTGGATGAAGCAGTTTAGCCTGGTTAATTTGAACCAGAACCGGCGTTTCCCTCATGAGTCGCATCAAGCCTGTCGTCGAAATCCAGAGATTGGGAAAAAATCCAAGGATCGGCCGACGAAGATGGCCGCTGAGAAATATTTAAATACATTCAGACTTGAATGTAAATACAGATTAGAAAAAGAAATGCTCGGAACGCTTCGGACGAAGGATTTCTTCTATTCGTAGCGCAGCGCGTCGATCGGATTCAGCAGCGAGGCCTTGCGCGCGGGATAATAGCCGAAGAAAATTCCCACCGCCGCCGAAAAAACAAAGCCACCGATTACCGCGTTGAGCGAAAGCAGCGTCGGCCATCCCGCCAAGGCCGATATACTTTGCGACGCGCCGATTCCCGCCAGGATACCGGCGACGCCGCCAATCGCGCTAAGCAAAACTGCCTCGACCAGGAACTGCAGCAAAATGTGCACTCGCCGCGCGCCGATTGCCATTCGAATCCCGATCTCGCGAGTCCGCTCGGTCACTGACACCAGCAGGATGTTCATGATGCCGATACCGCCCACCAGCAACGAGATCGACGCGACCGCCGCCAGCAAAAGCGCCATCACGTGGCTGCTGCTCTCGGCCGCCTTGGCGATCTCGCTGAGGTTGCGGATATCGAAATCATTGTCCTTGCCGGCCTGGATATGGTGGCGCTGATGCAGCGTGTCGGTGATCTGCTGGATGGCGTCCGGAAGCTGCTCCTCGCTGCGCGCCTCGGCGAAAATCACCTGCACCACACCGGTCAGCTTGGGCGGCGCACCGAAGGGACTGATCACGGTGGTGCTGGCATTGTAAATCGCGGTCGCATTTGGGGTGCTCGCGTAAGGATTTTGCAGCGTCGCCGTCGTCGATGCGACCGCCTGCGCGATCGGCGAAGCTACTCCGAGGACTTTGCGTTCGGCAGTGGTGAATGGAATCAGCACCACGTCGTCCTGATCCTGGCCCATTCCGGATTGGCCTTTGGTCGCCAGAACTCCGACCACTTTCATCTGAACGTTCTTCACCCTGATCGTCGTGCCGACGGGATCCTGATGCTCGCCGAACAGGTTCTGCACCACGGTGTTGCCGAGGAGGCATACCAACGCCGCAGACCTCTCATCCTCTTGCGTCAGATCGCGGCCGGCAATGGTCGGCCAGTCGCGAATCTGCGTGTAGTTTGGTGTCACGCCGTTGATACTGGTGCTCCAGTTAAGATTATTGTTTTCGACTTGCGCGGTTTGACGATCGAGGTAACTCACCATCAGGACCGCAGGATCTTCCTTGGTGATGGCCTCTCCATCGGATGCACGCAAGGTCGATCGGCTGCCATAGCCATTGCGCACGCCGCTCGCCGTCACGGCGCCGGGCAGCACGATCAAAAGATTGGTGCCGAGACTCGCGATCTGCTCCTTCACCGCTTGATTCGCACCCTGCCCCACCGCAACCATCGCGATAAGTGCGGCCACTCCGATGAAGATCCCGAGCATCGTCAGCGCGGAGCGCAGCTTGTTGCGCGCCAGCGCGCGCGCCGCCGCTTTGAGCGCCATCGCACCAAATCGCTGAGAGGTAGCCGACTCCGCCGCTTCCACGGCGATGGCGGCGGTGCTCGACTCTGCAGATAGACGCGTCGCGGAAGGCGTCATCGATTCATCCGCGCGATGGCGCGAGCGTTCGCGATGGTCCGACACGATCACACCGTCGCGCAAGGTGATGATCCGATCCGCATACTCGGCAACCTCGGCGTCGTGAGTCACCAGGATCACCGTCACCCCGCGCTCGCGGTTGAGCTTTTGCAGCGTGGCCATGATGTCGGTCGAGGTCACCGAATCGAGATTTCCGGTCGGCTCGTCGGCCAGCAAAATCGCGGGATTATTAATCAGGGATCGCGCGATCGCGACTCGCTGCTGCTGTCCGCCGGAAAGCTGGTTGCTATGACTTTTCTCGCGCCCCTCCAGCCCGAGAAGCTTGAGCGACGCGCGCGCACGCCGGTCGCTCTCAGCCATATCGCCCGAATAGAGCAGCGGCAGTTCGACGTTCTCCAGTGCGCTGGTCCGCGAGAGCAGGTTGAAGCTCTGGAAGACGAACCCGATGCGCCGGCTTCGAATCCCAGCCAGCTCGGGCTCCGTGAGCGAGGCGACATCCACACCCTCGAGCAGATAGAGCCCGCCGGTGGGACGATCGAGGCATCCGATCACGTTCATCAGGGTCGATTTGCCGGAGCCCGACGCTCCCATGATCGCCACGAATTCGCCGCGCTCGATAGTAAGGCTCACGCCGCGCAGTGCGCGCACCTCGACGTCGCCAAGCTGGTACGTCTTGGTGAGATCGCGAACTTCTATGACGCTATCTGCCATGTCCTAGAGGTGATGCGGTATGCCCCCCATCGGGGCGCCGGCGCCCGGCCCCGACCGCCTCGCACCCGCGCTCGAGCCGCCAGGATTGCTCTGATCGATGATAACCTGGTCGCCGGGATGAAGATCGCCGCTGACGATTTCGACGACAGTTCCATCGTCCAGCCCGCGGACAACCTTGAGTCGACGAATTTTGCCGTCTTCAGAGACCCATACGTGTCCGTTGCGATTCGACTGCGCAGTTTTTGTCCCGTTGCCGCCATCATGCCGATGCTGATGCTCGTCGGCACCGCTGGGTGAAAATCGCAATGCCTGGAGCGGCACCCTGAGGACGCCGTCGCGTTCCGCGGTGACGATTCTGGCGTTAGCGGTCATTCCCGGCATCAGCAAAAGCTCGGGGTTGGAAACCGCAATCACGACGTCATAGGTGACGACGTTTTGCACCGTGATCGGCGATTGGCGGACCTGCGCTACCTCACCCCAAAACGTCCGGTCCGGAAACGCATCAACGGTGAAGCCGGCCTTCTGTCCGAGATGCACCGGACCGACATCGGATTCGCTGACGTTGGTATCGACCTGCATCTTGGTCAGATCCTGCGCGATCAGAAACAGGATCGGGGTCTGGAAACTTGCCGCGACAGTCTGGCCCAGATCGACGTTGCGCGACACCACGGTGCCATCGACCGGCGCGATGATATTGGTGTAGGCGAGATTGACCTTGGCGAGACCCACCGCGGCTTGATTCTGCTGGATCGAGGCCTTATCGACGCCGACTTGCGCCGCCGCCGCATCATAAGTGCTCTTCTGGCTGTCTAGCTGGTCCTGGGAGATTACGTTGTCGCGGATGAGATTCTCGTCGCGCTCGTAAGTGACTTTGGCGTAGGCGAGGGTCGCTTCGTCCTTGTGCAATTGCGCGACCGCATTGGCGAGATTCGCCTCCTGCTGCGCCAGCGTGTTCTGGTAAAGCTGCGGGTCGATCTTGGCGCAAAGCTGGCCCTTTTTGACTTGCGTATTGAAGTCACACAGCATCTGGACGATCGGTCCGGAGACGTAGCTGCCGACCTGTACCGTAACCACCGGATTGACGGTCCCGGTTGCAGTGACGGCCTGCACGATGTCGCCCTGCGAGGCCTGCGTCGAAACGTATTGAGCGCCGCTCGAACGGCCATGCAGAAAGTAGGCGGCGCCGGCAATAATGAGAACGGCGACGAGGAGGATTCGCCATCCTGGCTTCCAGGATTGGAGGGTCATTGGGATGCGTCGATTATAGATGCGCGCAGCCGCACCATTCCAGTAAGTTGCCACCGTGTTATTTAGGACGTGTTTTGCAGACATCAGTTACGGGAAAATGAAGCATGAAGGAGAATCCGATGGCCGCCACTCCACCGCCTGACCGCATCAAGGTGCCACCGCTTTGGGGCATCAAGGTGATCGACCTGACGCGCTACCTCGCGGGACCTTTCTGCACGCAGATCCTCGGCGACTACGGCGCTGAAATCATCAAGATCGAGCCGGTCGAGGGCGCGCGCGCCGACCTCGGCAAATATTCGGGCAAGGACAACTATTTCTTCCTCAGCTCGAATCGCTCGAAGAAGAGCGTCCAGCTCGACATCAAGAAACCCGAAGGCCGCGCCGTCCTGATGCGTCTACTCGACTCGGCCGACATCCTGGTCGACAACTTCCGCCCCGGCGTCATCGAGGCGATGGGCTTCGGTTACGATGCGCTCTCGAAGCGCAATCCGAGAATCATCACTTGCAGCATTTCGGGATTCGGCTCGACCGGACCGCTGCGCGACTATCCAGGCTTCGATCAGATTGCGCAGGGGATGTCGGGTCTGATGAGCGTGACCGGCACCGCGGAGAGCGGACCGACGCGGGTGGGAATCGCGATCTGCGATCTGCTGGGCGGAATTTTTTCGGCGCAGGGGATTTTGCTCGCGCTCGAGGCGCGCCATCGCACCGGCCGTGGCCAGCGCGTCGAGACCTCGCTGCTCGAATCCATCGTCAGCATCCTGAGCTGGTCGGCGGGAATTTATTTCGATACCGGCCGAACACCCGGACCGGCGGGGAATCATCATCCGCTGTCGTCGCCGCATGGAGTTTTCAAGGCCTCGGATCGCGTGTTCAACATTGCGGTCGGCAACGAAGCGATGTGGCGTAAGTTCGTCGGCATCATCGAGAGGCCCGAGCTTGCGAATGATGATCGCTTCACCGGCACCGGCCATCGCATCAAATACCGCGACGCTCTGACGGCGGAGATCAACCAGGCCTTGGCGGCGCATCCGGCGCAGTACTGGATCGATCTGCTCAATCGCGAAGGCATTCCGGCGGGGCCGATCCTCACCATCGAGGAGATGTTCAATCATCCGCAAACGGCCGCGCGTGAGATGCTGCTTAAGCTGCCGCATCCTGCGATTGGCACCTATCTGACGACGGGACTGGCGGCGAAGTTATCGGAGACGCCGGGGCACATCACGCGGCCTCCGCTGTTAGGTGAGCATACTGAGGAGGTGCTGCGCGCGAACGGATTCACCTCGGAAGAGATCGCGAAACTGCGCGAGGCGAAGGCGGTCAAGTGAAGGGGGAACTGATCGAGACTATATTTGTGGCACAGGCTTTAGCCTGTGTGTCTGTCCGAAGCCTCAGAATTATTCCAGCATCTTATAGGACACAGGCTGAAGCCTGTGCCACATCAGATATTTGTGACCAGACTGACTGATCCCGTCTGCGAACGGTTCGCTCTTCGAGGACTGATGAAACCACTTCTGGCCATCGTGACGCGCTTTAAGATCATAGTCGGTGATGTACTCTACATGCTGACTGCTCAACATCACCCACGACTGATCATTTCAGCGCAGATATTTTGGTGTTCGATAACATTATTTAGTCCTGCTGTCGCGGGAGCGACGACCATTATTGGTCTGATTGATTTGCGCTTCGACCGGATGGTCTTGGCCGTTGACGGTAAAATTCGATGTTAAGCGTCGGGTAACGATTCGAGATCGACGGCTTGTAAAATTACGACTGGGAACGGCTACGCCTTTGCTATCGAGGGTCTGTACAGTCTTAACAATTTCGATGCGAGCGCCATTGCGAGGCGCGCTTGTATGTCTAAAGGCGACTTGTTTGAAAGAGCAGAGACATTCGCCGAGCTTATAAAAGAACCATTCGCTGGCGCGACGGAGCAAATGCGAGCTGCCCCAAATTACGCCCAACTCCTGGCCGACCAGAGGCTTGGCGTAACTCTGGTTTTAGCTGGCTCGCGCGCGGGACATTTGACCATTGAAATTAGCGGGTTCAAACTCACCGAAGAGTGAATTAGGCCCCAAACCGGCGAGCTTCAAGAAGGCACGGTCGATCCTGTGATGGTAGTCGTAGGATCCAGCGGCGACTTTATCGCGCGATACAAGCAATCGCATCCGGACTGGAGGAAAAAGCTGGACTCGGTAACGGCCGCAAAGGCCTTTATGCAGTTGGCAATCGCGGAGGATCCTGACAATGTAGGACCGCCCATTTCCATCTTGGGAATCAGACACAGCATCATGAGTACCGATCGAAACCGGATCACGATGCAATGGATAGAGCGAGGCGATTGCAAGGAAAAATAACCGAGAAGGAAGAACATTAACGCACCTCATCAAGATATGTCTGACGGATCGAAATAGCCGAGGTCGTAGTCGCGGATACCATTGGTGAGATCGAATCCGTGCGCGACGTTCCACACTGTTTGCGCGATGCATCCGGCGCCCAGATACCAATTAGGAATTTTCAAATCTGGCGCGCGCTCGAGAATTTGTCGGGCCAGGGGATTTTGTGAAATGAGTTGCAGAACACAATCGATCTGCGTCTGTAAATCTCGATTGTAGGGAAGGCCCGCCACTCAAATCTCGCTTTCTAATGTCGAATTGTAATTCGCCGTCTAACGCCTGTGAAACTGCTACCAATAAACAATAGTTGTTCTAGCTAGGACACCGTTAAAGTCGGTGCCACATCAGACACCTCATTCTAATCTTATGGCACAGGCTTCAGCCTGTGTGTCTGCTCCCTGAAGCTTCTGGCTTGCAAGCTACAGCCCTACAAGCGCCTGCCTTGCAACGAACAACCATTTGTAGTCTTCAGGTCGGATCACAAGCCCTCTTTTGACCGGATTCTGCCTCATGTACTCGATTTTCTCTTCCAGCTCTGCCTCATTTCTAATGATGTGGTCGAAGCTTTCGTCCATCCAGAAACTGCCCTGTCGCATCAGGAACTGATTGATATGTCTGGCGGACCTTCCCTTGATCAACCGAAGCACCTGGCTGAGATTTGTCTTGTGGAACAGCCTGAACATCAAGTGCGCGTGGTCCGGCATCACAATGGCTGCGTCGAGGTCGATGTACTTTCCTTCGCAAGTCCGAATCTCGGCTAACAGGAGATCTCGCGCAGCCGGAGGAAGGACGATAGTCGAACGAAAGGTAACGAAGTAGCTAGCTCCGGATACCTGAAGGTGCGGTAGGTTTCTCCGTTTGAAAACCAGCTCCTCGGAATTCCATGGATCGGCGGGCTGAAAGCTTCCGAGACATGAATCAGCGCTTGTGGCATCTGGTGTCTTGGTGCTCATGAAGTGTTGGGCTTCTGCCGTCCCTAAAGACACAGGCTAAAGCCTGTGCCACATCAGAAACGTCAATTATATGGTGGCACCGGCTCTAACCTTTGCTGGTAGCCGTTACATTCAAGCCTTTCACTAGCATCAACTCATTCTTGAAGACACATTCAAAACTGACCTTAGCTCTAGCACCCGTAAACAAAAAAGGGCCGCGGCCCAAAGGCAACGGCCCTGTCTGATGGGCGTGCCCATCAGGAAGACTCAGCTGGTTTATGATGTCGCGATAGTCGCCACGTCCCTACTCGCGTTCCTGGAAACCCTCGAGGTTGCGCGAGCGGCCGGTCTGGCGCAACTTGCGCAACGCCTTAGCCTCGATCTGGCGGATGCGCTCGCGAGTCACTGCGAACTGCTTGCCCACTTCCTCCAGCGTGTAGTCGGTCTTCTGACCGATACCAAAACGCATGCGCAGGATTTGCTCCTCGCGCGGAGTGAGCGTCGCGAGCACCTTGCGAGTCTGCTCGCCGAGGTTGCCCTGGATCGCGGCCTCAACCGGTGACGGCGCCAACTCGTCCTCGACGAAATCGCCGAGCGAGCTTTCTTCTTCGTCGCCGATCGGAGTTTCCAGCGAAATCGGCTCTTTGACGATCTTGAGCACCTTTTGGACCTTGTCGAGCGGCATCTCCATCTGCTCGGCAATTTCCTCGGGGCTCGGCTCGCGGCCGAGGCGCTGCACCAGCAGCCTGGTCACGCGCAAAAGCTTGTTGATCGTCTCGACCATATGGACCGGGATGCGGATGGTGCGGCCCTGGTCGGCGATCGCACGCGACATCGACTGACGAATCCACCATGTCGCGTACGTAGAGAATTTATAGCCGCGCTGATATTCGAACTTGTCGACCGCGCGCATCAGGCCGATGTTGCCTTCCTGAATCAGATCGAGGAATCCGAGTCCGCGGTTGGTGTAGCGCTTCGCGAGGCTCACGACGAGGCGCAGATTGGCCTCAGTCAGTTCCTTCTTCGCCCGCCGGCTCTTGCTCTGACCCGCGGCGATAGTTTCGAGCTTGCGCGCATAGTCCTCGCCGGTCGCCTTGACGCGTTTCTCGATCGCCTTGATAGCCTTCATCGAGTCGCGAATCTTCTGCGCGATATCGAGCAGGTTCTCGCGGCTGTCGCCGACCTTGAGCACGTGGCGGCGGTCATCGGCCTCGCCCGCTTCCTTGATGAGCTGGTTTTTGGTGCGGCCGGTCTCTTCTTCGTAGCGCGCGATCAGGCGCTCCGAGTTCATGTACTCGTGCAGCAGCCGGCGCATCTCACCGATGATGGCTTCCTGCAGACGTGGCGACAGCGCCATGTCACGCAGTTCCTTTCTTACTTTCTCTTTGGTGCGAAGATAGTCCTTCTCAAGTTTGGGCTTGCGGCGCGGGCCGACCTTGCTATGAAAGAGCTCTTCCTCGAATTCATCGAGCCTGGTTCGAATCTCGCTGAGCTTCTTGAGCGAGACGGTCAACTTTTTAAGTTGTTTCTCGTCAGCTTCGGGTCCGCGCTCCTCGTCGGGGTCGGTCGAGGGCTCGTCGTTCTCCTCGTAAATCTCGCGCAGCTCTGCCTCGCCCTGGAGCACGCGCTCGGCGATCTCGATTACCCGATCGAGGGTGACCGGAGAGCCGAGGACTTCTTCCTCAACCTCCATCTCACCGGCCTCGATGCGCTTGGCGATTTCAACTTCTTGCTCCCGCGAGAGCAGTTGGAAGTTGCCCATCTCTTTCAGATAGAGGCGAACCGGGTCGGACGACTCACCAACCGATTCGGTCGCAGCCGCAGGCGCGGGAGCTTCGGGCTCGGCTTCCTCGGCTTCTTCCTCGGCAGCGGCCTCGGTCTCCGCAGTCGGCACCTCTTCGAGCACCTTGATGTCGAGGTCCTCGAAGCTGTCGAGCGCGGCGCGCAGATCGGTCGGAGACGCAACATCCTGCGGCAGGAAATCATTCACCTGATCGAATGTCAGGTAGCCTTGCTCGCGGCCCAGATCGACAAGACCCTGAAGATCTTTTCCTTCGTACTTTGGCTTCATGCTCTCAAATTTTTCCGCTGGCTCCAGCCTCGCGCCCGGAGCTGCAAGTCACACCCGCAAAGTCACAATCGACCGCTTCGGAGCCGGAAGGGAAGATGCGTATGAGGCTGGCTCATCACAGTGAGATATAGAACGTGAATGTCAAGACGGCAAGTTTGCGACGGCGAATAATCCAAGTTATTCTCGCGTTTGCGCCCTGTCAAACCGCTCAATCCTAACGACGTTGCACCCCCCGTCAAGTTTCAATCCCAAGTCCAGTCACCGCACGCTTCACGAACCGGCGAGAAATTCCCTCGAAGTAAAATATATGCACGACTGGTCCGCGTCGCTTCTCCTGCCCAAACAAAACTTTAACAAAGCAATCGGCGTTCCCGTCAGAAGGTCCATTTTGACGGTCGATGGCTACCTGAGGGGTGCTTTTGTGATCAGCAGAGCAACAATAGCGTAACGAAGGTTACTAATGCGCAATGTGACGGTGAGCCTTAAAAAGAGAACTGGCGCGCACCGCCTGCCGAATCAGGCGATCCGCGCCAATTCCGTCGAACACGGGTACTATCTTTATACACATTTAATGGCGCGTACGCTAGCCCCCATGCGAAATAATTTTCGCGCGGGGACCAGCCCTCATTCGACGGTGACCGACTTAGCCAGATTGCGAGGCTGGTCAACGTCGGTGCCGCGCTCGACGGCAATATGATACGCCAGCAACTGTAGTGGTACAGTCATCATCACCGGCGTCAACAATGACGACGTCGCGGGCACCTCGATGATGTCGGCGGCAATTTCCTCCAGCTCTGGCGAGGTGCGATTGGTCACCGCGATTATGCGGCCGTTGCGCGACTCCACTTCCTTCATATTGGAGAGCGACTTCTCGAACAGCTCGTCGTTCGGGATGAGCACGACCACCGGCATCTTATCGTCGATGAGCGCGATAGGCCCATGCTTCATCTCACTGGCCGAATAGCCCTCAGCATGGATGTAGGAGATCTCCTTCAGCTTGAGCGCTCCCTCGAACGCGACGGGATAATTGATCCCTCGCCCGAGGAACAGAAAATCCTGTGCCGATGCGTACTTTCTCGCGATGCTCACTATGGTTGACTCAATGCTTATGACTGCTTCGATCTGCGACGGGATCGCGAAGGCCGCCTTCAACAGCTCCGCCACCTGAGCCTCCGATAGCCTGCCCAGCTTCAACCCTAGATGTATCGCGTATAGATAATACGCCTCTATCTGGGTCAAGAAGCATTTCGTCGTCGTTACGCTGATTTCCGGCCCGCATCGCGTGTATATCTGCGCATTCGCCTTCCGCGCTATCGATGAATCCACCGTATTCGTCAGCGCAATCAGATGCGCCCCGCGCGACGCCCCTTCCTCCATCGCCGCGAGCGTGTCCGCCGTCTCGCCCGATTGCGACACCGCCATCACCACCGTGCCCTTGCCGACCGGCGGCCGCCGATACCGAAACTCCCCGGCATAATCGACCTCGACCGGCACCCCCGCGATTTCCTCGATCATGAACTTCCCGATGAGCGAGGTTATCCACGATGCGCCCGCCCCCAGCATCACGATTCGCTCGATGGATTTGGCGCCGCCCGCCGGCATCAGGTCCATCTCGAAATTCACCGAGGCCGAATTGGCCGACGCGCGTCCCGACATCGTGTCGATCCAGGCTTGCGGCTGCTCCGCGATTTCCTTTCGCAGGTAATGCCGATAGCCACCCTTGGTCGCCGCCGCCGCGTCCCATTCGATACGCCGTGGCGCCCGCGTCACTGGCGTCCCATCGAACCTCATCACCTTGATGCCCGCGGCCGAGACCTCGGCCAGCTCGCCGTCCTCGAGCACCAGCACGTTGCGCGTGTGCTCCAACAGCGCGGGAATATCCGAGGCGATAAAGTTCTGGCCCTCGCCGTACCCGAGCACCATCGGGGTCGCGGTCTTGGCCGCCACCAGCTTGTCGGGCTCGGTCTCCGATATCACGACGATCGAGAAAGAGCCGCGCAGCCTCGCGACTGCCCCTCGCACCGCCTCGGTCAGTCCCATCGAGCTCTTGGTTACCGCGCCGCAATCGCTCGAGCCGCCGAGGTTCTCCTCGATAAGATGCGAAATCAGTTCGGTATCGGTCTCGGACTTCATCTTATGGCCGCGCGCGACCAGCTCGGCGCGCAGCGCGACGAAGTTCTCGACGATTCCGTTATGGATGACGGCGACGGGCCCGGCCTTATGGGGATGCGCATTTTCCTCGGACGGTTTGCCATGGGTGGCCCACCTGGTGTGCCCGATTCCGATATGGCCGGATAGCGGCTCCTTCCCGACCATCGCGCGCAGGTTTTCGAGTTTCCCTTTGGCGCGCCGAATATGCATCGCGCCATTCTCGACGAGGGTGGCGATACCGGCGGAGTCATAGCCGCGATATTCGAGGCGCTGTAGTCCTCCGATGAGGATTGGATAGGCGTCGTTATTTCCTACGTACCCAACAATTCCGCACATACTGATCTCCTAAATTTTTCATCCCCTCTCTCGGTTCTAAACCCCTCTCCCTGTTAGGGAGAGGACGGGCGGCGCGGTTGTCGCTCCTTTTTTTGCGACAACGATGACGCCCGGGAGAGGGACCGACGGATAATTCCGCCTCTCTCTCTGACGCTTTTCTTTTTGCTTTGTCATTCTGAGCGAAGGCTCTGGCCGCACGCGAAGAATCTCGCGCGGCGCTTCGCCTGCGCGCCGAATGGCACCAAATGTTTGCGGGGAGAGTTTACTGTTTTGACGCGAAGCGTTGTCCGCTTCACCCACCTAAGCCGGGATTTGTCGTGCGGTCACCCGCGCGGTTTGTCCGACTCTGACGATTGTGGAACCGGGAAGCCATCCGCCGAAGATTTCGATAAGCTTCCACCTCGTCGTCTGGAGCTTCGTTCCAGACCTGGCGCTACTCTCGGGTTTTTATGCTGCTACGGTTGACCTCCTCCGAATGACTCGGGCGCGCTGCCCTGCACAAATATTGTGACCGAGCGTCAGATTTGAATCAATCTTTTCCCGTTCTTCGTGCCCCCGCGAACCTCCGAGGTCAGACAAGGACAGCAATCTGCCGCACTATTTTTTTGCTATGGGTTCAATATCAGGCGGACCCGCCGCTGCCCAGTCTTCGTTGGTTGCCATAATGGAGTCGACCAGTCGGCTGCAACTGGACGCCACGCGGGCGAGAACACGAATCTGCTCTCGGCAGGCAAGATTTTCATGCGGATATGGGTAGTTAATCTTGTGGTCAACCTCACCCCAGATTTCATCAGCCAGAGTGCGAACCTGAATTTCGACAGTGGGTTGTTCTTTACCCTTTGGGCGAACGACGTAGTGAACACTTGTATAGAGGCGAGGGTTTACTTCGGTCTTAATACCCAAACTTTCAAAATACTTAGCTGATTCCTCATCCCAAATATGCGCAAACGGTGGGGCATGATGATCCCAGTTGGCGTCTTCTAGGAGTTTTAGAAGGTTGGTATGAATATGTTCCATCTGACGCGTGTGTAAATGCAGAATGCGATACCCGCCCAAATCGTTGATCCGAACAAGCAAATTATCTTCGGTCAGGTCGAATGCAACTCCCTTCTTGTGGCACTCCTCAACTTTACGGAGGAGCTTATCGCGAAGATGCTCAGGAGATTTGAGCCTGCGCTTCACTGAGTGCACGAGTTCCGAGAGTGGCGGTGTGCTCACAGCCACGAACACTTGCGCCTGCAGACTCTCAAGATAAAGCTGTATGGTTTGCTGCTTAGTCCTATAGTATTCGACTAGCCTTTCGACTAGTTCCACCTCCGCCTTTTGAGGGGTGAAATCAGGCATGCCTAATCGCTTCGGCGCTGCATACGATCAAGAATTGTCCGCGCAATTTCCAGAAAGCTTTGAGCAGCGTCGCTTCTCTGCTCAGGGGTACCGGCCTTGATTACATCCTTCATAGGCCTACCTTCGATCTGAGAAGCAGCCGCGATTGTAGCGAAGTCCTTGACTTGGCCCACCTCGCGCTGCCCGATCGATCCGGGAGCGAGCAGTGGGTCTAGCTTGTTGAGGACAGCGACAATGTCGCTTTCGATGTGCTTTTCAATTTGAGGAAGGTACTTAGCGTAGCCAGACGCGACGTCACCTCGATAGACTCTGAACCTCTGGGGAATGTAGCCTAAGAATCTGGGATGTCCGGAGAGTGTGCGAGCCGTCGGCGGGGCCAAGTCTTCAATGGTGCGCCATTCGCTTATCCACTTAACAAGCGTGAGCCCCAGCGTCTTGAGTGCGCGAATCGAGAATAGGTCGCACGCCACCGGCACTATGAAGAAGTCGCAATCGAGCAGGAGGACTCGATTCAGAGGCCCGATGTTAGGACCAGCATCGTAGAACACAAAATCAATCTGTTGCTCGTGTACGACTCGATCTACTAGGTGACTAAGCGCGGTAGTGGCGCGGAACCCCTTCTCCTTTCGTTTGAAACAATCTCCCCAAAACGAACCTAACTCCTCTTCGAATTCGGAGAGTCGCACATCGCCTGGCAGGAGAAATACACTCTGTGTTTCTAACGGCGAGATGAATCGGACATCACCATCCGCCTCGGCAACCGGTTTGACTGCGGACCACAGGGTACGACCATCGTCAGCATCTGAATGATCGAGCAGATCGTCAACTACCGTTTCTTCAACGAGATAAGCCGTTAAATTGCATTGTGGATCCGAATCAACCAGAAGGACACGCTTTCCTAAAGATACCAGGGCGGCCGCAATGTTGACCGTTAGCGTGGTTTTTCCCACACCGCCTTTGTGGTTAAAGATCGCGAGTCGCGTCGCCATGAATTGGAAGAGATCTCGTTAACGCTGTGAAACTTCGGGGGCTGAAGTGAATTTACGCACTCTGCGTCGGGGTCTCGCGTGAGCCATTGCGGCTTTGGCCTTCTCTCGATCAGGAAGCGCCAGTACGAATTGTTCACCCAACGCGCTGATTTGTTTTGATCCCTTGATCGCGGATGCAAGGTAACCAAGTTTCGTTGCGTTATCGACCGCCACAGCTGCGTTTGAAAACTTCACTTGGGCGGCGTCGGTGTTCAATTTGCTGATGTCCAGAGTCTTGAAGTGTGGAGTGTCGCGATAGTGGGTCAGGTAGTACGCAAGGCATGCCACCCTCTCAACGTCAGTTTTGGGTTGCTTTTCCAGAACGAACTGCTTCGGAGAGATCGATCTGTCCTCGGAAAACGGACCGACGCGAAAGGAGTTGTCGGGACTTCCCTCTTCAGGCGAACGCAACTTGTCACGTCGTAATATTCCGGGAGACGAGTCGCTGAAAAACGTTGCTACCATTTGCAGAATGCGGTCACGCGCGTCCGCGCCAAGGTGTTGCAGGATTTCAAGGATTTGGGTCAGCGCCCGCACCTCTTCTTCGCGGTTACCATTGCTCTCTGTATTCATCTACTGCGTCCTTGGTCAGCCAATATTTATCACAAAGCTAACAGGCCGTCACATTGGGCACTTTCCCATCCTGTGCCGCGAATAGAGGCTCTCCCATTTTAAATCTTGCGCGACGCGACTGAAAGGGAAAGGAAAAACTAGAAAAGATGCCTAGTGAGTATAGAAATGGGGCTCAGGAATATCGCTGCCGAAGTCGCCGCGTGCTGAAACTGTCGATATCGGGCAGCTTATTGCCGCCGACGTTGACGTGAACGTCGATCCAAGCGTGCAGTGCGTCGAGCAAGTCGTCGCGAGCCTCCTCTAGAGTCGCTCCGCTCGACCATAGCCCCGGCAATTGTGGGACCGATCCGAACCACTCCTCGCCCAACTGCTCGAACTGCGCAGCGCGCATCGCCGCTTGAACGTATTCTGTGTCGGTCGCCATAAACTGAGAGTAGCGCTTTTGCTGCCCTCACTCCACGTTTTCTTAATGGGCGTGGCGAAGACGTAGGGTTGGCGGCACACGAGAGGTCGAGATTCTTCGGCGGCGCAAGCTTGCCTCAGAATGACAAGCGGAGGGGGGCCCTGGCAGCCTAGTCTTTATCCCACCACGGGCGCCGGCCCGCGTGACGCTTGTGGAACTCCGCCGTCCATCCGGACTTCTCCCGCTGCGGATGATGCGATAACACCAGGGCGCCATCCTCCACCTCGCGCACGATCGTCGTCCCCGACGCTACATACACATCGTTGCCGAGCTTGACGGGCGCGACCAACTGCGTGTCGCATCCCACCATGCAATGGTCGCCGATCTCGGTGACGAACTTGTCGTAGCCATCGTAATTCACCGTGATGACGCCGCATCCGATGTTGGTACCCGCGCCAATCACCGCGTCGCCCAGGTAGCTGAGATGACTCGCCTTGCTGCCGATGCCGAAGCGCGCCTTCTTGGTCTCGACGAAGTTGCCGATGCGATTATGCCCCGCCAGCTCGGTCCCGGCGCGCAGATGCGCAAACGGCCCGATCTCGGAATCGTCGCCGATGTGGCATTCCTCGGCGCGCACGCCCAGCTTCAGATGGCATCGATCGCCGATAGTGACATTCGAGAGGTACGCGGTGCCCTCGATCCGCACGCCGCGCCCGATTTTGCTCGCGCCGAGAATCTGCACGTTGGGCCCGATGACGGTGTCGGCGCCGATTTGCGCGGTCTCCGCGATGTAGGCGGTGGCGGGATCGATGAACGTCACGCCCGACGCCATCAGGGCGCGGTTGGTCTTGTCGCGAAGGTCGGCTTCCATCGATGCTAGCTCCTCTCGTGAATTGATTCCGGCGAATTCGGCGGCGTCGGCGGCGCGCCATCCGAGGATGCGCATCCCGCGAGCGCGCGCGATCGCGATGATATCGGTCAGGTAGTACTCGCCCTGCGCATTCTGCGGCGAAAGTTCTTCGAGTGCTTGCCTTAAAAAAGCCGCATCGACGAGGTAGACCCCGGTGTTGATTTCGGTGATGGCGAGTTGCGCGGGGGTCGCATCGCGCGCCTCGACGATCGCGGTCACCTCGCCGGACGAATCGCGTACCACGCGGCCGTAGGCCGCAGGCGCCTCGATGCTGGCCGATATAAATGACAGGCGCGACGCGGCGGCGCGATACGCCGCGCGGAACGCCTCGAGCGTCGCGGGCGACAGCATCGGCAAATCACCGTAGGTGATGACGATGTCGCCCGCGAAGTCGCGCGGGATGGCCGTCATGCCGCATCGTGCGGCGTGACCGGTCCCGCGCTGCTGCGCCTGGAGCGCGAACGCCAGCTTGGGGGCGTGCGCGCCGGAGGCGGGGAAGGCTGCGCGTGCGAGGGCCTCGACCTCGCGCGCCTGATGGCCGACGACGACGCATAGCGGCGTCGGCGCGAGCGCTGCGACCGCACGCATCGCGCGGAGCAGCATCGCCTCGCCGCCGAGTTCATGCAGCACCTTGGCGCGCTCGGAACGCATTCGCGTTCCGAGCCCAGCGGCGAGAATTATCGCGGCGATGTCCGGCAAGACCTAACCCCTAACCCCTTCCCTTGAAGGAAGGGGAACCAGAAGCGGAAACAAGATTTTTCTTCGATCATTTTTAACTCCCCTTTCATAAAGGGAAGGGGCCGGGGGTTAGGTCTCTTAGTCATACTCCGAATAGTTCGATACCTTCCAAACCTCGCCGTCCTTCTTTGCCGTGATCATCCAGAACTTCTTGAAGGTCCCGCCTTCGGGCACATCGATGCGCGCCTTGAACAGGAACGTCATCTTGTCGCCATCGCTGCGGGTTTTCTGCAGCGAGTAATGCACCACAGGCTTGCGTGTCGATTGATCGATCGACTGGCCCTCGGTCAGCTTCATCTCCTCGTGGATTTTGTCGAGCGCGAGGCCGGTGCACAGCGACTGCATCTGATTGTGGTCGATGAGGATGTAGCGCGCCTCGATGAAGCGATCGACGACGCCGCGCGCGCTATTGGGCGGCGTGCACGATGCCATCACCGTAATCAAAACGAAGAGAGCAAAGATTTGTACACCGAACTCTCTACGATGCATCACTTTTTTTTGAATAGTGCCTCCAGCTTGGCCTGCGCCGCCGATTTCGATGGTGCCCCAACGCCCGCGCCTTTGCCGCTGCCGGACGCGAAGTATTCGCAGAAGTTGAAACGTTCCTTGTCGACGACGCGCTCGGCCTGCGGCTCGCGGCATGCGTTGTTGTATAAGGTGTCGTAGAAATTGCAGTTGCGGCAGACGTGGAGCGCGCGGCCGCATCCCTCGCATTCATCGCGAAATCCGACTCGCTCAACGACCCCCGATGCTCTGCCGCAATGCCAGCACTTCACATTTATGAGGATAGCGACGACCGTTCGCCTAAGCGAGTCAGCTACTGTAACCGGCCTGATACGGTTGGTAGCATTACCCTCGATGCTCAACGATATCGAAGCGTTTGCGACGTCTCTGGACAAGGCGGCGCGCGCCTCACGGCATACGGTCAGCAATTATCGCCGCGACCTGATGTCGCTGCGCGCGTTTCTCCTCGAACGCGGCACGCTGGTCGACGCGAATAACGAGGTCGCCGTCGATGCCATCACTGCCGACCACGTCCGCCAATACCTCGCCGAGCTGATGCGCAATGCCGCCGCGCGCGCGACCGTGCAGCGACGCCTCAGCGCAATCAAGGCGTTCTTCCGCTATCGCGAATCCAACTCCGGCGCGATGAGTCCGGTGCGCGCGCTGCGCTCGCCCAAGTCGCAGCGCCATCTACCCTCGATACTCCAGGAGAGCGAGGCGAAGCGGCTCATCGAGCACGAGCCCGAGGTGGCTGAGACTCCCGCGACGGCGCGCGATCGCGCAATCCTCGAGGTGCTGTATTCCTCGGGGCTGCGCGTCAGCGAGCTGGTCGGGCTCGATTGGCGCGATATCGATGACGACCTCGGCATGCTTACCGTGCGCGCCGGTAAGGGCGCCAAGGATCGCGTCGTGCCAATAGGAGAGCCCGCCCTTGATGCGCTCAAAGCGTGGCGCGCGGTGATGCCGATTGCCGCCGACCCGAATGCGCCCGTCATCACCAACCTGCGCGGCACGCGGCTGACCACGCGCAGCGTCGAAAAAATCGTCGCGCGACGCATCCAGGATGCGGGCCTTACTTCAACCGTCACGCCGCATGGCCTGCGTCATTCGTTCGCGACCCATATGCTGAATGCGGGCGCCGATTTGCGCTCGATCCAGGAGATGCTCGGGCATGCGAGCCTCGCGACCACCCAGCGCTATACTCATGTGAGCGTGAATCATTTGAAGGAGGTCTATCGCCGAGCGCATCCGCGGGCATAGCTTTATCGGCGCGTAGTTTCAGGGGCGCATAGTTTTATGGAGTTTCACGGCACGACAATAATTTCCATTCGCCACGCGGGCCATGTGGTGGTCGCCGGTGACGGCCAGGTCACCATGGGCAATGCCACCATCATGAAGCGCTCGGCGAAAAAGGTGCGCCGGCTGCATAACGACCAGGTGCTCGCCGGCTTCGCGGGCGCGGTCGCCGATAGCGTCGCGCTGTTCGATAAATTCGAGGGCAAGCTGCAGGAGTACAATGGCGTGCTGCGCCGAGCCGCGGTGGAACTCGCGAAGGATTGGCGCACCGATCGCATCCTGCGCCGCCTCGAAGCGCTGCTGGTGGTCGCAGATCGCGAGACCTCGCTGATGATCTCCGGCACCGGCGAGTTAATCGAGCCCGACGATGGCGTCCTCGCGATCGGGTCGGGTGGCAACTATGCGCTGTCGGCTGCGCGCGCCTTGATTCGATACGCTCCGCAGATGAGCGCGCGCGAGATCGCCGAGGGCTCGATGAAGGTCGCCTCGGAAATCTGCGTGTACACCAACGATCAGTTCGTGTTCGAAGAGCTGTGATGTCCGCGACATCGCGCGATATCCGAATGTTGGCGCTCGTGATTAAGATATAGCGATGGCGGAATTATTGACCCCACCCGCGGTGATGACGCCGCGCGAAATCGTCTCGGAGCTCGATCGCTACATCGTCGGGCAGCATGATGCGAAGCGAGCCGTCGCGATCGCATTGCGCAATCGATGGCGCCGGCAAAAGGTCGCGCCCGAATTGCGCGATGAAATCGCGCCCAAGAACATCCTGATGATCGGACCCACCGGCGTCGGCAAGACCGAGATCGCCCGACGCCTCGCACGCCTGGCGCAGGCACCTTTCATCAAGGTCGAGGCCTCACGCTACACCGAGGTCGGCTACGTCGGCCGCGATGTCGAATCGATGATCCGCGATCTCACCGAGCTGGCTGTGAAGATGGTGCGCGAGGAGGCGCAGCGCGCGGTCGAGGGTCACGCCCGTGAGCATGCCGAGGAGCGTTTGCTCGATATCCTTTTTCCCGCGCCGGCCAAAGTGCGTCATCCGGTAGGAATCACGCCGGAGGGCAGCATCGAAGTCGAGGATTCATCGCGCACCGACACCCGCGAGAAGCTGCGCAAAATGCTTCGCAACGGTCATATGAATGATCGCGAGGTCGAGATCGAGGTTAGCGCGCAATCGACGCCGATGGTCGAAGTCTTCACCCCGCAGGGCATGGAGGAGATGGGGTTCAACATCAAGGACCTCATGAGCCAGATCATGCCCAAGAAGACGCGCACTCGTAAGGTGAAGATTCCCGAAGCGCTCGAAATCCTGTCGCAGGAAGAAGCCGCCAAGCTGGTCGATATGGAAAACGTCGCGCGCGAGGCGGTCCTGCGCACCGAGCAATCCGGCATCATCTTTATAGATGAGATCGATAAGATCGCCGGGCGTCAGCAAGGCGGCGGTCCCGACGTATCGCGCGAGGGCGTGCAGCGCGACATGCTGCCGATCGTCGAGGGGTCCAGCGTCAACACCAAGTACGGCGTGGTGCGCACCGATCACATTCTGTTCGTGGCGTCGGGCGCGTTTCACACCAGCAAGCCGTCGGACCTGATTCCCGAGTTCCAGGGCCGATTTCCGATTCGGGTCGAGCTGAATGCCTTGACTCGCGAGGACTTTATCCGGATTCTAACGGAACCCGAAAATGCGCTGACCAAGCAATACGTGGCGTTGATGGAGACCGAGCAGATCAATCTGGCATTCACCGAGGATGCGGTTGCCGCGCTGGCGGAAATCGCGGCGCAGGTGAACTCGCGCTCCGAGAATATCGGTGCGCGCCGGCTGCACACGGTGCTGGAGCGCCTGCTCGAAGAGATCTCTTTCAGCGCGCCTGAACTTACCGAACGCGACATCAGGATTGACGGCGAATACGTGCACCGTCGTCTCGATCCAATCCTCAAAAATGAGGACCTGTCGCGCTACATCCTGTAACAGAAGTGGAATATAGGAATTTTGAAGCGTCGCAGGTCAAAGATGCGGCGCTGCAACGCATTTTAGATAGTCCCTCTCCCAAGCCTGCGCCGTTCGCGCAGGCGATTGATGGGAGAGGACGCGAGACGACATTCACGTCGTCGAGCTGGTGAGGGCACGAAGTGCAGGAACTAGATAGGGCGCAGATTCTCGCCGAGGCGCTTCCTTATATACGGCGCTTTCGCGGCAAGACCTTCGTCATCAAGTACGGCGGCCATGCGATGGGCTCGGCCGAACTTGCCGAAGCCTTCGCGCAGGATATCGTGCTGCTCGACCTGGTCGGCATCAACCCGGTTGTCGTGCATGGTGGCGGTCCACAAATCACTGACCTCATCGACCGGCTCGGGCTCAAGTCCACTTTCGTGCGCGGGATGCGCGTCACCGATGCGCCCACGATGGAAGCTGCGGAAATGGTGCTGCAACGCATCAATAAGGACATCGTGCAAATGATCTCGCGCCAGGGCGGCCGAGCCGTCGGGCTCTCCGGCAAAGACGCCGACATGATCGTCGCGCGTAAGATGCAGATGGTCGTCAGCGACGAGTCGGGCCATAAGAGCAAGGTCGACGTCGGGCTGGTCGGCGATGTGGTGGAAGTGAACGTCGACATCCTGCGCACCCTCGATGGCGCCGGATTCATTCCGGTGATCGCACCGACGGGATTCGATCGCGAGGGGCTTACTTACAACATCAACGCGGACGTTGCGGCGGGAAAAATCGCCGGCGCGCTCAAGGCCGAGAAGCTCATCCTGCTGAGCGATGTCGAAGGCGTGAAGGACAAGGAAGGCCGGATTATCCCGACGCTCGATCCCGCGCAGGCGAAAAAACTCATCGCGCGCGGCGTCATTCACGAGGGCATGATTCCCAAGGTGGAATGTTGCATCGATGCGCTGCGCGAGGGCGTTGCGAAAACGCACATCCTCGACGGGCGCGTGCGCCACGCGGTGTTGCTCGAGACGTTCACGCATTCGGGAGTCGGCACCGAAGTCACGCCGGTGAATGAAAAGGTCGCGGAGCTGAACGGACGACGACGCAACGTACGAAGGTAGAAAGAACTCGAATAGGCTCATCGAAGGAAACACAAATGCCATTAAGAACTCTTGCGGACCAGCTTATGCCTATACAACCACTCGAAATGAGACCGATAACCCTACCAAAATTCACAACGAATCCCGCTGAGTGGATGTACGAGCGCCTCGTGCATTCAATCGTAGATTTCGAAAAAAACTTGGATGACTCGGTTGAAATCGGGGCTCGCTTGATTAGCTTCAGCGACAAAGAAGCGATCCACGTTGACGACATCGGGTTTTGGGGACCTGACCTCGTCATATTTTACGGAAGAAATCTTGAGGGCCGGCCGGTTCAACTCCTGCAGCATGTCACCCAAGTCAGCGTGTTGCTTGTCGCGCTGCCAAGACAAGAGGAAAAGCCCCGACGGATAGGCTTTCAACTGGAGCAGAAACTCGCCGAATCGTCGAAACCTTCCAAGTAGTCGACGCGGCGTCTTGTATTTCATGAAGTGAACAGGTCCAAGCTCGTCGCACCTCACTCAGGATAAAAGGGTGACGGCTTTTTAACACATAGGAAAATGAATAGCGCCGAAATAATTCAACTCACCCACGCCCATATGGTCGATATCTACGGATGCCTGCCGCTCGCGTTCAGCCGCGGCGAGGGTTCGTATCTATACGACGCAGACGGAAACCGTTACCTGGATTTTTTCTGCGGGCTCGCGGTCACCAGCCTCGGCCATAAGCATCCGGGCGTCGTTCGCGCGATTCAGGAGCAGGCAGAGAAACTGATTCACGTCTCCAACGTGTTTCATACCGAACCGGGCGCGCGCCTGGTCGAACGCCTCGCGAAACGTTTCGGCGACGGCAAGGTGTTCCTCGGCAACTCGGGCGCGGAGGCGAACGAGGCTGCGATCAAACTCGCGCGAAAATGGGGCCACAAAGACGGCAAGGGCCGTTTCGAGATCCTCGCGACGCTGGGATCGTTTCATGGCCGCACGATGGCGACGCTGAGCGCCACCGGTCAGGAAAAATATCATCAGGGATTTTTGCCCTTGGTGCCCGGCTTCAAGCTGGTCAACTTCGACGACATCGGCGCGCTGGAAAAGGCTGTCACCGACCAGACCGTGGCAATTATGCTCGAACCGATTCAGGGCGAGGGCGGTGTGGTAGTTCCGGATCATGACTACCTGAAGCGGCTGCGCGAGTTGTGCGATCGCGCGAAGCTGCTGCTCATCCTCGACGAGGTGCAGGTCGGAATGGGGCGCACCGGCAAGTTTTTCTGCTACGAACACTTCGGCATCAAGCCCGATATCGTCACGCTGGCGAAGGCGTTGGGCGGCGGGCTGCCGATTGGCGCGATGATCGCGAAGCCGGAGATCGCGAGCGCGCTCACCCCCGGAAGCCATGGCACGACCTTCGGCGGCAATCCGGTCGCATGCGCCGCGGCACTCGCGGTGAACGATGCGCTCGACAAGGAACGCATCATCGAGAACGCGGCCGAGATCGGCGCGTACCTCATCAAGCGGCTGAAAGAGATCTCCTCGAAGGTCGACCGCGTTGCAGAAGTGCGCGGCCTCGGCATGATCATCGGTATGGTTCTAAAGCACGATCCGCGGCCGGTCGTCGACGCATGCCTGAAGGAGCGGCTGATCGTGAACGGTACAGCGGGGAACGTCCTGCGATTGTTGCCACCGCTCAATCTTTCGCGCGCCGATGCTGACGCGGGCCTCGCGATCATCGAGCGCGCGCTGAAAGATGCACCGATGCCCAAGATTGCGGGCAAGTAGCGAGCAGTTCGATGAAACGCGACTTTATCGATCTCGCATCGCTCAGTCCCGACGAGTTCCACGGGCTGCTCGCATTGGCAGCTCGATTGAAAGCCGAGTTGAAAATCGGCCTCGAGCATCCACACTTGCGCGGCAAAACTCTCGCGATGGTTTTTCAGAAGCCGTCGTTGCGCACACGCATCACCTTCGAAACCGGCATGGCGCAACTCGGCGGCCACGCGATTTATCTCGCACCCGGAGACATCGGAATCGGCGAGCGCGAGTCGGTGAAGGACGTTGCACGCAATCTCTCGCGCACGGTCGATCTCATAATGATTCGCACCTTCGCGCATCAGACCGCGGTCGAGATGGCGCGCGAGTCCACCGTGCCGGTCATCAACGGGCTCAGCGACTTGCTCCATCCGTGTCAGTTGCTGGCAGATTTGCTGACGATGCAGGAACGCTACGGAAATGACATGCGCAAGTTGCGCGTCGCGTTTCTCGGCGATGGATTCAACATGGCGCAGAGCTGGATCGAGGCCGCCGCACTTGGAGGCTTCGAGCTTCGCGTCGCGTGTCCATCGGGCTATGAGCCGCAAAAGAGTTTCGTCGAGCGGATGCGGCGCGAGGAGTTGGGCGTCATGACCAGCGATCCCGCCGAAGCGATTAAAGACGCCGACGTCGTGTACACCGACACGTGGACCTCGATGGGTCAGGAGAAGGAAGCGGCCAAGCGGCGCCGCGACTTCAAGGAATTCCAGGTGAACAAGGCGATGCTCAAGCGCGCCTCGCGCGACGCGCTCGTGATGCATTGTCTGCCGGCACATCGCGGCGAGGAAATCACCGACGAGGTCATCGACGGCCCGCAATCGGTGGTGCTCGACCAGGCCGAGAACCGGCTCCATGCGCAGAAAGCCGTGATGGTATGGCTGCTGCGGCCGGAAATCATGCAGCTCGTGACTCCAACTCCAGGAAGCTGAGATGGCAACGCAATCGATCAAAAAACTGGTGCTCGCGTATTCCGGCGGCCTCGATACCTCGGTCATCTTGCGCTGGATCAAGGACGAGTTCGGATGCGAGGTCATCGCGTATTGCGCCGATGTCGGCCAGGCCGAGGAGACCGACGGCCTCGAACAAAAGGCGCTCAAGAGCGGCGCGAGCAAGTTTCATCTCATCGATTTGCGCGAGGAGTTCGCGCGCGATTTCGTTTTCCCGATGATGCGCGCCAACGCCGTGTACGAAGGCTACTACTTGATGGGCACCTCGATCGCGCGGCCGGTCATCGCGAAGAAGCAGGTTGACATCGCGCGCGCCGAGGGTGCCGACGCCGTGGGTCATGGCGCGACCGGCAAGGGCAACGATCAGGTGCGCTACGAGCTGACCTTCGCGCGCCTCGCGCCGGAGCTGAAGATCATCGCGCCGTGGCGAATGCAGTCGTGGCCGTTCAAAGGCCGCGCCGACATGCTCGCATACGTCAACGAGAAGAAAATTCCGGTGCCGGTAACGGCCGAGAAACCCTACTCGATGGATCGCAACCTTGTGCACGTCAGCTACGAGGGCGGCATCCTCGAGGATCCGTGGCGCGAGCCATACAACGATATGTTTCGGCTCACCGTCTCGCCCGAAGACGCACCGAACGAGCCCGAGTATGTCGAAATCGAATATGGGAAGGGGAATCCGGTCGCGATAAATGGCGAGCGTCTCGGGCCCTCGGCTATCATCGAGCGCGCCAATCAGATCGCGGGACGCCACGGCATCGGGCGCGTTGACATGGTCGAGAATCGCTACGTCGGAATCAAATCGCGTGGCGTTTATGAAACGCCGGGCGTGACGATCCTGTTGCATGGCCATCGCGCGGTCGAGCAGCTCACGTTGGATCGCGAGGTGTTGCATCTGCGCGACTCGCTCATCCCTCGCTACTCCGAGATGGTGTACAACGGCTACTGGTTCGCGCCGGAGCGCGAATCGCTGCAGTCGCTCATCGATGACGCGCAGCGTAACGTCGAGGGCATCGCGCGCCTCAAGCTGTTCAAGGGCAACGCGACCATCGCGGGCCGCAAATCCCCTAAGTCGCTGTACGATCCGAAGATTGCGAGCTTCGAGGAAGCGGGCGGCTATCAGCAAGCCGACGCGGAAGGTTTCATCCGGCTGTCGGGACTTCGGCTGCGGGCTTTGGCAAAGGTCGAGCGCGGGAGTAAGTAGACGAAAGACAGGTGACGCCTTGGCCAAAGTTCTTCCATTCAGACCGCGACGCAACGGGCTTCGGCTGGAACCCAAAGTAGTCATTGGCGGATGCCCGACTTGCCAGCACAAGTTGAACGTTCACATCCAGCATCCGAACGGCGGCGTGAGTTGCGCGGCGCGCGGATGCCGCTGCGAGACCCGGCCCACCGGCGAATGGCCCAAGGTTTAGCGTTCCGCCTTTGCGCTAGAGGCGGCTCCCGGTATTCTTGATCTATGGCAGCCAGCGAAAAGAGCACGACCGTTCGATTGGATCAGCGCACGCTGAAGCGGTTGGATGGCTTCGCACGTGCCAAGAGCCGCTCTCGCGAGTGGGTGGTCAAGCAGGCGGTAGAGCACTTTATTGATTATGAGAGGTGGTTCGCTCGCGAAGTTAAAGCCGGCCTCAGAGACGCCGAACGTGGCCGTTTGCTTGAACACGATGCGGTGGTGAAAAGGTGGGAGCGGAGGCGTGAGGCTTCGTTGGACGCGGGCCGCCGACCGTGACCTTCAGCGCATCGAGAGTTACATCGGCAGAGACGATCGCGTGGCTGCCTTCAAGGCTACCTCTGAAATAATCGGCAAGTCGATTTGTTGCGAAGCCATCCAAGCATCGGTCGATTGGGTCGCGTCGATGGTACTCGCGAGCTAGTCATTTCTCGCCTTCCGTACGTCGTGGTTTACAGCTTGAGTGCGGACGCCGTGACAGTCATTCGCGTTCTGCACGGTGCAAAGAACTGGCCGTCGCGTTTCTGATCCGCGCGAGGTCCATTTTCATCACGAAATGCGGCCGATAACTTTCACCGGCATTCCCTCGGATGGGGCGAGCGCGATGCTCGAGCGGATGGGTTTCGCCACATAACCGGACGCGGGCGCGAGTTCCACGCTCCTCAACAGCTCGGATAGCACCACTTTCATCTGATAGGTCGCGAATGCGGCGCCGATGCATCGCCGCGTCCCGCCACCGAACGGAAAAAACCGGTATGGGTTTGGTCGTGCATCGAGGAACCGCGCCGGATTGAATCTCTCCGGCTCCGGCCACAGATCGGCGCGTCGATGCGTCAGGTAGATGCACGACGCGAGCACGACTCCTTTCGGAAGATCGCGTCCCGCAATCTTCATCGGCGCCTGCAATTCACGACCAACATTCGGCACGACGGTGTCGAGGCGCATCGTCTCGTTGATCACCGCCTCGAGATATTTCAATGAGTTGGGGTCCGTATCCGGCGATGCTGTGACGATCTCTGCCCGCGCTGTTTCCATGACCTCGGGATTCGACACCAGCCGATTGATCGCCCACGCGAGCGAGGCCGCGGTCGTCTCATGCCCCGCGAGAATCAGCGTCATCATCTCGTCGCGCAGGACGCGGTCGCTCATCGGAGCGCCGGTCTCGTCGCGCGCGAGCAGCAACATCGACAAGATGTCTTCACGACCGGTACGATTTTCCTCGCGCCGGCGCGCGAACTCCGCAAACATCAGCGCCTCGACCTCGCGATTGAGGCGAACGATACGACCCCACGGACTCCAGTATCCGAGATCGATCTGCATCGCGGGAAGTTGCAGAAGCGCGCCGAAGCGGCCCGTCGATACCGCGAAGAACCTTCGCAGCGCATCTTTCAAGCGCGCAGCATCGGTGGAATCATCGAGACCGAACACCGCGCGCATGATGACGTCGAAGGTGATCGACCTCATTCGCGGATGAATCGCGAAACTGTCACCGACGGGAAATCGCGCGATCTCCTCGCGCGCGATCGTGCGCATCAAGCCGCCGTAGGCTTTCATCCGCTCGCCCTGAAACGCCGGCAGGATGAGGCGGCGATCGTGCAGATGCGCAGCGCCATCGAGGAACAGCACCGATTTTTCACCCATGAAAGCGCCGAGCGGCCGATTGGCCTTGCCGGCATGCAGTTGCTCGGGGTCGCCGAGGAAAACCTCGCGCACCGCCACCGGATCGCTGGTGAAGATAAAGGGCGAGACCCCAGGAACTCGAACCGTGAACCAATCGCCATAGCGTCGCGCGCAATCGTCCATGAAGCGAAATGGATTGCGCACGAAATTGATGGTCTCGATGATTCCGGGACCCGGCGGCAAGCGCGGCGCGGTAGACAATTGCTACTTGCTCCAGCCGAGCCAGTGCTCGAGGCGCGAGTTCATGTCGTCGTAGTAGCCACGGAGTCCGGGCGCGCGCGCCTGGTGCGATGGTGGCGATGGCGCAGGTGCGGCTTGATGACTCTCGGCGCGTCGATGTTTGTGCGATGTCGCCGGTGGCGATACGCCGCCCTCGTCGCTGGTTTCATCGCCGTTGTCAGCGACCTCATCCGATGAATCGCCGCGAGCGAGCCATGCCGAGCGTTGCGCGGCGCCATCGGTGGTGAGTTCCGTCAGCATCTCGCCTTCGATTTTCAGCCGCACGCCGTTGTCCCAATGCCAAACGGCCGTCGCGCTTTCCGGATCATTGCAGTAGGTGCAACTGTCCGGCTTGCCATATCGCGCGACCATCTCATCGAACCAGTGTTGCGCGTTATGGGAATCGAGCAGAATCTGCCCGCCGACGACGCGACCTTGATAGATTTGAAACGCGCCGGGAGATTTGACACTTGCGCCATGTAGCGTCGGCACCTGATAAACCTGGAAGTGGCGATCGCTGTCCGGATTTCGCGAGGCCTCAGGATATCGCGATTTGAGCTCGTGCAATGAAGCGCCTAGCGGCACACCGCCAAACTCGACCGGCGCGGCAGAATCGGCGGCAAGCGCGCCACTCGTGAGGATCAGAAACAGCGCCGATGTCAGAACGATGCGCACCGCGTCAAGCTTAACATGCCTCCACCAATCGCGAATGCATGTGGAAAGCGCTCGCAAGCCGCTCTTGCGGAGTTTCCGCGCGCGATGGACGATTAGCCTGCAATCACGAAACCATCACAACGAACGTTCCGCGGATGAAGCATACGCCGTGCGAGTTAGTTAGTTCTCCGCGCGCATCCGAGCGCATTCGCGCAGCTGCCTCTTTCCTCGAAGCGCTGCCCGCGGGCACCGAGGCGTTGGTGATCGCGGCCAGCCGCGAAGCCGCCGATGATCTGGTGCGCGGCATCTCGCTTCGCCGCGGCGCGACCTTCGGGATCCATCGGCTGACCCTTAACCGCTTCGCAGGATTGCTCGCGAGCGATCATCTTAATGAGCACGCCCTCGCTCCGGCGGCCGGACTCGCAATCGAGGCAATAACCGCGCGGGTCGTGCATCGCCTCAAAGGCACTGGCGCGCTGGCGTACTTCGAGCCGGTGATCGATCGGCCGGGTTTTCCTCGCGCGCTCGCTCGCACGATATCGGAGTTGCGCCTCAATCGGATTTTGCCGAATGCGCTCAAAGGCAAAGGCGGCGCGGCGGATGCGCTCGCCAACGCGCTCGACGAATTCGATGCCGAGCTCAACGCCGCGAAGCTCGCGGATCGCGCCAGTATTCTTATGGCGGCTGCGAATTCGATGCGTGCGAAGAACGCTCCTCGATTCGCCGCAATCCCGTGCGTGATGCTCGACGTCGCAATCGAAACGGCGCTCGAGTCCGCGTTGGTCGCGGCGCTCTGCTCGCATGCGCCTTCGCTCCTCGCAACGATTCCCGCCGGCGACGAACTCACGCGCTCATTTCTCTGCAATGCGCTGAATACCGAGCTCATCGAGATCGCGAGTGAAGAAACGTCGCGATCGAAGTCTCTTCGACGCTTGCAAAATCATCTGTTCGCAAATGCGCCGGATGAATCCGGGCTCGACAGCACCGTCACGGTCGTGTCGGCGCCCGGTGAGATGCACGAGGCGGTGGAGATCGCGCGGCGCATCCAGGACGAGGCGCGCCGCGGCGTCGCCTTCGATCGTATCGCGGTGCTATGCCATGTCGGCGAGCGCTACGCCCCGTACCTCGAGGAGGCGCTGAATCGCGCCGGCATTCCCGCGTACTTCGCAACCGGCACGCGCCGGCCCGAACCCGGTGGCCGCGCGCTGCTGCAACTGCTCTCGTGCGCGAGCGAGAATCTCTCAGCGAAATGTTTTGCCGAGTACCTGTCGCTCGCGCAGGTTCCCGATCCCGACGCCACTATCGCGAGCGCTGATGCTTTCACTCCTCCAGACGCGGAAGTTTTTTCCGCACCGCTCGCCGCCGATCTCGATCTGCCGCCGCCGATTCCCGAGACCGAGCCGCCCGAGGTAAGCCCTGTTCCGGTCGTCGAGGGTACGCTCAAAGCGCCGTGGCGATGGGAGAAACTGCTGGTCGAATCCGCGGTCATCGGTGGACGCGATCGATGGCAGCGCCGCCTCGCGGGGGTGGAAAGCGAGCTGCGCCGCAAACGCGGGGAGCTTCCGCCCGAAGAAGGCGGATGGATCGATCGCCAGCTCATCGACCTCGAACACCTTAAGAGCGTCGCGCTCCCGATCATCGACAAACTCGCAGCGCATCCGAAGAGTGCGATTTGGCGCGACTGGCTCGGATATCTGCGCGAGCTCACGATGCTTGCGGTGCGCGATTCGCTACCGGTGCTGGCCGCACTGGCGGAGCTCGAACCGATGGCGCCGGTGGGTCCGATCGCCCTCGATGAGGTGCGAATGGTTTTGTCGGAGCGGCTCGGCCGCCTCGAGGCTCGCCCGTCGCGCCGCCGTTATGGCGCGGTGTTCGTCGCACCGCCCGCATACGCGCGCGGAATGGAATTCGACCTCGTGATCGTTCCGGGGCTCGCCGAGCGAATGTTTCCGAAAAAGCTTACAGAGGATCCGATTCTCTCCGACGCGATTCGCCGCAACGTCAGTGCCGACTTGAAAACTCAATCAACGCGCTCCGATGCGGAACGTCTCGCCTTGCGCCTCGCCGCCGGCGCCGCAACCAAGTCCGCGATGTTTTCGTATCCGCGCGTCGACCTCGACCAGGGACGTCCTCGAGTGCCGTCGTTCTACACGCTCGAGTTGATGCGCGCCGCCGAGGGGCGGCTGCCCGGATTTGCAGAACTCGCGCGCCGTGCGGCATGCGAGCAGGCGACGCGGCTGGGATGGCCCGCGCCCGAAAATGAAAACCTCGCAATCGACACGGCGGAGTTCGACCTCGCGGTGCTGAACAAGCTTGTCGGCAAAGATCCCGACGAAACCATCGGCGCCGCACACTATCTTTTAAATGAGGAATCGAATCCGCACCTCCCGCGTGCTCTGCGCGCTCGCGCGCGGCGATGGCGGCCGAAGTGGACCAGCGCGGACGGCCTGGTCGATCCCGGTCCGGGTGCGATGCGCGCGCTGGAGCATCATCAAATTTCGTCCGCTGCAAACGGCCGCGCGTACTCGCCAACCGCGCTGGAAAATTTCTCCAAGTGCCCCTACAAATTCATGCTGCAGGCGATTTTTCGTCTCGAACCGCGCGAGGAACCGGAAGCCCTCGAAGCGATCGACCCGCTCACGCGCGGCAGCCTGACACACGAGATACTCTTCGAAGTTCTCACGCGGTTGCGCGAGCGCCGGATGCTTCCGGTCACGCCCGCGAACCTTGAAGCGGCGCAGGCGGAACTCGAGCACCTGGTCGATGACGTGGCCGAGCGCGCGCGCGACGATCTCGCGCCTGCGATCGAGCGTGTTTGGAAAGACGGAGTCGATGCGATTCGCGCCGATCTGCGCGAGTGGCTCCGGCGCGCGGCGCAGGATCCCCAGAAGTATCGTCCCGAACGCTTCGAGCTCGCCTTCGGCCTCAAGGACCGCGACCAGGCTGATCCCCAAAGCTCGAAGGACCCGGTCGAGATCGCCGGCGGCCTCAAGCTGCGCGGCTCCATTGATTTGATCGAGCGCTCGGCCGACGGGGTGCTGCGCGTGACCGATTACAAGACCGGCAAGGTGCGCGCGCAGAAAAATTTCATCATCGCGGGAGGCAAAACGCTGCAGCCGATTCTGTATGCGCTCGCGGCCGAGCGATTGCTGGCCGAGCCGGTGCGGAGCGGGCGTCTTTACTACTGCACCGCGACCGGCAACTACGAGGAACGCATCGTCGAGATCGATGAGACCGCGCGCGCGGCCGCGTTGGATTTTGTGGCGACTGTCGGTGACGCGCTCAAGGCGGGATTCCTGCCCGCCGCACCGGAGGATCGCGAGTGCAACTGGTGCAACTTCCGCCGCGTATGCGGTCCCTATGAAGAACAACGGATGCGCATCAAGGCCGGGGGCCTCGCACCCAACGGAACGGCTACCAAAAGCAAGGAAGCGCAACGCCTTGCGCCGCTATGGAACCTGCGAGGTAAGCCATGACGCCGGCCGACCAGCGCGTGCGCGATCGCATCCGGCACGACCTCGATACGACGTTGATCATCGAGGCTGCCGCGGGCACCGGAAAAACCACCGAGCTGGTCAACCGCATCATCGCGGTGATCGCGTCGGGGCGCGCGCGCCTGGCCACCATCGTAGCCGTCACGTTCACGGAAAAAGCGGCGGGCGAGTTGAAGCTGCGCCTGCGCGAGGAAATCGAGCGCGCACGCCACGACGCCAAAAGCTTCACCGATGCGGAGCGCGATCATCTTCTCGACTCACTGCCGGAACTCGAAGAGGCGCGCATCGGGACCATCCACTCATTCTGCGCCGATCTGCTGCGCGAGCGTCCGGTCGAGGCGCGCGTCGATCCCGCGTTCGAGGTGGCGCCCGAAGATGTTGCGAGCACGCTCTTCGAAAGCGCATTCGAGCGATGGTTCGAGGACACGCTGAAAAATCCAGGCCCGGGGATGCGGCGGCTGCTGCGGCGTCGCGACGCAATCCAGGGCGAAGGGCCGCGACCGATCGCGCGCGGCGCTGCGAACGCATTGCGCGAGTGGCGCGACTTCGATGCGCCATGGGAGCGCGTCGCATTCGAACGCGATCGCGAGATCGATCGGATCGTCGACGACATCGAGAAGCTCGCGCGCATCGCGTCGAACGGGCGTCCCGAGGATTGGTTGCGGCGCTCGCTCGACGAGATAAGCCGCCCGGTTGCGGAAGCCACGCGCCTCGAAGGCCGGGATCGCGATCGCGACTACGACGCGCTCGAGCACGTGCTCTGCTCGCTCATCCGCAATCAAAACAAATTTAACTGGGGCAGTCGCGGCGACATGTTCGGCGAGCGCCCGCGCGCCGAGGTCCTCGCGCTGCGCAGCGCGCTGCACACGCGCTTGCAGGAATTTCGCGAAGCGGCGGGCAAGGATCTCGCGCCGCTGTTGCGCGAGGAAATGCGCCCGGTCATCGAATACTACGAAGCGCTCAAGCAGCGCGCCGGCGTGCTCGATTTTCTCGACCTGCTGCTGGTGGCGCGCGATCTGGTGCGCGACAATGCCGACGTTCGCGCCGACCTGCAGCATCGCTTCACCCACATTTTCATCGATGAATTCCAGGACACCGATCCGTTGCAGGCGGAAATCCTCGTGCTGCTGTCCGCCAGCGATCCCGCTGAATCGAAGTGGGAGGACGTGCTGCCTACGCCGGGAAAGTTGTTCATCGTGGGCGATCCCAAGCAATCGATTTATCGTTTTCGGCGCGCCGACGTTTCGCTTTACCAGGGACTCAAGAACCGCTTGGTGGAGCGCGGCGCGGCGCTCGAGCATCTCACGGTGAGTTTCCGCGCGACCGCGGAACTCCAGGAAATGGTCAATGCCGCGATGGCGCCGTTGATGCCCGCCGAATCGGAAACGCAACCGGCATATGTCCCGCTGCAAAAATTTCGCGAGGGCATCGACACCCAGCCCTCGGTTGTGGTGCTGCCGGTGCCCGCGCCGTATTCGGATGACGGCCGCTACATTCGTCAATGGAAGATCGACGAATCGCTGCCCGATGCGACCGCCGCTTACGTGCATTGGCTGATCAAACAGAGCGGATGGACGGTGACCGAGCGCGAGGCGCCGGACAAGCGTGTGCCGATCGAGGCGCGCCACGTATGCATCCTGTTTCGGCGCCTCAACAGTTTCGGCGACGACGTCACGCGTCCGTATATTCGCGCGCTCGAGGCGCGACACCTTCCGCACGTGCTGGTGAAAGGCGGCTCGTTCAACGAGCGCGAGGAGGTCGAGGCGATTCGCAACCTGCTCGGCGCGATCGAACGTCCCGAGGACGAACTGGTGGTATTTGCGGCGTTGCGCGGTCCGGTGTTCGCGCTTTCCGATGGCGCGTTGCTCGAATATCGCGAGACGCAAGGCAGCTTGCATCCGTTTCGAAAAATCAAAGACGGCGCATCCGAAGAGGTCGGCCAGGTAGCGCAAGCGCTCGAGCTGTTGCGCGATCTCCATCGCGGACGAAATCGCCGACCGATCGCCGACACTATCTCACGCGTGCTCAACCAGACGCGGGCGCACGCGGGCTTCGCGATCTGGCCGACCGGAGAGCAGGCCCTCGCCAACGTGATGCGCCTGATGGATATGGCGCGGCGCTACGAATCGCGCGGCGGTGCGACTTCATTTCGCGGCTTCGTCGACGAGCTGGAAGCGCGCGCCGAGCGCGACGAGGCGAGCGAAGTGCCGGTGGTCGAGGAGGGGACGGAGGGCGTGCGCATCATGACGGTGCATCGCGCGAAGGGGCTGGAGTTTCCGGTCGTCGTGCTCGCGGATCTCACCTGCCGAGAAACTCGCGAACCGTCGCGTCACGCCAACCCCGCGAAAAAACTTTGCGCGCAGCGCCTCGCCGGCTATGCCCCGCGCGAGCTGCTAGACAATGCCGAAGATGAGGGACGTCGCGAGCATGAGGAAGCGATTCGTGTGCTCTATGTCGCCGCTACTCGCGCGCGCGACTTGCTCGTCGTGCCGGCGGTCGGCGACGAGGAACGCGAGGGCTGGCTACAGGGTCTGAATCCCGCGATTTATCCTGATCCGAAAAAACGTCGCGGCCCCATCACGCGGACGCCGCCGGGCGTTCCGGAATTCGGCGACGATAGCGTGCGCGTCCGAGTGAACGGCTACGGGGCGTCGGGAAAAGAGAAATCCGTCGCGCCCGGAATGCATCTGGCGCGGGTCGGATCGCATCGCATCGTATGGTGGGATCCGTCGCGGCTCGAACTCGACGTGCGCGAGACAATGGGACTGCGGCAGATCCGCCTGCTTGAAGCGGACAAGGAAAATGTCGTTTCGACGCGCGGGCGCGATCAGTGGACGGCATGGAACGACGCGCGCGCGAAACTTATCGAAGCGGGCAATGCGGAAACCATCCGCGTGAAGACGGCCACCGAATTGTCAATTGCGCGACCGAGCGCGATCGGCGTCGACATCGAGATCATCGAAACGAAGCGCGAGCCTACGCGGCCGCATGGGCCGCGCTTCGGCAGCCTGGTCCATCTGGCGATGCTGCGCGTCAGCCTCGATGCGACTGACAATGCGATCCTCGCAGCCGTGGCCGCCGAAGGTCGCATGCTCGGCACCGACGATGCGGAAATCGCGGCGGCAGCGCGCGCGGTATCGCTCGCGCTGAAATCGCCGCTGATGAAGCGCGTGCGAGTCAGCTCCGACGTGCGTCGCGAATGCCCGGTCCTCCTGAAACTTGAAGACGGCGCAATCGTGGAAGGAATCGCGGATCTGGCGTTTGCGGAGGGTGCGAACGGGTCGACGATTTGGAACGTCGTCGATTTCAAAACCGATCTCGCTATCGCCTCGCGCCTCGAGGAATACCGCGCGCAGATCGCGCTATATGCGCGCGGCATCGCGCGCGCGATCGAAATGCCCGCTCGCGGAATTCTGTTCTGGATCTAGGAGTCAGAAGAGCGGCTCTTCAGGTTCCAGACCCAACAAGAGGCGACCGGCCGGACGGTACATCCTGAGATGAACGACGCGATGCTGGCAGGCGGTGAGAATATCGCGCACGTCGCGATCGAGGCGGCTCGGTTTAAAAATCGAGCTGGTTGCCGCAGTATCGTACAAGGTCGTGATGACTTGCTTCGCGGCTTGATGCGAGTAGGTGATCATCATTCGATACGCGGCGCGCTGTTTTGGTGAAGGACGATCGCCTTTGCACAGCGTCTCCCACAAATCTTCGAGGGTGGCATAAACGTAGCCGCGCGCGGCACCGAGGTGCGCCTCCGCCCATGCGATCGTTTCCTGAACGACGGGATCTTCGCGCATGAGTTGACCGCTCGGTACTGACTTCTTCTGCGTAGTCAGCTCTTCGACAAAATCGAGTGCGTTGCGCGCGATGCCGAGTGGGACGCCGGCATGAGAAACCAAAAACAGCGGCGGGAACCCATAGAGCGGGCCCGGCGTATGCGGCTTCTCCATCATCGTGGTGCTGTCGCTGAACGGCACGAAGACATTATCGATGACGATGTCATTGCTGCCGGTGCCGCGCATGCCGGTGGTATCCCATACATCGACGATGGTGACTTTCGATGCGGGCACTAATAGCACGCGATACTCTGGATGACGGCCGTGGCGTCGCAGCTCGCCGTTTTCGTAGATGTTGCAGCCGGCCGTGAAAACGCTCGCGTGTTGGCATCCACTGCCGAAGTGATAGGTCCCACTCAATCGATAGCCGCCCTCAACGAGGTCCGCGCGATGCGGCGGCCGAACCTGCCCCGCGACCACACTCTCGACTGCACCAAATAAACGCTGTGCCGCAGGCGGTTCGAGGTAGGCGGGAATGAAACTGCCGGCGGTCGAAATCATCGAGAGCCATCCGACCGAGCCTTCGATGCGCGAGAGTTCCTCGACCACGCGCACCTGGCTCATCGGATCGAGTTCGGTGCCGCCATACACGCGCGGCGTACCCATCCTGAAGACACCCGCTTCCATCAATTTGTGCGCGAGAGCAGGTGGAAGGCGGCGTTCATCTTCCATGGTCGCCGAAGCAGCTTTGATTTCCGGTTCAAGCGCGAGCGCGGCCGCCATGACTTGCTTGGCGGCTGGAGCGAGATGGTCGTTTTGCATCGGCGTTGCGATCTCCTTCGCGCGGAAAATGAAACGTGGCGGATACCAGTGGGTACCCGCCACGATTTTACCAGCTCATTTCGAAGCTCCGCTTTACGCTAGGCGGATACTCCGTGGCGCAAAACCTTACCCGGAGTTGTGCCGGTGAAGCGGTCGCCTTCCCACGTGATCTGGCCGTTTACGATGACGTGGCTATAACCCTCGGCACGTTGCACGCGACGCCATTCGTCGCCGGGCAGGTCGTGCGCGATTTCGACCGGCAGCACCTTTAGCTTCTCGAGGTCGTAGACGACGATATCGGCGGGCGCGCCCTCGCGCAAAAAGCCGCGATCCTTGAAACCGGCGCAGAACGCGGGCAACCCCGACATGCGCCAGTGGATATCCTCGAGGCTCATCCAATTCTTCTCGCGCACAAAACGGATTAGGCCTTCAGTCGGATAGCGTCCCGCGGTCAGGAACTTGGTGTGCGCGCCGCCATCGGAAACGCCGAACGTGATGTAAGGATAATCGAGCAGCTCCTTCATCAGGTCGGAGGAGTTGACCGCAGGCGCGAAGAACTCGGTCTTGAGATGCTCAGACGCCGCAAGATCGAGCATCGTGTCGACGATGTCCTTGCCGGTTTCCTTCGCGGCAAGGCGAAGCGTCATGCCCTCGAACTTCTTGTTCTCGGGCTTGCTGCATTCGGTGATGATGATCTCATCAAAGTAATTGGTGATGAGGCTCTCGCGCGGCATCTGCGCCTTCAGCGCGGCGCGCCGGCGAGGGTCGCCAAGCTTCTCGGTGCGATCGGCGACGGTGCCGGTGGTGGCTTCGCGCCACGCATCGGAGTCGTCGAAGAGGTTCCAATCCTCGAAGGTGAAGGTGAGGCCGGCGTCGGTCGTGGTGCCCTGACCATAGACCGGCAGGCCTTTCTGACGGCAGCGCTCCAGCCACTTCATCGTGTTGCGATGGCGATGCGGAAAGCGATCGTTCGTCACCAGCGCCTCGTACATGATCGGGCGGCCGCTGACTTCGGCAATCTTTTCGAAATGGTCCGCGTCCTTCTTCGGATCCCAACTCGCGAGGGTCAGCTCCTGGAAGCCCTCGCCGCGTTCGCCGAGCACGCGCGCCATCTCGAGGCAGGTTTCGTCGTGCATCACGTCGGTGTTCATCGGCGAGCCATCGAAGTCGCGCTGCACCGCGCTCGGTCCGCCTGGAATCAAACGCTGCGCTGACCATCCGCACGCGCCCGCATCCATCGCCTGATGCAGGAGCTGGCGCATCTTCGCATGCTCGTCATCCGTCGGCATGCGCCCGGTCTTCGACTCCTCGATGCCCATGACGTAGCCCATCAGCGGATTCATCGGGACGTAGGGCAGCAGGTTGACGCCTTTGGGAAGCGCGTCGAGCGCGTCCATGAACTGCGGGTAACTCTCCCAATTGAACGGCATCGCGGCCTGCATCGCGCGCAGCGGAATCGCCTCGGTGCGGACCATCGTAAGCATCGAGCGCTCGGCCTCCTTGGGGCGGACCGGCGCGAAGCCGAATCCGCAATTGCCGAGCACGACCGAAGTGACGCCGTGATAACCGGAAATAGTGAGATACGGATCCCAGAAGATTTGCGCATCGTAGTGGGTGTGCAGATCGATGAAGCCTGGCGCGACGATTTGTCCGTCGGCATCCACCACCTTCGCGCCTTCGTGGTGCGCGATGCGGCCGATCTTTGCGATGCGGCCGTTCTTGATTCCGATGTCGCTGCGAAAGCGCGGGGCGCGCGTTCCGTCGACGATCATTCCGTTCTTGATGACTAAATCAAATTCCGCCATGGAGCACCTCATCTAAGGGTTGAACGCGGGCTAATTGTAGATTGGGCTCAGTATCTACCCGTTTTGCCGGAAAATACAAACCGATCGGTATGTGAGGTTTTCCAATTTCTCGCCGCGATGGTTTGTGGGCTATAGTCTCGGCTCCCTGCTCGCGCGGGAGGTGCATGGCTTGGCCAACAGAGCGCTCGACGATTTGGTCGTAGTGGAATTCGCGCAGATGGTTTCGGGACCGATGTGCGGCAAGATGTTTGCCGACATGGGCGCCGAGGTCATCAAAATCGAGCCGCCCGGCGCCGGCGATGAGATGCGCGCGCATCCGCCGTTTCCCGGCGACATTCCGCATCCCGAGAAAAGCGGCTCGTTCTTATACCTCAACACCAGCAAGAAGAGCCTCACTCTCGATCCTGCAACTCCTACGGGGGCCGAGGTTTTCCGTAAGCTCATCGCGCGCGCCGACGTGCTCATCGAGAATCATCCGCCCGGATATCTCGACAGTATTGGACTCGACTACGCGGCGCTGCACGCGCTAAATCCGCGGCTCATCGTCACCTCGATCACGCCGTTCGGCCAGATCGGTCCGTATCGCGATTGGAAAGGCACCGACCTCATTGAGTTCGCGATGAGCCTCACCGGCTACAACACACCGACGATGGTCGACGATGCGGAGCGCGAGAATCCGCTGCGCGCGCCGGGGCATCAGGCCGAGATGATGGGTGCGACGGCCGCGGCCGCCGCATCGATGTTCGCGGTCTTCCATCGCGAGGCGACCGGCGAGGGGCAGTGGATCGATGTGCCATGCTGGCAGGCGATCGCGAGCACTTCGAAAATCGAAATGGCAGCCTACACATATGTAGGAATTCCCTTCAATCGGATGCGCGGCAACGTCGCCACCGGCCTCGAACCGCTACCGTGCAAGGACGGTTACGTCTATGTGCTATGGGCGGCCGATACGCATTACACGGCGCTGAAAAAGTTGCTGCACCATCCGCCCGCAATGGAGAGCGAGGTCTTCGACAAGCTGCTCGGCCGTCAGCAGAATGACGATGTGCTGCGCCCGATGATTCGCGAAGAGTTGCTCAAGTACGAGACCGAATATCTCGTCAATGAAGGACAGCGGCTGGGGCTGACGATTGGTCCGGTGTTCACGGTCGCGCAGGCCGCCAACCATCCGCATCTGCGCGCGCGCAACGCGTTCGTCGAAATCGATCATCCCATCGCGGGCCGCTTCGAATATCCACGCTCGCTAGTGCAGATGACCGCGACGCCGCCCACCTCGACGCGCGCGCCGCTGCTAGGCGAGCACAACGCGGAAATCCTCGGACGCCTCGGCTACTCGATCGCACTGCAGCAAGGCATGCGCGCCGCCGGCGTGATCTGATGGAGGCCATATAGATGTCACGACTTCCGCTCGAAGGAATCAGGGTCGCCGACTTCAGTTGGATCATCAACGGCCCGCAGATCGCGCAGTGGCTCGCGACCATGGGCGCCGAAGTGATCAAGATCGAGTCGCAGGTCTATATAGATATCGGTCGAATCAATCCCGCGGGCATGGCGGATCACGTCGCGGGTCCGAATCGCAACGGCTTCTACCATGCGCTCAACTACGGCAAGAAGGCGATCACGCTGAATCTCGCGTCGGAGAAGGGGCGCGACCTCGCCGACGACATCATTCGCAAGAGCGACTTCGTGCTCGAATGCTTCCCGACGCCGGCCGCGAAGAAACTCGGCATCACCTATGACCGTGTGCGCGCGGTCAAACCGGACATCATCATGATCTCGGTTTCGCTGCTCGGCAAAGTCGGCCTCGAGCCCGCGTCGTGGGTCGGATGGGGTCCGATGGCGTGTTGCTTCGTCGGCATGTTCGACGCGCAAGGATATCCGGCGCATGACAATCCCAATCCTCCGCCGCGTCAGACCGGCGGCACCTGGCCCGATTACGCGATCGCGAGCGCGGTCACGTTCCACGTGCTTGCGGCGCTGCGGCATCGCAATCGCACCGGCGAGGGCCAATGGATCGACGCGAGCATGGGCGAGACCGTCATCGGCCAGATGCCCGAATGGTACATGGACTATTTCATCAATGGCCGCGACCGGCGTGCGCGTGGCAATCGCGACGACGTGATGGCGCCGCACAACACCTATCGATGCGCCGGCGATGATAAGTGGATCGCGATCGCGGTCGGCTCTGATTCAGAATGGGCGGCGCTGTGTCGCGTGATGGGCGATCCGGCATGGACGCGCGACCCGAAGTTCGGCGACCAGCGCAGCCGCTGGCAGCATAGCGACGAGATCGATGCGCATCTCGCGAAGTGGACGCGCAACCATGAGCACCTCGCCCTCGCGAAGGATTTACAGCGCGCAGGCGTCGCCGCCGGTCCGGTTCTCGACAGCATCGAGATCCACAACGACCCGCATTTGTGGGAGTGGGGCTTCTTCCGCAAGATTGATCATCGCGAGGTGGGCGAGCGCATCCTTCCCAACATGCCGGTGCGGATGAGCAACGTGCCGGAGCTTAACTACTCGATGCCGCCGGACCTCGGCGAGCACAATCGCGAAATCTTCGGCGGCCTGCTCGGCCTCTCCGACGCGGAAATCAAGATGCTGATGGAGCAGAAGGTCATCTACTGACCGTCGCGCCTTCAGTCGGCAGCGAAACCGTACAATCTGGCGGCATTGCCGCAGACGATTTTGCGGCGCGTCGCCGGCGGAAGATGCCCCAGCTCGCGCGCGATGTACTCCTGCGAATCCGGCCAGATGCCGTCCGGATGCGGGAAGTCACTGCCCCACATGATGTTGTCCTCGCCAATCTCGTCGAGCATCTTGATGCCGATGCGATCGCTCTGGTAGGTCGCGTAACATTGGCGATGCCAATACTCGCTCGGCTTCATTTTCAGATCGAGGTCGGCGAACTGATCCTCCCATTCGAGGTCCATGTGGTCGAGGATGTAGGGCAGCCATCCGATGCCGCTCTCGCCGATGACCATCTTGAGGCCGCGATGATGCTCGAGCACGCCGCCGAAAATAATCGCCATCAGCGGCACCGCCATATACATCTGAAAGCTGGTGATCAGCGTCGCGAAAGCAGCGCGTCCAACCTTGGGCGGAAACTTGCTCAAATCAGGAAATGAGCCGCCGATGGTGTGCAGATGGACCGGCAACTTCGCTTCTTCGGCGATCGCCCAAAGTGGCTCCCAGACCGGATCCCAGAACGGCTCGATATCGGGGCGGTTGGCGATATCGAGACCGCGCAGCGCTCCATCTTTGGCAACGCGCTTTACCTCGGCGACTGCATCCTCAATGTTGTGACTCGGAATCGATGCTAATCCCGCGTAGCGATCAGGGTGAGTGCGGCAGAATCCCGCGAGCCACTGATTGTAGATGCGCAGCATCTCGGTGGCGGCCTCATCATCCTTCAGGCGCATGCTCGCGCCGAGGACGCCGTAGAGAACCTCGGCCTGAACGCCGTCGCGCTCCTGATCTTTCAGGCGTAATTCCGGATCACTGAGACGCCGAATTCCCTTGCGGCCATCATCGTAGAGGCCGGTCGACGCCATGCGATCCGAGCGATGAATCTGCCCCGGCACGTACTGGCGTCCCGCCGAGCCCATCCCGTTCATCAGGCCGAAATTCGCGCCATTCTTCGCGACCCACATCTTGCCCTTGCGGGTGTCGACGACGTAAGGCATGCGCTCTTTCAAATCGGCGCGCGCGTTGGAAGTGAACAGATCCGGCGGTAGCCAAATCAGATCAACATGGCAATCGGCTGAGATGAAATCGTACTTCATCCGCGAAACCTCTGGCGCGATCTTGCCCCAGTCGCATCGATGCGCGCAAACTCATGTTTGACCCTACCGCGTCACTTGCATAGAAACTGGCCGTGATCCTTAGCATCCTCATTGCGACGCTCGAGAGCCGGCGCGACCAATTTGCCCATATGTTCGCGCGGCTGACTTCGCAGATTCGCGACGCCGGCCTGTCCGACGAGATCGAGATACTCTCGTTATGCGACAATCGCGAACAGAAGGTAGGAACCAAGCGCAATCGGCTCATTCGGCAAGCGAGTGGACGCTTCGTTACGTTCGTTGACGATGATGATGACGTCAGCGACGACTACATTTCGAGGATCACCACGATCATCCGCAACCATCCGGAAATCGATTGCATTGGGCTCAAGGCGCTCGTCACATTCCGCGGAAGTCATCCGCGGCAAATGACCTATTCGCTCAGGTATGACGACTACTTCAGCCGCGGGCATTCATACTTTCGTCCGCCCCATCATCTCAATCCAATGCTCCGCAACATCGCGCTCGAATACCCGTTCCTCGACGCGAGCGGCGTCGAAGATGCCGAGTGGGCGCTGCGGCTGCGGCGCAGTGGAGCTCTGAGGCGCGAGGAATTCATCGACACGCCGGTGTATTTCTATAAGTCGCGGCGCTGGTGGCCATACCAGTTACTGTTGGATTGGACGGAGCCGGTGAGGCATGCGCTGGGGCTGCGCAGCGTAAATCGCCTGCGTCTCAACCGCGCATTGATGCGTGTCGAATGATCTCGGTAATAATCCCCGCCTTCAACGCGGAAGGAACCTTAGGCGCCTGTCTGAGCAGCGTCTTCGCATCGGACCATACCGATTTTGAGGTAATCGTTGTCGACGACCATTCGAGTGATAACACTCTTGCGATCGCGCGCATGATGCCTTGCACATTGATCGAGAAATCCGTCAACGGGGGTGCGGCCGCGGCGAGGAACGCGGGAGCAGCGGCCGCCTCTGGATCAATCCTGTTCTTCCTTGACGCTGATATCGCAATCAGGGCCGACTCGCTGCGCCGTATCATGGCTGTGCTTGCCGCGCGCTCAGACATCGCCGCGATGTTCGGTTCATATCAGGCGGAGACTCCGGTTGCGGATTTCTTTTCGAAGTACAAGAATCTGCTTCATCATTACACGCATCAGATCTCACGTCCGGATGCCAAGACATTCGCGAGCGGATTCGGCGCGGTGCGGACGGATGTCTTCAAGGCGCTGGGCGGCTTCGATCCTGGTCAGCGCTTTCTTGAGGACATCGAGTTCGGCTACCGGATGTATCGGGCCGGACATCGGATTTTCCTCGACAAGCAGCTTTTGATGACGCATTTGAAACGCTACACGTTTGGGAGCCTGATTCGCTCCGATTTTTTCGGGCGCGCGGTTCCGTGGACGCGCCTGATGCTCGAGAAGCGGATCTTCCAGAACGATCTGAACACCAAGGTCAATAACATCTTCAGCATCCCGGTCTCGATGCTGATTCTCGCGGCACCGCTCGCGGTCCGCTTCCGATGGTTTGGCGTGGTGGTCGCGCTGGCGATGGTTCTGTTTGTCGCGATCAACCATCGGTTCCTGGCATTTCTGCTCCGCAAAAAAGGTTTGCGGTTCGCGCTCGGCGGCGCGGTGATGACGTGGTTCGCCTACTTGTACAGCGCCTTGGGCGCGATGGTTGGTCTTTTGGCTTATGCATGGAACAAAACGGTCAAGAGTAGCGCACGCGCTGCGCCCGATGCCCCGACGGTTCGCAGCCGGGCCGGCGGCCTGTCCTCGTAGATCCGCTAGATCCGTTCGCCGACGCTGCTATCGATGACGATTGAGACACCATTGGTTCGAATCGCTTCGGATTGCGACTCTTCCAACCTTATGCGGCAAACTCCGGGCGGGTGCGGATTATGGGAGTCGATACGCTTCACGACCGAGCCCGTCGATGAGTGCGACTATCTGTTCATGTTCAACAACCGGCGCCTCGCTCCCGTCGATGCGCGATGTCCACGCGATCATGTCTGGTGCATGATCCAGGAGCCGTACCTGCCGGCGCTGTTCGATTGGATGATCGAGGGTCATGAGGCCTTCGCGCGCGTCTTTACCCACCATGTGCCGTCGGCCGATCCGAAGTATGTCCTGTCTTATCCGATCCTGCCGTGGGCAGTGGGCCGCAGCTACGACGAGCTGGTGAACGCCGGAGTGCCGGACAAAACTCGCGGAGTTTCATGGGTCTCGAGCAATCTCGCGCTTCTCCCCGGGCATCGCAAACGCAACGCTCTGCGCGAGTTCCTGATGCGCGAGAATCCGGACAGCGTCGACATCTTCGGGCGCGGTGTCCGCTACATCGAGGATAAATGGGACGCGCTTGCGCCCTACCGCTACTCGCTCGCGATCGAGAACTCGTATAGCAAGGACTATTGGACGGAAAAAGTAGCCGATTGTTTTCTCAGCTGGACACTTCCGCTCTACGATGGATGCCTCAATCTGGAGGACTACTTCGAGCCGCAGTCCTTCATTCGCATCGATGCGAGCGACCACGCCGCAACTCTGCGGCGCATCGAGGAGCTCGATCGAAGTGGCGAATGGGAGCGCCGTATGCCGGCGATTGCGGAGTCAAGGCGGCGCGTGCTCCACGAGTACCAGTTGTTCCCCGCCCTCGCGCGGGCGATCAGGACCTACGGTACAGCTTCGCGGGAGCGCGAAGCGGTCAGGATCCCGGGCTATCGCTTCACGCGATGGAAGCATCGCGGGCGCTATCTTGCCGCAATGCTTCGCGATGGTCACGCCGCCGAACTTCTACCCTTCATCACGAGCAAGCTTCACTACCTGCGATGGAACGGCCTTCAACGCGGGAATCCATGAGACAGCAAACGAGCGCGCGCGTCCGAGCTTCGGCGCCGAACAGCTTGAAGAATTCGTAACAGCGGTGCCTCGAAGCGGCTCGGCCTCATCGTCAACGGACCTTCGAACTGATCGTACGGCTGCCCGACAAACTGACCGTCGACTGGGGCTACTGGAAACGGCTTCTTCGCGTAGTACTCGTCATGCTCAAGCCATCGGTCGCGCACCAGTGGCGCGATTATGGATGCGAGAAACTGTTGATCAACCTGCCAGGAGTCGGACTTCGGGAAAGCATCGATCAATTCCCGCATGTTTCCCAGCAAACGATTACGCACACCCCACATACCGCCGAGTATCGGGACGTCATGGGATGGATGATCACGCATGACGTGGAAGTCCTTGTCGCTTTGTAACCACGCGTCAACCGCCGCACCTTCACGCGCGCTGATACGCGAGTCGGCGTCGCGGGACAGCATGACGGAAACATTGCTTTCCGAGGCCGGGTAGAATCGCCAGAACAACGCCCGCCAGTCACCCGGTTCGGGCATACGAACGACGTCCACGTTCGGGAAGCATTGCAGTCGCGCGAGGATAGGTTGGGGCACCGATGAGGCGCTGTAAAAGCGCATCCGCCAACCGGGGTATATCGTCGCGAGCAACTCGGCATTGCGCAGCGCACCTGCCAGGTACTTGGGGTTGGTGCCCCACAGCGAGAAGCTGATGAGTCTCATCGTGAGAGCTGCGAACCATTCCTCAACGCATACGTTGATCGAACTGCAGGATGGTTCCATCGGGATCTTCGAAGAGGCAGGTCAGGATTTTCGCGCCACCTTTCTCGCCATAGGCGAGCGCGCCGGCTTCATACGGCGGGACGAGAATCTTAACGCCGGCACTGGTGAGCTTGTCGAAGCGAACCCGCAGATCATCGACCAGAAACGCAAAATGATGCATGCCGACCTGATGCAGCCGCAGCGGTTTGCCCGAGGGCTCTCTGCCCAACGTTTGCGAGAGCACCAGGAACCCGCCGTCCTTGTTCCATCGCATATAGACCGCGCGGCGGCTGCCTTGGCCGACCTTTTCTTCGGCGTCGAGCATGACTTCGAGCCCGAGCAGGTCGCGGTAAAATGGCAGCGATTTCTCCATGTCGCTGACGCCGATTGCCAGATGCGAGATTCCCTTCATAAGAGCCCACCTCTCTGAGACATATTGATGCGGTATTGGCGCGGCGAGATTCCAAACTCGGCGCGGAAGCTGCGGACGAAGTTTGACAAGTCATCGAAGCCCACGTCCAGCGCTATTTCGGATCCACGGTCACTTCGATAGGAGAAGATCCCGGCGAACACCGGCGAGATGGACGCCCACGCGTGTCGCTCTTCGAAGGGACGATCCTGCGGACCCGCGGTACACTCGATGTCGAGGACGCGCCATCCTTGGCCCTCGGCCACGACCTTGCCGACGTTCCCGCCCGCTTCGCCATTGCGCGCCTCGCGTATGAGCGCAGTGGTCAGCGGATCGCGAGTGGAAAGTTGTGAGGACAGCAATTTTTGCCAAGTCTCCGAAGTGATGGTGAACTATAACAAGGCGGTGCAGAATTCCCCATAGGAGTCGAAGAGTCATGGCGTTAGAAGGTGGATGCTCGTGCGGAGCTATCCGATACAAGCTGACCAACAGCCCGCTCATCGTTCACGCGTGTCATTGCCGCGATTGCCAGCGCATCACCGGCGGACCGCATGTCATCAACATCTGGATCGAACGCAAGTTCGTCGAAGCCAGTGGCGCGGAGCCGAAGTCGTTCATGCTTAAGGGCGGCAGCGGAAAAAATCACGAACTCTTCTTCTGCGAAATCTGTGGGACTTACGTATGGAGCCGCTACCACATCGCACCCGGCGACTGCTTGTTCGTGCGCGCCGGCACGCTCGACAATCCCGCCGCGGTGACGCCTGATGTCCACATCTTCACGCGCAGCAAACTTCCATGGGTGCAACTTCCCAAGGATGCGCGCGCATTCGAGTCTATCTACGACATCCCCAAGGTCTGGTCCGCCGAGAGCCTGAAGCGGTTGCGAGCATGACCTAAGCTGTAAGTCTAGCCGCGACCGATAAGCGGCATCTTGGTCGCCATGATGGTCATGAACTGCACGTTGGCATCCGGCGGCAGCGTCGCCATGTAGACCACCGCCTGCGCGACATGATGCACATCGAAGGTCGGCTCCGGCATCATCGTGCCGTTCGCTTGCGGCACTCCGCGCCCCATCCCGCGCGTCATCTCAGTGGCGGCATTGCCGATATCGATCTGACCGCACGCAATGTCGTACTTGCGTCCATCGAGCGAGGTCACCTTGGTCAGGCCGGTCATCGCATGCTTGGTCGCAGTGTAAGCCGCGGAATTCGGGCGCGGACTGTGCGCCGAAATGGATCCGTTATTGATGATGCGGCCGCCGCGCGGGTCCTGGCTCTTCATAATCTTGAAGGCCTCCTGCGTGCATAGGAATGCGCCGGTCAGATTGGTATCGACTACCGCTTTCCATTTCTCGTAGGGGAGATCTTCCAGCAGCACGGGCGGTCCGCCGAAGCCCGCGTTATTGAAGAGCACATCGAGCCGCCCGAATTTGTCTTTGGTCTTCGCGAAAAGATTTTTCACCGCGGCCGGATCTGCCACATCGGTAGGCACGACGAGCGTCGGCCCTCCCGATGCTTTACCTTCTGCGGCAGTTGCTTCGAGGGGTTCGAGGCGACGCCCCGCAAGCACCACAGCGAAGCCCTCCTTCAGCAGTTCCAGCGCGGCAGCTTTGCCGATTCCGGTTCCAGCACCCGTAATGATCACGACCTTCATCTGAATAACTTATCGAAGATCAGTGCTTCGGCGGAGGACATTTTGTGTTCGATGGCTCCGCGTGCGGAACCGCCGCCAGGTAAGCATATACCGCACTGATGTCCTCGTCGGTCATGTGACGAAACTCAGGCCATGGCATCACCTTCTGGATGTCGTTGGGATCGGGTTTTTTGCCGTCCTCCATCATATGAACCTTGCCGGTGCGAATGCTCTCGGTGAAGTCCGCGAGCGCCAAGCCGCCGGGCTGGCCCTTGGCGTCGGGCGTAATGTTAGGCGACCTGGTAGGCCCGAAACATTTGCCGCCCGCCAGATAGTCAGTGGTGTTGGGCTTCTCGGGCTCGCCCTTGAAAGGATCGCCGCCCGGTTCGTAGGTCGGCATCGTATGACAGCCCCCGCATCCGCCGAGCGCGTTGACGAGGTAGCTGCCGCGCGCGACGGCGACGCGATCCTTCGCGTCGTACTTGAGCGTGACGGGCGCGAGCTTGAGTTCATGATCGACGTCAGTCGCGTCGGCGGCCAATGCGCTTGACGATGCGAACGCGACTAGCAGTGACAGCGCGACCATCGATACCTTCATGACTCCTCCGCAGTGTTACGTGTTGGCCGTTTCAAGACAGCTATCTAATAATTTGCAGGAAGTCTCCCAAAAACTGCAAACGAGATTACACATGCGGGAGAATGTGCAGGAGGAATGGGTGAAGAATGGGAATGAAAAACGGAGCGCCTCGCAACCGAAGCGCCCCGCTAACGGAAGTTGATTTCGACCTTGCGGCATCGAGCCGCAGATCTGCTAAAGGCCGAAGAACAGGTTGATGCCCTCGGGCGGCGGCTGAGGTGCGCCATAGTAGTATGGCTCCGGCGCAGCGTAGTAGTTCGACGGCGGTGCGTAGTAGTTGTCGGGCGCCGCATAGACGGCAGGTCCGCGACCGCGATCGTGATTATCGGAATGCCGATCGCCACCGTGCGCATCATGGCCACGGCGATCGTCGGCGCGCGCGGTCCCGGCCGCGACACTGCCAATCACGCAAGCAAACGCGATTGCCACCGCGATGCGGCCGATTTTAATGCGCAATTGCTTTTTAGGTTTGGGCGATATGTCCATAATGATTCTCCGTCGTGAGAGCGACTCGCAGTTCACGAAGTCTTTTTGCTCTCTTTTTTCTCTTCGGCGCGCGCGCGGCTGCGGAACATCGAGTCGGCGGTCTTCTTCTGCGCGTCCGACATGCTGTCGTAGAGGGCCGTGAAGGCCGGGATGAATTTCGTCATGCCAGCTTCGTGCGCTTCGATCACCGAACCGTAGGATTTGATGGAATCGACGGCACTCATCGACTGAGTGTCTGCGACCCGTTGATTCTGAAGGTCAACCATCGCCTTCGCGTTGTCGCGCATCACTTGGGCAAGGTTATTCCATTGAGTCTCCTGGGCCGCGGTCACATGAAGCCTTTGATGCAGATCCTTGATCCGCGCCTCGACACGATCTGACGAAGCAGTCTCCGCTTCCGCCGAGGTTGGCGGCGCGGTCATCGCCTCAGCAGAGGCTTGCGCCAGAGTCATCCGAGCCGCGGAAGATTTGGCCGCAGCCGCGTTGGAGAGGTCGCCGACGCCAGCAAACAAAGGGCTCGCGAGAAAGATAGTGCCGAGCAAAGTTGCCGCGACGGTAGCTGCGCGTGCGGCTGGATGAGTGAACGAGAACATGATGTATACTCCTGTTAGTTGCGACGGCCGAAGGACCCCCAATGACCGTAAGATGACGGTCAAAAGTCTGCGACAGTCCCAAATGGACCTTCGCATACCGGACTCCTCGGGCCTGGTTGGTTGAACTTAGGGGTTGGTTTAGCGCAGCGCGGTCAAAGGCGAGCGGAGGGACCGCAGGTGGGCTGAATCAAATCGGACTCGATTCCTATGTCGATACCGAATGGCTCACAGTACCTTGGGCAGGACGCGAAAACTACTGCGCGGCGCGTCATTTGGTTATGCGGAGCACGAAAGGCATTGATTCGAAAAGGTACCCGGTGAGAGATCGAAGCGCGCCACGTAGCCCACGTCACCAAATCGATTGCAGAGTGGGTATTGTTTCCGGCCACGTGCTATGCAAATGAGAATCTCGGCATGTCCACTTGCAGACCTATAGCTGAACGGAGGGACATATGCTTTCCAAGGAAGACAACGAACTGTTGTGTCGGGTCGGTCCGGGAACGCCGATGGGCGAGCTGATGCGGCAATACTGGATTCCGGCGCTGCCCTCCAGCGAGTTCGCCGAACCGGACTGCGCACCCAAGCGGATGCGCCTGCTAGGCGAAAATCTGGTGATGTTCCGCGACAGCAAAGGACGCATGGGCGCGATGCCGGAGTCGTGTCCGCATCGGGGCGCGAACCTCTACTTCGGACGCAACGAGGAATGCGGCTTGCGCTGCGCGTATCACGGCTGGAAATTCGACATCAATGGCAATTGCGTCGACCTTCCCACCGAGCCCGATGAGAACCACCGCGAATCGTTTCGTGCGAAAATCAAAGCCAAGGCTTATCCATGCCGCGACGTGAATCACATGGTGTGGATTTATATGGGCCCGCGCAAAGAGCCGCCGCCGCTCCCGGCCTTCGAGATCAATACGCTGCCCGCGGACTTCGTCGGCAAGCCCAACGTCATGATGGAAGAAGCGAACTGGCTGCAGAACATGGAGGGCGATCTCGATTCCGCGCATCTCGATTGGCTTCATCGCCGCCTCACGAAGGACGGCCCCAAGCCGCCGGTCGGGATGCGAGGCTTCTGGAATCCCGACAAACGCGCGCCGCGACTCGACGTCGTTCCGACCGAATATGGCGCCTTCTACACTGCCAAGCGCAGTCTTAGTGAAGGCGAGGAATGGCATCGCATCAACCAGTTCATCTTCCCGTTCCACAGCATGATCACGATCGGCCTGCCGAATGTGATCGGTCTGCGGTCGTTTGTACCCATCGACGATCATTACGCAATGCTCATTTCACAAACCGGGGTGACCAGTAGGCCCGTGGACGGTGACCCAATGCTCATGCGGGCCAACGCTTTCGACGAGGTCGGCGGTTACATCGAGCGTACCAACGATCCGCGCAGCTACTTCCTGACCAAGGCCAACAAGCGCAACGACTTCATGCGCAATCGCGAGGTCGAGAAGGACTCGATGTTCAATGGCGTCCCGTTTGTTATGAACTTGCAGGATCGCGCGATGACCGAGCTGATGTGCAACTCCGATGGTGAGCCTATCTACGATCGCACCCAGGAACACCTGGGGTCGTCGGATGCGATGGTCATCACCGTTCGCAAGCAACTATTACACGCGGTGCTGAGACTGCACGACGGCGGCGGAGTTCCAGCTAACGTCGACAACGTGAGGCTCGATCGCGTTCGCTCGGCGTCGTTGCGCCTGCCGGTCGGGGCAGATTGGAGAACTATCAGCGAGGCTGCGCGCAACGCTGACTCGGGTCAGCCACCGGCGTCGGACTTACCGCTGATAATGTAGCCTTAGGTGCGATAGTCCTTAGGTGCGGCCCGCGAGCTGGCGGCCCTTATCGAGCGCGGCGAAACTTCGAGTCGGCGCCGCCATCAGGAAGCGATAGCCCTCGCTAAGGATGCGCTCGACATTGTTGGAATCGACATGAGGATGGCCGACCGGAACATTGTGCTCCTTGCAGGTCCTGACGATCTGCGCCATCGCCTCGAGCACCGATGGATGTTCGTATTGACGTGGATGACCTAGCTCCTGACTTAGGTCTCCTTCGCCGATGAGTATAACGCCGATGCCGGGAACCTTCTTCAGGATGTCAGCCAGGTTGGCGATTCCTTGAGTATCCTCGATCATCAGGATGACGAGAATTTCGCCATGAGGATTGAGTGGCCAGACATCAGCCTTGCCGTAGTACTGCTGCTGGGTAACACCCCAATATCGGACGGCGGATGCGGGACCATCGCCACGGATGCCGGCCGGTTCATAAAGCGGTGCGGACTTAAGCCGTGGATAGCGGCAGGCGGCGACCGCGTTGTACGCCTGATCAACAGTGCTGATGTGCGGCCACACGATGCCATAGGCGCCTAAGTCCAATGCCTGCTTGGCGAGCCACTGGTTCTTCTCTTCACCGTTGGCGGCAACCCTGACGATAGGTGTCACCGCAGGAGCTAGCGTTCCTGATTGGACGATCTGACCACGATTCAACAGATATTGGAGTGAGTCACGCAACGCTCGGATGTCCCATGGGTTATGCTCCATCTCGAAGACGATGCCGTCGTATCTGGAGCCAGCGAAGGCCAGGGCGGAGTCAACATCGGCAGTGACGAAGGTGCTGAATGCGCGATGACCTTGTTCGAAGGCGCGAATGACACCATTGAGACGTGGGAGTTCAGCCATCTTGTTTCCCTCTGCGCTGCCGCATCCTAGCAGAAACCGCGTCGGCCCTATAATCTCCACGCGTCGACGAATAGCGAGGGTCATATGATCATCGATTGTCACGGGCATTATACGACTGCGCCGCGCGAACTGGATCTCTATCGGGAGCGGCAGCTCGCGCACCTGAAGGATCCTTCTCAAGCCGCGCCGGCAAGGTTGAACATCAGCGACGAGCAGATCCGGGAGAGCGTCGAGAAGGCTCAGTTGAAGATACAGCGGGAACGCGGCACCGATCTCACGATCTTCTCGCCGAGAGCGTCAGGCATGGCGCATCATGCCGGCAACTCAGCAACGAGTCTCGATTGGGCGCGGGTTTGCAACGACATGATTCATCGCATCTGCGCGATGTATCCCAACAATTTCGTAGGTGTCTGTCAGTTGCCGCAATCGCCAGGCGTCCCACCTGCAAACTGTATTGCCGAGCTGAAGCGTTGCGTCGAAGAGTTAGGTTTCATCGGATGCAACCTTAACCCGGATCCTTCGGGCGGCTATTGGACCGATCCGCCGCTAACCGATCGCTGGTGGTATCCCTTGTACGAGAAGATGGTTGAGCTGGAAGTGCCGGCCATGATTCATGTGAGTGCCTCCTGCAACCCGAACTTTCACACCACAGGTGGCCATTACATCGCTGCCGACACCACTGCGTTCATGCAGTTCCTCACGTCAGACCTATTCAAGGACTTCCCGACCTTGAAGTTCGTCATCCCTCATGGTGGTGGAGCCGTACCTTACCATTGGGGACGCTACCGGGGTCTCGCGCAGGACCTGAAGCGGCCGCCGCTGACAGAGCTACTGATGAACAATGTCTACTTCGATACCTGCGTCTATCATCTTCCAGGTATCGAGTTGCTGACCAAGGTCATTCCCGCCGACAACATTCTCTTCGCATCCGAGATGGTTGGCGCAGTCAGGGGTATCGATCCCGAGACTGGATATCATTTTGACGATACCAAGCGTTACATCGACGCGGTCGCATGGTTGAGTGAGGCAGACCGCCGCAAGATCTACGAGGGCAACGCGCGCAAGGTGTATAAGCGTTTGAAGGTGGCCGTCGCTCCTCGATGAAGGTGTTATTGCGGGTCGGCGACCTTCAGCAGTTGCTTGCCGAAGTTGGCGCCGGTGAACAGCCGGATGATGGTCTTCGGCGCATTCTCGAGGCCATGCTGCAAGTCGACTTTGTTTTTCACTTTCCCTTGCGCATACCATGCGCTCAGCTCGCCAATTGCCTCGGGAAAGTGCCGCAGGAACTGAAATACCAGGAAGCCTTCCATCCGCGCGCCGTGCAGAATGAGATTGAAGTAGTTTTTCGGGCCGGGCCCCGTCATGCCGGTTTCGTTGTAACGCGAGATCGCGCCGCATAGCACCACGCGGGCCCCATCGCGAAGGCGCGCCAACGCATGATCGAGGATCTCGCCGCCGACATTGTCGAAGTAGACGTCGATGCCGCCCGGGCAATGCTGCGTGAGCGCCTGCCCGACCTTCTCACTCTTATAGTCGATGGCGGCGTCGAAGCCGGCCTCTTTCGTCAGCCATTCACATTTGTCGGGGCCGCCTGCGATGCCGATGACCCGGCATCCTTTGACCTTCGCGATCATTCCCGCGACTGAGCCGGTCGCACCCGCCGCTCCCGACACTACGAACGTTTCGCCCGCCTTCACGCTTCCTACCGACAGCGTGCCGAAGTATGCGGTGAGTCCCGTCGTCCCGAGCAGCGACAGCGCGAGCATCGGATCGCTGCCCCCCGGAAGCTTCTGCATCGCCATGATGCCCTTGCCGTCGGTGACGGTGTAGTCCTCCCATCCGAAGAGTCCGTTCACCAGGTCGCCCTTCGCGATGCCTTGGCGCTTCGACTCGACGACCTGCCCGACTGCACCCGCAAGCATCACGTTTCCGATGGGGATGGCCTTCATGTAGGTGTCCCTCGACATCCAACCGCGCTGGGTGGGATCGAACGAGAAGGCGAGGTTGCGCACCATCACCTGCCCATCCTGAAGCTGCGGCACGGTGCCTTCGTTCCAGCGAAAATCGCTTTCCTTGATGATCCCTTCCGGACGCGCCGCCAGTAGCCATTGCCGATTCTTGAGTTCCGCCATCGATGTAGCCTCCCCGGGTCCATGCTCGCCGTGTAGACGTCCGCGTGGAGAAGAGAACATACTTATCACGCTCAAGTTGGGCAAAGCACGCAATGCCGCGCACCTCCGAACTCTAGTGAAATAAACGCACCGGCAGTTCGTCTGCTAGTCCGAAGCGCGCGAAGCCTGATCCTCAACGCTCAAACTCGAAGGAGACATTTAAAATGGGCATAATTGCCTGGATTTTCGTCGGTTTGATTGCTGGATTCCTCGCCAGCAAGGTGGTTAATCGGTCGGGCGAGGGTTTCATGCGCGATGTCCTGCTCGGAATCGTCGGAGCGATCGTCGGCGGCTGGATCTTCAACGCGCTGGGCCAACCTGGCGTGTACGGAGTCAACCTCTATAGCATACTGGTCGCGTTCGTCGGCGGCGTGGTGCTGCTCGTCCTGTATCATACGCTCTTCGGCAAGCGCACTTGATTTGACATTCCGATTTGCAGATGCGATCCAGTGGCGATAGCGAAAGCTACTCGCGCGAAAGACCACGGAGGAGCGATGCCTTATCTCAATCGCGACGGCGTCAACATCTACTACGAAGAGCGCGGCAAGGGCCCCACAGTTCTGCTTTCGCATGGCTATAGCGCAAGTGCGCGGATGTGGGCCGGGCAGATGGAGGCGCTCTCGGACCGCTATCATTTGATCGCGTGGGACATGCGCGGGCACGATCGCTCCGATTCGCCCGAGAATCCGGCGCTCTATTCGCATGAGACGACAGTGGCCGACATGGCCGCGATCCTCGATGCGTGCGGCGCGCAGCGCGCCGTCATCGCCGGGCTCTCCTTGGGCGGCTTCATGTCCCTGGCGTTCCACCTCGCACATCCGGAGCGCACCGCAGCGCTGATGCTGTTCGACACCGGTCCCGGCTACAAGAAGGACGGCCCGCGCGAGGAATGGAACAAGATGACCGGCACCATGGCGAAGGCGCTGGAGACCAAGGGCCTCGCCGCGGCGGGCGCCGGCCCCGAGGCCACTCTCGCGCATCATCGTAGCGCGCAAGGCCTCGCACATGCGGCGCGTGGGATACTCGCGCAGTCACATGGACGCGTCATCGAGTCGCTACCGTCGATCAAGGTGCCGACGTTGGTGCTGGCGGGTGCGAAAGACGTCCAGTTCCTTGCCGCGACGGACTACATGGCGGCGAAAATTCCGGGCGCCGAAAAAGTTATCTTAGAAGGTGCGGGCCACGCCGCCAATATCGATAAGCCCGAGGCCTTCAACCGGGCCGTGCGAGCGTTCCTCGATCGCGCAACCGCGTAACCAGGAGCCTCAGATTTGCCCTCGGGCTTGAACTTGACGGTCCGCTTCGCGCCGACAGATTAACGTTTGTGGAGGATGCTGACATTGCGCGTCGTTTTTGCCGCGGCGCCTTCGAGGAAGATCGATAGGACCGCATCGGCCGCGCTCTCGGGCGTCGTGTACTCGCGGCAGTAGCGATTGATGCCTCGCAGCATCCCTAGAAGGGACTCGGCCACGACTCGGGTATCGAGGCCGGCGCGTAAGGTGCCCGCTTCCATGCCCTCATCCAGAATCGCACTGATCATTTCAGAGAGCTCCTTGCGTTGTTTCCGATAACTCCGCTCGAGACTTGCGGGAATTGCGGTCGGATCACGCAGCAACGCGAAGAATTGGCGGCGCGTCCAGAAGTACCTCAGCATGTGACGCACCACGGTTTCGATCTGCTCGCGGGTCGAGGTGGCGCCACTCAGTGCGCTGCGAACTTCCTTTTGCAAATGCTTGAAGCCCTCGATCACGACCGTGGCGTACAGCACTTCCTTGGATTGGAACTGCCGGTAGATGCTGCCCTTGCCGACTCCGGAGCGGGCGGCGACTTCGTCGACCGAAACCCGCGCGAAGTCTTTTTTGGCGAACAGGTCGCTGGCGTGGCGAAAGATGGTTTCGCGCAAAAACGGGATGGCCGGTCGACCCCGAGGTTTCGCGCGAGGTTTCGCGCGAGTTTTTGGCCGTAATTTGCTTACGGTTGCTGCGCGTCGCGGGCCCATCGTTTCTTTGTTAAAAGTGGACTTGTCAGTCCGGGTTAAAATGGACTTGTCAGTCCAAAATTGCCAAAATCACGAAAATCGCGGTTCTTCATAGAACGCTCTACGCTCTCGCCGGAACCTTTTGCGCTATCGGAGGAGCGCCTGGCCTCCTATAATGACGTAGGGTGTGGCATCGCGTTGCATTCGCGCCGAGTCGGTAATTCGCCGGAAATTCAATGAAACGGCGCAGGATTTTCAACGTCAATAGGAATTATGGACCCTAACGTCCAAAAAGCGAAATGCCGCGTTAGCGACCGCTTTTCCGTTACCGGGATCTGATCGGCCGCCAGCTGGACCGGACCCACCGCAGCAGCGGCTTTTTTTGGAGAATGTGAGTTGTTCGACGAGATGACTACCGGTGCTCCTGCTTCCGGGCAGACCAAGGTGAAATATTCCGCCGCCGAGGCGTCTTCGCGCGCACGCCTCGGCTCCGCGAGTGATTGGCGGACGTGGCTGATTGGCGCCCTCGTCCTGCTGATTGTCGGCTACTTCTGGTATGCGCGGCGGCAAGCGGCGCAGGCCACCGCAGCGGCAAAAGTGGCACATCCGGCGGTTCCGGTTTCGGGGGCGCGCGCACAACGCGGCGACCTAAATCTTTATCTGACCGCAATCGGCGCCGTGACCCCGCTCAACACCACGACCGTCAAGTCGCGGGTGGATGGCGCAATCCAAAACATCTTTTACAAAGAGGGACAGAACGTGAAGGAGGGCGACCTCCTGATCCAGATCGATCCCCGTCCTTATCAGGTTCAACTCACGCAGGCGCAGGGGCAGATGGCCAAGGACCAGGCTACCTACGAAGACGCGAGGATCACGTTCGAGCGCGATCAGGTTTTGTATTCCCAAGGCGTGCTGGCGCGCCAGCAACTCGACGATCAGCAGTCGGTGATGAATCAGGCACGGGGAGCGGTTGAGGTGGATCGCGGCACTATCGATAGCGCGAAACTGAACCTCACCTATAGCAGGATCACCGCGCCGATTACCGGACGCATCGGCCTCCGGATCGTCGACATCGGAAATATCGTGCATGCGGCCGATACCACCGGGCTGGTGGTGATCACGCAGTTGCAAGCCATCACGGTGATTTTCGCGATCCCTGAGGATGACATCCCGAAGGTGGTCGCGCGGATGCAGGCTGGACAGCCGCTGCTGGTGGACGCATGGGATCGCGAGTTCAAAAAGAAGCTCGCGACCGGCACGCTGATGACCTTCGACAACCAGATCGATCAAACCACCGGAACGGTCCGCCTCAAGGCACAATTCGACAACACCGATTATTCGTTGTTTCCGAGCCAGTTCGTCAACGCGCGCCTACTCATCGATACCGTGACCAATACGGTGCTGGTGCCGACCGCGGCGGTGCAGAAAAGTCCACAGGGAAATTTCGCCTACCTGGTGAAACCGGACAACACGGTCATCCAGCGCGGAATCACCGTCGGGGCGACCGAAGGTGACGTTTCCTCAATCACGAGCGGGCTCGCGCCGGGCGACATGGTGGTGACCGACGGGGTCGACAAGCTGCAGCCGGGCGCCAAAGTAAATGTGCATATGGCGACCGTGGCGCAGACCGACACTCAAGCCGCGCCATGAGTCTTTCGCGGCCATTTATCCTACGGCCCATCGCGACCACGCTGCTGATGGCGGCGATTCTGCTCGCCGGCGTGGTGGCATTCAAACAATTGCCGGTCTCGGCGCTGCCCGAGGTCGACTATCCCACCATCCAGGTATTGACGTTTTATCCGGGTGCGAGCCCTGACGTGATGGCGTCGTCGGTGACCGCGCCGCTGGAGCGCCAGTTCGGGCAGGTCCCGGGCCTGAATCAGATGACCTCGAACAGCTCGTTCGGAAGTTCGGTCATTACGCTTCAATTCGACTTGAACCTCAGCATCGACGTGGCCGAGCAGGAGGTGCAGGAGGCGATCAACGCGGCGGCGACCTATTTGCCGACCGACCTGCCGAATCCGCCGGTATACAGCAAGACTAATCCGGCGGACGCGCCGATTCTGACGTTGGGGCTGACCTCGACCGAGCTACCGCTGGACCAAGTGGAGGACCTGGCGGACACGCGGCTGTCGGAGAAGATTTCGCAGGTGTCGGGGGTCGGGCTGGTGAGTATCAGCGGAGGGCAGAAGCCGTCGGTGCGGATTCAGGCGAATCCGACCCAGCTGTCGGCGTACGGGCTGACACTGGAGGACCTGCGCACGGCGGTGGCGGCCTCGAACGTCAACCAGGCGAAGGGGAACTTCGACGGGAAATCGCAAGCATACACAGTCGGAGCGAACGACCAGCTTCTGTCTGTTCCGGACTACAAGCCTCTCATCATCAGCTATAAGAATGGCGCGCCGGTGAAGTTGTCCGATGTCGCCAACGTCGTCGACGAGGCGGAGAACGTCAAGCAAGCGGCGTGGATGAATGCGGTGCCGGCGGTGATTCTCAATGTGCAGCGGCAGCCGGGCGCGAACATCATCACGGTCGTCGATAAGATCAAGAGCCTGCTGCCGAGGTTGCAGGCTTCGCTTCCCGCGTCGGTTCATGTTGCGGTGCTCACCGACCGCACCACAACCATTCGCGCCTCCGTCTCCGACGTCGAATTCGAGCTGATGCTGACCGTGGGGCTGGTGGTGCTGGTGATTTTCCTGTTTCTGCGAAGCCTGTCGGCGACCGTTATTCCCAGTATCGCCGTGCCACTGTCGTTGATAGGCACCTTCGGCGTCATGTATCTGCTGGGCTATAGCCTCAATAACCTCACCTTGATGGCTCTAACCATCTCTACCGGCTTCGTTGTCGATGACGCCATTGTGATGATCGAAAACATCTCGCGCTTCATCGAGGAAGGCGAGCCGCCGCTCAAGGCCGCGCTGAAAGGCGCCGAGCAGATCGGGTTCACCATCCTTTCGCTCACCATCTCGCTCATCGCGGTGCTAATCCCGCTGCTGTTCATGGGCGATATCGTGGGCCGCCTGTTCCGCGAATTCGCGATCACACTAGCTGTAACAATTCTCGTCTCGGCGGTAGTGTCGTTGACGTTGACTCCGATGATGTCGGCCAAACTCCTGCGCCGCACCGAGGAGAACGAGCAGACCGCGTTCTACAAAGCCTCCGAGCGCGCGTTCCAGCGTGCGATCGATTTCTACGCCAGCACTTTACAATGGGTCCTTAAGCATCAGCCCGCCACGATGGTGGTGGCCGTCGCAACGCTGGTGTTCACGATCCTTCTCTATTGGGTGGTGCCGAAAGGATTTTTTCCGGTGCAGGATACCGGAGTGATTCAAGGCGTTTCCGAGGCGCCGCAGACCGTCTCATTTCCCGCAATGGTGCAACGTCAACAAGCGCTCGCGAATATCATCCTGCAGGATCCCGCGGTCGAAAGTCTCTCGTCCTTCATTGGCGTTGATGGCACCAATACCACGCCGAACAGCGGTCGAATTCTCATCAATCTGAAACCGCTCGACGCGCGCGATGCGGGCGTTTCCGACATCATCAACCGCCTGCAGCCCAAGCTCGCGCAGGTCGAGGGAATCACGCTCTATATGCAGCCGGTTCAGGATTTGACGGTCGAGGATCGCGTGAGCCGCACGCAATATCAGTACAGCCTCGAAGATCCGAGCCCGCAGGAGCTAAGCATCTGGACTGCCAAACTGATCGAAAAGCTGAAAGCCCTACCCGCGCTGCGCGACGTTGCAACCGATCAGCAAGACCAGGGACTTGACGCGCATCTCGTGATCGATCGCGATACCGCCTCGCGCCTCGGCATCACACCGGCGACGATCGACAACACCCTTTACGATGCGTTCGGGCAGCGCCAGATCTCCACCATGTTCACCCAGCTCAACCAGTACCACGTGGTGTTAGAGGTCGCGCCCGAGTTTCAGCGCGATCCGCGCGAGCTCGACGACATCTATCTGAGCTCGACCAGCGGCGGGCAGGTGCCGTTGAGCGCGTTCACGCATTACGAACCCGGCAGCACGCCGCTGATCGTGAACCATCAGGGGCAATTTCCGACGGTGACCGTCTCCTTCAATCTCGCGCCCGGTTATTCGTTGGGCGACGCTGTAACTGCGATCGACACCGCACAAACGCAAATCGGCATGCCCGATAGCATCCAGACTGCCTTTCAAGGCACCGCCGCTGCCTTTCGCGCGTCGCTCAGCAACGAGCCGCTGTTGATTCTGGCCGCGCTAATCACGGTCTACATCGTGCTCGGCGTTTTGTATGAGAGCTATATCCATCCGATCACGATTCTCTCGACACTGCCGTCGGCCGGCGTCGGCGCGATCCTCGCGCTGCTCATCTGCCGCATCGATCTCAGTGTCATCGCGCTGATCGGAATCATTCTGCTGATTGGTATCGTCAAGAAAAACGCGATCATGATGATCGACTTCGCGCTCGAAGCGCAACGCAAGGGCGGCAAGAACGCCGAGGAAGCGATCTACGAGGCGTGCCTGTTGCGCTTCCGCCCGATCATGATGACCACCATGGCGGCGCTGCTTGGCGCGCTCCCGTTGGCGCTCGGCACCGGCACCGGGTCGGAGCTGCGCCGTCCGCTCGGAATCGCGATCGTCGGCGGATTGCTCATCAGCCAGCTCCTGACGCTTTACACCACGCCGGTTATTTTTCTCTACTTCGATCGCTTGGCGCCGGAGTCGGAAAAAGTCCGCGCGGAGACTGCGGCGACCGAGACCCCGCGAGTCCAGGCGATATGAGCTTCTCCGAAACATTCATTCGCAACTCGGTCGGAACGACGCTGTTGACGATCGCGATTGCGCTCGCCGGTATCATCGCGTTTCGGATGCTGCCGGTCGCGCCGCTGCCGCAGGTCGAGTTCCCGACCATTCAGGTACAGGCGAGCCTTCCCGGCGCGAGCCCCGAGACGATGGCGTCGTCGGTCGCGACTCCGCTGGAACGATCGTTCGGGCGCATCGCGGGCCTGACCGACATGACCTCAACCAGCTTTCTTGGCTCAACCAGCATCGTGCTGCAGTTCGATCTGAATCGGAACATCGACGCAGCGGGACGCGACGTTCAGGCGGCGATCAACGCAGCCAACAGTAACTTGCCGAGCAACCTTCCGGCCAAGCCGCTCTATCGCAAGGTGAACCCCGCCGACGCGCCGATCATGATTGTCGCGCTGACGTCGGATACCCAAAGCACCGGCGAGATGTATGATGCGGCCTCTTCGATCCTCGCGCAGAAGCTCTCGCAGATTGAGGGTGTCGGTCAGGTCACCGTCGGCGGAGGTGCGCTTCCGGCAGTGCGCGTCGAGCTGAATCCTACCCAACTCAACGCGGCTGGAATCAGTCTCGAGCAGGTTCGCACCACACTCGCCGCTGCCAACGCGAATCGTCCCAAGGGCGAGATCGCCGACGACACCAGGGCGTGGTCGCTTTCAACATCAGATCAATTGCTAAAAGCCGATCAGTACCGTCCGTTGATCGTGGCCTACCACAACGGCGCGGCGGTGGTTCTGTCCGATGTTGCGCAGGTGATCGATTCCGTGGAGAACGTGCGCACTGGAGGAATGATCGATGCCAAGCCCGCGGTGCTGGTAATCATCTATCGCCAGCCCGGCGCCAACATCATCGACACCGTCGATCGGATCTATGCGGCATTGCCGTCGCTGCATGCTTCGATTCCGGCCGCCATCCAGCTGACCGTGGGCATGGATCGCACCACCACCATCCGCGCCTCGGTGCACGATGTGGAATTCACCATGCTGATCTCGATCGCGCTGGTGATCATGGTGGTGTTCCTGTTCCTGCGCAACGCGCGCGCGACGCTGATACCGGGCCTCGTGGTGCCGATCTCGCTGATCGGAACTTTCGGCATCATGTACCTGTTCGGCTACAGCATCGACAATCTCTCGCTGATGGCACTGACGATCTCGACCGGCTTCGTGGTCGATGACGCGATCGTCGTGATCGAAAACATCTCGCGCTACCTGGAGGAGGGTTACACGCCCTTCAGGGCCGCGGTGAAGGGTACCGCCGAAATCGGCTTCACCGTGATGTCGATAAGCATTTCGCTGATCGCGGTGTTCATTCCGATTCTGCTGATGGGTGGCATCGTCGGCCGCCTGTTCCGCGAATTCGCGGTGACGCTCGCGGCCGCGGTCGCGGTCTCGATGGTGGTGTCGTTGACCACCACTCCGATGATGTGCGCGAAGCTGTTGCGTCCCCAGCACGATCTGCAGCATGGGCGCTTCTATCGGACCAGCGAAAAAGTATTCGACTCGATGCTGGCAAACTACGAACGAAGCCTGAAGTGGGTGTTGCGCCATCCGGCCCTGATACTCACTGTCGCGATCGCCACCCTGGTTGCCAACATCTATTTGTTCAAGATCATTCCGAAAGGATTTTTCCCTGAACAGGACACCGGCCGGCTGATGGGCGCCGTATTGGCCGATCAGGATACCTCGTTTCAGTCGATGTACGATCGCCTGGTTCAGATCGTCAAAATCGTCGACAAGGATCCGGCGGTCGACAACGCGCTCGCATTCACCGGCGGCAACGGCGCTACCAACACGGCGAACTCGTTCATCGCGCTCAAGCCGCTAAGCGAGCGCAAAATCAGCGCGCAGGCGGTCATTGCACGGATTCGCAAGCGCGCCTCCAAAATCCCCGGCGTCAGTCTGTACATGCAGGCGGTGCAGGATCTTCGCATCGGCGGCAGGATGGCGAACGCGGAGTATCAGTACACCTTGCAGAGCGACGACCTGCCGCAGTTGATGGAATGGGCGCCCAAGCTGCTCCAGAAGATGCGCTCGATCAAGCAGTTGACCGATGTCAGCAGCGATCAGCAGAACAGCGGGCTGGCGGCCAATCTAGTGATCGACCGAGACACCGCGGCGCGATTGGGTATTACGCCACAGCTACTCGACAATACGTTGTACGATGCGTTCGGGCAGCGCCAGGTATCAACTATGTATACTCAGTTGAATCAGTACCACGTCGTGATGGAGGCGGCGCCTGAGTTTTGGCAAAACCCCGATGGTTTGAAACAAATCTATATCAATTCTTCCAATGGCGGTCAGGTGCCGCTCAGCGCTGTTACTCACTACGAGGCATCGACCACGCCGCTGACGGTCAATCATCAGGGGCAATTTCCCGCGGTCACAATGTCATTCAACCTCCAGCAGGGCGTTGCGCTCGGCGACGCGGTTAACATCATCAATCAGGCGCAGCGCGACATTCATATGCCGGCCGCCATCCGCGGAACCTTCCAGGGCACCGCGCAGGCGTTTCAATCTTCGCTCGCCAATGAGCCGATTCTGATTCTTGCGGCGCTGCTGACCGTCTACATCGTGCTCGGCATTCTCTACGAGAGTTACATCCATCCGATCACGATACTGTCAACGCTGCCGTCGGCCGGCGTCGGCGCACTGCTTTTTCTGCTGCTGTTTCACTACGACCTGAGTATCATCGCGCTTATCGGGATCATTTTGTTGATCGGCATCGTCAAGAAGAACGCCATCATGATGATCGACTTCGCGCTCGAGGCCGAACGCAAGCAGGGCAAGTCGTCCGAAGACGCCATCTACCAAGCCTGTATCCTGCGCTTCCGCCCGATCATGATGACGACGATGGCGGCGATGCTTGGTGGGTTGCCGCTCGCGATCGGAACCGGCACCGGCTCGGAAATACGCCGCCCGCTCGGAATCGCAATCGTCGGCGGCCTCGTGGTCAGCCAGATGCTCACCCTCTACACGACCCCCGTCATCTATCTCTACCTCGACAGCCTGAGCCTGTGGTGGGCGCGCGTGCGCGGCCGCACCCCGGCGCGCGTCGCTCTATCGGAAGGCGAAGCATAATCGGATCGCCGCTGCTAGCGATGATGTAGTAACGTCACCGAATGGCAAGCCGCATTGCACGAAAAGCACCGCTATTCATCATTATCGCGCTGGCCGGCGTCCTTCGCTTGAGCCTTGCCTCGGGAGGGCCAGTGTCGGCGCCTTCTGATGAGGCCACTCTCGAGCACAACTTTGACGACCTCATTGCGCCGAACGATTTGCGCGACTGGATGAAGCTGCTCGCCGCCCAGCCTAACCATGTCGGTTCGCCACACGACAAGACCAACGCCGACCAAATCCTTAGCTGGCTCAAGGACTGGGGTTGGGACGCGCGCATCGAGACCTTCTGGGTGCTCTATCCAACACCTATCAGTGAGAGCCTGGAACTAACAGGACCCAAACCATTCAAAGCCACGCTGCAGGAGCCGCCGATTCCGGGTGATTCCAGCGCGACCGCGACTGACCCTGCGCTCCCTGCCTATGTCGTCTATCAGAGTGATGGCGACGTCCGGGGCAGCCTCGTATATGTCAACTATGGGATGCAGGACGACTATAAGACCCTCGAGCGGCTAGGTGTAAGTGTTAAGGACAAGATCGTCATCGCTCGCTATGGCGCCGGATGGCGCGGGGTGAAGCCGAAGTTGGCTTACGATCACGGAGCTATAGGTTGCATCATCTACTCGGAACCTGCCGATGATGGGTATTCCATCGATGAGACCTATCCCGCCGGACCGATGCGCCCGCCCCGTGGTATCCAGCGTGGCTCAGTCCTCGACATGCAGATCTATCCTGGCGATCCGTTGACACCCGGAATCGGTGCGACGAAGGACGCCAAGCGGCTTAAGATTTCCGAGGCGCCGACGATTCAGAAAATTCCTGCGCTGCCGATTTCTTACGCTGATGCGCAAGTGCTCCTGGAGTCGCTAGGTGGCCGGGTGGTCCCGCCCGCGTGGCGCGGCACTTTGCCTATCACTTACCACGTGGGACCTAGCGAGGCTGTCGCTCATATGGAGGTTAAGTCTGATTGGAGCCTCAAGCCGATCTACGACGTCATCGCAACCATGAAGGGTTCGACCTACCCTGACCAATGGGTCGTGCGTGGCAATCATCACGATGGATGGGTATTCGGTGCCGGTGATCCGATGTCTGGTCAGGTCGCGCTGCTGGCCGAGGCGAAGGCTATCGGCGGACTGGTGAAGCAGGGCTGGCATCCGAAGCGCAGCATCGTGTACGCAAGTTGGGACGGTGAGGAACCGATGATCCTGGGCTCGACCGAATGGGCGGAAACCCACGCGGCTGAACTCAAGAAAAAAGCCGTTCTTTACATCAACTCCGACTCGAGCGAGAGGGGCTTTCTCGGGGCGGCAGGCAGCCATGATTTCCAGCACCTGGTGAATGAAGTCGCTGCCGCAGTGATCGATCCTGAGACGGGCGTTTCCATCGGTCAGCGGGCGCGCGCGAAAGTTCGCGTTGATGCGAGCACGCCCGGCGCCAACGAGCATACCAAAGCCGAGGCGAGGCTGGCCGCAGATCCGGACAAAGATTTTCCAATCGATGCGCTGGGATCGGGCTCCGACTTTTCAACCTTCATCGATCACTTAGGTTTGCCGGCGCTGGATGTGGGGTTTGCCGCAGAGGGTGACATTCGTGGGGTCTATCACTCTCGCTACGACACCTTCGAGCATTACACTCGCTTCGGCGATCCGGGCTTCGTCTATGATTCGATCCTGGCTAAGACTATTGGCCGGCTAGTTCTTCGCGTGGCGGATGCCGATGTACCCCTTCAAAGAGCCGGCGACTTCGCCGATGCGACCGCAGAGTACCTCGACCAAGTGAAGAAGCTGGCCGATGGCGAACGAGAAGAGGCAGAGACGCAGGCTAGATTACTTCGCGATCGCGCATTCCAACTTGCGGCAGATCCCACCAAATCCAGCGGTCTGCCCGCGACGCTGGATCGCGTCCCGCATCTGGAGTTCGCGGCGCTCGAAGATGCAGTCGATCGACTGAAGCGCAGCGCTAAGACTTATGACGACGCGATTGCAAAAAACGCTTCCGCGCTTTCCGGTCCTCAGCTAGCTCGACTAACGGCGTTGATGCTCGACATCGATCAGACTCTCGCGCCCGAGGTAGGTCTCCCCGGAAGAACCTGGTACAAGAATCTCATCTATGCGCCGGGTCGTTTCACCGGCTACGGTGCTAAGACGCTGCCAGGTGTGCGCGAAGCGATCGAGGATCGGCGCTGGAATGACGCCAATCGGTACGCCAATCTTACTGCGGCTGCCCTCAACGCCTATAGCGATAGACTCGACAGTGCTACAGCCATCCTGAAGGACACCGCGACCCGCGGAGGTTGAAGCGTGGATCTTCCAGTGAACCCGCCGATCGCGCCGATGCTCTCCAAACGAATCGGTGAATTGCCCGCGGGAAAAACATGGATCTTCGAACCGAAGTGGGATGGCTTTCGCGCGCTGGTTTTCCGCGATGGCGACGAGATCCTGATTCAGAGCCGCGAAGAAAAATCCTTGAACCGCTATTTTCCCGAGTTGCTCGATCCGATCCGGGCGCAGTTGCCGCCTCGATGCGTCCTCGATGGTGAAATCGTCATCGCGACGAATGGCGGTCTCGACTTCGAGGCGCTACAGCTACGGATTCATCCGGCGGCCTCGCGAGTGAAGCTGCTGGCTAAGGAAAGCCCGGCATCGATCGTTTTTTTCGATCTGCTTTGCGAGGGCGACCGCGATTTGCGGCGCGAACCATTCCAACATCGACGGCATGAGTTGGAAACGCTCCTTGCCTCCGCCGTGGCACCGATCCATATCACGCCCGCAACCTACGATCTGAATGTCGCCGCGGATTGGTTCAGCCGCTTCGAAGGCGCGGGGCTCGATGGCGTTATGGCTAAGCCGATTTCAGGGCCCTATCAGCCGGACAAGCGCGCGATGTTCAAGGTCAAGCACGAGCGCGATTGCGATTGCGTCGTTGCCGGTTTTCGATGGCATAAGGGAAGCGCGAATACTGCTGTCGGCTCGCTGCTGCTTGGCCTCTTTGACGATGCGGGGATGCTGCAGCACGTCGGCGTCTGCGCGAGCTTCACGCAAGAGAAGCGCCGCCAACTGGTCGAATACCTGGCGCCCTATCGTCGCGACGCGCTCATCAATCACCCCTGGAAGGCTTGGGCTGAGCATGGCGCCGAAGCCGGTGGCGATGGGCATCGGATGCCGGGAGGACAGAGCCGCTGGAGTCAGGGCAAGGACCTATCATGGGAGCCGCTGCGGCCCGAGCTAGTCGTCGAAGTCGCATACGAGCACATGCAAGGCGCGCGCTTCCGTCACATGTCGCAGTTTCGCAGATGGCGCCTCGACAAGAAGCCGCGTGACTGTACCTATGCGCAACTCGAAGTGGTTCCTGCGCAAGAGCTGATGGCGATTTTTTCCAGCGGCCGTTGAGTCTCAAGCATCATCCTTCCAGGCACGCTTCGCGCGCCATTCGCGCGTCGGATCATCATCAGGGTCAGGCGTTTCCTGCGATGGCCGTGATGCTTCGGGCACGTGGCGAAGGTTTACTCGGATGCGAGTCCAGGTGGATGATCTGCCGCGCATCGAGTCGACCAGCACGTCATCCACGGCAAGAAGTTTGGCGACCTCGGCATGTTTGCTCTTCCATCTCTCCAGACCTGCTAGCGCGGCTTCTCGGTTCGGAGAGTTCGCCACGACGACCAGTGGCATCTTCGTGCGTGGCGTCCTAGTGCTAACCTTCGGAGTGGACTGTTTTTCAACGGATTTGGCGCGCGATGGTGCAACCCGGCTCGGTTCGCCTTCCATCTTGCGAAAGTGCGGCGGCCACGGCGCATCGCCTAGACCCGCTGCCTCGTCGTTCGCCGCAAGCTCGAGCAATTTTTCGAGCGAGCCTGGAGCGCCATCGATACCTGCATGCGGATCCCCTAGCTCTGCGAAGCGCTTCGGCATCGTGAGTACGGTAAAGTCTGCCGGCTCGCAGTCCGGCACCTCGTGCCAATGAAGCGGCGCCGACACCCGCGCATCGGGGACCGGGCGCACCGAATACGCGGAGCACGTCGTGCGATCCTTCGCATTCTGATTGTAATCGAGGAACACACCATGACGTTCCTCTTTCCACCATTTCGAGCTGGCCAGTGTGGGCGCACGACGTTCGACGGCGCGCGACAGAGCGAGGGCGGCGCGGCGCACCTCACCGAAACTCCAGCGCGGATGAATCCTCACTATGACGTGCATCCCGCGCGAGCCGCTGGTCTTGGGCCATCCGCGAAGTCCCATCTCCTCGAGCAGCGACTTCACCTCAAGGGCGACGCTGCGTACATCTGACCAACTGACGCCGGGGCCGGGATCGAGGTCGACCCTCAACTCGTCGGGATGGTCGAGATCGCCGGAGTGCACAGGATGTGGGTGTAGCTCGATGCAGCCGAGGTTGACGATCCAGGCCAGCCCCGCCGCATCATCGACGACGATCTCTTCGGCCGTGCGTCCGGAAGGAAACGCCAGCGTCGTCGTTCGCAGCCATGCGGGACGCTGGGTCGGCGCGCGCTTCTGATAAAACGCCTCACCTTCGGCACCGTTAACGTACCGCTTGAGAACCAGCGGACGATCGCGGATCCCGCCGAGAGCGCCCGGTGCGACCGCCAAATAGTAGCGAATAATGTCCAATTTGGAGAGCTTGGTCTGCTTCGAGAAGTACAGCTTGTCCGAATGCGTCACCCGGACCTCGCGTCCCTCGATCGAGAGCATCTCGGTGGCTTCTTCTTTGCCCACGAACAGAGTCTACTCCAGCGCGATGGAAACCTCTTTGTGTGTTTGCACCTTTATGGTTCAGTCTGATTCCGCATGCCTGAGCTCCCCGAAAAGATCCGCGCGTTTATCGCGATCCGTGTCAGTCCCGAGGTTCAGCGTGCGATCGAGGATCTGATCGCGGCGTTGCGCACCCACAACGACGGCATCAAATGGGCCTCGTCGGTGAATCTCCATCTGACGCTGAAATTCCTGGGACCCACCGTTCCGATTGAGAAGATCCATCGCATCCAACCTGAACTGGAAAGCATCGCCGCAGACACTGCGGCATTCCAACTCGAGGCCGCCGGTGTGGGAGGCTTCCCCGATCTCAAGCATCCGCATGTCTTATGGGTCGGCCTTCGCAGTGATGCGCTGCTGGATCTCGCGGCGCGCATCGACGATGCCGCCTCGCGATGCGGCTTCGCACGCGAGCAGCGCGCCTTTCGTGGGCATCTCACCATCGCGCGCCTCAAGCGGCCGCTGCTGCATGCCGAAACGCGTGCGCGCATGGAGGCCGCCTCGAAGCGCGACTTCGGCGCATCGACGATTCGCGAAATGACGCTTTATCGAAGTATCACTGCTCCGGCGGGCTCCATCTACGAGGCGCTGGCCAATTTTCAGTTCAAATCGCCAATCTAGCGTTTCATTAACACGGGCATGTTGATGGAATGCCTCTTTCAGTAGCGCGATTAGATTGATTTTGTGGCAAGATTCAGCATAGCGGACGAATAATTTTGCGGAGTGGGGTTGGCGATGGCTATTGAGATCAAAAGCAAAGCGCTCGACCTGGCGCTGAGCCAAATCGAAAAACAATTCGGCAAGGGCTCCATCATGAAGCTGGGTGAGCAGGCGATCGTCGCCGATGTTCCGGTCATCTCAACCGGCTCGCTCGGCCTCGACCTCGCACTCGGGGTCGGCGGTCTGCCGCGCGGCCGCGTGGTCGAGATCTATGGCCCCGAGTCATCCGGCAAAACCACCCTCGCGCTCGAATGCATTTCCGAGGCGCAGAAGAAAGGCGGCATCTGCGCCTTCATCGACGCCGAACACGCCCTCGACGCAGGTTACGCGCGCAAGCTCGGCGTCAAGGTCGAGGACCTTCTCATCTCGCAGCCTGATAACGGCGAACAGGCGCTCGAAATCACCGAGACCCTCGTGCAATCCGGCGCTATCGATGTACTCGTGATCGATTCGGTCGCGGCGCTGGTACCGCGGGCCGAGATCGAAGGGGAGATGGGCGAGCCGCAGATGGGCTTGCAGGCGCGCTTGATGTCGCAGGCGCTGCGCAAGCTGACCTCGATCATCTCACGCTCGCGCACCATCGTTATTTTCATCAACCAGATCCGGATGAAGATTGGCGTGATGTTCGGCAATCCTGAAACCACCACCGGCGGCAACGCGCTCAAGTTTTATTCCTCGGTGCGTATCGACATTCGCCGCATCGGCGCGATCAAGACCGCCACCGAGGTCATCGGCTCGCGCACCAAGGTTAAGGTGGTCAAGAATAAGATGGCGCCGCCGTTTCGCGAGGCGGAATTCGACATTCTTTACGGCACCGGCATTTCGAAGGAAGGCGAGCTGGTCGATCTCGCCTCGGAACACAACATCATCGAGAAGCTCGGCGCATGGTATTCCTACGGCGGCGAGCGCATCGGGCAGGGGCGCGAGAACGCGCGCGACTTTCTAAAAGCAAATCCCGCGATTTCAGATGACATCGAGGCGAAGGTGCGCGAGAAGCTCGGCGCGAAGAATGTGCAAGTGCTGCCGCCGGCGGACGAGATTCCGGAGGAAGCAGAAGAAGAGCACGCGCCCGCACCGTCGTCCTCGAAGAAGCGCGGCTGAGATCGGATGAGCTAGACCGCCGGATGCCTCGAGGCGACCGCGCGGTGGATTTCTTCGCGCATCGTCTTTTATGATGGCCCCACCAAGGGGAGCCATCGATGCTATTGCATTCGCGCCTAATTTCGCGTCGCTTCGTTTTCGCCGTCGCCAGCACGATAGTCGTCGCCTGCAATACCCAGCAATCGCCAGCGAACCAGGCGCAGGTTAATCCGGTTGCCCAGACGCAACCAGCGGTATGCGCTCCGGTTACCTCGGATGCGCCCGCAGCTTTGGAAAAGAAACCCGGGTATCGGCAAGTCGCCATTTCCGTGATGGATGAATCAGGGCGCGAGGTTCAGAACCTGCACAAAGACGACTTCATCGCGAAAATCGCCGATGAGCCGATTCCTATTTTGTTCACCGAATATCAGTCCAACGGTCCGGTATCCGTGTTGATTCTCGCGGACACCTCTGGCAGTACCGGGTTGAAGCTGCCACAGACGCGCGAGGCGGTCTCACAGCTGGTCAAGAATCTCGATCCGCGCGACGATGCCGCGCTGTTCGCCGTCTCGGGAAAGCCCTTCTTACTGCAGCCATTTACGCAAGACCATTCCATCATCATTGAGCGAGCGAAGATCTTCCACGCTTATGGGTCCACCAGCCTCTTTGACGGCGTGATCACGGCAACGACAATGCTGAATCGAGGTTGCTATGCGCGGCGTGTCCTCGTCGTGATCAGCGACGGCATGGATAACACCAGTGGCTACAGCCTCACCGACGCTACGGACCATATTAAGTCCAACAGCGTGTCGGCCTATGCCATCGCAATCGGAAGTTCCGACTCAAGCGGCCACTCGGGCTTGGTTATTGGTCCATTCATGACAAACGCGGATTCGGACTCGATGGACGAGAAAACGCTCGGCCATCTGACCTGTCCCAGCGGCGGGTCGACATTCAGCGTTAACGAGCAAGGCGATCATGCCATCCTCGCCGCAGCGGCCAAATCGATAATGGAAGGGAGCCGCGGGCAATACGTGGTAGGTTTCGCGAATCCGCGGATCGACCCCGCTTTGGTTACCATCCAGATAAAGAATCACGAGGACTACCTTCTGACGAGGCAGAAGATCCCGCCGACCGCCTCCCCGCCCACTACTCAAGCATCGCCTCCCGCACACTCCTGATCGAGCCGAGGTCGTTCGGGCGGCCGTTTCCTAACTCAGCGCCTTCGGGCTTTGTCTGGCCTCCGACTCCCTCCGTTTGAGAGGATGCGGATATGGCGCAACCAACTGATGTCGAACGTTTTCGGGAAAACCGCATGTTCTGCCGCCGGCGGACGAAATCCCCAAGGAGCCCGAAGAGGAGCACGCGCCCGCGCCATCATCCTCATCGAAGAAACGCGGCTGAGATTCGGCGGACGCCTTAATTCGCGTCGATCGCGACGGACTCAGAGGCCGACGGTCTTAGCTTGCGTGCGACGGCGTCCATGTAATGAGCTAGCGTCATCCGATGGGCTCGGGCCAGCAACTCCATCGTGCGTACCGACACCGCGCCGCTTTCCTCGATTCTCCTTAGCTGACGTTCCGAGACTCTCGGTATGTCAGTTTGCCTGAGGCCATGATCTCTTCGCAGCGCCGCGATGGCCGCGCCGTACTCACGACCATGGGTTCGCCGGATACGCTCGGCCCGCTTGCGCCACGCCGGATCGGTGACTGTTCTGATGGCATCAAGATCGAGATGGATATCCGCGGACCGCCACCGGATGAAGCTGCCGTCTTCCGCGATCTCGAAATGGTTTCGGTCATGGGATGCGATTTTCCTAAGCGCCGGCATCTGATCGAAGTGAACTTCGTAGGTCTTCGGCTCGCATGAAACAACGATCAGCCGATCTTCTGCGACCGTGGCCTCCGCTATCAATTCGGCTTGTGCATTCCGCAGCCAGGCGGTTAGCACGCGGAAAGGCAATAAAGAATCGGAATGCACGAGCATGTTGCGAAAGGATCGAAGGCCAGCTCTCTCCAACATCTGCGGCAGCAGCACGGGATCAACATCAGTTCTGACAAATAAAGCTTGTAGCCGATGTTCCCGATTCATCTCGCTCACGAATTTCGCAGCTTTTGGCAGGTGCAGCGCTGAGCAAAGCACGAAAAGGTGCTGATATCGGCGCGCCGCGCGCAACGATTTGGACCGCAAGACTGGGAACCCGAGCGGGGCCCGGCCGTCTCTATCGTCGTCGCACCTAACTAGCGCATAGCCGACGTTCTGCTGGGATTCTATTTCTGCGTGCATACTTTTTGTTCCCACTCAGCAAATAGCGCGGCCCGATTCTCCAGGACCATCGATAGGAGCTCTCGTTGGAGCCTACGCGACGGGCCGTCGCCCCATTTGACATCGAAGTCCAGCAGGCCGTCTGAACAACGAAGAAAATAAATTCGTATTTCCCATTCTCCGCTTCTGTTCACATGAAGGTGGGGAGGAAGATGGTCATTGGAATTGAACCACAGGATCAGTCCCTCGACCTGGATGCAGTCGATCTTGCCCAACCCTTCCTCGGCGCGAAATAAGACTATAGGTTACACGTTACCGGCCATTGCGTCAATATTTTGCGAAGATATCATGGCCGCTTTGGGGCCAACATGATTACCGCATGGGGATCAATACGCTGCCCTGGCCAAAGCGAATGAGTGCGACGAATTACCCATAGCAGGCGCCAATTTGAATTTCGCGCGGCTTGCGCACATCACACGAAGCATTGTACGAAACTAGAACGGACCACGGACTTTCCGCGTCCCCATCTACAGGAGCATCAAAATGGCTGAACAATACACCATGACCATCAACGGCAAGCCGGTGAAAGGGTCGAAGACCGTAGGCGTGATCAATCCCGCCACCGGTAAGGTCTTCGCTCAAGTCCCCGATTGCTCCAAAGCCGAGCTCGACCAGGCCTTCGAGGCCGCACAAAAGGCGTACCCCGCCTGGAGCCGCGATATCGAAGTGCGCCGCAAGGTGCTGAACGATTGCGCCGCCGCGTTGCAGGCCAATCCCGAGGGCCTCGCCAAAACCCTCACCATGGAACAGGGCAAGCCGCTCGCCAAGGCCGCCGAAGAGCTGATGGGCACGGCGATATGGTGCCAGTATACCGCCAGCCTCCAGATGCCGAACGAGGTGCTCGCGAACACCGCCAATAGCCGTATCGAGATTCATCGGAAGCCGATCGGCGTGGTCGCCGCGATCACTCCGTGGAATTACCCGCTGATGCTGGCGATGTGGAAAATCGCACCCGCGTTGCTGGCCGGCAATACGGTGGTGCTGAAGCCCTCGCCGTTCACGCCGATCACCTCGCTAATGCTTGGTGAGATTCTGCGCGACATCATTCCGCCGGGCGTGTTCAATGTCGTATCGGGCGGCGACGAACTCGGCGCGATGATGACCAGCCATCCCATCCCGAGGAAAATTTCTTTCACCGGTTCGGTCGCAACCGGCAAGCATGTCGCCGCGGCGGCGGCGCCGGACCTCAAGCGCATCACTCTAGAGCTCGGCGGAAACGATGCGGCGATCATTCTGCCCGATGTCGATCCAAAAGCGGTCGCGCAGAAAATTTTCTGGGGCGCATTCGAGAACAACGGACAGATTTGCAGCGCCATCAAGCGCGTCTACGTCCCCGAGGACAAATACAACGCTATGCTCGATCAGCTCAGTGATATCGCCAAGACCGTGAAGGTCGGCGACGGGCTGGCTGAGGGCACCCAAATCGGACCGTTGAACAACAAGCCGCAGTTCGAGCGCGTGACCGAGCTGGTTGAAGACGCCAAAAAGCATGGCGCGAAAATCATGACCGGCGGCGCGCGGTTGGGAACCGAGGGATACTTCTATCAGCCGACCATCGTAGGGAATATTTCGGATGGGGTGCGCCTCGTCGACGAGGAGCAGTTCGGGCCGGCCCTGCCGATCATCGCATATAAGGATGTGGATGATGCGGTTCGGCGCGCCAACTCGACGCACTACGGCCTGTCGGGATCGGTATGGTCCAACGACATGAACAAAGCGGCAGAGGTTGCCTCGCAGCTCGAATGCGGATCGGCGTGGGTCAATCAGCATCTGGCAATCGCGCCCAACCTGCCCTTCGGCGGCGCGAAGTGGTCGGGAATCGGCGTGGAAAACGGGCCATGGGGCCTACTCGGGTTCACCGAGATACAAGTCGTTAATTCCGTCAAGATGTAGGAACCAGGGAGGGCGCCCATAAGCGGCGCCCTCCATCTTTTGATGGGGGAGTCAGATGCCTCGAACCAAAATCGCCACCTTCGGAGCCGGATGCTTCTGGGGACCGGAAGCAAGATTTCGCCGGGTCGAGGGTGTGGTGGACGCCGCGGTGGGATACATGGGCGGCCATGTGAAGAATCCTACCTATCAGATGGTGTGCACCGATGAGACCGGACACGCGGAGGTTGTGCAGGTTACCTACGACCCGTCGATAGTCTCATACGAGCAGTTGCTGGAGGCATTCTGGCAGATGCACGATCCGACCACGCCGGATCGGCAGGGCTTCGATTTTGGAAGCCAGTATCGGTCGGTAATCTTTTGCCACGATGAGAATCAGCGTACGGCGGCAGAAGCATCGAAGAAGCGGCTAGATGAGTCGGGGCAGTTAAGCGACGCCATAGTGACAGAAATCGTCGCCGCGGGCCCTTTTTATCGGGCTGAAGAATATCATCAACGATACTTGGAGAAGACCGGGCAAGAAGACCATTGCTGATCTGATAATTTTTCGTTGCACCGCTCCTTTTCACGACATCAATTGACTTGATCTAACTGGCGACGCGGCGTACCTGAATTCGTAGTTCGACGAGGTATCGCTTGCGGCTTTAGAGCACCTCGTCTTCAACCTACCGCATGATGCGGTTGAGTTCAGGAGTTCTCCGATGTGCCGTTTGAGATCGCGGCGATTCGGAACCCGGGGAGTATTTCCCGTCACCATCGTCGCGCTTCTCGTCCTCGGCTCCCAACTCGATTCCTCCGCTCAACAAAATCTCGATGCGAACACCCTCCAAATGCCCCAGGTATTCCAGTTCGCGGCGCCATCTGCATTGAACGTCATCTCGCCGCCGCAAATCGATCCCGAGGCGTTGGTTAGAATCCCGGTCACCGTGCTTGACGACGCCGGGCGATGCGTGGAGTCGCTCAGCGCGCGCGATTTCTCGCTCAGCGTTGACGGCGAGGAAAGCCCGATCGCGTCGTTCCAGCCCAATCATGCAACCGCAGCCGCCTTGGGTGTGCTAGTCGATATTTCGCAGGGCATGGAGTTCAAGTCGTTCTCGGGAAGAACGTTTTCGGAGCTGCCATTCGTGCAGGACGCGATCAAAATGATCGTCGACAAATTGTACCAACACGACAATGTCTTCCTCGCCACATTCGCCCGCCGCTTCCACATGATGGGTGACTTCACCAGCGACCATCACGACCTGGAGCAACGGCTCACAATGCTGCGAGTGACCGACCAGCTCGATGACTTCGACGCCAGTGGCATCTACGAGAGCGTGATGAAGGGCATTACCGTGCTGGCGCACGCACCTAAGACCTGCGAGCGCCGTGCGCTGCTGGTGTTCACGAATGCTTATTGCGATACCAGCACTCACGGCGCTGACGATGTGATTGCGAAGGCACAATTCGCCGGCGTCACTGTCTACAATGTCATCGTGCCGAGCTTTTTCCATCGGAGCGAGAGGTATTCGATAAGCAACGAAATGAGGAGGATCGCTATCGAAACCGGCGGACTGACGTTTCTTGTCAAAGATAGTAGCGCTGAGGATTTTATCGCCTCTCGGACCGATGAAATCGCGTCCGAGTTGGACAATCAGTACGTGCTTGGATTCCCAGTGTCTCCATGGGGTCCGACCGCCCTCCCGGTCGAGCTGATACTGCCGCATCATCCGGGCATGCGCGCGCGAGCGCCTCATGTAGTGCGATTCCGGCCCGACGATTTCATCCACCAGATCGCCGCACCGCCGCCGCTGCGAATTCTTCCCGAATAATTGCGGCCGGTGCGCGTGCTTAGTGCGCGTTTACCGGATAGCGGAATAACGGCATGAAGTCGGTTCCTCCGGGATCGAGGCCGAACTGCTTCAGCAACGCTGTGACCTGCCCGCGATGCTGGGTCTGATGATTGAAAAAATGCGTGACCGCCACCCATAGCGGCACGTCCCAGTCGCCTCCGTCAGCCATCGAATGATAACGCATGGTGCTGATGAGCCATTCGTCGCTGATTTTCTCCGTCCACTCTTCGATTAATTTATCGGTAGCCTCGCGCTCGCGGCGCAAGGTAACGAAATCGCAATACAACTCCTGATCGAGTGACTTGATTGCGATCGGCTTGCGATCCGCATCGTACGAAACGGTTTTGTCCGGCCCAATGAAGCGGCCAAGTTGGACCCGATCGGTGAGCAGCAGGTGCGACAGCGTGCGGTGTATGGAACCGAAGAATGCGCCGACGTCGCGCTTGCGTTCTTCATCGGAAAGCTGAGCCGCCAGGTTGTAGAGATTCTTGTTCATCCAGGAGTTGTAGCGTGCGAAGGCTTGGTACTGGGTTGCGAGATCCATAGCGAAACGCTAGCACGATGCACTTACTTAGACATTAAACGATTGGGTCCTCGCCGCGCACCGCAATCGACAGAAGAGCCATCGATACGGTGACGCCGAGCGCGAACTCCATGCTCGAGCGGGGAGTTGCTATCGCCATTGCGCGTCCCATGATCCATGGAACGAAAACTCCGCCGAGTGCGCCACCGGCCATCACTATCGACGACATTCGTCCCACCTGCGAGGGAAACCGCGCCGCACCCACCGCGATCATGTTGGGAAATATCGGTCCATATCCGAGTCCGATCAGGAACATCATCGACGCGGCAAGGACGTGCCACCTCGGCGCGAGGATCAGACCAACCAACGCGGCGGCGGAAACTGCGGAGGTGAGCATCGTGAGTTCCCTCGGTGCTATTCGATGCGCCAGTCGTCCGCCAGACAGACGTCCTGCAATCAGGCCGAGCCAGTAAAGCGAGACGCCCGACGATGCGATCGTGGGACGGAGTGCGGACGCGGTGCGCAGATATAAGAAGAGCCACGCGCCGATCCCGGTCTCACCGCCGACGTAGAGAAACAGTACGCCGCCGACAACCCAGATTATCGGGCGCGCCAGTAGCGCCGTGAAACCATCGCCGCGCGTCGCGGGCACTCGCACCTCGAGCGCTGGAGTCAGGGTCAGCGCGATCGCAATCATCGCGCAGGTCAAGGAGCCGAGGCCGAAAATCCACCAATAGGGAATCGCGCGCGCCAGCGCGAAGCCGACGATTATCGGGCCGAGCAGCGCGCCGACGCCGAACAATACGTGCAGATAGTTGAGCGCCGCGGCGAGTCGCTCGCGATTGAGATCCACGATGAGCGCGTTCGCAGCAACATCGATCGCGCCGTTGCCGAGTCCGATCAGCACGCCCGCCAACAGCAATCCCGGTAATAGCGGAGCGGCGGCGAGCCCCAACAGGCCAGCCGCGAAAAGGAGCATCGCCGCAATCAGGATCGCCTGCGCGCTCCATCGATGGCTGATGCCTCCGGCGACGATCAGTGCGGCGAAATAGCCCGCCGCGGTCGCACTAATGATGAGTCCTGCGCGATCGATCGAAACCTGCACGATGCGGGAAATCTCAGGGAGGAATGGCCCAATCCATCCGACCTGGATTCCCACCATCAGCAGGCATGCGTAGGCGAGCCCGGTCAGCCTGCGCTCATTCGTCACCGGAATTTACGCGCTGGCAAGGATTTCGCGGGCGCGCGTGAGGTCCTGCGCAATCTGATGCTTGAGTTCGTCGGCGGAAGCGAATTTCTTCTCGCCGCGAATGCGCTCGATCAGCTCCAGCTTGATGCGATGCCCATAGATGTCGCGGTTGAACTCAAAGATGTGGGCCTCGACGGAACGCGCGGTCTCGTTGAACGTCGGGCGCATTCCGATGTTGGTGATCGAAGCGTAGTGGCCGTCGTCGAGCACTACCCGCGTCGCATACACGCCATCAGGCGGGAGACACTCGGTTTCGCTTTCGAGGTTCGCGGTAGGAAAACCGATGGTGCGGCCACGCTCGCGGCCTCGCACCACCGAGCCGTGCAAAAAATGATAGCGGCCCAGCAATTTCGCCGCCGCACGCAGATCGCCGCCCGAAATCAGCTCGCGAATTTTGGTCGAGGAAACCTCCATCCCGGCCTGCTTCACGGGTCCCACCACTGTTGTGTCGAAGCCGAATTCACGCCCGAGCTCGACCATCACCGAGGCATTGCCGGCGCGTTTATGACCGAAGTTAACGCTATGGCCGACGACGACTTCGCGCACGCCGATTTTTCCGACCAGGTACTCGCGCACGAAGTCGCGCGGCTCAATCAGACTGAACTCGCGCGTGAAGTGGACGACGATCACCCCGTCGATTCCCGAAATCCGCAGCAGCTCGAGTTTGTCTTCGGGGAGGAGAATGAGTTTGGGTGCGCGCTCGGGAAACAGCACCTTCGACGGGAGCGGGTCGAACGTCAGCGCGAACGACGTGCCGCCCGCCGCGCGCGCGCGATCCATCGCGGCCTTCATGATCGCGCGATGCCCCAGATGCACGCCGTCGAAATTCCCGAAGGCGACCACCGGGTAGCGCGGACGCCCGATTGCGTCGAGGTCGCGGATTATCTCCATCTTTTAGTTTCCCTCGACTCCGCTTCGCTCCGCCTCGGGGCGGCTGCGCCGCGGCGCTTCGCGCCCCCTTCGGGACTCATTCGGGGAATCTCGACAATTTGCGATTTCCTTCCCGTCTCGCTAATCGCTCCCGAGATTTTTCAGCATGTTGTTGGCGGCGACCGATTCGTTCGAACAGGTGCCGTTGCCCGCGAGCTTCTGCAGCGTGAGGCGCGCGTCGATCCGATCGTTGAGCTTGACAAAAGATTGCCCCTCGCGCAGCAGGCTCTCGCAGAGGAAGCGGCTGTTGGGAAAGCGCATCGTCAAGTCGTTGAACTGGAGGATCGCCTGCTCATACTTGCCGCTTTCGTAGAACGCGTTCGCAGTGAAATATTGCGAAGGTTCCGAGAGCGTCGATTTCGGGTAGCTATGCTGGACCTTCGCGAACTCGATGATCGAGGTCGGATAGTTGCCCGCCTTCATCGCCTCCAGCGCCTTGCGATAGATCTTCGCGCCCGGCTCCTTTGAGCTCTGCGCGGCCGCGAGCTCCTTGTCGAGGTCCTGCGGCCAGGTGGGAGCGGCTTCCGGTCCCGCGCTAACCGCGCTCGGCGGGCCGGTGCTCGAAGGAGGCGGCGGCGCTCCCGCCATGCTGGAAGATGGCGGGGGCGCGCTCAAACCCGGCATCGCGCCAGGAGGAGGAGGCGGCGTTTCAGCTCCGACTGCGCCCGCAGGTGGGACTCCCGGCAGCGCAGCCTGCATCGCATTGACCTCCGATTCGAGTCGCGCGAGCCGCTCATTTACATCGGGAGGCGCGACACTCGTTGCTCCGCCGTGTTTCAACTCGGCGACCTCGTCTTGAGTTTGCCGGAGCTGGGCTTGCAGCGCGTCGATTTGCTGGCGGTCGCTCGCAATCATTCCGCGCAAGGCGAACTCGTTCTGGTTGAGTTGGTTAACATTGCCGGATTGGTCACTGCTACATCCTGCGAAGAGCATCAAGCCGACGATCGCGCCGGCGCGGATGATGGGAAAGGAAGAACGCACGTATGGCTCCTATCGGTTGGCTTGCGGGCCGCTGACTGCGAAGTGATCGCGACGATTACGTTCCCAGCATGATTCGTCATGCTCCTGGCAAACCTGCAGTTCCTTACCGTAGCTGATGGTTGAAATCCTGCCGGGCGAAATTCCGAGCGTAGTCAGATAATCCTTGGCCGACTGAGCACGCTTGGCGCCGAGCGCGATGTTGTACTCCTCCGAGCCGCGCTCGTCGCAGTTGCCCTCCACCTGCACGTTCGTATTGGGATGCGCCTGTAGCCAGCTCGCATTGGAGCGCAGTATCGAACTGTCCTGCGGCTGCACGGTGTAGTCATTGTATCCAAAATGGATGTCCGACAGCGGGCCGCCTTCGCCACCAATGGTGCCGGTCTTGGAATAATCCTCGAGGGTGTTTTTGGATGTCATGTTGTCAGTGCCGGTGGGCGTGCCGACGCCCTCCATGCTCTGGGTTTTTTTCGACGAGCATCCTACGACGCCGAGCGCGAAAAGAATCAGCGCAAGCGCTGTGATGCGCGTGACCTCCGCGACTCTAGTCACCGAGCCACCACGACCACGCTGGATTAGTGTCATTGCCATTGCCCTCCGTCAGTGAGGATATGATTTTGTGCGATTCGACCTGCAAAATGTAGACGCGCGAGCGTCCACCACGCGTCGAGCTGAACGCGATGTATCTTCCGTCGGGTGACCACGAAGCCGTTTCATTCGAGCCGCTACCGTCTGTGAGCATGGTGGGCGTTCCGCCGCCGATCGGAATCTGGAAGATGTCGAAGCGGCCGCCTTCACGGCTCTGATACGCAATCGTATCGCCCTTGGGCGAGATCGCCGGCGTGGTGTTGTAATTCCCGGTATAGGTGACCCGCTTGGCCGCGCCACCATCGAGGCTCATCGTGTAAATTTGCGGATTTCCCGATCGATCCGAAGTAAACGCGAGCGTCTGCCCATCGGGCGAAAAATTCGGGCTCACATTGATGCCGCCGGTACGCGTCAACTCGAGCGTCTCGTGTCCCTCGCGATCCATCAGGTAGAGATTCGTAGTACCAGCATTTTCAATCGCGGCCACCACTGAATGCCCATCGGGCGAGATTGCGCCGCCGATGATGCGCCCGTGATGCGTGTCGATTCGGCTCTCATGCCGCTCGCGAAGATTCGCGATGTAGAGCGCGGGCGCCATCGTCTTGTAAGAGAGATATAGAAGTTGGTCCGCGTTGTGATCGAAACACGGAAAAATGTTGATAGTAGGATTGTTGGTGACCTGGAACAGATCCTCGCCATCGATGCTCTGAGTGTAAACTTCCTTGAATCTTCCGGCGCGCGTCGACACGAATGCGAGTTTAGTGTCGAAAGGCCCCTGAATGCCGGTGACGGCTTTCAGAATTGCGTCGGCAAACCGGCGCGCCATCCGCGGCACCTCGGCCGGGTCGCCGTTGAAGGTCTTACCCATGATCGCGCGCTGCTGATAAACATCGAAGAGCCGCGCGGTAAGCTGCACCTTGCCGCCCGACACCTGCGCCGCGCCCTTGACCAGGAACTCTGCGCGGATCGATTTCCAATCGTCGAAGTTGAACTGGCCAAGCTCGTAGCCGGATTTCTGCGGATCCTCGATGAAGGTATGCGGATCGACCAGCGTGTAGTAGCCCGACAGCAGCAGGTCGCGCGACAGCACGTGATCGAACTTCGATGAGATCGCCTGGTCATCGTCGCCGCCAAGATTCTTAAGCCCCGACACTGCGACCGGCCAAGTCCGACCTGTCGCGCCGGTGATGTCCATGTGGACCTGCGCATCGGCAGTGCTCGAGAAAACCAGCCCGATCGAAAGAGTGACGAAAAAAACGCCTGTCAGTAGCAGAGATGAAAAAAAATCCCTCATGTTTCCCCTACACTTCAACCCCCCATCAAGGATACCGAGTGCGAGGCTGCTGCGCAGCACCGGATTGCCCTGATCTTCAGAATTCAACGCTCAAGATTTCAGTTCGCCAAGTTTGAATGTCGAAACCACATCAGAGAATTGCGCACGATAGCGGTCCGGCGGTGGTGGAAAAGGCGCCGCTCGGCGGATGGCTCGCAGTACCGATTCGTCAAAGGCCGAGTCGCCTGAGCTCTTCGCGATTTTCACCCCGCTGAGGGTGCCGTCCGCGCTGATCGAAAACTCCACATCGGCTTTCAAGTCATTCGAGCCTCCTGGGAAAGTCCACGCGCCCTTCACCTTCTGCTGCACCGTGCGGAAGTAGAGCAGATACTGAAGATCCTCCAGCTTGCCCATGCTACCGGTGCCCGAACCGATGCCATATCCGCTGCCTTCGGAATTCGCGTTCGAGGCTACCGGCCCACGCTCGCCGCTGTCGTTTTCGGACGAGTTCGGCTCCGCCTCGGAATTGTCGTCGTCCGACATGTCTTCATCGTCGCCGCGCTCTTTGGCCTCCTCGATACGCCGCTTGAGCATCTCCGCCTGCAGCTTGCGGAACTGCTCGTGCACGTCCGGGGTGTTTTCGGCCTTCGCCATTTGAATCGGAGCCTTTTTCGCCTTCGCAGGATTGTGGACGATCACTTTCTCGTGATGATGATGCGGTTTTGCCTCCGGCGGCTGCGGCGTCGGCTCGGGCTCCGCGACCTTCTTCGGCGTCTCAGTTGGCGTCGGCTCCGGTGTCGTCGGCACCACCGCCGGAGGCGGCTCGGGCGTCGGCGTGGGAGTAGGCGCAGTCGAGTTCAGAGATACCGCATTCTTGTCGTCCTCCGGTTTCGGCGGCTCCGGCGGCGGAGGAGGCTTTTCCTCGGGCGGAGGAGGCGGTTGCGGCTCCTCGGGCTTGACCTCTGCCTTCGCGACCTGCTCGGGCTCCGGCTTCTTGTGCCCCGCGAGCTTCGGCAGGTGCGTGCCTAGATCGCCAGCCGGAATGTTATCGACGATCTTCACCGTCATGCTCGGCGGCTCGACCGTCGCCGAATGGAGCCAGTTCGGCAGTATCAACAGTGCGAACGCGAGGAAGCCGGCGTGTCCCAGCGCGGAAACCAGGATCGCCGCGAGATACCCGCCCCATCCGGGACGTTCGTTGTTGCTATGGGGCTGCCTTGCCACGGTCGTGCTTGTCGTTCTTGTCTGGGCCGGGCTCGCTGCTAGCCGGCTCCTGCGTGACCATCCCAACGTTCTCGATTCCAGCCGCCTTGATCGCGGCCATCGTGCGGATCACTTCGCCATATGCGACCTGCTCATCGGCCCTGATGAACACCTGCAAGTCCGGCCGCGTCTGCGAAATCGCCCCCAACTTGTCGGTCAGCTCGGCGGGACCGAGCTTGGTGTCATTGAGATAGGTCTCGCCATCGCGCGTGATCGACACCACGAATTCCTGCTCATTGCTTTTGAGGGCGGCGGCTTTGACCTTTGGTATGGAGACTTCTACGCCCTGCTGAATGATCGGTGCGGTCACCATAAAAATGATGAGCAACACCAGCATCACGTCGACCAGCGGCGTCACGTTGATTTGCGAGGCTAATTTACCGCGTTGTCCTGCGTCGAAGGCCATTGGCTTTTATGAGAGGAAGTGCCGTTCTGCGATGTTGAGGAACTCGCTCATGAAGTTTTCCATGTCGGTGGCGAGCACGTGCACTCGTCCGGTCAAGTAGTTGTAGAACACCTGCGCGGGGATGGCGGCGACCAGTCCGATTGCGGTGGTTATGAGCGCCTCGGCGATGCCGGGCGCAACCGCCTGGATGCTCGATGAATGCGCGGCCGACAATCCCAGGAATGCCGTCATGATTCCCCATACCGTGCCAAACAACCCGACAAATGGCGAAGTCGATCCGGTCGTCGCCAGGAACGTAAGCCCATATTCCAGCTTGGTCAGCTCGACGTTCTGTTGACGCTTCATCGAGCGGTTAACGTTCTCGATACCGCCGAATTCCGCGCTCATGCGGTCCTCGCCGCCGACCACCTGGCGCTTGGCACGGGTGAGCTGCAACAGCTCCTGATATCCTGCCCTGAATACTTGTGCGACCGGAGAATGCACCAACCCGATGCTCGCATTGTTTATCGCAGCGAGGTTCTTCGATTCCCAGAAAATCGTCGTGAAGCGGTCGGACTCGCGGCGGGCACGGGCAGTCTGAACGAGCTTGTGTATGATGATCCCCCAGCTCCCGACTGAGAAAGCAACGAGGATCACGATGACGGCCTGAACGACCGGTCCCGTCCCGAGCAGGAGTCCCACCACACTCATTCCGCCACCACTCATAGGCTCTCCGAGGTCCCCTCGTCTCGCGCGCAAGGCGCGCTTGACCGAGGGGTGGGCTTTGAAGTGTCCATGCTCAACCCGGATAGATTCTATACGGCTTTCGCGCCGGCCAAAACCTTGCGCGCTCGTCTAATGTCCCCTCGACTCCGCTGCGCTCCGCCTTGGGTGCGGCTACGCCGCGGCGCTTCGCGCCCCCTTCGGGCCTAACCTTGACTTTTCGCGATCGTGACACAGTAAACACTCTTCCCTATAGAACGCTCCACATGCCGGATCGTTGCGATATTATGGTAGTTTTCCTTCAACGTCCGGGTTGGGCTAATACAAGTTATTGGCATAGACAGCATCGACAACAGGCTAGGTCCAGCTCGATAGAGACCCGAAGGGGGCGCGCAGCGCCACGCCGCAGGCGTACCCGAGGCGGAGCGAAGCGTAGTCGAGGGAAAATCTAAGGAGGTCAGAACGGTGGCGATTAGGGTAGGAATCAATGGATTTGGACGAATTGGCAGAATGTTTTACCGCGCTGCCTTGCATCATAAGGATGCGCTCGAGATCGTCGCCGTCAACGACATCACCGATGCTGCGACCCTGGCTCATCTCCTGAAGTATGACTCGATTCATCGCACGCTGATTCAGGATGTCCGCGCCGAGGCCTCCGCGATCAGCGTCGACGGCAAGGCACTTAAGGTTCTCGCCGAGCGCGACCCCGCCAAGCTGCCTTGGAAGGATCTCGGCGTGCAGGTGGTGGTCGAGTCGACCGGGCTTTTCACATCGAAGGAAGCGGCCTCGAAGCATCTGGCTGCAGGCGCGAAAAAAGTCGTCATCAGTGCGCCCGCCGACGGCGCCGACGTAACCCTATGCATGGGCGTCAATCATGAGACTTTCGACAGCGCCAAGCATGCGATCATTTCGAACGCATCGTGCACCACCAACTGCCTCGCGCCGGTGGCGAAGGTGCTCAACGATTCGTTCGGCATCGTGCATGGCCTGATGACGACGGTGCACGGCTACACCTCGGACCAAAATCTCCAGGATGGGCCGCATAAAGATTTGCGACGCGCGCGTGCGGCTGCGCTCTCGATGATCCCGACCTCAACTGGCGCCGCGAAAGCCATCGGCCTGGTGCTGCCTGCTCTCAAGGGCAAGCTCGATGGCATAGCGATACGCGTCCCGACGCCCAACGTATCGGTAGTCGATCTGACTGCTGTTGTTGCGAAAGATGCGGACGACAAATCCGTCAATGCGGCGATGAAAGCGGCCGCCGAAGGCGCGCTCAAGGGGATCCTCCAGTACTGCGAAGCGCAACTGGTATCGATCGATTTCACCGGCAATCCGCATTCATCGATTTTCGACGCGCCACTGACCAAGGTCATGGACAAGCGGCTGGTGAAAATCTTTTCCTGGTACGACAACGAATGGGGCTATTCCAATCGGCTCGCTGACGTGACTGCCTACGTCGCCCAGCGCCTGTAATCGAACACTTCAGCAGGGAATATTTATAATGGCCGTCCGCCCCATCACCGACCTCCAACTCGCCGGCAAAAAGGTCCTCGTAAGATGCGACTTCAACGTGCCGCTCGAGGCCGGCAAGATCACCGACCCCGCGCGCATCGACGCCAGCCTCGATACCATCCGCCACATCCTCAAGCAGCGCGGCATCGCGGTCTTATGCTCGCATCTGGGGCGTCCGAAGGAGCGCTCGGCAGACCTCAGCCTCAAGCCGATCGCCGAATACCTTACCGGCGTGCTCGGACAGAAGGTCGGCCTCGCGCCCGACTGCATTGGCGATGTCACCGGGAGGATGGTCGCGGCGCTCAAGCCTGGCGATGCGATGCTGCTGGAGAATCTGCGTTTTCATAAAGAGGAAGAGGCGAACGACCGCGACTTTTCTCATGAGCTGGCGCGCGCGAAAGATGCCTACGTCAACGACGCCTTCGGCACCGCGCATCGTGCGCATGCTTCGACGGTGGGGGTCACGCGCTTCATCTCTGAGCGCGCGGCCGGCTTCCTCATGATGCGCGAGCTGGAGGCGTTGCGCGCGGTGACCGAGAATCCCGCGCATCCATCCATTGCCATACTCGGTGGCGCAAAAGTCTCCGAGAAGATTGGCGTGATTCGCAACCTGCTGAACAAGGTTGATGCGATCCTGATTGGCGGAGCGATGGCGTATACGTTCCTGAAAGCCGCGGGGATTACGATCGGCACGTCGCGCGTGGAAGAGGACAAGCTCGCCCTCGCGCGTGACCTGGTCGGCGAGGCTGAAAAGCATAATGTGCAATTCCGGCTGCCAATCGATCATGTAGTCGCGACGGCACCGGACCGGCCCGAGACCGTTCGTATCGTGTCTGAAATTCCGCCCGATATGATGGGCCTCGACATTGGTCCGCGCACCGTGGAGGATTTCATCGAGCGGCTTGCCCCCGCGAAGACAGTGATATGGAACGGCCCGCTCGGATTCTTCGAGCACGAGGCATTTGCCAACGGCACGATGCGCGTGGGCGAGGCGCTCGCGAATCTGTCAGGCGCGAAGACTATCATCGGCGGTGGCGACACGGCCGCCGCAGTCGGGCATCAGCCATGGTCGTCCCGCTTCACGCATATATCGACCGGCGGTGGCGCGACGCTCGAATATCTCGAGGGCAAGGAATTGCCCGGCGTGAAAGCATTGGAGGGTTGAAATGCGCCGCAAGCTGATCGCCGGAAACTGGAAGATGAACCTGACCGCCAATGACGCGCGCAGGATGATCGCGGAGCTTCGCAAACAGATCGATCCGCTCGCCGCGGCGCTCGCCAAGGATCGCGAACTGCTCATCGCGCCCGCAGCGGTGGTCATTCCGGCTGTGGCGCAGGCGCTCGCCGGTTCGTCGATCACGCTGGGCGCACAGAACATGCATTGGGAAGATAGCGGAGCGTTCACCGGCGAGGTCTCGGCGCCGATGCTAAAGTCGTTCGGCGTCACGCACGTCATCATCGGGCATTCAGAGCGACGCCACGTTTTCCTCGAGACTGATCAGTTCGTCAACAAGAAAATGGTGTCCGCGCTGAAGCATCGGCTCATCCCCATCATGTGCGTTGGCGAGACCTTGCAGGAACGCGAAGCCAGCAAGACCGTCGAGGTGGTCATGCGGCAGCTGGAAAATGGTCTTTCGGGAGTCCCGGCGGAGGCCGCGTCAACCGTCGTTATCGCGTACGAGCCGGTATGGGCCATCGGCACGGGTAAGACCGCCACTCCCGAGCAGGCTCAGTTGGTACATGGCTCAATCCGCGAATTTCTGGACGATTTGTGGGGCAAAACCGCAGCGGCGGAAACCCGCATCCTCTATGGCGGCAGCGTCACGCCCGACAACATTGACTCACTGATGGCGAAGCCTGATATTGACGGGGCTTTGGTTGGCGGGGCAAGCTTAAAGGCCGACTCGTGCGCCAGGATCTTTCGCGCGGGGGCTTAGCTGGTCCTACAGGTAATATTCGTTGATGGTTCAAGTTGTCATCGCGGTTCATGTCACGGTGTGCGTCACGCTGGTGATCCTGATTCTCCTGCAACAGGGAAAAGGCGCCGATGTTGGCGCGGTATTCGGCGGCTCCAGCAACACCGTTTTCGGGGCGAGCGGCGCAGGCAACGTGCTGTCGCGCACCACCAGCATGCTCGCGATAATGTTCTTCGCGACCTCGTTGTATCTTGCATATATGTCGTCGCAGCGGGCGTCGGGCAGCATTTTCGGCAGCGGCTCCTCGAGCGTGATGTCGAAGCATGTGCCCAAGGTTCCATTGGTGCCGAATGCGCCGTCGGATTCGAATCCGTTGGTGCCGAATGCGGAGCCCAACACCGGAGCACCGGCTCCTGCGGCTCCTTCGACGAACAAGTGACCCTCGTCAGCGCGCGCTGACACGTCTGATACTGTGCGCGGGTGGTGGAATGGCAGACACGCCAGTTTGAGGGGCTGGTGGTAGTGATACCGTGCGGGTTCAAGTCCCGCCCCGCGCACCAAATCAAAGAGCCCCCTGATTATAGCTTCTGCGCGGGCTCGACCCACTCCTTCGCCAATTGCTCGACGCGCGAGGACGCGTTGCCGGGCGCCTCATCGAAATTCGTCATTATCGGGACTTCGCTGATTCCCAAATCGCGATAGCGCTTGAGATCGTCCGTCGTGATGCGCTTGGTGTAAGGCGATACGATCAGCTCAACGTCGGACAATTTCCTGCCATTTCGTTTCAGTAGTTCCTCGAGCTTGCCGATGCGCTCCTTCGCCTCGGTCGGATCGAGGTTGAAGCCGAACCATCCGTCGCCGTATTCCGCGACGCGCCGCAACGCCGGGTTGCTCTCGCCACCGAAAATTACCGGCAACTTCGCGCCCTGCGGAGGTTTCGGGTAGCTGCCCGCATTATCGAAGTTCACGAACTCGCCGTGATGACTCGCGACACCATCGCTCCATAGCTTGCGCATCACGTCGATGTATTCGCGGGTGCGTTGGGCGCGGCGCTCGAACGGAACTCCAATGGCGGCGAACTCCTCCGCCTGCCATCCGATTCCCACGCCGAACATGAATCGCCCCTTCGCCAACTTGTCGAGGCTCGCGATCACTTTCGCCAGCACCAGCGGATTGTGTTCCGGCACCAGGCAGATTCCGGTCGCGAGGCGCACTTTGCTTGTGACCGCGGCGGCGAAGCTGAGCGCGATGAATGGATCGAGCCAATCTGCGTTGGCAGCGAGCGGAAATTTGCCGCTGTCGGAATACGGATACTTCGAGTCATGCCGATCGAACAACACCACGTGCTCTGGAGCCCACACCGTAGCGAAGCCGGTGCGATCCGCGGTATCGGCAGCGTTGCGGATGACGTCGGGATTGGCACCCGCGCCGATTCCAAGCGTGAACAATCCAATCTTCATAACGATGCCTTCATCGCGTCATCATTGCGGCTTCACGAACTTCAGCATGAAGCGATCGGTCTCGCCGCGCTTCTGGAAGACCATCCAGGTGCGATCGTCGTCCGGGTGACGCAGCGCACTCGACGCGGCCGCGAGTTTGAACCCTGACTTTTGAATTTCATCGACCAGAAATTTCTCGTCGATGCGATGCAGCGAAACATTCGTGATGCCACTGCCGTCCTTCGCGCTGTGATCTACGATGTCATAAAAGCCGCCCGGCTTAAGCGCCTTGAACACCGCGGCATTCACTTTGTCGCGATCGATCTTGAAGATCACCATGTCGTGATAGTTCATGTTCATGACGACGGCGTCGAGCGAGCCCGGCGCAACGGGCAGAAGATCCGGCGCGTCGAATGGCTTCTTGACCGCGACAACATTTTTCAGCGCAGGATTCTTGAGCCGCGCTTCCCACGCTTCTCCAATCTTTTTGTATTTCTCAGGGAAAGGTCCGTTCTGCGAGTAAACCTTTCCTGTTGGACCCACCACGCTCGAAAGCAGTTCGGTGGTGTAGCCGCCGCCCGCGAACAGATCGGCGACTTGCATTCCCGGCGCGATGCCGAAGAATGCCAGCATCTGATCCGGCTTACGGCCGGCGTCGAGTTTCTTATCCTCGGCAGGACGGTCGGGCGAATTGACGGCGTCCTTGATCGGCGCGGGAATTTGATCGGCCGGGAGTGGCGCCGATTCCTGGATTATGGCCATCACCGCGGGCGATTGCTGCGAATGAGCTGGCATCGCGAAAGCTACCATCGCGATGCTTGCCGAAATGACACCAAGCCCGATCGATCGTCGCATCATCAGATCTCCTCTTGCTCGAAGGTTTTGCGCCACCGCTTAGCGAGTGGCCTTCTGCGCGCGGCTGCGTTCCATCACGCGCTGGCGCAGCGTATCCATGTCGCTTAGATCGCGGCTGAGGCTGTGTGCGCGCGAAAAATCCTGCTCGATACGAAGTCCGTCGCCGACGTTCGCGCGTGAGGTCAGGTCGTAGAGCCGCTTCATCTGCCGCACCATCGATGGATCACAACTGAGGATTTGGGCGGCGAGTTCCCGCGCGACCTCCATCAGCTTGTCCTTCGGCACAACGCGATTTACCAAGCCCAACTTCTCGGCCTCCTGCGCCGTGAGATAGTTGCCCGTCAGCGACAGCTCCTTCGCCTTGCGGATGCCAACTGCCTGCGGAAGCCGCGCCGTCATTCCGCCACCAGGCATCACGCCCACGCGCGCATGCGTATCGGCGAACTGCGCGGCCTCAGACGCGATCATGATGTCGCACGCGAGCGCCAGCTCGAATCCTCCGGTGACGGCGAAACCATTCACTGCGGCAATCACCGGAACTTCCATGTCCTCGATGACTGAGATGAAGTTGGCGCCGCCCATCTCGCGCAGTTGCGCGTTGGACAATTCTTTCAGATCGAGGCCGGCGCAGAATGCGCGTCCCGCGCCGGTGATGATCACGCATCCGACTTCGGGATCGGTGCGCAGCTTTTGCATCGTGCGGCAGAAGCTCGAGCGCAGTTCCGCATTCAGCGCGTTGAGCTTTTCGGGACGATTCAGCGTGACCGTCGCGAGGCGATTGTCGATGGATACGAGGACTACTGACTCACTCATACGATTCACTCATGGAGGGACACGTAACACACGCGGCATCGAACGAGCAAAATGCTTTTCGCTACTGCGCGGCAACGTTTATGGGCGCGAGAGTGATGTCCGCGTGCGACCATTCCTTGGTGAAACGCTCCTCCACTTTCGCCGCCTCCTGCGCCTTGCCTTCGGCGCGAAGGCTCTCCGCGAGGCCATACAACGAACGCGGATTATCGGGATTGCGTTTCAAATCGTCGCGATACACCGCCTCGGCCATAGCGTCCTTCTTGTGCGCGAGCAACTCCGCGCCGAGCGTCTCGCGCACCGGGTAGTACCACGATGGAGGCTCATCGTATCCGAGCGCATCCTGCATGCGGACTGCCTCGGTATAGTCACGAATCGCCTCGTCATGATCGCCGCGCGCGCTTGCAATGGCACCGGCCAGAATTTGCGATGCGAGCTTCGTGATAGCGGGCGCCTTATTGTTCGGACCCACCATCAAATCGGCTGCGACGCCGGTCGCGCCGTCGTCGAGCGCTTTGCGCTCCGCGGTCGCGTCATCGATTTTTCCCTTGCCGGCGAATGCGAGGCCGCGCGCGTAATGCCACATCGCCGTGGTGTAGGCGAACTCCTTGGGTGGCGCAGGCTCGGCGAGGATTTCGTCCCACGCGCCGAAACGCGCCATTGCAAAATACGGCTTGGGCCACATCACTTCGCCCATCGGCATCGCCTTGACGACCTCGGCCGGCACCGCATCCTTAAGGTCGCGCGCGGTTTTGATCGCGTCGCGTTTTCGTCCCTCCATCATTTCCGAATAGAGCAGGAAGTCGAAATTGTGGGTCGCGTACATCACGGGATAGACGCCCGACTCATGCGACTTCGCGAGGAAATCCTGGTCGCTCTTGATCGCGGCCTCGTTCGCCTTCGATGCGTCGTGATACATGCCGGTGCGGATATAAATGTGCGACGGCATATGCACCAGATGTCCCTGCATTGGCGCCATATCTGCCAGCCGCTGCGCACTCATCAGCGCGCGCCCAGGATGCGGCGAGGCTTCGACCGCGTGGATGTAGTAGTGATTTGCGCCAAGATGATTTGGGTGTTTTTTCAGGGTGCGCTCGAGCGTCGCGACCAGCTCGACGGTCTGCGGACCCGGCTTTCCGTCGGCGCTCCATAGCTCCCACGGGTGCAAATCCATCAGCGACTCGGCGAACAGCGCCTGCACGTCGGGGTCGTCGGGATATTTGTTCGCGACGCCGCGCATCGCATCGGCGTATGCGTTTTCGCGCTCCGGGGTTTGCTTTCCGTCGGGACCGTAGCGCTTCGCGAGGGCCTCGATTAGCGCTTTCTCCTCCGGGCTCGCTGACGCCTCCATCGATTGCGCGCGTTGGATCGCGCCATACGCGATCTTCATCCGCTCATCGTTGCCGGGCAGGTTGTAGTTGGGACCGAACACCAGCGCGATGCCCCAATCAGCCATTGCCATCTTGGGATCGAGTGCAGCAGCCGCTGCGAACGACTGGTACGCCTCGTCGTGATTGAAGCCGTAATCAAAGGCGAGCCCCTGATCGAAATACTTCTGCGCCAACTCCGATTTGGTCGTGACCGGATGATGAACATTGCCGAGTCCGTCGTAGAGTTGCACCGGCCCTGGCGACGCAGCTGCCGCAGCGTGTTGATGAGAAGCGTCATCGGCGAAGGCGGGCGCGGCAATTATCATTGCGATGGCGACGGCAAACACGACCATCGATCGGAGCATCATCATATATGGACCACCCCCGCAAAACTGGTAGCAACCTCCTCCTGCCGAAGTAAAGGCACCGGCGGCGGTGGGTAGTGGGCGGTTTTCAATTCCGAGTCAGAAAGCGGAATCCACACGCCGTCATCCCCAAGCGAATTGGCTATAAGATCATGGCATCATTATCCGCTATGATGTGTGGATAACCTGTGTGGGTCTACAGCCCATTGTGGATCGCGACTCGCCGTGATGTGACGGAGCGTTGGCGGAATGGCGCGAAATTCACTACAACGCTTGTCATTATCCACAGACGTTGATAATTACCACGGCCAAGGCGAAAGTTAGGCGAAAACTGCCGGATGATGGGGGACGTGACGATGGCCTTCAAGAAGAACGATATAGTTAGAATCAAATGTGAAGCGCAGCCCGGCCCATTTGACGATGTCGCCGTCACGATAAGTACCGACACGGGCGTGGTTTCCGGTTTCGTCAAAAAGTCATTTATAGAGGAACGCGACGGCCAGACTTTTATTATGGGTAAGGTTGTCAAAATTGAGGGCGATATGATTGAAATACAGCTACCCGGATCGTTCTTTACTAGCGCCCGTGGTGTAGCTTCACTACGGCGCGCTTGGGCGGATTCAAATATGGAGCATGCGTAGTATCAAGCTGTCCCAAACCTAATGGTCCTATCTCAACCCGCTATACGAAAGGCAGTAAAGGAAAAGAGAATCATCTTTGATCCTCACCTTGAGGAAGATCAATGGGGCGAAGCATCAGTAGACCTTCGTCTAGGGTTTAGCTTCACGATTCTTGAGAATCTCGGCGACATCAAGGTATCGGTTGCGCGGGGATTACAAAACCTAGGGAAGCTTGGATTTTGGAAGACGGACACTCTCAAGGAACAAAATGAATTCGGCCATCTCAATTCTTTTCTTCTTAAGCCCCACCATTTCGTTCTCGGAATGACTCATGAGAGCGTGACTATTCCTTTGGACCTCATCGGCTTAGTTGAAGGTCGCACTACTTATGCGCGCGTCGGTCTTAGCATGCATCAAACTGCACCATGGATTCAGCCCGGCTGGAATGGACCAATTGTACTAGAAATCATCAACAATGGTACACTCGACATTGAGTCTCACGCCGCTTATCGATCGTCCCTGCCAACTGTCGTTCTTAAAGCTCGACAAAAAGTTACCCGCACGTTTAGGGTATGGGCAACGAGCAAGCGATGTGTATCAGGGTCAGAAGCATCCGTTCAAAGTCGGGAAGGGAAAGAGCTAACCTTACCCGGTTTGCCAATCACCATTAAATGGTGACATATTTGTTGCATGCCTTCCCGAGCAAGCAGAGGCGGCAAGCGCGCCGATCCGATACAGAATGCTCTCCGCATCGTCGAAGAGGCTACAGGGGCCATCCTGAAGCCCGCCGAGGGCAAGAATCCTCACGCTCAAGCGCTGTCCGCGCTCGGAGCCTCGAAGGGCGGAAAAGCGCGCGCGGCGAATCTTTCCGAGAAACGACGAAAGCAGATAGCTCGCAAAGCTGCCGCCGCACGATGGAGCAAGTCGCGTCCACAGAGCTAGGTAGCCGCTGCAACCGTCGGAGTTTGCAGGATTAGCCCGAGATTAAGCTTTCCATCGCCCAATGCTCTCATAACGACGTAGGGTTGCATCAGCGGATCGCAAAAGCGAAACCGCGTTCTCCACGCCTCTCCGCGCTTTTCCAACACTGGTCCGCGACCTTCTGTAACGAATTCATTTATATGCTTCATGTACGTTCCCATTGGAATCGCCCGACCGGCTATTTCGGCAAGAGGCTTTTGGACATCCCCTGGCGAAAAGAACCCTAATGGATCGGCTGGCGTGATCGCGGCGGCAGTCAATACTTCTCGATACAGCGCGTTCTTATGTGAACTGCTAGTTGCTTTAAGAAACAGTGAAAGTCTCGATTGCTCAACAGCCGCAAGGGATCGATGCATACCATCGAGAACTAATTCTCTAGAAATGTGATTTTTGTTGCTTTCTACGGCCATGCAACATGCTTGCTGAGCCAGCAGGTGTGCATAGTGAGGCATCCCTCTCGATAGTGTGGCGACCGCTGTTAACGCGTCATCAGATGCGTCTAGCGGAAAGTCCTCGCATTCACTATTGAAACGACGAATTCCTTTTTTTACCAAGTCTCGAACATCTTCCAAGCTCATTCGCGGCATTGCAATTTCGCGCAAACAACGTTGAATTGATTGATGCTCCGCGATCAGGTCATCCACGGTGTCGCCCACGCCGACTATTAAGATCGTGGCATCGACGGAATGGTCGGACAGTGCCTTGATCGTATGAGCCATCAAGTTTTTTGTTTCGGCATCGAGCACCTTGTCGAATTCATCGATTACAACGATGATCCGTATCTTGCGCGCGGCCAATTCCAACAGGTATTGCACGTCGCTTGGGCTTATTTTTTCGGGTAAAAATGTTGCGTAGTTTTTTATTTCAACGTCAGGATCGGCTTTGAATCCCGCTTGCTGAACTTGCTGCGTGAAGTTGATCTTCCTAAAGACTTCGCGCCAGACCGCGTCGTAGGTGGAGCTTGAGTTGCAATTGACCCGTGGTGTCAGGAATAATGGCTCCGCGTCAGGTTCTTCTCTAGGATTCGGCATAAAATCCGCCAAGCAATTGGCAAGCGAAGTCTTGCCTACCCCGGCTTCTCCAAAAATGATCGCGTGGGTTCCACGCGAGAATACAGCGTCGATGCCTCGCCTTATCTGGTCCGTCCTTCCCGCAAACAGGGTTCCGCGATTGATTGCAGCTCCCGGGCTGAAACAACTGTCGGCAACCGCCAATCGAAAGTAACGCTCCGTCTCTTTAGCCACGACCCGCTCACTTTTCAGAGCAAACATTAAACTATGCAAACTATCGTACAAAATAGGAGAATCTAGTACAAGTATCTATTAAACTAAGACAAGTCATTGACATTGCTCGCCCGAGCAAGCATAATTCTGGCATGAACAAATTGTCTCAGCAACGGCGCGCGCAAATCATTCGCTGTCTGGTCGAAGGCAATTCGGTTCGTGCAACTTGTCGCATGACCGATTCATCGAAAGATGCGGTGCTCAAACTGGTTGCCGACGCTGGCGTGGCCTGTTTGGCGTATCAGCGCGAGCATCTCCGCAACCTGACCTGCAAGCGCGTTCAGTGCGATGAGATTTGGAGTTTCGTTTACGCGAAAGCGAAGAACGTCCCCGCAGAATTTCAGGGGCAGTTTGGCTATGGCGACGTGTGGACGTGGACGGCCATCGATGCCGATACCAAGCTTGTTCCATGCTGGTTTGTTGGTACGCGAGGCGCTCACGCCGCTACCGCCTTCATGCGCGATCTGGCGAGCCGTCTAGCGAATCGTGTGCAGCTAACCACGGACGGCCATCACGTCTATCTGAACGCCGTTGATGAGGCTTTTGCCCGTGACATCGACTACGCCATGCTGGTCAAGCACTACGCTGCGACGCCAGAAGGTGAGGTCCGCTATAGTCCGGCAGTCTGCACTGGATGCGAAAAGACGGAGATTCGTGGCCGTCCCGATCCTAACCATATCAGCACGTCGTATGTTGAGCGCCAGAATTTGAACATGCGGATGGGAATGCGGCGATTCACGCGACTAACCAATGCCTTCTCAAAGAAAGTGGAGAATCACGGTCACGCCATCGCACTGTTCTACATGTACTATAACTTCGCTCGAATTCATCAGACGTTGCGCGTAACGCCAGCGATGGAAGCGGGAGTTTCGAATCACGTCTGGGACATCGAAGAGATAGCGGCGCTCATACCTTGAAATCAAAACCGCCCACTACCCGGCGGTGCGGCCGGCTTGCACTTGGGCGATCATGGCTGCACAGGATAGACTGGGCCAGCCACCGCAATGGAATCCGAAACGCAAGCGATCAAAGAACCGGCCAACTTTCGTGGCCTGCGCGTGGTCGCGTTCGAGAGCCGGATGGCTGCCGAGACCGCGAACATCATCGAGCGCTTCGGCGGCATCGCGATCGTCGCGCCCGCGATGCGCGAGGTTCCGCTCGAAGATAATCACGCGGCGCTGGATTTCGCCGAGCGGCTGCTGGCCGGCCAATTCGACATCGTGACTCTCCTTACCGGCGTTGGCGTTCGCGCGCTGTTCCTGGTGATGGAAACGCGCCACGCACGCGCAGACCTGGTCGCCGCGCTCGCGAAGACCACCGTCGTCGTGCGCGGACCCAAACCTACCAAGGCACTGCGCGAACTGGGACTCGAACCCGCAATCGTCGCGCGCGAGCCGAGCACTTCGCGCGAGCTGCTCGACGATCTCTCGAAGCAAATCCACCTCAATGGAAAGGAAGTCGCGGTGCAGGAATACGGAGTTTCCAACCGGGACCTAATCGCGGGACTCGAAGCACGCGGCGCGCGCGTCACCACAGTTCCGGTCTATCGATGGACGCTGCCAACCGATCGCGGACCGATGCGCGCGGCGTTGAAAGCGATCGCGGCGCGCGAATCCGAGGTGGCGCTTTTCACCAGTGCGAGCCAGGTCGTGAACCTCCTGCAGGTGGCCGAGGCCGAGGGAATCGGCGCAGAGGTGCGGCACGGCTTCGCGGCGATGGCGATCGGTTCCATTGGACCGGTCTGCTCGGCCGAGTTATCGAGCAACGGAATTCATCCTGACTTCGAGCCGGAACATTCGAAGCTCGGACATCTTATAAAGGAAGCGGCGCAAAGGTCGCGCTCGATTCTCGAGGCTAAGCGCGATCGCGCATCACGAATCGAAGTGGTGACGCTGCCGCGCAGGAAACAATCGCTCGCAGAAAATCTTGCAGGTTCGCCGCGATGGGATCATCCATTCATGAAGGCGTGCCGCTGCGAGCCCGCGCCGTACACGCCGATTTGGCTGATGCGGCAGGCGGGGCGCTACATGCCGGAGTATCGCAAGATGCGGGCGTCGCACGGCTTCCTCGAAATGTGCACGCGGCCGGAACTAGCCGCCGAGGTGACGGCCTTTGCGGTGCAGCGTCTCGGCGTTGATGCGGCGATCATTTTTGCCGACATCCTGCTGCCGCTGATCCCGATGGAAGTCGGCCTTCATTATGAGAAAGGCGATGGCCCGCAGATCGATCGCCCGATTCGCACCGACGCCGACCTCGATCGCATCCCTGAGGTCGATATTTCGTCGCTCCAGTTTGTAGGCGAATCAATCAAGTTGACGCACCAGGCGCTCGGCGGAAGAACGCCGCTGATTGGGTTCGCGGGCGCGCCATTCACCCTCGCGTCCTACCTGATCGAGGGCGGCGCGTCGCGTCAATATCAGGCCACCAAAACCATGATGTACAACCACCCGGCCACGTGGCATCGCCTGATGGAGCTTATCGCGCGCGTCACGTCTGCCTACCTCAACATGCAGGTGGGCGCGGGCGCCGACGTGGTGCAGCTGTTCGATTCGTGGGTAGGAAATCTCGGGCCCGACGACTATCGGCGCTTCGTCCTGCCGCATACCGCGTCGATTATTTCCGCGATCAAGCCGGGCGTCCCTGTGATTCACTTCGGTACCGTGACCGGCAACTTGCTCGAGCTGATGCGCGAGGCCGGCGGCGACGTCATCGGTTTGGATTGGCGCGTCAACCTGGGCGAGGCATGGGCGCGCCTCGGCTACGACGTCGCCGTGCAAGGCAACCTCGATCCGATCGCGCTGTTCGCCGACATTCCTGAGATTCGCAGTCGCGCGCGCGCGATTCTCGATCAGGCTGGCGGGCGCCCCGGCCACATTTTCAATCTCGGTCATGGCATTCTTCCGGAGACTCCCGTCGATCATGCGATCGCGCTGGTCGATGCGGTCCATGAGATGAGCGCGCGCGCGCCTTCGTAGATCATGATCGTCGCCGTCCTTCTCATCGGCTTCGGCGGCCCGACGCGTCGCGAAGAGATTCGTCCCTTCCTCGACAACATTTTGCGCGGCCGCCCGATTCCGAAGGAGCGCTATGAGGAGGTCGTTCATCATTATGAAGTGATGGGCGGGCGCTCGCCCTACAACGAGCACACGATGCGTCAGGCTGATGCGTTGCGCGCGCGATTGCGTCGCGACGGCATCGATATTCCCGTCGTCGTCGGCATGCGCAACTGGGAACCGTATCTCATCGACACGATGCGCGATCTCGCGAGCCGTGGCACGCGTCGAATTCTCGGATTCATCCTCGCGGCGCATCGATGCGAGGCGAGCTGGGAGCGCTATCAAGTTGCGGCGGACGATGCGCGGGAGAAAATCGGCACCGACGCGCCGCATCTCGAGTATCCGGAGCCATGGCATGCGCATCCGAAATTCATTGAGGCGGTTGCCGAGCGCGTTAGCGAGGCTTTCGCGAGACTAGATCAATCTGAAGCAAAACGCGCCGAACTGATCTTCACCGCGCACAGCATTCCGGTTCCGATGGATTCTGCGAGCGGCTATGCCGATCAGATTCGCGAATCAGCTGCCGCGGTGGCGTCGCGGCTCGGACGCGATTCGTGGACGCTGGCGTTCCAGAGCCGCAGCGGCGCTCCTCGCGATCCATGGCTGGAGCCCGATATCGCAGCGGCGATTCGCACGCTCGACGGACGGCTGGCGGTGGTGATGCCCATCGGTTTTCTCTGCGACCACGTCGAGGTGCTGTACGATCTCGATGTTGAAGCTGCGAAAACCGCGCGCGAGTGCGGCGCGAAGATGGTCCGCGCCGGCACTGTCGCGGACCATCCGGCGTTCATCGACATGATCGCGGGCATTGTCCGCGATCATCTGGAGCGCTGACTTCAACGGGAGCTGTCCAACGGACGCCAAGCGAAAAATTCCTCGCGTCGCGATAATCGGCGGTGGCATCACCGGCCTTGCTGCGGCGCATCGCATCAACGAACTGGCCATTGCGCGCGAGATGCCGGTCGAGGTTACAGTCCTCGAACGCGGCGAACATCTGGGTGGCCCTCTGCGCACCATCGTGCGAGACGGCTTCGTGATGGAAACCGGCACCGACTCGTTCCTCACCGAGAAGCCGTGGGCCGCGCAGCTTGCTCGACGCCTCGGCCTCGAATCCGAACTGATTCCGACCCGCGCTGAGTTCCGCAAAACCTATGTGGTGCGGAGCGGGCGCCTGGTCGAAATCCCGGTGGGCTTTTCGCTGCTCGCCCCGATGCACATCTGGCCGGTAATCATGAGTCCGTTGTTCTCGCCGTGGGGCAAGGTGCGGATGGCACTGGAGCCGATGATTCCCAAGCGCGACGCCGAAAGTGACGAGAGTCTCGCGTCGTTTGTGACGCGCCGGCTCGGCCGCGAGGTGCTCGATCGCGTCGCGCAGCCGCTCGCGGGCGGTATCTACACCGCCGATCCCAGTGAGCTCAGCATGCGCGCGACGATGCCGCGCTTCGTCGAAATGGAACGCCGCCACGGAAGCCTGATGCGTGGAATGCGCGCCGCGGAAGCGGCTCGCGCGGCGCAATCGCAAGGAACCAGCGGGGCGCGATGGAGTCTGTTCCTCACTCTGCGCGGCGGCGTCAGCACGCTGGCGGACGCCCTCGTGTCGCGGCTCGAAGGCTCGATTCGCCGCGGCGCGGATGTAGCCGCAGTCGACCGCGACCGCGATGCGTGGCGCATCACGCTCGCCGACGGATCGCAAACTGAGGCTGACGCAGTGATCTGCGCGGCGCACGCCTACACCGCCGCGCGACTGCTGCGCCGCGTCGAATCGCGCCTCGCGGATCATCTCGGCTACATCACCTACGCATCAGCCGCGACCGTAAATCTCACTTGGCGCACGGGTGATTTTCCGAAGGCGCCGGACGCATTCGGGTTCGTGGTGCCGTCAATCGAGCATCGCAAGATAATCGCTGGCAGTTTTTCGAGCCTCAAGTTCGAGAGCCGCGCTCCCCAAGGATTTGTCCTCGCGCGGGTTTTCCTCGGTGGCGTGTTGCAGAGCGACATGATGAAGCTTTCCGACGACGAGATGGTCGCCGCCGCGCGCGACGAGTTCCGCGACTTGCTCGGCGTCACCGCCGCGCCGGGTATGACCGAAGTTCAGCGCTGGCCCGCGGCGATGCCGCAGTATGCGGTCGGTCATCTTGATCGCGTCGCGAAGATCGAAGAAGCGGCCGCGCACATTCCCGATCTTTTTCTGGCCGGCGCAGCGTATCGCGGCGTCGGCGTTCCCGATTGCGTACGCAGCGGCGAGAATGCCGCCGAGGCTGCGTTCGAGCGCCTCGCTTCCCGCATCTGAGATCATTTCATGAAACCGGGGAAAGATGACGCGCGATGGGAGCGGGTTATCGCGCATGCCGACATGGACGCTTTCTATGCGTCGGTCGAGCAGCTCGATAATCCCGCGCTGCGTGGGCTGCCGGTCATCGTCGGCGGGCGCAGCAATCGCGGCGTGGTTACTTCGGCGTCGTACGAAGCGCGCAAGTTCGGCGTGCGCTCCGCGATGCCGGGTTATGAGGCGCGGCGATTGTGCCCCAATGGCATTTTCGTTCCGGGCCGGATGGATCGCTACGTCGAAGTGTCGCGCGTCGTGCGCACGGTGTTCGAAAGTTTCAGCCCCGCAGTCGAGCCGCTCTCGCTTGACGAAGCCTTCCTCGATTTAGGCGGCACGGAGAAGCTGCTCGGCACGCCGCTCGAAGTTGGCGCCGCGCTGAGGCGTCGCGTGCGCGAGGAAACCGGGCTTGTCGTCTCGGTTGGAATCGCGCCGAACAAGATGACCGCGAAGATTCTCAGCGACATGTGCAAGCCCGACGGATTGCTGGCGCTCGGCCCCGAGTACGTGCGCGAATTCTTATTCGCGCTGCCGGTGGAGAGGCTATGGGGCGTCGGGCGTGTGACGTTGGAGCACATGCATCATCTCGGGATTCAAACCGTTGGCGACTTGGCGGCGCGCGATGCGGCTGCGATGCGCGCGCAATTTGGATCGTCGGGAACTCATCTATGCGAACTCGCCAATGGCATCGATCCTCGGCCGGTGATTCCGGACTGGCAGCGCAAATCCTATGGCGAGGAGAATACTTTTGAGCGCGATCTGGATTTGCATGGTCTGGAGCTGCGCCGAATCTTGATCGCGCATGGCGAGGCGATCGGGCGGCGCCTTCGCGAGGACAACGTTCGCGCGCGCACAGTCACGTTGAAGCTGAAGCTGGCGCGGCCACTCGGACAGGGACGTTTTCCTCTCGTGACGCGAAGCTCCTCGCTCGAGCATCCGACCGACGATGGCGCGGAGATTTCGAAAATCGCGATCGAACTGACTTCGAAGGTCAAGGAAAAGGATCGCATTCGGCTCGCGGGTGTGCAGGTCCACAACCTCGAGCGCGCCCAATCGAAGCAGCTCGGACTTTTCGATGCGGCCGCGGGCTCGGACGCGAAGCGAGAGAAGCTCAATCGCGCGCTCGATTCTCTCTCGCAGCGATTTGGCGATGAGGCGGTGACGCGCGGCCTCGCCAAGGCCGAGCGCGTGTCACCGACGCGCCGCATCAAATAGGAGGAAAATCAGATCACGTCGTTGCAGGTGCGCAGAAAGCCGCATTTGAGGCACCAATACTTGCAATGTCCCATCGGCTTCATTGGCGAGCCGCATGCGTCACATCGCATGGCGCCGCGCTCAATCCCAGTCTCGATTTCGCGAGACCTCGATTCACGAGACTTGTCCGATTCCATCGCCATCCACACCTCCACATCCACCGATCATGTCGTACCGATTATTTCGGGTTTGACAAATACTTAACCTAAGTTAATAATCTTCGCGGTGAAAGTAGCTTCGAAACGTTCAGCTCCGCTTTTCAAAACGCGCCGCATTCATGATGCGATAGAGCAGCTCGCGATGCTGGTCGACGTCTTCGAGCGCCGGCGCGATACGCTGGCGGCTGAAGCGGGAGTCACGGTCGAACAATGGCGCGTGATGGAGGAAATCGGCTCGCGGCGCTTCATGCCCTCGATGTTCGCGCGGCGACGCGAGAGTTCCGCCGCGGCGGTTTCCCGAATCCTGCGCCAGCTACTCGATGCGGGCCTGGTTTCGGTCGCGATTTCGCAGAGCGACGGACGCAATCGCGAGTACCGGCTGACCTCGACAGGCGAGCGCGCGCTGGCGGATTTGAAACGCAGCCGCGAGGCCGCAATCGAATCGGTCTGGATGACGCAGGACGCGGCGGAAATCGAGTCGTTCAGCGAGTTCGCGAAAAAACTGGTGCACGCGATCGAGGACTACGCACGGCGCGGTAGCCGGCAGGTTGATGTGATCGAAAATTCAGTAGGGGAGTAACAATGGCGGCCCTGACTCTGTTCGAAAAAATTTGGCAGGAACATTCCGTGATGGAGAAACCCGGGCAGCCGGCACTACTTTACATCGACCTCCATCTGATTCATGAGGTGACTTCGCCGCAGGCATTCGAGGCGATGCGCGTGGCGGGCCGCAAAGTTCGCGCGCCCGGACGCACCTTTGCGACGCTCGACCACAACATTCCCACGATTGGCCGCGACCGTCCGATCGCCGATCCCGACTCGGCGCTCCAAGTCGAAATAATGAAGAAGAATTGCCGCGAGTTCGGCATTCCACTTTATGATCTGGCATCACCCGACCAGGGAATCGTGCATGTCATCGGACCCGAGCTGGGCCTCACGCAGCCGGGCATGACGATTGTCTGCGGCGACAGCCACACTGCGACGCATGGCGCGTTCGGCGCGCTCGCATTCGGAATCGGCACCAGCGAAGTCGAGCACGTACTGGCAACGCAATGCTTGTGGCAAGTGAAGCCGAAGACGTTTTCGATCGACATCGATGGCAAGCTGCTGCCGGGCGTATCCGCGAAAGACATGATCCTCGCGATCATCGGCAGGATTGGCACCGATGGCGCCACCGGATGCGTGGTCGAATATCGGGGCAGCGCGGTCGAGGCGCTCTCCATCGAAGAGCGGATGACCGTATGCAACATGTCGATCGAAGCCGGCGCGCGGGCCGGCATGGTTGCCGCGGATCGGAAGACCATCGACTATCTGCGCGGCCGCAAGAACGTGCCGAAAGGTGCGGAGTTCGAAAAGGCTGCCGCGAAGTGGATGGAGTTCAAGAGCGACGATGGCGCGAAGTTCGATCGCGTATTGCGCATGGACGCCGCCGAGATCGCGCCGCAAGTGACGTGGGGCACCAATCCGGGCATGGTGGTCGAGGTCACCGGCAAAGTTCCCGATCCCGCCGCGATGAAGGACGAATCCTCGCGCAAGTCGGCGGAGGCGGCGCTCGAATACATGGCGCTCAAGCCGGGCACGAAGATCGAGGACATCAAGATCGATCGCGTGTTCATCGGGTCGTGCACCAACTCGCGCGTGAGCGATTTGGCCAACGCTGCCGAGGTCATCAAGGGGCGCAAGGTCGCCAAGAGCGTGCAGGCAATAGTGGTGCCGGGTTCGCAGCACGTCAAGCTGGAGGCCGAAAAGCTTGGCCTCGACAAAATTTTCACCGACGCCGGATTCGAGTGGCGCGAGTCGGGATGCAGCATGTGCCTCGGCATGAATCCCGACATCCTGAAGCCGGGCGAGCGATGTGCGAGCACCTCGAATCGCAACTTCGAGGGCCGTCAGGGCAAGGGCGGCCGCACGCATCTGGTCGGTCCCGAGATGGCAGCGGCGGCAGCGATCGCGGGGCACTTCGTTGACATCCGCAATTGGGGGAATCAGTAGGATGAAACCGTTTACAAATTTCACTGGACTCGTCGCGCCGCTCGATCGCTCCAATGTCGATACCGACCAGATCATCCCGAAACAATTCCTCAAGGCCGTGGTGCGAAGCGGCCTGGGCCGAGGGCTCTTTTTCGATTGGCGGTTTACGCCCGACGGCAAGGATAATCCCGCCTTTGTCCTCAATCAGCCGCAGTACAAGGGCGCCGAGGTTCTCGTGGCTCGCGCCAATTTCGGCTCGGGAAGCTCCCGCGAGCATGCGGTGTGGGCGCTGCAGGATAATGGCTTTCGCGCCGTCATCGCGCCGTCATTTGCGGACATCTTTTTCAACAATTGCGGCAAAAATGGCCTGATGACGATCATCCTCAAGCCCGAGGAGGTCGAAGCGATTTTTCAGGCGGTCGCGAAGCATCCCGGCTACAGGCTGTCGGTGGATCTCGCGGGGCAGAAAGTGGCGGACGATGCCGGATGGTCCGCGCACTTCGATATCGCGCCGCATTCCAAGCGCGTCCTGCTCGAAGGCCTCGACGATGTCGCGTTGACGCTGGAGCAAGCGGTTGCCATCGAGGCCTACGAGAAGGCGCATCCGGTCCCGTATCGGTAGAGATTTCGAATCACCACGGCGGCAAATTAGTGCTGCGCATGGTATCGCTTGCCAGCGTTTTCCGAGGCAGGGGGCGACCATTTTTAATCTTGTTTGACTCACCGGCACCGCCGGGCTAGCAAATTGGGAGGCACTACGGGGAGGGAAATCCATACATGAAGCGGCTCGTTATCGCGCTTTCGATTTTGAGCGCGATGGTCTGCACGGCTATCTCTTCCGGTTACAGCGACCAGTCATCGCGTCTCGCGGGCAACCATCCGCTTGAAGTCGAACATCGTCCAGCGCTGGGCAATCTGGAAGCCGGCCGGCCGCTCGCGATGGAGATGCGTCTCAAGCTGCGCAACGAGAAGCAGCTGGACCAGTTGCTCGAACAGCTTCAGGATCCCCACTCCTCCAACTATCGCAAATTTCTGAAGCGCGGAGAGTTTGACCGCGGATTCGGTCCCCTGCAATCAGATGTTGATGCGGTGGCTGATTGGCTGCGTGGCGAGGGATTCACGGCCACGCCGACTTCCAGCTCGGTCGAGTTCACCGGCACGGTGGCGCAGGCGGAGCGTACTTTCGCGGTTCAGATCCTGAAGCTGAGCGCGACCGAGTATTCGAACATGGAAGATCCCGCGGTGCCTGCACGGTTCGCATCGCTCGTCGGCAGTATCGAAGGGCTCAACAACCTTACGCACTTTGAGCCGGTGGCGAAGGTTTCACCGGATGCGAAGAAGCTTCACGCTATCGCGTCGCGATCGCACAAAATGACACGCGCTGAAGCCCTTCGGGAAGTAGCGGGAGTGTCTGCACTGGCGTCGAGTCCTGACTCCGATATCAACGGACTCTCTTATGGCGACATGGACATGCGCAACACCTACGATGTCCCATCGGATTTCACGATCGGAGGCGGAGACTGTATCGCCATCGTCGGGGTGTCAGATTATCTGGACGGCGCGCTTGCTGCTTTTACCAATCAGTTCAGCGATCTACCAGCGTTCAACATCACACGAGTAAACGTCGGGACCAATCCGGGCAGAACCCAGGACAGCAGCGAAGCCGAAGCGGAACTCGATTTGGAATGGTCGCACGTGATGGCGCCGGGCGCGCCTACTCATTTTTACCTCGGTAGCAATCTTCAGACTGACATAACGCAGGCCGTTAACGACGACCTCTGCAAGGTCATCAGCATCAGCTTCGAATTCTGTGGAAACACCAGCACGTTCTACACCAGCACGCTGGATGGTCTATTCAAGAAAGCGGCCGGGCAGGGCCAATCGGTATTCGTATCGACCGGCGATCACGGCGCTGCGGGTAGCGTCGTCTCGGGCGGCCGTTGCGTCGCGGGATCCAGCCAGAATGTCAGCGAGATGGCGGCCGATCCATTCGTCACGGCGGTGGGCGGAACTCAGATCCTGAGCCCCAACTACAACGGAAGCGGTATCGCGCAGAGTTACGCCACCGAGACTGCATGGAACGATGCTGAGAACGGCGGCCAGGGAGGAAGCGGCGCAGGCGGCGGTGGCGCCAGCATGTATTTCACCACCAAGCCGAGCTATCAAACGGGCCCGGGCGTGCCGAACGATGGCCATCGCGATATCCCCGACGTCGCGATGCTCAGTGGCGCCCCTCGGGTTTTCTATGGCGATGACAACAACGGAACGGGTTTTCTCAATTGCTGCGAAGGCGGCACCAGTCTCGCCGCTCCCCTATGGGCAGGAATGACCAAGGATATCGAGGCGCAAATCGGCGCGCTGGGATCCTTCAATCCGACCATCTACACGCTGGCGAATCAGCAGTATGGCGCCTCAGCCACGCCTGACGGATTTCACGACATAACTTCGGGCGACAACAGCTTCAACGGTGTGACCGGATTCACCGCCGGGACCGCATACGATGAGGCGACCGGATGGGGCTCGGTTGATTTCCAGGTCTTCAGCACCGCGGTCATGAACAATCCGCTGCCGACGGCAACCGCGACGGCCACTGCCACCCCAACGGCTACTCCCACCACTACGCCGACTCCCACCCCAACCACTATGATGCTTGGAGTTCCGCCGCAGATAAGCTTCGGCAATCTGGATGCGAGCAGCTCCTCGAAGGCGCGCAAGGCCAGTTTCGCGAACAAGGGCGTCGTCGATGCGATCGTTGGCACGGTCAGCGTTCCGCCCCCATTCGCGATCGCCGCCGGCTCCGATCATTGCTCGGGTCAGACAGTGCTGCCGAAGAAGAGCTGCATTGTGATGGTTCTATTTTCGCCCACGGCACCGGTTCCTGCCTCGGGAGCGATCTCGGTGCCATACAACGGCGCCGCTCCTGCTACAGTTAATCTCTCAGGAAATGGCACCATGGTCGCGATGAAAGGACCCGCCTCGGTGGCCTTCGCACCGGTCGCGGTGGGATCCACCGGCGCACCCAAGCCGATCGCGATTACTAATGAGAGCAAGACAGCGACGGTGCAGATGGGCACGGCCGATCCCGGCGGGTCGTTCATGATCGCGAGCGATGCGTGCTCGAATCAACCGATCAAACCAAGAGGAAAATGTGTGATCAAACTGGAGTTCGCGCCAACTTCGCAGAGCACGACTTCGGGCACGTTGAACATTGGTTTCACGTACGGCTCGAATAATGGCTCGGTGCCGACCATCTCACTGGAGGGCAGAATCAAGTAGAAAGAGCCGGGACGCCCGCGATATCCTAAACATCCAAATCGGCGGAAAATCCTACTTTCAGGTATTCGTTCATTTGTACAGAATCGTTATGCTTGCGGAAGAGGCTTGGACGCCGTGACCGAAATCGGCGCACTTAAAAGGGGATCTCGAATGAGGCGTATTACTTCGCTGCGGTGGATATTTGTCACTGCCGCAGCTCTGATCGGTATCCATAGCGCGATCGGATTCTGCGCGGATCCTGGGGTTCTTTCAGGAAATCATCCGGTGATGGCCGAAGCCCTCAGCTCGCTCGGCAACGCCGATCTCAATCAAGCATTGACGATGGAGGTTCGATTCGCACTTCGTAACCAAGCCGAACTCGACCAACTGCTGAAGGAACAGGAGGATCCGGCCTCGCCAAATTATCGCAAATGGTTGAAGAGCGGAGAATTCGACAGCCGGTTCGGCGCGCGACCCGCCGATGTCAAAGCAGTCGCGAATTGGCTGACGAGCGAGGGATTCACGGTGACGGAGACGTCGGCGGAATCCCTGCGATTCACCGGCAACGTGGCAATGGCGCAGCGGAGCTTCTCGACCCGCATCGCGCGCTTCGGCGATGGCACCACGTTCGCGAACGTTGATGATCCGGTTGTTCCAGCGCAGTTCGCGGGGCTGGTCGGCGCCATCACGGGCCTCGACAACATGACGCGTACGGCGCCGGCTACATCGCATCAGGGGCCGCCGACTCGATCCTCGTTGCTTCAGCTCCAACCGGAACTGCTCGCCTTCGCTGATGCCGCTACTGCCTCGGGAAATATTTCCTCCGTCCCGTTTGCGAATGGCGGAGGGTTCGATTCCTTCGGACCGCAGGACATGCGGACCTTCTATGACGAGACGGTTGGCAACGGCAGCGACGGTAGTGGCGAATGTATCGCGATCGTCGGCACCTCGGACGTCTCGCCCGACGCGTTGAACGTTTTCGTCAATCAGTTCAACCTTCCCGCGATCAATGTCACGAAAGTGGTGCATGGAACGAATCCGGGAAGGAAAGGCGACGGCAACGAAACGGAAGCTGAGCTCGACCTAGAGTGGTCGCATTCGGTGGCGCCCGGAGCCGCAATCAAGTTCTTTCTGAGCTCGGCCAACGACTCGATCGGCGATGATGTCACGCAGGCAGTCAAAGACAATACGTGCAGCGTAATCAGCATCAGCTTCGGATATTGCGGGGGAACGCCGAATTCTGAATTCACCGGCGTCCTCGATCCGCAATTCAAGAAGGCGGCGGCGCAAGGTCAATCGGTTTTCGTGTCATCCGGTGACCAGGGCGCGGCGGGCCTTGATCGCAATTGCAACGCGACCAACACTCGCGGCGTGAGCGAAATGTCCGCCGATCCGAATGTCACCTCCGTCGGTGGGACGCAGTCGAATCCGAACTTCGACAACAATGGCAATGACGTCGGCTACTCGCAGGAAGACACCTGGAATTCGGGCGGCTCCTCGGGCGCATCCGGCGGTGGCGTCAGCGCTATCTTTAAGAAACCATCGTATCAAGCAGGTCCCGGCGTTCCTTCTGATGCGAACCGCGACATTCCCGACGTTGCGCTACAAGCCGGCCTCCCCGGAGTCTTCCTCGGCGACGCGGTAGGCCAGTCCGCGCAGATCACATGCTGCTGGGGAGGTACCAGTCTCTCGGCTCCGCTGATGGCCGGCTTCACGCGCGTGCTGGGGCAACAATTGGGCGAGCGGCTGGGAAACATGAACCTGATTTTCTACAACCTGGCCAACCAGCAATACGGACCGCAGGGGGCCAGTAACGGATTTCATGACATCACCACCGGCAACAATGACTTCGGCAGCGTGACTGGTTTCAATGCAGGGCCCGCTTACGACCAGACCACCGGATGGGGCTCGATTGATTTCGATGTCTTCGCGACGGCCGTGAAGAATAATCCGCTGCCCACCATGACGCCGACGCCGACAGCGACGGCCTCGATCCTTCCGGCGCCGCCGCAAATTAACTTCGGCAATGTCGATGCGACCGGCGCCTCCAAGATGCGCAAGGCGAGCATCGTCAACAAAGGCACCGTCGAAGCGATGGTCGGCACGGTCAGTGTGCCGGCGCCATTCGCGATCGTGGCGGGAACCGACCTTTGCTCGAATCAGATCGTACTTCCCAAGAAGAGCTGCACGATGATGTTGCAATTCGCGCCGACTGCAACTGGGCCGTCAGGAGGATCGGTATCGGTTTCCTACAACGGTGCCCCTCCCGCGACGGTGAATCTCTCGGGCAACGGCACTGCGGTCTCGATGAAAGCGCCCACAAAGGTGGCATTCGCGCCGGTTGCCGCGGGATCCACCGGCCCATCGAAGGCGATCACTTTCATAAATCTGAGTAAGACGGCGACGGTGCAGATGGGCAGCACGCCCAGTCTCAGCGGGCCCTTTCAAATCGCGAGTGACGGGTGCTCAGGCACAACTGTCGGCCCGAGGGGGAAATGCACCATCGGATTGCAGTTCATGCCGCCCCAAGGCTCGACCTCGAAGAGCACTCTGACGGGTACTATGGGAATGTTCAGCTTCACCTATGGTTCGAACGACGGAGCCGTGCCGAGCATCTCGCTGACCGGTCGGGTGAAGTAATCTCGGCTTCTCGCGGGATGCGCCGATTGCTAGATCTCGCGCATGCGAATCATCGTGATCGGAGGAGGAATCGGTGGCCTCGCGGCAGCGCTGACACTTACTCGCGCCGGCTTCGAGGTTGCGGTCTTCGAGCAGGCCGCCGAATTGCGCGAAGTTGGCGCCGGCGTTCAGATAAGTCCCAACGCGACGCGCATCCTTCATCGGCTCGGACTCGAGGAACCGATGCGCCGCTTCGGGGTGCGCCCGCGCGCCGGGGTCATCCGGCGCTGGAACGACGGAAGCGAGATTTCGCGCCAGCCGCTGGCTGACGCCTGCGAGCGCAACTTCGGCGCACCCTACTATCATTTCCATCGCGCCGAACTGTTGGACCTTCTTTCCGCCGCGGTGCCGCATGGCGTTCTTCATCTCGATCATCGATGCGTCCGTCTGACGCAGCGCGGCGATCGCGTCGAAGTGCGATTCCATAATGGCGCCACCGCCTACGCCGACGTGGTGGTGGGCGCGGACGGCATCCACTCTACTGTGCGCGAGGCCATCCTGGGGCCGGAGGCGCCGCGGTTTTCTGGACACGTCGCCTATCGCGGGCTGGTTCCGGCCGAGCGCGTAGCGCATCTCGGCATCGAGGTCGCTGCTTCCTCATGGTGGGGACCCGATCATCACTTCGTTCACTATTTCGTCGGCGCCGGCGCGCGCTATCTCAACTGGGTCGCGGTCACTCCCGGCGAATGGCGCGTCGAGTCGTGGACCGCCAGGGGCGAGGTGGCCGATGCGCTCAAGGAATTCGAAGGATGGCATCCGCAGGTCCTCGCGATGATCGGCTCGGTTGATGCGACCAATCGCTGGGCGCTATACGATCGCGACCCGCTTCCGCGCTGGACCGTCGGGCGCGTGACGCTAATGGGCGATGCGGCGCATGCGATGCTTCCCTACATGGCGCAGGGCGCGGTGCAATCGATCGAAGACGCCGCGGTGCTCGCCAAATGCCTGGAACAGGCTGACGCGCGCAACATCGGTGCCGCGCTACAACGATACGAGCAGACGCGCAAACCTCGCGCATCGCGATGTCAGGAGGGGTCGCGCCGCAACGCCATCATGTATCATCTGGCCGACGGCGATGAGCAACGAAAGCGCGACGCGAATCTCGCATCGTCGACCACCGCCCCGTTCTCGCAGAACCATTGGCTCTACGGCCACGACGTCGAAGCCGAGTTCGCATCACGATTTTAGTCGCGCAGCTACGGCTGTGATGCCGCCGGAGGCTTGGTTACCTCAATCTTTACCGGCGCATGGCCTTCTTTCCTGGTGATGCCGATGTCTTGCGCCGCACCCTTGGAAAGATCGATGTGCTTGCCGCGCACGTGACGCCCGCGATCATTTATCTTTACATCGACGCTCTTGCCATTCTCGAGGTTGGTTACCTTCGCCGTCGAGCCGAGCGGAATCGCTTTCGATGCGGCCGCGGTGTGATCGCGATGATCGAACGTTTCGCCATTCGCCGTGGAATTTCCGTCGAGACCTTTGCCACCATAGTAGGTAGCTTTGCCAGTCATGGTTTTTAGCGCTGGCGAGGCGCCACCGCCTGAATTCGACTGCGCGTGCGCCGGACTACCGGCGATAAGACATAGGAAGGCAGCCACGAACAATCTCACCGCGCCCGCGCGACTCCGTGGATGAAGGTTCAGAATCGAACTCATTGAATTATTACGCCCGACCGATTCATCGATCGCAACGTGCCCCGGCCCGACGCGAAGAAAATCTTGTGATGATTAGTGGGTGCGGCGGCGCGCGTTGACGCTGATCAGCAAGCCCATCGCGGTCATCATCGTGAGCACCGAGGAACCGCCGTAGCTGACCAGCGGGAGCGGGATGCCGACAACAGGCAGCATCCCGGTCGTCATCGCGATGTTGATGGCGACTTGCCAAAACACGATGCCCGTCAGCCCGAGCGCGAGCAGCGCGCCGAAACGATCGCGCGCGTGCCTCGCGATCCATGCGCCCCGCGCGATGAGACTCGCATACAGTGCGAGCAGCAGGATCGAGCCGACCATGCCGAACTCCTCGGCGAACACCGCGAAAATGAAGTCGGTGGTTTCCTCGGGCAGGAAGTTCAGGCGCGCCTGCGTCCCCTTCATGAAGCCCTTACCCCAAGTGCCGCCGGCGCCGATCGCGATCTCCGATTGGATGATGTGATAGCCGGAACCGAGCGGGTCGGCTTTCGGATCGATGAAGCTCACGAGGCGCTGGCGCTGGTACGGCTTAAGGTAGTGCCAACTCACCGGCGCGGCGAGCATCGCGGCCAGCCCGAGCGCCGCCATCGTGCGCCAGTTGAGTCCGCTCACAAACATCAGCGTCACGCTGATGAGAATCAACACCAGCGCGGTGCCGAGGTCGGGTTGCTTGAGCACCAGCGCCGCGGGAACCCCAAGCATCAGGCCCGGGATGATCATCTGGCGGAGTCGCCATCCTCCGCGCGGAGGCTCCTCGCGCAGGTAGCGCACCATCACCAGCACGATCGCGAGCTTCGCCAGTTCCGAGGGCTCGAGGTGAAAGAATCCCAGATTGATCCAGCGCCGCGAGCCGCCGGTGGAATGCCCGATGACTGCTACCGCGACCAGCAGCGCCAACGACCCTGCGTAGATCGGATACGCATAGGTCAGCATCGCGCGATAATCGAAGAAGAGCGCGCCCACCATGATGATCGTGCCGATAACGACCCACAAAAGTTGCCGCGTCACCAGCCCATTGAGTGCGTGATGACTGCTCGCATACGACGCGCTCATCACACTGAGCATGCCGATGCAGGCGAGCGCCAGGACGCTCAGGAACAGCGTCCAGTCGAAATGCCCGAACATCTTGCGGTCAACGGTGGGCATCAATTGTCCCGTTCGACGACATCGGGTTGGTCACTATTATCAGTATCAGTAGTGTCGGTATCGGTATCATTATCTTTATTTTTATCTGGGACCGCGTTGGTCAGATCAGGAGTAGTGGCGGGGGTCGGCGGGTACAGTTCGAAGTAACGCTTCATCACGTCATGGATTACTGGGGCGGCTGAGCTTCCGCCGTGGCCGCCGTGTTCGATGATGCAAGCGATCGCGATCTGCGGATGGTCCTTGGGCGCGAAAGCGATGAACCATCCGTTGTCGCGATATTTGTATGGAATCTTGTCTTCGTCCAAGCCGGACTCGAGGTTCGCCGCCTTGTTGCCGACTACCTGCGCGGTGCCGGATTTGCCGGCCACCTCGATGCCGTCGAGCTTGGCCTTATGACCGGTGCCGCCAGCGCCGTTGACGACATCGGACATCGCATTGCGAATCTCGGTGATGATCTCCGGATCGAAGTCGATGCGACTCTCGATTACAGGTTGGTAGGTCTTGGTCGCGTTGCCGTCGAGGCCTTCGACCTCGCGCACGAACTGCGGACGGTAGCGAATGCCGCCGTTGGCGACGATCGCCGCGACCTGCGCCATCTGCAGCGGTGTGGTCGCAACATAGCCCTGCCCGATCGCGACCGACAGCGTCTCGGCCGGATACCATCGCTCATGGAAACGCTTCTGCTTCCACGCGCTCGAGGGCATAGTGCCGCCCTTCTCGTTATCCAGCGCGATGCCGCTGCGCTCGCCTAGTCCGAGCAAATGAGCCCAATGCGAAAGTTTGTCGATGCCGACCTTTTCGCCGACGTTGTAGAAGAACACATCGCATGAGGACACGATCGCGCGATGGAGCTGAATGCCGCCGTGACCGGTTTTGCGCCAGCAATGATAAGTGCGGCCGCCGAACCATAAACCGCCGTTGCAGTAGTAGGTCGTCTCCGGCGTGAGCGTGTGCTCCTCCATTCCCGCGATCGAATCGACGATCTTGAACGTCGAACCGGGTGGATAGGTCCCTTGGATGACGCGATTTTGCAGCGGATGGTCCGGGTCGGTCATCAGCTTGCGCCAATCCGCAGCCTTGACGCCGCCGCCGAAGATGTCGGGGTCGAACGATGGATTGCTGACCATCGCGAGGATGTCGCCGTTGTTGGGATCGAGCGCGACCATCGCGCCCATTTTCCCTTGCATCGCCTGTTCGGCCGCCTGCTGGACATCGAGGTCGAGCGTGAGCACGATGCTCTGGCCGGGATGGTCGGGGATTTCTTTCAGCACGCGCAGCCGCCGCCCGACCGAGTCGACTTCGATCTCCTGGCCGCCGGCTTCGCCGCGCAGGAACGGCTCCCATCCGCGCTCGAGGCCGAACTTCCCGATCTCATCGCCCATCTTGTAGCTCGCCTTCATGAGGTCGTTGCGGTCGACCTCGCCGACGTAGCCGAGCAGATGAGCCGCGAGTGAGCCATACAGATAATGTCGCGCGGGCGTGATTTCGAGGCTGACGCCCGGAAGCTCGAGCTGATGAGTTTCGAGCGCAACGACCTGCGGCCATTCGAGGCGCTCGTCGACGGTCACCGGCTCGTATTCGGGACGGCCTTCGTCGTCAGCGGCAGCGAGTTTGTCGGCGATGCCGGTCTGGCCGAGCAGTTGCTCCAAGCTCTCGATGGTCTTCGAAGGGTTGGGAGAGTCTTCGGGGACAAGGACCGCATTGAATGAGGGACGGGTGTCGACCAGCGGGCGATGTCGGCGATCGAAGACCAGGCCGCGCGGCGCGGTGACGCGCCGAATCCGGATCCGGTTGCGATCGGCGAGTTCGATGAACTCGGAATTTTTGATGACCTGCAGGAAGTACAGGCGACCAGCGACAACGGCCAACACCGCCATCATCACGGCAGAGATGATCACGATGCGAAGTTCCAACCTGGGAACTGGCCGATTTTTCTTTTGGCGGCGCGTATACGCCACGAGTGGTACTGAATCCCCTTGCAGCAGAGCTTATCGGGAGCGAAGGGCTGGCGCAATTATGGGGTGCCAACGCCCGTCAAGCGTTCATTGTGGTCGTCGACCTCGGGAACATAGAAGGTTTTCAAAGAGTTGGCCTCAGACGAGCGCGCGAAACGTTAGGTCGAAATGCTCGCTCGAATGCCTCCAATCCTCCGAGGTGATCTGATGCGTTCGGGGCGGCTTCGGCCGTTACGATCCCCGTTTCCTGACTTCCCCTTCGACTCACGAACCAATTCCTCAATAGGGGTAAATGTCGGATCATCGATGTCCACTTTCATACCGAGCAAGAGATCGCTGATGGTATCAAGTTCCCAATTCCCGGCGGCGATAAGCCAGCGATTTACTACCTCGGGCTTGCGTCGAATTCGTCGTGCAAGTTCTTTTTGGTTTAAGCCGTTCTTCCCCTCCTGCTGGGCGAAAGCTTTCAGAATCACCGCGTGAAATCTGTTTTGGAGGCGGCGGCGAAAATATGCGAGTCTCTTTTCGGATATCGGACCCTTTTCAGACAACGTGGACTCTTTTTGAGATGTAGTCATAAACGGTTCTGGTTGACGCCTCACCATGAAAAATCTAAAAGAAATCGCGAAGAAGGTCTCAATTCCCTTCGTATACAAGGTATTGCGCAATAGATATCGCTCTCATCTATTGAAGTCGAAAACCACTGAACAGGTTTTTACGGAAATCTATGAAAGCCATGCATGGGCTGGAAAGAATTCTCCCGGCTCGGATGTTGATCAAAGTAGAATAATAGTCACGCGCATCCCTACCTTGTTTCATGAGTTCAATATCTCGACAGTGTTGGATATACCATGTGGCGAGTTTGGATGGATGAAAAACGTCGACCTGCGCAACATAGATTACACGGGCGCAGACATCGTCAATGATCTGGTCGAGCAGAATGCAGAGAAATACGGAAGCCAGGCTTTACGCTTCAAGCATCTGATCAGAGACGAATTGCCAAGAATGGATTTAGTCTTTTGTCGAGACTGCCTCGTGCACTTTTCCTTCGCGGACATTTTCGCAGCTCTGCGCAATATATGCAGTAGTGGATCCAAATATCTTCTTACAACAACGTTTACGGGCAGAACAGTCAACTACGATATTGTGACCGGGCAGTGGCGCGTCTTGAACCTGGAGATTGCTCCTTTTATGCTTCCTAAGCCACTTAGAATAATAAACGAAGGCTGCACCGAAGATGCTGGCGTCTATGAAGACAAATCCCTAGGATTGTGGAGAATAGATGAGGTATGAAAAATCCTAAAGGCGTTACACGGGTTGAGCGCTTGATGCGACCGCCGGTTTCGTTGTTCCTGGGTCGTCCGGGAGACGAAGCCTAAGCAGGTGTAACCTCCAAGAGTACAGAGGACCGACTGCCAAGGTCCAGAAAATCCATCAACGTAGACAAACTCGGACGTGAACGAACCTATGTTGTACGCGACGCGTTCAAGGTAGCGTTCGAGGAAGAAATGTTTCCTCTTCTGAACGCTGTCAGTTGTTGCGGCTAGAGCAAAAGCAGGCCTCTTTTTTCATAGACGCTTTGTGGCGCCTTCCGCCAGACGCTCCACAGCTCCGGCTCTTTCCCAAAGCAATAGATCCCGTCCGACATGCACGCAGCGCGTGCTCGCTCTTCAGACAGTCCGGTGCCCTGACATACGGCCGGCAGGTCCGCATGACTTTCACCAAGTTCGTCGGGCAACGACTGGAGAAATCTGCGCGCTTTCCGCCGATCCAATCTGTTACGAACGGATTTGTTAAGCGCCGCCGCAATCCAACACAGGAAGGCGACGACAAGAGCTACAATTATTCCGCTGAGCATTCCTTTCCTCCCAATAAGGCCATGATACTTATCGAGATATTACGCAAGCAGGGTGCCACATTAGCGGCGCCGACGGCCTGTTAGGCTCGCGGCTTTTCGCGGTCGGGGCGGTCGGCGAGTCCAAAGCACCCGCTTGCAGCCAGGCGTCCAAGGCGAAAACCACCGGGGCACCATAAGCGAGTCGCTTGCCAGTCAAAAAATTTAGGCGATAAGCTTCGGTCAGAAAGGGGACTGAAGCGACGTTCGCTTGGGTTGGTCCCCCAGGTCGCTATTTACTCGTTGAACGATTCGTGGGTGGATTAGAGTTGGGGGATGACGTAAATGCCTGTCGAAACCTTGATTGTCGATGATTCGGATACTTTCCGCCGCATTCTCGGAACGCGGCTGGAGCATCTCGGATGCAGGATCGTCGCCGAAGCCCGCAACGCGCCGCAAGCGTTGGACCTCTTCCGCGCTCACGAACCAAGGCTCGTCACGCTGGATCTTCTTATGCCGGGATCGGATGAGCTGACCGCGAACGATCTGTTCCTTAAAATCCGCGAAGAGTCTCCCGCGACCGTGATCGTAATCATCAGCACTCATTCGCGCGATCCCAACGCCTCGCACTTTCTTGCCGCAGGCGCCCTCGCATACCTGGAAAAGAATTTCATGAACTTCGATCAGTTGGCCGCCAAGCTTAAGGCCGCGTTCCCTGAAATGGGAACCCGCTGACCCTATTCGCGCTCGGGGCGGTCGGGCAGCCCAATAACGCGCTTGGAGCCCGCCATCAAAGCGAAAACCATCGGCGCTACAATTGCCGAGATCAGCGCCTGAAGCGCCAGAGTGGGCATCGCATTGTTGATGGCGCTGCCTGCGCCGCGGCCCGAAATGATCACAATCGCGCCGAAGCCCGCCAGCATCACCGCGAAGAATACCGCCGTCGCTCCTACCAGCGCGTTGGTCACCAGCAAGCGGCGCGACATTTCATAGGTCAGGAGGAAAACGCCGGTGGTCAGGAATGCGTTCATCCCGAGCGTGGTACCGGACATCGCATCGGTCGCGTATCCAATTGCAAAGGCGATCAACGCGGGCAGCGCACCATGATGACGCAGGCCAAGATCTACCGTCAGGATGATGACGAGATTGGGTATCAGCGCACGAAACGGGAACCATAGCGGGACCGCCGTCTGAATCAGCAGGGCAATGTAGGTTGCGATCGCGAAGAGGATCAGCATCCGCACAACTCGCTAGCCCTTGCTCGCTGGTTGGCTGTTATCGGGTTGCTCGGGCATCTGGGTCACCACCAACACCTGCTCGAGCCCGCGAAAATCCACCGCCGGCGAAATCGCCACGTTGAGAAACATTCCGGGACCTGCGCCGCTCACACTCTTGATGGTGCCGATCAGCAATCCGCGCGGGAAGATGGCGTCCAGTCCCGAGGTCACGATGACGTCGCCCGGGCGCACGTCCTGCGAGCGTTCGACGTACTTCATTGTGATACCGTCGTCGACCACCCCGGCGACGATGCCGCGGGTGCGAGTGCGTTGATCGAAGGCGTCGAGCGCGGAGTTATGATCGTCGATGATCAGCACGCGCGAGGCGTTGGGGCTGACCGCGATGACTTTGCCGACTACTCCTTGAAAGGAGAGCACCGCCATGCCGGGCCGAAGTCCGCTCGTGGCGCCCTGGCTGATAACGAGCGTGCGCGAGAGGCCGTTCGCATCACTGCCGATGACGTTGGCGGCGATCGAGTTGCCGCCGAGTACATCCCTCAGATCGAGCAGATCCGAAAGGTGGCGATTCTCGGTTTCGAGCTCGACCAGCCGGCTCTGATTAGTTTTCATCAGCGCGAGCTCAGCTTTGAGGCGCTCGTTATCTCGCCGGACGTTGATTAAATCGAAGTAGTCGCGCAGGACGCCGGTGCTGCCCTGCGCGAGGTGGTTGATCGCGCCTTGTAGCGGGCTCATCACGCTCAGCGTCATGCCGACCGGACGCAGCGCGAAACTCCCCGGCTTCACTCCGCTCGAGATGAGATGGAGTGACAAAATCATCAGCACTCCGCTGGTAAGACCCACGCGGTAGCGCCACAGAAGGGTACCTTTCACCTATGCGCCTTGACCCGGGAGAAGCCGGCGCGCGCGTCCATTAATCGACGGTCACGTCGCGCAGCAACGACATCTCATCGAGCACCTTCCCCGCACCCATCACCACCGCAGTCAGCGGATCATCGGCAAGCGTTACAGGAAGACCGGTTTCTTCGCGCAGCAGCACATCGAGGTTGCGCAACAGCGCGCCCCCGCCGGCCAGCACGATTCCCTTATCTACGATATCGGAGGCGAGTTCAGGCGGCGTCCGCTCCAGCGCGATACGCACAGACTCGACCACCTGGCGGACCGGCTCCATCAGCGCCTCGCGAATTTCCTCGTCGGTGATTTCGATAATCTTCGGCGTGCCGGCAACCAGATCACGGCCCTTTATCTCCATGGTCTGGATTTCGTTGCCGGGATAAGCCGACCCGATAGTTATCTTGATGAGCTCGGCGGTGCGCTCGCCAATCAAGAGGTTATATTTACGTTTGATGTGATGGATGATTGCCTCATCCATCTTGTCGCCGGCTACGCGAACGGATCGCGAAAACACCACACCCGCCAGCGAGATGACCGCGACCTCGGTGGTGCCGCCCCCGATATCGACGATCATGTTGCCGACCGGCTCGGTGATGGGTAGTCCGGCGCCGATCGCGGCCGCCATCGGTTCTTCGATCAGGAAGACCTCGCGCGCACCCGCCGATTCCGCCGATTCGCGGACCGCGCGCTTCTCAACCGCGGTGATGCCGAAGGGGACGCATATGACGATACGGGGACGTGGACGGACAAGGGTCTTCCCGCTATGGATCTTCTGGATAAAGTAGCTGAGCATGTTTTCGGTAATCTCGAAGTCAGCAATAACGCCGTCTTTGAGCGGGCGAATCGCGACGATAGAGCCGGGAGTGCGGCCGAGCATCTTCTTGGCCTCGGCGCCGATGGCGAGAACGCGGCGCGCACCGCGGGAGTCCTTCTGCACGGCGACGACCGAGGGCTCATTACATACGATGCCTTCGCCCTTGACATAAATGAGGGTGTTGGCAGTGCCTAGATCGATTGCGAGATCGTTGGAAAACCATCCAAAAATTGAGTTCAGGATCACATTCGCACCCTTTGTCTGCCGTTTCAGGCAGGGAGCACATCATCATTAAGAAAACCGGAGGCGCGAACACCAGGAAGGTCGAACCCAAGGCGTCAAGCAAAAGACGCGCCCCACCCCAATGACCCGAGAAAAAGGTTACAGAGTAAAGGAAGTCCAAGCAAGTAAGAGGCCTATTTGGCGTTGAAATTAACCTGAAGTATGATGAGTTTCTCATGTTAGATCGAATGCGTACCTGGGGTCGCTCGAGCGCCGTCAAGGTGTTGTTCATCATCTTGATGATTGCGTTTGCGTTTTGGGGCGTCGGAACCGGCCTCGCGATGCGGGTCCATCCCATCGCCACCGTCAACGGCAATCGGATCCTCGCCACCGAACTCGATCGCGAGACCGAGCAGATGAAGCGTACTCTGACCCAGATCTACGGGGCCAATGCACAGCAGGTTCTGAACAACATCAATCTCCGCCAGGAGGCGCTCAACCAAATCGTCGAGCAGCGTCTCATCGCCGAGGAGGCGCGCCATCTCGGGATTCGAGTCAGCGATCAATCGCTGGCCGACAAAATCGCCGCCGAACCCAACTTCCAGCAAAACGGCGCCTTCGATCCCGACCGCTATGAGGAGATCCTGCGCGACAACGACCTGTTACCGAGTGACTATGAAAACTCGCTGCGCGGTTCGATGATGCAGGACGCGTTGCGCCAGATGGTCGATCAAGGGGTGCAGGTCAGCGACGCCGAGGCGCGTCACGCATACGACCTACGCAACGAAAAGGTCAAGCTCGCATACGTCCAGATTCCGTATCAGGATTTCGTCCGGAAAATTTCTCCTACGCCGAAACAGATCGAGGACTACTACAAGGCGCATCAGGATGAGTTCCGTGAACCCGAGCGCATCAAGATCGCCTACATTCATTATGATCCGGCGATCCTCGCGGCGAAGGTTGCGCCCTCCGACAAAGACATCGAGGATTACTACAAGAGCAATCTGAAAAAGCTCTACACCCATCCCGACGAAGTTCACGCGCGCCACATTCTGATCGAAGTTCCCGCGGGCGCTACCGCGAACGAGAAGGATAAGGCAAGGGCCAAGGCCTCGGACATTCTGTTGCAACTACAACAGGGCGCCGACTTCGCGATCCGTGCCAGGGCAGACTCCCAGGATCCCTCGACGCGCCTCGAAGGCGGCGACCTCGGCACCTTCGGGCGCAACCAGATGATCAAACCTTTCGAGGACGCGGTCTTCTCGATGAAGCCCGGCGAGCTGCGCCTGGTGGAAACCAAGTTCGGGTTTCATGTGGTACGCCTCGATTCCATCAGCCCGGCGCATGTCGACAAGCTGGAAGATGTGCGTCCGAAAATCATCGATGCGATTCGCGCTGAGACCGGTGCAAAGATGGCGCGCCAAGCTCTCGACGAAGATGTCACCGCGGCGCTGTCGAATGGGAACCTGGCCGACCTGGCCAAGAAGCGCGGCCTCGAAATCGTAGAGACTCCGTCGTTCTCACGCGCCGATGCGGCCGCCGTGGTGCACGATCAGAAGCTCATCGACGCCGCATTCAAACTCGATCCGGATCAGGTTCGCGCGGTTGCGGGTGGTCCGGGCGCGCCGCCCTATCTGGTGAAACTGGTCGCGCGCGAGCCGGCGCATGTGCCGCCGCTCAAGGACCTCGAAGCGAAGGTTCGCGATGCCTATGTCCGCGCTACCGCCGAAACGCAGGCGCGCGCCAAGGCGCAGGACCTGCTCAAGCAGATAAAGTCGGCGGACGATTTCGACAAGCTCGCGCAAGCGAACAACCTCACGATTCATCGAACCGATCCATTTTTGCGCTCCAGCGAATCAGTGCCGGAACTCGGATCCTTTCCCGAAGTGACGGATGCCACCGGCGTGGTGCCGAAAATTCCAGGCGTCATCGATCAGGTGATGCAGAATAAGGGCGACGCTTATATTTTCGAGGTGACCGATCGCACCGCGCCATCTGACGAAGATTGGAAGAGCGCCGAGAACGATTTCACCTCGGAGTTCGTGCAGCAGCGCCGCGCCGAAGCATGGACGCGCTTCATCGATGCGCTGAAATCGCGCGCGAAAATAACCGTCGACACCAGCCAGTTCGCGCAAGGCGGGCCGGCCTCCGAGCCGCTTGACGATTGACCGAAAGTTCGCAGAACGAATGACTATGAGTTCGCCAGACGAGCCTCTGTCGCGACCGAAAGTCGATACTTCCGAATTCTTCTTCGACGGCTCCGGCCTGAGCGCGCTGCTCGTCCACGGCCTTACAGGCACGCCCTACGAGATGCGCTATCTGGGCGAGCGCCTCGCAGAAGCGGGAATTCGAGTGCGCGGGGTGCGGCTCGCTGGTCATGCCTCGGCGCCCGAGGACCTCGGCAAGGCGACCCAGGAAAACTGGTATCAAAGCGTGGTGCGCGGATTCGAGGAGTTGCGCGCCTACGGCGATCCTAATGTGGTTATCGGATTGTCATGTGGCGGAGTGCTCGCGGCGCGCCTCGCCGAGGATCAGCCCGAAGCGGTATCGGGATTGGTGATGCTCGCGCCGGCGTTCTTCCTGCCATGGCAGCAGACGCTGGTGCTCCGGGCCATCAGCCTGCTGGGACCGCTCACGAAGAGTCTCTATCTGCACAACGATCGCGGCTCCGACATCCACGATCAGAGCGCCTCGCTCGTCCATCCGACTTGCAAGCTGATGCCGCTGAGCGCGCCGATCGAGTTGTTGAAGCTGTCGGCGCTGACGCGGGGGCGGCTGGACCGCATCAAGCAGCCGACGCTCATCATGCATAGTGTCAATGATCATACTTGCCCTGCGCGCAAGAACGTCGACTATTTGATGCGGCACTTGGGCAGCGCGCAGAAGCGCGCGGTGATGCTCGATCAGAGCTTCCATGTCATCACGGTCGACAGCGACAAGGATCGTGTGGTGTCCGAGGTGATGGGCTTCGCGAACCAATTCCGCTCCGGCCGGTCGCGCGCCGCCACTGCTTGATTTGTAGCCTGACATGACTGATTGTTGGCGGCATGAAAATCGCGTGGAGGTTTCCGCTCGCACTACTTCTGAGCCTGACTCTTGTCGCAGGATGTTTCGAATCAAGCACCCACGTTCCGCAGGCGCCTACGCTGAGCAACGAGGTGACCTCCTGCTCTGGAAGGCATGAGATCTTCATCCAATCTGGAGACATGGCGGGCGAACACGCTTACCAAACGGCGACTGTGCTAAAGGATGGCAAGGTTTTGTTCGCAGGCGGTTATTTGAGCTCGGGCTTCAGTAAACAGGCCGCTCTGATCACTAGCGAGGTTTACGATCCAGCCACCCATCGCTTCCATGAGACTGGACATATGACCATTTTCAGGGCTGATGGCTCGGCGGTTCGGCTCGCCGACGGACGCGTGCTAGTCACAGGAGGATTCGATCAGGGCCGCTATTTGACCTCGGTCGGCCGTAGCGCACTTAAGACCGCCGAGATTTTCGATCCGGGGTCTGAAACCTTCACCGCGACCGCGTCGATGCAACGGGCGCAGTATGGACATCAGAGCCTCTTGTTAAGCAACGGCAAAGTACTTATCGCGGGCGGGGCTTGCGAGGCCGAAGCAGCAGGAAATCTGCTAGCGCGCGTGGCATGTCCTCCGGAACTGTACGACCCGACAACCTCTACCTTTTCAATCGCGGATCCCTTCGCTCCGCATAACGAAGAAGAGGCGACGGCTTTGTCCGACGGCAGGGCTCTTCTCTTCTGCGGAGGAACGATGGCCGAAATCTATGATCCCAAAACCGGCAAGTTCGTCCATAGAGCTGACATGACACCCCGATTGGATATGTGCAGTGGGACCCTTCTAGCAGACGGACGAGTGTTCATCCTCGGCAGCAAATCGTTTATTGGCACAATGAATGAAGCGCCCAAGTGGCAGGCGCTTCTCTACGATCCTAACGCGAATAGCTACTCGCCCTTGCCCGATCTCCCACTCGATCTCCCCTTCCCGGTCGCTGCGCTTGATGGAGCCGGCAAGGTGCTGATATCCGGTGACGTCCCACCCGACTACGACAATGTTCTCAGTAGCGAGATTTTCGACCCCAACAGCAACCAGTTCTCGGTGATCGGTTCGGTACCGCCGCATCGGGACGGATTCACCTCAACGACACTGAATGACGGGACTATCCTGATCGCGGGAGGCTCCAAAGACAGTCTGCCCTACAACATCAGGCCGACCTTGCTGTTTTGTCCCTGATCGCCAGCAGGGTTAGCTGCGTTGGCGGGCGGCGTCGTAATACTCTTCCATCAGATACTTCACGTCGGGACGATTCAGCACCTCGATGAAACAAATCTCGTTGGCCGCGTTGAGGTCGACGATCAGCATCCCCTCCATCGCGGGTAGCTCTACGTGATTGTGGACCTTGACCTCGCTCGCGGTCGCGAAGCTCGAGCAGTTCTCATCGCCACAATCGCAAACTGACTCGATGCGCAATTTGGGAAGCTGCTCGACCAGCGGATCGGCGCCTGCTTCGCGCAGCAGCGCCGCCATTTCGTCGAGCAAATCGGGAAGAACTTCGCTTACCATCGGTGCCGCCATAGTTCCTCAAGCCTAGTTGCCGATGAGTGCCGCGTCAAAGTACCAAGAATTGATCTTGCATGACGCGTATGAAACCCTTGATGTGAACGATTTCCAGGGATCGGCCGATCCCGCTGTGGTGTGGAGAGAAAGATGATGTGGAACCTTCGGCGCGCAAGAATTTTTTTCGCGGACCAATTCAATCACGAATCACTCACGCGCCGTGCGCATTACGGCACACTGACGATCATCGCGGCCACCGCATTTGGCATCTTGATGATCGCGAATGTTTCTGTCGCGTCCGCGGCGGTTAACGTATGCAGCAAGACCATCACGGCCTGCGGATGCTCCATCACGACGGCCGGCGTGTATACCGTGGAGCAAGATCTGACGTTTGCTCCCGGCGTCGGCGACTGCATCGCGATCGGGGCCAAGAACGTCGCCCTGAATCTCAATGGACACAACCTTACGGGACCGGGCAAAGCGTCGACCGGCGCGGGCATTCATTTGAAAAAGATCGTGTCGGTCTCCATCGAGGGCCAAGGCACCGCATCCCAACCATCGATCATCAGTGCGTGGAAATACGGCATCGAAAATGAGGGCAGCGATGTCTTGATCGAGAACATTGATGCGACCAGCAACGCCACGGCCGGAATCTACTTCTTCAAGGCCAACAACAGCCAGGTAGTGAACTTCAATTCGTCGAACAATTCCGGCTATGGAGTTTGGCTTAGTTCGGGAGCCAACAATCAGGTCGGCACCGGAACCACCACCAACAATGTGCTGGACGGAGTCTTTGTCGGATGCGTCGGAAACGGCAGTGGAGGGTGCGCCTCGACCGGCGGGAATGCGAAGTCAAACATCATCTATAATATGACTTCCAACACCAATGGAGACGGCGGAATCACTATCCAGTTCAATTCCGACTTCAATCAAATCGGTAAGTGCACCGCTTCGGGAAATGGCACCACGGACCTCATCGACAGTCATTCCGGGGCCAACAACTGTGCTCACGATCTGTGGTTCGCAAACTCGCCGGGCACGGTGAACAAGTCCTGCGTGCAGTGATCCGGCCGACGCCGATTGTACAGGATTAGACGCCGCGCGTATCGGGCGGCCAGATGTGTTTATGCATCTGGAGCTGGAAGCGCACCGGCAAGCGATCCTCGAGAATCCACTGCGCGAGCTCCGCGCGAGGAAGGCGCTCGAACGCGCAGCTCATCAGTACCGCATTGACGCGCGAGCCGAGATTGTAGCGCCTGATCACCTCGCGCGCCCATTCGTAGTCCTCGCGATTGCTGAGCACGAATTTCACTTCGTCGCGCGAAGTCAGGTGATCTAGGTTGCTCCAAAGGTTGCGCGCCACCTCGCCGCTGCCCGGGCATTTGAGGTCCATGATCTTGATGACGCGCGGATTGAGCCTCGAGACATCTGACGCGCCCGAAGTTTCGATCATCACGGTGCGGCCGTCCTTTAGCAGTGATGCGATCAGTTGATGCACTCCGTCCTGCAGCAATGGCTCGCCGCCCGTGATCTCGACCAGGTTGCATCCGTAGTTGTCGAGTTGCGCGAGGATTTCAGGAACCGTCATCTTGCGTCCTTCGTAGAACGCGTATTCGGTATCGCAATAATTGCAACGCAGGTTGCATCCGGTCAGCCGCACGAAAGCGCAGGGCCGTCCCGCATAGGTCGACTCGCCCTGAATGCTGAAAAAGATCTCGTTGATGACCAGTCGCGGCTGGCCCCGTTCGTCGGCCGACATGCTAATGATGATGGCCGTGATGATGGTGATGATCGGGCTGGTTGAGACTCGCGAATGCTGCGGCGCGCGTCTCCTCCATCACGGTCTTCAGCGGGACATTGTGAGTGGTGGCGATTTTGCGGCAGTCATCGTATTCGGGCGTCGCCGTGATCGCGCCGTCACCTTCGGAAAATTTCACTTTGATGCGGCCCCAGCGAGTTTCAACCTCGCGAATCTCGCGCCGAAGCTTCAGGCGCGCCACCGGATGAAACCGCACTCCTATAGTTGACGTTTCTGAAAAAAGCACCTTCGCCAAAACTTCGCGTTGGGCCGGTTCCGCGAGGACCGAAATCGTGATCGCCGGACGTCCCTTCTTCATGATGGTCGGCGTCAGCGTCACATCGCGCGCGCCAGCACCGAACAGACGTTCCATCACGTGCTCGTAGATTTGCGGATTGAGATCATCGATGTTCGCCGAAATTTCGATCAGCTCATCGGTGTCTAACGCGCCGCGCTCGCGCCCAATCATGATGCGCAATACGTTGGGCCGATCCTCATACTCGCGAGTGCCGGCGCCATATCCAATCCTCTCGATTTCGAAATTGAGCGGAAGCGGCGCCGAGCGCCCGAGCGCGCGCACAACCGCGGCACCTGTAGGCGTGACCATCTCGGCCGGCCCATCGCCCATCCGCACCGTGAATCCCGCGAGGAGTTCCGCGGTGGCGGGCGCGGGCACTGGAATGATTCCATGCTGCGAGCGCGCGAAACCGGTTCCCATCGGCAGCGGGGAGACCAGCAACTCGCCGACGCCCAGCTCCTCGAGTGCCCATGCGGTCCCGACCACATCCATGATCGAGTCGACCGCTCCAACTTCGTGGAAGTGCACATGCTCGGGCGTGGTGTGATGCACCTTCGCTTCGGCGTCAGCGAGGACTTCGAAAATTGCGCGCGCGCGACGCTTCGCTGCGGTGCCGATCGATGACGCCTCGATCATCGCGATGATTTGCGACAGATGTCTTTCGGGTTGCGCCTCTGCCACCTCGACGTCGAACTTCATCGCGGCGATTCCACTCACGGTCTTGCGCCGGCACGAAAGCCGCGCGCCTGTGAGCGGAAGCGAGGCGAGCGCGGCCTCGAGGTTTTTGAAATCGACGCCGACATCGAGCAGCGCGCCCACCAGCATGTCGCCGGAAAGGCCCGAGAACGCGTCGAGATAGGCCGTCTTCATCGCTTTATCTTTACATACTAACGAGGCCGAAGTACGATCCTATACTTGGTTTTCTGCCGTAGCGGCAGCAATGAGACAACGAGATTTAAAGGTCTTTCGTAAGCTCCTCGAAGAGCGCAAGCGCGACATCCTGTCGGAGGCCGAGCGGGCCGTCGGAGCGATGAACCATCCCACCGAGGAAATGCTCGCCGACCCGACCGACCGCGCCTCGCTCGAAGCCGACCGGATTTTTTTGCTGCGGATGAAGGATCGCGAGCGCAAGCTGCTCGGCAAAATCGATGAGGCGTTCGCGCGGCTTCACGACGGCAGCTATGGAAGATGCGAGGAGTGCGGCGGTGAAATCGGCGTCGAGCGCCTCAAGGCGCGCCCCGTCACCACGCTATGCATCCAATGCAAGTCGGAACAGGAAGAACGCGAGAAACGCGCCTGAACGCAATCCCCTTCAACCTCAGGAACCAGTAATACCGGATTAACAAATGAAGGTTCGCAAGGCTGTAGTTGTAGCTGCCGGGCTGGGCACGCGCATGCTGCCGGCCTCCAAGGTGATTCCCAAAGAGATCCTGCCGGTGGTAGATACGCCGGCGATTCAGATGATCGTCGAGGAAGCGATCGCCTCGGGTATCGAGGAGATCATTGTCGTCATCACGCCCGGCCGTACCCTGGTGCTCGATCATTTCAGGCCTGCCGAGGATCTCGAAAGGCAGCTCGAGGGCAAGGGCAAACATGACATCCTGCAGATGCTACGCAAGACCAACGCTCCGACGAAGATAACCGCGGCGTATCAGCCGCAGCCGCTTGGCCTCGGCCACGCCGTGCTGCAAGCGCATGAGGCGGTGGGCAACGAGCCGTTCGCGGTATTCCTCCCCGATGACATCATCGATGCTGAGAAGCCGTGCCTGCGTCAATTGCTCGACGTCGCCGAGAAGAAAGATGCCCCGGTCGTCGCGTTGCTGAGGGTACCGCATAGCGAAGTCTCGAAGTATGGAATCGTCGAGGCGAAGCAGGCCGGCGACCGGCTGTATGAATTAACCGGGATGGTAGAAAAACCCGCGCCCGAAAAAGCGCCCAGCGACTTCGCGATCATCGGGCGGTACGTCCTCACGCCGGAGATTTTCGACCTCATCAGAGCGAGCAAGCCGGGGGCAGGCGGTGAAATCCAGCTCACCGATGCGTTGCTCGCGCTGGCGAAGCGGCGCAAGATTTATGGATACGAGTTCGAGGGCACCCGCTATGACCTCGGCGACCGGGTCGGCTACATAACGGCGCAAATCGGGTTCGGCTTGAAACGACCGGATGTCGCTGATAGGTTGCGTGCCTACCTCGAAACGGTGGCCTCGCACAAAGTTTAGCCTCGGTGGGGCAGTAGCTCAGCTGGGAGAGCACAACGTTCGCAACGTTGGGGTCGAGGGTTCAAATCCCTTCTGCTCCACCACTCTATTCACACCCGGTATCGATATCCAAAATGTCTCATTGCCTGAGGGAGGTTCGGTGTACTCGGAAGTGGTTTTCGCTGAAATCTGCGTTGCGTTAACCATCATCGGGCTCTTGATGTCCCTTTCAGCCATGCCCGGGAGCGGCGCGCCCAGACCTCGGGGTTAAGGCGCTTTGAGTGATTGCGGAGGACCTGAAGTGGTTTCTTAGCGTCGCTGTCGCTGGTTATCGTACCCTTGAAAATTCCGGCAGGTTGCTCGCGGGTGGCGAAATCCCATGTCCCCCTTGGGTCAGGCAAACGCTACAGCAGAGGCGATATCAACGAAGAAATAAGTGGAGTTCGAATCGGCGCGGCAGCCCCTACCATCTTCTGTAATGTGTTAATGCCGCTATTTGTGGTCCACACGTTTCCTGAAGGGTCGATCGCAATGCCGCCCAACGAGTCCAGGTAACCGTCGAAACAGTAACCTACCCGAGGGCTAATCGGATGGCCGTTCGGGTCCAATACTGTGAGGGGCCAAGGGAAATTCGAATTAACCTGGTTGTTGTTAATGATCCATGCGTTTCCCGCCCCGTCTATTGCGATGAGGCTGGGAATCGACAGCCCGCCACCCTGAAAACCCTTGCGAGGTGAAAGCGGAGTTCCCTTCAGCGTCAGCTTGGTGATACCGTCGTTGAATCGGTCATCATAGAATCCCCCTGTATCGGCAACCCAGACGTGACTGCTTAGATCGATTGCGACACCCGTAGGGCTCCGGATTCCGCCTGCTGTCCACCCCTTAGGACCCGATAGCGGAGTTCCCTGTGGATCAAATTTGAACACGCTGCCAGTGGGTGTTGGTGGTCCTACGTCTCCGCCGTCGCTGGTAACCCATGCGTCACCGTTCGCGTCAATTGCCACTCCAATCGGGGTCAGCATACCTTCGCTTCTGAAACCTCTTACCGGCGAAAGCGCTTGCCCTTGAGAGCTCATTTCGATCAATGAGTTATTTTGAAAGTCGGTCATCCAGATATTGCCCGACTGGTCAGCCGCTATATCCGCGATCGCAGGCGATTCAAACTCGAACGGAATTGGGTATCCCGTGGAGGGTGAAATCAAATCGCCGAAAGCATTGAACTCGCACAAGTAGGCACCGGGGATGCTGGTGGGAGCCCAGATATTTCCTGCGGTGTCGATGGCGATCGACTCGAAATTACTCCGTCCCGCGCAGAGGAATGGCGAGCCAGCGGCAGGCGTTCCATTCGCCAAAAATTCCGAGATGGCTCCGACCGCGTAAGCGTTGGCAACCCACACGTTACCACTGCTATCGATTGCAAGTGCTACCGGAGCCGCCAAGCCTCCACCGTAAAATTGAATCGAAACGGTCCAGGCAGCCGGCTCGAAAGGGAGAGTCGGAAAAAATCTGCTACTTTGCAGCGATAAGCGGTACAGATCGCTGACGTGCAAAGAGGGATGACGTGCAAGATTCCAGGAAGCTGCGAGAGTGTCGCTGGGATGTGGCAATCCATGAACCGCGGTATAACGAAAAAGATTGGTACATTGCCGGGACTTAGAACCGTTTGAGATGCAGCCAGCCAGGATGTTCGCGATCGAATCGACTTTATTTGCTCCGGTTGTGACAAGATCAGGAGCGGCCGTCCCGGACTCGGGGTCAACAAGGGTAGGCGCGGTAGCAGCCGCGTTTTGCAGTCCGGGAGATGGGCCAAAAATGGCAGCGCCGGAGTGGATGAACTGCGCCAGAGACCATACCGCCGCAACTGTCGTCAACTCGTTGACTCGAATCGACGAGACCTGTTCGCTTCCGATCCCCAAAACAGTCATCAGCCCAATAGCCGGATTTGGGACGCCTGCGATCGAACCCCCGCGGGCAATTGCGTAGAGAACGGCGTCGCCGCCTAGCTCATCGATCGCAAAGGAAAAGTTGCCGTTCGTATCGCTGATCCCCGAACCGATCGGCGACGCAGCGGTGGCGCTGCCGGCGTATGCAGTGATTGTGGAACCAGCGAGCGGCATTCCGGATCCTGAGACGCTTCCCACTAGGGTCCCGGCGTAGGCTGATCCGGCACTCGGCAAGACCAGTACTGCCATCGCCAGAAGCAGAAATGTGCATAGATATGTGATTTGAAGCGCCTTCAATGACGGCCCCACCGTCTGTCACTGTGAGCTCAGCGATCCGGTTACTCCCGAAAAATAGCCGAGCGATGCCGCTCGTGCAAAGACGGGTCGCAACGTGTCTCCGCACATCTATCTCAGTTGCCAAATGATGAAAGCGATTGGGCAGGCGACCCCGCATGTTCTCGCCCAGAGCCTCACGCGGGAACAGCGTCTACAGTTTGCTGATTTCCTAGGCTGGCCATCTGACTTCGCTGCCTGGCGCCGCTTTATCTCATTCCTGCTGCGGAGAGTTTGGAGGCGGCAACTTTGTCGCGGATGCGCTCACCAATTACTTCCCGCTCGAACTGAGCGAAAGAAAGCAGCACGTTCAGTGTGAGCCGTCCCATCGAAGTGGTTGTGTTGAACTGCTGGGTAACTACCACGAACGATACCGCCTGGGCATCGAAGAGCTCGACCATCCGTGCAAAGTCGGCGAGTGAGCGGGTGCGCCGGTCGACCTTATACACCACTGCAACATCGATCATATTCCGGCGGATATCCTCCCGTTTTAGCGCGTAGACGGGCCTTTTTTGCTCGGTGAAGGTGGTCGTCAGATCACGAGGCTCGCAGATACCGGACCACCAGACGCGTTACATCGTCCACAAACCGCCCTGCTCTCTCGTCGGCGAGGATGTCAGGGCGACGCAGGACTGCCGCCTGGGTGAGGGCTTCCACTACTGTCACCAAGACGAAGGCCGCGAGATCGAGATCGGCGACATCGATCTCATCGCGATGCGCCTCCAGATAGCCTCGAACCAGTGCATAACCCTCTCGGACGTTAGCCTCGATATTTTCGAGCCGCCCAACGCGCGGGGATCGCCGCGCATTACAGGCCACGAAGACTATGAGCGTGATCGCGACCGCGCTGATCGCCATTTGCGGGAGGCAAGGTGACGACTTTTGAGAGATGATCAAGCTCGTCGTCGCATACGCAGACTTCGACCGCGCCTTGGAAGTAGTCGGGCCGAACGCCCTCGTGTGGAGTTCGGTAGAAAGTTGGATTGCTGTCTCGGAAAAACCTCTGCCAACCCACGGCGGCCTTAACTCGCTCGTCGATACCGGATTATTACTGGGTCAGGCGGGGAGCTTCGAAGCTGACGAGTTTTCTTTTCGCAGTCCAACTCAGAGGAAGATCACCGGGACGAGTCGAAAGAACTTGCGCGGTAAGTTCTGGCGGCCATGAGGTCTGTTACTTCCCGAAGGGCGGCACAGTCAGGATCAGCGCAACGGGAGACGTGCTGACGGTACGAGGTGCCGCACGCAGCGGACTAGCGGTCCGCAGCGAGCCGAATTGTGCCGACGGAGGCAAGACCTCCGCCAGGCAAGCGCCTCTCTTGGGGCGAAGGGATTCGATGTTAATTCGCCGTCAAGTTTTAGGGAACTGCGGTGGCTTCTTGCTCATCGTTCGAACCAGTGCTGCATTTTGTTCATGATCGTGGAACCGTCCAACTTGTGCTGACGGGAACACGAGCCGCATCTCGGCAACTTAAGTCCGCTGAAGAGAAAGCAAAAAGCTCCACGGTTTCGTCCTCGTAGATCCGACGCAGTCGCGTCGAAAGCCGAGGGTCGGTCGTCGGCGATGGGAAATCGGCATGGCCCTTCGTCACCAGCAGGTAGCCGGCACCGAGTTCGTGAAGCTTGCAAAACAGCCTTTGCGGATTACTCGCGAGGGGAAGGACGCGCGCAAAGCTGGCGGGACCGGTCCAGTCTCCGAGCAAGGTGCCGTCCGCCCAATACGCCATGTTTTCGGCATGCACTGCATAGACGATGAAATGGGTCCCGAATGAACGGTTGAGGACCTCGATCGCCCGATACACTGGTAGCTGGCGAGACAGGAAGGAATCTCGCTCCGCCACTCCGACTGGAGGCCTCCCGCGCTTAAAGATGGCGCGGGCCGTGTAAAGCCATCCCGGAAGCAGCAATACCCCGCAGCACATCCAGATCAAGAGACTCTGCTGCATTCGCATGCGAGTGTGCAGGATGGTCCATTGAGAGATCCGCTCGAGGGGCACCGAAATTGTGAAGCAAACGACGGGAAGAATCGGCATGAAATAGCGCGCGTCCGGAGGCACCACGACGGCGAAAACAGCGCATGTCATCAGGACAGCGCGCGAGGTTGATCGCTTAATCCACGCGTACACCAATAGCGGGACGAGAATCAGCATGAACGGCGAGAATGGAGCTTGTCTGCCCACTTCTGCGGGTTCAAACACAGCCTTCCATGGGAGGTTGATGGTCCTTACGAGCCGCCCCGCGATGGTCGAATATGGCGGCGGAGCAGGGTCCCACGGAGTCGATCCGAATACGCCAGGCAGGAAAGGGAACACCGGGTTCCCGGTGAGATAAATGATCCGCGCATAAACAGGTAGCAGAGTCGCGGCTACCACGACGGAAAAAACTGCGATGGTTCGCGTCCTCGTCGCGCGAAGCCCGTCGGACGGCGAAAGTATAATTAGAAGGAGGGCCGCCGGAACAAAGAACAGGCCGAGATATTTCGTCCCGGCTGCGGTTGCCGAGAGGAATGCCGCCAATACAACCCACTTGGTCGATCGATCTCTCCAGTAGCGCGAGACCGAATACAATGCCGCAGTCACGAACAGCGTGAGCGTGGGCTCGACGTATGCAGTCGATGAAAGTTGGGTGACGATGGGGTTCCCGAGATACAGCGCGCCCGCTAATGCGCCAGTGCGCCAGAAATAATCTTTTCTTCCCCAAATGACGACCATCAGTGTCGTCAGCATAACAGCCAGCAATGACACAAGATGAGTTGCGACATTGTCGAAGACCAGCAACATTCCGGCGAAGAGGAGTTCCGTCAGTGGTGGAAAAACCGGAACGCGGAGCTCCGCCACGAAAGGCAAGGCGCCCGTCCTCGCGAAGGCACGGGCAAGCGGGAGGTGATAGAGCGTCTCGTCGAAGGCAGCCGGAGGGTAGCTTGCGAGAACCAGCAGCGGTACTAAAAAGACGACTACGAAGCCGAGAATAATAAACCCACGCCGCCGTGCGCCCGTCGATGCGGTCTCCGAAGCTTTGGTGCGAAGCGACACGTCTATCGCCGGATGGCTCGCGAGAGCCGCCGAACGCACCAGAAGGATCCCCCCTATCGCCATCGTGACACCGAAGAACGTCAACACGACGCCTCGGTTCAGGACGCCCGCTAGCCCGAAAAGATTGAGAATTTGCGCGGTCGCCGCGAATCCAACAATCGAGGCGATCGCGCCGCGCTCCAGCCTGCCATGGAAAGAGCCAGCGATCGTCAGAATGCTGCCCAACCCGTAACAAGCGACTGCTATCAGAACGAGGATGGCGCCGTAGCCGACCACAAGCGCAACAGAAGCCAATAGATTAGGCGCTCCGCAACGATCCCGCGCACGCTTGTCCCGCCGCTACTTTCGGGGTCGCCGAGAAGGTACGCGTATCAGAGCAGCGGACCATGGATGGCATGCTTAGCCGCTTCATGCGCAATTGGTATATTCTGCCCACGTGAAAAGAAAGGGAGAGCCGGCGCCATTGTCGGCGATCCGAGACTTGTCGTTCCATGGAGAGATCCGATTAGAATCCTGCTGACCGGCGCCACCGGCCAAATCGGTCGGGAGTTGCGAAGCACGCTGCGTCCGCTTGGCGAGGTGATAGCTACCGATCGCGCGGCGCTGGACCTAACCGATGCGGACGCTATCCGGCGAGTCATTCGTCGTCACTATCCCGAAATCATTGTGAATGCGGCGGCATATACGCAGGTCGACAACGCCGAAATCGAGCAGGACCTGGCAATGAAGGTTAACGGCATTGCTCCCGGAATTATCGCAGAGGAAGCGCAGCGATCGCATTGCGCGATGGTCCATTACTCCACCGATTATGTTTTTTCAGGTTCCCTCGGGCGCCCGTATTTGGAAGATGACGCGCCGGATCCGATCAACGTTTACGGAGCTACGAAGCTGGCAGGCGAAGAAGCGATTCGCGCGGTCGGGGTGCCTAATCTCATCATTCGAACCAGTTGGGTCTTCGATTCAAGAGGCAAGAACTTTCTTAATACCATCCTCAAGCTGGCGCGCGAACGTGATGAGCTTAGAGTTGTCTACGATCAGATCGGTATCCCTACCTGGAGCAGAGCCGTCGCTGAAGCGACCGCGCAGATTCTCACTCAAGTCGCGAGGCGCAACGAAGCAATCGTCGAAGGCATCGGGAACGCCAGCGGCACCTATCACTTGTGCGCCGAAGATCCGACGAGCTGGTTCGGCTTCGCCAAGGAGATCGTTAAGCGGTACGGGCGGGGCGCCGAAAGCGATAGCTCCAGAGTGCTTCGCACGAGGAGCGTAACGCCGATTTCCAGCGCCGAATATCCCACCAGGGCCAAGCGCCCTCGCTACTCGGTATTGTCGCCGCGCAAAATTGCGAAGGCGTTCGGCACCGTCATCCCATCATGGCGCAATCAGCTTGAACAGGTACTCGAAGAGCTGCGGACCACGCCGAGGTCTGATTAGGTAGCGCTGGATTTTCCCAAGTTTTCGTAACTATCGAGGACGGTGCTCAGGGGCCCACACATTTTGACTTCGCCATGTTCGAGCCACAGCGCGCGATCACACAACTCTCTAAGCACGGTCGTCTGGTGGGAAACGCAGACCAGGGTTTTGCCGGCGCTCTTTAGGCGCATGATCTCGTCGATACACTTGCGTTGGAATTGCTGATCTCCAACCGACAAAACTTCATCGATGAACAGAACATCCGGCTTGACGCGCACCGCGACCGAGAAAGCCAACCGCATGATCATCCCACTGGAATAAGTGCGCAGGGGCTCATCGATGAAATCCCTGACGCCTGAGAATTCAACGATCGAATCGAACAGCTCGTAGGTCCTGCTGCGCGTTAGGCCCAGCAACGATGCATTCAGAACCAGATTTTCGGCACCGGTCAGATCGGGATGAAAGCCGGCCCCCAGCTCCATCAACGCCGCCATCGTTCCGCGCACTTTGACCCGTCCTGTATCCGGCGCTGAGATCCCGGTGGCCAGGCGGAGCAAGGTGCTCTTCCCCGCGCCGTTGACGCCGACCACCGCGAGGCTCTCTCCGAAGGGTAACTGGAATGTCACATCCCTAAGCGCAGGGAATCGGTCCGCCGGGGCGCGCGTGATCCATGAGGCCACTCGATGCCGCAGCAGTGAGCGGCTCGCATTGCGCACGTAGCTTTTGCTGACACCCTCGAAACTGATCACAAAATCGGCGGGTTTCAGGACGTCGCGCCGGTTCGAGCGCTGGTGGTTGTCCACCTGGACTGGGACTTCGGCTGCGGTACAGTGGATAGCCATGGTTAGAGGTAATCCGCGAAGTCGCGCTCCAGCCACCTGAAAACCACGAACCCCGTCGCGAGGAATACCAACGAGACGGCACTTAACTGCATGAGCAAACTCGCCGACGGTGCGGCGGCATCGATTAGAACCCGGCGTCCAGCCACCGCGACAGCCGCAATCGGATTCAGCATATAGAACTCCCGATAGCGCTCAGGAATCCTCTCAAGCGAGTAAAAAACCGGCACCAGCCAAAACATTACGAGCCCGGACGCCTCCACCAGGTAGCGAATATCGCGATAATAGATGTCGAGCGCCGCCGTCATCAGAGAGAATCCACACAAGAAGACAACTTCCATCCCCCAAATGGCGGGCAGCAAGAGCCAATAGCGATTTACCTTGTGCCCAAATATCAAGAGCAGGAATATCAACAAGGCGATCTGGATGAGGAAGTGAAGCGAGCTCGACAACACCGATGCGATTGGGAAGACCGCGCGGGGGCATCGGATTCGCTTGATCAGCGTCTGGTTATCCAGCAATGAGGTCGAGCCGGCATTGGAGGCCAAACTGTAGAAGTTAAATGGGACCAGCGCGCAAAGCACGAATAACGCGAAATGATGGATGTTGGGATTTTGGAAGATACGGGTGAAAACAAACGTCAAAAGGCCCATCATCAGAAGCGGATTGGCTACCGACCAGGTGACTCCCAACGACATATTTCGGTAACGAATCCGAAAGTCCTTGAGCACCAGATTCTGAATCAGGAAGATAAGATTGCTATTCAGCATGCCGTTCACGTCAGTCGTGCGATGGAAAATTCTACTTACAACGGTTCCATGTCTCTACCCGCAGCGGTCAGCGTCGGTCGCTATCGCACTGGCGCCGGTAGCGTTGAATGAACGCTGAGGTATCCGCCCGTCCGTTGAGAATCGGCATTGTTACCGATTCCTTGCTGGAGCGGATTGTCGACGGAGAAGTGCGTATCGCCAACGGCGGCGTCGGCGTCTACATCTATCAGCTCGTCCGGCAATTGCTCACTTTGGACTCGGTGAACGAGTATTTCCTGATTCGGTTCGATCGTGGCTTCCTCGACATTTATCAGCATCCCCGCGCCCACAACGTCTTCATGCCGGCCAGGAAAATAGATCGCGCCCTGGCACTGGTGGGCGGTCCCTATGTGCGGCCAGTCGCCGAGTTCGATCTGGATTTGATTCATTTCCCGAACCTGTTTGGGGGCTCGACGCTGCCTGCTTCGGTACGACAGGTCGCGACGCTGCATGATCTAACCCCGTTGCTATTCCCCTCGATGCATCCGTTACATCGGGTCTGGGCCAATCGCATTTTGACGCGCCGGACCCTGAAGCGCACCAATCGCATCATTGTGCCGTCGCGCGCGACCGGACGCGATCTGGTTGAGGCGGGCCTCGCGTCCAACGACCGAATCGTGTGCATCCCGCACGGCATCGACCCGATATTCCGGCCGACGGAAGGGACTTTGGAGTTCGCCGAACGCTATCACCTCAGTAGGCCATTCATTCTGACGGTGGGGGTTTTGGAACCTCGTAAAAATCATCTGATGCTTTTGGAGGTGCTTCGCGCGCTGCATCAGCGGGGCCATAGCATGGAGCTGATTATAGTCGGTCGCCCAGGTTGGCGATGGAAGAACCCGCTCACGACGGCGAAGTATCGGGATTTGCGACCGTGGGTGAAGATTCTAACCGATGTGCCGGACCTCCACCTGGTGGAGTTTTATAACCGCGCCGAGATCTTCATTTATCCCTCGCTATATGAGGGATTCGGCCTCCCGATCCTGGAAGCCATGGCATGCGGAACGCCGGTTATCGCGTCGAAAGTCTCGTCGATGCCGGAAGTCGGTGGTCCGGCGGTGTTGCTTGCGGATCCTTCTGATCCGGGAGATTTTGTGTCGCAAGCGTTGCGGTTGCTCGAAGATAGAGATTTGCGACGCAAGGTTGTCGATGCGGGCTTGCAGCATGCTCGCCAATTCACGTGGGCGGCAACGGCTTGTGCGACTTTGGCAGTGTATCGAAGCGTTTGCGGTGTTGCATCGGAAGATGAGCTGCGTGGACCAGCGAGATCGGCCACGAACGACCACGGTTAGTGCCCTATGGTACTACTGATTGTCTGGTAGGCCGCCTCGATTTGAACCATCGAAGCCTCGATACCGATTTTGTCGGCTTGTTCGCGAAACCAGCCATAGGTGCTTGCCACGAGTTCCGGGCCTGCGCGATGGATCTTGAGGATTTGCTCGGCGAGCATTGACGGTTCCGCGCTCGACGAAACAAACCCATTCACGTTTTCAACGATTAGACTGGTTGCTGCGTTATCCGGGCCTTGGACCGCTATCGCAGGAGTGCCTCGAGCGATCGCTTCGATTACTACTGACCCATAACCCTCCCGCTGCGAGGGAAGTATCAGACACATCGCCCGGCAGATCGCTTCGTCGACTTCAGGCCACGGCACGAATCCACGACAGCAAACAACGTCGCCGAGTCTTAGCCGGTTAACCTCCGCAATCACCCTCGCGCGATCGGGACCGTCGCCGAAAATCACCGCCCGAAGTCCGGGAATCTGCCGCCGCGCCACCTCGATGGCGGCCGGAATCGCGGTCACATGCTTTTCTGGAATGTGTCGTCCCGCAAAGACCACCAGCGGCTCTCTTTGAAGCTGAAGGGGGGTCGTCGGCGCCGGTGCGATGGCCGATACCCCCTTGAGAGTGATCAGCCTTCCACGGTAGCCACTCTTGCGCAGCGAGTTCGCGCTGAGCTCGGAAAGCGTGAATGCGCTGGTCGTTAGTCGGATGCAGAGGCGTTGCACGGCCGCGCCCATTCGTCCGCCGATTGTTCCTAGATAGCTCTGCCAATATTCGTCCGACCACACTTCGATCCAGTCAGTAACGACGGGAGGGCCGCCGAGCGCGCGAACCATCGCGCATGAAAGCATCGGGAAGTAGGGAAAGCTGCAAGTTTGTACGATGTCGTAGCGATGACGGTTGCGGAGCAGATGAGCCATTACACCGATCCCAAAAATAAGCGGGGGTAGGATACGGCGCCGGCCCGAGGCGGTGTACAAGTTTCGCCCGCAATTCAGCGCGACCATTTTCACGCCGCGCGGCATGTCGTGCGGTTGATCCGCGTCCCATTGTATCCGCGTCAGATACGTAACCTCGTGGTGGAGCGCCAAGCGAACGGCGACGTCGCGATAGAATCGCTCCAAGCCGCCGATGGTGTGCGGATAGAGGCAGTCGTAAACCAACAGGATGCGCAATGGAATCAGTCGGAATCGCGATCGTCGTCAATTTTGTCGAGCGCTTCGGCTGCGATCGGCGGAGCGTCACTGTTGTCGGACGGAAACATGCCGAGCAGGCTAAGAAAGAACGATGCGAAATTGATCTGCGCGCCGATGATCATCATCGTCGAGGCTCGGGTCGCCGGCCGGATCGCGTTTAGCTCTCCCATTCCGTTCCGGAGCCATTCGATCAGGATTCTCGCATCGATAACAAATCCGGCGAGTAGCAGTGCGGTTCCCAAAACGAGGCCGCGCTCGAGGCTGAAATGGCGGCGGAAGGCCTCAAGGACACGATCCGGTGCATACAGCCGCGCGGCATGACAGTAAGCTTTGGCGAACAGGCCCGTCAGCACCGCCTGGAATCCGAGGATCGACAACAGGCTGCCAAGGATCATGTAATGATAGTCGAATCGCACGTCGGAGAATGCGGCGGGACCACGACCGAGCACCACTAGGGGAATCAAGCCAAGCAGCATGCAAGCTGCTCCTGGAATCACAAACAGATAGTTGGGAGAGAGCAGCAGCATGTAGCGTAGATGGCGCCATCCGTCGCGAAATGATCTTAAATGCGGCCCATGAGCGACTCGGCCATCGGGACGCAGTACGATGGGGAGATCGGAGATGCGCATTCCTGCGAGGACGCCCTTGATCACCATCTCGGAAGCGAACTCCATTCCGCTCGAGCTCAGCCGCATCCGCTCAAATGCGTCTTTGGTGAAGCCGCGCATCCCGCAGTGCGGGTCGGACACACGACCGCGAAAAAATAGCTTCAGGATCCCCGAGAGTACCCGATTGCCGATGTGATGCAGCCGCGACATCGCGCCGGGCTCAATGCGGCCGCGCAGCCGCGAGCCCATCACAAGATCGTCGCCCGCGCGCAGTCTATCTACGAAGCGCCGCAAGTCGGATAGGTCATACGACTCGTCGGCGTCAGCCATAATGATGAAGCGTCCGCGGGCTTCCTCGATTCCACGGCGCAGTGCGTTTCCGTAGCCGCGACGAGGTTCACTAACGACGCGTGCACCGGCGCGCCGCGCGACTTCAGCCGAGCCATCATCGGAGCCATTGTCGACGACCACCACTTCGCTGGAGATGCGCAGAGTTTTCAGAGTTTCTAACGCCTTGACGACGCACGCACCGACGGTGCCCGCCTCGTTAAGGCAGGGTAGGACCACCGACAATTCACACTCCAGTGCATCAGGAACAGAAATGAACGATAACCGACTGGCAGCGGTGGAACTCATAAAACTTGAGCTACCTTTTGCCCGCCAAAGCCCGGAGAAAACTCACCAAGACGGCCCCCAAACGTCATCATTATGCCCCCCGATAGTATGGAAGAAACTAATAGAATCCCCGCCATGCGTCCAGTACAGGTCTAAAAAAGAGCTGTGGGTAGCGCAATGCGCCAGGAATAGCTATCGCAAACCCATAAAGCCCAAAAACCACGTACACCGCGCGCTGGTAACGGCCCGCCCGACGTATCGCTTCGACACTCCCGAGTGCCAGCCATGGCAAGAATGCTACCCAGTATCGAGGGCCGTAGCACCATCCCGGTCCAAACCCCAGCGAACTCACCACCAACAAATAGAAGAACAGCGGAAGGGCCATCGTGCGCGCCAAACGCCCGTCATCAGAGGGCGACAGAAATGCGCGAGCGCACGCGAGGAATCCGAAAATCGCCCATGGCGCATACACGAACAGACCTTCGACGGAGTCAAACAGGGTTTTGACCAGACGTCTTAGCTGAAACGACGCGTCTACGCTCAGTACCAGAAACCTCTTATGCAGCCAGAGGTTGTGCGCGAGAATAACGGATGCGAGGAGGCCCAGCCCAATGGCGATCTTGACTACGTTCTTCCAACGCTTCGCGCGGACTTCCTCGACGAGGAAGCCAACCTCGACGAGGGCGAACGGAGGTTTCATGACCGCGCCAGCGGCTGCCGTCAACGCGGCCACGACCGGGAGATCCGACATAAACGCCCACAAGCCGAGGATTAGTGCCATACCAATCGTTGATTCCGCGAAGTACGAGCGCGAATACGCCAGCCATGGGCTCGCTGCAAAAAGAATCGAAGGCGCGAGCATCGACCAGGCACGACTCATTCCGACTTGGCGTCCAACAAAGTAGGTTGCCACGATGCCGATCCACGCGACCAGCATCAGGATGAATCCGACGTACGGCTCGACCTCAAGGGCACTAGGTTGCAGCGGCGCGACCGCCAATGCCACCAGGATGGGAAATCCTGCCGGATGCACCGGAATTTCGTAGACATCGCGAGAGGGCGCGAATTCCAATTCGGGATTTCTATCCGATTTGCTAGCCTCCATAAAACTCATCGCTCGCCGCCCCGTGCGTCGGCTGACCACGATGGTATGGCGATCGAGTTCGATTCCGCTAAACACCACCCCGGCCTCCGGCCCGCCTTGATCGACATCCTCATAGACCGTTTGTAGTTGGAGGTCGTGCTTGAGCAGCAGACTGTTGATCATCACCAGGTAGTGAGGTTCGTCGCCACCCACTGTGTGCGGCTCGACCACGTAAAAGGCGTGCCCGGGAACGTACTCGATGCGCGTCACCAGCCAGGTGCCCAATAGCGTAAGGGTCAGCAACGCCGCAATGCCAGCACTCTTCCTTACCTCGCGGTTTTGCAAGAAGCCCCTTTGGACAGCCTCGCTGGATGCCTCGCTACTGTACCGCCAATCCAGAAAGGTGAGAGCCGCCAGGATAAAGATGACTGCCGCAACCACCCGAAAGTTCAAGACATCGCCAATCAAGGATTCATCGAGGGAGGGCTTGGCGACTTCCACGTCAAGCAGGGCCATCTTTTCCGATATCGGTACTTGGACGTCGTTGATGTTGGCCTGCGAAGGGACGCCGCCATCCTGGGCGCCGAGGTCAGTCTGGAAGAACTGCGCTATAAGACCTGCCGGGTTCCGGTCAAAGTCGAGTTGACGCGAACCGGTCGGTGGAGCACCGAAAATCCTGCTCAGCATGAGATTGCGGAAGAATGCTCGACCACCTGGCGTCGTGCGTCCTGAGCGGGCGTTCGCGACCACTCCGCATCCGATTTCTACCACCTCGTTAGGGTCGATGACCTTGAAATAGACTTCTACCGGCGCCCAATTTCTGCTGGCCTGAAGGACGAGTGCCGTTCCACGCGCGCCCGAAATCTTGATCGCCGCTTGGGTGTCCGAATTCTCGGTCTTAAACTCTGCCCGCAACCGGTACCAACCGGCCTGCGCAAGGTAAGCACTCTGAACCCAGTAGTCGTCGCGAGCATGGTTGCTGGTCCCCGCGATTTCCAGCGCTGGTGGCTCACCGGTTTGGTGCGACCATTCAAAAGAGAAGGGCGGCGCGCCGGTTGTCATCGTCCAATGGTGCGGCATATCGGCTGTGCCCGAACTAAGATCACCATTGAGCAGCAGATTCTGCTCCGCCGCGAAGCTCGGGTGTGCAATCAACACGCTGAGGCTCAGAAAAAGAAGTACAACATGAATTGCGCTGGTAATGCCGGGTCCCACTATTCGGATCACGGCGTTCACGCGCGGGCTATCACTCGAAGTTGACCTCATCGGGACAATCAGGAACATCGCTCGCAACATAGAAGACGGAAGGCTGCATGCGGATCACGGCCGAGGCGTAAGACAATAAAGATACTGCGTACAACGATGACCGAATCTCGATTTACCATTAATTCAGACGAGAGGTTCGTCTTGTGTTCGCCTCTAATGTTGCATCCTGATGATATCTTTACAAAGACGTTGAGGTCTTTCGAAAATCGAGTCGGTGTTTTATGGCAGGAGAGATAATTGGCGTGGACGTCATCTAGCTTCTATTTCAGGGGAAGTGATACGACCTAATCCCGTTGTACGCCAGCAATGGCTTGGCCCATTGGCATCGTCCGGCGACGCCGGTTGCAAAAGAAACGCTGAGGGCGATCTAGGGCGCGATCGTCCAATCCTCCCGAGCCAGTGTGAGATTGCGATTGTAGTATGGGTCACCTTGCTTCAAGTAGGTGCCCCATCGCTTGAAGAATGCTTCGTGGTCGCCAGGCGCAAGGCTTCGGCGCCGGGTAGCGCGTTCATAGTGATAAAGAAGCGCGAGCGGAGTATAGACGATAAGATATCCGAGCTGTCTCAGGCGAAGGCAGAGATCGATGTCATTAAGCTCCACCCGGAGCTCTTCGTCAAAGCCCTCGATCTCATCGAAGACCGAATGCCGCATCATCAAGCAGGCCGAGGTCACCGCGCTGCAGTCGCGGATGACGTCGCTGAGGCCAAAGTAGTGCTGCGTGTCACCGCCCTTGAACCTGAAGGCATGACCGACCATTCCTCCGATGCCCAGCACGGCGCCGGCGTGTTGAATGCGCCCATCGGCGAAGAGCAACTTTGCACCCACCGCGCCAACCTCAGGCCGCTGAGCCTGCTCGATCAGCGCGCGCATCCAGTCGGGGTGAATGACCTTCGTGTCGTTGTTCAGAAAGAGAAGAAATTCTCCCTTCGCCTTGCCTGCCCCGAGGTTGTTGATGGCAGAATAATTGAACGGTCCCGGGCACCGATGAACCTGCGCCTTTTCAGCAATCTCCTTGAAGTAATGCAGCGTTTCGGTCTCGACGCTGTCGTTATCCATCACGATGATTTCGTAGTTCTTGTAGTCAGTGCTTCGTTCGATGCTATCAAGACACTGGCGCAACAGTTGGTACTTGTCCCGGGTCGGAATCACTATCGAGACTAGTGGCTCATCGCGAATATCGTATCGCACCGCATACAGACCAGGATCTATCGTTTGGACTCTTCCGGGCTCTCCACGCCTGCGCAGTGCTTCATCAATCGCTCGTGTGTTTTGCCGATTACGCTCAGCAATCCGGTCGTTCTGATCAGTCGACGGAAGAAGTCCACTGCGTCGATGAAACAGAACCTCGGGGAGGTGAACAATCTTCTCCGTCCGTTCGACCGCGCGGAGTGCGAGGTCATAGTTTTGGCTCAGCGACCAGCCTCGACAAAGGCCGCCGAGCTTGTCGGCCAGAGTGGTTCTGATGACGAAGCATTCGCCGAGATAGTTCAGGGAAAGGAGCAGATCGGGGCTCCAATCGGGTTTGAAAAACGGCGCACTCCTGCGTCCCGCGGAATCGAGCCTGTCTTCATCCCAATAGAAAAGATCCAGGAGCGGGTCTCGATTCAGCCGCTTCACCACCGCGAAAAAAGCCTCGACGCCAAGCAGACCGCATTGATCGAGGAAGCCGACGAATTCGCCTTGCACCACATCCCGGAAATCGATCGCCGCGGGCGCGGTACCGTTACTCCGCACCGCGTGCCTTACCACGATGCGCGAGTCGTCGGCGATATAGCGTGCCAGCGTCGATTCGACCGCTGGTCCGACTGACCCGTCGCCTGCGATGCAAAGTTGCCAGTTGTCGTACAGTTGCGCGCGGACCGAATCGATCGCCGCCGCCAGCCAGTTTTCTATGGTGGTGTTGGAAACCAGAAGCACTATGCTGATCAAAGGGCGATACGGAAAGGTGGCGGCCTCCGTCTGAAGGTTTGCGATGTGCTCGGGGAGTAGCTCATGCGCCTTCAACCATAACTCATAGCGCCTGGTATCGGATTGCTCGCCGGTTCCTACGATGTGGTCGAGCATCCAGACCGCGAGCTTCTCGTAGAGCCGGACGACAGAATTGTCGCGATGGCGCGCGATCCACCGCCGATAGCCGTCGATTATCTTCCAGGAGTAGCTGTGTTGAATCTGCTGCAAGTCGCGATGCATCGCATCGCGCTCGCTCTCAAGGCGCTGTAGCTCGCGGTTGAGAAACTCGTTGGATGCCTTGAGGATCGAAGTGCTGCCCGTCGACGATAGATCTTGTTTCATCGCAAATAGCGAGGCAGTCGCTCGGGATTGATGTTCGCTAACAAGGGGTAATTCACATCCCGCGGCGCGAGTTGAGGATCGCTGCATCCCCATCCAATCGCCAACGAGGGGTCACTCCACAACACTCCACATTCATCCTCAGGATGATAGAAGTCGTCGCACTTGTAGATGAACTCGGCAGTCTCCGATCGCGCGACGAAACCATGCGCGAAGCCTCGCGGAATGAAGAGTTGCCGCCGGTCGTTGGCGGACAGCACTACCCCAACCCAGCGCCCGAAAGTCTTCGAACCAACGCGTATATCGACCGCGACATCAAAAACCTCACCCGCGACCACCCGGCATAGCTTTGCCTGCGGATGCGCGAGCTGGTAGTGCAAGCCTCGCAAAACGCCTTTGCGTGTGAGCGATTGGTTTTCCTGCACGAAGGCAGCGTCGATTCCCAAAGCGGCGAACTTCGCGCAATGGTAGGTCTCGAAAAAGCATCCGCGAGGATCCTCGAAGACCTCCGGCTCGATCACGCAGACGCCGGGCAACTCGGTATCGACTCGTTTCAAAGCTCGATGTTCTGCCTCACAGAAGCTGACCCAGGTTCACAGTATGCTTTAGCGACGCTCACCGTAGTTGATGGAGTACCATGCTCGATATGCTCCCCCATCAGCCACCGCGCTTACCCACTCGGTGTTGGTAAGGTACCATCGCACCGTTTTCTCCAGTCCCGATTCGAAACTTTCCTCGGCTCGCCAGCCGGTTTCATCCTCCAACTTCGATGACTCCAGCGCGTAGCGCCGATCATGCCCGGGACGATCGGTGACATGCGCGATGAGCTCCGCGTAGCTTCCCGACTTGCGCGGACGTTCCCGGTCCAGTATCGCGCAGATTGCCCTTACCGCCTGCAGATTGGTGCGCTCCACCCGCGCGCTGATGTTATAAACCTCGCCTGCGCGTCCCCGCGCGATGACGCTGCGAAGGGCCGCGCAATGGTCGCCGACGTAAAGCCAGTCGCGAATTTGCAGGCCGTCGCCATAGACAGGTAACGGCTCCTCGCGCAGCGCCTTGTGGATCATCAGCGGAATCAGCTTCTCCGGATGCTGATAAGGGCCGTAGTTGTTGCAGCATCGCGTAATTTGGGCGGGTAGTCCGTAGGTCTGATGAAACGCGCGCACGAACTGATCGGCCGCCGCCTTGCTCGCGGCATACGGACTGTTGGGCGCCGAAGCTTTGTTTTCGTCGCAGGGTGGTTCCTCCAGCGGAAGCGAACCATAGACCTCGTCGGTCGAAACCTGCACGAACCTGAAACGGTCCTTCATCGCGTCGGGCAGACTCGCCCAATGCCGGCGAACCTCATCGAGAAGGTTGAACGTCCCCATCACGTTGGCCTGAACGAATTCCTCGGGGAACACGATCGAGCGATCGACATGGGTTTCGGCGGCGAAGTTGATGACCGCGGCGGGCTGATGCTGGCGCAACAACTCTTTAATCAATCCGCGGTCGGCGATGTCACCTTTGACGAAACGATGCCGCCCATTTTCCGCGGTTTGCAGCATGCTGTCGGAGGCCGCGGCATAGGTGCCCTTGTCGACGGTGATTATGGCAGCGTGCGGCTCCTCGACGAGCCAGCTCCGGACGAAGTTGGAACCGATGAATCCGGCTCCGCCGGTAACGATGATGTTGAACGGCATTGGGTTAGAGAGATTCGCCTATTCTTCGCCGCCTGCAGCGATGCGCTCGGTCCCCCTTCGACGGCCCTGCGCCCTGTATCTGGTCAGCACAGATACGCGAGTTCAGCCTTTGATACAACAAGTTTCACGTGAGGCACGGCGAGTTCGGGCGCGCAGGAAATACCGATCACCCGGTAATCATTCGACCAATCACTTTGGTTGAGCCCGCGACTGGACTTTGCAAGCGACGATATCAGATCCCAAATGCCAGCAGATTGGTCCGGGCGCCATGCCGAAATGCCCCAATTCCCCAAACGCCTCACCCAGCCTGTCCTCCGTCGTCAGCAATCGAATCGGACGAGATTTATCCGAGGCGAGAGCGGAACCGATCAATTTGTCGACTTGAGAAGTGAACCCCATACGGAAAAAACGACTGTCCGAATGCAAAGAAACCAAGGCGAATGTTAGCGGTTGCCCGTAAAGGACATAGTCAGCTGGCAAGGCCAGCTCTCCGGAAACCCTGATTTCCAGTATGTTCGAGGGGGGCCGCTCGCCTTTGAAGTGTCCGTAGTCTGACACCTCCATGGTTGCCAGGCTGACCAGCAAGCAAACTGTCATCAGCATGGCGATGCGATACTGACTTTTCAAAAGATAGGCAGCCAGAATCCACACCGCGATTCCAAAAAGCAATTCGAGGGGGATCAGGTATCGTTGATACGCGAACATCAGCGCCCAAAAAGCGAAACTCGCTGAAACAAACCAAAGAAACGTTCTCGTAACCGGGGTCATAGGATCGCGAAAGAGCACTCTTCCCGGCCCGACGCGTTTCAAAACTCCTATCGTCACAGCGGTCAACATCAAGACTGCCACCATCAGCATTCGAGCGTCGGCAAACTCAAGCTCCGCGGTCTTGTGAGTCCCGACTGTCGCCGCGAAAAGGAAATTCACGAACTCACCGACCGAGTGAAATTTGAACCGCATATCGCGAAAATTGACCGGTGCATAGTAAGGCGATCGGAATATCCCATTGTAGAATGGAAACAACGGACTGCCCCAATGCCGATAGAGAAATACATTCCACCATGACGTCGGTGCGAACCCCCCGACAAGTCCCAGCATATGGATGAAAAGATGGCGTGCAGCTGTCCGTTTCTGAATTTGGAATAAAACTATCGCGAGAGCTAGGACGAGGCCGATTGCGAATACGCAGTTGGTAAGCTTGAGGCCACAAGCGAATCCGAGAGCACATCCAGCCAGCACAAAGCGGCTATCGGCCGGCTGTGCTCTCGAGACTTTGCCTACCCCCTTCAGACTGAAAAGAAGACCAAGTAACACCAGGGGTGAAGTAGTGGAGGAGAAGAACGTAGTCCCCAACTCGGTCCACCACAGACGGTGCCGCCAAGCATAAGCATAATGCGACCAAAGCCCCGACGCTTGGGGTCCGGTTCTCTAATTCACCATCAATCTGCTCAATGATAAAAACCAGGATTGGCAGCGAAGACAGTTGCAGGGCCGCGATTACAAATGCGTACGTAGGGAACCGAAGCGAAGATATCAAAAGATAGAAGACTGCACAGGGAAGCGGATTGAAAAACGACTGTATGCCCGCTGGCGCAATATCTTTGTCGAATCGCCAGTGGATCAAGGAGTAGCCAACAAAATAGTGGTAGTTGCGCAAATCGTAGTTGAGATCCACGCCCCTTCGATAAACGAAAGCGAGGGCGAAGACACTTACCGCGCAGATCAACAGCCAAGGAAGCTTCCTGGTCATCGTCACTCTCAGGTCTCATTGCGCATGGTAGCATCATTTTTTATAGCGGCTGGTTAGGTATTCTTGCGTAGGATGTAGAGATCCTGGAGACCCCACCAATATGCGAGGCGCGATTCGACCAGCTCCACCGATGGAATAGTCAGCGCGGTTTTGCGTATGAAGTCCTCGGTGACGATTGTAGAGCCATACTGCTCGGTCGATAGGTCCGATTGCTCGCTTTGAGCAGTGAACCAGAATCCGGTGGGCCCGATCTCGGGATTGCCGTGCATCACTCGGCACGCCATTCCATGAGTTGTGAAAACGATTAACCCACCCGGCCTCAGGCCTTGCGTCAGGCGCACTAGCCATCGCGTCCAGGTCGTGATCGGCATGTGCGAGAAGAACGACAAAACGAATACAAAATCGAACTGATGCGGGAAGGACAGCGACTCCGGGACCGGCGACGATTGAAGAGCCCCAACCCCGAGCCTGGTTTGCAGAAAATCGATCGCTGCTGGATGGATGTCGCAGCTTTCCAGCTCGATTTCTTTGTTCAGGACCAAATGACGAGTCACACATCCATAGCCGCTGGCGAATTCGAGTACTTCAGGTTTCCTCCCAAGCCCGCCGCAATAGCTGGCTAATAATTCCGCAACTTGCCCGGCGGAATAATCGCCGCTTTTAAAATAGTACTGGACTCTCGCCTCATCGGAATCGAACGATGGATGCCCCATCATGAAGCCGAACATGTGGTCGTCGCGATGGATTTCCCCCACGACCGAGAATTTTGCCGCTTCGCGCTCGATGATCGGCTGGAGCTGATTCCACTTCTGCACGTCATCCTGGTAGGCAAGCGGGTAAGCGCCATCGGCGTCGTATGCCGACAATCCCAGCGCGCGATGGACCATCCGAAAAGGGGCGGTCAGTCTCCATGAAAGCGATCCACGGATCGCAGAAACCGTCCGCGCAGCTTCCAATATTGATACAGTCATAGGCTCGGTTTCTTTTGGCTGCCCTTTTAGCTGGCGCAGCAGATTTCGCAGCGGCCGAAACATCCGCCATGACCATGAATTCCACAGCGCATGAATCTCGTTTCGCTGCGCTGCCAAGCTTTTGGTCGGCTCGACCGAAGCGGGAGCTTCCGAAGTCCGAGGCGAGGCATCGGCGAGGCTGTGACTACGGTCATCGCTTTTGAAGACGAACGGCTGGCCTGATACCGCGGCCGAGGTGGCCTCCAGGTAGGCGCGCTGATAGCGCAGGTCGGGCTCGAGGTGACATCCTTCAGCCCATTCGTTCCAGGCGTTGATGAAGATCAACTGCCTCTCATCCGGCAGCTGCGAAGTTTTCTTGACCGCGTCCGACAGCCACTGCCAATAAAGGTTGGGGTCGCTGTTCACGAAGATGTCGGCATTGGTTTTCCTTCGCGCGGTGTTATCCCACGCGGCCATGACACCGTGAAATCGAACGTAGTCCGGCGCGTCTCGATGCGTCATGAAATTGACCAGCTTGCGGTAGTCGTGCAAACGGCCGGAGAATTCCTCGGGTCGGTAGATGCGCACGCCGGCGCGATCGAAGGACAGATCTACCGGCAATCCGATCGGCGGAAACTCATAGGCGGCATCGAAGCCGATACTTTCGGGGTTGCATGCGCTGAAACCCTCGCCGCGCATCAGATACAGCTCTATCCCGGCTTTGGCAGCCTCCTCGCGCCAGATTTCGGCAGTGCGCCGAGGATCGGGGAAAAGCTCGGTGCGATAGACCAGCAGCAGCGGTTTGCCCGCGACCCGAATATAGCGGCGATCCTGAAAAACCGGGATCAGTGTGCGGATGAACTCACGGTCGCCGGACCCCGAATACTTCTGTTCGGCCAGCACATTGCTTTCGCCGCCGTCCCATCGGCGAGTCCAGTTTTCATTTGCCCAACAAACGCAGAAGGGAAAATCCGGCTTCCCGGACGCGACCACTTCTTCCAGCGGGCGCTGCAGGAGCTTTTTTCCGTCGAACCAATAATAGTAGTAGCAAAATCCTGAAATGCCGTGCGCCCTGGCTAACTCAGCCTGCGCTTCCCGGGTTTCAGGGACCCGCAGATCATAGAATCCCAGCTCCGACGGCAGTTGCGGTTGATGATGACCTTCGAACACGGGACCGACTCGGGTGACATTGCGCCATTCGGTAAAACCCTTGCCCCACCATAAGTCGTTCTCGGGAATGGGATGAAACTGGGGAAGATAGAACGCTATCGTTCGCATTTCGTGCTTCGATCAGCGCATCGCCGCCGGGACGAAATCCACTAGCCGATGACTCCCGTTGATGGGATAGCTGCGAACGAACCGATCAAAGTAATTCGGCCAATTATAGAGGGTAGGCGCTAGCAGGTTGGGCGCCTTACGGCGTGACACCGTTTCGAAATAGTTCGCGATCACCTTAGGACCCTCGACGCCGGCCAGCTCCTCGAAATTCGACAAGGTGTTGCCTTCGTGAATTCGGTAAGCCATCAAAGGTTCGCGAAGAAATGCCGGTTCGACCTCGACCAGGACTCTTAGGACATAGTCCCAGTCGTGCACCAGACGATAAGGATGGAACAAGCCTACTCTTTCGAACAAGCCTCTTCTTATCAGAAAATTTCCGGAGGTCACGATAAGATTGTACAGCAGCAGCGCAAAGCCGATTGCGGGAAATCGTGGCAGAGCCGCCAGCGCGCTCACGTATCCAAATCTCAGGCTGTTGGTGTCGGGCAGTTTACTTCCATCGGTCCCGACATGGTCGATTTCGGAAAACGCGAATTGCTTGTCTCCTTGGAGCATGAAGCCCAACAGGGTCGAGAGCCGACGCGGATAGTAGTAGTCGTCCGAATTAAGGATGCTGAGATAGTCACCGCGCGCGATCATCAGACCGCGATTGATGGCGGCATGCGCACCGGAATTTTGCTGAATATGGAGTTCGCTGCGCAGCCGCATGGCCCGTTTCAGCGCGTCCTCGACAACTCGAATGCTATCGTCACGGGAACCGTCGTCAATCACAATCAGTTCCAGGTTAGGATGATCTTGAGCGGCGATCGAATCGATCGCCTGTGCGATGAAGCTCGCGTGATTGTACGATGGAATGATCACCGAGATTAGCGGTCCCCCCGACGTGTCTGATACGGGCGCGCGCGCAGGGGAACCGTTAGAAATCACCTCAAACGGAGGTGGCGCAGGATTCTCCGCGATCCGATTGTGATCCGGTAGCTCAGACTTAGTCGGATGGCTCAGAGCCGCGCCGTCAGTTCGCCGCGCACGAAGCATCCGGTGCAGCAACCGCAGGGGCGCCGTCAATTCCCACGACACCGACTCACGCAGGTTGATGATGGTTCGCAGCGCATCGATTTCAAAAGCCGGCGCGGGCTCGATTTCCGGGTCGTGGCCGCGCAGTCGCCGGATGAGGTTGCGGCCGGGACGAAACAGCCTCCACGAACTGGAGTTCCACAGACGGTGGATCTCTCCGAGCAAGTCGCTTCGAAACCTTCGAGCCTCAGCTTCCATGTCGGTTAGGGCTTGCGCGCGCCTGTCAAGCTGGTCGGCTAGCAGGAGCAACGGCGCGACGGCGTGGAGTTCGGCCTCAATCGTGTCGGACACCGCTCGTAGCTCATCCTCCGCGGCGTGTGACTGCTCCAGAGCCGCCGCCTGAAGTGACTTGAACGCCTTGAGCGCGATTTTGGTGAGATGCGAATCAGAAGAAGAGATTTCGCTGGAATGCTCGTGATGCCTCAGCTCGGGATCGAGGAATTGTTTCTGGAAACTCTCGAGCGCCGCAGCATCGGAATCCGGTGATGGCAGCCCGAGCGCCGTGGCGATGCGACCTAGTTGCCGGTACGGCTCACGAAGTAGTTCGTCGTAGTCAACCAGTACCCGGCGCTTTCCCCCGGTACTAAGGAGCGCCGCGCGCATATGTTCGAGCCATAGGAGGTAGCTCAGCTCCGGGACCATCTCGTCGCGATGCTCTAAGGAGGCGGCGACGGCGCGCGGGTTGCGCACCGCTATCACATAGCTCTCTGGCAGTCCAAGCCGATGAAAGATCGGCTGCCAGAAGGGCAGCAGCAGACAAAGACGCGGATCCTTTACGCCCCACGTATGATGCTGTTCGAGGCGCGCTTGCAACAATTGCTCGGCCTCGGAGGCGAGCGCCTGCAACTGCGGCGAATGCCACTGCGAATCGGCGATGAGGGTCGGACTGCGCCAATCTTTTGAGAGCGCGGCCAAGGTTCTCTCATTGATGGCTACAACATCGACGTCCTCCCAGAATCCGCGCGGATTGTGCGCCGCCGCAGGCATCAGCCGCTCGCTGAGTTCGACCCCGAGTACTTGCAACCCGCGCGCGAGAACGCTGGTACCGCTGCGATGCATCCCGAGGACAACAACTACTCGCCGCGAGCTGTCAAGCATTCGCTTTTCTTATCTGTTGTCGAAAAGATTGTGTCATTCGGTCATCGTAACTTCACAGGTTACTGTACTTCACAGGTTACCGAGGAACTTCCGCCGCAGTCCAAGTACCAACGCGCGCAACGACCGTGGGGCCTCGCCCGGCACAGCCGTCGACCTCTCGCCCGAGGCAGTCAAGCTATCCGCCCAGTCGGGCTCATTGAGAATAGCGCCAGTCAAAAATCGTGTGCAATTGACCGGCGGAAGGCGGTCCGGCCGCTTAGCCAAAATGTGCCAGGTCTGGCGCGGATGATACCATGGAATTGGCCGCCCATAGAGTCCAGCGCCGGCTACTGCCGCCGCGAAAGCCTCGAGGCTATGTGCAACACTCCGCGGATAAACCCATCCCCGCATCGAGCGGTCCGCGGCCGGCGTGTAGGGAAGCGTCGGATGATCCGGATGAACCATGGTAACTGCCGCGAGGCCGTTATCCGCCAAGGCTGCGCGGAAACCCTTGAGCGCGGTTTGAATTATGTCGAGGCCGGCGTGGCTGAAGATGGATTGCGCGACGATGAAATCGAAGTCGCTTCCCGCGGCGGCAGCATTGAAGTCGGTGTTGTGCAGAAACGTCGGCGCCTTGAGCGCAATCACAGCTTCAGTTACCTGGCGCGCAATGGCGTCCTCGATGAGCCACTTGTTCGGCTCAATGCCGAAGTATCGGCCCTTGCGCAGAAAGGGAATCAGCAGCCGTCCCAGACGCAAGGAACCGCATCCGAAATCGAGTACCTTATGCCTTTCCCGTAGCCCTAACGCACACAGAAGATTGAACTGGCTGGCACCCATGAGATCGTACTGCGAAGGAGGTCCGACGTAAGCCCTGTAGTGTGGATCGCCGGGGGCAAGGGCGTTCACCTCCTCGTCGGAACGCTCGCGTACATCATCTGAGGGGCTCATTGGATTCAGAGCAAATTCGTAAAGTTTGATAATCGACGCTAGAGATCGATCAATGTACCGCGCGTCTCGTAGGTCAGGAAGCGATCGTCGATTGCGCCGGGCTCGAGCGAGAAAATCTCTTCATTGTGAACCGGGTCGGCTTCGTTCAGAGTCCGAATATCGGAAATCATTCCATAACCGAGAAACGAGTAGCAGCGCGTGATGTGTCCTTGCGCGTCCACTTCGACAACCGAGCAGTCGGCGGCGCTGCGTGCGCTACGATGCAGCTCCTGGGTGATTCCAACATAGAGCTGATCGCCCACGCGACAAACACCTCGTAGCCATCCTCTGGGATTCACCATCAGCCGTGCTCCCGAAGTGGAGAGAATTGCGCCTTCCCCAGAACTGCAGACAAAAGTTCCATGCTCCGTCGGCCACACGTTATGAGTCATGTTCCCCAACTCCCGTTTGCCTTCGTCGAGTAGCTTGCCCTTGCGGTCGAAGGTCGCTATCCAGCCTTGAGGCTTGCAGCCGGCGAGCGAGATGATCTCGTCATTGACGAACACTGAGTTGATGTGATGCAGGTCGCGCAAAGAGGTGTTACCGGGACCGAACGGCAGCCAAAATTTCCAGCCCCCGGTCGCAAAGTTGTGAATGAATACGCAATCATCGTAGGTGGAACAGACGAACAGCTCTCCGCGATGATAGAGAATCTGATGAACGTCGCGAATCGGCCGCGGTGCTTGGATCAACCCGGTCAAGCGCAGCTTCCGATCGAGGCAGATAATCGTGTTCGCCTGCGTCTCACGTTCGGCGCCATAGGAGGCTTGCCGGCAGGCCAGGTAAATCCGATCCTTATCGAACGTAGCGCCGCAATATGCGCCTCGTCCCGCATCGATTTGAAAAGCTCGACCCGAGTCGAGATCGAGCATCCAGGCCGCCAGCGTCGTGGTCACCAGCAACATTTTTGGGTTGGGGAGAGTGATGGAACGCCCATAACTCAAGCGAAACTCTTCCGAAGCCATGAGCGAAAGACGCAACGCGAGCACGTCCTGATGCCTGAGGTGCCATTGAATGGCATCCTCGTTTTCCGGGGTCCGGCCCAGAATCCAGCGAAACGCCTCGAGTACTTCAGTTCGAGTTACCGCCATCCTCTCCCTCTCGGAGATGAGTCGTCCATCTGACCTCCACGGTTCTTATCGTAACCAAGTTGTCCGGCGCTAGAGTGTAGATACCGGCTATGATACGAAAGCGGCTGTAAAAGGTTGCGAATGTTTGCGGGGCGTTCCCGGACTGAATCAATGCGTGATGAAGACATCGAGTACCTCCAGCACGACAATGAACGATTGATTGCGGAGCGCGATCGCATCGCCACCTATGCGTCGCAACTGGAAGCCAGTGCGCAGCATCTGCGCGCGATGGCGGAACGCCTGGAAGCCGATTTGGCCGCCATCAGGGGCTCGCATTCGTGGCTGATCACGCGGCCAATTCGCGTCATTACGAGGCTTTTGAAACGCACCGTAACCCCGCGCGAAGCGATCGAGCTCGCCAAATCCGAGCTTCGTGGGATCGCACATCGCTTTTGGCCAAGCGAGCGGATCGCAGATCGCTCATCAATACGAACTGATATCGACGAAGTATTGCTCGAGCTGAAAGCCGCGCTGGCGCGTCCCACTCAGCCGCGCGACGGTTGATGCTGCCGAACGATACGTCCGATCAGCAATGCTGCCGATACGAGTAGTTTGTGAAATGAGCGGGGCGCTATTGCCGCAAGCTCGCGGCATTCCTCGCTATACCATGTCGCTGACGGAAACGATGGCAGCGCGGCGCGGGCCGTGTGACTATCGAGCTGCGCTAATCGGAGAAGTGACCCCGCGCAACATAGCCGTCGACGCGGAGTTGCGGCCGCGGTTTGCGGAGAACGGCGTCTACCGATGCTTCAAGGTTCCCGAAACCTCCGACTTTCCAGGGGCAGTAAAAGCTGCTCTGTCCGATGCCCTGATAACCAGCGGGCTCCGGCGCTACTCGCCCGACGCTATTCACTTCACCAACTGGTTCGAAGTGGACCAGCCGCAGCCGATTATTCCGGCATTCGACCCGCCGGCCTGTCCCGAGGTCATTTGCGCCACGCTGTATGATCTTATTCCGCTGGTGATGGCAGATACGTATCTGGCGGATCCGGCGAAAGACCGTAGCTATCGGAGCTATCTCGAACGCCTGCGGGCCTGCGATCTGATTCTGGCGATTTCCGAGAGCACGCGTCGTGATGCGATCGGTTTGCTCCGCATCGACGATGAACGTGTTGTCACGATCGGTGCTGACGCCTCGGAGGTGTTTCGTCCGGTCGTCACTGATTTGGAGAGCCGTGTGGACGCGATGGCGTACGAACGCCGCCTCGGTATCACGAGGGACTTCGTCCTTTATTGCAGTGGGACTAACCCGCGCAAAAATAGCGACAGCCTGGTGCGGGCATATTGCGCGCTACCGGCCGCGATTCGAGAAACCCGTCAACTGGTGATTACCGGTCATCTGGCTCTATCCGATCGAGAAGGATTGCGGCGCCTAGGGTCCGCCGGCGGCCTGCGTGAAGACGAGATGGTGCTTACCGGATATGTGACCGACGAGGCCCTCGCGCGGCTTTACTCCCGGTGCGAAGTGTTCGTGTTCCCATCTTTGTACGAGGGTTTCGGGCTCCCGATCCTCGAAGCGATGCGCTGCGGCGCCCCTGTGATCGCAAGCAACAATTCATCCATGGCCGAATTGATCGCGAGAGCCGACGCGTTGTTCGATCCCTCGAAGCCCGGCGAGATTACCGCGTTGATGCGCCACGTAGTCTCAACCCCGGATTTTCGCAACGACCTGGTCGCCTATGGCCTCGTGCGCGCGAAAGATTTTTCATGGGAGAGTTGCGCTGATATCGCGTGGCAGGCTTTGTCAGAAGCCGTGTCGCGCAAACGCAACGATCGTGCGGCGAGAAGCATCGCGAACGCCACTGGCAAGCGACGCCGGATCGCTTACGTGTCGCCCTTGCCTCCTTCCGTCAGCGGAGTCGCAGACTATAGCGCCGAACTGATCCCGGCGCTCGCTCAAAAAGTCGAGTTGGTGCTGGTGGAGGATCAAGGTGAAGTCGCGCCCCCGCTGGCCAATGACTTTCCCGCTATGGAGCTAGCCCGACTAGTAGCTGCGCGCGACGAGTTCGACGCGATCGTTTACAATTTTGGAAATTCGCGCTTTCACCAGGCGATGTGGGATGTTCTGCCGAAGGCGCCGGGAATAGTAATTCTGCACGACGCTTTTCTCTGTGACCTCATCAACTGGATGGACGAGCCCGAGCGCCGTCCCGGCTATTTCTGCCGTATTCTCTTCGAGGACCATGGAATGAACGCGGCGCGCAGCGGCGCGGCACCGTCGCTGCGGCGGGCCACCATGATCATGCGCGCGATGAGCGGTCACGTTTTACGCCACGCAACCGCGGTGGCGGTGCACTCCCAATTTGCTGCGGACCTGCTGGCCGCGACGTTTCCGTGGCTTGGGGTCCGCGCGACCGTCATTCCGCAAAGTCATCGGATACCGCCGTGGGCGCGCGCCGAGGACGACGGCGACGCGGATCGCGCTGCGGCTAATCGCGCACAAATGAAGGTTCGCCTCGGCCTCCCTCCGGATGCATTTGTCGTGGCGAGTTTCGGGTACCTCGCCACGACCAAGAAGACCGAAGAACTCGTTCGAGCCTTCCCGATGATGCGCCGGGCCAATGATTACCTGGTTCTGGTGGGTGGCTGTCCCGATGTGAGGCTGAGCAGGGTTGTGACCGAGATGATTGGAGAGCTGGGCCTCGAGAGGTCGGTCATTGTAACCGGGTTTGTCGATTCGGAACTCTACGACAACTGGCTGCAGGCTGCCGATATTGCCGTCCAGCTTCGCCAGGATAGTCGTGGCGAGACTTCGCGTACTGCGCTCGATTGCCTGGCCGCGGGGCTACCCGTGATTGTTAGCGACTACGCGAGCTCGAGCGAGTTGCCCGATAAGGTGGTAGTGAAAGTGCCCGCCGCGGCTGCGCCGGCGGAGATCGCCTCGGCAATCGAATCGATGCGCGCAGATGCCCGCCTCCGTCGAGAACTAGGAGGTCGCGCGCGAGCGTATGTCAGCAAGTATCATAGTCCGGCAATCGCCACCGATAAGATCCTGGCGATACTCGATCGCGCGATTGACGCCCCCGCCGACCTGGGCGGTCATCGAGAGATTTGTAAAGTCGCCACGGTTGTCAGGCGACATGGCGGAAAGATTGGAGACGAAAGACTGCGGCCGATCGCGGAAAGCATCGCGATGGGACGCCGCGCGCTGCTGCCCTCGCGCCTATTTGTTGACGTTTCCGAGGTCGTCAAATTTGACTACGGCAGCGGCATTCAGCGGGTGGTTACAAACATCACCCGAAGCCTGATGAACTTCGAAGAGACGCCGCGGTCGGTGATTCCCACGGCTTTCACCAGCGAGGGCCATCTTCAATGGGCCACCGAGCTCGAGACGCCGGAATTCGCGGCGACGCCTGGACTAGCCAACAGCGTCGCGATGACTCTCGAGCCTGGTCCCGGCGACGTGCTGTTGCTGCTCGATGCAAACTGGACTGATATCGATATCTTCGCTCCACAAGTCAGAAATTGGAGGCGGCGGGGCATGCGGATATTTTCGGTGGTATATGATCTGCTGCCGCTCCAGCTGCCGAAGTTCTTTCCCGATACCGTAAGCGGCGTTCACCGTCACTGGCTAGAGGTGTCTGCGCGAATTACCGATGGGTTGATCGCCGGATCCAAAACGGTTGCCGATGAGAGCATACTGTTTCTCACCGAAAACAGATTCCATCGCGAGGGCGACCCGCTTCGGATCGGCTGGTTTCATCACGGCAGCGACTTCGCGCCCCGCACCTCGTCAATCCGCGAGGAGGTGACGCGGCTCTCGGCGGATGGCAGCGACCCCTACATTCTGATGGTAGGTACGGTCGATCCGCGAAAGAATCATCAGCTTGTCATCCGCGCAATCGAGGCGCTGGTTTCGTCCGGCGAGAAAGTCCGCCTCGTCGTCGCCGGCAAAATCGGATGGGAGAAAACCGTTGCTGTGTCGGTGAAAGAGCGCGCCTCCAGCGCGGGACCGATTATCTTCCTCGAGCGTCCTACCGACGCGGAACTGGACCTGCTCTACCGCCACGCACTCGCGCTCGCGATGCCGTCGTTCGGTGAAGGCTTCGGCATCCCGATCGTCGAAGCCGCGCAGCGCGACCTGCCGGCGATCGCTAGTGACATTCCTGTTTTCCGCGAGTTCGGTGGCGACGGCACCCTCTTCGTCGACCCGCACAATGTTGAGGCCTTCGCGAGCGCCATAAAGAAGCTGATGGATGAAACCCCCGCGATGCGGCGCCGACGAGCAAGCACGGTGCTTCGACAAAGCTGGTCTGACAGTGCGCGCCAGCTAGTCGATATCATATACGGCGGCAACTGGTATCGAACTATTCAATGATTGGGTTCGTATGACGGCGCAACCAGGCGACACCGATCGCATCGATGATCAAAGGCCGCCGATCGATATCGTTATACCTGTGTATGGCGCGCGGGCGGATTTTGATCGATGCGTCAAGAGCGTCCTTGCGCGGACCAATTGGAAGCATCGGCGACTGCTCATCGTGGATGATTGCGGGCCTGATTTTCCGCCCGCTGGTGAGCTCGAGAAACTAGCGGCCGATCATGGCGCGCCGTTTCTCTTGCTGCACAATCCCCAACGCCTTGGCTTCGTGAAGAGCGTCAATCGCGCGATGAGAAGTTCCTCGGATCGCGACATCGTACTGCTGAATAGTGACACGGAAGTCACCTCGGGATGGATCGATAAACTCCAGCGCTGCGCCTACTCCTCGCCGAAGATCGCTACCGTCACTCCATTTTCCAACAACGCCACGATATGCTCGCTGCCGCGATTTCTCGAAGCAAACTTTATTCCCACCGGCTACGATGTGGTCAGCTTCGGCGCGGCCGTGGAGCGGGTATCGCTCCGTCGTTATCCTGAGATCCCGACGGGAGTCGGTTTCTGCATCTTCATCAAGCGCGAAACGCTAAATCGGATCGGGATGTTCGACGAAAGCACTTTCAAACTCGGCTACGGCGAAGAGGCGGATTTTTGCATGCGCGCTCGCGCGGCGGGCTATGTCCACGTTTTGGACGACGCCACGTTTGTCTTTCACGCCGGCCAAAGCAGCTTCGGCAAAAGCCGCGCGCAGCGAGTCCGGCGCGCGACGCGAGTGATGCGTCGACTTCATCCCGAATATGAGCGGCTGGTCGCGGAGTTCATTCGAACGGATCCTCTGAAAGAGACGCGAGAACGCGTCGTCACCGCGCTGTGTCCGCAGCATCCGGCGCCGCGCGAAGTGTCGACTCCGCGACGAGTGCTGCATCTAGTCCACGGATGGCCGCCATTCAATTCCGCTGGAACGGAGGTTTACGCGCGATCGCTCGCGGTGCGACAGGCCGCCCATCGCGAGGTCGCCGTGTATGCGCGCATCGGAGACCCCACGCGAGAATTAGGCGATGTCACCGAACTTCAGGATGAAGGAGTCCGAGTGCGCCTCGCCGCGAACAATTTCATCGCGCGCGATCCGACGGTCCGCAATTCGCTTCGCAATCCGCGCCTCCAACGTGACTTCGAGCGCCTTTTGGCCGAGTTCGAGCCCGATCTGCTTCACGTCCATCATCTGTCCGGCCATGGATTGACGTTGCTTGACGCCGCGCACTCCCGCGCGATTCCGATCCTTTACCAGATTCAAGATTGGTGGCCCGCATGCGCTCGAGTACAGCTCCTCGATCGTAATCAGAAAGCTTGTGATGGGCCCGGTCTGGCAAAATGCTCGGTCTGCCTGCCGCTAACCGGGATCCAGCCCACCTCATTCTGGAATCCTCTGCTGTATGCCTATCGAGGTGCGATGATGCGGCGCGCGTTACGTCGCCCGGCCGCATTCCTCGCAGGTTCGCGATTCATCCTCGATAGCTACCGAAGTCTGGGGCTTCTACCCGGCAATGCGGTGGTGCATGTGATTCCATATGGCGTCTCGCATCCGCAACCAACGCCGAGCCGGATATCGCGCGCGGTTGAGCTGCCGATTCGTTTCGGCTTCATCGGATCGATTCAGCCGCACAAGGGTCTTCATATCGCGGTCGAAGCACTGCGCGAGATCGACCCGGGTCGTGCGACCTTGGACGTATGGGGCGACGACACCATCGATCCCGCCTACACGCGCCAAGTCAGTTCACCAAGTAGCCGGGACGCGGTGAGATTTCACAATCGCTTCGACGAAGCCGCCAAGGACGAGGTGTTTCGCTCTATCGATGTACTTATCGTTCCGTCGATCGGCCTGGAGTCGTTCGGGCTGGTCGCGTACGAAGCGATTTGTCGTCAGATCCCGGTAATCGTCAGCCGTCTAGGCGCGCTCGCGGAGATTGTCGAGAGCGGTGGCGCTCGTGCCTTCGAGTCTGGGAACGCCGCGCAGTTGCGCACGCTTGTTGAAGCGCTGGTTGCAGAGCCCCATCAAATCGAAGAATGGCAAACGCGGCTGCCATCGGTGAAATCCATCGAGCAGCATGCGCGAGAAGTCGAAGGTATCTACGCATCGATGGTGCGCAGCTCTCGACGATAGCTTTGACCTTCTTTCCCAGATAGAAGAGTGGCACCACGGCTGACGCTGTATGAATGAGCTTTATCGATATCGCGATTTGATTCGGGCGCTGATAGTTCGCGACTTGACTGTACGCTACCGGCGTTCGGCGATCGGGTTCCTATGGACCATGCTAAACCCGCTTTTGATGATGCTCGTGATGGAGGTAGTCTTCAGCAAGCTCTTCCGATTCACCCTAAAGGACTATCCCGTCTATGTGTTCTCGGGAATTCTCTTTTGGAATTTCTTCAGCCAGAGCGTCGTCAGCTCGATGAATAGCTTGAAGGGTCATGCTACGCTGCTACAGAAGTTGCCGGTCCCCAAAGCTATCTTCCCGATCGCTACAACTCTTTCCGGCGTCGTGAACCTTTTGTTCGCGCTGGTTCCGCTCGCTTTGATCTTGATCTGGAGCGGTCATCGGATGACCGCGTCGCTTGCTTTTCTGCCGGTGGGAATTGCGGTGGCCGCGACATTTACCCTGGGAGTAGGACTGGTACTCTCTCCTTTGGCGGTTTTCTTTAGCGATGTGGTAGAGATGGTGACGGTCCTTTTGACCATGATCATGTATCTAACGCCGGTATTTTACCCGATATCTATTATACCGGCGCGGTTTCGACCAGTGGTCGAATCGAATCCTTTGCAGATCATTCTGCAGGTATTTCGCGCCCCGATTTACTATTCCACGCTACCCGATCTGACCTACTTCATTCGGGCGCTGGTGGCGGCTGGGATCGCGCTGGTCCTTGGAATGGCGATCTTCCGGCGCAGTGCCGATCGCATTGCATATTATCTCTAAGCCTTGACTTCTAACACCGTCATCTCGCTGGATAAGGTTTCGGTCTGCTATCGGCTGGCCAGTCATCGCGTTCCTTCATTAAAGGAGTACGCGATACACCTGGTAACGGGATCCTTGACCTATCGACAACTATGGGCGCTTTCGGAGGTAACGTTCTCAGTTGCCAAGGGCGAAAATCTTGGAATCATTGGACGCAATGGCGCCGGAAAAAGCACCCTCCTCAAAGTGATCTCGCGAGTGCTGAAACCAACTGGGGGCAAGATTTCCGTCACGGGCACAGTTGCTCCGATTCTTGCCCTGGGTACCGGCTTCGACTACGAGCTAACTGGTCGCGAGAACATTTTGCTCAATGCGCTTTTGCTCGGACATAGCCGCCGGGAAGTTACCGAGCGCATCGGCGAGATCGTTGAGTTCAGCGGGCTCGGCGACTTTGTGAATTCTCCGGTTCGCAATTATTCCTCCGGTATGGTTACCCGACTTGGCTTCGCAGTCGCCACCGCATGGCTACCCGACCTGCTCCTTCTCGACGAAGTTCTGTCTGTAGGCGACGCGCACTTTGTAAAACGTTGTAACGAACGTATCGCGCAGTTTCGCGCCGCGGGCACCACCATCCTGATGGTTTCTCATCAAATTACCGAAGTCAGCCGCAACTGTACTCGATGCGTTTGGCTCGATGACGGCAAAGTGCGGGCCGACGGCGACCCTGAGAAGGTAGTCGCGGAGTATGAGGCAAGCGTAGCAAGCCAGAAAGCCCCCGCTAAGGGTGGTGCATGACACCAACTGTCATCGGTCAGTTGTAACATCGCGGCCTAGGCCGTCCTTAAAAAACCTAACTCCTGGTAAAGTTGTAAATGAGCCGAGGCGGCATTTTGCGGCGTCTGAATCGTCATGCGCTCGTCGAGTGCCGGAATCTTTACGCTTCCGCTCGCAATTGCTTCGATGAGATCGGAGACGCCGCGGCTACCGTCTTCCAATTTCACCAGCGCGCCGCCTCCATATCTGTGGATTCTTTCCGCGATGGCGCCGTGATCGAACGCTACGCCGGGCACGCCTGCCATCCAGCTTTCTGAGAGCGCCAGTCCAAATGATTCGGGCACTATGGAAGGCAGCAATACTCCATCCACCGCGTGGTCGCGGAGCAGGCTGGATAGCGTCCCCGACCTATAGTAGCCGTGCGTCATAACTCCCAGACCGCGAAGACGCGCGAGCATCGCAGCATCGCCTGCGCCGAACGCGCTCCATCGAACCGTGCCGAGCCTGGCCGATGACCTGGCCACAACCTCCTCGAAGATGTTAGCGCCCTTGGGCGTGGTCATTGAGCCTACGAAGGCAAAATGTTTGGGGGTACCCTTGATCGAGGGCATCGATGCGAGCGGCCTGGTTAAGCGGAGCGCCGGCTCGATTACGAGTTGCATAGGAATCTCGATATCTGGAAAGAGTTCGCGATGCTGCCGGAGGAGGAACTCCGATGGATAGACCACAACGTCGGCGTCGCCCAGTAGCCGTCGTGAGATCGAGCGATAGCTCTGCTGAGCGCCAACCTGCACCGGCCACGACTCGCTGAGGCATCGTTCGCATCGCGCATCCTCGCAGCAATAGTTACAAAATCGTGCGGCCGGAACCTCAAGAAGATTGGGTCGGGCGCAGAAGAGCGCGAAGTCGTGGAGCGAGATAATCAATCGGAGCCCGCGCCCCGGTAGCTTCGCGGCGCTCTCCAGGGGCACGCCCGCTGCTCCCTCGAAATGGATGGCGGATACCTTTAGACGTTGAGCTACCTCGCTGATCACTGGTTCGAAGGCATCATGAAATTCCACCGCGTGCCTCGCCTTTCCGTCTTCGATTTCGAGGCGATATCGATTTCCGATGGGATATAACAACGCGACCGTGCGATGCCGCGCCTCTTCGCCAAGTCTTGCTATCAGTTGAAGCGGCGTTCCTCCGAAGCGTACCGAAGGAGGCGTGGCAAGGTAGTTCAACACCGGTGCCCGCGCTGCCAGGCGTGAAAAGCTTTGGCGATCGATCCTGCGAAAGCTTCGGCGCCGGCGCGCTTCTTCGGCGCGGTCCGCAGCTCGGCGCAACATCGACGCTGGCCCTTCGCCGCGTAACATTCGGTAGTAGAGAAGGAGTTTGTTGTCGCGGAGCATCTAAGGACGAACTTGTGCAGGCGGTAAGTGGTGCGCGGACATAACTTGCCCGCACCTTCCGATCGTGTATATCGTGCCGCGTGTGGCGAGCAAGCGGAAGGCGGCTGGACGCAAAAGTCCCAAGCTCTCGCCCCATCAACCACCGCCTGAAAAACCCCTCGCTCCGACGATAGCGGCGCTCGCCCTGGGTCTTAGCATCGGGGGCGCCAGCCTGTTAGTCGATCCTCGCGCCGAAGCTGCATTTGATGCTCCCAAACGCCTGGTTGCGCTGGTCGGCATCGTCATCGCATCGATAGCGATGCTCACCGTCGCGAGTTTTCCGCCTTCGCTACGATGGCGCGAACGTTCACCACTCCAACTAGCTATCCTTGCGCTGGTAGGGATCGCGATGCTCGGTTCCATCGTTGCATCGATCAGCTCGCCGCGCCGGGCGTTGTCGCTCGATGCGACTCGCGGCCTGATCCTCTTCGCGTTGTGCTTGCCGCTGGGCGCGTCGCGCGCGGTCGAAGGCAATCATGGGGTGAGACTTCTGATGCTGTTCGTCATCGCGTGCGCACTCAACGCGCTAATTTCGATTCTTCAGGCGCTAGGGCTCTTCCAGCCGCTTACGATCGAAAGCATTGCCGGTCGCGTTACCAGCGTCGGCCTCATCGGCAATGAGGGATATCTCGGGCTGCTGACGGCGATGGGAGCGGTTGCCAGCCTGTGCGGCGCTCGATTCGCCGGCTCGGCGCGCGCGCGCAACTGGTGCTGGGCAGCGTTGGCGACGATGCTGGTTGCTCTCGCCGCCACCCGCAACGTCACCGGATGGCTGGCATTGGCAGTAGGAGTGATTCCGCTTGGATGGAACCTGGCGAAAACACGCCGGTTGATTTCGCGACCGGTGCTGATAGCGGCTGCGGTTCTGTTGATAGGAGTTATCGCGATACCTGGAGTGCGGGCTCGAGCCGTCAGCCTCGTTCGACAAGCTCGCAGTGGCGATTGGGATGCGCTCCTGAGTTATCGAACCGGCGCGTGGGCGGCGGCGATAGACATGATACACGAACATCCGATTGTCGGCCTGGGACCTGGCACCTTCGGCGCAGAGTTCGTAACTCATCGCTTGAACGCGGAGCTCAGATGGGGACGTCGATTCGTAAATCCGCAGTCTCTGAGTATCTATGCCCAGGCTCATTGCGACTATCTCCAGGCCCTTGCCGAGAACGGAATCGCCGCCGGTCTCGCCGCAATCAGCGCATTCGTCATGCTGATAGCCGGACTGGTGCGGATGCTAAGGCGTGGCCATGACGGAGAAACTCCGGAAGGATTGCTCCTCCTTGCAGTTTTGCTGGTCGGATCGGTTGGCGCGCTCATGTGGCCGACGCTTTCACAGCCGGCGCTCGCCACGCCGCTTCTGCTAGCTGCGGGCCGAGGATGGCGCCTGCTCGGGACCGAGGCGCACGGGTGACAGTTCCATGAAGGTCGCTATCGTCGTGATGCTGAGTCTGCTGCTGACCCTGGCGTTAGTCCCGGAGTTCGGTCGGTATGCGGGCGAGCGTCACCTCTACCGCGCGACCGCGGTTTTCCGATTGATGCTCCAGGAGAGAGCGGCCGAAAATCGAAGCACTTTATTCGAGGTCGCGGCATCATCCGCGGACGCCGCCGCTAACGGTATGCCTGGCGATTCGCGCCCGTTGATTCTTGCCGGATCCTTGCGCCTGTTCGCTCGTCAGCCGGCCGAAGCGCTCGCCTTCTATCAAAAGGCATTTCGCCTCGGTGAACGGCCCGAGATCGATCTCAACCTCGGACGCGCCTACGAGATGCTTGGAGACCATCCTTCGGCCAGCATGGCGATTCTACGGGCGGCGTGGGTAAGCCCGGCAATAATCGGGGAGCTTCCCGAGAACCTGAAGGCGCCGGTCCAGGCGGCGATCGCACAAGATGAGACTTGGTTGAGAGAACATCGCCTCGACGCGCCGCCTTCCTTACCCCCGAACCTTTTGCGTTGAACGACCTCGCGCGATGAACATTTACATGTCGATTGTCGTGCCGACCCATAACACGCGGGATTTGACGCTGGCTTGCCTGGGAAGCATCGCGCGAGCGTCGGACGACAGCGTCGAAGTTATCGTGGTGGACGACGGTAGTAAGGATGACACCGCAGCGCGAGTGCATGAACTTTTTCCCGCGACGAGAGTCATCCGCGTCGAGCAGGCAGGCGGCTTTACCACGGCCGCCAATCTCGGACTTCGAGCAGCTGCCGGAGAGTTGCTGTTCCTGCTCAATAGCGATGCCGAGATAGAACCCGAGACTCCTTCGCTCTTCCGGCGGGCGTTCGCCGATGATCCGCGGCTTGGAGCTGCGGGCGCCGCACTCCATTATGCGGACGGACGCCCCCAATGGAGCGGCGGAACCGAGCCGACATTGTTGTGGATGTTTACGCTTGCCACCGGCGTAACCGGGCTGTTCGATCGCATACCTCTATATAGAAGCCTCCGACCGCTGGAGGCTGCGCGACGCGGTCCGGTGCGATGGGTTACAGGCGCGGCAATGGTGATCCGGCGCTCGGCGTGGTCGCAAGTAGGAGTCCTTGATGAAAGGTTTCGTTTCTACTGCCAGGATCTCGACTACTGCATGCGGCTGAGCGACGCGGGATGGAAAGTGGCGTTACTGCCCAAGGTCAGAGTGCTTCATCATGGTGGCGCAACTATCGCTCAACGCAACGGTTCGGTCAGGGCGAAGTATAATCCCGAGCTACTATGGACAGACCTGATCCGCTTCATTGAGAAACGCCACGGGCCGGAGCGCGCGATGCGCGTGGCCCAAATGATGCGAATGGGCGCGACCCTGCGGCTGCTCTCGCGCCGCGCCTCGGCAGTCTTTCTTTCGGGAGAAGATCGGATTAGGTGGGACCGCGACACGGAGGCTTTTGCGCGCGCGCTCACCGCTCTTTCGGATTGGTGACTACACTCCGATAGATCGCAACCAAATTCTCTGCGATCGAAGTTGGATTGTTCTCGGCTAGTAGCTTCTTGCGGGCACTTAGAGTAATCGACTCACGCAGTCCGGCCTGACTATGTATAGCCTCGACAGCATTCGCGAATTCGAGGGCATCCCTCGCGATCATCAACTCAGATCCATCAGTTGCTTCCAATCCTTGCGCAGCCTCTGGGGTCGCGATCACCGGGATACCGCGAGCCCAGGCTTCGAGGATTTTGATGCGGACTCCGGAACCGACTCTTAAGGGCACTACCAGGATAGAGCCTGGCGGGAAGGCCTCCGAACTCTCGCGCGGCGCCGCGTGAGGAATCATCCTGGGCGGAAGACTGCCTCGCAACCTCACACTCGCGAAAGAATGCAGGACCGCATGAGGCACACGATTGGAAATCGCCGGCCAGATATCCTCGATGAACCATCGAGCGGCATCGATATTCGGAGCCCATCCTGAGCTGCCGAATAGAACGATCGCGGGCTCGCCACTGAGAACGCGACCCGCAAGCGACGGGAGCGCGGATGGAAATGGCGCGCGAACGTGATGGATGGTTTGGGGTCGGCTCGTCAGCGCGCGAAGTTTTTCGGCGTCGCGCATCGAAAGCGCAACGGTGGCATCGCAGCGCTGGACCGCCGCCGCCTCCCACGCTCTAAGCCTCCGTGCTTCGCGCCGCAGCATCGGGCGAAGGACAATCCTGTTCGCGGCGAGTGCTTCCCACAAATCGCTTTCAACATTCTGCGCGCGGAAAACTACCGGAACTTTTTTCTCGAAGGCGGGTTCGCAGTTGGCGATCGCGTGAACCTGTTCGGCGTGAACCACATCGAAGGACTCTTTCGCGAGCAGCTTCGCAACCTGATCGCGCACGCCTGCATTGCGATGCCGAACGATGGTGAATGGTTCGCCTCGCGCCAATGCGCAAGAAAAACTCGAAATCCGGTTGCGATACCTTGTCGGCACCAGGATGGGTCGGCAGAATGCTTGCAGCTTTGCGACGGCCTGCGCATCACCGCTGCGGTCACCTGGAGCTACCAGAGTTAGATCAACTCCGCTTCGCGCGAGTGCGTTGATGGTATGCCACATCAGGACGCGGCCGCCGTCGATCAGAGGCCATGGCGGCTTGGTTGCGACCCATAGGACTCTCATCGAACTCGCCTACAGAGTGGAGCTTCGATGTTCGTGACCGAGGCGCTGCTCCATCACTGATTGATAGATGTCCTCCAGCTCGGCCACCACTCGCTCCCATCGATAACGCTGTTCGACTAGTTGCCGAGCCTCCCGCGCGATACGTAGGGCCAGGGAGGGCTCGCGGATCAAGCGCAGCACGCAATGCGCGAACGATTCCGCACCATCGGCCTTAAGCAGATGGCGTCCGGCTATGGCCTCCGTAGCATCAGCCGCGAGGCTGGTTGCCACCAGCGGCGCGCCGGACGACATTGCTTCGAGCAGTTTGAATAGCTGTCCCGATCCCGCACGCATGGGGGCGATCGCGACCGCACATCGATGCAGATACGGTTGCATCCGCTCAACCATACCGGTGACCCTGATTCGAGGATCGAGGTTGGCGAGAGCTTTTACTTTTCGCCCGGGACGGGAGCCGACGATCAGAAGCTTGGCGTTGGGTTCTTCATGGACTATGCGCGGAAAAATCTCGCGCACGAACCATGAGATCGCATCAATGTTGGAGAAGTAGCCCATGTTGCCGCTGAAGACGATTGTCGATGGGTCGCGGCCCTCGGCACGATACGGAAAAGCTTCGAGATCCACTCCGCTCGGATTGACGCTGAGGTTTGGGAAATCACCGATCGCGTCGCGGTCAACCGCAGAGACCGTGGTGGCGTGGTCCCACGTGCGGCAGATTTCTTGTTCGTAGCTGTGCAATCGAATCGCCTCGGCAGCGGCTACCGGCTTCATCGGCCAGCGCTCGTAAGTCGCGCGCCGGCGCAAGTTGAGTGAGAGGGCATCCACGAAGTCCATCACGCGCGGAATCGGAGTTGGTTTCTCGAACAACCCGGCCATCCGGCCAAGCTGAACGTGGATCAAGTCGTGCCGATGTTCACTCAGCAATCGCGCGATGACGCCGCGCATCGCAGGAGTTTCATAAAAGGAGGTCTGCAGAGGACGGCCTCGCAGGAAGCCTGTACAGAGACGAGGTAGCATCGTAGCCAGGCGATAGGGAACAGCGACAACTTCGTGACAGTAGTCCTTGAAGTTATTCCCGGTCGCTGCCCTGGTCGATTCCGAGAAGCAGACCAGCGTGACTTGGTGACGAGAGTTCAGTAATCGAATTTGATGATAGGCCCTAAGTTGATAGCCGCGAAGTGGAGGGCAAGGAAACCTAGGGGCAATGAAGAGTATTCTCATGCCACCGCAATCGGCGCGAACCCTAGACTCAAGTACAGTGTCGCTAGCCTAGTGGCGAAGGACGAATATTCTCGCGCTTCATTAGGAACGAATGCTTTGATCCCGGCTCAGTGGCCCGATGCCCCAGGGACCGTAAGCATGTGTCGCATCTCGTTTGTGATGGGCGCACCTTCTACCCCCGGCGCGCTAGGCCCTGCTCCATGCGGCAGGTCAGCTCCATCCGGTGGCGCCGGTTCGGTCGCCGCGGGTACGAACGCCGGAACTGCTTCCTTAGCCGCAGCGTAGTCGCCGCTCGCCGTCACTTCCGTTGAATCCGGATCCAACAGGCGCGGATCGTCGGCACTGCCGGCAGGCGGGCTGAGCGCAGCTCGCATCTCCGGAGTGATTGGCGCACCTTCGCTCACGCTCTCTCCCTCGGTGGGTTCGGCGGCTCGGGCGGAAGCGACGCTTTTTCCATCTTCCGCCAATACCACAGTGATGTGCGCTTTCGTCCCCGCCTCGTGCACGATGGCAAAGTTATTCAGTGCGGCGCTCTTGAAAAGGGTGGCAAGGGCTTGATCGACGGCCATGTTGCTGATGCTAACCGTCACCTTGCGCTCTAACAGCGAGGGCGGAGCCTTGACCGTGATTTGCGCGTCGAGTTGAAGACGCTGGATGACGCGCTTCAACGGAAGTTCATGAAAGCTTAATGAGAGACGTTGTCCATGGCGCGCAACGAAATCAGCGGCGCGGACGGAGACCGGAAGCATCGTGATCATGACCAATACCGCGACTGTGATGGCACAAGGGAGGTGGGCCGCCCCAAACCGATGGTCCTTCGCGATTGTAACGGTCCTCGTTGCGACGATCTGCATCTTAAACTCCATTGCATCGGTGGCGGCGTTGGACTGCGACATTGTTCTCACATTCCGGCCTTCCGCTCAATCCGTGCAACCTCGAATTAACCCACGCATTCCATTACGGAAAAAAGCGCATCTTGACTAGAGCACGCAATTCTGCAAAACGTTACGCGGTTTAAAATATTGGCGGAGTGCGGATATTCCAATTAGTTGCCAGGGGGGCGGGTACCGTTGCCGTTAAGTTAACAGGCATTCGAGGAGGGAGGGTATGGATCGAATTACGCGGAAATTCGCGCGGTTAGCGATAACCGTAATGGCAATGGCGATATCGCTCGCACTGGGGAGGACATCTTGGGCGCAGTCGCAAGGGATCCCGGGAGTAGTGGCCAACCAGCCCGGCGCCAGCCTGCTGCTGCCTTATTTTGAGGCCAATCTTAGTGACCTCAATTCTAACAACACTATCATTTCGATCACGAACTCATCCGCCACCGCCGTCCTCGGCCACGTCATCATTTGGACCGACCTGAGTGTGCCCGCGATCGAATTCAACGTTTATCTAACTGGCTATGATCTGTGGCGCATGAATATCGGCTCGTTCCTCACCACCGGTGTCATGGATCAAACCGCATCGGCCGGTCAGGATCCGACCGATACTATCA
>Ga0182024_10000041_pt1 | contig 219267 bp, 177 predicted proteins | sample P32metaG_FD_120480 | JGI IMG/M metagenome (GOLD analysis project Ga0182024, IMG submission 120480) | Permafrost microbial communities from Stordalen Mire, Sweden - P3-2 metaG (Illumina Assembly) | ecosystem: Environmental > Terrestrial > Soil > Wetlands > Permafrost | place: Sweden: Stordalen...
AATCGAAATGGCGGGCAGGCCGCGAACAAACAGGAACATCAGGCTCAAAAATACTCCGATCGTTCCCAGGTATGTGCTCCAGTCCCAGATGGTCGGGTAGTACATGCCCCAGGATGACGGAACAAAATCGCGTGTCAGGCTGGTCACCACGATGACGAAACGCTCCAGCCACATCCCCACGTTCACCACCAGCGCGATCAGGAAGACGCCCAGGACGCTCATGCGCACCTTGCGCCACCACAACAACTGCGGAATTGCGATATTACAAAGAATCAAGACCCAGTAGGTCCACCAATAACCGCCGGCCCATGCGCGGTTCACAAAAGCGTAGCGCTCATACACCCCGCCGCTGTACCAGGCGATGAATGCCTCCATCGCATAGCCGTAAGCGACGATCAAGCCTGTACCCAGCATCACCTTCGCCATGCACTCGATATGGCGCATGGTGATCATATCCTCGAGGTGATACCAGCGGCGCACCGGGATCGCCAGTGTCAACACCATGGCAAAGCCCGAGTAAATGGCGCCGGCCACGAAGTACGGCGGGAAAATCGTCGTGTGCCAGCCCGGAAGGATGGCCACCGCGAAGTCGAAGCTCACCACCGAGTGGACCGAAATCACCAGAGGCGTCGAAAGGCCGGCCAACAACAAATACGCCTTCTGATAACGAGCCCAGTGTCTGGCCGACCCGCGCCACCCCATGGCCAGCACACCGAAGATCTTCTGGGCGACCGGGTTGCCGGCTTTGTCCCGCATGGTGCCGAAATCCGGGATCAGGCCCGTGAACCAGAAAATGAACGACACCGTAGCGTAGGTCGACACGGCAAACACATCCCAGATCAGGGGGCTGCGCGGCTGCGGCCAAAGCCACATGGTGTTGGGGTAGGGCAGCAGCCAATAGGCCAGCCACGGCCGCCCCAGGTGAAGAATCGGGAACATGCCGGCGCAGGCCACGGCGAACAGCGTCATCGCTTCCGAAAAACGGTTGATCGAGGTGCGCCAGTCCTGCTTGAGCAGCAGCAAAATGGCCGAGATGAGCGTGCCCGCATGGCCGATTCCGATCCACCACACGAAGTTCACGATGGCGAATCCCCAGGCGATCGGAATTACGATGCCCCACACGCCCACTCCCCTCGCGAAGAGCCAGGTGACGGCCACCATCAAAAGGTTCACCAGCAGGAACGCGCACGCAAAGCCGATAAACATCTGCGGCGGCGTCTTCAGGAAGGGCCGGTACACCACACCGGCGATTTCGTCGGTCACCGTGCCAAAATTGTGCCCGGGGCCCAGGACTTTGTTCGGCCCCGGGTCTATGGTTGCCACCGCTGTCGATTCTTGATCTTCGGGTTCCACTTGGGGCTATCCCTTCTCCAGATCGGGATTCGGATTGCGCAGCCGCGCCAGATAGGTCGTGCGCGGACGCGTATCCAATTCCTCCAGCAGCCCATAATCGCGTTGTTGGAGCTTCAGCTTGGAAACCCGGCTGTTGGGATCGTTCAGATCGCCGAACACAATCGCTTCGGCCGGGCAAACCTGCTGGCACGCTGTGACAATGTCGCCATCGGCAACGCGCCGGTCCGCTTTCTCGGATGCGATCTTGGCGCGGTTGATCCGTTGCAGGCAGTACGAACACTTCTCCATCACGCCGCGGCTGCGCACGGATACATCCGGATTGCGCAAACCGAAAAGACTTTCCGTGTTCCAATCCGCGTAGAGGAAAAAATTGAACCGGCGCACCTTGTACGGGCAGTTGTTGGAGCAATACCGCGTGCCCACGCAGCGGTTATAGACCATTTCATTGAGGCCTTCCGCGCTATGCACCGTGGCCGCGACCGGACACACCAGCTCGCACAGCGCGTTTTCACAATGCATGCAGGGCACCGGCTGGAAATACATGTCGGGATCGTCCAGGTCGCCCCGGTAATAACGGTCGATGCGAATCCAGTGCATGTGGCGGCCCTTGGCCACTTCAGCCTTGCCAACCACCGGAATATTGTTTTCAGATTGGCAGGCGATCGTGCAGGCTTGGCACCCTACGCAAGCGGTAAGGTCGACCGACATGCCCCACTTATAGCCTTTGCTGTAATCCCACAGGGGAAACAGTGTGTGGTCGTTCGCGACGCGTTTGTCTTCGGGATTGGCGAATGCCGGGTTCTGGTGATATTCGGCGAAGGTGCCCGCGCGGAAAGGATCGCGCTCCTCCATGGTCTGTGTGTGTTGCGTGGTGGCAAAGGGATAGCCGCCAGATTTCCGCGTAATACTTAGGCCCGCGTCATGCCACACCGCATCGCTCGAACGCAGCGCGTAGGCGTTGTAGCCGATGTCGTTGCCGACCTTGCCGGCGCGGGTGCGGCCGTAGCCGAATTGTACCGTCGCCGATTCGTCCGCATGCCCCGGCAGGATCCATATGGGGCCGTCCACCTTGCGGCCACGATACTCCATCGTAACGATGTCGCCGGTGGTGACTCCGTAGCGCTCCGCGCTCTTGGGCGAGATCCAGACAGCGTTGTCCCAGGTCATCTTGGTCTGGGGTTTGGGCATTTCCTGGAGCCAGCCACTGTTCGACATAGCGCCGTCGCCCACGGCAGGGTCGGGCCGGAAGACAATTTCAAGACCGCTGCCGGGCGCAGGAGTGGAGTCGGGCACCTTGGCCGCGGGTGGTGTCTTCTCGGGGAAGGCAGTTCCCTCCACGATGCCCTCGTGAAGGGAGATCTGCCAGAAATCGCCGAAGTCCGAACCCTTATGCTGGGTTTGCCAATACGCGCGCACCGTTTCGTGCGGGGATCGGTCGGATGCGCCCGCAAGCACGCTCATAACTTCGTGGAAAGTCTTGCCGTCGTAGATGGGCGCGATCAAAGGCTGCACGATGCTGGCGGTACCGTCGTAAGCTCGCGCATCGCTCCAGGATTCGAGATAATGCGCCTCCGGAACGTGCCAATGGCACCAAGCCGCGGTCTCATTCGAATACAGCCCCACGTGCGCGCGGAGCCCCACCTTCTTTAGCGTCGCCAGAAAATTCAAATCCGCGGGCGCGTCGTAAGCGGGATTGCCGCCGAGTATCAGCAGCGTATCGACCCCACCGCTGTTGATATCCTTGACCAGTTCGCCGATCGAGGCTACTTCATCGACTGGACTGACTTCCACCGGGTCGGTATACGTCACCGTCTTTCCCACGTTGCCCAGAGCCTGATTGATAGCGTGCGCGATGGCGTGGACGCGGGCCGGCTGATACTCGCCCGCGATAACCAGACTGGTCCCACGATTCGCGTTCAGGTCCTTGGCCACTGCGGTGACCGCCTCCGAGGGCGTGCCCGTACCGCTCGCCCCGACGTTCAACGCTTGAGCGAGCGCAACGGCGAACGCTTCCACTTCCGAAGTGCGCATGCGAAATCGATGTTCCGCCATACCCCCGCTGATCGACGGCGTGCCTTCCGCGACGTAAAGCCGCGGCGGCGTGGCGCTCGCATTCAGGGCGGCGGCGCGGCGGCGGTTGCTGTAATCCCTGGCATAGCGCAGCCCCCCAGGCATTCCCGAGCAGAGAAAATCCGCATCCAGCGAAACCACCACATTCGCGCGGTCGAACCGGTAAATCGTGTTAAGCGGCTGGCCAAACGCCGTCATCGAGCCGGCCCGCGCCGAGTGCCGCCCGCAAGGCTCATACTGGTGCCATTTTGCCGAAGGAAAAGCAGTCAGGAACTCCTGTATCTGCGCTCCCAGCGTCGGCGAGGTGACGGTTCCCGATAAGATGCGGAACCCCGCGCCCTTCTTCAACCCTGCGACCTCCTGCGCGCCGGACAATGCCACTACGAAATTCGCCCAAGTATTTATATCGCCGTTGCGCGTCACCGACCTCGACCGGTCCGGATCGTAGACAGTCAGCACGCTCGCCTGCATCGTCGCGTCGGTAGCGCCGAGGCTTGCCGGATGTTGCGGATTTCCCTCGATCTTGGTCGGCCGCCCCAGATTGCTCTTGACCAGCAACCCGGTCGCGATACCGCCAATGCTCATCGCCGTGGCGTAGTAAAGCGGCTCGCCGGGAATGAATTCTTCCGGCTGGCGGACGTAGGGGACGATGACCTCCTTGGGCTGGACGGTGCATGCCGATGAACCCACCAGAGCGATCGAGGCGCCCATCAGCGTCAGGAAGCGGCGCCGCGAGGTCGGATCGTTCCAGTCGGGAGTACGATTGGGAAACTCGTCCTCGACGTAGGCGCGGAACTCTTCGGTCTGCGCCAGTTCTTCCAGGCTGCGCCAGTATTGAGGGATGTCTTTGTTCATGGTTTTATCGGTGACACGTCGCGCAGTCCGTCAGGTTTCGAGCATCCTTAATTTTGTATTCCGCTACCAGGCGCGGTCCGATCTCGTCCTGATTTGGCGCCGGAGTCTCATAGGTGGGATTGAACACCTGGTCCCGCGGGCGCACGTTCCTTTCCGGATTGCGGTGGCAATCGATGCACCACTGCATGTAAAGCGTATTTACCTGGTACATGAGCGGCATCGTGTCTACCCGGCCGTGGCACGTGGAGCAGCCGATACCCTTGTTCACGTGAATGCTGTGGTTGAAGTAGACGAAGTCGGGCAGGTCGTGAACCCGCGTCCACTCGATCGACTTGCCCGTGCGGAAGCTTTCTCGCACCGGCTCCAGAATCTCAGCGTTTTTCCAGATCTGCGAGTGGCAGCTCATGCACGTCTCCGTGGGAGGGAGTCCGGCGAAGTCCGACGTCTCAACAGAGGTATGGCAGTAGCGGCAGTCGATGCCATCGTCAGAGACATGGTGTTTATGGCTAAATGGAACGGGCTGATCGCGAGCTACGCCCACCCTGGTGGTGAACGATCCTGCGTTCAGCTTGTACGCAGCCCATACGATTCCACACACCGCAAGCAGCACAGCGAAGATGCTGACCTTCGCAATGCTGTTTGCGCTACGATGAAAAACTTGCACGCCGCATCCCTTCCGCTCGCTTGATAGACCTGACGGCAGGACATCTGCCACACAATTCTTGTTATGGATTCACTGCGTTCTCCCCAGATTGTTCTTGCCGAAGACAATCCCACGAATGCGTGGCTTAAGGGCGAGGCCCTTGGGGAACTCGAAATTCATACCGAGCTTCTAGTAATCTCCGGCTGTAATGAAGTCCTGGCCGCATGTCTAACTGCTCCTAGCCGCCAATCCCCTAGATTTTATCCGTCGCGATCTGGCCGCCGTCGGCCTGTCCGGCTAGATGGGCAGACCGACTGCCAACTGAACAGGCAGAGTCGGTAGGGCGAGCGTGCCCCCCTGGCGCAGAGTCGGTCTCGGCGGCCAGCCTACATTAGCTTCAGACTGGCAACCTTGATCGTGTCGCCTTTGACATCGCCGGTGACCGTCACTTTGAGATCGTCCTTCTTCTTGGATTTCTTCAGCGCCGCGATCGCCTTAGTGTTTCCAGCGTCATCGAAGGTAAGATACTTGTTGTCCGCAGTGAAGACTCCGTACCCGCTTTGCTGACAAGGTGGCATCAATGCGCAGTCGCGATCGTGCGCTGCAGCTGCCGCCTGGCCTCCCTTAACTGCCTTCGCCGAACACATCTTATCGATAAGGATTCCGTTGACGTCTGCGGCCGAGGCCATGCCGGCAAAACCTGCCAGGAGGGCGAAGAGGCTTAGACTCTTGAGTAAATGTTTCATTTTCTTCCTTTCTTCTCCTTGTACAATCCTCATTTGATTCTTTTGCTTGCGCCGAGCCTAATGCGGCGTGCCGTAACCGGTCGGAAACTACGTCGAGTAACGCTCCGAGACATCAGGCCGACATACACCTCCACACTTTAACGTGGACTGAGTCAAAATGGCGTCAAGAATGGCGGCGAGCCTGTCAAATGGCCGTCAAGGCATTCTCCTCGATGGGTGCCTTTCCCGGCAGCTTTGCCGTCGGCGGGACGCAGGGAAGATTCACCTCGCTGTGGATTGGCACCACAACGACCAGGTACAGAAAGCCCCCACGCATCGGAGGGTAAGTAATATCGGTGCTCCAGACTTGGTAGGGCCGCTTGATCGCAAGCTGGCGGGTCTGCTCGCGACCGTTGCCGAAGATGTTGGGCCTTCCGGCCAGCGCCTGTTTCTTCCAGCCTCCGACCTGGTAGACTCCGAACATCTGCGCGATCTGGGCCGTTTTCGCGTCCAGAAACCAGGACCACCGCGGAGATCTGCGTCTTGGAACGAGTCCTCATCTTGCCAACCCGCGGCGATCCTCCTAAACTTTTAGAAGCACTAGATGCCGTAAAATGCCAGACGATGTCCCGTCCACCGCGGTTCCCAACCTGCCGACCCACGTCAGCACCGACGAGGACTCTCCGACCCGATCGGGGCTTTCGTGGAAGGATCGCGTTCTCCGGCTGGGAGATGTGTCGACGGAAAATAGATGGCGTGGAGTTCTAACCAGCTTGGCGATTGCGGGCCTGATCACGATTTTGGGCTTTTGGATCGAGCCGGTTATCCGAGCACCCAATCTTGCGGTCCTCTACATGCTTGCCGTTGTTTTTAGCGCGGTGCGATGGGGGCCCTGGGCAGTCACTATCAACGCTATTGCGAGTGCGCTCCTCTTCGATTACTTTTTCGCCCGTCCACTTCAGAGTTTTGCGATCGGCAACGTTTGGTATTTGATCACGCTCATTGGGCTCCTGACGGTTGGCTTGATTGTAAGCACGCTAATGGTCGCCACTAGGGAAGAGGCGCGGGCTGCACGGCGCATGGAGATGAGCGTATCGGCGCTTTACTCCTTCACGCAGTCCTTGGCCTCGGGAAACGAAGTAGATCAAATCCTGGACGCAGTTGCGCGCCATTTTATCGAGATCTTTCAGCGACCCATTGTCGTATTATTGCCCGCCGCCGAAGGATTGATAGTGCGCTTTACCAGTACAGAGTTGGTCTTCGACGAAGATGAGAACAAGACCGCGTCTTGGGTATTCGAGAATGGACAAGAGGCGGGTTGTGGAACTGCCATGTTTTCAGGTTCAAGGACACGCTACCGGCCCCTCAAGACAGGACGTGGCATCGTCGGCGTGATCGGGTTCCAGACAAAAAGTTCGAAAGGCCCGCTTCCTCCCGATCAGCGTCAGCTATTTGGCATTTGCTCGGATCAAACTGCCTTGGCCCTCACGCGAGCCGATCTCGCAAGGAACGCGAAGCGTGCAGAGGTACTTCAGGAAGCCGATAAACTTCAGAGAGCTCTTCTAAATTCTGTTTCACACAACCTGCGGACACCACTCGCCTCGGTCCTTGGTGTCCTGAACACCATATTGGAGGATGCGTCGCTGCTCGATGTGTCCACACAACAGAGCCTTTTGAAAACCGCTCAAGACGAAGCAAAACAACTAAACTGGCTCGTTCAAAACTTGCTAGACATGACGCGTCTAGAAGCCGGGGCTATACGGGTGAAAGCCGACCCTTGCGATGTGCATGACGTGGTCGCGGAGGCACTGCGGCAGCTTGGAGAATCGGCTCGTAGCCAAGCGATTTTAGTTACCATCGCTCCGGGTCTGCCTCTAGTGCCTATGGACAATGTTCTAGTGGTGCAGGTGCTCGTCAACTTGCTCGACAACGCGTTAAAGTATTCTCCAGGAGACGGACCAGTCGAAATTCAGGCTCGGCTGGATGCTGGCCAACTGGAAATTCGGGTTCTCGATCATGGGACGGGGATTCCAGTGGGTGAACTCGAACGCGTGTTCGATAAATTTTACCGTGTTGCCGTCCCGGGAGCGCCCAAAGGGACAGGTCTTGGCCTTTCGATCTGCAAGGGATTCGTGGAAGCCCACAATGGCCGCATCCTCGCGAAGCGGCGCACAGAAGGAGGAACGGAAATAGCCGTATTCCTGCCATTGGAGAAAAGACGTGAGTAGTCCGGGACTGCGGGTACTGATCGTTGACGACGAAGCCGGTATCCGTGGTTTTCTCCGCGCTTCACTTGAGGCGCACGGATATTCGGTCAACGAAGCTTCGACCGGGGAAGAGGCACTGCAAGTCGTTCCCGCTTTCCGTCCGGATCTCATTCTTCTCGACCTCGGTCTCCCCGGGGTCGGTGGAAACCAGGTCACGAGCTGCCTTCGGGAGTGGACTCGGACGCCGATTATCATTTTGTCGGTTCAAGCCGATGAGTCCGAAAAGATTGCCGCGTTAGACGCGGGCGCAGACGATTACCTCACCAAACCCTTTGGATCGGGGGAGTTGCTGGCGCGCATTCGTGCAACTTCGCGCCGCATTGGTCAACAAGACAGCGGGCCGGTGTTTGTGACGGGCGACCTCACGGTCGATCTTGCCGGTCGAGCGGTGCGACTCGGCGAGAAAGAGGTACAGCTTACGCCGACTGAATACAGTCTGCTCAAGGCTTTTGTGATACATGCAAACAAGCTCCTTACCCATCGTCAGCTGCTTCGCGAGGTTTGGGGTGGCGCACACTACGAAGACCCTCAGCATCTGCTGCGAGTCAACATCAATAACCTGCGGCGGAAACTGGAGGCCGACCCAACGCGCCCGCAGTACATCATCACCGAACCGGGCGTGGGATACCGGCTTCGGACAGAGCCTCATGAGTCCGCGGCACCTTCAAATATTTGACGCGTTATTGACACGAAAACGTTCGTTCTTGAGGGGATCTTGACACCTCAACCGGTAGCATTTGATGGTGGAGCATTGTTACAACAGCCCACCCTTAAGAGAGGGCGCATGAACGGCCATGGCTCGACGATTCTAATAGTTGATGACGAGGCGCCGCTCCGCCAGGTTCTTCGTGCTCGGCTGACTGCGCGGGGGTACTCCATTCAAGAGGCAAGTAGCGGCGAAGAGGTCCTCCGGACGGTTCCGGTCGTGCAACCCGATGTGATCATCCTCGATATTGGCTTGCCCGGTATCGATGGAATCGAAGTCACCCGTCGTCTCCGGCCATCGGTTCAAACACCGATTATCATCCTCTCCGTTCATGCTACGGAATCCGACAAGATCGCAGCTTTGGATGCGGGCGCAGACGACTACCTAACGAAACCTTGCGATCTCGGAGAGTTGCTCGATCGCATTCGCACAGCGCTGCGCCGGGCAACGCTAAAAGATGGGAGCGTTTTCACCGCCTGTGATCTCGTAGTTGACGTGAACCGCCAGACGGTTTACCTCGCAAATGAGCCAGTCCGACTCACGGAGGCGGAATACAGCCTATTGAAAGTACTCGTTCTCAACGCCGGCAAACTCTTGACACAGGGCCGGCTGGCTAAGGAAATCTGGGGCGAGAGAAGCGATGACGACGCCGTACAAATGCTGCGAACCACGATCAGGTCGCTTCGCCAGAAACTAGACGCCAATTCATCGCAACCAGGCCATATCGCGACGGAACCCGGGGTGGGATATAGGCTTCGGGTCACGCCACCAAACTGAGCGTTACTCTTACTCGGCCTCAAGCCGTTGCTTGCAGAGGAAACCCAGTCGATGTCCAGATCGAGAAGCAGTAAACCCAACATTTCTAGGCAGGCACCGCTGCCGACCGTAGGGTTGGCGAAGCCCACGACCGGCAGATCATCAAGACGCGGGCCTGCGGAATGACCAGCTCCTGCAGAACTTCGGCGAACTCGCGTGCGAGAATTTCCTGGCGCGTGTATGGCTCCTCGCATTTTCCCCGCTTGCCGGTGTAGTGGTAGTGCACGTACTTCCGTTTTTTCAACTCGCCAACAAACAGGCAGCCGCAGTGACCGCAGTGGACCAGTCCGGTGTACGCGAAATCGTGCTTCACTTTCCGCGTCTTGTTATCGGCGCGAGCGTCCAGCAACTCCTGAACACGCTGCCAACATTCGCGGGCGATCAGAGGCTCGTGAGAGCCCGTGTCCGTGCTGCGGTCCCAATAGAAATCGCCGGTAGCGCTCCGCACGGCCTGCTACAGGCCTAGCAGCCCGTGGCAGAACTCGTCCGGCCCCGGAAATGGCAGGTCGCAGACCTGCCCCACCACAGCCGGTCAACGGTTTGCAGCCCCGTGGGGCAGGTCTGCGACCTGCCGGCGGTTCCGCGTCTTCCATCCTGTATTCAATCCATACATCATGGGCCTTGAGGAACTCGTCAAGCTGGAAACTGGTCTCAATTTCTAAGAGACGCCGCAATTCGGGTTTCGTGAGGAGGTCGTGCTTGTACTCCTCCGCCGCCAGTGCCTCCAGCGCCCGGCGCGATAAGTCGCCACCCGCGGCGGCCAGCCGCACGGCGAGATCGTCGGGTATCTGGACGGTCGCGTTCATAGCTCTCTCTCAGGTTAGCGCGCACTCGCGGCCGGCGGCAAAGCCTGCTCAGTCACAGGACTGGCAGGCCGGAGACCTGCCCCACTGCGGCGAATGGCCTCGCGGAGCGAGTACACGCGGCCTTCGGAGCTGGTGAAGAGATCCTCGGGAAAGCGGCGGTAGGCCAGCATACCGGCGTAGATGGCGGCGCTGTCGTCGAGGTTCAGGCCAAGGCCGGCCAGGTACTGCATGCGCAGGTTGCGATCATGATTGATCGCGGCGCCGCGTAGCCACTCCTTCAGATCGACGCTGCGGCCCGCGTAGGTCGCGAACAGATCCACGGGCGAGTTCATGCCGACCTCGGCGAGCGATTGGGCCACCTTACTGAAGGCGGGAGGGCCGAAGCGTTGTTCCATCTGGTCGAGATCGATGCGCAGGGGTTCGACCCGACCCAAGAGGACCATGTCGTGGCCTTGGCCCTGGTACGGATTGCCCCAGATCGTGCCGTTCGGAAAAACTTCGAAGAAGGTGGCCACCGAGCTCTTGACCGCCTCCAGGTTGGTCTCGAAAAGCTGGATGTACATCGTGACGACGCCGCCGGGGTTGAGGCGCTGCTTCATCACGTCGATGAATTCCTTGGTGTACAGGTTCGCCGCCCCCTTGACCCACGGGTCCAGCGGATCCACGGTGATCCCGTCAAAATGCTCCTTGGTTGTCAGCAGGTAGTGGCGCCCATCGTCGATGCGCACCTGGACTTTCGGGTTGTGGAGCACATCGAAGTTCGGTTCGCTGAAGTAGGCGGCGGCGGCTTGCGGGACCAAGGGTTCGATTTCCACGATGGTTTCGCGCTCGACCCGTGGATCGATGGACACCGCGCCGGCGGTGATGCCCGCGCCGCAGCCGATGACCAGGACCGAGCGGGGGTTGGCAACCGTCAGAGTGGTGAGGTGTCCCAGCATGCGCTGGAGCCGCATGTCGCGCGGAACGTTCGAAGCCTGGATCTTGCCGGCGACGTGAAAGGTGAGCGCTCCGTTCGGAAACCTCGAGACCGCCACCGACGAGTTGATGCCTTCGCCGGCGTAGACGACGTCGCCCTTGCCGACCCAGGTGGCCGCATAGCGGCCGTACGCGACCAGCAGTTTCGGAAGAGGCGGGACGCTGTAGATCGCCAGGCAGCTGAGGGCCGCCGCGATCAGGGCGGCTTTCGACGACGGAAGCAGAAGCAGCAGACCGGCGGCCGTGGACAACGCGATAAGCACTTGCTCGGCGTGCTGCGATCCGATCCGGGGAACGAGGACCAGGCTCGCGGTAAGAGCGCCGACGATCGCTCCCAGGGTGTTGGCGGCGTAGATTCCACTGATCAGTCTGGCGGAATCCTGTCCTTTCGATGCGGCTGCCGCGAGCGCCAAAGGGAAGCTCGCGCCCCACAGGAGCGTCGGCGGTAGCAGGGCCCAGAACGCGCGGGCGAGATCGAGCTCAAAGTTGAACCAGATGTTCGAGGCGATTTGCGGGTTGATGGGCCAGTAGGGGAGCGCTGCGGACAGGTTGTACGCGGTCCAGGCGATGGCGCCGGCAAGCAGCAACTGACACCAGCCCAACGCCAGACGCGGACTCGCGAGAGTTCGGCAGAGCAGGGATCCGACGCCGCTGCCGATTCCGAGGCCGACGAGAAAGACCGCCACGATGATGGAAAGCGCGTAGACCGATGCGCCGAGAAGCAGTCCGAGCATGCGGGTCCAGATGGCTTCGGCGGCGAGCGCGCAGAGACCGGAGAGCGCGGTGGCGATGTAGATTTTCGTACCGCTCCTTGACAGTCGCGGCTCAGTGTGCGGCTCCGCGGACAAAGGCCCATTCAGAGCCGCGAGCATGAACGCGATTCCGGCGACCGTTGCATTGACGGCCACGGCCGCGTCGGTCGCGGTGGCTACGTCGTACTCGCGCAGCAAATAGAAACCGGCGAGCAGGCATCCGAAGACGGCTCCGGCTATGTTGACGCAATAGAGGAAGCCGAGCTGAGAGACCTCATCAACAGCGCGCGCAAGGGCCGGGAGAGTCGCGCCCATAAGCAAGGTCGGGGGCAGAAGGCAGATGGCCGCGATCATTCCGCGAAGAGGGTATCCGCTCACGAAGGGCATCAGGCGCAACACCAGAATGCCGAGAACGCCGATGCCGAGTTCGATGATGGCGTAGACGCGCAAGGGATGGAATCGCGGGGGGACGAGACGGGGAAAGATCAGGCTGCCGAGACACATGCCGCCCATGAAGGTGGCGAGGAGCACGCCGAGCGAAACGGCGGTCGAGCCGATGACCAATTCCAGGAGCTGGAACCAGACGATTTCGTAAATGAGCGCAGCTACGCCGCTGCCGAAGGAGAGCAGAAGAATGAGCGGGGACAACCCCGGATTGTAACATCCGAGATGAGTGGACACACGACGGCTGTGGAAAATCGTTACGCGGTGGGCCGATTACATGCAATCGGGCCCACCGGAGTGGAAAACGCGAGTTACAACGACTGTTCGTAGACAAGTTTTGGAGGGCAATGCGGCTTTGTTAGGGCTCGCACTGTCCGACGGAGCAAGCTAACCTCAGATCTCCTCACACTCTCAAAAGATTCGAATCTTTCTCCTGTCCCGCTCCCCCCGGTTCGACGGAAGCGGCAAGACCGCTGGTTTAAGGCGGCCACGGAATTCACCAATACAACGATTTGCTCGGCCGAGCAACGTACTTACGCCTGAAGCATAGCGGAGAGATTCGCGCGGCGCCAGCGAGATTTTTCGCGAAGTGGCTGAGTCGATTGGAGAAGAAAATTATTTGTTTGAAGGTACACCAATGCTCGCTTCGTGCCTACCTGCACTCTGCGGCGAACCTCGTCGAAAAAGTTCAACAGGAAGCTGGCGGGCGCGGTAGGCCTCGCCCATGCCGCCCTTGGCCCAGGGGGGCGAGGATTTCGTAGGGCCCAAGTTTGTCGCTCACGGCGAGCATATGAGGGATTGGTCCAGTGTATCAGCGGAACGCGTCAGGGGTAGAATATGGTCATGAGCACCACAGCTCTGATGCCGGTTGAAGAGTATCTTCGCTTGACGGAGAAACCTAACTGCGAATATCGCGATGGCGTTCTCTACCCCAAACCCATGGCCACAACATTCCACGGAGTCCTGCAACTGATCCTTGGGGCCGCGCTACGAAAGCTTGGCCTCCAAGCGGCTTCTGAGGTGACGGTGAGGTTGTCTCCTACCAAATACCTGGTGCCGGATGTTGTCGCCGCTCCGGTCCTCCAGAGCCCCTACCCCACGGACCCCGTCCTGCTGTGCTGCGAAATCTTGTCGCCAGAAGACCGGCTCGGGGCGATGCTCAGCAAGTGCGAGGAGTACCACGCCTGGGGCGTGCCCTTCTGCTGGGTGATCGACCCGGTCAAACGCACCGCGTGGGAATATCACTCGGGCGGGGAGCCTGTGCGAGCGACCGCGATGTTCCGCGCGGGCGAGATTTCGGTGAGCTTGGAAGAACTGTTCGCTGGGTTGGGCGCTGCACAGTAGCTGTAGAGCACCGCTCCATGACTGTCGCGGTTCAGCAAGCGGTTTTCAGTGCCAATGCGTCACGACGGTCAGAAGGCCCCATGACAGGTCCCCGGTATTGTAATCTGAGAGCCATGCATCGTTTGCCAGAAAAGATCGCGCTGACCGTCTTTGTCGCGGCGGCTAGCGTGATGACCGCTTTGGGTCAGTTGCCTATTCCAGTGTCCGGACAAAACCCGGCGCAAGGTGGCGCTCAGGCTGGAGCCCCGGGTGGCGGCCGGGGTGGGCGGGGTGGCCGCGGCGCTCAGCCGGCGGCTGCCGTAAAGCAGGTAGTCACTCCCATACCCACTGCCGTCGAAGTCACCGGTCCCGGCGAGTTCTACGAGACCTTCATGGACGATCATGACGAATCGAGCAAAGCGGACATCCCGGCCAAAGACATCTACGCGAAATTCAATTATGAGGCGAAGGAATACTTCATCTCGGGAACGACCTCCAGCGGCACGCCTTACAAGACCCGCATCGTCATCCGCAAACCCAAAGACAATGCAAGATTCAACGGTCTAATTCTTGCTGAATCGATGCACCCGAGCGGTAATCCGTGGGTGTTCCATTTCACGCAGACCTACGCCATGACGAGCGGGGTCATTGGGCTCGAGATCCTGACCACAACGCCCGCGGGACTCGCCGCGGCGAATGAGGCGCGTTATAAAGATCTGGCCGTTCCGAACGGAGCCGCCAACGACATCCTCGCGCAGGTAGGGGCGCTCATCAAGTCAGACCACAAAGACAATCCTCTGAGCGGCCTTGCGGTAAGCGGCCTGGCGGTAAGGAAGATGATTCTTGCCGGTTCATCCGCCTCGGCTGCCGCGGCCCAGAATTACCTCGCCAACGCTCACATGGTGCAGAGACTGGCGGACATGAAACCGGGCGACGTAACACCGATCGGCATGAAGCCGATCTATGACGGGTTCATGCCCACCAGCGCCAACGGTCAGATTCCGGTTCTGGATGTCCCCACGATCCTGGTGCCCACCATGCGGGAAACCTTCACAGGCAGCGGGACGACGCAGCCGGACAACGAGAAGCTTCGCGTTTACGAATTTGCCGGCATGGCCCATATCGATTCCCGCGTTGCCGGCGGCTACTACCCCGATCCCTGCAAATATCCGATCAGCAGGTATCCCATGGGGGCGGAGATGTCCGTTGCTCTCGACAAGCTCTTCGCGTGGGTGGACAAAGGCATTGCGCCTGCCCATGCCGACCGGTTTTACGTCGATTTCAATCCGGACAACAAGCCGAAGCTCGACCGCGATAAGGGCTCTCTGCTCGCACTGGATGAGTTTGGAAACGTCAGAGGCGGAATTCGCAACACCTACGTGGATGTGCCGGTGAAGAGCTTCCACGTTCCCAACGAAGGCGCCGACCCACGGATTTCGAACCCCAATCACTTTATCGCTGCGCGGCGGACCGGCGGCCAGGATCCGGACGCCCAACTGTGCGGCCTGAGTAATTTCGAAACCGCGCTGTCGAAAGAGCAGTTGAAGAAGCTCTACAAGAATCCAAAGGACTACTACAACAAGGTCGCGCAGAGATACGATGAGCTTGTGAAAGAGGGCTGGGCGCTACCCGTCTACAGAGAGATGGTCCTCGCCGAAGCAGGACGCGTTACTTTCTGAAGGTGGGCAGTCTCATAACCTGCCGTCTCGCCAGGCCGATCTGCCACGTGCGATCCCCTCAAATTTCGTATAATGGCCGCGGGTCTGAATGCAGGACCGTAGGGGCTCCATTTATCGAAAGGGGGGCGGCATGGTTGACCGCGACGAGAGGCACTGCCTGGTAAGGGCGTCGGCCTGGGCGCTGCTCATGGTGTCCGGTTTGGCCGGGGCGGCAACTGCCGCCGGCACGAGCGATTCGCAACTGCTGGAGGCTGCCAAGAACCAAGACGCAAAGGCGGTTCGTTCGCTGCTGAGTCAAAAGGCCGACGTCAATGCGCGGTCCAGCGACGGCTCGACGGCGCTGCTTTGGCTGGCGCACTGGAACGATGTGGACACAGCGGAGCTGCTGCTGAAGGCGGGCGCGGACGCGAACGCGGCCAACGATTTCCGTATGACCCCGTTATCGCAAGCGTGCACCAATGCAAGCGCCGAATTTGTGCGGCTGCTCCTGAAATCGGGCGCGAATCCAAACTTGGGCGTAGCCACCGGCGAAACGCCGCTGATGACCTGCGCCAAGACCGGCAGCGCCGACGCAGTCCGCCTGCTGGTGGAACACGACGCTGCGGTCAACGCGAAGGAGCCCACGCAGAGCCAAACGGCGTTAATGTGGGCCGCCGCCGAACGTCATCCCAACGTGGTGAGCGCGCTTATTGCGGCCCATGCGGATCTCAAAGCCCATACCAAAGATGGGTTCACGGCGATCCACTTCGCGGCGCGGGTCGGGGACCTGGAGAGTGTCAAGTTGTTGCTGGCCGCGGGAGTGGATGTGAATCTCCTGACGCAGGCTGGCGACGGCGACGCGGGAGTTACCACGGGTGCCCCGAGGGGCGGCAGGGGCGGAGGAGGCGGTGGGGCAGCCGCCGGCTACACTCCATTGCTGGTCGCGACCCTGCGGGCCCAGGTTGACGTCGCGCTGTATCTGCTGGATCATGGCGCCGATCCCAACATTGGCGCTGCGGGCTTTATGCCTCTGCATTGGGCGTCCACCACCTGGGAAGGCTACGCTTCTAATCCGGTGTACGGGTTTGAAGACCCCATGTCCGGAATTCCGGATCGTCAGGCCAAGCTGCGGCTGGTGAAGGCCCTGCTGGCCCACGGCGCAAATGTGAACGCGCGCATGACGAAGCGCCCGCCGTCGTTTGCCACCGGATACACGGACTCCGTCGGAGCGACGCCCCTGCTGCTAGCCGCCTCGGTCGACGACATTGAGATGATGCGCATTCTGCTCGCGGCCGGCGCCGACCCCAAAGTCTCCACGGCGACGAATGCCACTGCCATCATGGCGGCGACGGGCCTGAACCATGGCATCGGAGAGTCTCTCGTCACCGAGGCGCAGGCGCAGGAAGCGGTGAAGCTTTTGTTGGATCTCGGCCTCGACCCGAAAGGCGAGACGACATTCGGCGAGAACGCGCTGTTCGGGCCGGCGTATCGTGGATGGAATACGCTCCTGGCGCAAATGATCGATCTGGGCGTGAACGTGAATGCGGTCAGCAAGGCTGGGGTGACGCCGTTCCGCGCGGCGAACGGCCAGGGCGACCGGCTCGGCGGAGTGCTCTTTAATAAGGAAGGCGTGGATCTGCTGTTAAAGCACGGCGCCGACGCCAATTTAGGACACGCCTGCGAGGCCCAGAATAAATGCCGCGAAATCAGTGACGCCGAGAAGTGAGAAAAACATGACACGCCACATCTTCTACGGTATTGCGACGGCATGTTTGGGTTTGGCGCTTTTCGCTGTTGCGGCTTTGGGTTTTCAGAGCAAGCCGGCTACATCCTCCGCGACGTCGTCGGTCACCCCCGCGGGCGAACTTGTGAATAAGTACTGCGTCTCCTGTCACAACCAGAGGCTGAAGACCGGAAATCTCGCTTTGGATCGCGCGGATTCCGAGCATGTCGCCAACTCGGCGGAGGCGTGGGAAAAGGTCATCGTGAAGCTGCGAAGCCGTGCGATGCCGCCTCCGGGCATGCCTCGCCCGGATAACGCGACATACGATGCGGTTGCCGATTGGCTGGGAACGGAGATCGACCGCACGGCTCGCGTGAACCCGGGCCGGACTGCCAGCTTGCATCGTCTCAATCGCGCCGAATACGCCAAAGCCGTGCGGGACTTGGTCGCGGTGGAAGTGGACGCCCAAGCGATGCTGCCGCCGGATGAGCAGGCGTTCGGATTCGAGAACAACGCAGAAGCGCTTTCGCTGCCACCGGCACTGTTGGACCGGTACGTATCCGCGGCGGCGGCCATCGCGCGCCGGGCCGTGGGCGATCCGAACATGCCACCGGCGTTCGTGCGCTACGGCGCGATTAAGAACAACCCCAACGACCTGACGTATCTTCGCCAGACGGAGCGTCTGGGCGAAGACTTTCCCCTGGGAACCAAAGGCGGCATCGCCGCGCGCCACTACTTTCCGGTGGACGGGGAATACGTGTTCAGGCTTCGATTGCAGCGGGCCTGGGATAATATCATCCGCGGCCTGAACGCCCCCAATCAAATCGAGATCCGCGTGGATGGAATGCGCGTCGCACAATTTACGATCGGCGGAGAAAAGTCGCCTTCCAAGACTTTTCAATACGACGGTGACGAAGCGTTGCAGGCGCGCGTGCCTGTGAAAGCCGGCCTGCGCCAGGTGATGGCGACCATGCTCAAAGCGGACGATGCAGCGCCGGAGGGCGGGGGCCCGGATCGTCTTTCGCCGTACAGCCGCAATTCGGATAACGGAAATTCGCCCATTGCCGTTGCGGCGCTGCTGATCGGCGGTCCGTATGAAGGCAAGGTAGCGCTCGACTCGCCGAGCCGCCAGCTTCTCTTTATATGCCGTCCTGCGAATACGGCGGACGAAGCTCCCTGCGCGACCAAGATTCTGTCAAACTTGGCACGCCGGGCTTATCGACGCGGCGCTACCGATGAAGACGTGCAGACGCTGCTCAGCTTCTACAACCGTGTACGCGCGGCCGGGAGCTTCGACGACGGGATTCGCTCCGCGCTGGAGCGAGTGCTGGTGAGCCCGGATTTTCTGTTCCGCATTGAAGCGGATACCGCGGGCGTTACTCCAGGCGCCGTCTATCGCATCTCCGATGTCGAGCTGGCTTCGCGATTGTCGTTCGCCTTGTGGAGCAGCATTCCGGACGACACTCTGCTGGACCTGGCCATTCGCGGCAATCTGCATGAGCCGGCCGTGCTGAAGCAACAAGTTTCGCGTATGCTCGCCGATCCTCGCGCGCGCGCGTCGCTGGTGCAGAATTTCTTTGGGGATTGGCTGCAGACTCGTAACGTATGGCTGCTGAATCCGGATAGCACGAAGTTCCCCTGGTTCGACGATAACCTCCGTACCGCGTTCGTGACCGAGACGGAGATGTTCCTCGACGCTCAATTGAAAGAGGATCACAGTATCCTCGACCTGTTGACGTCGGATGAGACCTTTCTCAATGAACAGTTGGCGCGCCATTACGGAGTCTCCGGCATCTATGGGAGTCATTTCCGGCGCGTGAAACTCACCGATGAGAACCGCTTCGGGCTGCTGGGCAAGGCCAGCGTGCTCGCCGTCACCTCTTACACCACGCGTACTTCGCCAACGATTCGCGGAAAGTGGCTGCTGGAGAATATCCTGGCCGCGCCGATGCCTCCTCCTCCGCCTAATGTGCCTGCGCTGGATGAGTCGAACAGCAAAGACGGCAAGCCGCGGACGGTCCGGGAAATGCTTGAGGTGCATCGCGCAAATCCTACTTGCGCCGGTTGCCACGCGCGTATGGATCCGCTGGGGTTCAGCCTCGAGAATTTCGATGCGATCGGACAATGGCGCGCAACCGATGCGGGCCGCGCCATCGACGCCTCCGGCGTGCTGCTGGACGGCACGAAAGTCAACGGGCCGCGGGAGTTGAGGCAGGCGCTGATGGCGAAGAAGACGCAATTCGCCACAGCCGTCACCGAAAAATTGCTGACCTACGCTCTGGGCCGCGGGCTAGAGTATTACGATGCTCCCGCGGTCCGCGCGATTGACCGCGCAGCGGCTGCGGATGGGTACCGCTGGTCGTCGCTGATTCAGGCAATCGTGAAGAGCGCGCCATTTCAAATGAGGACCGCGGCCCCAAGGGGATCTGAGTAAGAGGAGAATAGGACTATGTTCCTGACGAAGAAGTCCATTTCACGCCGCACCATACTCCGGGGAGCAGGCACGGCCGTCGCATTGCCGTTGCTCGACGCCATGATTCCGGCTTTTGCGCCGGCAGCGACCACCGCTCCCGTGCGCCGCTTGGGCGTCGTCTACCATCCCAACGGCGTGATCTATGACAAATGGCTCCCGACAGGCGCCGGTTCCCAATTCGAGCTCTCCCCCACGTTGAAGGGGCTCGAGCCCTTTAAGGACAAATTGATCGTGGTCACGGGCCTGTTCTGCGATCAGGCAGAGCCGCTCGGGGACGGCGGCGGGGACCACTCCCGCGCTTGCGGCAGCTATCTTACGGGCGTGCACGTGAAAAAGTCGGACAGCATTGTGGAGAATGCCGTCTCCATGGACCAGATCGCCGCCAAGGCTTTCGAGCGCGACACGCAGCTCTCCTCGCTTCAGATGACGGCCGACGAAAACAGCCTCCTGGGGTCCTGCGATCTGGGCTACAGCTGCGCCTATAGCAGCACGCTCTCCTGGCTGACACCGACGTTGCCGCTGATGGCGGAAAACAACCCGCGCGTGCTGTTCGAGCGGATGTTCGGCGCCAGCGACAGCACGGACGCCCGCGTACGCGCGGCACGCCTCCAGCAGGACCGGAGCCTTCTCGATTCGGTAAACGATCGGGTGAATCAACTCCAGCGCCAACTGGGGACTGCCGACAATCGCAAGATGAACGACTATCTGGCGGCGTTGAGAGACGTGGAGCGGCGGATTCAGAAGGCGGAGGAGCAGAGCTCCAAAGAATTGCCCGACGTGCCTCAGCCTGCCGGCATCCCGGATAGTTTTGAGGAGCACGTCGGATTGTTGTACGACCTGCAACTGCTGGCCTACCAGTCCGACCTGACACGGGTGACCACATTCATGTATGGCCGGGAGCAGACGGGAAGGCCCTATCCGCAGATCGGCGTGCCCGAACCGCACCATCCCGTCACGCACCACAAAGGCGACCCGGCGATGATGGAAAAATGCACCCGTATTCAGCGGTATCACATCGCGCTGTTCGCCAAGCACCTCGAAAAGTTGCGCAATACCCCGGATGGAGACGGCTCGCTGCTGGATCATGTCATCCTTCTGTTTGGCTCAGGCATCAGCAACAGCGATCGGCATACGCACGGTCCGCTGCCGACGTTCCTGGTGGGCGGAGGCGCCGGGGCGTTGAAGGGCGGGCGGCACCTCATCTATCCCGAACACACGCCGCTCACGAACCTTCACGTGACGTTGCTGAATAAACTGGGTGTGCCTGCCGAAACGCTGGGCGATAGCAATGGACAATTTACGGAGCTGTCTGAGCTAAACTGAATCTCCCCGTTTGGTCAAAAACTGCATCTTGGCGGAGACCTTCATGTTCCATGCGTAAAGGCGCCCGTACGATGGAATACCAGAACCGGTGCGTGATAAGATGACGTACAGGAGAAGGTTAGGGGAGATGGCTAACCCTTTCGAACAGGCGAGCTTCGGCCCCGATTTGGCGCATTCCCCAGGCTTGAGCGAAGCTTTGGGTCCCCACCAAAAACACAGGGAACGCATTCAGAACGAGCTAAGAGAGTTTCTTTCCGCGGACGAGGCGCGAGAAACCGCCACGCGCGCCTACAACCTGGCCCTCGATATAGATGAAGATATCGGCAGACTCCTGAAAGACCCGTTGGTCAGAAGGCTCTACGAATACGACGGCCAGTTCTTCACTCCCCGAGGCACCCGGCTCTTCCACACCGCCTTCGACGGCCTCCACCTGTTGAGATCGCTGAGCGATTCCATACTCCAAGCGTTCTTCCGAGGGAGGGAGAAACACTCTGCCATCGGGTGGCTGCTGGATGAACTGGGCAAGCACGCCTGGGTGGCCAAGATACGAAGGATGAACTGGGAGGAATCCCATACCTTGGGCCTGGTGCCGAAAGAGGTGCTCGAAGCAATTCTCATGGGTTCTTGGGAGCGCGGGAGAGAGGCCGGAGCAGACCCGCCCCGGCTGTCGCTCGAAGAACAAGCTTTCTTCCAGTCTTTCGAGGAGCAAATGGAAAGACAGGGATGAGACGCCGATTCGGCCGGCAGCTAGGCCATTTTCGCGATTGGCGTAGGCCGCTCCATCACTTTCGCGGTTCGGAAGCCCCTTCCTGAACCGCGCGCGTCAGCAAGCGGCGGTCTTCTTTTATAGCGAAAATGTCCTAGATGAACCCCCATCCGCCGGCCGCGCCGCCCGCCTTTTCCCAGCCATAGAATAGGGCGTCCCAGTTCGTCTCCCAATCGCCGTCTGGAAATCGGTCCAGGTAAGCGAGCTTGATCTTGGATTCGACGTCGTGAAACTTTTTGCCCTCGAACATGGGGTCAGTTGCCATCTGAAAACCGAACTCGTAGGAAGGTGCGAGGTCCTCGTATGTCGCGCCCGAAGCGGCGTAGTGCCCCTCGAAGTGCTTTCGGAAATCGCTCTCGTAATAAGATGACACGGTAGGTTTCTCCGCCGGTGGGGTCGGTCGATGTCAAGAGCTCGATTTCATTTGCTCTGGCAGGATGATTTCGTCATCAGACTTCCAGCTTCCCGGTGCTATCGCCGTGCCTGTCCTGATGCACGCCAAGCTTATCCAGCATCGCCAGCAGCAGATTCGACGCCGGCGTATGGGGAGCGTACTTCATATGCCGGCCGCCATTGAGACTTCCCGAGGCGCCCCCGGCGAGCAGGAGCGGCAACGGATCGTGATCGTGCTGGTTGCCGTTACTCATGCTGCTGCCGTACAAAATCATGGAGTGATCCAGTAGATTGCCGTCGCCGTCCGGCGTGGCTTTCAGTTTCCCGAGGAAATACGCCAGCATCTCCACATGGTACTTGTTGATCAACGCATACTTATCCATGGCCGCGCGAGCATTGGAATGGTGCGAGGCGACATGGAACCCGTCGCGAACGCCACTTTGCGGGTAGACCGCGCCGCTGAGATCGCGCGCGTACATCATCGTGGCGATGCGAGTGATCTCGGCCTTGAACGCCAGCACCTGCAGGTCGAACATGATCTTGAAGTGTTCGTCGAAAGATTCCGGGACGCCTACAGGCGCCTCCGGCAGCTTCAGATCGGCCGGGACCGCGTGCTCCGACTTTTGAATCCGCCGCTCGATCTCGCGCACGTCGTCGAGGTATTCGTTGAGCTTGCTCCGATCGGATGCCGGCAGGTCCTTCTGCAACGACGCGACTTGGTCCATCACAGAGTCCAGCAGGCTCCGGCTCTGCTGCTTGCGCGCGAGACGGTCGGCGTTGGTGCTTCCGTCACCGAACAGTTTCTCGAACACCACTTGCGGATTGTTCTCCATCGGCAGCGGCGTGGCCGGTGTTTTCCAGGAAATCGTGTTCGAGTACGCGCACGCGTAACCGCTTCCGCAGCTCAATGCGACTTCTTCGATGGAAAGCTCAATCGACGGCAACGGCGTATCCTGGCCGATCTTCTCCGCCGCGATCTGATCGATGGTCGTTCCTACGCGGATCGAATCTTTCTCCGGATGCACGCCGCTCAAGAACACGGCAGCCGAACGGGCATGGTCGGCGCCGGCGTCCGAACCCACGCCGCCCGCCGCCGGGTGGGCGAGGTTGCTTACGATGGTGACGCGGTCGCGATACGGTTCGAGCGAAGCGAGGGTCTCGGTAAAGGCGAAGCCCTTTCCCTCGACGTCCGGCGTCCACTTGTACATGGTGGCTCCGTGCGGGACGTAGATACAGCTTAAGCGGCTCTTGGAATTCGCGGCGGTTTTGGCCAGCGGCGTCTGCGCCGGAACCATGGAGTCGAGCAGCGGCAGCGCCACCGATGCGCCTAAACCGCGAAGCAACGTCCGCCGCGGAATATGCTTTCCGGCAATGAAGTTCATGGTTTTGTCTCCTGCTGCTTGACTCTCATCTGAAATGGGTCGCTTTTGACTATGCCGACGATCAACGACGAAAACCTATTATCGTTCCGCGCGGCTTCGCGAGCAATGGATCGGACCACCGGCATATCGTAATACTTCAGCGCCCGGCCGGTGCCGTAGGTCAGAAGCTTCTCGGTCATGGTTTGGACGAAGACGCCGGACCGGCTCAGGAGCGCGAGCCGCAAGCTGGCTGGACCATCCAGCTTCGTACCGTCCACCAACTGACTTGTGGCGTCAATCGGGACTCCTCCATCGCTGGTCCGGTACCGTCCGATCAGATCGAAGTTCTCGAGCGAAAAACCGATCGGGTCCATGATCTTGTGGCAGGCCGCGCACGCCGGGTTCTTGCGATGCTCCTCCATCCTTTGCCGGACCGACGCGGCTTGTTGCGCCGAAGCATCCGTGTCCAGGGGCGGAACGTTCGGTGGCGGCAGAGGAGCGGGCGTCCCCATCAGGTTCTCCAAAACCCATTTGCCGCGCGACACCGGAGAGGTCCGATTCGCAACAGAGGTCACCAGCAGAAAACTGGATTGACCCAGCAAGCCTCGCCGGGCTTCATCCTGAACCGGGACGCGCCGGAAACGCGTTCCACGAACGTCGGGAATGCCGTAATGCTTTGCCAGCGCCTCATCCACGAAGGTGTAGTCGGCGTTCAGCAGATCGATGACGCTGCGATCCTCGCGAAGAATGCTATCCAGCAGCAACTCTGTTTCGCGGCGGAACGATTGCCGCAGATTGTCGTTGAATTCCTTGGCCTCCGGGCGCTGATTCTTCAACTCCCGCAGGTACAGCCACTGATCGCCGAAGTCGGTCACCAGCGTTTCCGACCGGGGATCCTTGAGCATGCGGCGCGTCTGCGCCTCCAGCACCGCGGGATCGTGAAGTTTGTTCTCGATCGCCAAGCCCAGCAGCTCGTCGTCCGGGATACTGCTCCACACAAAGAACGAAAGGCGCGAGGCCAATTCCAGATCGCCGATGCGGTACGGGCGGCCCCCGGGAACGTTCGCCGGTTCGCGCTCAAAGCGGAACACAAATCGGGGATCGGCCAGGATTCGGGACACAGCTTGCTCAATGCCGGCATCGAATCCGCCATTCTTGCGACCCTCTCGATAAAAGCTGAGCAGCGTATCCTGATCGAGCGTCGAAGGCGGCTGCCGGTAAGCCCGCTGGGCCAGCGTCGAGACGATCTTTCTGGCGCAGGCGTCGTCTTCGGCCTCTGACGCAGGGGCCTCCGGCGCAGGCCGGCACACAAAGATTCGCCGGCGGGCGGGAGTGTCTCCAAGACCGGTAGGATTCAGCGGCCCGGTAATCGCGACGCTCGAAACCACGTTGCTGGCCGCGTAAATCTGCCACAGGTCGTCAGCGCCGGGAGGGCTCCTTCTTAAGTACGCGGTGCCGACGGTTTGCGGCCCGGCCTTTAGCTTGACGTGAACATCCACGGTGGTGCCGCTCGCGACTTTGACGCGCTCGCCGTTGATCGTCACTTCGAGCTCTTCTCCGCTCACTCCAATTCCGCCGACGCCGATTCCCCCGCTGCGGGCCCGGACTTTGATGTCGTACTCGGCGTCCAGCGGAAAATTATGGTGGACCAGAATGCCGCCACGCGTGCCCAGCGGCAATCCGTCAATGTGCTGGGTCTGAGAAAGATCTGACGGTACTCTGTAGGTGGTGGTGAAAGCGTTCGTCAGAATATTTCCGACGGCCATCCGGCTGATCTTGGTGGCGGCTGCGGCGTAGCGCTCGACCAAGGCGGGCGAGACTCCCAAAGCATCAGCGATATTGTCGAAGCCTTCGCTTGAATCGTCGGCGGGTAGAAGCGTGGCCGCGTCGATATCGAGCGCCAGCAGATCGCGGATGGCGTTGGCATACTCGGTTCGGTTCAGGCGATGCAGTCCCGTGAACCCGGGGTTGGGATTGGCCGCCGCGGCGCGATCCAGCTCCGCTTCGAGCTTATCGGCGAACGCGTCCATCGTCGCCCGGTCGGGACGCGGCGCACCAGCCGGCGGCATCATGCCCGACCGGACCTTGCGCACTGCCTTTTCCCAACTCTCCGCGTCCTTGCCGGGATTCGTGAAATCCAGCTTGTCCAGCATCAGGCCGGCGGTCTTGGTCTTTTCGTTATGGCAACTGATGCAGTAGCGGTTGAGCAGCGCCTGTTCGCCGGAAGCCTGAGTGGACTGCGTCTGGGCGCGAGTGCTCTGGAGGACGCTCGCCGCCGCGATCGCCACCACGCCCGCGATTGTAATAGCCCTGCTCATTCCATCAGCTTCTTGATGAGCGCCATGGTGCTGGGCTTTTCTTCCGGCGGGTTGGTGGCGAGAAACACGCCTCCCGCCCAAACCAGCGGCGTCCGCCCTTCGTTGTCCTTTACGTCGAGTTTCGCGCCGTGTTGTACCAGGAACGCAAGCTCATCGTCCGAGCCTCGATTGGCCGCTCCGATCAATGCCGTGATGCCCATCGAATTCTTCGCGTTCACGTCCGCACCCTTCTCGAAGCACAGCTTCAGCGCTTCCATCAAAGCTTCCTTCGATTCGGTATAAGTCTGATTCTCGGCCCAATTGACGCCGGCCGCGGCCATCAAAGCGGTGGTGCCGGCGAAGGTTGCGATATTGGGATCGGCGCCCTTTTCCAGAAGCAAACGCATCACCGTGATGTCGCCCGAGAGAGCCGCGCGCAGGAACGGCGTCTGGCCGGTGAAGTCCACCCAGGAAATATCGTTGAGCGGTGTGACCCAACGCCGGATCGGCGGGTATTCCTTCGTGCGCGCATTCACGTTCGCGCCGCGTTCGATCAGCGTCTTCACCAAGTCCAGAGCCGCTCCGCGGTCGATGTCGTGTTCGCCTCCCCGGCCCATATCGCGATTGCGAACCTCCACCGCGGCCCACAACGGCGTGCGTCCCCACCAATCCGCCGTGTTCACCCCCGCACCGTGATCGAGCAGGAATCGAGCGACGTCGACATGGTCGTTGGTGATGGCCATCAGCAGCGGTGTGATTCCGTTGGCCTCGGTCTGATTCACGTCCGCCCTGGCTGCAATCGAAGGGGCGAGAAACAATTTTGTGCTGTCCAGCCGTCCATCGCGCGCCGCATACAGGAGCGCCGACATTCCCCCCGGTGTCGCGTCCTGGACGCCCCGTTCCGGCCAACCGCCTCGAACGATGCCGGTCCCGTGGGAGCCGTTCCCTGGACCGCCTCCGGCTCCGGGAAGCCGGCGTTCCGGAGCCTTACCCGTTCGCGTGCGTGCGTTCACATCGGCGCCGTGCTCCAGCAGAGCCTGCGCCGCAGCCGCGTGATTCGCCCGCACCGCCCACATCAGAGCCGTCTGTTGCGTCAAGCCATCTTTGGCGTTGACGGCTGCGTCATGTCCCAGAAGAGCCGTGATCGCCTCCGGGTTCCCGGCTCGCGCCGCGGCCATCAGCGCGCTATCGCCCTCTTTATTGGCGACGTTGGGATTCGCTCCGGCCTGGAGCAGCTTTTGGATAATGGCGGCATTCCCGTTGGATGAAGCGTAGTACAGCGGCGTCAGGCCGTAGCGGTCCTTGGCGTCCGGTATCGCCCCGGCGCGTAGCAGCGTCTCAATCGCGCCGGCATCGTCGTTTTCAACAGCCCAGTGGAGCGCAGTGGACCCATCCACGAGGGGCGCGTTGACATCCGCCTTTTTCTCGATCAGCGAGCGCAGGGCCGCTTGGTCCTGGTGCATGACAGCTTCCGCAACGCTTGAGCCGGGTTCGGCAGCAAACGCGGCGGCGCTTAATGCAGCCAGGGCCATAAGGCGATTTCGCATATCAGGAATCCCCTTTCAATTCCATCAAAAGGCCGTTGGGGTCGCGGAAGCGCAGCAGCTTTTCGTCGTTCGCGGGGAGGATCTCGACACCCACAGCCTTAAGTTTATCCGGAATGACCCGCGCCACGCGTACACAAATATGATGGACGCTAGGCGTCTCTCCGGCCGCCACCTGTTCCAATCCCAGGCGGGTCTTGGCGGCGCCAAACCACACCCGAGCCGGATTCCTGGTCCGGGACGCTTCCATACCAAAGAACTTTCGATAGTGCGCCACCGATCGCTCCAGATCCGATACGTGCAGCATGATGTGGTCCAAGCCGATCGGTTGCACCGCCGCATCCTCCTGATTCACACGATAGGCCGGAATGATGGTCTTCGCCAGCCCGCCCGCTACACCCAAAAGTTGGAGCCTCAGGCCATCCGCGTCGGTCGGCATTCCTAAAGCGCCTGTGCCCATGGCGATGCCCGCCTCTTCCACCGCCTTCCGCATTTCCTGCGGCTTGTAATCCTTGACCAGCGCGCAGAAGTGGTCGATTTTCGGCTTGACACCAGATGAACCACCAAATGCCGCGTAGGCGATGCCAAATCGCACATAGAAGCGGGGCGGCGGATCCCTTTCCTGAAAAAGCTGGGGGTCGAAAATACGACCGTAAAACTTGGCAGTCGCTTCAGGATCGGGAACGGTGAAGCCGACGTGCTCGAGTCCGGTTGTATCCAGGGGCAGCGGGGCTGTCTCGGCGGCATCGGCAGTCAACAAACTAGCCGCGCCCGCGCCCAACCACACGAGCGTCTGGCGCCGGCTGTGACTGCTAGTTCGATCATGCGGCATTTGCGTCCCTCCTTTCGCCGGCGCGCCGGTGGTGGTTAGAACTGTCCCGGTTTTTTGCTTACACGCTGCTAAGCTGGCCTACTCGTAAAACTCCGGCGCAATCTTACGCTTGATGCCGGCGGTGTAATCGTGCTGGATCCATAACTGGGCGTTGTTCTTCTTGACGAACTCCTCGATCATGGCCCGGCTCTTGGCCGTCTGTTCTTTGTCCCAATCGAAGGATGGGATGCGCTTGTAGGTGATCTCTTCGGGATAATCATACAGATCGCCCGAGAGCAACACCGGTCCGGTCTTAGCAAGCTTCAAGAACAGCGACTGGTGGCCGGGCGTGTGGCCGGGCGTGAACTTGATCACCACGGCGCCGTCGCCGAACACGTCGTGATCCTCGCCCTTGAGCAGCAGGGTTTTGCTCTTGGCCAGATCGGTGAAGTAAGCCGCGTCGGCGACGGCCCCCAATTTCTTTCCAGTGTCGGCGCGGGGGGCGAAGATAGCATCCCGATCGCCTTGCTGCACGATCCAGGTGGAGCCGGCGAACGCGTTGGCGTTGGCCACATGGTCGCCGTGATAGTGCGAAAGCGCCAGATAGGTGATGTCCGCCGGCGTGTAGCCGATGGCGGCGAGCTGGGGCAGCAGCGGACGATCCACGGTGAACGCGCCCGCCGTCTGCGGCGCGACGCCGCTCTTGAATGCGCTGTCGGGGATCTCGCCGGTGTCCCACATCATGGCGCCGCGGGGGTGGACGATCAGGAAGCACGGGGTGACCATATTGGACGTGGCCAGCTCGCCCGGCTTGAACCCCATCGAGTCTCCATTCGCCACCGTGATCTTCCCGCAATCGAGGACGTAGAGCCGCACCGACTTGGGCGGCGTGGGCTTGCGGGTTTGCGCGTTGGCGGAGGGCCAGGCTGCCAGACCGATCAGCGCGGTGGCGAGGACAAGATTCGTGGTTCGAGGGATCATGTTGGAAAGCATAGCACCACGAAATCTGACGTGGAGGAGCGAGCCGTCCGGTTATCTACTTCGCGGCCGCGGCCTTCTTGAAATCTCCCGCCTTCACGATTGACATCGCCGAAACGTCCAGGTTCCGGCGCAGCGCGTCCTGGATCTGTTGCGGCGTCAATGCCGCTACCTTCTTCTCGAGATCCTCGTCCCACGCCAGCGTGCGCTCGTCGAAATCGCGGGTGGCCAACGTGGCCGCGACTTGCCCGTCGCCCGACCGGTTTACTTTTTGCGTTTGCAGCCATCCGGACTTCGCCGCCGCAACTTCCTCCGCCGTGAATCCGTCCTTCAGCGCCCTTTCCATCTCCTCTTTAAAAGCCACCTCGACCTTGGCAACGTTTTGCGGAGCGGCAATGGCGTTCACCCGGAAGGCTCCATCCTTCTCCTTTGTTGCCGCCGACAGGCCGGAGGAAATTCCGTAGCTCAAACCGTCCTTCTGCCGGATCCGGGTCGCCAGCCGCGAATTAATGAATCCCCCACCCAACATGAAATTCCCCAGCACCATCGCCGGATAATCCGGATCGCTGTTGTTGAGACTAAGCCGGATTCCCGCCAGGAACACCGCGTTCTGCTTGTCGGGCGTCTCGATGCTGGTATTGACCGCTGTGATCTTTTGGTAAGGATCGGTCACCCGATCGAACGGTCCTGGACTCTTCCATGTTCCGAAAAGTTCGGTTGCGAGCTTCCCGATTTCCTGCGCATCGAAATCGCCGACCACCGCTAGTTCCGCGTTCGAGGCTCCCACGAACCCCTGATAGAATTTCTTCGCGTCGTCCAACGTCACCTTTTGCAGCTCTTCAGTCTCTTCCGGCAGCGTCATCGTGGCGCGGATGTCTCCTTTCGGATGCGGATAAAGGGTCCGCTGCATTTCCAGAGATGCCAGCACCTGCGGCTCCGCTTTCGCGTTGTCGATGCCCGTCAGCGATAGTTTCCTGATCTGCTCGAATTCGGTCTCCGGAAACGCCGGCTCGCGAAGAATCTCAGCGGCCAGGCGCAAGACCGCGGGCAGATTCTCTCGTACGGTGTCGATCGTCACCGCGGCGATAGCGCCGCTGCCGCCAACATTTACGCGCGCCTTCAGGCGGTCAAATTCGTCTTGAATCTGCTGGCGGTTCTTGTTCCGAGTGCCGCGAATCAGAGTCTGCATCGCAAGCTCGGAGGCGGCGTCCCGACCCTTCAGAAGGTCCAGCGTTCCGAAGTGCAAACGGATTGTCGCGCTCACCGTATTGCCGCGCGTCTGCTTTGCAAGCAAGGAAACTTTCATCCCGGAGGCAAGCTTCTGGCGCTGTACGCGCGCCTCAATATTCGACGGGGAGGGTTCGAAGGCTTCGCCCTGGGCCATCGCGGCATCGCCTTTGTAGTCCTTCAGCATTGCCGCGACATCGGCCTTGGGCGGTATCTCAGCCCGGTCCGGACTGGGGTCGGGAATAAATTCCCCAACCGTCAGATTCGAGGTTTTCAGATAAGCTTTCGCCACGCGCTGCACGTCCGCCGCGGTCACGGTGCGCAAGCGATCCCGATTCAGGAACAGAAGGCGCCAGTCTCCCTTGCTGATCCACTCGCTCATCGTCAGCCCGATCTGTTCCGAGTTTCGAAGCTGGAGCTCGACACCGCTGAGCAGCCGCGTCCGCGCACGGTCCACTTCATCCTTGCTGGGCGGCTCTTTGGCTATATTGCCGATCGTGTCCAGCAGGGCCTTGCGGGCGTCTTCGATAGAATCCTGTTTGTTTACGATCGCGCCGAAAAGGGCGGTGCCGGGGTCGTTCAACTGCATCGCTTGCCCCAACACCTGGACGGCCTTCTTGTTGTCCACCAGCGCCTTGTAAAGCCGTCCCGACGGATTGTCGCCGAGAATACTCATCAAAACGTCGATCGCCGCGAAGTCCGGATCGGATCCGGCAGGGATATGATACACCGCCAGCACCGCTTGAATATCTCCGACACGCCGCAGCGTGACCTCCCTTTCGCCGTCTTGCACCGGCTCGACGGTATAGGTCGTTTCGAGCTTACGGGTCGGCGCCGGTATCGGACCGAAATAGTCATTGATCATCCGGAGGAGCTTCGCCTCATCGATCTTTCCTGAAACCGTCATAACAGCGTTGTCTGGCTGGTAGAACTTCCGATAAAAAGCTTGTAGCTTGTCGATGGGCACATTCTCAATGTCAGCCCGGTTCCCGATGACAGAGCGTCCGTACGGGTGCCAAAGATAAGCCGAGGACCACGTTCTTTCCAGCAAGACGTTGATCGGACTGTTCTCCCCAGATTCGAACTCGTTCCGCACCACCGTCATCTCACTGTCCAGATCCGCCTTTCGGATGAACGAATTCACCATGCGGTCGGATTCCAGGTCCAGAGCCCACTTCAGGTTCTCGTCCGTCGCCTGAAAGGTCTCGAAATAGTTGGTGCGATCGTAGGACGTGGTGCCGTTCGGCCGTGCGCCGTGAGCTGTCAGCTCCTGCGGGATGTTGGTGTGTTTCGGGCTGCCTTTGAACACCATGTGTTCCAGTAAATGGGCCATCCCCCGCTCCCCTGAACCCTCTTGCCGCGATCCGACCAGATACGTCATGTTGACCGTGATCGTGGATTTCGAGGGATCGGGGAACACCAGCACGTGCAGCCCGTTCGCCAGCCGGTACTCCGTGATGCCCTCAACCGAGGTCACTTTTTGAACGCCGCTTGGTAAAGTTTGTGCAAAGGCCGCCACCGCGAAAGCGAGAGCGACAGAAACGTGTGCGAAAGAGAAAGGACGGCGCATAAATCATCCTCCAGGCATTTTTAGCGACGGGGCTTCGTCAATCAGTATATACTTCGGGAACCCCGACCACTCGCCCGCAACGCGCCAGACACTAAAAGTGGGGCTTTATCGGAAGTTTGGCCGCTACCCTCGTCGAGGGATGTCATTTGCCTGCGGGCACGCGCCGCGCAGGGCTCACGTTGGCGATCGGCACCAACACGCCCGCGGGCCGCGCCATGTGGCAGACGATGGGCGTGCTGGCGGAATTAGACCAGTTTCACAGTTTCTATGAACCAATGTGGGGCGGACGCCCCCCGTCGGCAGCCCGGCCCCCTGGGCGGGCTTGGAGCGCGACCATGGGTCGCGCGCGGGTCAGGGGATCAACCGGCGCTGTGCGGGTCCTTGAACAGGAAGAGGTCAGGGGACCCGCCAGGGAGCCGGCCCTGCCAAAATCGCTGGTCTACATTAATCATGAAACTGGTCTGGATCGCAGCTTAATCAACGGACCCGCGCCGCGTGATGGCCGCGTTTAGCGGTCATTCACGTTCTAAGGAGAGTGCATGTTCAAACGAGCGGAGTGTTCTTCACGTGGCGGCGAACAGACTCAATTCGGCCCCTTGACAGGCTGAGAACGGGGGAGTAGCATCGACTAACTTGCATAGGCCGTGAGGGCTTTTGCGGGTTGGGGTCAAATTCTCTACGGGGGCTGTGTCATGCGCAAAAGCTGGTATTTGCAAGTGGTTGCATTTCTCATGGTGTTCGCATCGCTGGCCTTCGGCCAGGTGGGCAACGGAACCATCACAGGTGTCGTTACCGATACGACCGGGGCTGTTGTCGCCGGAGCGTCCGTGGAAGCTAAGAACACGGAAACAGGCGTGGCTTTTCATGGAGTATCCACCAACGCAGGGGACTACACCATCACGGATTTGCCGGTCGGCATCTACGCCGTTTCGGTTACAGCCAAGGGGTTCAAGACCTACACCCATACCAACCTCGCCCTCGCGGCGACGGCAACCCTGCGAGAGGACATCGCTCTCCAGGTAGGCGCCGCTTCGGAGTCCGTGACCGTCACCGCCGAAGCTTCGCTGCTGACGACCGAAAGCGCTGAGTTGTCGCGCAACGTCACCATCGAGTCGTTGGATGCGCTTCCCCTGATCGGCATCGGGACCGTCAACGCCGGCACCTCCGGCTTCCGCAATCCCTACAACTCGCTTCTGACGCTTCCGGGCCTTAGTTCTTATGACAGCAGCGGAACATTCACTCTCAACGGCCTGGCTGGGGGCTTCTACCTAACCGAGTCGATGCGCATCGAAGGCCAGGACGCGACCTCTCGCATGTTCGGTACATACGATTACACGCAGACGATCCAGCCCAGCGTGGACTCGATTCAGGAAATTGCCTACCAGACCAGCAACTATTCCGCCGAATACGGACAGTCGGGTCTCGCGGTGATCAACATGACCATGAAGTCGGGGACCAACCAATATCACGGGAGCGCCTACGACTACTTCGTCAACGAAGACCTCGCTGCCGGCGATCCTTTCAGCAGGAGCGGAGGCTGCATCGTAGGGCCTAATGGACAGGCTTGCAGCGCCGTCGGCGGGGATGGAGGTAAATTCCGCCCGCGCGCCCGCCGCAACGATTTCGGCGGAACCCTGGGCGGTCCGGTGTACATCCCCAAAATCTATAACGGGCACAACAAGACCTTCTGGTTCTACAACTATGAGGAGTTCCTGGAGACCACGGTGTACTCCTTCAACGATACGGTACCCACGGCCAATTATCTCCAGGGCAATTTCTCCCAGATCTCACCAAATGGGACTTGCAGTGCCTGCGCCCAATTAGGGATTCAGACCACGGCGTTGGGCACTCCGAAGGTGCAACTGGATCCCATTGGCAACATGATGTACGCGAATGAGATTTACGATCCCGGCACGCGAGCGGTAGCAACCTCCGGTAGCTTGGCCGGCCAGGGCTACGCCATGCCGTTCGGAAACAACTCGGTACCATTGACCCGCTTCGATCCGGTCTCGATCAAGCTGATGACGCTTTTCCCTTTGGCGAACAATTCCAATTTTGCCGGTAACTATGGCGTGACCCAGCCCGGTAACCGGTACTCGTCCATTCAGACGGTTAAGGTCGACCACAATATCGATGCCAAGGACAAGATTTCGTTTTATCACTCCCCGCTCACGACCCAGAACCTTATCAACACTACCCTGGGGAGCGCGGATGGTCTGCCATTGGGGCTCACCGCCGCGCGCGGCACATTCGTTTGGGGCTACACGGAACGGCTAAATTACGACCGCACGTTGAGGCCGGACCTGCTGCTGCACCTGGGCGCGGGTTACATCAACAGCACTTTCAACGATGCGACGTGGTGGATCCATACGAACCAATTCTTCAATCCAGGGTCGACTTTGGGGCTCAGCGGCTTTGCGTCTCAACAAAATATCCCTAGCTTCAATGGGCTGTACAACACGGCCTACGGCGGCATGCAGAATATTGGCCCGGGCGGGGGCACCCCGAAGGACTTCGACGAGAAGCCCACCGGCACCGCCAACTTGACATGGGTTCACGGCAAGCACACGTATAAAGCCGGGGCCGAAGTGGACCTCATTCAAGACATCGTCCGGACCAGTGCCGAGGTTGTTTTTGGCGGCGGTACCGGTGCGACCTCGGAACCCTTCACTCCGGCGAATAGTTTCGGCAGTTATAGCACTGGCTTCGGCTTCGCCAGTTTCCTGCTGGGCGACTATAGCGGCATTTCGCAGAACGCGTTCACCGAACCCCGTGAAGGGTCGCAGGAATGGGCGCTGTTTGTTCAAGACTCCTGGAAAGTAACCCGCAAGCTCACCCTGGATTACGGGCTGCGGTGGGATTATGACACCGCGGAGCGTGAGCAATACGGGCGCTTGGCGCAGATCGATGCGACTTTGCCCAACACCAATGCCGGCGGCCGCCTCGGAGCATTACAGTTCGCAAGCAACTGCGGTTGCTCATTCTACAAGTCCGGCTATCCGTACGCGCTCGGACCGCGGCTCGGGGTCGCCTATCAGATCAACAACAAGACCGTATTTCGCGCTGGATGGGGATTGAACTACCAATTCGTTGCAAACCCCGCCGGTGGCAGTGTCAGTACTCAAGGTAGCTATAATCTGGCGGCCAACAGCCCGTCTTTCGTGCCCTCGGCGTACCAATTTGTAAATATTGAGGCTCCGGGCGCCATCCAATTGCCAACTTGGCCCGTCACCAATCGGTACCAATATCCGAATCTCGGCTCCACATCTCCTTCGCCCACGGTGCCCGACGCGCAAGAAAACCGGCCGCCACGCATCAACCAATTCAGCGCCGGCTTCCAGCGGGAGATTACCAGGAGTTTCGTTATGGAAGCGACCTACATTGGCAACCGCGCCGCTTGGATTGGCGGCGGCAGTCTGGGCCGCTTCAGCCAACTCTCTCCGCAATTACTAGCATCCTATGGCTTGTACCCTATTCCTGGGACCGGTCCAGCAGGGTATAACAACGAGAACGCCCGCGTCCTGTTGGCCGACCCGATCAGCAGTACCGCGGTGACCCAGTTCCTGGCATCGCAGGGAATCAGCAGCGTTCTCCCCTATTCCGGTTTTCCCACCAGCAGCTCGCTGCAAAGCGCTCTTTACCCATACCCGCAGTTTGGCGCCGTTGGAATTACGGGTTCCCCGACCCAGAACTCCAAATACGACTCTTTACAGGTAAAGGCGACCAAGCGGCTCTCACACAATCTGCAAGGCGGCGGTTCCTACACTTGGGGCCAGGGCTTCACGCGTGCCACGCGGCAGGACTTCTTCAACCCCGCCAGCGGCCGGTGGGCGCTCCAGCAGATCCCGCCGCAGGCCCTGAACTTCAATGCCACTTACACCGTGCCGAAGGCCTCGTTCTTCCCTAAATATGTAAACGCAGTCACCAACGGTTGGGTGATCGGCTGGTTCGCGAATTACCAAAGCGGCGCGTTCCTCTCGCCTCCAACCAGCAGCGTCAACCCGAATTACCAGTCCAGCGAGGATGTACGAGTCGCGGGCCAGCCGCTCTATACGTCCGGCGTTAGCATCAACAACCTAAAAACCTACAATCCGTATTACACTCAGGTGCTGAATCCGGCCGCTTGGGCGCCATGCCCCACCAACGCAGACTGTATGGCGACGGGAAACCTCATCAAGGGCTTTCGCGCGCCGCGCACTCCAGTAGAGAACGCGAACATCGGCCGCAACTTCCGGATCAAGGAAAGAATGAACTTGCAGATCCGGGGCGAGTTCGTCAACATCCTGAACCGGCTCGAAATGCCGGCTCCGAGCACGTCGAATCCGCAAGCCGCGGTCACGAAGAATGCGCTGGGGATCCAAACCGGTGGGTTCGGCGTCATCAACACATACCTCGCTCCGAACACCGGATACGGCCTCCCAGCCGTCGCCAACCAGCCTTATATGGAGCCCCGCCAGGGTACGTTGATCGCAAGGTTCAGTTTTTAGAACAGAAAGAAGCCGGGATATTTGAGTGATTGTCCCGGCCTTTTGCTAAGCCGCCCTCCGGCTCTTTGAGGGGACGTTCAATTCCAGCTTCCAGAGCCGGTCGTGGCGCGCCACAAACCGCAGTTCCAGGACTCCTGTTTCGGTCACCAGACTTTCCAGAGTCACAAGGACGCTGTCGGCGGGTTCCTGGAAGAGATACCTCCACCGGGGGCCCATCTCACATTCTTGGAAGGTACTTTGATGTTACCGGACAACAGGTGGCTGGGCCCGGAGTGCGCCGCTACCGCGAATTGGATTGCGCGCTCATCAGAGTGCGCAGCAGAACGACCGTGTGCTCACGCGGCGTTACAGACCCTCCGGCTCGTCCGCGCAGCCCCTTTCCCTGCGCCATTTCCACCGGAGTGCGTCCCTGTTTGTCGGCGATATCGAGCTTGGCTCCCTGCGCGACCAGGAGCCGGACCATGTCATCTGACGGCGGCGGAAGATTTGCGTCGGCGGCTTGTGCCGCGAAATGCATCGCGGTTTGGCCGGCCGCACTCACGGCATTGACTTCGGCCCCGTGCGCGATCAGCGCTTTGGCCGCGGCGAGCATCTCCGCATCCGTCGCATAGTCTTTTGCAAATGTGCCGACTCCGCGGCCCAACCCCGCCGCGAACATGAGCGCCGTCGTCAAATTTTTCGCGGCCAGCGATACGCCGGCGCCATGAGCGACAAGAAGTTCGATGGCATTGGCATCGCCATTCTTCGCGGCTCGCATCAAAGGAGTGGCGCCCGCGCCGAGAGTGGGTTCTCCGGGCGTGTGCGCCCGCTGGAGAGTGGCGCTCTTCAAACCGGCGTTGGGATTGGCGCGCTTTTCAAAGAGAAGATTCATCAGTTCCAGCGCGGTCAGTTTGCCGGTTGAGGGACGAGGCGGCCTTCCGTAGACCTCCCCGAGCGTATTCATATCCACCACCGCGTACAGCGGACCCATCCCACTTTTGTCCGCAAGATTGGGATCAGCGCCGTGTTCCAGCAAAACAGCGGCCGTATCGAAATGCCCGTTGACGATGGCGAGCACGAGCGCGGAGGATCCGTCCGGATCAATGGCGTTCACATCCGCGCCCGCTTCGCACAGGACTCGTGCGGCCGAGGCCGAGCCTTGCCGGGCGGCATACATGAGAGGAGTCCAATCACCGCGCGGCAGAATGGTTACGACTCCCTCCAAGCCGAAGCGATCCTTAGGATACTGGAGCGTGGCGGAGCGGGCATTGACCTCCGCGCCATGGGCGATCAGCGCGCCGGCTGCCTGGTCCTGATTGGCGGCGGCGGCGATCATCAGCGCGGTTTCCCCAAAAGCGCTGCCCTTTTGGTCCACGCGGGCCCCGCGCGCCAGCAGCAATTTCACCAGTTCCGCATTGCCAGTCCGCGCAGCGATCATAAGCGCCGTCTCGCCTCCCGGCAGCGATTCATTTGCATCGGCGCCGGCGTCGAGCAACGCCTTCGCGATTGCCAAGTTCCGGTTTTGAGCGGCAAGCGAGAGCGGAGTGACACCGTTGCGGCTTTGCGTTGCCGCGCTGGCTCCGGCTTTGAGCAGCAACTGAGTCAGTTCAGCGTTATCCGCCTCCACCGCCCAATCGAGCGCTGTCGATCCATCTGCCTCCGGCACATTCACGTCGATATGTCGACGCAGCAAATCGCGGACGCGAGCAAGGTCACCGCTACGGACCGCCTCGCCGAGCGGTGCCGTCTGCGCGAGGCAGGGCCATACCGCAACCAAGCTAAGAATCGCGCTACGAAAGCACGCCGCCTTACGCAAGTACATCGGTGATCCCCGTGCTGTCGCCGAACTGCTCCACCGGCCGCCCAAGTTTCGCAGCGACGTTTCGCCACAGATTTCCGACCGGCGTCCGAACCGGCAGTTCCACGTGCCGATCCCCCTGGCCCACTCCTCCGCCCGTCAGCACCATGGGCAACGGATCGGAGGCGTGCCCATTCGAGTCCCCCATCCCGGCGCCATAAACCAGCAAACAGTGATCCAGCACGGAGCCGTCGCCATCGGGCGTGGCGCGGAGCTTTTCCAGAAACTTCGCGTAAAGGCCAACGTAATAGCTGTTAATCTTGACCACCTGCGCCATCTTTTCCGGTTTATTCTGATGATGCGAAACGGAGTGGTGCTGTTCGGTTACGCCAATCTGCGGATATGTGCGCTGGCTGAGCTCGCGCGACATCATGAACGTGAAGACCCGGGTGGTATCGGATGCGAAGGCTGCCGCCGCAAGATCGAACATCAGTCCGATGTGTTCCTCGAAGGAATCCGGCGTACCGATGGGAGCGTCGGGCGCGCTCACCTCCGCATCGTTACGAGTCTCTATCTGCTCGATTCGGCGCTCGAGTTCCCGGATGTTATCCAGGTATTCGCTCAGCCGCGCGCGGTCCCGAGCCGCGAGTCCCTGTCCCAAATCCCGGGCATCCTCTGCAATCGAATCCAGAACGCTCTTTTGGTTCCGCAGGCGCAACGATCGTTGCTGGGCATTTCCCGGTTCCCCGAAGAGCCGTTCAAACACGGAGCGCGGATTCGTCTCCATGGGCAAGGGCGAACCCGGAGCGCTCCAGGAGATTGTATTCATGTAGGCGCAGCTAAATCCAGGAGAGCAGCCTCCGACGTAGCCGGTAAAATCCTCGGTGGCAAGTTCGAGCGAGGGGAGCGGCGTCTCCTGCCCGATCTGTTTCGCCAGAATCTGGTCGATCGTTGTGTTGGCCAGAACATCCTCGGCTTCCGTTCGTTTCGGCCAGACTCCCGTCAGGAACCCCGCTACGCTCACCGCATGATCGCCGACCTGACTCCCCGGGTGGGACCGGGTCAGGTTCGTGATCACTGCCAGGCTGTCGCGAAACGGTTCGAGGGGCTTCAAGATAGCCGGGAACTGGAAGCTTTGCCCGAACTCTTTCGGCGTGAACTGCTGCATGATCGCGCCGTTCGGAAAATAGACGGCTCCAAATCGCATGCGCGGTAGCGCGGCAGCCTTGGCCAGCGGCGTTAAAGCGGGAAACATCGCATCCAACAAAGGCAGGGACAGGGCCGTCCCGGCGCCCCGCAACAACTTCCGCCGGGAAAGGGCTTTCTTTGTGATCAACATAAATGCCTCCTCTTTTATTTGCGCTGGCGCGGCTCATTGGTGTGGAGCGACGGTGTTCATGCGGAAAGGTGTGCTCTCAACCACACCCAGAATCAGACTGGACAGACGATAATTGTTTTTCTGGGACTCCCGCACGATCGCTCGCACCGCGGGCATGTCCCGATAATCCAACCCGCGGCCCAAAGCGTAGGTCAGCAGTTTCTCGGTCACTGTTTGAACAAATACTTCCTGCCGGCTCATGATCGCCTGACGCAGCGCAACCACGCCATCCACCTTCGTGCCGTCGCCCAGTTCACCCGAGGCGTCGATGGGCTTGCCGGCTTCCTGGCTCCGCCACGCCCCCACGGCGTCGAAGTTCTCAAGCGCGAAACCGATGGGATCCAGAGTCTTGTGGCAAGCGGCGCAAACCGGATTCGCGCGGTGGTCGGCCATCTGTTCGCGCATCGTTCGCTTCTGCTCACCCTCCTGTGCCGGCTTTAAAGGCGGCACGTCGGGAGGGGGCGGCGGCACACTCAGCCCCAGCAAATTCTCGAGAATCCATTTTCCACGGACTACAGGCGACGTCCGCTCCGCATGCGAAGTCAGCGCGAGAATGCTGCCTTGTCCCAAGACTCCCTTGCGCGCTTCATCGACGATCGCCACGCGCCGGAAACGCGTTCCATATACGTCCGGGATGCCATAGTGTTGAGCCAGCCGCTCATTGACAAACGTGAAGTCGGCGGTCAAAAGGTCTAGAACGCTGCGGTCTTCCGAGAGTACGCTTCGAAACAGGAGTTCGGTCTCGCGGCGGAACGCCTGCCTGAGGTTGTCGTCGAAATCCGGAAATTCATCGGTGTTCGGTTGCACGTTCGCCAGATTGCGAAGCTGCAGCCATTGGCCCGCGAAGTTGTTTACGATGGCATCGGCGCGGGGATCGGCCAGCATGCGGCGAGCCTCCGAATCCAACACTTTCGGGTCTTTCAGGCGATCCTGGGCAGCCAGGCGAAGCAGAGGCTCGTCGGGAATGCTGCTCCACAGGAAAAACGAGAGGCGCGAAGCAAGATCCACGCCCTGGAGGCGGTACGTGCTGCCCGGCGCAAGCCCGGCGGGATCCCGCTCGGAGCGGAAAATGAACTTAGGGCTGGCCAGAATCCGCTCGACCGCCGCCTGAATTCCGGCTTCGAAGCCGCCGGCTTCAGGGCTTTTCTCCCGGCTTGCGGACCGATACACCGCCATCACGCGGAGGACGTCCCCTTCCGCCGCAGTGGGCTGACGATAGGCGCGCGCCAGCAGCGTAGAAACGATCCGCCGCGCACACTCCTCCGCGTCGTTCGGCTTGCTTGGCCGGCAGACGAAGATTCGTCTGCGGCTAGGAGTATCGCCAGGACCGGTCGAATCGAAGGGTCCGCTTACGGAAAGGGTCTGCAGATGCGGATGCCCGCTCCAATCGAAGTTGTCCACGGAACTGCGGAGGAACGGTTGAAGCTTGACGGGCTCCGCGAACTGAGCGTTGCTGAGGAAGGCGACCGCAATCGTGTGCGGACCGGCGGTCACCGGAATGTCCACTTGCAGGCGGGCATCCACGGCGTCTCCGGTCTCGGTGGGCTTCTCAAACAGCCCAGCCAGATCTTCGTTTCCGCCAATCGTCGCGAGATGGATGCGGCGTCCGTCCAAGCTGATTTCCACCTGGTGAAGCGTCTCCAGCCCGCGCATGATATTCAAGTTGGTTCGATACAGCTTGGCCTGAAAGTGGTAGCGGCCGCTGAGCGGGAAGGTATAGCGGACCGAGGTGCCTCCCACCGTCCCAAGGGGCGTCCCGTCAATATGCCGATCCTGAGACAAGTCCTGCCGGATGCGCCACGTCTCACTACTCGCGGGCAGCGCCGGATCTCCTACCGCGACACGCGAGATTTTCCCCGCCGCGGTAAGATAGCGCTCTTCAAGCGCGGGCGACACGCCGAGCATATCCGCATTGTTGTCGAAACCAAACGCGGAATCGTCGGGCGGGAGGAGTTCGTTTACGTTAACTTCCAAATTCAGTAGATCCCGGACTGCGTTTGCGTACTCGGTTCGATTCAGCCGGTGAAGAGCCGGCCGGCCTGCAAACGGTTGAATCGAAGCAGCTTGATCGATCTGCCCCTCAAGCCAGGAGGCGGCGGCGTCATACGCAGCGCGATCCGGCCGGCGAATCCCCGCAGGCGGCATCGTTCCGGATCGCAGCTTGCGAATGACCTTCTCCCACATCTCGGCCTGTGCCGGAATCTGTGTCAAATCCACGCGATCGAGCGTCAAGCCGCCGGTCTTCAGCCGCTGGCTGTGACAGCTTACGCAATATTGGCTGACGAGCCCCTGAATCGGGCCTCCGGTCGCTGAAGGGCCATCGGCAGGCCCCCCCGCGAGAATTCCGCAGGTTGCGGCTACTAGCCAAAGATGCCGATAGGGCCGGCGTGCCCTCACTCGCGTCATTGCTTTCCTGTTCGGGCTTTTCTGTTCGGGCTTTCCTGTTCAGGGCTCTCCTGCGCAGTCGATGGAGCGGTGCTCGCCCCAATATCCTGAATTGTCCACATGATATCCCATTGGCGCCTCCGGTGGAGCGTACTGGGAACGGATGGTCGCTAGATCGAGTGCCAGAGTGCTCAGTGCAGCCGGCCCCGCGCAGGCCGCTTGACTTTAGCGATCGCTGCGTCGAATCGTGCCGCGATCGCGTCCAGGCCGGGCGTGGGCCCATTCCAGCGCAGTTGGTCCACGTCATCGAAAAGCGCGATGTCGGTCCGGAGCGTGGCGAGCGTTCGGAACAGCAGCGCCCGGTCGCGCTGGCGCGAAAGCGTACCTGCGAGGGTGCTCGCGTTGGCGGCGTTCACGTGCCACTCGCTCCAGTCGGCTGGGATGGACTCGATATGGCCGAACCTGGCGAGGACAGCCGCCGTCGATTTCGCCCCCCAGCCAGGCAGGCCCGGATAGCCGTCGGCCGCGTCGCCGACCAGCGCAAGGTAATCGGGGATCGACGCCGGCGGAACCCCGAACTTTTGGATCACGCCGGCCTCATCCAACGTGACGCGGGTCCGGCGATTCAGCTGAACGATGCGCGAACCGCCCACGCACTGGGCCAGGTCCTTGTCCGGCGTGCAGACGATCACGCGTTCGACGCGCGCATCGCGAGCCGCCGCAGTGGCCGCCGCAGCGAGCGCATCGTCGGCCTCGAACTCAACCATTGGCCAGACGACTACGCCAGCCGCCGAAAGTGTATCTTCGAGCAACGGGAACTGCGCCAGCAGGTCGGCTTCGATGCCTTCGCCGGTCTTGTAGCCAGGCCACAGTTCATTGCGGAACGACTCGATGACGTGGTCGGTGGCGACGGCGATGTGCGTGGCGCCGCCTTTGATCATGCCCAGAACAGAAGTGAGCACGCCCCGGACTGCGGCGACTTCTGACCCATTCCGATCGCGTGCGGAAGGCAGCGCGTAATAGTGCCGGAATAATTCGTATGTGCCGTCGATCAGGTAGACTTCCAGAGTTGTGCCCTTAGCACAACCTTACGACAGGTGGCGGCTCGCCTTCGAATCCATTGTGCCCGGCATCCCGAAGCGTAGAATTGAAACATCCTGGCGCGTGAGGCGAATTGAGGAAACCATGAACAATCGTAGCTCGCACAAATTAAGTTTGAGCCGGGTGACGCGATATGGCGGAGGCGGCCGCGGCACCGACGCGGCAGGCGGGTTCGGCGGCGGATGCGATGGCAGTTTCCCCAAGGTCGAGCTTAACCGTTTCGTTGTCACCACGACGGTTTATGCTCTGATCACATGGGCCTATGGCTATAACAAGGTATCCTTTGTTAGCTTAGGTGATCTCCTCACCGGTGGGCCGGGATGGATCAGGTCGGAGAGATTCGAGATTCAGGCGCTCATGCCAGATGGCTCTCCCACCTACACGTTCGAGGAGTTCATGAAGGGTGATGCTCCGAGGCTGGAGAAGATGCTCCAGACGTTGCTGGCGGATCGTTTCAAGTTGGTGCTGCATCGTGAGACGAAGGAGGTGCCCGGCTACGCCTTGATACCGGGAAGAGGCGGACCGAAGCTTACCCGATCGAAAGATGAGGACAAGCCAGGGCTTGGGATGCGCCGCCATGCGGACCAAAATGGCCAAATGTCCAACACAATCGTGGGGAGAAAAGCGGAGAGGCGCGATTTCGCCTTTCTATTGCTGATGACCACGCGCCGGCCTGTTATAGATCGGACCGGCCTCACCGGCGAATTCAATTTTGATGTCGAGTTCGCGCCGTTCGACTCCGACGCCCCAGCCGACTCGACCGCGCCCTCGCTCTTTACCGCTCTTCAAGAGCACTCGGGCTTCGCTTGGAGACCACGAACGCTCCGCTTGATGGCCTGGTCATCGATCATGCCGAGAGGCCTTCGGAGAATTGATATGGAGCGATGGCGGCGCCCGCAGTTCGAAGGACAGACCAATGCTAGGCTCTACTGCATTTCGACCATCAAGCCGTCCAGGCTCCGGGCGATGTGGAGGTCCGCAAAATGGAAGTCGGCCCGCAACATCTTCTCCACGTCCGCCTTCGTCTTCTTCTGCACCAGCATTTCGTGAACGCGGCTTCGCAGGGTCACTGTCTTGTCCCGGAACTTACGCATCTCCTGCTTGTTGGTTACGTTACCGTGTCCCGGCACCACTCGGTCGAAGTCCAGCATCAGCGCCGAATCGAGCGTCGAAGCCCATTCCTTCCCGCTGCCGCCTCCCGCGTAGTCGATCAGCTCCGGCACATCGTCGCCGAACGTGAACATGTCGCCGGCGGCCAGCGTACGTTGGGCCGCGAACAGAACCACGGCGTCTCCGTTGGTGTGCGCGCGGCCGTAATGGTAGAGATCGACCCTCTTGCCGCCCAGGTAGATGTGTGCCTGGTTCTCGAACGTTGCGTTAGAAACACCAGGCAGGTTCCCGTCCACCATGTTCTGGCGGGCCTGATCCGTGGAAACCACCAGCGCGCCTAACTGTTGCATTCTTGGGTTGCCGCCGGTGTGATCTCCGTGATGGTGCGTGTTGACGACGTATTTGATGGGCTGGCTGGTCAGCTTCTTCACTTCCGCCACGATATTGTTGGCATCCTGGGCGAACTTATCGTCCACCAGCAACACGCCTTCGTTGGTGATCAGGGCCGTGGTGTTCCCTGGCACAAGGTCGTTGTGGATCACGTAGAGGTCGTCGGTCAGCTTGACCACGTCAAGTTTGGCAGGCTGGGGAGTCTGGGTATAGGCAACCCAAAGCCCTCCCGCGAGCAACACAGTCGTGGAACATCGGATCAAGATGGTGCGCATACGCGGAACTGTATCAAAACGGCGGAGGCGCTTCAAGCGGTGGCGCCAAGGTGGGACTCGCTTGTTCGTTGCTGCTTGGGCAAGACACTGGAGTAGAGTAGAATTGTTCGAGATCTATGCCCCTTTCCAGTGGGACTCGCTTGGGTGCGGACGAGATCCTGGCCGCTATCGGCTCGGGCGGAAGATTCGCCGTCTCGCCGCTCGCGGTGCGTCGTATCCCGGGCGCACTCGCGATCGCGGCTGCCGCATTAGTCGCCGTCGGTGCTTTGGTGGCACAGCAGGCTCCAGGCACGAATCTTGAGGTGCTTCAAGTGCGGCCGAACTTCTATATGATTGCGGGCGCCGGCGGCAACATCGGCTTTCAGGTGGGAGCGGATGGCGTCGTGGTTGTGGACTCAGGTTCCGCGTCGAGCGCGGATGCCGTCGTCGCCGCCATCAAGAAAGTCACGACACAACCCATCCGTTACGTGATCGACACCAGCGCCGATGCGGATCATGTGGGCGGCAACGCGGCCGTCGCGAAAGCCGGCCAGACACTCTTCACTCAAGGCGGCGGAGCCGGTATCGGCGCCGATTTCCTGGGAGGAGGAGCGTCGATACTTTCCGCCGAACAGGTCTTGAGCAGAATGAGCGGACCAGGCGGGCGGCCTTCGCCATTTCCGGTTGGCGCGTGGCCCACGGAAACGTTCAATCAACCACGGAAGTACATGTACCTCAACGGCGAGGGCATTGAAGTCTTCCATCAACCGGCGGCGCACACAGATGGCGATGCGATTGTCTTTTTCCGCCGTTCCGACGTTGTCATGGCCGGCGATATCTTCGACACGACACGATTCCCCGTCATCGATATCGCGAAGGGCGGCAGCATTCATGGCGAAATCGCAGCGTTGCAGAAGCTCGTCGATACGGCCATTCCGTCCGTGCCGATCGTATCCCGCGAGGAGGGCACGCTGATCGTTCCAGGCCACGGCCGCATCTGCGATCAACTCGACGTGGTCGAATACCGCGACATGGTGACGATCATCCGCGATCGCATCCGCGATTTGATGAAACAGGGTCTCACGTTGGAACAAGTCAAAGCAGCCTCGCCAGCCCGGGGCTACGTGCGCCGGTACGGATCGGACACTGGTTCCTGGACCACGAACGATTTCGTGGAAGCGGTGTATCGCGGCATCGGCGAGAAAGCGCAATGAGAGTCTTCCGCATCGCGACATTCGTCGCACTGTCGTTCGCCGCCGCACAGCCGCGCGCGTACGGCCAGGGCCGCGGCGCGCCAGCGGGCGCCACAGCTACGGCAAAAGCCTCCGCGCCTATGGATATGACAGGGTATTGGGTGGCTTTCGTGACCGAAGACTGGCGCTTCCGGATGGTAACGCCCCGCAAAGGCGACTACCAGGCTGTACCCATGACCGAACAGGCGCGGAAGATCGCGGATGCGTGGGATCCAGCGGCCGACGAAGCCGCGGGCGATCAATGCAAATCGTATGGAGCCGCGGCGATCATGCGGGTACCTGCGCGGTTTCACATTACGTGGCAGGACGATAACACGCTGCGGGCCGACAGCGATTCCGGCATGCAGACGCGGCTCTTCCATTTCAACTCGCCGCCGCTGCCGCCGGGTGAGCGGACGTGGCAAGGTTATTCAACCGCACAGTGGCAAAGACCGGCGTCGCTGAAGGTAGCGACGGCCAACATGCGCTCCGGATATCTGCGAAAGAATGGCGTTCCTTACAGCCAGAACGCCGCCGTTACGGAATACTTCGATATCGCCCCGCTCCCCGGTGGCGGCCACGTGCTGCTGGTCACCACGATCGTCGACGATCCGGAGTACCTCCAACAGCCGTTTATCGTGAGTTCGCAATTCAAGAAGGAGGCCGACGGTTCGAAATGGGATCCAACGCCGTGCACCGCAAAATGAGCCGAAAAATAATCCGAACAGGCGCTACGAAACTCGCCGCCTTGTGCCTGTGCCTGTTCGCGTGCGGGACCGCCGCCGCACAGATGGAGATAACCGGCTCATGGGCGGCACGAAACCATGAGGTCCTTGCCGGTGACGGTCTGCCGGTGGACTTCACCGGAATCCCCCTGAACGAGGAAGGGCGGATTAGAGCACTGAGTTATTCCGAGTCGCAGCTCGCGATGGTCGAACGCCAGTGCCAAGGTTGGCCGGCCTTTTATTTCGTCCAAGGACCGTTTGGTTTGAAGATCTGGAGCGAAACAGACCCGCTCAAGGGAAACGTGATCTCCTATACCATCGGCGGGTGGGAGGACAGGGCGCCCCTGACGATTTGGATGGACGGCCGGCCTCACCCGTCCAAATATGCCGAGCACATGCGCGCCGGGTTTACGACCGGAGCGTGGGAAGGCAACACGCTCGTCACCTACACGACACACATGAAGGCCGGGTTCCTGCGAAAAACCGGTGCGCCCAGCAGCGATGAAGCGACGATGACGGCGCGCTTTTACCGCCACGGCGATATCCTGACCGTTCTCGCGATCGTCGAGGATCCAATCTACCTTGCCGAACCATGGATCCTGTCCAGAAGCTTTCAACTTAGCGCAACGCCTTTATCTCCCATCGGGCCGCCGTGCATCACCACCTATGAAGGGAGCACCAGGGAGACCGCTCCGCATTACTTGCCCGAGAAGAATCCCTTCGTCGATGAGATGACTGTGAAGTACGGCGTCCCGCGCGACGCCGCCATCGGAAAGCCCGAGACGCTTTATCCGGAGTATCGAAGGAAAATTTCGCCAGCCGCTGCTAAATAGAGTGCGCGCGCTTCGGTACCTTGTCAGCCGTTTATCGCGCTCCGCCAGGACCTAGTACCAAGTTGCGAAAGTTCGCGTATGCCGCTCCCTAACGGTCGTGGTTCGGAAACGCTTTCTGACCCGCGCGCGTTAGCCCGGTTTCACAGTTTCTATGAGCCCAGGTGGGGCGCGCGCCGGACCCCCCGGTCCGGCTTGCTTGGGCGTGAAGCAGGGCCGACGAGGGCGTCGGCATGAAACCGGTCTAACCTTTGCCGGGGCGCCTACAGCGCCATCTTCTCCAGCTTCCGGTACAAGGTCTTGCGCTCGATGCCCAGGATCTTGGCGGCGCGGCTCTTGTTGCCGTTGGTGGCGGCCAGGACGCGGCGGATCTGCTCGGCTTCGGTGTCGGCCAGGGTTTCGCTGGAGCTTTCGCGGGAATCCATCTGCTCGATGGCGTGGCGCACCGCGGGCGTGTCGATGCGGCTGGCCGGCGCCAGAATCGCCAGCCGCTCCATCATGTGCTGGAGCTGGCGGATGTTGCCGGGCCAGCTATATTCCTCCAGTGTCTTCAATCCGGAATCGGTCAGCCGCGTGTCCAGCTTATAGCGCTCGTTGTAGCGTTTGAGGAAGTAATGCACCAGCAGCGGAATATCGCTGGGGCGCTCGCACAACGGCGGAACCACCAGGCGGACCACGTTGAGCCGGTACCACAGATCCTCGCGGAACTTGCCTTCGTCCACCAGCTTCTGGACGTCGCGATTGGTGGCGGCGATGATGCGGACATCCACCTTGCGGGCGCGCGCCGAGCCCAAGGGGCGCACCTCGCGCTCCTGTAAAAACCGCAGCAATTTCAACTGGAACCCCAGGTCGATGTCGCCGATCTCGTCCAGGAACACGGTGCCGCCGGCCGCGGCCTCGAACACGCCCATGCGGTCGCGATCGGCTCCTGTGTAAGCGCCTTTGAGAGTTCCAAACAGCTCGCTTTCGAGCAGCGACGGCGCGATGGCTCCGCAATCCACCGGCGCGAAGGCTTGCGCGGCGCGCCGGCTGTTGCGATGAATCATGCGCGCGATCAGCTCCTTGCCGGTGCCGGTTTCGCCCTCGATCAACACCGTCGCATCGGTTGGCGCCACGTGCGAGATGGTCTTGTAAATCTCGATCATTCGCGGCGAGCTGCCGATCATCTCGGTCTCCGGCAGATCGTCGATAGCGGCGGCTTCGTCGCCCTCTTCGCCGAGCAGGGATTTTTCGGCGCGTTTGATGGTGTCGATCATGTGCGCCATCTCGAACGGCTTGGCCAGATACTCGAAGGCCCCGCCCTCGGTCGCGGCCATGACCGTTTCCATACTGCCGCGGCCGGTCATCAGAATCACGGCGCAGTCGGGATTTTGCCGGCGAGCGGTGCGCAGCACGTCGATTCCCGTGCGCTCGTCCAAATAAATGTCGGAAATAACGATGGGATAAGACTGGTGCTCCAGGCGATCGATGGCCTCATGCGTCGACGACACGGCCTCGACTGCGTAGCCTTCCAGTTCCAGGCACGTGACCATCGTGGTCCGTACCGACTGGTCATCCTCTACGATCAACAGTTTTTGCATTTTCCGGAGCCGGCGCGTGCACGTTCATTACCATGGTAAAGCATGAGCCGCGTCCCGGCTGGCTCGAAACGTCGATGCGCCCGCCGTGGCGCGCGATAATCTGCTCTACAATCGAGAGCCCGATGCCGGTGCCCACTTCGCCGGAAGCCTCCGCTCCCTTGGTTCGATAAAACTTTTTGAAGATATTTTGGACTTCTTTCGAGTCCATTCCGATCCCTTGGTCCTTTACCGCCAGACGTAGCTCGCCGCCATTCCGTTCCGAAAAAACGCGGATCTGAGTTCCCGAAGGGGAATATTTCACCGCATTGGTAAGTAAATTGTAAAACGCGTACTCCATTAATTCGCGGTCGCCCACCAGGACGCCATCCACCGCGCCTTCGAGCGTCATTCCGATGTGCTTGCGCTCGGCGAGCGGCGTGACGCGCTGCATGCAGGCATCCACCATCGCGGCCGCCTGGAACGGCTCGCGCTTCAGATCCATCTGACCTTCCGCAAGACGTTCCACATCGAGAAACGTTTGTATGATTCGCGCGAGCCGCTTGGACTCCGAATTGATCATGCCGCTCAACTGATTGCGTTTCTCCTCCGGCAGGTTGTAGCGGCTCATGATCTCGCTGGAGCCTTGAATCGCCGTCAGCGGGGTGCGCATTTCGTGCGCGGCCCAGTGGATCGCCTGCTGATAGCGGGAGCGTTCCGATTCGGTCCGGTCCAATTGCCGCCGCACGAAGAAATGCTGATAGGTGGCCGCGCCGATCGAACAGATCCACGCGACCGCCACCGGCGGGGAATATCGAAACACGACGCCATGTTGAAACAGAAACACCGGGAGATAATGGGCGAATGCCAGCAGCGCCAGGTCCAGCACATAGGCTTGCCAGCCCGCCAGCAACCCGAAGATCAGCCCGGCGGCCACGGCGATGCCCAATGACACCAGCAGCACGGAATAATCTCTCGCGCGCGTCAGATAGTCGCCGTGCACCAGCGTCTCAAACACCTGGGCGTTGGCGACCACGCCTGCGACGCTCTCCCCATAAGGATTCTGGAGCCGGTCGCGCGTGGCGGATTGCGCCGTCTCCCCCAGGAAGACGGCTTTTCCGCGGATAGCCGTGAGATTGTTCCCGATGTCCTGGACGGCAATGATGGGAATTTCGGGCAAATAGCGAATCAGGAGCGGGCGGCTTTCCGAGCCCTCGCCCCGCGCCACAGGAATGGTGAGATTGCCCACCTGCACGTCGTTCGATGCCGTGGATGTGACGATGGGCTGGCCTAACCATGCGCTTAATGCCACCAGCGACAAGGCCCAGCGCTGCTGATGCGCCGCGGTTCTTTCGAGCGGGATCTGGCGAGTCACGCCGTCCAGCCGATCCGTGGCCCATTCGACGTGCCCGAGACGGCCCGGGTCCTCCGGAGCGAACCGGGGCAGCGGGTCTTCCCATTCGTCGTCGATAACCTCGGACGGAAGAATGAGGTTAGGCGTGGCGCGCAAGGATGCTTCCAGGCGCGCGTCCTGAACGCGCTGCTCGGGCGTCAGGCCGGGGTCGTGCAGGATCACGTCGATCGCGACCAACTTCGGTTTCGCCTTGGCCAGCTGATCGAGAGCCTCGGAAAGAATCGTCCGCCGGGCGGATGGTCCGCCGAATTTCTCAAAGGTCTTTTCGTTGATGCCCACAACCACCGATTGCGGCTCCCAATTCGAAGGGTGCCGCCTGCTGATCATGTCATAGGCAAAATTGTCGATCCTCTGCGCCACCGTGGACAACCCGAAAGAGACCGCGAAACACCCCGCAACCACGGCCGCGTAGCGCCACGTTCCTTTGCGCGAGTTGCCGGCGCCAGCCATCGCTTTCATAAGTGCATTCTCGTGTTCCGCGAGGACCGCTCCCTGCGGTCACGGCTCAGAATGTGGCGTTCTGAGCCGCGACCACAGGGAGCGGTTGGACACCTACTTGCCAATCCGCTTCTCGATTTCGCCGGGCTCGCGCGGCAAAGCGCCGCTCAGGAGCCTGGCGCCGCTATCGGTCACCAGAATGGTGTCCTCGATCCGGATGCCGATGTTTTCCTCGGGAATGTAGACGCCCGGCTCGATGGTGACGATCATGCCGGCCTGAAGGGGCCAGTTCAAATCGCCGGGATCGTGGACGTCCAGGCCGACATAGTGACCCAGTCCGTGGGTGAAGTATTTGCCCAGCGAATCGCCGTGCAAATCCTTGCCGTGAGAGTCGATGTAATCGTGGGCGATTTGCTGCAAGGAGCCCTTGCCGCCGCGCATGACCGCGCCCGGTTTCACCGCGGCGATCGCGGCCTTCTGCGCGCCCAGCACCACCTCGTAGATTTCGCGCTGGCGCGGGGAAAATTTTCCGGAGGCGGGCACGGTGCGCGTAACGTCGGTGGCGTAGTCGGAGCACTCCGCCCCCACATCCATCAGGACCAGTTCCCCCGCATCCACGCGGCGATGGTTGGCCATGTAATGCAGGATCACGCTATTGGGTCCGCTGCCGACGATGGGCGCGTACGCGCTGCGCTCGCATCCACGCTGGAAGTAGAGGTTGGTCATCGTGGCGGCGATTTCGTATTCGAATACGCCGGGCTTCATCGCTTTCCACGCCGCCAGGTGAGCCGCCACGGTGGCGTCGGTCGATTCGGCAATCAGCCCGACCTCGGCGGGCGACTTCACCGCTCGCAGCCTGGCGATCTCCGTAGCTGCGTTGCGCTCGTCGTGCAGCGGGGCCAGCGATCGCAGCCTCTTGGCGCCCGCATCGGAGGGAAGCGTGTAGATGTTGCGGGACGCCTCCAATAATCGCAAGTAGGTGGACTCGATGGCCGAGTGCGGCAGTACTCTTTCAAACCCGGCTTTTTCGAGAGCGTCTTTGTCGTCCGCGGAGGTCCGATGGCCATTGAAGGTTTCAGCCTGGGCGTTGTGGGGAGGCAGGAAGAGGATCTCCTCGCCGCGCGTCAGCAACATAACGGCGCCCGGCTCGCGCCAGCCGGAGAGATACAGAAAATTGCTCTCCTGGAAAAAGGATGTGTGCAAGTCCTCCGGGTCTTCCGCGCCGAACAGCACCATGACGCCGTCCAGCGATTTGCGCACCTCCGCGCGCCGCTGCTTGTATTCGGAAGGCGAGATTCCGCCGCCGAAAAGAGGCAGGATGCCGAGCACTAGAACGAGGGCGCGCCGCATGATGCAAGTATACCGTCCGAGGTAAACTGGAGTCATGGCTGCTGCGCCCGATGAGAAGATCGACGAGTTCCGGTTGGACCGCACGCAATTCTCCGTTGTTCGCTTGACGGATCCCGACGATGCCGTTCAGTACTGGCTGTCTCGTCCCGTCGAAGAGCGGCTGCGGGCGCTCGAACACCTGCGTAGGATTTCATATGGCGATTCCGTCGCTACCGGACGACTTCAAAGAGTTCTTGAAGTTGTTCGCATCGAACGGCATTGAGTACCTGCTGATCGGCGGGTACGCAGTGAACATTTACGGATACGTCAGGACAACAAACGATTTGGACGTGTGGGTAAACGTCAATCCGGAAAACGCGGCTAGAATCGATCGAGCTCTGCGCGAGTTTGGATTCGCCACGTCAGCGTTGACCCCGGATCTTTTTCTCGGCAAAGATACCATTGTCCGTATGGGGCTGCCTCCTGTTCGGATTGAGATCCTCACCTCCATTTCCGGAGTCGAGTTCGAATCCTGCTACGCCGAGAAAGAGATGATTCAGATTGATGAAATGGTGGTGCCCGTGATCAGTCTGGCTCGTCTGCGGGAGAACAAAGCGGCTAGCGGGCGAACGAGGGACTTGGCCGACCTGGAGAGTTTGCCAGAGTAGATCAAGCCACGTTCAGCCGAGCCCACCCGATTGGGGCTCGGGCTGGTGATGGCGGGTGAGCCACCCCGCGCCGGTACGTTCACTCAGCCTCATCGTTTACGATCACCCAAATTCTCTTCAGCGGCAATTCCGCCTTGATCTCATCATCGAGCCGTTCATAGTTCTGCGGAACGGCGTTCACAAGGTCGCCCTGATCCCACAACCCAAACCTTGAAGAAGCCTTTTCGCGCGTCTGGCTTCACTGGTTTCGCGAATCCGCCCCACGACACCATGAAGACCTTGCACGGGGCCCGACGGAGGAGTAGACATCCTCGCCGGCTCAGGATTGTTTGGGTTCGATCAAACACGCCTGCTCCAGCACAAGACCCCTCACGGACTCTCGTGATGAGAGACTTCGATTAAACGATCTACGCAATCTGCGGTCCGGGCTGCCTGTCGGCTCGTCCCAAGTCACGGCAGTGGTTCGATGTCCTGCTGGACGAGCCGCGACGACCGGGGACGCTAATGCCTACCAGATTGCCATACGCGCGGAATTGATCCACCCGCACTTCCTTCAACTGTGGGACCCAGAGTTTGTTCCGGATTTAGACCCCGCCGTTCGATTGGTGCGCAGGCTGGTGATGACGCGTCAGCCAGAGGCGATAGACAACAGGCCCGCGCCGATGTCGATCATCGTGTCGGCGGCGTTGAACGAAGGAAATTCATACGAGCCGAAGAAGAATTGCAGGAAATCGGTGACGGTGCCGTGGAACAGCCGGTCCCACAGATTGCCCAGTGCGCCTCCGAACACCAGCGCCAGAGCGCTGCGCATCGGCGATGTGCGCACATCCGCGCGCCGCTGCTTGTATTCGGCCGGAGCGATTCCGCCGGCAATCAGGGGAGCACAGCACGCAAGAGAGATCCACACCCGCCGCATAGTTGCAAGTATACCGTCGAGCTATTGCGGTGCGGGCAACGGCCCGGCGCTACGCGAATGTAACGCCGTGGGGGGCGCCGCGCGGGTGAGACCAGTACTACCTCCGTTTTCGGCCCATGATCCAGATCGAATCGCGGCAGCCGCCGCGAACCGCCGCCACGTTTTTTCAACATTCGTGGCTGTGGCCCTGGAGTTTCGTGGCTCTAAGGACGATTTGCTTCAATACAGGCCATTTCTCCCGAGGCACGCAGCGTTGCCTCGGAAAATTGACTATGGCTCGGAAAATCGACAATGAAACATCCTATGAATCTTAGAAACAAGCGATTCACACCGCTGAGGTGCGCCTTGCGCCAAGCCGCCGCGATCGGTTTTTCGGTCGTGGTGCTCTCGGCAATTTCCGTTTCTGCGCGGGCCAACCTGTCATTCGCGAACGGCGACTTCGCGTCGACCACAGCCGGCGCTGGCCAACTGGGCTTCAACACGGACGCCACGGACTGGACAACTAACGGTTACAACTTCCTCTTCGCCTCCGGGACCGCGGACACCACCGGTGCGACTGGCGCGGATGGCAACCTAAAACTCTGGGGCCCGGGTGACGGTTCGGCCAATGGCCTGCCGTCAAGCAGCCCCGTCGGCGGCAACTACGTCGCAGCCGATGGCGCTTACGAAGTCGGGGCGATCACGCAGACCATCACCGGCCTGATCATCGGCCAAAAGTACACGATCGGCTTCTGGTGGGCGGGGGCACAGCAGGAAGGCTTCAGCGGCGCCAACACCGAGCAGTGGCAAGTCAGCTTGGGAAGCGAGGAGCAGTCGACAGCCATCGTGGACAACGCCAGTCACGGCTTCACCGGTTGGGTGTATCAGAGCTTCTACTACACCGCGATCAGCACCACCGAAGTGCTCTCCTTCCTGGCCGTCGGCACCCCGACTGGCGAACCGCCCTTTTCCCTTTTGGCCGGTGTCTCGATGGAGCCGGGTGTGCCGGAACCGGGAACCCTGGCTCTGATGCTCGGTGGTTTTGGACTGATGGGCGGTCTGGGTGTTCTCAGATCGAAAAGGAAATCTAAGAGCGGATTACGAGCCCGGCGGGATCAATCCCCCTCCTGATCTCCCGGCTCTTCGGGTTTGGCATGGAAACCCTCCAGCAGCTGCAACATCGTCTTGCTCCCTTCGCTACGGATGCCCTCCGGTTGGGCATCTGGCTGTTCCTGCTTATGGTTGTTTTCGTGCCGCTGGAGAGACTCTTCGCCGTTCATCCGCAGAAGGTCCTCCGTAAGTCGTTTCCCATAGATCTGGGCTATTACTTTCTCAACAGCCTCCTGCCTAAGACGCTCCTGATCCTGCCCATGGCATTCATTGCTTGGGGCCTGCATTCCGTGGTACCGCGTGGGCTGCACTCGTTTGTAGCGGGCATGCCGATGTGGACCCGCCTAGCGGCGGCGTTAGTTGTTGGAGAGCTCGGATTTTATTGGGGGCATCGCTGGACGCATGAAATTCCCCTGCTGTGGCGCTTTCACAGAATCCACCACAGCGCGGAAGAGATCGACTGGCTGGTCAACACCCGCGCGCATCCGTTCGACATCGTCTTCGTCCGCCTGTGCGGTTTCGTCCCCATGTATGCGTTGGGTCTGGCACAACCGATGCTGGGGAAGGCAGTGGACGTGGTGCCTTTGCTCGTCATGCTGGTTGGCACGCTGTGGGGCTTCTTTATCCACGCCAACCTGCGCTGGCGGTTTGGCTGGTTGGGGCTGCTGGTATCTACTCCCGCCTTCCATCATTGGCACCATACGAACGACGAGCACGTCAACAAAAACTACGCCTCGATGCTGCCCTTCATGGATAAACTGTTCGGCACTTGGTACATGCCGAAAAAGAATTGGCCGCCAAAATACGGAATTGACGCGCCGTTGGCTCCCGGCCTGGCAGGGCAACTCCTGCAACCCTTGCTGCCGCAAGATGAGAAAGCCCCCGTCCCAACCGCCCAGGCAACAGCCTGATGCTGGGGTTGGCGGAGCTACGTTCCCAATCATCGTGATCGACCACGCGGAAAAGCCTTCGGATAATTAAGCCGGTATCGCCGCCGATTCCGACGCCCCACACCAAAGAAACGCGGCGAGGAATCGCACGCTTCCGTACAAGTTAGGGGTCTGAATACAATTTCGCTCAGTCAACCGCCGCCCGATTGCGGCGCCGGCTGGCGATGCCGCGTCAGCCAAAGATCGATCAACAGCAGGCCCGCCCCGATGTTGATCATGGTGTCTGCCGCGTTGAACGAAGGAAATTCATACGAGCCGAAAAAGAATTGCAGGAAATCGGTGACCGTGCCGTGAAACACCCGGTCCCACAGATTGCCCAGCGCGCCTCCGAACACCAGCGCCAGAGCGGTTCGCATCAGCGGCGTGTTCGGCACTCTGCCGCGGGGCGGACGCCACAGCATCACCCCGATCACCGTCATCACCACCAGCGAAACGCCCACCAGCAGCACTCCGCGCCACAGGCTTTGGGAATCCGCGAGCACTCCGAACGCAGCGCCCGGATTCTCTATATGCACGATGTTGAAAAAGCCGGGGATCACAGTCTTTACATCGGAGAATGAAAAGGCGCGCTGGATATACAGCTTGGTTGCCCGGTCCAGCGCCACCACCGCGGCGACGATCACGAGCTCGCGCATGTCAGCCCAGCATTTCCGTTAGCACAGGCGCGCAGTGCTCGCACACCGTGGGAAAGTCCGCATCGCTGCCGACCGCCTCGGAATACTTCCAGCAGCGCTCGCACTTCTGGCCCGCCGCGCGTTCGACGAGGATGCCGGCTTTTGAATCAGGAGCGACGGAATCCAGCGCCACTTGCGACACGATAAACAGCGCGGGCAGATCCCGCTCATAACGCCTCAACAATTCGGATGAGCCCATCCGCACGCGAGCTTCGAGAGAGGTGCCGATCTGTTTCGCTTGGCGAGCTTCCTCCAGCGCCTTAAGCACCGGCTCGCGAAGCGCGACGAGCTCATCCCAATCGGCGAGCTTGGCGGCGTCCGGCCCGGAAGTGAACCCAGAGGCCGCTTCCTCAGGCTCCGGTAGCAGCGCGAGGTGAACGCTGTCGGGAGCGCCCGCGGGCTTGGCCGTGAAGCTCCAGGCCTCTTCCGCGGTGAAGGCGAGCAGCGGCGCCATCAGACGAACCAGCGCATAATGAATCCGGTACAGAGCCGTCTGCCCGCTGCGCCTTGCGATGCTGCGCGTACCTGCGGTATACAAGCGGTCTTTGAGAACGTCGAAATACAGCGCGCTCAAATCCGTGGCCGCGAAGTCGTAAATCGCGCGGTACACCTTATGAAAGTCCAGGTCGTTGTAAGAAGCCCGGCAACGCCGGATCAGTGTTTCGGCGCGCGAAAGAATCCAGCGGTCGATGTCGAGCATCCGGTCCACCGGCACGGCGTCGCGCGAGGGGTCGAAGTCGAACAGATTGCCGAGCGCGTAGCGCAGCGTGTTGCGCAACTTCCGGTACGCCTCGATCAGGCGCTCTAGTATCGTGTCCGATAAACGCACGTCTTCGGTAAAGTCGATGGAGGCGGTCCACAGGCGCAGAAGGTCGGCGCCATATTTGTTGGTGATCTTTTCCACCGCCTCGGACCCGCGCGATTTGGACAGCGCGTGGCCTTCGCCATCCAGCGTCCAGCCGTTGGTGGCGGTGGCGCGATACGGCGCCGCGCCCTTCAGCGCTACTGCAATCAGCAGCGACGAATGGAACCATCCGCGGTACTGGTCGCCCCCTTCGAGATACAGATCCGCCGGCCACGGGAGACGATTGGCCTCGGTCAGCACCGCCAGATGGCTGACGCCGGAATCGAACCAAACGTCCAGAATGTCGTTCTCTTTACGGAAAGCCGTTCCGCCGCACTTGGGGCACGCGACGTCCGGACCGGTCAGCTCCGCGGCGGTCATCGAGTACCACGCGTCGGCCGTGTGCGCTCGGAAGAGATCCACCACGCGATCCAGCACCTTGCGATCCGTCAGCGTTTCATTGCACGCCTCGCAATAAAAGACGATGATGGGCACGCCCCACGCGCGCTGCCGCGAGATGCACCAATCCGGCCGCGTGGCGACCATATTGGAGATCCGCTCCGCGCCCCAATCGGGTTTCCACTTCACGGTCTTGACGGCGTCGAGCGCGTTCTGCCGAAGGCCGTTACGATCCATGCCGATGAACCACTGCTCGGTCGCGCGGAAGATGGTCGGGTTGTGGCAGCGCCAGCAGTGCGGATAGCTGTGGTCGATTTTCCGCGAAGCAAGCAGCGCTCCGGCGTTTTGGAGCAGCTCGATCGCGATCGGGTTGGCGTCCCACACCGTTTTGCCGATCAGCGCTTCGGGGAGCGTTCCCGGCTCGCCCTCGACATGATAGAAGCGCCCAGCCGCGTCCACAGGACAATACACGGGAAGCTCGTATTGCGTGGCGACCGCGTAATCTTCCTGGCCATGGCCGGGAGCGGTGTGTACCGCGCCGGTTCCCTGTTCCAGCGTCACGTGATCGCCCAGGATCCCCAGCGAATCGCGCTCGATAAAGGGATGGCGAAAGACGGAGCCTTCCAGGCTCCTTCCCTGAAACGTGGCGAGGATGGTCGCCTGCGTCCAGCCGCAAGCCTCCGCCGTCGCCGCCAGCAACTCTTCGGCGACGATGTAGACCTCGCCCGCTACGTCCACCGCGGCATATCTGTACTTCGGGTGGAAGCAGATCGCGAGATTCGCCGGAATCGTCCACGGAGTGGTGGTCCAGATCAGCCCGAACACGCGGCGGCCCGACAGCGCCGGATCAATCGCGGCCGGATCGGACGTCAGCGCGAAGCGCACCCAGATCGACGGGCTGGAGTGCGTCTCGTACTCTATTTCCGCCTCTGCCAGAGCGGTGCGGTCGCGGATGCACCAGTTAACCGGCTTCAGCCCCTTGTAGACGTAGCCCTGCTCCAGAAAATCGAGGAACGCCCCGGCGATGACCGCTTCGTATTCGGCGCTCATCGTCAGGTACGGATCTTGCCACCGGCCCATGATCCCGAGCCGGATAAAATCCTTGCGCTGAAGGTTGACGTATTTTTCGGCGTACTTGCGGCATGCCGCGCGGATCTCCACCGGCGACATCGCAGCTTTCTTCGAGCCCAGTTCGTTATCCACCTGGAACTCGATCGGCAGGCCGTGGCAATCCCAGCCGGGGATGTAGGGCGAGTCGTAGCCCTCCATGGTCTTCAAACGCACGATGAAGTCCTTGAGCAGCTTGTTCAGGGCGTGGCCCAGGTGAATGTTGCCGTTGGCGTAAGGAGGGCCATCGTGCAAAATGTAGGTCGGACGCCCCTTGCGGGCTTCCCGGATGCGCTCATACAAGCCGGTGGCGTCCCACTGCGCCAGCAGCTTGGGTTCGAGCTGCCCCAGGTTGGCCTTCATGGAAAACCCGGTTTGGGGCAGGTGAATCGTCTTCTTCAGATCTGTTTTGGCGGACTCCATGCGATTCCTTCATGGTACCCGATCCCAGTGGGGCAGGTCTCCGGCCTGCCAATTTCGGGGCGAAAGGACCCATTGCTTCCAACAAGACCTTTTACATCAATAGCTTAGGCCCTTAATCCGAACGGCATACTTTCTTATTGACAGGGGATGAAACTCAGCTTAAGATTCTCTTTGCCTGTATCAACGATTCGAATGCGGGCAACGCCGGAGATACCAGCGCTGAGGGATTCCACGATGAGGACCGTAGCTCCGCATGAATTTCCAAGTCGGTGAGAAGGTAGTGTACCCCAACCACGGGGTGGCGACGATAGAGAACATTAGCAGCCGGGCCTTCGCGGGCCAGTTCGAGCAATATTACCTGCTGCGCTTAACTTATAACAGTCTGACCGTGTTGGTGCCCTTTTCTCACGCGGATGAGCTGCGTCTGCGCAAGCTGACCCGCAACGGAGAAGTGGCCCGCGTCATGAGCTTTCTTTCCGAGGGCCGTTGCCGCCGCTATCAGGACTGGAAGGACCGCTTCAAGGAGAACTCCGAGCGGATGCGCGACGGCAGCCTGTTGGCTGTGGCCGAGGTGCTCAAAACGCTGCTGATCCTGCAATGCCAGAAGCCGCTATCGTTCCGCGAAAAGAAGATGCTGGATCGCGCCCGCCACATGGTGATCACCGAGCTTTCCACTTCGCGTGGCCTCCCTGAGACCGAAGCCGCGCAGATCCTGGATCAGGCGCTGGCCAAGGCTCGCTTGCATCTGCCCGAGCCGCTCTAGACCAGTTTCACAGTTTCTATGAGCCCAGGTGGGCGGACGCCGGCTCTGCTCCTAATGGCGCGCGCCGGACCCCCGGTCCGGCTTGCTGGGGAGTGAAGCAAGGCCGACGAGGACTCCCCACCCTTTGTCAAGAGAAATTCAGTTTGGAAGAAGAGCATTTCTTTCCATGGGGACGCTGTCCCCAAACCCCTGGGATTTAGTGCTTTTCGAGCAGACATTTTTCTTGGAAAGTGGGGGCACGGGGCGGCAGAAACGCCACCCCGCGTGTCCGCACTCGCGCCAGCGCTCGGGTCGCATCCCTGCGTTGCCCTATCCTCTGTGCGAGCATTTCCAGCATAGCTCTCCCGCACTGTCCTTAGCCCGCCTGAGCCAGAGCGGCGCTGCCGCGCCTGGCCGGATCGTAAAGCCTGCCCGACCGCAGCATGGACATCAACATTTCCAGGTTACGGTCCGCCAGTCCGCGCAAGGCCCGCCCGTGGCTGTGCCCACGCGCGCGCAGTTCGGCAAGCCTCGCGGCGTGCGTGCGGGTCCACGCTGAAGAACACAGAGCCGTTGAGATCGCCCGTGCAAAGGCCGAGAACGCAACGGCTCTTTTGCGCTTTCTCTCGCCTGCGAACCTCAATTCAGGGCGCTATCGGCAGGTGGTCGTAACGCGACCGACCTGTGGCTTTGCGAAATATTTGGCGTACAGGTGGGGAGACATGCTAGCCCGCTGGCCGGGATTGCGCAAACGTTCGATTTTGCAAGCACAGCTCTTTGCCAAATATTCTGAAAGTGACATCTGGTATATAATCACGCCGATGCCCGCCGTCACTTTCCCAACGCGCCTTGAAGCGATCGTCTACGATCTTCGATTCGCCTGGCGAGGTTTGCGTCGGGATCGCGCTTTCACGCTGACCGCGATTGCGACGCTCACGCTCGCGATCGCGCTGAACGTTACGGTGTTCGCGGTCATGGACACCATGCTGTTTCGAGGCTTGCCGCTCGCGCAGCGCTCTGACCGTCTCGTTTACATTCAGGAGCGCCGTGCGGCCGGCGGCGGCCTCATTTCGTATGCGGATTTCGAGGATTGGCGCACAGAGGCCAAGTCATTTGAGGGTCTCGCGTTCGTAGGGGAAAGCTTCATCTCTTTAAAAGACGGCGACGGCCGCCCGACCGATACGAACGCTTTCGCTCTGAGTGCGAACACATTCGGGCTTCTCGGCGTTCAGCCGATGCTGGGACGCGATTTCGCTCCAGCGGATGAACTCCCCGGCGCGCCGACGGTTGCGATTCTCAACCATCGCTTTTGGGTGAGCCGCTTCGGTAGCCGCGCCGATATCGTCGGCATGGGTGTGCACATGAACGGGTCGCCGGCGACGATTATCGGCGTCATGCCCGAAGGCTTCGATTTTCCCACTAAATGGGACCTGTGGATTCCGCTCGCGCAGACCGCGGAGCTCAAGCGGAGAGGACCGACTCCTACAGCATTCCTTGCGGTCGGGCGCCTGCGCGATGGCGTGAGTCTTCGGCAGGCGCGCACGGAACTCGAAACCATTAATCACCGATTGGAAGCGGCGTACCCAGCGACCAATCGCGGAGTTCTCCCGACCATGTTCACTCATGCCGAGGCAAACAGCGGCTCGGATGCGTCGATGATTTGGGGTTCGCTATGGGCCGCGGCGTGGTTCGTATTCCTGATCGCGTGCGCCAATCTCGCGAATCTTTCGCTGGCTCGCAGCATCGGCCGCGCGCGTGAGTACTCGACTCGGATCGCACTGGGCGCCGGGCAAGGAAGGATGATCCGCCAGGTCCTCATGGAAAACTTGACGATTGCGGCCGTGGCGGGAACGGCCGGCTGGTGGATCGCGAAATGGTGCGTCCACCAGTGGGACGTGGGGACGTTCTCCATGTATCAGGTCCTCGATTACACCGTGGATTTCCGCACGTTCTCGTACCTGGCGGCGATCACGCTGGGCGCGGCGATTCTGTTTTCCTTCGCTCCCGTCGCCAGGGTGATGCGAATCGGCGTGAGCGGTGTGCTCAAGGGTGACGCGCAGGGTGTGACACAGGGCCGCCGCGGAAAGCATTTTGCAGCGGGGCTCATTGCGGGGCAGATGGCTCTGGCGATCGTGCTGCTGTCGGGCGCGGGTGTGCTGGTGCGGAGTCTCGCGTCGATCGTTACCGCCAACACAGGCACGCACGATCCCGAGCACGTTCTGGTTGGATCGGCCAAGCTGCCGTCTGACAAATACCCAAGCATTGAAACACGAAACTCGTATTACGAGCGGCTGGAAACTCGATTGCGGACGATTCCGGGAATCGAAGAGGCGACGCTTGCCAGCAATCTTCCTGCCCATTCCGCGAACCAGCAAGCGTTCGAGATCGAAGGAAAACCGGTCGCGCCGGATGACCGGGAGCCTATAGGGTTCTTTGGGATCGGTTCGAACTACTTCGGTGTGGTTTCAGCGGCTGCGATCTCAGGCCGCGAGTTCAACGACGGCGACCGGCAGGGCTCATTGCCGGTGGCCTTAGTCAACCAGAGCTTCGCGGCACGGTTCTTTCCGGGCGAAAACCCGATCGGCAAACGTCTTCGTTCGATGGTTCGGAACCAGCCGAGCGATTGGGTGACGGTGGTCGGCGTCGTTCCGAACATCATGCAAAATGACCCGACGCGGCAGCAGTTCAAACCCCTCGTTTACGTGCCGCTGCGCCAGCGTCCACCGGGTCGCGTGTATTTTCTGGTTCGAACGCGGATGACGACGGCATTGGCGAGCACAATTCGGGCCGAAGTACGGAAGATCGATTCCGACGTGTCGCTCGAAGAGCTAATGACGTTGAAGGCGCACATGGCCTTCGATCGCGATTCCATGGATGCACTGCATAGCGAGTTGGGGAAGCACGCCACGGTCGCGCCAATCTTTGCGGTGATAGCGTTGGTGCTCGCGGCGATTGGGCTATATGCCGTGATCGCGCATTCGGTGGGCCGGCGCACCAGGGAGATCGGCGTGCGGATGGCGATCGGCGCGACGGTCGAAGATATCCGCGGAATGATCTTCGGCGAAGGGATGCTGCCGGTGGCTGCGGGGACGATCCTGGGTCTTGCGGCATCGCTGCCCGTAAATCGCGTCTTGCAGTCGCAATTGGTTGGCGTCTCGCCTTATGATCCAGCGACGATCGCGTCGGCTCCAGCGATTCTGGCTTTGGTGGCGTTGCTCGCCTGCGGGATACCAGCGCGGCGCGCGATGAACGTCGATCCGGCTATCGCGCTTCGCCACGACTGAGCTACTCGCACAGAAAAGTCGAACAATAATTCTAATGGCGGCGGCCCGCAGTCCGGTTTTTCCCCAAGCTCGGTCAGGCTTCGAGCGGATCACGCGCAACTCGTAGAATGCTTTCCACCTCCACAGCCCGCGAGAGACCTGTGTACGGATCGCCGACCAACTGGCCGAAGCCTCGCATCCGCGTGCGGGGCGCTCATCTGAAGAGATGGACTCGCGCGTCCCTGCGAGGCCGCGACGGAATGACCGAAAGACTGTTCTTAGCACCAACGTCTTCGAGGTGAAGTCACTTGCTTCTTCACGCAGATCCTCGTATCATTGATCGATGAAGAAGAGAATAAGCTATTACAGCGACGGCCTAAAACTGTCCGGAATACTTTCTACGCCTGACAATTCCCTAGAAGGAAGACGTTTTCCTGGTGTCGTGCTTGTGCCAGGTTTCATGAGCACGGCGGACGCTTTCTTTCCTGGGTTCGCTGACGAGTTGAGCGCAGGTGGCTTTGCATCCCTAACTATGGATTTCAGAGGATTCGGAGAGAGTGAAGGCGTCCGCGGCGAGGTAATTCCATACCTACAGATCTATGACGCTAGCAACGCCATATCCTACTTGCAATCAAGACCAGAAGTTAACCCTGACAAAATCGCCTTGTTAGGTGTGAGTTTGGGAGGAGGAGAAGTAGCATACATAGCAGCTCGAGACCGACGAGTAAAGGCTGTTGCCTCAATGGTCTTGGTCGGTGAGGGCGAGCGGAGAATGCGAAGATTTCGAACTGAGCAGGAGTGGGAAACTCTAATGCAAAAGGTTCAAGAGGACAGGATAAACAGGGTCTTGACTGGCAAGTCCAAAGACTTCCATGGGTTTTTGGGAGAGGGAACCGATTCGGTACTGATAATGCCTCCTGATCTGAGCTCTTCCTTGAAGAGTGCTGAACAGGTGGAAAAGGAAAAAGGCAACAGAACAACTCTAGCAACCGTTGATGGGTGGCTGGACTACAAGCCGGAAGAGATTATTGACAAGGTGTCTCCAACACCAATTCTCTTCGTTCAAGCTGAGAAGGACGAGCTCGAGGCTGATGACGCCGATAGATTATATGCTAAGGCTAAGGAGCCGAAGAAGCTCTTCACTCTAAAAGGCGGCGTACACTTCGACGTGTATGGAAAGAGGACAAGTGAAGTTATGAAACCGGTCCTCGAATGGTTCAAACAGTACCTTCAATGAACAAATGCAGGATCGATCAAAAATCTACAAGTTTGGCCGTTCAAACGTAACGTGTATATAAGACAGAAAGGTCGCCCGCATCGGATCCCAAATCCCGCCAACTATAGAAGTTATCCGCGCTCTTGACGCCGTTCGAGCGATTGATTCCGAAATGGAAGGCGCTCACCAAGCCACTGCCAATCGGATAAGTATCGCCAAAAGCGAACGAGGAAACACGGAAGTTATTCGCGACGATGTTGGCGGTTATTCAAAAATCCAACCAGGTGAGTTCCCTGCAGGGCCAGTTAATTGCCACCCAGGATCGGTCCCATCGCGCCGAGCGTCCGTCGGACGAACTGGAGGCCCCAACCGCGATGCCCAATCGGCAGGTGCAGCAACTGAGTCAGGAATCCGCGGCTCACGCGGCGGCTGCCATACCCCCAATTACAATTCGAGATCCGCGAAAATGAGCCTATTCGCAGTGGTGAGGACAGGATACAGGGCGGTCGAATTGATAATGAGTGCGAGGTAAGGAGTGAAAAAACCGGCTCCCGCTCAGCAAATTCTGGCGGAACAAGGTTATATCATCCTGGCCGCCGACGTCTCGTATCCACTGGGCTCGATGATTCCCCTTGCCGATTGCGGGCCCGACTATGAACGCATTCCCGGACCGATGGTCGTGATCGGCGAGGCAACTATTGACGAATGGCGAGCGCAGGCGAAGAAATATCTCGGCAATCTGCCGCCAGAACCGGGCGGAAAGCTCTTCTTCTTTAAAGTGGTGGCGGAATAAAGGGATAGAGACGGGCGGTCAGCGCCAGTCGGCGCACGTTAGAAGGCATTGCGAAAGGCATCGATCATGTTCGAGCCGACGCACGGTCAGAAGAACTTTGGAATCTCATCCGGCAGGAACCAGAACAAGTTGGAAAAATCGACGCAGCAGGCTTGGGATGATCGTTTGCAATAATAGCGGAGTCGAACCGTGCCAGCCACGAGGGATTTTCCGGGCTGCCCACCAGCCGGGTAACCAGCTGAACAGGTTCCTCCAGATTGTCGATGTCGTTGATAAACAGGGTGTAGCCTTGACTTTTGAGAGCCGGCAGAACCCCCGCGCGCAGCAGAGAGGTCTTGCCCGCGCCAGATTCGGCGAACAGTTCTCCGAAACGGAATTGCGGATCCAGCAGCGCGTTCGCCCCGCGCGAAATGTCCACGCCGCGTTGCAGGCCGGCGAAAGCCGCGGCATCATCTTCGCCGAAAGCCACCAGTCCCCGGATGGTCCGCGTGTAGCCGGCCCCGGTCCCCCGAACCGGCGCGGGGAGGGAAGACAACTCCCCTGCGAGCAGAAGAGCACCCACCACGCCGAGTGCGATCCAGGCATAAACTTGGTATCCACCTAGCGTGGTGCGCTGCGAAAAAACCAGGCCAATCGCCGGCACCAGGAGGCCGATCAACACCCGGCGTAGGGCCCGCCGGGGTCGCGCGCCAGTCGCCGAAGTGCGAGCCAACGGTAACGGGATTCTTCAATCGAAGGAATTTGGTTTCGAGCTGCATGTGTGGACCGCGCCGTCGGTCGTCACATGCCTTGGCCAACCGATAACGCGCCAGTGTTGCCTAATCGTGTCAGCCCCAATTGATCCGCCGGCAGGAACTCCCGGTCCCGAGCGGCTGTCGCGGTACGGGCCACTGTATGCCGAGGTGACGCCGCCTAAATCCGCAAACACACCGCTTCTGCCTCCCCAAAAGTACCTTATCCCTCAACCGCTTCCCATAAAACCCTTCGGCCCATCTCCGCTTATCGATGCTAATCTGCGGCCAGATAGGTCTTATGCCAACTGATAAACAAATTCAAGCATCCAGAACCAACGGAGCCCTTTCCCGTGGCCCCGTCACAGAACAAGGTATGCGCAATTCGGCCAGCAACAGCACCCGCCACGGACTTCTCGCCCAGACCGTCGTCCTCGATGAAGAAGACGCGGACCGTTTTCAGGAACTTCTCGCCTCCTTTATGGACGAATACAAGCCTTCCACGGCATCGCAAGTCGCGCTGGTGGAGACCATGGCGGTGGCTCGCTGGCGTCAGTTGCGCGTATGGGGCGTGCAGAAGGCCGGCATGGACCGCGACATGGCCCTGCAAGATCCCGCTATCGGACCGGCGTCCGTCCGCGCTCTCGTGGCTTTTCGCGGCTCTCCTGACAGCTTCTGTTCACCTGAAGTTCTGGCCCGTTATGAGAACGGCTTCGACCGCCAATTCTCCCGCGCCCTCAGCCGTCTCCTCACCCTTCAGTCCCGTCCCGCCCCCCGGCAATCCGTCCCCTATCACCCCGAAACTCCCGCCGGCCAGACCTGGAAGGAAAATACTCCACTGCCAAACGAACCCGTCAAAGAATTGAAAACAGATGACTGACACCACCCCCCAACCCCACGTTTCGCGTGTTCCTAGCCCGGTCAGGCGCAGCCTCGTCTCCAGCAGCTTGCTTCGCAACGCTTCGCCCATCCCGAACATCTATTCCAGCAGCGGGAGGAACCTTCTCCGCCCGCGTACCGGAGTGTGCCAAACTAAAAGCAGGTAATGGAACCCGGATCGCCGGGCAGGTGTCCAACGAATATATGCGGTACTGGGGTTATCTTCTCGCAAAGCTGGCTGTAGCAGGAGCGATTCTGCTGGAGCTGCGGAAGGCCGTTGCCTGGATGTTTCACCCGCAGAGATTTGCATACGACCTGCCGTTTACGTCCGCGATGATGCTGTTTACGTTGTTCGCCGGAGGGGTGCTGTGGATCGTCGTTTGGGATCAGCGCTACCGCTGCCGGACCTGCCTGCGCCGCTTGCGCATGCCCGTCGCCACCGGCTCCTGGACGCACATCCTGTTCATCGGGATACCGCGCACCGAATACATCTGTCCCTACGGGCATGGAACGCTCAAGGTCGCGGAGCTGCAAATTACCGGGCGCGAGAATCCGGATTGGCAGCCGCACGAGGATATCTGGAAAGAACTAAACCCGGAGTTGTCCCGGGGGGCGCGATCGCTGTATTCGCTCGCGGAAACGAAAAAGTGAGATCGCTTGGCCGTTAAACTCGAAAGAACCCTGTTTACCCGCTTTCTGCTGACGAGCTGGGGAAGGGCGGTGCTCCTCGCGGGAGCGCTGATCCTCGCCCTGGGCACCGGAACCTTCACGTATTTCTACGTCAAGTACGCCCGCCTCACCGACGAAAAGTTGAGGACCGGTCCGTTCTCCAACATGAGCGTGCTGTATGCGGCTCCGCGGCCAGTGCTGCTGGATCAACCCGCGCGGGCCGACGAAATCGCGGAGTATCTGCGCCGCTGCCAGTATTCGGAGTCCAACAGCAGCCGCGCGGGCTGGTACCGCGTTCGCCCGGATGGGATCGAAATCAATCCGGGCCCCGACGCTTACGACCACGAAGGCGCGGTGATCAAGATCGCCGGCGGCCGCGTCACCCAGATCATTTCCCTCGCCGACCACACCGACCGGACCGAGTACATGCTGGAGCCGGAGCTGCTCACCAATCTCTTCGACCGCAAGCGCGAAAAGCGCCGCATTGTGCACTTCGACGACATCCCCAAGGTGATGGTGGACGCGGTGCTCTCGGCCGAGGACAAGCACTTCTTCCAGCACCCCGGCGTCGACCCCATCGGACTTCTGCGCGCCGCCTTTGTCGATCTCAAGGACCGGCGTTATGAGCAGGGCAGCTCCACTCTGACCATGCAACTGGCGCGCACGATGCTGCTTTCGACGGAGCGGAGCTGGCGCCGCAAGGTTCAGGAGCTCTTCATCACCCTGCATCTGGAGCAGAAGCTCACCAAGCAGCAGATCTTCGAGTATTACGCCAATTCGATCTACCTGGGCAACCAGGGCAGCTTCAGCATCAACGGATTCGGCGAGGGCGCGCAGGTCTACTTCGGCAAGGACTTGAGCAAGGTGACGCTGCCCGAGGCCGCCATGCTCGCCGGACGCATTCAGTCCGAGCGCTGGGATCCGTTCCTGCACCCCGATCAGGCCAAGTCGCGCCGCAACCTGGTGCTCAAGAACATGCGTGAGAACGGCAAGATCGCGGATCGGGAATACGAGGAGGCCGCGGCTTCGCCGCTGAAGGTCACGCGCGGGAACACGGCATCGACGGAGGCGCCCTATTTCGTCGACCTGGTGAAGGAAGAGCTGCTGGGCCAGTTCCAGGATCGCGATTTTCAGAACGATTCCTACCGCGTGTACACCACACTCGATATGAATCTACAGCACGACGCGGAGGAGGCCGTCAGGGCCGGCATCAAAGAGACGGACGACCAGTGGAAGCGTCGCGCCAAGAACTATGGAACCGAGGAATTTCCGCGCGCGCAGGTTGCCATGGTCGTGCTCGACACCGAAACGGGAGAGGTCAAGGCCCTGGTGGGCGGACGCGACTACGGCGTCAGCCAGCTCAACCACGCCTTGTCCAAGCGCCAGCCCGGTTCGTCCTTCAAGCCTTTCGTGTACACCGCGGCCATGGAGACGGCGCTCGACCCCAACGGCGCGGCCGTGCTCACGCCCGCATCCACCGTGATCGATGAGCCCACCACCTTCTGGTTCGAACAGCAACCGCCGTACACGCCCGCCGATTTCGAGGATAAGTATGAGAACCGCGCGGTGACTCTGCGCGAGGCGCTGGCGCATTCGATGAACGTTCCGGCGGTGAAGGTTGCCGAAATGGTGGGCTACGACAAGGTCGCGCAGGTCGCGCGCCGTGTGGGATTGAATCTGGAGATCAAGCCTACACCGTCCATCGCGCTGGGCGCTTACGAAGTCACTCCGCTCGAGATCGCCCGCGCCTACACCGTGTTTCCTAACGGCGGGCAACTCCTCGAAACCAGCTTTGTCAAGACCATCCGCGACCGCCGGAGCGATACCATTTTCCAGGCCCAGCCGAAGAAACGCCAGGCCATCGATCCGCGCGTGGCGTACCTGGTGGAGAACATGATGGAAGAGGTGATCCGCTCGGGCACGGCCGCCTCGGTCGCCAGCCGTGGATTCGATCTCCCCGCCTGCCACGGCGCGATTTTCTTGTGCGCCGCCGGCAAAACCGGCACTTCGCACGACGGCTGGTTCGCGGGCTTCACCTCCAAGCTGCTGTGCGTGGTGTGGATCGGCTTCGACGACAATCGCGATTTCAAGCTGGAAGGCGCGCACAGCGCTCTGCCCATCTGGGTGGAATTCATGAAGCGCGCGCACCAGCACCGCGAATACCGCAACGTGCGTCCGTTCGAGGCTCCCGACGGCATCGTCACGGCGGATATCGATTCCGACACAGGCGAGTTGGCCACCCCGCGTTGCCCTCACGTACGGAGCGAAGTTTTCATTGCCGGAACCCAGCCGGTGCAGGCCTGCCATCTGCATGGCGACGGGCGAACCCAGGTCGCCGGATGGGAGCCCGTGCAATCGCAGCAGCCCGACTCGGCCAGCGTCCGGCCGGTCGCCAGCCTGCGGGTTCCCGATCCCGGAGCCTCTCGCGTGATCCACGTTACGCCCCAGCCCGCAGAGCCGGAACCGCGCAAGAAGAGCATTTGGCGCCGCGTGGGTGACCTATTTAAGTAATCGGGTTGATTCGTTCTAAGCCAATCTCCTATCAATCCCCTATCCAACCAGGGTGGAAGCGGTGGTACAGTAGAAAAAAGGCGAGGACGCTGTTTATGTTTTATCCTTCCCTGCTTCTCGTAACGGGTTGGGCGTTTCAAAACGCCACTCCGGCGCCGCTTCCGTCCGTCACCCCGGAACTGCGCTGCGACATCATGATGGCGCGCAAGTTGTACCGCGACGCCGTCGATTGCTTCAAGGCCGGCTCGGTCGCCTCCGCCGTCATGGCGAACAAAACCGGGATCGCCTACCACCAGCTCGCGGATATGGACAACGCCCGCAAGTATTATGAGCGTGCCATCAAGCTGAGCCCAAGCTACGCCGAGGCGATCAACAATCTGGGAACGGTGTATTACGCACGTAAGTCCTACCGGCGGGCCATTTCGCAATACCGCAAGGCGCTGGAGCTGCGCCCGGGTTTTGCGCCGTTTCTGGCCAATCTCGGCACGGCTTACTTCGCGCGCAGGCAATACATGCAGGCCTCGACGGCCTACTTCCAGGCCTTGAGCGTCGACCCGGATGTCTTCGAGCGCCGCAGCACCCAGGGAGCCGCGGTTCAGGATCAAACCGTGGAGGAGCGCGCCAAGTATCACTACTACGTCGCCAAGACCTACGCGCAAGCCGGCGTTAAGGATCGCGCCATTCAATACATTCGCAAGGCCCTCGAGGAGGGCTTCAAGGATCGGGAGAAATTCTTCAAAGAGCCGGAGTTCATGGTGCTGCGGGAAGATCCTGAATTCCAGCAACTGATGGCCACGGAGCAGAAGGTTCTCTGAAGCGGGCGCCAATCGCTGCAGCCGGACGCATGGTTGCCGCCGGCTTGATTCTGGCGGGTATCGCGGCGTCCTGTTCGCGCGCCGCTCCCGCGCTCACCCGGGAAGTCTTCCTCACGTTCGATAATCTCACCGGCGATGCGTCGCTCGACTGGATCGCGCAAGCCGCGCCGAAAATGCTCGAAAGCGATCTGACGGGCCTGCCTAAGACCGTTCCGCTCACCGCGCCCGCCGTTCGCGACGCCTATCTGGAGCGCGCCACTCAAATGGTCCACGGCTATTTCGAGATACGCTCTGGCAAGCTGCATTTCGAAATTGAAGTGGAGGACGCCGAGAATCACCGGATGATCCAGACCGCCTCCGAAGACGGCGAGTTTTTGGATGCGATGAACCGCGCGGCGAAGGTTCTGGACCCGGCCGCGCACCCGTTTCCCGCTTCCGCGGCCGCTGCCACTGCCTGGGGCCAGGGCCGGTACGAAACCGCGGTTATGCTCGATCCCGATTTCGCGCTGGGGTGGCTGGGGTGGATAGAGCAGATCGCGGCATCCCCCGACCCCGCTCGCGCCAACGAAGCGAAAGAGATCGCCGAGCGAGCTCTGGCGCGGCCCGGCCTGCGCTCCCCCATCGACCGGGCGCGGCTGGAATTGGCGGCAGCCACGCTGCGCCAGGACAACGCGGCTCGGATCGCGGCCATGCGAAAGCTGGTCGAGCTGGTTCCCGCCGATTCTTCCGTGCTCGGCGCGCTCGCGGAGACGGAAATGAACGCGCGCCGTTTCACCGACGCCGCGCGCGACTACCAGGACTTCGTCCGGGCCGATCCGGGCAACGTGAGCGCGAGCAATCTGTTGGGATACGCCCAAGCTTTCGCCGGCGACCTGGATGGCGCGCGCAAGGCCTTCGAGGCGTATGGACGCCAGCCCGGCCAGGCCGTCAACGCCCTGGATTCGCTGGGTGAGGCGCTTTTCGTGAACGGGAAGTTCGACCAAGCCGAGCGCGCCTTCCTCGACGCCTATCAAAAAAATCCGGCCTTCCTGCAAGGCGCGACGTTATGGAAAGCCGCGCATGCGCGCTGGCTGGCTGGCGATCTGGCTGGCGCGGATAAGATCGCGGAGCGATACTGGCAGGATCGCGCCAAGGCGCACGATGCTCTGCTGGTGTGGCGCCGCGCCAACTGGCTGTATGAGACAGGACGGCGCCAGCAGGCGGTCGAGTTGTTGAAGATGGACACTCTGGCGGCGGGCGCTCCCCAGGAAGCCGCGGACGTGGCCCAGCGGCAGCTTCAAGTGTGGAACAACCTTCAATCCGTTCCGTCGGATCTGGCCGAGCTGGAAAAGGGCTACCAGCGCTCCAGCCCGACCAGCGACGGCCTGGTGCGCACGTTGTACGCCGAGGCTCTGGTCCGCGCCGGCAGGACGGCGGATGCCAGAGGCCTGGTGAAGCTATGGCCTCTGCCGGAGCAGACCGATTTGCTTCAGGCGCTGATGTATCCGAAGTTTATCGAGCTGCGGGAAACGCTGCAACCCTACTAGCCACCGGTATAATCCGTTCATGCCCCACGTCGAAAAGCACGCACCGGGATCGTTCAATTGGATTGAGCTTGCAACCACGGATCAGAACGCCGCGAAGCATTTCTATCACGCGCTGCTGGGCTGGCAAGCCCAGGATGCTCCGATGGGACTGGACGGCGATTACACCACCTTCATGCTCGACGGCCAAGCCGCGGGCGGTTGCTCCACAATTGAGAAGGGGCGCCCGATGCCGCCTCACTGGGCTCTCTCGGTGGCGGTGGAAGATGCGGATGAAACCGCCGCCCGAGCCGCCGCGTTAGCTAAGCGTGAAATGATACGTGACGACAGAAGCGGGAGCGTGGACGGCTGTCACCGCCCAACACTCCCTAACTCAACAAAGGAGCGTCTACCTCCGATGCCGAGCTTTAAAGAGTGTAGCGACGCGAGTACTCGTATTCCAAGAGAGCGCGTGGGCTTGCGGTGGCAGCCGGAAGCGTGCAGCTTTCAGTTACTTCCCTCCCTCGACCCGGAACCTGACGCCGGAGACCGCGCCGAATATTTTCGCGCGAAGCAACCGTCTTAGGCAGATCAGCCCTTCGTCCGTCGTTCCCTTCTCCCCGCTTCGTGTCTGCGTTCAGACCAACAACCGTCATTCGGCATGAGTCGGAAATCGAAACCATCCGCAACTCAAACATCCCGCTACAGCCTGGGCGACCCATGCGCTTCAACAGGTCACCAAACCCACGTCATCAAGCAAGGAGAAGAAGATCATGAATATGAATGACGCCTTACGACGCTATGCGGTCGTCCTCGCGTTCGCATTCGCCCTGGCGCCGGTTTATGCACAACAGCCTCTGAACCCGCCTCTTAAGAACTGGGCCGCGCCGTTATATTGGGCGCCCTCGCCCGCGGAAGCCGAGCAGCGGCGCATAGAACAACGCGTCACTCACCCTGAGGTTTCCTCGTCGGGGATGGCGCGGCCTGCGAGCATATTTACCGCTCCGGGTCCGATGACCTTCATCGCGATGACTCCGTGCCGGGTGATGGACACGCGGGCGGGCCAGGGCTTCACGGGAGCATTCGGTCCTCCTTCGCTACCGGCATTCGGAATGGCGCGCCAGGTGCCGATGCCCACCTCCACGACATGCACCATTCCATCCAACGCCGGAGCTTGCTCGCTGACGTTACCGGAGTCCCGACGGGCCTCGGCAGCCCCGTCCCCGTGCTGATCGACGCCAACGGCCAGTTGGGCACGATGAGCTCTTCGCGGCGTTACAAGGAAGATATCCAGGACATGGGCGACGCCAGCAGCGGCCTGATGAGCTTGCGACCCGTCACCTTCCGCTACAAACAACCCTACGCGAACGGATCGAAGCCCATCGACTACGGCCTGATCGCCGAAGAAGTGGCCGACGTGTATCCCGACCTGGTGGCCTATTCGCCATCGGGCGACGTCCAGACGCACGGCTCGGGGGTCAGCGCCTCCGAGCCGCCAGTCGTAAGCTCGCGGATAGAGTTCGCAGGGCCGGATGGTGGGAGAATATGACCAGGAGAACCCACATGAAGACCGTGGACTTTAGAGGAACTCTTTCTGCGAACGGCCAGATCGATGTTCCCCCGGAAATCGCATCGCAGGTCCCCAAGGGGGAAGAGGTTCGAGTGATGCTCCTGTGGGGTCCCGCGGACGACGACGGTGAATGGCGCGCCGCCGGCCGCGCGCGATTCGAGTCGGCCTATTCGCCCGAAGACACGATCTACGAACAATTGATTCATGATTCTTCGACGCGGTGAGGTCGTCCTGATCCGGATCGACTTTCACCAGACACACGGAGGCAAAGTGCGCCCGGCTCTGGTCCTATTGGACCCGGGCGATGAAGGCTTTGTTGCCGCTCCCATTACCTCGTAATTTCGAAACGCACAATTCGACCTCCCTCTTCAGAATTGGCGGGAAGCTGGCCTCAACGCTGCTTCAACGGCGCGGATTCACAAGCTGACTGTATTAGCCAAGGATGAAATTGTCCGGCGCATTGGGGCGTTGTCGAACCTGGACCAGGACTCGCTGATGCGAGTTCTGGGGTCGGCATTCTGTGTTCAAGCGAAATCGGAATAGTTTGGTTTGGCGCCGCGGATCAGGAAACCTCCCGCTCCGCCGGCAGCCACACTTCCAGGCGCGCCCCGCCCTCGGCCCGATTGCTGGCCGTGATCGATCCCCCGTGCTGCGTCACGATGCCCTCGGCCACCGTCAGCCCCAGCCCGGTCCCCCGGGCGTCCAGGCGAGTGGTGACGAACGCGTCGAAAATGCCCGTCAGCATATCGGCCGGAATCCCCGGACCGTTGTCTTCCACGCCCACCACGATCCCCGTTTCGCCCTGCCTCTCCCCGCGGCGCGAGCGCACCACGATCTTTCCGCGCCCGGCTTCCACCGCGTTCAGCGCATTGCGCAACAGATTCACGAACACCTGCGCAAGACGGTCGGAGTTGCCCACCACCCGGGCTTCCGCACCGACCTCATTGGCCAATTCGACCGATGAAGCCTTCTCGTCGATCGCCACCAGCGACCAGGCCTCGTCGATCAAGGCGCGCAACGCCAGCGGCTCCATGCTCTGTTTGCGCACGCGAGCGAAGTCCACCAGGCTTTCGCTGATGCGGCGCAGGCGCTGCGTCACGCGCTGCATTCTCGCCAGGCGGTTCAGCGTCTGCGCATCCGGTGAGGTCTCGATCAGTTTTTCGATGGATCCGTTCAGCACCGCCAGCGGCGTATTCAACTCGTGCGCCACGCTGGCCGAGAGCAGGCCCAGGCTCACCAGGCGGTCTTGCTCCTCCAGGCGCCGCAGCGCCCGGGCGAGTTCGTCCTCATGCCGCCGCAGCGATTCCACCGTCTGGTTCCGCGAGCGCATCAGGTAGCCGATTTCGTCGTCCAGAATCTCACTTTCCGGAATCAGCTCGCGCTCGCGGTTGCCCGCCTGCGTGGCCGCGTCGGCCTGCAACATCCGCCCTAGCGGGCTATACACGTACTCCGGCATGATCACCGCTTCCAGCAGCAGCACCGCCAGCACGTAAATGCTGCCCAGCACCAGGAACAGAGTCAGCTTGGCGCGGCGCAGCTCCTGTTCGTAGGATCGCTCCGGCGCTGCGAGGTTTATGGGCCCTCCGCCGGCCGCCGCAGCCCGCTCCAGAATCTGAACCTCGCGGTCGTGCGCCATCGTCACCTGCTGCTCGAAGAGCGGAATCAGGGTGAAATAAACGGCGCACGTCAACACCAAAAAGAAAAGGTTGTGCAGAACCATCAGTTTCGGGCGGACCTTGAGGTTTCCGAAAGTTCTTGCTACTATATATTTTCTGCTATGAGGCAAGAATTGTTGCTCCGCTTGCGGAACGTCTCCGGCTGTGATAGAAACGAGGGAAAGCCTAGAAAGAATATCGCTCGATACCGTCCAGCCGGTAGCGTCGCGACTGGACGCCAAGGACTATAAATAGAGATGGCTGCCATCTTCCCAAAATCTTCGGATCTCATCCTTAAAGTAGCCGGCGCCGTGATCGGTTTGGGCGCGGCGGGAGCGATTGGCGCCTACGCCTACTACTCCTACCCGGGCGTGATTGACACCGGCTATCAGCCCGTGCAGCCGGTGCCCTATAGCCACAAGCTGCACGCCGGACAACTCGGCCTGGATTGTTTTTATTGCCATTCCACCGTCTATAAAGCCGCTTTCGCCGCGGTTCCCTCCACGCAAACCTGCATGAACTGCCATACCAAGGTCAAGGATACAAGTCCCCGGTTGCAATTTGTGCGCGACAGCTTCGCCGACGGGCAGGCGATCCCTTGGGTGCATATCCACAGGCTTCCCGACTACGTCTATTTTAATCACGAGGTGCACATCAGCGCGGGCGTCAGCTGCGTGCTGTGCCACGGCCGCATCGATCAGGAGATCGAAGTGCATCAGGAGAAACCCCTCAACATGGCCTTCTGTCTGGATTGCCACCGCGACCCCGCGCCCAACCTTCGCCCGGTGGAACTGGTGACCAGGCTCGACTGGGTCCCGGATCGCGATCCTCGTGAAATCGGCGAGGAGATCATCCGCGCCAAGCATATCAGTCCGCCATTGAATTGCTCGGGGTGCCACCGATGAGTTTCGAAAATGTGACGAGTCTCGTTTCGATCAAGACCGGTTTGTCCAAGAACGGTTCGCCCGCGGGCCCCAAATACTGGCGCAGTCTGGACCAGCTCGCGAATACTCCGCAGTTTCGCGAATGGGTCGGCCGCGAATTTCCCACCGAATCCGACTCGCTGTTCGCCAATGGGCTGGACGGCGACTCGCGCCGCACCGTGTTAAAGATGATGGCGGCCTCGTTCGGACTGGCCGGCTTGACCGCTTGCCGCCGTCCGGTCGAGTACATTTATCCCAATTCCAAGGGCGTGGAGAATTATTCTCCCGGCGAAAAATATCTATATTCCACGGTGACGTCGCTCGCCGGGCAGGTCGCCGGCCTGGTGGTGGAGACCCACGACGGACGGCCCACCAAGATCGAAGGCAATCCCCTGCATCCTAACAGCCTGGGCGCGGCCACGGCGCTGGCGCAGGCTTCGCTGCTGAATCTGTACGATCCGGACCGCTCCTGGAAGGTGCTGGAGGGCGGCAATGAATCGAGCTGGGAGAAGTTTGAAGCCTTCGCGAAGTCCCTCAGTCTAGGCGATGGATCGGGGCTGCGGTTCCTCAGCGAATCGGTGGTTTCGCCCTCGCTGATGGCCCTGCGCACCGCGACCCTCAAGAAGTTCCCCAAGGCCAAGTGGATCGAGTACGAATCCTTCCAGCGCACCGCCGGCCGGGAAGGCGCGACGCTTGCCTTCGGCGAGCCGGTGACGCCGCAGACCAATTTCGACAAGGCGAAAGTCATCCTGGGCCTCGATTCCGATTTCCTCGGTCTGGACTGGCAGACGCCGCTTCCTACCAAGCAGTTTTCCTCGCGCCGGCACGTTTCGAGCGAAGAGGAGCTGGAAAACATCAACCGCCTGTACGCCGTCGAGAGCCAGTTCTCGATGACCGGCGCCAACGCCGACCACCGTCTTCGCATGCGCGGTTCTGAGGTGAAGCAGTTCGCCGTCGATGTCGCCACGGCTCTGGGCGCAATCCCTGGTTTGAACGTCTTGAATAATGGCGGCTCTGCTCAAAGCGTCCGGCGAGCGAAATTTCTTGCCGCCGTCGTTAAGGATTTGAAAGCCGCCGGAAAAGACGCGCTGGTGATCACCAGTCCGCGCCAGCCCGCGATCGTGCACGCTCTGGCTCTGTTGATGAACCAGACCCTCGGTTCGCTGGGTAATACCAGCGAGGTCCACAGGGTCTCGGACGAGGAGCGCGTCGAGAGCGGCGTGGACGCGCTGAAGGCTCTGGCCGGAGAAATGGCTTCGGGGCAAGTCTCGACGCTGGTGATGCTGGGCGGAAATCCGGCCTACACCGCGCCCGCGGATGTGCAGTTTGCCGCGAACCTGGCCAAGGTCGCCAACTCCATTCACCTGGGTTACGACCCCAACGAAACCGCGGCTATCTCCAAGTGGCATCTGCCCGAGGCGCATTATCTCGAAAGCTGGGGCGACGCGGTCGCCGGGGGCGTCGCTTCCATCCAGCAGCCCATGATCGAGCCCATCTTCGGAGGCCGCACCGCCTCCGAGATCGTCGCTCTGATCTCCGGCTCGAAAGACACCAAGGCTCACGACATCGTCAAGAATTATTGGACCGCAACCTTTCCTGAAAAAGGCGGGGCTGAGAAGGCCGCCGAGAAAGACAATGACGCGGTCTCGCGGGAGCAACTGTGGCGCAGGTCTTTGCATGACGGCATCGTGGTGGGCGCGAAACCGACCGAGGCGGTGAAGCTCACTGCCGACGCCAAGAAAGTCGCCGCCGCGGTTGCCGCTGAACCGAAGCCAGTCGCCGGTGGCATCGAAATCGGCTTCGTCCCCAGCTCGCAAGCCTGGGACGGCCGCTTCGCCAACAACGGCTGGATGCAGGAATGTCCCGACCCTATGTCCAAGCTGGTGTGGGGCAACGCCGCGCTGATGAGCGTGGCGACCGCCAAGGAACGCGGCTTCAAGGATGGCGACATGGTGTCGCTCTCGAAAGGCGGAATGAAGCTGGAAGCCGCCGTGATCACCCAGCCTGGGCACGCCGACGGCGCCATCACCATCGCTCTCGGATTTGGCCGGACGCACTGCGGCCGGGTCGGCAAGAACGTGGGTTTCAACGCCAACCTGATCCGCTCCACCGACGGCTTCTGGTACGCGTCCGGATTCGAGATCGCCGCCACTGGCGAAACCTACCAGCACGCGACCACCCAGGAGCGGGGGCTCGCCGAGCACATGAACGACCGGCCCCTGTACCGCGAAGTCAACGTCGCCGAGTACAAGAGCAACCCCAAGGTGATCGAAGAGATGGAGGAGCTTCCTAAGCTCCACTCGGTCTACCCGGAAATCAGCTACACGCAGGGCAATCAGTGGGGCATGGCAATCGACCTGGGAACCTGCACCGGCTGCAACGCCTGCGTGGTCGCATGCCAGGCCGAAAACAATTCTCCCGTGGTCGGCAAGGACCAGGTGATCCGCGGCCGCGAGATGCACTGGATCCGCATGGACCGTTACTATGTCGGATCGGAAGACGAGCCGCGCGCGGTGGAGCAGCCTCTGCCGTGCATGCAGTGCGAGAACGCTCCCTGCGAGAACGTCTGCCCCGTCGCCGCCACAACCCATAGCCCCGAGGGGCTCAACGACATGGTCTACAACCGCTGCGTGGGCACCCGCTATTGCTCCAATAACTGCCCCTTCAAGGTGCGGCACTTCAACTTCCTGAACTTCCATAAGAACGAGCCCGATATTCACGCCATGGTCCACAACCCGGACGTCACCGTGCGCATGCGCGGCGTCATGGAAAAGTGCACCTACTGCGTGCAGAGGATTCAGGAGACCAAGATCAAGGCCAAGGTGGACGGCCGCCGCGAGATCAAGGACGGCGAGATCAAGACCGCGTGCCAGCAGACCTGTCCGGCCGACGCGATCGTGTTCGGCAATATCAACGACCCTGAATCGAAGGTCGCGAAGTTAAAGAAGCAGGAGCGCAACTACGCCATGCTGGCGGAGCTGGACATCCGGCCGCGCACGACGTATCTGGCGAGGTTGCGCAATCCCAATCCGGAGTTGGAAGCATGAGCGTAGAAGTGCGGCAAGATCCGGCCTTACTTGAGACCAACCCGCCCCTGGTTCCGGGCCGGCCCGAGTATCACGAACTCACCGACCAAATCAGCTCGATTGTCGAAGCCGATGTTTTCGAGACGCCTCTCAAGTACTGGATCGCGCTGGGCATCACCAGCTCCATCCTGGTTCTGTTGTTGTGTATGTTGGGCTATCTCGCGGTCACCGGCATCGGCGTGTGGGGCAACAACCGGCCCATCGGCTGGGCCTGGGATATCACCAACTTCGTGTTCTGGATCGGTATCGGCCACGCCGGCACTCTGATCTCGGCGATTCTGTTCCTGTTCCGGCAGAAGTGGCGCACCTCCATCAACCGCTCCGCCGAAGCCATGACGTTGTTCGCGGTGATGTGCGCCGCGATCTTCCCTCTGTTCCACACTGGCCGACCCTGGCGCGCCTACTGGCTGTTCCCGGTGCCCAACACCGATCTCAACATGTGGCAGAACTTCCGCAGCCCTCTGATCTGGGACGTATTCGCGGTCAACACCTACCTGATGGTGTCGATCCTGTTCTGGTTCACCGGCCTGGTTCCCGACGTAGCCACCTTGCGCGACCGGGCCACCACCAAGATCCGGCAGTGGGTCTTCGGCGCGCTGAGCCTGGGCTGGCGCGGATCGGCGCGGCACTGGAGCCACTATGAGGTCGCGTACCTGATTCTTGCGGGCATCTCGACGCCGCTGGTGTTGAGCGTGCACTCGGTTGTGAGTTTCGACTTCGCAACCTCGGTGATTCCGGGCTGGCACACGACAATTTTTCCGCCCTACTTCGTCGCGGGCGCGATCTTTTCCGGCTTCGCCTGCGTGATGACGCTGTTGCTGATCGCCCGGTGGCTGCTGAATCTCCAGAATCTGATCACCATGAAGCACCTGGAGAACATGAACAAGATCATCCTGGTGACCGGCTCGATCGTGGGCTATGCGTATTGCACCGAGTTCTTCATCGCCTGGTACAGCGGCGACATCTATGAGAAGTTCACGTTCTGGAACCGCGCCTTCGGCCCTTACTGGTGGGCGGCGTGGTCCATGTATTCCTGCAACGTTTTTATCCCGCAGCTTTACTGGTTCAAGAAACTGCGCACCAATCTATGGGTGATGTTCATCATCAGCATCACCACCAACATCGGCATGTGGTTTGAGCGCTTCGTGATCATCGCCACCAGCCTGACGCGCGATTATCTGCCCACCTCATGGTGGTATTTCCATCCCACCTGGGTGGACAAGCTGACGCTGCTCGGCACCTTCGGGTTGTTCTTCACGCTGTTCCTGTTGTTCGCGCGCTTCCTGCCGATGATCGCGCTCTCGGAAGTCAAGGGCGTGGCGGCGCAGGAGCGGCACTCCTTCGCGCCGGTTGTTACCGAGGAGGTCCATTAGCATGGCCCGCCTGCGCATGCGACCCCGACCGAGCCGCGACTGTGAAGGAGCGGTAACGAATATTTCCCAGGAGGTCCACTAGCATGGCCCGCCAGTTGGACATCGAGCAGATTAAAGACAAACTCGGCATCGGCGCGGATAAAGTCTATGCCGCGATGGGCGCCTTTGAGACCCCGGAAGAGCTGGTCAAGGCCGGACGGAAGATCCGCGAGATGGGCTATTCCAAGCTCGACGCCATGACCCCGTTTCCCGTGCACGGCATCGACGCCGCGCTGGGAATCCCGTATTCGAAGCTGGGCTGGATCGTGGTTTGTTTCTCGATCACCGGCCTGTCCACGGCGCTGCTGTTGCAGTGGTACACGGGCGGACTCCAGTTCATCAAGCAGTTAATTCCCTTCGGCCTGAGCCCCTATCCGCTGGTCATCGGAGGCAAGCCGCTGTTCGATTTTTCGTTCTCGATTCCGGTGGACTTCGAGCTGACGGTTGCCTTCACCGCGCTGTCGACTTTTTTCGGCATGTGGATCATCAACGGGCTGCCGCGGCTGTATCACCCTTCCATGAACTACCGCAATGCCCATCGCGCCACCGACGACCGCTTCCTGCTGGTGATCGAAGCCGACGATCCCATCTTCGAGCCGCGCAAGGCTTCGGATCACCTGCGCAGCGTGGGCGCGCAAGAGGTGGAGGTGGTGATCGGATGAACAGTTCTCAAATGAACACGCGCGGCAAAGTGGCGCACGCACTCGTGCGTGCCGTGTCGAGACTCCTCTCGACACGCGTCAACCGTGTGTCCGCGCCGGGCGTCCCCATGAGTGGCGACGCGGCACGCACGAGTGCGTGCGCCACTCTGCTCCTGCTTTCGATAGCGGCCTTATCCGCATGCTCCAGCATCCAGCGCGATCCGCCGACCATGATCTGGTGGGATATGAAGCGCCAGGCCAAATTCCGCACCGAAGGCGAGACCGGGCTGTTCGCGGACGGGCGCAATACGCGCATTCCGCCCGAGGACACCGTGGCGCAAAGCGATCTGATCGACGAGACCGCGTACAACACGGGCATGGAAGGCCCCCTGTTTGTGGGCAAGAATCCCGTGCCGGTGACCGCGGAGCTGCTGCACCAGGGCCAGTTCCGCTTCAATACCTACTGCGTTCCGTGCCACGACCGCACCGCCTCGGGCCACGGCATCGTGCCGGCGCACGCTCCGCAATGGCAGCCGGCCAATCTCCTGGACGACCGGATCGTCGAAATGGCCGACGGGGATATTTTCAATGTGATCACCAACGGCCGGCGCACCATGCCGCCGTACAAATATCAAGTCGTGACCGCGGACCGCTGGGCCATCATCGCTTACGTCCGCGTGCTGCAACTGGCCGCGCACTCGACCGTCGCGGACGTTCCAGAGGATCAGAGGGCGGCGCTTAAATAACGCCAGACGGAAAAACCATGAGCCAATCCCATCGCGCGACCGACAATTACCAACTGGAAACCAGCCGCTGGTCAGCCGGCCGCAACACGCTGTTCTTCGCCGCGCTGATTTCGGTGGTGGCCTGCGCCGCGGGCTATTATCAGAACCCGGACCGCTTCTTCCAATCCTATGCCGTGGCCTTCGCATTCACCTCGGCCATCGGCCTGGGGTCGTTCTTCTTCGTGATGGTGATGTATCTGTCCGGCTCGGCCGCCAGCGTGACCGTGCGCCGCATCATGGAAAACATCATGGTGACGCTGCCGGTGGGGGCCATCCTGTTTCTGCCGCTCATCTTCGGCCTCAAGTCGGTGTATCCCTGGACCCATCCGGACATCGTCGCGGCCAGCGAGGCTTTGCACAAGAAGTCCGGATTCCTCACCGAGAACCTCTTCGTGCTGCGCACCTACGGCTACTTCCTGCTGTGGTCCATCTGGATCTTCGCCATCTATCGTCAGAGCACCAAGCAGGATTCCCAGCGCTCCGTGCGGCAGATGAAGGTGATCGCGCGCTGGTGCGCTCCGGGTCTGCTCCTTGTGTTTTTGGTCGGCACGCTGGCCGCCTACGACTGGCTGATGTCGGTGCAGCCGACCTGGTATTCGACCATCTTCGGGCTGTATTATCTGGCCGGCGGGGCGCTGGCGTTCATGAGCGTGGTGACGCTGGTGTGCCTGGGCTTCCGGCGCGCTGGAATTCTGACCAATTCCATAAACGTCGAGCACTACCACGATCTGGGCAAGTGGCTCTTCGCGCTCACGGCGTTTTATACCTACATCGCGTTTTCCCAGTATCTGCTGATCTGGTACGCCAATATTCCGGAAGAGACCAGTTTCTATCGCGCCCGGTCGCAGGGGGGCTGGCTGTATTTGAGCCTGGCGCTGCCGTTCCTGCGCTTCTTCATCCCGTTCTTCGTGCTGTTGTGCCGGCCCGCCAAGCGCAATCTGACGATCATCGGGATGGTGGCGGCGTGGAGCCTGGTCATGGAGTTCATCGACATTTACTGGGTGGTGATGCCGGTCCACTACCCCAATGGCCCGCAGCTGCATTGGCTGGATTTCGCCACGCTGGCGGCCACGGTAAGTATTTGCGGTCTCCAGTTCTGGAACCGCTTCCGGCGGCACAAGATGGTCCCGGTGGGCGACCTGCGCTTTGAGCAGAGCCTGCAGTTTGAGAACGCATGAGGCCAGCATGAGCGAAGACCAGAAACACCGCACCGAGCGCGAAGCCAACGAGGCTCTCGGCGACATCCACGAGCACGGAATCCGCACGCACCACGAACCCAGCGAGGGCTTCGACCACAGCGAGCCGCAAACTCCCAAGATCTGGGGATTCGCCATCGGCAGCGTGATCATCCTGATCGTGGTGATCGTGGCCTTGCAGCAGTATTTCGACAAAATCTGGAACGACGCGGTGTATGAAAAGGTTTTAACAGCCCCCAGCCAGGAGCTTCAGGACCAGCGTAATCGCGACGAATGGGCTCTGACGCATTACCGTTACGAAGACAAGAGCAAAGGGCAGGTGCGCATTCCACTCGACCGCGCCCAGGCGCTGTTCTTGAAAGAAGCGGCCGAGGGCAAAACGTTCTATCCGGCCAAGCCCACGGATCCCAAAAAGGAAGAGGAGCAGAAGAGCCCGCCGCCGCTGCCCACGCCTAACCAACAATGAAAACGCTGCGACAATCCGAACGTTTCGTTAACCGCTCCATTACTGTCGCGGCTCAGAATCGGAATTCCGTGTTCACCGCCACTTACAGAGCCGCGACAGTAATGGAGCGGTGCCGTATATCACCTATCGCGCTCTGCTTAACCGCTCTCCTCCTAACGATCCCCGCCTTCGCGGGATTCGACTCGCGCGTGGGCGGCCCGCAACCGGGTCAATCCGTCGGCGTGCTACCGCCGGGGGTGACGCCTCCGCAACTGGAAGGCGTGGGCGTCGACGAGCACCTGGGGCGCGCGGTGGACTTGAAGCTGCAATTCACCGATGAGACCGGCTACCAGGTTCCGCTCGAAAGTTTCTTTCATAAGGACCGGCCCGTGATTCTGGACCTGGTCTATTACACTTGCCCGATGCTGTGCAATCTGATCCTCAACGGCCAGGTGGACGCGATGAAAGAGCTGACCTGGACTCCCGGTACGAACTACGAAGTGGTGACCATCAGCTTCGATCCGCAGGACACCTTCGACGTGGCTCGGCACAAGAAGGAGACCTACCTGGACACCTACGGCCGCCCCGCGCCGGGCTGGCATTTCCTGACGGATTACCACGGCAACGCCAAGAAACTGGCCGAGGAGATCGGGTATCATTACCGCTACGACGCCAGGCAGCAGCAGTTCGCGCACACTTCGGCCATCATGGTGCTGACGCCTGAGGGGAAGATGGCGCGGTATCTGTACGGCATCCGCTTCCGCTCCCGCGATCTGCGCTTCGCGCTGACCGAAGCTGCCGAGGGCCGCAGCACCGCCACCATCGACAAGATTCTGTTGTGGTGCTATCACTACGATCCGATCGCCAACGCCTACGTGCTGTTCGCGTCCAACGTGATGAAGGCGGGCGGGGTCTTGACGGTACTCATCATGGGATTTTTTCTGTGGCGCCTGTTCCGGGGAGAACGGCTCCGCGCCGAGCGTCTCCGCGGCGTGCATCGGGAGAGGACGGTATGACGCCGGAGTCGCCACAGGGCTGCAAATCATTGGCTGGCCGCAGTGGGGCAGGTCTGCGACCTGCCAACTTCGGAACGGAACGATTTCTGACGCCCCAGAGGATTGAGATATAGACATGGGATGGCTTACTAGAATCATGATGCCGCCGCAGGGCTCGGCGTACGCGGGGGAAGTGGACTTCGTGTACATGGCCCTGTTCTGGCTGAGCGTGGTGCTGTTTCTGGGGATCGCCATCCCGGCCTTGTACTTCGCCTGGCGCTACCGCTACAAGCCCGGGCGCGTGACCCCGCACGTCACGCATAACACCACGCTGGAGATTGTCTGGAGCGTGCTGCCGCTGCTCCTGTGCGTCGGGATCTTCTTCTGGGGGCTCAAGGGCTGGATGGAGTACTCGGTGGCGCCCGGCGAAGCCATGGAGGTCCAGGTCACGGCCAGGCAATGGAATTGGGCGTTCGAGTATCCGGACGGCTCGCGCGACGGGGGCACCCTGCACGTTCCGGTGAACAAGCCGGTGAAGTTTATCATGACCAGCGAGGACGTGATCCACGATTTCTTCGTGCCGGATATGCGCGTCAAGCACGATATCATTCCGGGCCGCTATACCGAGGTCTGGTTCACGCCCACGGTACTGGGCGCGCACAACGTGACCTGCGCGGAATATTGCGGCAAGGGGCACTCCGACATGAAGGCGACACTCATCGTGGAAAGCGAAGCCGATTTCCAGAACTATCTGGCCACCGGCGGCACGGAGTGGGAAGCCTACAAAACCAACATGCCCGCCTGGGGCAAAATCCAGTGGGAGCGCAAGGGCTGCAACAGTTGCCATACGCTCGATGGATCGAAAGGTAAGGGTCCCAGTTGGAAGGGTATCTGGGGCAAGATGGAGAAGATGAACAACGGAACGTTCGTCCTGGTGGACGAGGCGTATGTCAAGGAATCCGAAAATATGCCGCAGGCCAAGATCGTGGACGGGTTTCAGCCGATCATGCCGACGTTCCAGGGGCTGATCAAACCGCACGAATTCGAGGGTATCGTCGCTCTTATAAAGTCGCTACAGTAGGCAGTGTGGCAAGGAGTTTTTAGAGGGTAAGCAATTATGGAATACCAAGTACTTACAATGGGGGCCAAGACCGGCAGCCTGCCCCGGCCCAAGAAGAACTATCTCAACGAGAGCCACGGGTTCATGAGCTGGGCGGGCACGCTGGATCACAAACGCATCGGCATCATGTACCTGGTGGGAGTTTTGACGGCGTTCCTGATGGGCGGATGCTTCGCGTTGCTGATCCGGCTGACGCTGCTGACCCCGACGCATATGCTGTTCGGCAGCAAGACGCCGCTGCTGACCGCGGAGCAGTACAACCGCGTGTTCACGCTGCACGGCGCCATCATGGTGTTTCTGTTCATCATCCCGGCGATTCCGGCCTCGCTCGGGAACTTCGTGCTGCCGCTGATGCTGGGCGCCAAGGACGTGGCTTTCCCGCGCCTGAATCTGGCCAGCTTTTATCTGTGGTGTACGGGCGCGCTCATGGCCATCCTGGCCATGGTGCTGGGGGCGGTCGACACCGGCTGGACCTTCTACACGCCGTATTCGACCACCACCGACGGACCGGTGACGCTGATGACGGCGGCGGTGTTCGTGCTCGGGTTTTCGTCCATCTTCACGGGATTAAACTTCATCGCCACCACGCATAAGCTGCGCGCTCCCGGCATGGGCTGGTTCGACATGCCCCTGTTCATTTGGGGCATTTACTCAACCGGGCTGATCCAGATTCTGGCGACGCCGGTGCTGGGAATCACGCTGGTGCTGCTGATGCTCGAGCGCGGCTTCGGCATCGGCATCTTCGATCCGCGCATCGGCGGCGACCCGGTGTTGTTCCAGCACTTCTTCTGGTTCTACTCGCACCCGGCCGTGTACATCATGATTCTGCCGGGCATGGCCATCATCAGCGAAATCGTCCCGACCTTTTCGCACAAGACCATCTTTGGCTACCGCGCCATCGCCTATGCCAGCGTATCGCTGGCGCTGGTGAGCTTCATCGTGTGGGGCCATCACATGTTCGTGGCCGGACAGTCGCAACTGGCCACCGTGGTCTTTTCGGCGCTGACGTTCCTGGTCGCGATTCCTTCCGGCGTCAAGATCTTCAACTGGCTGGGCACCATGTACCAGGGCAATATTTCGCTCGAAACGCCAATGTGTTACGCGATTTCCTTCCTGATTCTGTTCGCCATCGGCGGCCTGACGGGCATCTTCCTGGGCACGCTCTCCACCGACGTTCACCTGACCGACACCTACTTCGTGGTGGCGCACTTTCATTTCGTCATGATGGGCGGAACCGTGACCGCCTTCCTGGGAGGGCTGCACTACTGGTGGCCCAAGATGACCGGGCGGATGCCTTCGGAAAAATGGGGACGCACGGCCTGCGTGCTGTACACCATCGGATTCAATATGACCTTCCTGACCCAGTTCTTCCTGGGCAGCAAGGGCATGCCCCGGCGCTATTACAACTACCTGGACCAGTTCCAGCCGCTGCACGCGTTTTCGACGATGGGATCGTGGGTGCTGGGCTTGAGCCTGTTCATGACCCTGGCGTATTTGCTGGCGTCGCTGCGCAAACCGATGGACGCGCCCGACAATCCCTGGGGTGGCACCACGCTCGAATGGCAATGCTCCTCGCCGCCGATCATGCACAACTTCGAGGAACAGCCGGTGGTGGCGCGCGATCCCTACGATTACCGTCCGGTGAAGGTGACATAAGAACATGAGCACAACCAGCGTCGACTTACCTTCGCACGGCGGGCACGGAGAGCACGGCCACGGTTTGGGCGACCCGCACCATCAGCATCACTTCGCCACGATGGAGCAGCAGTTCGACACCGCCAAGCTGGGGATGTGGATGTTCCTGGCCACCGAAATCCTGCTGTTCGGCGGTCTGTTCGTGGGCTTTGGAATGATGCAGCAGCGCTATCCGCGGGAGTTCGTGGAGGCGCATGAGCATCTGGTGCGCTGGCAGGGTTCCTTGAACACGGTGATTCTGCTGATTTCCAGCTTCACCATGGTGATGGCGGTGCAATCGGCCAAAACCAACAAGAAGCAGAGGACCATGTTTTTCCTGGTGCTCACTATTCTGTGCGCCTGCGGCTTTCTGGTGGTGAAGTATTTCGAGTATGCGCACAAGTGGGAGGAAGGCTGGCTGCCGGGAAGATTTTACAGTTACAAAGGAGACTCCATTCCGGGGAGCCACGGCTACGCCACATTCTTCGCGTTCTACTTCATGATGACCGGCCTGCACGGAATCCACATTTTGGGCGGCATCTGCGCGCTGTCGTGGATCCTGATGCGCACGCGGAGGGGCGAATTCTCCCACACGTATTACACCCCGGTGGACCTGGTGGGGCTGTACTGGCACATCGTCGACTTGATCTGGATTTACCTGTTCCCGCTGTATTACCTGATCCAATGAGCACTCATACGGAAACCATTCACACTCACGATGGCGAAGCTGGCGTCGCACACGGTTCGGCCGTCTACGTCAAGACCCTGGTGGCGCTGCTGATCCTCACGGCGATCACCATCGGCGCCGCCTACATCAACCTGGGGGACGGCAACGTGGTGGTCGCGCTGTTTATCGCCACCATCAAGGCCTCGCTGGTGGTGCTGTTTTTCATGCACCTGCGCTGGGATAAGCCGGTGTACGGGATCGTCGCCATGGCGGGGTTCCTGTTCCTGGGAATCTTCCTGATGTTCTGCCTTCTCGACGCGGACAGCCGCAACTACTACCTGCCGCAGAACGTGCATCGCACGGAAGTGCCGCTGACGCCGGGAACCGCTCCGCCGGCCTTGACCGAGATCCTGCCGGAGACGCCGGCTTCGGGTGCCGCGCCCGCTCCGGGAGCTGCGGCGCCAGCCGCCGAAAAGGCGCCTGCGGCTGGGACTGGGACCAAGCAATAGTGTCCGAAGAATATTACCTTAGGCGAGAGCCTTCCGGGCCCTACACAAGGCGCGCTCACGCAAGCCTCTAATGCATTTACAATCAATGCTTTGCGCTTACTAGTATCGCCTGGAAGATAGTTTCGGTACTATAAGTAACACAAACGGAACATTAACCCTGTCCTAAAACCAAAGTTAGACCTTGACAGTACTCTTGCCCTGCCTTAGGATTGGGAAGTTACAATTTTTTCTGAGAAATTTCACCGGAGGGAAAATGTCTCTGAACTACTTCAAGAAAGCGGCTGTGTTTGCCGCGCCCCTGCTCGTCGCAGCGCTTGCGCAAGGCCAGGCCAGCCCATGGGCGGCGCTGTCGAATGCTGCGCCGAGCCCCGCAGGCACGATGCTTCTGTTGACCGACGGAAGAGTAATGGCGCAGGAGGCCGGGTGCACGAACGCCTGGATGATATTGACGCCGAGCAGCAACGGCAACTACGCGACCGGCACTTGGTCGACCACCGCCGTGATGGGGACTTCGCGGCTGTACTTTGCATCCACGGTGCTGCCGAGCGGCAAAGTGTGGGTCCTGGGAGGCGAATATTCGTCCGTCAGCGGCTGCGGTGCCGACTGGATAAACACGGGCGAGATCTACGATCCCGTGGCGAACACCTGGACCGCGATCACGAACTACCCAAACGGGTCGTTCGGCGACGATCCTTCCGAACTTCTTCCGGGCGGTAATATTATCGCCGGAGACATAGGCTCCCCGACACCGCACATTTACAACATCGCTACGAATACGTGGAGCACGGCGGGAACCAAGGTCTACAACGATCAAAGCGACGAAGAGGGATGGGCGAAGCTGCCGAACGGCAACTTCATCGCCTACGATATTTTCGAGTCCATCGGCACCGGCGTGGGTCATTCCGAGGAGTACAACCCTGGCACGAATTCCTGGTCGAGCATCACCCCAGGGGTCAATGGGACAACCGGGACCTTGCCGCTCCTGAGCAGCGGCGCTCTCGGCGAGGAGCTGGGTCCGCTGATGCGCTTGCTGGACGGGCGGATCCTCGTGATCGGCGCAAACCAGCACACAGCTTTGTATAACCCCACCGCTAACTCTTGGGCGGCTGGACCGGATACGCTGGGGCCCTCCGTGGGCAACTGCGCGAGTAACTGTGCTTTCGGCGCGGATGACGCTCCCGCGGCACTGCTGCCCACCGGCCACGTGATCTTTGCCGCCGATGCGGGCCCGACCAGCGGCACCTTCGCCGCGCCAACGTATCTGTTCGATTTCAACCCGGTGGCCGGCACGACCACGCTTATGTCGCCGCAACCTCCGGATGCCGCCCAACTCGCGGTTGACCCCGCTTTCATCTGCCGGACGTTGATGCTGCCCACCGGGCAGTTGCTGTTTAGCGACGGGGCTACCCAAACCCTCTATATCTACACCCCGTCGAGCACCCTTGCCGCTCCGCCGTACAGGCCCGTCGTCCAAGGCGTTACGTTCAACAGCGGCGTATTCACGCTCACCGGGCTCCAGCTCAACGGCCAGTCCGCGGGAGCCTACTACGGCGATGACGTCGTCACCGACGAGAACTACCCCATCGTGCGCATAATGACCCCGAACGGCGCGACTACCTACTACGCCAAGACCACCAACTGGAGTTCGGTCGCAGTCGGCTCGGTGGGACAAGAGACCGTCAATTTCACACTCCCCGATTGCGTCCCGTCCGGAAACTATTCGCTGATCGTCAGCGGCGCGGGAATTCAGGGTGTGCCCTTCGCGATCAACATTGCCGCGTCATCGTGCGGCACAAATCAGTAACCAAATTCGGAGGAGAGAATCATATGAACATCATCACTCTAGGACGACACGGCTTAGTAGCCAGGTTCGGGGTTTTGGCTTTGCTGATCGGGGCACCGGCGGTTTCGCGGGCCTCGATTGTGTTTAGCAACTTTGCCGCCAGCGACGGCTATAACACCACTCAGGGAAATGAAATTGGCAACGACGGGGTCGGGGATAACCTGGCCCAAGCGGATACATTCACCGCTGGAAGCAATTTCACGTTCACGGGCCTGACAATCGCCCTCAGCTGCCTCAGCAATGGCAGTTGCCCGGACAGTTTCTCGGTAGATCTCGTGGCGGATTCCGGAGGCTTGCCTAACACCTCCAGCGTGCTCGAGAGCTTCAGTGTCGCGGGCACTTCGTTGCAGGTGCTGGGTGGATCGGGTGTTGTCACGCTCAACTCGGTTTTAAATCCGATGCTGACGGCCGGCACCTCCTATTGGATCGCGGTTCTATCGGATTTGAACGATCATATCGCCTGGAATCTGAACACGACCAGCGATGCGTCCGCTGAGGCGACCGCGTTTGCGGGCGGCCTGCCGGGTGACACTTGGTTCGCGCTAGGCGCAACGCCGGGCGCCTACGAGGTGGATGGCACAGTCGGCTCCGGTACTCCCGAGCCGGGAACTCTCAGCATGATGCTGGGCGGCGGCCTGCTGCTCGGGTTGATCCGTAAAATCCGAGGCTAAAGTAACCTGTAATCAATAACTTCAGGGCCATGCGAGTAACGCTCGCATGGCCCTGTTTGTTTTTGTCGGCGGGTCTGGAAACATGCGCCTCCTTGTGCGCATCTTACGGGTGTCATGCATTTCTCCCGTTTGCTCCATCGTTTCGCGGCGATCGTCAGCGCGGCGGCTCTGAATGCCTTCGTGGCCCACGCCCAATTGACGATCACCACCACCAGCCTCCCTCCCGCCACCTCGGGCGTGCCTTATAGCGCTAACCTGAGCGCGACGGGCGGGACGCTTCCTTATACCTGGTCCATGACTTTCGGGAGCCTGCCGCAGGTCTTGACCTTTACCCCGAGCTCGCCCACGGCCACGATCAGTGGAACACCGTCGGCGGTGGCCTCGGTCGGCGCCATCATCGATCCGTTGCCGCTCGGTTTCAAGGTGACGGACGCTCAGGGGCTCACGGCCAGCACGACCCTTTCCATCATCGTCGCGAATCCGGTGGTCATCACGACTACTGCGTTGCCGCCGGGAAGCTTCGAGACTCCCTACTTCTATTGCCTGTCGGCCACGGGCGGAACTCTCGCATCGAGCGAATTTTGGGCGATCACGGCAGGTTCTCTCCCCACCGGGCTGGCGCTCGGGAGCAATTCAACCTGCCCCGGATACGGGCCGGCTCCCAGCGCCGCCATTTCAGGGACTCCAACGCAATCGGGGAACTTCAGTTTGACGCTTCAGGTCTCGGACAGCCAAAGCCGTTCCGCACAGATGTCGTACACATTGTCGGTTAACGGGGGCGTGCCCACTGGTGGTGTGAACGCCGGCCCCAGCGCGCTTAGCGCCGGCTATACCGTGGGAGGAACGCCGCCCGCGATGCAAGGCCTGGTCATTTCGAGCGGCGGGGCGCCGCTGGCGTACAATTCCACGGTCAGTTACGTGGCGGGATCGAGCGGGAACTCGAACTGGGTCAATTTGACGAATCCGTCGGGAATCACCCCGGGCACGGTGGGCGTGACTTTGAACCCAGCGGGCTTGCCGGCGGGCGTCTACAAGGCGAACGTTGCGGTTGGGTCCAGCGCCTCCAATACTCCGCTCTCCGTTCCAGTCACCCTGACGGTGACCTCCGGAGTCACTCTTATCCTCACTCCGCCGACCATCAGCTTCACCTATACCCAAGGCGGGGCTCCGCCTCCCGGTCAAGAGGTCCAGTTCACGACAAGCAGCGGATCGCTCACCTACAGCTACATGGTGAACCCAGTGGTGAACTGGTTGACGGTGGTTCCTCCAGGCGGAGTCAACCCCAGCACCCTGGCGCTGTCGGTCAATCCAGCAGGACTAAGTCCGGGATCGTACACCACCACAATCGAAGTCTCCGCCGACGGCGCCGCCAATAGCCCGCAGGCTCTCGGGATCACGTTGATTGTCGAGAATGCGACGCCGGCGATCACCTCGCTCGTAAATGGGGCTAGCCTTCAGGTGGGGGCTCTTGCGGCCGGGTCCATCGTAACCATTAAGGGTAGCGGGTTGGGGCCGGGCTCGGGGGTTTCGGTGCAGACGGACGCGAAGGGCGATTACGCCACCATTCTGGGCGGCGCCCAAGTGTTGTTCAACAACGTCGCCAGTCCGTTGCTGTACGCGCAGTCCGGCCAGATCAACGCGATCATTCCCTTCGAGAGCAGTGGAGCATCGAGCGCCTCCGTTCAGGTGGTCTACAACGGCATGACCTCGGCCGCCTTCGTTCTGCCGCTACAGCAGGCAGCTCCGGCGCTGTTCACGACTTCGATGTCCGGGACGGGCCAGGGAGCGATCCTGAATCAGGATTCCACAGTGAATTCGGACTCCAACCCCGCCGGCCCGGGCACCATCGTGCAGCTTTTCGGCACCGGAGGAGGGCCCTTTCAGACGCCGCTGGCCGATGGAACTACAGCAGGCGTCACGAACCTGACGCTGCCAGTCACCGCGCAGATCGGCGGAGCCAGCGCCCAGGTCGTGTATGCGGGTTCCGCGCCGGGATTGGTCGCGGGAGGCGTCCAGATCAACGTCAAACTTCCGGCGAACACACCGGCGGGAGATGTGCCGGTGGTGGTGTTCGTGAACGGCATAGCGAGCCAGTCGCCCGTCACGGTGGCGGTCCGTTAGTTAGCGCCGAGCCGGCCTTGTGCGGGCGGGCTTTGAAACGCGCCCGCACAACGAACCTGCGGTTCTGTGCGGGCGACGAAGACACTGCGAGTGTGCCATGGCGTCCTGCCCGCGCGGTTGAGAAAGATCGAAGAGGTACCTCTTGCCCAGGTGATGTCGCTCACCGGGAAGCGCCGTCAAACTTCAACGGCACAGCCCATCGTGTTACGCCCCATCAGTAATAGATAATGGCGCGGGTTGCTCTCGAGAACTCCTCCGCGTTGGCGTGGCCGGATGCAATGAGACGTCCGATCTCTTACGACTACAAAATAACAGGTGAGCCGCGCAAACGGCAGCGAGTGAAAGCGCTAAACCATTAAGAAGCGGGCAAAAACAACTTGTGAATCTGCCCGCACGGCGGAATCAGCGGCGGCCGCCACCGCCTCCGTGGAAGCCCCCGCCGCCGCCGAAGGAGGGCATGGAACGGGGAAATCCCTGCGACATTCCGGAGCGCCCGAAATCGCTGGTCCGCGATTCACCGAAAGAGCGCGATTGTTGTTGCTGGCGAACCTCGGATGGAGGCTGGACCTTTCTTGCGGCGCCGGAGTTATCGTGCTGCGTCCAGGAGTTGTTGCCCTGGCGCTCATACACTTTCCCGTCCTTGCCGGCGTACATATCGCGCCCGGCTGCCCCCGCGGATGCGGGCCGCGCGCCCACGGCTGAGGACCGTACGTTCCGGGCAGCGACGGTGTTGCCGCCCCAGCGGTTATATACGTTGGCGTTATTGCGGAGCTTTTCGGCGTCGCCGGGGTTCCAGTGCGGATTCCAGTGCTCGGAATAAACCCGCCCCATGAAAGGACCGTTGTGATACCACCAGAATCCGTTGGGACGCCAGAACCAGCCTCCGCCGAAGTAGCCAAACTGGAATCCGAAGCCCCAGGTCCAGGGCCAGCCATACCAATCCAAACCGATCCAGCCGGGATAATACCAGCCGGTGCCGAACACGACCGTGTCATCCCATACATACGCTCCCAGATAGCCGGGCGTGTAGCCGACGTAAACTTCGTCGGGGGTCGAGCCATACACGTACACGTAGCGGTCATGATACAGCGGATTGCTGGGAGGGATGGAGTAAATCTCGGCGGGAATATTGTCGGCCACGGCCCAGGGTCCGGTGGCAACATCGGCGACGAACCAGATGCCGTTGTTCACGGCGTAGTAGCGCCCGGCGGCGTGGATCACCTCGCTCGAGGTGTTGATCGCATACTCCATGGACGTTCCCACGATGGGACTTAACTGCGGAGCGCCGTCGTAGCTCACGGTGAGCTTGGTCTGGCTGCGCTGGACAGTCGCGGTTTGGGGAATCTGATTGGCGATCACGGCTTCCTTGGCCTGCTCGGTTCCCGGGATGGAAACCATAACGGAGTACTTGGGATTCTCCGGCGGGATCTTTACGAAATCCTTGGGGAGATTGGAACCGGAAACGGCAGCCCAGGGGCCTTCGAGCATCTTGGATTGATACCAGCGGCCGGCCAGCAGCACGTAATAATCCTGGGTCTTGACGTCGCGGAACAGGTCGCTGCTGGTGTTGGAGACATAGGCGAGCCCGGTCTTGGGGATGGGCGTATATTGCGGCCTGCCGACGATTTGAACCAGCTCGGCGGGAGTGGTGCTGACGTAGACGGCCGCGGGTGCGCCGATGGGGGGTGGAGTGGCATCCTTGGAATGATCGTGCGGATCTTTTTCCTCAGCCGCGAGGACCTGGGATTTGACCGCGTTCAGATCGGCGGGAGGGTTGGCGGCCTGGGTCCACGGTCCAGTGAGATTGGCCGAGTTCATCCATAGGTTGCCGCCGTCCAAGTAGTAACGCGAGGCCGACATATCGTACAGCAGAAGCGCAGGCGTGTTGATCACGCGGGTGTATTGGGTCGAGCCTTCGACGGGCTTGAGCACCGGCTCGCCGTCGATCAGAATCAGAACCGAAGGAACCTGGCTGATGAAGATCTTGGGAGGGTCGTTCTTGAGGCCTGTGGATGCGCCTTCAGGCGTTGCTCCGTTGATGGAGAGATCGGCGAGCAGACGATCGAGCGCGACGACCTTGGGCCAGTTGGGGAGCGAATCGCGGACGACCTTTTCGAGATCGCCCTGCGCCGCCTTCGCGCCAGGAAAGGAGGCGCTGTTGACTTTGAGGTCTTCGAGCGCGACCATGCGGGTTTCTTTGTCCACATCGGTGCGCGCGGAGAGAGTGACGATGCCGAAGGCTTCCATGCTTGAGCCAGGGGTCGAGCCTGTCTTGGTCGCCGTGACCGCGGCGCGGCCTTCGAGGCGATCTTTTTTCCAACTGTCCACCTGAGGCTGATAGATCACCAGGTGGAAACCGTGGTCGTCCAGCTGCATGGGCCAAGTCTCGCCGGGGGCGTTCTGGCCGGATAGAAACAGGGCTGCGCCTAGCGCGATAAATAAGGTGCGTTGCAAGTTCATGTGTGCCCTCCTATCGACATAGATGGTGCGGTCGCTCTTTAGGATACGAAATCATTCTCCATTTCACCTGCCCAAACGGGGGATGAGCTACTCGGCCAAAGGGCAGGCACCGACCATCCACTTATTCCGATGCGATTCGCGCTAGGATGGAATCGAATCCAGAGGTGGAGGCAACTTATGAAACGGTTCATTCAGATGGGCACGCTGATGGCGCTGGGAGTGTACTTTTGGAATCCGATGTGTTTCGCGGCCGATGTCGTGACCGCGGTTCACGGAACGGTGACGAAAGTCGATGCCGGTGCGAAGACCATTGTCGTCAAGACCAAGGAGGGCACGGAGCACACCATACACTTCGTGGCCAAGACCACGGTTCACGGCACGGACGCGGGGGCGAAGGATACGTTCAAGGGAGTGAAGGAAGGCTCCGAGGTGGTGGCTCACTATACGGAGAAGGGCACGGAGAAGACCGCGGTGGAGGTCGACAAAGTGGGCAAGGACGGGTTGAAGGAGACCGACGGCACGATTTCAGCGATCGACCGAGGCGCCAAGACGATCGCGGTCAAGACCGCGGATGGGACGGTCCAGACCTTCAAGTTGGCCGATCACGCCACCGAGGACGCGGGCAAGGACATCGCCAAGGGGTCCGAGAAAACGGCCAAGGTCACGGTGTATTACACCGAGGAAGCCGGCAAGAGAGTCGTGCATTGGTTCGAGGGGCATTAGGCGCGATCTCGTCAATGCCGAGCTTTACCGGTTCAGTCGCTTCGCGGCGCCCGTGGTTATCGGGGTGGAGGGTATAACCGGCATGGCGATAGAGCGGAAAAACGCGATTGTGCCCGCGAAGCAGCGGCGCTTCCAACCGAACTCGGCCGGCAGGGAATGCGCAGCTTGACCATCTACCAGACGCGGCGGACACCGTATCGATCGAACATCTTATCGCGCGAGACGATACGGAGGTCTTCCTCGGTCGCTTGCGCGATGAGCAGGCGGTCGAACGGATCGCGATGATGCCAGGGCAGGACGGTGCATCCGGCCAGGTGACGGAATCCGATTTCCAGCAGGGAAAACCCGTTCACCGAGACTTGTTCGGGGATGTACCGGTCAAAGCCGGAGGGCAATTTCAACCTACCCAAGCTGATCTTTATTGCAATTTCCCAAATGCTCGCCAAGCTGAGGAGGCAGTCCTCAACGGAGATGGTTTTGCGTGCCCTTTTTGAGAGCTGAGGAGAATCGTCGCACCACCACAGGAAGGCATGCGTATCGAGCAGCACGGCCACGCTCTACATGTACTCCCGAAAATCGTCAATCGGCTCGTCAAAGTCGGGTGAAACCCAGATGCCTTTCCCCGTTCCGGGCTTCCGCTTCGGAGGCTTGATAGGGACAATCCTTACGACCGGCTTATTCTCCTTCGCAACAATCACCTCTTCGCCAAGAAGCGCCTTTTGAACAAGCTCAGAAAAGCGTGCCTTCGCTTCGGCAAGGTTGAATTGCGGCATAGTCATATTATATGACTAGAGCCCCGGGCCGGCGGCGGAGTTCCACGCCGTTCCTGAGCCGAGCGATTTTGCGATGATGGCAGGGAATGGAAGCTCTTCACCCCACTGAAGTGCGCGTTCTGGGCGCGCTGCTTGAAAAAGACATCACTACGCCGGAATACTATCCGCTGACGCTCAACGCGCTGGTGAACGCGTGCAACCAGAAGTCCAGCCGCGAGCCGGTGGTCAACTACAGCGAGGAAATTGTGACCGAGGCGGTGGCGTCCTTGCAACACCGGGGGCTCGCGCTGCGAATCAGCGGGGCCGGACATCGCGTCGAAAAGTACGGGCACAGGCTGGGAGAAAAGCTCAACCTGGGGCGCAGGGAGCAGGCTCTGCTGTGCGTCCTGATGCTGCGCGGACCGCAGACCGTGGGCGAGCTGCGCGGGCGTACCGAGCGGATGCACGATTTCGCGGATTTGGAAGAGGTGGAGCGGGTGCTCGAATCGCTCCAGTCGCGCGAGCCTGAGGCGCTGGTGGCTCCGGTGGCTCGCGGGAGGTGGGTGCAGTTGCTGGGCGGTCCGTTCGAGGAATCGGCGGAGCCGGCGGCCACCGGCGTTCGCACGCCGCTGGAGGAACGCGTCGAGGCGCTGGAGCGGGAGGTTGCCGAGATGCGGCAGCAGCTCGAGAGTTTCCGGCGTCAGTTTGAGTAAGGTTATGCCGCTCCCTGACGGTCGCGGTTCAGAATCGGCTTGAGTGACAATTCAGTAAGATCAGATTGATGCATTCCTCTCATGCCCAGCGCCGCGTACACGTGCGGCGCGTCGACGAGTGCGACACTCTGGATGAACTGATCCGGCACGCATTTCCCGCCTTCGGCGGCGCGTTCCTGCGCCGCATTTACCTGATTCTCGATCGGGCCATCGGCGCGGGCTGTCCTCTGACACTGGCGGTTTCGGGTCCGGTGACGGTTTCGGGCCAGCATCAGGCGTGGCTGATTCCATTGCTCGAAGCCGGATGGATCGCGTATCTGAGCACCACCGACGCGGTGTGTTATCACGACGGCCATCGCAGCCTGAACGCGCATCGCGATCCGGTGTTCGAGGTGCCCATCTGGGGCGACGACGGAGCGCTGCGGGACGACGGCACCATCCGCGTCACCGACATGGCCTTCGACGAAGAGGTGCTGCTGGATCAGGACAAGTTTCTGTCGGCGGCGCTGCTGCGGCCGGAGTTCCAGCATCCGATGACGGGCACGGAGTTGCGCTATAGGCTGGGCGAGTTGTATGCGGAGCAGGAGCGGGCCAACGGCGTCGAGGCGGGGTTGCTCTCGACCTGCCGGCGGCTGGCGATTCCGATCTTCGTGGGCGCTCCGGCCGATGGCAGCGTGTTCCTGAATTCGATGAAGCTGTGGGCCATGCGGCGGGCAGGCTTGGTCGAGTCCTACAAATTCGATCTGGATATGCACGCGGAAGTGTATGAAGCGTGCGCGTATCACCGCTGGGGGCTGTTCGAGAGCGAAGCTCGCGCCTTGGGAACGCTGATTCTGGGCGGAGGCGTGCCCAAGAATTACAACTTGCAGCCGGAGCCGGCGCTGGGGCAGGTGCTGGGCTTGCCCAATGTGCGGGGATACCATTTCGATGTACAGATTGTGACTGCGCCGGTGACGGATGGATCGCTATCGTCGTGCCCTCCGGGCGAGGCGGTCACGTGGGGCAAGGTGGACAAGGACAACTATCAGCAGACAACCGAGAGTATGCAGGCGGATTACTCGATGGTGATGCCGTTTCTGGTGAAGGCTCTGCTGGACAATCGCAAGCGCTATGAGCGGGAGGCGGCCGAGATCGGCGAGGCGGCGCTGTTTGAGAAGGAGCCGAAGGCTAAGGGGTATTTGCGGCCTCGCGCCGGGTATCGTTTGTTCGAGCGGCGCGAGGAGCTGTGCGCAAGGCTGACGGAGGATGTGCAGGGGAACCGGGAATGGCTGCTGGAGTCGGTACAGTATCCGCTGGCGGGGATGGGGAAGAGGTAATCTGGCAACGATTTAGCTCCGCGCGCGTTTTTAATTCGAAACGTCTTTGAATTGGATAGGAGAACGCGGGATGATACTGGCAATTATGGTCGCCGGTGCGATCGTCTTTCAGGCGCTGGGGCAGACCCCTGGACAAACCCAGCCAAGCGGATCGATTTCGGGACGCGTGACGAATAGCGTCACCGGGGCGGGGATCGGCGACGCGTTGGTAAGTGTTTGGACCGCTGCCCAGCGGGAAGTGACCCAGCAAGCCGTTACCGATGACGTAGGAGCATTCCGCATCAGCGGGATTCCAGACGGACAATACATGATCGAGCCTTCGAAGGACGGTTTTTTCGAGGAAATATGGGGGCCGACGCCGTCGGTCCGCGTATCCGGAGAAACCCGGTTCGATCTCAAGATGACGCCGGGCGCGAGCGTGCGGGGGAGGGTTCTCGATCCGGAGGACGCGCCGGCGGCGGGGATCGCAGTGAAAATTAGCCCTTTGTACGATGCGAGTATCACGGACGAGAAGGGAGAGTTCGTATTCAAAGAAATGCCTCCGGATTCCTACAAGCTGTCAGCCACGCCGAACCCGCAAGCAGCCGAGAAGGACGGCGAGAGGGTCATGACCACGTACTATCCATCCGTTGTGGATAGCGGCCAGGCGGTGCCGATCCAGGTTCACGGCGTGGATCTATTCGGCTGCGACATCCGTCTGCAAACTGCGTCGGCACGGAAAGTTCGCGGGGTGGTGATCGATATCGATGGAAAACCCGCGCCGCATGCCACGGTGAGCGTTTCCAGACCCGCCTTGGGGATCGTAACGATTGTAACGATGGATCGCGGGCTTGTTATCAATTGGCCGGAGAGCACCGGGGCGGCGGAATCCGTCGAAACCAAGGAGGATGGCACGTTCGTGTTTCCATCTGTGCTCGAAGGCAATTGGAGGGTTCGGGCGGTCCTGCGGCCAGACGGGGGCCGTCGCGGAGTGGCCGAGGTAAGGGTCTCGAAGAGCGACGTCGAGGATCTCGAACTCCGCCTTGAGGAGCCGTTCAAATTGGAGGTGATCCCGGATTGGGGCGATACGCCTCCGCCGAAGACTCCCCAAACGCCCGGGATGGTTGTGCCTTTGGAGGGCGAGCACGGCGGTTCCTGGAACGAAGCGGGGTTCACCGGGAGATTCTTTGTCGGGCTGGGAGCAATGACGCCCGGACACTACCTGGCTGCCGCGATGCTGGGGAATCGCGACGTGCTGGGGCAGGTGGTGGAGCTATCGGGACCAACGTCTCTGAAGATGATCTACAAGAGCGGCGGAGGCAGCGTGCGCGGAACCGTGGAGAACGGGGCGGGCGCGATGGTGGCGCTGATGGCGGATGAGACCCCTGCCCTGAGATTCGGGTACGGAGCCCACAGCGATGCCAACGGAGGATTTGTGATTCCAGACATTCCGCCGGGAGACTATTCGGTGGTGGCGTTTCCGGATCCTCGCCTCCTGGTCGGTCCGGAATTCCCGACCCTGTTGGCGGCGAGTGGGAAAAGGGTAAAGGTGGAGGCGGGATCGGCGGTTCAGGTGGATTTACGGGTAGCGCGGCAGCAGTGAGGCTGGCGAAAGGACAAACATGGGCGTCAGAGTGGCGGAGATTTTCTTGATAGAGGAGCAGCTTGGGCTGAAACTGGAGCCTTCAAAGGTTCCGACTGAGATACTGGTGATCGATCGTGCAGAAAAGCCGAGCGAAAATTAATCTCGTCGCGTTGGCCGCGTTCGCGCCGTTGCTGTGTGCGCAGAACAGCGGCACGATCGAGGGCCGCGTCACCAACAGCGTCACGGGCGAAGGGGTGAGCGGGGTCAAGGTAAGATTTCTGGACCGCCACAGTTATGCATTCGATACCGTCACGGACTCGACCGGTTCGTATCGCCTCAGGGGACTTGATGACGGCGATTACCGCGGGGAATTTACCAAGGACGGATTTGCAGACGACAGCAGGAATCTGGGCAATCCGTCTTTCCACGTTGCGGGCGGCCTCGCGGCTCGGGCGGACAGGCAGTTAAAGCCGTGGGGTGCGCTGCGCGGGCGCGTGGTGGATGAGGACGGGAAGCCGGCGGCGGGGGTTCGGGTAGAACGCGACCCAGTCCCGCCTGGGAGCCTCGACGGCGACACAGTCACGGATCAGAACGGCGACTTCGTGTTTCAGGATCTGGCTCCGGGTTCTTACATGGTGGTCGCCAAGCCGGAGGCCAAAATCCGGATGCAGGACGGGGTGCGTGTGGGGACGGTCGCGATGTACTATCCGTCGGCGACGGAGCCGGCGCGAGCGGTGCGGATTTCCGTGCGAACCGGGGAGAATGTGTCGGGCATTGAAATCCGACTGAAGAGCGTGCCGGTGCATCGCGTGGCGGGGGTGGTGCTGGGTCCCGCTGGAAAACCGGTCGCGCACGCAACGGTGAAGCTGATGGGGCGGGTAGGAACGGTTCGCCAGACGCTGAGTTTCGCGCCCTCCATCAGCATCGGGCCCGACGGAATCGGGCGGTTAATGGCCGCGCTTGGCAAAGCCAACTCCGGCGTTGTGGGGCCGGGTGGGGAGCCGGAGGTGGCGCAAGTGGAATCGCATGACGACGGCACATTCGAATTCGCGGCGGTCGAAGAGGGCGATTGGAGATTGAGCGCGGAATTCGGAGAGTACGAGGATGTGCCGCTGGGCGGAGTGGCATCGGCTCCGGTTTCCGAGAAGGACCTCGAGGACATCCAGATCCGGATGGCTACCTTGATTCCGGTGGAAGTTACGCTGGCTTCGGGAAGCGAGGACGCTCCCCCGACCGGCGCACATTGCGACCCCAGCGGATGTGTGTACCAACACGGACCGCTCCGCCTTACTCTAACGGCGTTGGAAGAGCAGCCGCGGGTTATCGTGGACGATCCGGCCAAAAACGTGGCGAGAATCAACAGTTTCTTTCCTGGCCGGTACCGCGTCATGCAAGGGTTGGGCATGCAGGGAGATCCCTATGTCGCGGCGGTGATGTGGGGAGGGCGCGACGTGAAGGGACAGGTGGTGGATTTGATGCCCGGCGCGGGGCCGTTCCAGATCGTCTATAAATCGGGGCTCGGCAAAGTGGGTGGAACGGTAGAAAAGGGCGAAGGCGCGAGCGTGTTCCTGGTTTCCAACGGGTCCGGCGAGATCCTCACGTACCAACAGGTGACTTGCGGGGCGGGAGGCGCTTTCGAGATCAGCCAGGCGCCGCCGGGCGATTACTACATCGTGGCGTTCGACCGGACGGAGGGCGGCGGCTTGCCTGCGGCCGATCTGCCGGCCTCGATCATTCCCTTTGCGTCGAGCGTGCGGGTGGAAGCGGGCTCGACGGCATCGGTGGATCTCAGGGTGAACCGATGGCCCTGGTAACGGGCTTACGCCCGTTTTTCTTCGCCGCAATAGTGTGCATACCCGTCGTTGGTGGCTCAATAGAAGGACGCGTGACGAATAGCGTCACGGGCGAAGCGGTGGTCGGGGTCAAGGTGAGATTTCTGGACCGCCAGAGCTATGTGTACGAGACCGTCACGGACTCGACCGGCTCGTATCGCCTTACCGGGCTCGCGGACAACGATTACTACGGGGAGTTTGCAAAGGACGGGTTCTCCGACAGCCGCATGAACGAGCGGATCCACGTTGCGGGGAGCGTGTCGGCTCGCGGGGACACGCAGCTTCAGCCGTGGGGCGCGCTGCATGGACGTGTCGTGGATGAAGACGGGAAGGCGGCGGCGGGAGTTCGTGTGGAGTGCGGTTGTACGCGCGACGACAGCGCGGTCACCGACGCGAACGGCGAGTTCGCGTTCCAGGATCTGCGTCCGGGATCTTATACGCTGGTCGCCAAGCCGGAGGCGAAGATCCGCACGCAGGATGGAGTGCGGCTGGGGACGGTCGCGATCTACTATCCGTCGGTGACGGAAGTGGAGCAGGCGGCTCGGATTCCCGTGCGAACCGGGGAGAATGTTGCGGGCATCGAAATCAGGCTGAAGAGCGTGCCGGTGCATCGCGTGGCGGGGATCGTATTGAACGAGGCGGGCAAGCCCGCGGCGCACGCGACGGTGAAACTGATGGGGCGGGCGGGGAGGGGTCGCCATCCGATGATGTTCAGCCCCGGTTTTTCCTACACGATAGGGCCGGATCCAGTGCCGGAATTGGCCCGAGTGGAATCGCGAGAGGACGGCGGGTTTGAATTCGCCGTGGTTGAGCCGGGCGATTGGCGATTGAGCGCGGAGGCCGGAGTGGAAGACGACATGCCGCTGGGCGACGTGGCCTCAGTGCTGGTCTCCGAGAAGGACGTGGAGGATGTGCGGCTCCGGCTGGTTGCGCCATTCGCCGTGGAGTTTAACGTGGATTGGGGAGGCGCGAAACCTCCATCGGGCGGATACGGCTGGACACCCGTGTTTCTTACGCCGCTGGAGGCGCAGCCGCGCCTGATCGCGGACCCCGCCAAGAGTGTCGGAAGAATCAACGGTATCTTCCCGGGCCGGTATCGCGTGACGCCGATGATCACCGGGTTGGACGCTTATGCGTCGGCCGTGATGCTGGAAGGCCGGGATGTGGCGGGACAAGTGGTCGAGTTCACCGCCGGCGCCGCTCCGCTTCAGGTGATCTACAAACCAGGACTCGGCAAAGTGCGCGGGTCCATTGAGAACTGCCAAGGGGAGCGGGGCGAAGGCGCGATGGTGATGCTGATTCCTCGCGACGCTGGCGAGGTCAGCACTATCCTCACGGCGCAGTGTGGCGCGGGCGGCGCCTTCGAAATCGGTCGGGTTGTCCCGGGCGACTACTACGCCGTTGCCTTCGATCACCCCGACGAGCAGGGAGTGCAATGGGACGCGCTGCTCAGCACGATCCTTCCGATCGCCTCGAACGTGCGGGTGGAGGCGGGCTCGACGGCATCGGTGGATCTGCGCGCGAACAAATGGCCTTGGTAGTGTCCAAGTCGATCCTCAGAGCCGCCGCGCCTTTTGCGCTCCTAAGTTTCCTTCCGGCAGGCGCGCAATGGCTCCACTATCCGACTGCGGGCATCCCGCGAACCGCCGACGGCAAGCCCAACCTGACCGCGCCCGCGCCCAAGACTCCCGACGGCAAACCCGAGCTCTCCGGCTTGTGGATGCCGACCAGGGCCGGCGCGAGGATCCCGGCCGAACAGGGCTCGTACGCCAGCTTGCAGTACTTCATGGCCGCTGGCTCCAGCATTCCTCCGATGCTGCCCGAGGCCGAGGCTCTGTATCGCAAGCGCCTCGAAAACTTCGGCGCGGGACGGCCCTCCGAGCACTGCATGCCGCATGGAATTCCGGACGCGATGATCGTCCCAGGGCCGGTGAAATTCGTGCAGAATCCCGGCGTTACGTATCTGCTGTACGAAGAGTTCAATCACTTCCGTCAGGTCTTCACTGACGGCCGCACCTTTCCGGCCGACATAACGCCGGCTTGGCTCGGATACTCCATCGGCAAGTGGGACGGCGATACGTTTGTCGTCGATACCGCCGGATTCAACGACCAGACCTGGCTCGACGATGCCGGCCATCCTCACACCGACCAGCTACACACCACCGAGCGATTCCGCCGCCGCGACTTCGGGCACATGGAGATGCAAGTGACCATAGACGATCCCAAGGCGTATACGAAACCATGGGCCGCTTCCATTCAGCTCACGTTCATGCCGGACACGGACATGATCGAGGACATGTGCGACAACGAGAAAGACGCCCGTCACACGGTCGGTAAATAAACTCCGTCCGCTGGGCGGTGTAGAATAATCCCCGAGGTGTGTTTCGATGACTTCGACCCGTTTCCGGCTCGCTCTTCCCATCCTGTGTTCATTCGGTCTGGCTCTGCTCTTCTCGGCCCTTTTGCCCTCGCAGGAGAAAGGTGACGCCCAAAAGGAAAAAGGTCGGGGAAAAGCCGCAGGCAAGGGCAATAACCTGATTCGCCCCCTCGCCGATCTGGAAAAGGATCTGAAGGGCAAGCTGGAGCGAATCAAAGTTCACGGCAAATCGCTTGAAGGCAACCTGGAAGGTGACTCCCCAGATCGCGACGTGTTCGTATATCTTCCGCCGAGCTATGAGCGCGAGCCGAGTCGCCGCTACCCCGTCGTGTATACGCTGCATGGATACGGGCTGCACGCGGAGCAGTGGGTGGGCTTCGCGAACTTCGCCTCGCTGGAGAAGGACGTGGCCGCGGGCACGGCCAAGGAGATGATCCTGGTGGCGCCGGACGCGTACTCGTTCCACATGGGAAGCTTCTATTCGAACTCGGCGACGACGGGCGATTGGGAAACGTTCGTGGCGGCGGAATTAGTCGGCTACATCGACAGCCATTACCGGACGATCGCCAATCGGGCAAGCCGCGGCCTGGTGGGCCACTCGATGGGCGGCTATGGGACGTTCCGGTTGGGGATGAAGCATCCGGAGGTGTTCTCGACACTTTTCTCGATGTCGGCCGGTGGGATATCCGAGACCGGCGAAGTCACGCCGGCGATGGCGCAACTGGAGGCGGCGATCAAGACGAAGGAAGACGCAGCGAAGGTGCCATACGCGCAGAGATCGCCTCTGGCTCGCGGCGCGGCTTGGTCGGCCGATCCCAACAACCCTCCGCTGTTTTTAGACTTGCCCGTGAAGGACGGCAAGCCGCAACCGCAGATCGCCGCCAAGTGGGTGGCCAATTCGCTGATGGTCATGCTGGAGCAGTACGCGCCCAGCTTGAAACAGATGAAGGCGATTGCGATGAACGTCGGCACACAGGACAATCTGCTCCAATCCAACCGCGATATGGATGAAGCTTTAACCCGCGCCGGCGTCGCCCACACGTTCGAAACCTTCGAGGGCGATCACAACGGCCAAGTGGGGAGGAACTTCGAGACCAAGGTGCTGCCGTTCTTCGCGAAGAACCTGTCGTCGCCAGCCCGCTAAAACGACCACGATACCGACGAATATCCGGTGTGCGCCCGGTAGTTCTGCAACGCCGAGAAGTCTTCGCGGTAGCCGTAATACTGGTAGCCCGCGTTCCACCGGATCTTGGGCGTAATGCGGAGCGACAGGCGCGCTTGTGGAGAAAGGAAGCGCAGCGGAAATGTCTGCGCCGCGAGCAACGCGGATTGAAAGGTATACGCGCCGCTCTCCAGCGGCGTAGCCCGTCCATCGCCCACGTCCTGCACGTGGCTGTAGCACACCGAAATATCCACGCGCCTGCGTACGGTGAATCGCGCCGCCAGCGTGGCGGTGTGAATGTTGCTGACGTAGTAGGATTCGTCCCCGGTGACCAGCGCTGTGTTCAAGAAGTAGCTGATCGCCCCCAAGGAATCCAGGTGCAGCCGGGCATAGCCCGCGTCGATGGAGAACCAATCCACCGGAATCCACGACCCGTCCATCCCATATTGCCGCGAGTGTGAGGCGTAGCTGGTCAAGGAAGCGGAGTTGGTGTCGTAGTCGGATTTGGCGTAGGCGGCCAGGCGCAGAGTTTTCAGTCGATATTCGGCGCGGGCGCGCAGCGCGTGGTAATCTTTTTCGCTGATGGGATAAATGGGCTTGTCCGCATGCCCCAGATCGCCATCCAGGCTGATCACCAGAGTCTTGGTGGGCTTGATTCGGAAGCCCAGTGTTCCCTGGTGCAGAACATTGGTCTGGTCCACGGGCGTGAGCAGCGGCAGGCCGGTGGTGATCAAACCCGCATCCGCTTCCGAACCGATACGGCGGTCGTCATAGGTGTAGCCGCCGTGTACCGTAAACCATCGCCGCGGCCGGAACTGCACGTCGGTGGAATTGGAAATGGTCCGGATGCCCAGGTAATTGAAGAACAGGATCGGAGTGATCGGCGAGCCGTTGGTGTACTGCTCAAAGTAGGAATCGCCGGACATGCGGATGTTGTACACCGAGGTCTGGTTGGTGACGGTGACGGTGGACGTGGGGAACAGGCTGAAGGTGAAGTTGCCGGTGGCGGTTGGCCGCTGGGCGTTCCCGTAGGTGTAAACCTGCTGAAGAGCGCTTGCGCCCACACCGTTGAGCCCGGCCGCCGACTGGTTGAAAATGAACCCGCGGTTTCCCGCCACGTAACTGAATCGCCCGTTCACGGCCCAGAACTTCTTGCCCTCGCGAAACAGTCCCACGCGCCAGTAGGGGCTGGTGCCGTGGTAAGGCTGCACATTCAAGAAGGAGTTGAGCTGATTCAGGCCGGTCGGATCGATGCCCAGGGAAGGAGTGGTGAGTGTCTGCTGCGTATCCTCCTTGAAATCCTCCCAGCCGCGCAGCACGTTCAGTCGGAAGCCCAGCACGCGAACCTCTCCGCCCAGCCGGTATTCATTCTGCTGATCCCGGATGTTGGCGAATAGCGGGTACTGAGGGCCAGTGGGATCGAACAACTGGATGGTGGAGAGCGACGGTCCGGAATCCGTACCGCGCGAATAGCCCATAAAGAAGCGGATCGCGCTCTGCGGGAACAGAGTGAGATCGTGGTCCTGGAGGCGGCGCGTCGTGTCCATCAGGTGCTCGCCGTCGGCAATCGTCAGGGCGGGATTGAAATAGGCATTGGAACGCCATGTGAAGTCGTAGCGGTACAGGCGGTTCTTTTCGATGCGCAGAATGACTGCCTGGTACGGATCGTTGCCCAGGCCCAGGGTGTTAAGCAGGATCTGGTCGAACAGGCGTCCGTGGCCGTTGCGCGACTGGACGGCGAGGGAGCTCGACAGGAGCCGGATGCCATCCGTGTAATTTACGGTGCTGCGGTACATGTCGGTGTCGCCGCCGTCGGTGTTCCAGCGATAGCCCACCTCAAAAGATTGCAGGATGTTGTAGTCGGAAACGTTGTCGCCTCGGTTGCCCTCCGTGGGCTCACCCGTGGGCGCGACCGGAGGCTGCGCGGAGAGGATGCCGGCGGCCAACAGAAGCAACGCGATTCGCATGGGGGCGCCGGTCATCGGAGAAAGTCGGAATCGGCGTTCGATCCGTGGATACGCGCGTGGCACGAAGTGCAGTTCTGGTAGACCGGGTTGGCCAGGTTATGGCTGGCATTGGGCCGTAGCACGCCGCTGTTGTTGGGCCCGAAGTTGCCTGCCCCGTTGTGGCATTCCAGGCACAGCGTAAAGACCACCGGACGCTTGAGCAGCCTCGAGTTCATGGAGCCGTGCGAATTGTGGCAGCTCTCGCAGCCGTCCACGCGCACGGCCACGTGTTCGAACACGAAGGGACCGCGCTTGTCGATGTGGCATTTCAGGCAGGGCTCCTCGTTGGCTTGCGCCTGCTCGGTATTGCGCGGGCGATCGGTCATGCCCCAGGTGGGCGCCGTGGATCCGTGCGGGTTGTGGCAATCGGTGCACTGCATGAACCCTTCGTTGACGCGGTGCTTGAAGGGCATGGAGAATTGCGCACGCACGTTGGCGTGGCAGGTGTAGCACAGATCGGCCTGCTTCTTCGCCAGCAGAAACTTGGGCGTGGCAGGCTTGTGAACGGAGTGGCAGTTGATGCACACCACATCTTCATTGGTGTGTGCGCTGCGGCGAATGTTGGCGCGGGAAAGCGTCTGGGAGTGGCAGCGCAGGCAGGCGTCGAGAACTTGCGCGGGCCCCAGTTGGGAGAACGCGACGATGGTGGCCTTGCCTCCGTGCGCTTCCACGTGCGCCTGGCCCGGTCCGTGGCAGCTCTCGCAGCCCGTGTTCTCGGGTGCTTCCTTGCCTGACGCAAGGCTCTTGAAATGCGGATTGCGGTAGAAAGTCGCCCAAACGTCCGCGTGACAGGTGCGGCAGGCCTCGCTGCCGGCATAGTCGGCTGCACGACCCGCCGCCGTCAGCGTCAATAGCGCTCCAAATCCCCATGACCAACGGACGGCCATGCAATAGCGGTTACCCAAAAGCATCTACGGATAGAGACCACCGGCGGGCGCTGCCTGGAACACGCTGTTCCCCGGGTCTAGCAGAACGGTTCCAATGCTTTGGATGGAGCCGACTTTTTTCCTGGCAGGCGCGCCGAAGTGTGGCACTACGTCCTTTTATCACCAACTGGACCAGCATCCCCAGATCTACATGAGTCCGATCAAGGAGCCCTGCTACTTTGCCTCCGAGCTGAGGATCGAGAACTTCAGCGAAGAATTGCAGCCCCAACTTCGACGCGAGAGTGCGGCGCTCAGCGAATACTTGCTCGGGGGGATGACTTCGAAGCGTTTCGGCGGACCGGTGGCCGAATGGGAGCAGTACCTGCTCCTATTTCGAAATGTACGCGGCGAGACGGCGATCGGAGAGGCCACCGTGAGCTATCTCTGGTCTCAAACCGCCGCGCGGAACATCGCCGCGCGCATTCCGGACGCCAAGATCATCCTGCTGTTGCGAAACCCCGTCGATCGAGCGTTTTCCCAATATCTGCAAGCGGTGAGCAGCGGCTTGGTGCGCTCCTCGTTTCGCGAGCAGAGCGCCGCCAGTATGAGTTCCCGGTCCAGGAAGTTCGGAGTGCTGAATCCATTTCTGGAATTCGGGGCGTACAGCGAGCAGGTGAAACGCTTCCTGGACGTGTTCCCGCGAACAAATGTTTTGATCCACATTTATGAAGACATGCAAAGCCAACCGGCGGAAGCGATGGCGGAAACCTTTCGGTTCCTGGGAGTGAGCGCCGAGCCGACCCCCGGCGTTTCCACCCGTTTCATGGAACCGCGAGTGCCGCGCCTGATTTCATTCGGCTACGGTCTTAAGAAATGCGGGGTTTGGCAAAAGACCGCCCGGCTGATTCCGGAATTTCTACGGCCGGCGTTTCGAAGAGCCGTCCATCGGCCCCGCGCGTCTCTGACGGTCGCTCCAGAGGACCGCGCCTATCTGCAAAATTACTATCGCGAAGACATTTTGAAACTGGAGCATTTGTTGAATCGCGATCTGCACTATTGGCTCGCGTGAACTCTTTGGATCCGTAGATCCCGTTTAACCGGCGTTGCGCGAGCGGTCGCTGCGAGGAAGCCTCTACAATACGCCGTCTCACTGTTTGGTCAGGGATACTTCACTTTCTCCTTATTGAGCAGAAAGATCCCTCGCACATAAGTTTGCCCATTGTCTTTCTCTGTGAACATTCCAATCCGCGCCCTCTCCGGGCCGAAAACGAGAGTCCAGTCGTTATCCTGCGGGCCTGGCGTATCACTCTGCTCAATCCCTAACGATACCCGTGGACCCGTCTCGTCCTCCATCGTCAGGGTGGGTTTCGCGTCCGGGCTAAGGAGCAGCCTGACCCTGGTCTTTCCGTCTGCCCCTCGCATCGTCAATATGGGAGCGTCGTTACCCTGTAGGCCAAATGCAGCCAATTGATTTTCCGGGTTCGAGAGTCCAGCCGGAACCCTGCGAGGGGCGTCGCTCAAGGCGAGCCCCCGGCTTCCGAAGGCCAATACCGCATTTTGGCCCTGATCCACTCCCCAAAAGGAGATCGGGTGTCCTGCTTCATTGACCAGTTCGAAGCTGCGGGCGCGGATCACCTGCTCGGTACGCGGCGGTTGGTACGCTTGCACCACTAGCATTCCCACAACTCCGCCGGCAAATCCCGCGATCAGTGCCGCTACGGTGCTCCAAATAGGTCTCATCCGTGAGTCTCCTTGCTAACCATCTTCTCCCTACCAGGGCGCCCCTGGGCGGCGCTCTGGAGCGCGAAACGTCAGCTACACCAGTCACGCTGGGCACCACCTGGCGTGAAACTTTTGGATTCGCAGATCCCGTTTAGCCGGCGTTGCGTCCGCTGAAGACCGTACCAGGCGTCCGCAATAGGAGCCGCAGGTCCAATAGCGGGCTGCGATGGCGCGCATAGAACAAGTCCAGGCGGCGGCGCTGCGCATACGTCAGCCGGTTGCGGCCCAGCACCTGCCACAACCCGGTCATGCCGGGACGAACCGACAACACCTCCGCGGCGCACGCGCCGTAGTATGAGTCCCACTCTTCGCGTGTGATCGGGCGAGGTCCCACCAAACGCATGCTGCCGCCTAAGACATGGATTAACTGCGGCATCTCGTCCAGTGAGAAGCGGCGGTAGAAGAGGGCGAGACGGCTGGTGACGCGCGGATCGCGCGCGCCTTTGAAGGCGGGAACGTGCGTGTCCCGGATGTGTTCGATGACGTGTTCGATGACGTGCTCGATCCAGCCCCTCGTTTGGCGCCCTGCGCGCCGGTTCCCATCCCACATGGTCCGGATCTTGAGCATCCAAAATTCCTGGCCGTCGCGGCCCAGGCGGCGGTGAGCGATGAAAGGAGATTTCCGCGAAGCCACGGCGACGGCGAGCGCGACGGCGGCCAGCGCCGGCGCAAGTGCAACCAACAAGCCGCCCGCGAGGACCCGTTCCGCCACGGACCAAAGGACAGCCCCCGGGGAAACTCGCGCGGGAACGCTCAGAACCTCTTTGGTCAGGCGCCCGGTCAGATGCAAGGACGGCGTACTCATGGATGCTGGGCTTTCCTGTTTTAGTGCGTGATCGGTATCACGAGTGGGCCGGGCGGATTGGAGTTGATGGCGGCGGGCGACGAGACGCCGTTCACCGAGATCGTCATCGGGTACGATCCGGCTGGGAGGCTGGCGAACTGTTGCGAGACCGTGAAATTGATCTGGAACTCGCCGACAGCGACTAGACCGGCGAAATCGGCGGGCACCGTTACGCTTCCGATGGTCACGGTCACACCGCTGACACCTTGCGGTACGGGCAGCACTCCCGCGGAGGTCGGAACCAGGCCGGTGGCATAGAGCTGAATCACGTCACCTGGCTTGGCGTTGCGGAAGGCCGAGTTGACCGTTGGATCGCCGATAAGCTCGCCGTCAAGGAACACTCCGGCCGGATAATTGATCCCGTTCACGATCACCGGGAAAATGCCGGGAGCATTGGTCGCGGCCGCGGCAGTCACAATGTTGCTCGCGGAGCCGTTGTTGATAACCTGAACGGATGCGGTTCCCGAGACTCCGGTAGGCACTTGGAAGTCTATTTGGCCTGGAGAGATATAATACACCGCAGCCGGGAGGCTGTTCACGTTGACTTCGACTCCGCTCAAATCGGTGGGCAGATTGTTGCCGAGCCCAACGAAGTCGGGGTCGCTCCAGAGACGTGTCACAGTGCTCAGGCCCGCGCCCGTGACCTGCGCCCAGGACCCCGGCACCAATCCGCCGGGAAGATAGGTGGCGCCGTTGGCCAACGATCCGTCCGTCAGGGTGACGGATAAAGAAGCAGTATCGGGTGTCAGGGTCGACTTGGCCAGCCCACTGCTGAAGATCGAGACGACGGAGCCTGGTGAAACAGCCGGGCCCGGGATGGAGCTCTCGCCATTCAGTTCACTCCGCTTCGATACCGAAAGTTGGGCCAGAGCGCATCCCAGAAAGATCGATGAAACGCACGCCAGTTTTAAGAATCGCATCGGAAACGGGTCCTCTGGCTGCTTAGACTCATGGTCTGGCGCCTGCGGAACCGAGAATTTCGGTCATCGTCGAGGCCACTTCAGCGTCTTTTCCGCCATCAAGATACAAAGCCCTGCGGGCTTCCGGCTCGGCTTCTCCCAGGCGGCCTTCCGTGGCGAGCAGCCGTGCCAGGGCCCAATGCGGCTTGTACCACACGGGCGCGGCGGCGATGCTGGCGCGCAGACTGTACTCTACCGCCCAGGCATCGTTGGCGGATGTCAATACCGCCAGATTGTACCAGGCGTTCTGGGGCTGCTCCGGGGATTTGGTGGCCAAGCTCGCGGCCCCAACGGCGACCTGACCATAGTAGAGCTTGGAAATCGTATCCGAGGCATTCCCCGCCACCGCGGCCCAGCGCCGGGAGAAGTACAGGTCGGCCGTGACCTTCGGCCCGCCCCGGCTCAGCGCTTTCCGGTAAGCATCGGCTGCGCCGCGTGCGTCGTTGGCATCCAAGCGCCGGTCGACTGCCGCCAGCGCCGCATCGGCCGCAACCAGCCGGAATGCCATCACAGCCAAAAATCCGGCGGCCGACAAACCGCCCACGAGCAGGGCCCAGCGCCATGCGGTTGGAACTCGAAAGACCGGGGATTTCGAAGCGCCGGCTCCGGCCAGCACGCCCGCGCTCAGATAGAAGTAGAACGCAGTCGGCGCCGCGAACACGACAAACTGGTGCGCCACCAGGCTGGCGGCGAAGGCGGGCAGCATGGCCACGGCCAGTGCCGAATTCGGCGGCCGCGCTCGCAAACCGCCGGCGAGGGCAACCACAGAGACTCCCGCCAATAACAGAAATCCCGGTACGCCTTCCGCTGTGAGCGCGTCCAAAAATATGTTATGCGGCGATTCGTGATAGAAATCCGGATAGGCGCGCGCCAACTCTTCCGACTGGTAGTGCGGGAACTCGGCGACGAACGTATCGAGCCCGAAACCCGTTATCGGTCTCGCCGCAGCCATGCTCAAAGAGTCGCGCCACAGCCGCAGGCGTGCGCCACCGCCGCGATCTTCGCCGATCCAGTGCATTCGCGCGCGCAGGCGTTCGCCCGCGGGCGAGATATAAAACACCCCCATCGCCAGGAAGACGAACGCGGCCGCGAACACAGTCGTGCGCAGACGCGGCCGAAGCAACGCGGCCAGCACACACAACCCCACTCCCAGAGCCAGCACAGCGCCACGCGATCCGCTCAACAGAATCGCGATCATCCCGATTGCGCCGGCTGCCGCCCCCAGGATCCTGCCGGCGGCGCTCCGTTCCTCGCGCCACAGGGCGATTCCAGCGAATACCGGCCACAGCAAGAACGCGGCGAAGTAGTCGCTATGGCCCAGTGTTCCCGGCGGACGTACGATGCGGAAGACTCCCTCACCGGCTGCATAACCGTCCTTCGGCAAGAGAGGATCCCACCCGAAGTACTGCGCGACGCCGTAGAGCGAAGTCATGAGTCCGGCGGCGCACATCGCGCGCAGGAGCCAAACCAGGCGCGCCGGCGATCTCACCGTGTAGGCGGCAATCCAGAGAGCGGCCAGGATCACGGCGCATTCCGTCAGCGCGCCCATACGCCGCCAAGTCGAGCCGTTCCACGCCAGAGCCGGATGCGCGGAGTAAACAGTCGCGATGCCCGCCAGCGCGAGGGCACAGCCGGCCGCCGCCGCGTACCATCGGCCATAGCGCGTTCCGCAGAAGGCCCACAGCGAGTCCAACTCTCGGGAGGCTAAAGCCAGGGCGATGGCGGCGCCAAGGAGGAGCAACGCGACCTTAGGGGTGATGTCGTAGTAAAAAAGCAGGCGCGGCGCAAGCGCGAGGGGCGCAAGGAAGACAGAAGCGACCACGGCCAGCGGCACATCTCCTTGAGACACTAAACCCGATCCCGCAGGAACATCTCACCATGCCCGATTCGTTCGATCCGATTGAGTACCTCGAATACCTTCGCAAACGCTGGCGGTTTACGGCCGTGGCCGTGCTTCTTGCCGGAGTGGCGGCTATGGCGCTTTGCCTCCTGCTGCCCAAGCAGTATACGGCGGTGGCGACACTGATCATCGAACCTCCGGGAGGCGATCCGCGCAGCGCTACCGCCGTCAGTCCGATTTACCTGGAATCCCTGAAATCCTACGAGGCCTTTGCATCCAGCGATTCTCTGTTTGCCAAGGCCTGCCAAAAATTCCACCTGCTGGACGGCAAGACCGCGCCCTCTCTGGAATCCTTCAAGCGTCGCGTGCTGCGGGTCGACAAGCTGAAGGATACGACGGTTCTGGAGGTCGGCGTAACGCTTACGGATCCGGCGCAAGCCCAGGCTCTGGTCGAATATCTCGCCCAGGAGACGGTTGCGCTGGACCGCAATATCGCACGCGCCGGGGAGCAGGAGCTTCTGGACAACTTGCGGCGGCAAGTGGAGGCGGCCCGGAAGGAGTTGGATGAAGCGCGGACCGAGGCGGCCTCCGCAGCGGGGCCGGACGCGGTTCTGGAAGGCGAGGTGGAGTCTTTGCAGGAGCGCAAGGCCGGCGCCGAAACCCGGCGAATCGAGGCGAACATGACTGTGGCGGAGATTGCGGCGCGCGAGGGCCAGGAATCGTCGGGAGCCGGCCGGGCGGGGATTACGGCGCTCACGGCCGACATCGCGGCGATGCAAAGGGATCTGGATGCGAAATCGGCTACGCTCGCCGCTCTGCACGCACGGCGCCAGCGCGCCGACGATCGGCTCCACGGCGCGGAGGACGTCTTTGAAGGGGCGGCGAAGCGGGCGGACGAAGCCTCCGCCTCCGCGATGCTCCGCACCGAACAACTGCGGATCGTCGATCCCGGTATTGTTCCGCAAAGCCCCAGTTTCCCGAATCTGCCTCTCACGGCCGTTTCGGCGGTGGCGATTTCGGCAGTGGCGTGCCTGGTGTGGCTGACGCTCCAGTTCGGTTTCACGCGCCAGCGCGAGCAACCCGCCCGCGCCGGGCTCAGGGTGGCCGGCAGTGGCGGCCGCTGAAGCGCTAGCGCCGCCGCCCTGGCGGGAGCGGTTGCAATTCTCTGGATTGGCAACGGCGCTCGCCGTGGGTCTCTGCGCCGGGATATTGCCGCTGGCCGTGTCCGGGGCGCATCTGTGGGCCGTGGTCGCGGGCCTGTGTTTTATCCCCATCGTCTGGCTCGGATTCTGTAAGCCGAGGCAGTGGCCGTTACTGTTCTGTGCGGCGGCCATCCTGCTTCCACCGCTGCCGTTTCCGCTGGGCGACTCGGGCGCGCACGCATCCATCGCGATCGCCGCGGCGGGGCTCCTGGCCGGCCTCGCAAGATTCCCGGAGTGGCGAATTCACAGGAATGCCCTTAATTTTTCGCTGTTCGCGCTGGTGGCGGCGCTCGCGGTGAGCCTGGGGTTCGCGGCGCTTTACTCCGGCCTAGCGCTTGCGGCGGCCTCCGGCGCGCGGTTCGCGCTATTCGTCTTGGGAGGCTACGTTTACTTCACGGCCTCCCAAGGACCCGGCATCGTGGACCGGGGCCAAGCCCGACGATTCGCGCGCTGGCTGTTTCTGAGCGCCTGCGCGGCCGCCCTGTTCGGCTGCATCGACTTCGTCTACCAGCTGCCCGCGCCCGCCGGCTATGGCGCGCAGTTCATCTGGCTAAGGTCCGGAGTGTACCGCCGGGCGCAAGGAATGTTTTACGACGCCAGCGCTTTGGGAAATTTCTGCGCCTTCTTCCTGGTCATGAGCGTGGCCGCGCTGGTGCATCGGGAACGGGGAAGAAAGATTCTGCCCACGGTGGCGGCCGGCGCCGGCGTGGTGCTGTTCCTAATGGCATTACTGCTCTCTTTTTCCCGCGCCCCATTGCTTGCGGCAGGGATCGCCTGCCTGACGCTGGCAATTCTGGAAAGGGACCGATGGGCCCGCCGCCGTTGGACTTCTCCGCGCGTGCTTCTGGCCCTGACCGCACTGGCGCTGGCGGCAGTGATGGGATTCGCGGTCGCATTTCCCGAATTCGCCCAGGGCTATTGGGCGCGTGCAGGCGCGAACTGGAACTCACTGTTTACATCGCCCGACGCGGTGCTCTCGGGACGGCTGGGAAGTTGGCGAACCATCGCCGGATTCATTGATGAACATCCCTGGCAGACCGTCGCCGGTATCGGCTACAAGACTCTGCCCTATTCACAGCACCTGGGAAAGCCGGTCATCGCCGACAATATGTATCTCTCGTCGCTTGTGGAAACCGGCGTCTTCGGATTGTGCTCGCTGCTGGCGGTGAATGCCGCGATTCTGACGGTATGCCTCCGGGCGTCGAAGCGGGGATCGTTCTTCGGGAAGTGGATGTTTTGTTTTTGGGTTGGCGAAATGTTCCAGATGTTCGCAGGCGACATCCTGACGTTCTGGCGCATCCTGCCCGTGTACTTCTGGGTGCTGGCGCAAGCGGCGCGGGAAGCGGGCGAGCCTTGAGGATCCTGTTGATCGACCAGTTCGGCGAGATGGGCGGCGCGCAACGCTGCCTGCTGGAGGCCGCCATGGGTTTCGCGGCGCGAGGGTGGGAAGTGCACGCGCTCGCGCCCGCCGGTCCGATTCACCGGGCGTTGACTCCCTATTGCGCTCAAGTCCGCGCGCTCCGTTGCGGCCCGTTCGCGCCGTCCGCGAAGACGGCGAGCGATGCTGTACGGTTTGCCTGGCAGCTTCCACAGCAAGCCGCGAAGATCGCTCGCCTGGTCGCGCGTAGCCGCATCGATGCGATCTACGTCAACGGTCCACGAGTCCTTCCGGCCGCGGCTCTGGGGCGCGCCGGCCGGCCGCTTGTTTATCACGCGCACTGGATGGTTCCGCAACGCTTCGCGGCATCCTTGGCGCGCGCGGCTCTGCGCAAGAGCGGCGCAACCGCCATCGCCACGTCCCGCTTCGCCGCACAATGGCTCCAGAATTCCGTCAAGCCCGGTCTTATTTCGACAATCTATAACGGCGTGGCCGGATTCGGCATCTCGCCTCGCCCCCGCGATGCCGTCCGGCACATCGCGATTCTGGGCCGAGTTTCGCCGGAAAAAGGTCAATTGGAGTTTGTTCGAGCCGCTCGAATCGCCGCCCGGGACAGTGGTCAGACCAACCCCGGCCTGCGCTTTACCGTTTGCGGCGCGCCCCTGTTCTCCTCCCAGGACCGGTACTTCGAGCAAGTGCGGGCGGAGGCCTCCGGAATACCCATCGAGTTTCACGAATGGACGGAAAACGTTGGCGCATTCCTCTCCGGCGTCGATCTCCTGGTGGTTCCTTCCAAGCCCGTCGACAATGTTCCGCGAGTGATTCTGGAAGCATTCGCGGCAGGCGTGCCCGTGCTGGCCTTCGCGTCGGGCGCTATCCCGGAGCTGATTGAGCATGGAGAAACCGGCCTTCTTCTCCCCCGGCAGACGCCGGAGGCATTGGCGGAGGCTATTCTCTCCGCCGCGGGCAATTGTGATCTGCTCAACCATATCGCCGTGCGTTCCTACCGGTGTTGGCAGGAGCGCTACACTTTGCGCCGATTCCAATTCGAGATCTCCGAGGCAGTGGAGGCCGCGGTGCGCCGCCACCACCAGCGCACCCCGCTTGCCAGCGCGGGCGCAAGCGCTCCGGCGTGATAGCGCAGCCGGCCGGAAAAGGCCTCATGCGGCAGCCGCAACGGAACCAAGCGGTCGCACAACACGCGGATGCGATCCCAGGGGCTCGCGATCAGAGCCAGGTGCAGCCAGACCGCGTCTTTGTTTGGTCCGGTCAGGTTGGCCACCGGCGACCAGGCGTAGTGAGCGAACCATGCCTCCACGGACTTGGGATGCCCGGTAGCCGCTGGCAGCGTGCAGCCGAACCATTCGTGGGCAAAGCGAAACGCCACGGATTGAAGGTCACGCAATTCGCGCGGGTGCAGGTTACGCCATTGATCCCAGAAGGTCGTGGGGCGGTCCCCCCGGACCGCGCCGGACGCCCCCGTCCGGCTCAGACCCGGCCAGGGGGTCGGGTCGCGGGCGAGGGCGTCCGCCCCACACTCACACGCATCCAAAAAGCGCGCCAGCTCCAGCACGTGCGCGGGCCTCGCATCATGGCGAAGAATGTGACGCAATACGTGCAGAGCCGCGAAAGCCAGGCGGTCTGCTTCGTCAAACGCGGGAATTTCAAGACCGTTCACTTGGATGAGGCGCCGGCGGCTCCAAAATTCCTCCATCCCAACCGGATGAACGCGGTCGCGCTCCGCGCTCCATGCCGAAGAATGCAGCTCGATCGGAATGGGCATCTCCGGATCGTAATAGTCGCCGCGCCAGCTCCAGTTCGAAGGCCGCAGCATGGGCCGCAAGTGCTCCTCCGACAAAGATTGCGCCCCGTGGGCGGCATAGCCGAGCCGCTCAAAGACCGTTCGCGCGCGCGCCACGTCGCAAGGAAGCGTGAGCAGATCCAAATCGTATTGAACGCGCGTCTGTGGGGCAGGTCTCCGACCTGCCATTTCCCCCACCTCATGCGTGAACCCCTTGAGCATCACGAAGTCGATCCCCGCGACGCCAAGAGCGTCGGCGGCCTCAATGTATGCCGCGCGCAGACGGCGCCGGCGCTCGGCATTCTTGATGTAGCGAGTCTCAATCTCCTCAGCGAGCCATGACGGCAAGCCTCGGGTTCCGCGCAAGTGCAGCGTCAACTGAGTACGGTCGGCGAACGCGAGCAGTTCCCGCCACTCGGCCTCGGTGAACGCAGGCGCGGGCGCGCCGCGTCCGGTCATCTCGAAGAGGGCCCGAATCATGACTCCAGTAGGCCTCATGCTTCCAGCACCGCGACGGCATCGTCCAGTTGTTCGTATTCGAGCACCGACGGTTCCGCTGAAAGAAACTTGTGCAAGTGCCGCTCCGCCGCTGTTGTGTCACGCGGAAGCAAGTACTTTAGAAAATATTGAATCGCGGGGCCCACTGGAAATGAACGCACCGCAGCGGGGCCTGGCCGCCGCCGCAGAAAGTAGCAGCGCGACGCGACCGCGGTGCGGGCTGTTTTCAATCCATGAGCCGCGGTATCGATTTCGATGGCTTGCTTGCCATTCGGCGCTGCACCCGTTTCCACATGGTCCAACTCCGGGAAAAGATCCCGCCCGGGCTCGCGAAGATGGATGAAGTTCGATCCTCCCACGCCAATACTCTCCGGCCCAGGCGCCAGGTGGAAGGCGTCGTCGGAAACCAGCGTCCAGCCGCGCCGCGCGCAGGCGTAGGCCAGCGAACTCTTACCCGCGCCCGAGTCTCCGCACAGGAGCGTACCGGCGCCATCGCGAGCGACGCACGCGGCATGCAGCGGCGTGAAGAAAACCGAGTCGAGCGCCGTGAGCACCAGCGCCTCCAACCAGTGATGCCGGAATCCGGCTTCGTCGCGCAGCGCGCCTCCGCCGACGCTCATGTAGCCGGTCCGCGATTCAAGCTCGAACACCGCGAAGTTGTGATCGCCGGCGGAAAATCTCAGCCACCCGGCGGGGGCTTCGAAGTGGGGGACGGTCCGGGGAGCAACGCCGTCATGTGTTTCGATTTCGAAGCGCATGGGAGGCGCGTGATCGAACAGAGCCGGCCACGCTCCCCAGCTTTTCGAGGCCGCCAAGAGCACTTCTTTGTCGCTCGCAACGATATCCACCGGATAGCCGAGGGGATAAAGACGCATCGCCATCACGCCCCTCCTGAAAACACTTTGGGCTCATGGCGTCGCAACAATACCACCAGAACGCAAAGCGACACACACTGCACGCAGGGCGTGGCCAGGGCGATTCCGGCCACTCCCATCCAGCGGGAGAAAACGACATCGAGAACGATGTCCGTGATCAGGGCGGCGGCGCCCATGGAGACCAGCAACCGGTTCGCCGACAGCGCCGCGGTCAGCCGCGTGGCGATCGCCAGCAGCATCGCGAAGGGCGCTTGCAGCATGGCGAAGCGCTGAACCTGCGTCACCACTTGCGCGGCGGAAGCTTGAAACGCCCCGTGCTCATACAACGCGCGCACAATCGGTCCCGAGCAGACGACCAGCGCAATCGTAAGAGGCGTAATGACCAACGTGACCGCGCCGCTGTATAGCAGAACGGAGAGGCGCAGACGCTTCCACTCTCTCGCCGCGGCCAGACGGGAGAAGACGGGGAGCACGGCGGTGCCGGCCGCGGAAGCTGCCACGGCCAGCACAACCGCAGCCAGCTTGTTACCATACACCAGCGCCGAGACTCGTCCCGGACCAAGACGGCCGGCCACGGATTGATCCACAATCACGCACGCGGATGAAATGATCGCGCTCGCCGCCAGCGGCAGATACTGCCTGCGAAGACTCTTCAACTCCGGGCTCGTCCAACTCGGCCATGCAGGACCGATCGGATATCCCATACGCCGCACCGCCAGCGCGAGCAGAATGCATTCCATCGCCACGCCGCCCACCATGCCCACGCACAGGACCGCGACGCCATACCTCTCGGCGAATGCGTAGAGCAGAACAATGGTCGCAAGCGGAGTTGCCAGCGGTGCGATCGCCGCCAGCGCGAAGAACCCGTTGGCATTTAGTACGGCCTTCCAGGTGGCGATGCAGGCGCTCATCGGCAGCCAGAACAGCAGTCCGAAGAACAGCGCCGTGGCGAGATGCAGTTTGTCCGCGGAGAAGCTCGACCCCGCCAGAGGCAACAGCCAACGTCCCGTCAAGCCGAGCCCAACGGCAGCCGCAAGCAGGACAGTGAGAGCGAAGCCAAGCGCCCCGCGGATGAGTCGATGTGCCGCCTCTGGGTTATTCGCTGTGTCGCTGGCGGCTCCGCCCTCGTTTTGAGTCCGCACAAGCAGGGGAATCAAACTGGGAGTGAAGCTTCCGGCGACAACGTCGGAAAGAAAGGACGGCAGCAGGAAGGCGATCAGAAATGCGTCCAGTGCATCGCTGGTTCCGAAGAAACGCGCCGTTACGATCACCTTGGCCGCGCCCGCCAGTTTAGCGGCCGAGGTCAGTACCCCGACGATCGCGGCATTGCGGAATACGCGCCCCGCCGTCCCGAAATTGGCAGGTCGGAGACCTGCCCCACTTAGCTGCAACTCATCGATCTGCAATGGTGGGGCAGGTCTGCGACCTGCCATTTTCGGTCTAATTGTCAGCGGTGCGAGCACACATGCAGAAAGACCGTGCCGCCAGCCCCCGCGGAACAGTCTAAATCGGCAAGGTCAAATGCGCGTTGCGATCGTCCACTTCTGGCTCCTGGGAATGCGCGGCGGCGAAAGCGTCCTCGAGTCGCTGTGCCGCATGCTGCCCGAGGCCGACATCTTCACGCTGTTCTACGATCCTTCGCGCATCTCGGAAACCATCCGCTCCCACAGGGTTACCGCGTCCTACCTGAATCCTCTGCGGCGGAGCCATCGCGTGCTCCTGCCGTTCATGCCGTCGGCGCTCGAAAGCTTCGACCTGCGCGGCTATGACCTGGTGATCAGCAGTGAATCCGGTCCCGCCAAGGGAGTGATTACGCCGGCCGCGGCCCGGCACATCTGCTACTGCCACACGCCCATGCGCTACCTGTGGGAACTTTATCCGGCGTACCTCAATGAATGGACCCACAGCGGCATCCAACGCCTGCTGATGCGCCTGGTGACGCCTAATCTGCGGCTGTGGGACTTCGCCTCGGCCGCTCGAGTGGATCGCTTCGTTGCGAACAGCGAGAATGTGCGCCGGAGAATCTGGAAAACGTATCGCAGAGAATCCACGGTGGTGCATCCCCCGGTGGCAGTGGAATCATTCTTCCATCGGCCGCCGGAGGACTTCTTTTTGATTGTCTCCGAGCTCGTCGCGTACAAGCACCTCGATTACGCCATCCGGCACTTTTCACGGACGGGCCGAAAGCTGCGCGTTGCTGGAGACGGGCCGGAGTATCGAAGCCTGAAACGCAACGCCGGCGCCTCGGTGGAATTTTGCGGCCGCGTTCCCGCCTCGGACCTGCGGGAACTGTACGCTCGCTCGCTCGCGCTGGTGGTGCCGGGAGAGGAGGACTTCGGGATCACGATGGTGGAGTCGCTCGCCAGCGGGAAGCCAGTCGTGGCGCTCGGCCGCGGCGGGGCCTGCGAAATCGTGACTCAGGTGGCCCAGGCCCCCGGCCTGCGAACGGGAATCCTCTACCCGACACCCACCAGCGAGGACTTGGAGGACGCCCTGACGCGCTTTGATCTCATCGAGCACGAGTTCCGCCCGAAGCAGCTTCAACGTGGGACCGAACGTTTCTCCGAGGCGCACTTCCGGGAGAACATGCGGCGAATCCTGGCCGCGCCGGAGGCCGTCGCGGAGCCTGTTCCCGTCCCTTTCGCCTGACGGTCTGAATAAGCAGCAAACATAGCTGACACGATGGCTTCCAAAAAGATCGTCTTCTTCTTTCCTTCCTTCACCAGCGCGGAAGCCACAGCGCCGCTGGGCATTCTGGCAATTTCCACTCCGCTGCTGCGCGCCGGCTACCAGATAAAGTTGATCGACTCCACCATCACGCCCAATTTCCAGCAGCGCGTGATCGAAGAGCTCGCCGACGCCTTGTGCCTGGCGATTTCCCTGGTCACGGGCCCGATGATCCGCGAGACCGTGGCCATCGCTCGCGAAGCCAAGCGCGTCTATCCCAACAAGCCCGTGGTGCTGGGCGGCTGGCACCCGTCTTTGCTGCCGGATCAGACGCTGGCGGCCGAGTTTATCGACATGATCGTGATCGGCCAGGGCGAGGACGCTTTCCTCGACGTGGTGCGCCACATCGAGGCGGGCGAGTTGCCCAAGGGCATCGCCGGAGTGGGCTACAAGGACAAAGGGCAGATTATATTCAACCCGCGGCGCGAGCTGCGCCCCCTGGCGGACATGCCTCCCAAGGCGTACCAGATCGCCGATTTCGACGCCTATGAGCGGCTGTGCGGTCGCCGCTGGGCCATGTACACCAGCAGCCTGGCGTGCCCCTACAACTGCGGATACTGCACCAACGAGGGCGTCTACGGGCGCAAGTGGAATGCGCTCGAACCGGAACAGGTGAGCCAGGAATTGTGCGATTTGGCGGCGCGCTATCGTTTGCAATTGATCTGGGTTGTGGACGACAACTTCCTGGTCGATCGCAACCGCGCGCTGGGCATCGCGGAAGGGATCTGCGCGCGTGGCACGCGCTTCGAATGGAGCATCCAGGCGTCCACCAACCTGGTGACGCGCCTGAGCGTGGAGGAATGGAAACTAATGCGCCGCGCCGGCCTCACGCAAGTAGCGCAAGGCGCGGACTCCGGCTCGCCGAAGGTTCTGCACCTGATGAACAAGGACTTCCAGAAGCTGGACACGATCTACGACGCTGCGGACCGGCTCTCTCAGGCCGGCGTCCGTCCCTCCTTCAACATGATCTTCGGGTATCCGGGCGAAGGCAGGAAGGAGCGGCGCGAGTCCATTCAACTCATCATGAACGTCTGCCGGAAGTATCCCGGCGCCGAGTTCTGGACCAACATCTTCACTCCGTATCCCGGCTCGCCCGTGATGAACAAGGCTTTTGAGCTCGGCATCCAGGTTCCCAAGCGCCTGGAGGAATGGTCGGACTTCTTTCCCAAGTACACGGTCCTGCCGTGGCTCAAGGGGAAAGAGCATAAGCGCGTGCAAGCCATGCGCGATTACATTCGCGTGGCATTTCGACGGGTGAATATCGGCCGCTTCCGGAAAGGCGCGCGAGCGCGGCTGGCCTACTGGTTGATCAGCGCGCCCGCGCAGTGGCGGCTGGATCGCGATTTCTATTGGTTCCCCTTCGAGGTTTGGCTCAAGAGGTACGTGGACAAGCTGCCCGCCGCGCCCGAAGAGGCTCCCGTGGAAAAGACTCCCTCTGAGGCGATGGCGTGTTAGTGCCATTCCAACCCGACCCCGTTCCTGGGGAGCCCGTTACTGAACCGCGACCGTTAGGGAGCGGTCGTGACCGCCCCTTGGTTCTGCTCACCCACGCCAATCATCTCTACTCGGATCGCAAGCAGGTCCGGAAGATGCAGCCCTATCCTCCGCTTCAGACCTTAATCGCTGCGGCTGCGCTTCGCTGTGCGGGCGTCGAGGTCGCGTTCTTCGATGCCACGTTTGACTGGGATATCGACTCCGCCTTGGATCGCGTTGGTCCGGACATTCTCGCGGTGTGCGAGGACAATTTCAATTTCCTGACCAAGATGTGTCTGTTGCAGAATCGCGAACTGGCCTTTGAGATGGCCCGCGCCGCCACCGCGCGCGGCATTCCGGCGCTGGTCAACAGTTCCGATGCCGCCGATCATCCCGACGCGTATCTACAGGCGGGTTTCAGCCGTGTGATTCGGGGAGAGCTGGAGGCGGCGCTGGTCGAAACCGTGCGGCGCTGGCCCCAGCCGGTGACGCCGCAGCCGCCAATCGCGGATCTCGACGAACTTCCTTCACCGGCCTGGGATCTGCTGGATATCGAGCCTTACCGGCGGGCGTGGAAAGAAGCGCACGGCTACTTTTCGATGAACCTGGTGGGCAGCCGCGGATGTCCTTACCACTGCAACTGGTGCGCCAAGCCGCTCTATGGCGACAGCTACCGGCACCATTCGGCCGGCCGCATGGCCGCGGAGATGGAATGCGTCAAAGACCTGTTCCATCCGGATCAGATCTGGTTCGCCGACGACATTTTCGGTCTCTCGGCGAAATGGACCCGTGAATTTGCATCGCGGGTGGTCGAGCGCCAGGCGCACATCCCGTTCCGCATGCAATCCCGCTGCGACCTGATGACGCGCGACACGGTGGAGGCGCTCGCCAGGGCCGGCTGCGTCGAAGTCTGGATGGGTGCGGAGTCGGGCTCGCAGCGCATTCTGGATGCCATGGAGAAAGGGATTTACGTGGAACAGATCCGCCAGGCGCGGGAGAACCTGCGCCGGCACGGCATCCGCGCGTGTATGTTCCTCCAGTTCGGCTACCTGGGCGAGGAGTGGGAGGACATCGAATCCACCATCCGCCTGGTCCGCGAAACCAGGCCCGACGATATCGGCGTGTCCGTCTCCTATCCCATGCCGAACACGCGCTTCCATCGGATTGTGAACGCCCAACTGGTAGCCAAAAAAAACTGGTCCGATAGCGGCGATCTGGCGAGAATGTTTCAAGGCCAGCTTCCGGCGGAGTTCTACCGCGCGCTGGCCGACGCGTTGCATTTGGAAGTGGCGCAATCCGCTTCGAATGACGATCTAGGTCACGCCTGGGAGAAAGTCGAGAATCTGCGGTGCGCCTGCTGCTGACGCATGGCTTCTTCCTGGGTGAGGATCCCAAGGAACAACAGGTCATGCGGCCATACCCGCCGCTGGGGATTTTATATCTGTCGGCGTATCTGCGTGCTAAAGGTTTCGATGTCGACGTCTACGATTCCACCTGGGGTTCGAAATCGGAGCTGTACGGCATCCTGGAGCGCGGTCCCGCGGGTTGGCTGGGCGTATACGGAAATCTGCTCACGCGCGGAAACGTAATCGAGATCGTGGAGCGCGCGCGGGCGGCCGGTTGGCGCATTATCCTGGGCGGCCCGGAACCGGCCAGCTACGCGGAAGAATATCTCGCTGTGGGCGCGGATTACATCGTACAGGGAGAAGGCGAACTGGCTCTGGAGCAATTGCTGTCAGGCAATCCGGCGCCGGACGGGAGCATCTACCGCGATTCTTCCGGTGCGGTGATTCGCAGCCCCGCCGCCGGACTGATCCCGAATCTCGATTCTCTTCCATGGCCCGACCGCGAGCGCATCGACCTGGGCCGTTATCTGGCGGCATGGAAGCAACGCCACGGAATGGGCTCGGTTTCCCTGATCACGGCCCGGGGCTGCCCGTATCATTGCCGCTGGTGCAGCCATTCCACGTTTGGCAAAACGCACCGGCGGCGATCCGTCGCAGCGGTGGCGGACGAGGCCGAGTGGATTCTCAACCGCTACCAGCCGGAGATGCTGTGGTACGCCGACGACGTCTTCACCATTCATACCGGTTGGACGCTGGCGTACGCAGCGGAGCTGAAGCGGCGTGGCATCCGAGTGCCTTTCGAATGCATCACTCGCGCGGACCGCTTCAGCGCCCCGGTGGCCGCGGCTCTTGCGGAGATGGGCTGCTTCCGGGTGTGGATCGGATCGGAGAGCGGATCGCAGCAGGTGCTGGATGCAATGCAACGCGGCGTGCAAGTGGAGCAAGTGCGCACAGCCGTGCGTCTCGCGCAATCCCACGGCATTCAGACGGGAATGTTCCTGATGTGGGGCTATGAGGGCGAGCAGATCCAGGACATCGAAGCCACAGTGGAGCACGTCCAAGCTTGCCGTCCCGACGTGTTTCTCACTACGGTGTCCTATCCGATCAAGGGCACGCCGTATTACAACGACGTGGGAGACAAGCTGGTCCGCCTCGGCGAATGGCGCACCTCCACCGATCGCGATGTGCGCGTCAAGGATCGTCATAGCCGCCGTTTCTATCAATTCGCCGACGACCTGCTGCGCGGTTCGATGGAGCAGAATGCAGGTAAAATCGCAGCCGCTCGCGCGTCGCTTCAAGCCTCTTTCGCGGAGGTCGACGCATAATGTCGCCGTTCAACGCTCTCGCGCGATCCTACAACGCCCTTTGGACCGAGACACCTCGTGGCCGTGATCAGCGCACCGCCGTGTGGCGCGAGATCGACGGCTTGTTCCGCGTGGGCGATCGCGTCCTCGACCTAGGTTGTGGCACCGGCGACGACGCAGTACATCTTGCGAGCCTGGGAGTCGACGTCTTCGGCATCGATGCCGCGCCCCAGATGGTGGAAATCGCGCGGAGCCGGGGCGTCAACGCATCGTTAATGGCCATCGAGGATCTGAGTGGAGCAGGCCCTCGGCCTGCTCTTTCCGGAGCCATTTCCAACTTCGGCACCCTCAACTGCATCGCGGATCTTGGCCCGGTGGCGGCGCAACTGGCGCGCCTCATTCAGCCCGCCGGCCCGGTCGCGATCTGCCTGATGGGACGATTCTGCTTCACCGACTGGCGTCACGCCGCCGAGCGCTGGTTCGGCCGCGCGCAATGGCGCGGGATCGACGTCTACTATCCCACCTCGCGCCAGATCCGCACGGCTTTCGCTCCCTGGTTCGCCTTCGAGCGGCGAGTCTCTATCGGCCGCGGCGACCATCACCTCTACATCTTCCGGCGGAGGTTGGGATGTTAACCCCGAATTTGGCAGGTCGGAGACCTGCCCCACTACCGCGCCAGCAGTTCCTCGAAGACTACGGCAAAATTCGCGCAGCCGAAGGCCGCGGCTCCGAGGACAGCGCTTACTACCGCGCGCTTCCCTTCGCCGACCTTACCGGCCGCAATTCCGCTCAGTGGCGCATCCGGGCGCGCACGTTCGAGTATTTCACCCGCCGGATTCTACCCCGGCGCACCTGTGACGTCCTGGACCTCGGCGCGGGAAACTGTTGGCTTTCCTACCGGCTCGCCCAAATGGGACACGCTCCCGTGGCAGTGGACATATTCGCGGACGCTCGCGACGGATTGGGTGCGGCGCGGCACTATCCGGTACATTTCCCGGTGATCGAAAGCGGGTTTGACGATCTTCCCTTCCCTTCCGCGCAATTCGATCTGGCCGTTTTCAACTCGTCCATTCATTACTCTTCCGACTACGGGCGTACTCTCTCCGAAGCGCGCCGCTGCCTGCGTCCCCAGGGCCGCGTCGTCATCCTCGACTCGCCGGTGTACAAACGCAGGGAACACGGTGAAGCTATGCGAGCCGAGCGCCAAATCCACTTCGAACGCGAGCACGGCTTTCGCTCGGAGGCGCTGGGAAGTATCGAATTCTTCGATCTCGATATGCTCAAGGACCTCGAGCGCAAGCTCTCGCTTATCTGGGAAATCCATCGGCCCTGGCATGGCTGGCGTTGGAATCTGCGTCCCGTGCGCGCGCGGCTGAAGGGGCAGCGTCCGCCTTCGCGCTTCTGGATTCTGGTAGGGAAGTTTCAATGATCGCCCAATGATTGACCAATGATTATCTTGCTCCATCCCCGCAGCACTCGGCCCAAGAACCGCAGGTTTCCGCTCTCCGTGCTGGCGCTGGCCGCGGTGCTTGAAGGCAAGGAAGAGTACGAGATTGTCGACGGCAATGCCGATCCGGATCCCGCCGGCGCCATCGACCGCATCATGCAGAAAAACCCGGCAGAGGCTCTCGCGGTCTCGTTGATGCCGGGACCGCAAATGGTCGCGGCCGTGGAGCTTTCCAAATGGTTTCGCGCCAAGTACCGCCAAGTCCCCATCGTTTGGGGCGGCTATTTCCCTTCGCTTTACGCGGATACGTGTTTGAACGCGCCCTATGTCGATGTCGCCGTGCGAGGCCAGGGCGAAGACACGCTTCTCGAATTACTGCCCGCCTTGCGCAACGGGCGTGATTTTCGGCACATCGCCGGATTGTCGTACAGAGATCAATTTGGTTTGCACGTGCACACCAAGGACCGCGGCATCCGCTCCCCCGGCGACTTCCCTTGGATGCCCTACCATCGCCTCCGCCATCCGGAGAAGTACATCGCCCGCACATTTCTGGGGGAGCGCACGGCCGTTCATCACGCCAGCTACGGCTGTCCGTTCCGCTGCAAGTTTTGCGGCGTCACCGAAGTCGCGCACGGCCGGCAGAAATCGGAATCCCCCGAACGCACGGCGGACATTCTGGCGCACATGCAACGCGAATTTGCGATTGACGCCGTGCAGTTCTACGACAACAATTTCTTCCTGCGCGAGGATGACGTAGCCGAACTGGCGCGCCGCATCACGCCGCTCAATCTGAATTGGTGGTGCGAGGGCCGCATCGATATTCTCCTGCGCTACTCCGACGCCACCATGCATGCCTTGCGGCGCTCCGGTTGCAAGATGATTTTTTTGGGCGCCGAATCCGGGTCGGACAAAATCCTGCGCGAGATGGACAAGCAGCTCAGCAGCGCGCAGACGCTCGAACTGGCCGCGCGCATCCGGCAGTTCGGCATCATTCCCGAATTCTCCTTTGTCATCGGCAATCCGCGGGAGCCGGAGCAGGACCTGCGAACGAATATGCAGTTCATCCGGCGGCTCAAGAACATCAACCCCGACGCCGAGATCATCGTTCAGCATTACACGCCCACGCCGCACCCGGACGGCATGTATGGCGATATCGACGGGAAGATCGTGTTCCCGAAGACCCCCGAAGAATGGGCTTCGCCGCGCTGGTACAACTTCACGGTGCGGCAGGACCCGGCGTTGCCCTGGCTCCCGCGCCGGACCAAGCGCCTTATCGACGCGTTCGAAACCGTACTGGCTTGCCGCTGGCCGACAATCCAGGACTCGCGCATTTCCGGCTGGGCGCGCGCCGCGCTCAAAGCCCTGAGCTGGTGGCGGTACAAACTGGGCGTCTACGCGTGGCCCTTCGAGTTGAACGTCGCGCAGAGGATTTTGCGCCCGCGCAATCCCAGAGTAGAGAGCGTATGAAGGCTTTGGCCCCGCGCGAGGCCTATGAACTCCTCGCGGATGATTACGACTCGACTCCCAACGCACTGATCGCCCTGGAACAACGCGCCATGACGCCACTTCTGCCGAACAGCATGGATCGGCTCACCGTCGTCGACGTGGCGTCTGGAACCGGCCGGTGGGCGCTCCATTGCGCGAACCGAGGAGCCCGCGCCATCGCCGTGGATTTCTGCATCGAAATGCGGCCGTCAGTGCAGGCCGACGCGATTCGGCTTCCGTTCCGTGACGCCTCGGCGGACCTCACCATCTGCGCATTTGCGCTCGGCTATGCACCCGCTTGCTTCGCCGAGCTGGCCCGGATCACGCGCCCCGGCGGAATGCTCCTGGTCAGCGATGTTCACCCCGAGGCCTTGGACCGAGGCTGGACACGATCCTTCCGGCATCGCGGCGAAGTGATTCGAGTCATCGACCAACCCTACGAGATCGCAGACCTGCATGCGCCCGGCCTTCAGTTGTCGTGCTTGATCGAGCCGCGTCTCGGCCTGCCGGAGCGCGAATTCTTCGAGCGGGCGGGCTGCCTCGACCGCTTTGACGAAGCCTGCCGCGAACCGGCCATATTTGTCGCCTGCTGGATTCGAGGATGACGATGTGGCGCACGCACTCGTGCGTGCAGCGTCGCCACTCCTGGCGACGCCCGGCGCCACACCGCCGCGCAAACACATGAAGATCGACGGCGCCGATCTTGACCTCAGTGGGCTTCAAGTCCTGCCGGGTCTGATCAACGCGCACGATCATCTTCAGTTCGCGCTTTTTCCCCGGCTGGGCTCCGGTCCGTACGCGAACGCAACCGAATGGGCGCGAGACATTCACCATCCCGAGCGCGATCCCGTCCGGCGGCACCTGCTGGTCCCCAAACATCTGCGCCTGATCTGGGGCGGCTTGCGCAACCTTGCCGCCGGCGTCACCGCGGTGAGCCATCACGACTCCTATCACCCCGTCTTCGATGAAGATTTCCCCGTACGCGTGATCAAGGACTGCGGCTGGGCGCATTCGCTCGCTTTCACCCCAGACGTGCGCGAACGTTTCGTTGCGACGGGTCCCAATGTCCCGTTCGTGATTCACCTGGGGGAAGGCACCGACCAGAGCGCCGCGGAGGAGGTGTTCCGGCTCCATGAGCTCGGGGCATTGGATTGCCGCACAGTGCTGGTTCACGCCGTCGGCCTGACTTGTGAGGGATGGGATCTGGTGCGCGCCGCCGGCGCCTCCGTGGTCTGGTGCCCGCGCTCGAATCTGTTCACTCTGGGGCGGACGATCCCATCCAAAATCCTGCAATCGGGTATCCCCATCGCACTGGGCACCGATTCTTCCCTCACAGCTGAGGGCGACCTTCTCGATGAACTCGATCATATCGGTGAAGTAACGACACGAGCCGCCCTGGTCACCGCCGCCGCATCCCGTATTCTGCGCCTTCCGCCGCGCCCCAGCGATTGGATCGCCGCCTCAAAATTCGGCGCGCCTCCCGAGCTGGTAGTGATCGGCGGCGTCATCCGATTGATAAGTCCGGAGCTGGCTTCGGGGCTGCCGCCAAGTCTTCGCCGGGAGTTTCATCCCTTGAAGATCCACACCCGCCCCCCCGTTCTGGTGCGATGGGACATCCCGCAATTACTCCAGGAGACGCGCCAGCATCTGGGGCCAGGCCCGATCTGTCTGGCTGGACGAGAAGTTTCCGGCTACTTCACGACGTCGACGCCGGGCCGCTGCTCCATTCCGCATCGTCATCCACGGAAGAGAATTGTCCGTCGCGATTCCCGCGCCCGAGACTCCGATTCCACCGGTCAATAGTAGGCTCTGAATCCCCCGAGGCGCCTTCGGGTGTCCGCCTCGGGGTATCCGGATTGTTTGGGTCCGCTCTATTGCTTTGTTGCTTGTTTAGCGGCAGTCGGTGCGCCAATCTCTACCGTATGGGCAACCAGCTTCTCGTTGACCTCCTCGGCGTGGATCACGATCTTGTCGCCGACTTTGATATCGGTTTTTTGTATTGACTCCTTGCCGCGTGCGTAAGTTGTCTTCGCATCGAAGCCGATGGTTGTGCTCTTCCCATCGGTTGTCTTAACGGTGACGGACGTCGCAGAAATCTTACTCACCGTGCCGGTCACGTGTTCTTCGCCACCGTGGGCTGTAGCGATGGTTGGTAGGAGCGCAAGAGACATGATCGCGAGAAGCGCGACCTGGAAGTGGTGGTGTTCATGCTGTGTGTGTTCATGTGATTGGTCTCCATTCAAAAACTCCTGTTCTTCCTGTTCCTCTTTCAATTCGTCCGGACTCTTCGGGTTCATCTCTTTCATTTCCGCCTCCTCTTCCGCGGTGAGCTTCGGCAGATGGCGGATGAAACGGACTAACTTCCACGAATCTTTGGTGTCATGAGCCGAGCCGCTGCCCCACGCAGGCATGCCGGTCAGGCGGATGCCGTTCTGGATGATGTAGAACAGCTCTCCGTCGCTCAGGTCCTGCGTATCCGCCTCACGCATGTCCGGAGCTGGCGGATACATGTGCTTTCCAATCTCCGTCTCGCCGTTGCCGTTATTCGCATGGCAGGTCGCGCAGTGATCGGCCCAGTGCGCCCGCGCGTCCGCCAGAACTTCAGGGGAATCGACGGAGGGGTTCGTTTGCTCTTTCGCACCGGTTGGCGTGGCCATGGAGCGCGCGCGGCGCGCGGTCCATCGCTCCAGAGCGCCCGGCTGCTCACGGGCGCTGAAGCCATGCGCACCCATCAGGAATACGCCGCCCCCGAGAACGATAGCCGTGCATATTGCGAGAACGCCGAAGAGAAACCATGCAAGTTTACTCATTCACTTGTTTGCTCCTGTGCTTAACGGCTCAATCGAAGTGACCTTGATCCGCTGGTTTTTCTCGTCGTAGGCGCCGGTCACCTTCACGCGCTGGGCGGCAAACTTCGCTGGGAGCTTTTGATCGCTGAGTTTGAGGACATTCTTGCCGTCAAATAGGGCGTATTCGCCGGAGCCTTTGACGCACATTTTGACGCAGGCTTCATCGGAAGGCGCTTTCATCATGCCGTGCGATCTCCCGCAAAGTGTGTCGGTGATGACCCCGGTAAAGGTTGCAGGCTCGTTGGCCGCGAAAAGGCCGCCGGCCAACGTCAGTATCATGCAGGTTTTTCTCAACATGGTTCTCCTTAGAATTGGGTTACGGGCCGAGCCTCATTCATGCGGCTTTAGCCGAAAACGAACGAATATATTGCCGCCGACGGGACGGTTGCCGTAGTACGGCTTGATCGCGTCCGGTAGCGAGTAAGTGGTGATGTTTGCGCCGACGCCGGTTTCGACTAAGCGGAGGAGCGCCACGTCACGGGTGAAGCCGAGCGTATAAGCACCGATGCGGAACGTACTGCCATAGCGGAGGTCAAGCTGCTGTTCGATGTCCGGTTCCCCGGCGAACAGCTCATCCTTGTCGACCAGTTCGGCACGGCCGGTGATGAAGTTCTTGCGGGTGACTGGGAGAACGGACTCGACCAGGTAGGAATTCAGATTGCGAAGCGTTGCGGTGCTGTGGTTGCGTCCCCAGATAAATGTCGAGGCCCAGCTTCCGCCCGGCATCGGCTTGATGTACTGCAGGGAGGCCGTCGCACGCACCTGGTCTCCAGGTTCGAGCGCTTCCGGATGAACGATCCTGCCGACAGAAACTTGCGCTGCCCAGTTCTTGGTCGGAAAAAACCAGAGCCGCGTGGCCCAGGAGTTGATTGGACCGGTTTGAATGATCCACCGGTCCTCTCCCGGCTCGGAACCGTAGAAGCCGCTGGCTTCGAGGCGCAGCTTCTTATGCTCGATGCCCATCGTCACGACCTCATCGGCGATGTGGGTCGAATCCTGCCAGTGATGAGATATCGGTGCTTCAGGTAATTCCATCGCAGAAGCCCGGTGAGGAAAAGCGACTGGCCCGAGCGCCGGGTCGCCAACCGGCGCGAAATAGGCGGACACGGTTGTGTTCTCCGAGAGTTGATAGGCGTAGTGAAATCCGAGGCTCATGATGAAGTTGTGCGGGTGCTGTCCATCGACGATCGGTTTTCCATATGCCGTTTCCCCCGTCTGAAACAGCAATGGATAACGTTCACCCGTGATGGTCGCCGGATCGAGGCTGAGCATGAGGTCCGTCTGGAAAGCGCCCCGCATTCCAACACGATGCTCGGCGGAGGCCATGAACCAGTTGGGAGAGTAAAGCTTGTCGCCGCCGCGCGGTCCCGATTGCTGCGTGTCAACCAGGAAGCCGACTCCCATGAACATCGTGTTCCACGACCCGAAGTGAGTCATCACCATCGGCATGGGCCAGGCTGCGGCGTTGACCGATGTCCCCGATGCCAGGTTCATGAGGAACATGCTGGCCGGATTCATATCGACCATGTTCATGCCGGCCATTGTGTGCTCGGCATGGGGATCGTCCTGGCCCGTCCCGTCTGAAGGGACGGCGCTTTCTTGTCGCTGTTGGTCTGTGTCGATTGTCTTCTGACTCTCCTGCCCAATGGCAGGACCGGCAACAAGAAATGTGCCGAGAAAAGCCAGAAGCACCGATCCTTCCCCGACGGCTCCGATAGCCGACGGGGATTTCTTCTTCCGAATCATTGAAAATCTCCCTACGCCGCACAAAGACGGCGCGGCACTGTTACTTCGAAATGGATTAGGAACAGGCGGGAGATTTCAGATTCTGAGGACAGCGGAGGAGAGGACGGCAAGATCCGGTGGTGACGGGGCGTGTGATGCCAACAGTTCCACGCCAGAGAGAGACGGGAAAGCGCCCACTAATACGACCGGCACATCCATCGCAAAAACATTTGCCGTGCGGACCGGCGTCACAAGAGGCTGGGCGACGTCAGCTTGGACAACAATCTGGTGAGAGCAGGGCGGCGCGGGCGTCTGCTGGCCCGGAGCGTCGTGGTGATGATGGCAAGGCGGATCGTCGGCAGGATTGGGAGTCGAGGCTGTTCCGCTCCCGTTGCAGGGCTCGGCGGCGCACAACGCCGCGCACTGGATGTTGACCAACACCAGCGCGAAGACGAGCAGAAGGCTTAGTCTACCTTTAGGCACTGCACCCCTCACATAAATCATAGCATCGCCGGGCGTTTTCACTGGACCTGCTAGATCTTGATTACGGTGGGGCGGAGCCGCCCGCGCGGACTTTCGCCTACTTCACGACGTCGACGCCGGGCCGCTGCACTTCGTAGGGAGCCCCGTCCGGACCGGAAGATCCGAGAAACAGTTGTTGCCCGTTGGGCAGTTTGAGGTCCCTGCCGTTGGCCCTGTGCGAGCCGTCCTTGGACTGATACCCGTCGACGACGATCTTGTCCCCCACCTTGAGCGTGTCCCTGGTGATGCCGCGCCTCAGCAGGATATTCGGGCTGCCCGCTTCGATGGCCCAGTTCTCAACCTTGCCGTCTGGTCCCTTCACGTCGACGTAGATCCAACTGTGAGGATTGATCAACTGAACCTTCGTAACCGTGGCGTCCGTGAACTTGAGCGGCTTCTTCTCGTCAAATTCCGCCGCGAACGCGTGGTGCGCGCGCGCCGGCGTTGGGGACAGAAGCAGAGAAATGCCGGCTGCAACGGCATATCCAACGATTAACTTGGCGGTTAGCTTGGCTCGCATAAGACTGATTCCTGCTCCTTTATCATCTCACAACTTCGGCGGCCGTTCCCTTCATTTGGCTGGCGGCGGGTTGCCCGAAATGTAGCGTTCAAAGACGGCTTCGCCGGGCGGGATCTTGTGCGTGATGTCGATGGTCAAGGTGTTGCCTTCCCAGTGTTTCACCAGCGGCTCTTTGCGCAGGTGCCCATACAACGTCTCTTCCACCATCTCGACACACCGGAACTCCATGATCTGGGCATTCTGCTCCAGCCGGCGATACAGCGGCATGCTGATCTTCCACGGGCGCGTAAATACCTGCGGGTCCGTAATGGTGGCTTCGTAGCGGATGACGTCCCGGCCCATGGGAGTGAACCTTTCGGTGAGGTGCAACGCGTCGCTATGGAAATTCCCGGCCCTGTCGAACCATGTCGCGTCGGTGAAATCCGTGACGTCGGTGACCAGCGTATCTCCCTCCCAGTGGCCGGTCGAGTATCCCATGTACGCCACGTTCGGATACGGATCCATCTTGGTCAGATGGATCGTGCGCTGAGCGTTCGCGTATTCGAACAACATCATGACATCCTTCGCGCTCTCGATAATCTGAAATGGGTACGGCATGTACATCGCACGCGGCACCCCCGGCTGGAAGCACTTGATCTCCGGGTCGCGGTCGATCCAGTGTTCCTGGTTCTCCTTCTTTCTCGCCGCCGCCCACGGCAGATAAGGGATCTCCTCGCCTTCCACGACGCCTTGACCGGGGGGAACCCAGCCGAGGGTGCCCAGCGCGACCACTGGCGCCGCCAAAACCACGGAGTTGGGCGTCAGGCCCGGCTGGCCAACCAGCGGACGGGCCACGTGAGTCTGAAGGTCCCAATTGGCTGTGTTGTTGGCCTCCCAAACCCCGCTGAAATCGGGCTTGCCTGCAATGCGGGCCAGACCGGGAACGGCTTGACCGGTAGCGGGCGCCTGCGCCGGGCTTTGCGTGATCGACAACGAGACCAGACCGGCTGTCGCGGCGGCCATCGATATTGCGATAACCCAGCCTTTGCCCCAGGAACGCATGTGCAAAACCTCCCTCCTCCGATCCTGCCTGCTCCGACTCTGGATCATACATGGGGGATAGCTGTGATGTCAATGCTGTGTACCTTATGACAGGCCCGTGTCCCCACCCCTCATTGACACCCACGCTCTCCGGGTGATATGGTAGACCCCGGGTTCGTAAATAGTGTCTTTTTGTGTGTGTTGCGATTACGCGACAGTGTAGTGTATCGGATACAATCCCCTTCTGGAGTTAACGCACCATGGCTTACACCTTGACTGTGAATGGCAAGAAGTCCACTGTGGACGTTCCTGCCGATATGCCTTTGTTATGGGTCCTACGGGACGTTCTCAAACTCCACGGCACGAAGTATGGCTGCGGAATTGCCCAGTGCCGTGCTTGCACTGTCCACCTCAACGGAAAAGCGGTCCAGTCCTGCCAGACGCAGATCTCGGCGGTCGGGACCCAAGCGGTGACCACCATCGAAGGTCTTTCGGCGGACGGAACGCACGCCTTGCAAAAGGCCTGGGAACAGGTCGATGTGCCGCAGTGCGGGTATTGCCAGGCCGGGCAGATTATGTCGGCCGCGGCCCTGCTCGCCTCCAAGCCCAAGCCCACCGACGCGGATATTGACACCGCTATGAACGGCAACCTGTGCCGCTGCGGAACCTATATCCGCATCCGCCAGGCCATCCACTTGGCCGCGACCCTGGGCAACGGCGCCTCCAAGGGCACATCCGGATCGGCCGCGCAATAAAGGATAAGGAGAGATAACCATGACTACCAAGAAAATCGATCGCAGGTCTTTCCTTCACGTCTCCGCCCTCACGGGAGGCGGCGTTGTTTTCGGTCTTCTGAACAAAGACGCCCTGGCCCAGGCGCCGGCCGGCCGCGGCGGAGCACCCCCCGCCGGTGGACGCGGCGGCGCGGGCGGCGGAGGCTTTGGCGGCCCAGCCGCTCCTCCCAAGGTCGAAAATTATATCAAGATCGCCGCCGACGGCACCGTCACCATCATGGCCAAGAACCCCGAGGTCGGCCAGGGCGTGCGCACCATGCTGCCCATGCTGATCGCGGATGAGCTGGACGTCGATTGGAAGGAAGTCAAGATCGAGCAGACCGATGTGGACGGCTCCAAGTACGCCGGCCAAATCGCCGGCGGCAGCACAGCCACGCCGCAGAACTGGCTCCCCATGCGCCAGGTGGGCGCCGCGGCGCGCCTCATGTTGAAGAGGGCCGCCGCGCAGACTTGGAACGTGCCCGAATACGAGCTCACCACCCGCTCCGGCAGGGTCTATGACCGGGACTCCAAGCGCTCCCTGGGCTACGGAGAGTTGGCCGCTAAGGCCGCGACGCTCCCTCCCCCCACCACCGAAGAGATCACTGCCGCGCTGAAGGACCCCAAGGACTACAAGATCATCGGCAAGCCCATCGTCAACAGCGACATCAAGGCCATCGTCACCGGCAAGCCGCTGTTCACCATCGACATGGAAATCCCCGGCATGAAGTACGCCGTGTACCAGAAGGGGCCCGTGTTCGGGTCCAAAGTGAAGACCTGGAACGAAGCCGACATCAAGAAGCTCCCCGGAGTGAGGGATGCCTTCGTTGTGGTGAAGGATCAGCCGGACACCGCGTTCATCGGACAGCGCGTCGCCGGAAAGCCCCCCGAAGCCGGAGATTTGCAGGAAGGCATCGCCATCGTGGCCGATCACTGGTGGGCCGCCCAATCCGCGCGCAAGAAGTTGCAGGTCACCTGGGATGAAGGTCCCCGCGCCTCGCAGAGTTCCGTGGGATATGCGGCCAAGGCTGTCGAAATCAACAAGGGCGCTCCGCAAACCACCACCCGCAACGACGGCGACGCGGACGCGGCGCTGAAGAGCGCGGCCAAGACCGTCGAGGCCAACTACTCCTATCCGTTCATCTCGCACGCTCCGCTGGAGCCGCAGAACTGCACCGCCGTCGTCAAGGACGGCAAGTGCGAGATCTGGTCCTCCAGCCAGATTCCGAGCGGCGCCTTGGGGCTGATCCAGACGAACCTGGGGATTCCGCAGGCCAATATCACGGCGCACATGATCCGCGGCGGCGGCGGCTTCGGCCGGCGCTTGACCAACGATTATGCCATCGAGGCCGCCATGATCGCCAAGATGTCGGGCTTGCCCGTTAAGCTGGTTTGGGCTCGCGAAGACGATATGGCCAACGACTACTATCGTCCCGGCGGGTTCCACTTCCTGAAGGGCGGCGTAGACGCGGACGGCCATGTCACGGCGTGGCACGACCACTTTGTGACCTACGGCGATCCCGCTTCGAATCCGATGCAGGCCACCAGCGCGGCGACCGTCGGCCCGACCGAATTCCCGCAACCGTTCATTCCCAATTACGCGCTGCTTACCTCGGCCCAGCCGGTGGCGATCCGCACCGGATCGTTGCGCGCGCCCACCAGCAACGCGCTGGCCTTCGTGGTCCAGTCCTTCATCGATGAGCTGGCGCATGCTGCCGGCAAGGATCCGGTGCAATTCCGGCTGGATCTGTTGGCGCAGACCAAACCTGCCCCTCCGCCTCCGGCGGCGGGAGCTCCTGGTGGCCGCGGTGGCGGCGGAGCTGGCGGCTTCAACGCTGCCCGCATGACCGGAGTCACCAAGCTGGTGGCCGAGATGTCGGATTGGAGCAACCGCCAGAAGAAGCTTCCCAAGGGCACCGCCCTGGGCGTGGCTTTCCACTTCAGCCACTCCGGCTATTTCGCCGAGGTTGCCGAGGTCAAGGTCGATGCCAACAAGAAGGTCAAGGTCAACAAGGTTTGGATCGCCGCCGACGTCGGCAGCCAGATCGTCAACACCAGCATGGCCGTCAACATGTGCCAGGGCGCCGTCGTCGACGGAATGAGCGCGATGATGGGCCAGGAAATCACGCTCGATAAGGGGCGGGTGATGCAGTCCAACTTCAACAACTACCCGCTCATCCGGCTGGCGCAGGCCCCGCCGGAAATCGAGGTGCAGTTCCTGCACAGCGAGAACGGTCCGACCGGCTTGGGCGAACCGTCCATGCCTCCCATTCTGCCGGCCGTCGCCAACGCGATCTTCACGGCGACCGGAGATCGAGTGCGCTCGCTGCCGCTCAAGAATAGCGGGTATAGCTGGGCGTAATTCCGCGTTAAAGTAAGTGAAAAAAAGGTGGCGGCAACCCTGCCACCTTTTTCTTTTTTGTTCTATAATTTCTCAAGTGGCGATGACGCGCATGCTCTCCTTCGTCGTTTTGGCCGCGCTTCAGGCCCGCGCCGCCACCGTTGCCACCGTTGGCGACAGTCTCGCGGACGCCATCTACCTGGGCCTCAAGCTGCAACCCGATCTGCTGCGCAAGAGCGATATCAAACTGGTCCGCTGGAGCCGTCCCAGCATCGGACTGACCCGCGTCGATCAATTCGATTACACCACCTGGCTGCGCGACACCCCCGATCTGGGCAACGTCGATTTTTGCGTGGTCGAGATGGGAGCCAACGATTTGCAAAGCATCGCCACGGGGAACCAGAATGCCAGGAAATGGATCGCCGTGGGAACCGAGGCCTGGCAGCGCGCGTATACGGACCGGGTCCAGGCGCTGGTTGAGACCCTCAAACCGCAGCGCTGCGCGAGCGTAGTCTGGCTGTTGCAGCCCCCTTATCAGAAGAACAAGTACCTGCGCGAGTATCACGGCATGATCAACGCGGTGCAGTCCGCCGGCGCAGCCTCCGGAACGGCCATGTTTGAGATCGACGCCGGTGTAGACGACTATAGCGCGGACGGTGTTCACTTCAACAAGGATTTCTGCTTCAAACTGGCCCGCGCTGTCGCGACTCTGTTGGCCTCCTGGCGGCCGCCCTCGGCCGGGACCAACTGCGCCTCCTGCCACGCCTCGCCCGGTCTCCCCACGGCTTCCCTTCCCGATTTGGCTCCGCTGATTCCGCGCCCGGCCCATCCGTCCGCCGTTCAAACCCGCTAAACACACTGATGGCCAGCGGAAATCCGCCGATAAGTTAAGTAAGCCTATGTCCGCTCCCGTTGCCGGCAAGTTCCAAGATCATTACACGATTCTCGGGGTAGACCCCAGGGCGACGCCCGAAGCGATTCAACTCGCTTATGACCGGCTGGCGCAGAAGTATCGCCCGGATACCGCCCAATCGGGGGACCAGGCCAAGTTCGATTCCATCCAGTTAGCCCTCGAAGTGCTCACCGATCCGATGTTGCGGCTGGAGTTCGACAAGATCAAGGGCATCGACCAGGACGACGCCAACCTGACGTTCGCCGGACTGGAGTTTTTTGACGCCCTGGGGCGGCAAGCCGGCTTACGCGCCGCGCTGCTGTGCATTCTCTACGATCGCCGGCGCAAGAAACCGTCCAAGCCGGGACTGTCCATACGGCACGTCGAGGGCATCCTCCAGGCCACTCAAGACGAGTTGAGCTTCGCCCTGTTTTATCTGAAGCAGCGGGCTCTGGTGGTCGGCGACGACAAGAGCAACTTAACGATTTCGGTGGGCGGAATGGATTTCCTCGAACACGATCGGCCCGTTCCCGAAAAAGTGTTCCCATTCATCAAACCCGGCGCCTTGTCTATTCCAGAAGGGGCGGTGTCGGCAATCGCCGCCCTCTCTGCGGCGGTCGAGCCCCCCGGCGTGCCCACACAGCCGAAGGCCCCCGCCGAAGTCGAGTCTGTGATGAAGGTCATGAGCCGCGCCCGGGCGCGCCAGTAACTCGAACAGAGCCGATTCGGCTCGGCGGAAAGCGTTGTTCCGTCCCGGCTCCGGCGCCGGTCCAAGCATTGATCCCACGAGGCCAGCGTGGCAGGAGCGAGAATGCTACATTGGGGGACAGCGCCTGAGTGGAATGACCTGCGACCTGGAGGTACTGGAGCGATGCGGCTCGCGTTCTTTCTGGCTGGTTTAATCGGATTCGTCCCAAGCGTGATCGCGCAAAGCGCCGTGTCCAATCCGGCTCGCGTTCAAGCCCCGGATCAAACTCAAGCCCAGGCCCAGGCCCAAGCCCAAGCTCAAGCTTGGACGCTGGAGATCCGCGGCCAAGCGGCGGAAGCCCGAGTGCGCCTGGAACAGGCCGCCAATGCGACTCCCGCCAACCCGCTCGCCGTGCGCGCCTACGCCGAGTTCCTGGACCGCTATCACGATCCAGCCGCCCGTCAGGCATACGCGCGCCTGGCCGGGATCCTCAGTGCATCAAGCGGCGATGCCTCCCGGGCTCCCGCCGCCGGCCGCGCTGCCGTCCACCGCCGTTTGGCCAGCCTGGATCTCGCCGCGGGTGACCGCGAAGCCGCCAACCGCGATCTGGCCGCCTTCACAGCCGCGGGCGGCGCCGGCTTCTCTCTGGCGCCCCGGCCGGCCAACCATGACGAGGCCGGCTTCACTGAAATTCCCGGACCCCTCCCGGCCTTCGCGCGCATGGCGGCGCTGGCGCCCGACATGGATCCAGGGGATCTGCTGCCGGCCCTGGCCCGCAACGTGGTCACCAACGGCTATCAGACCGCCGCGGGAACCGAAGGGCTGGAACAGACCGAATACCTCAAGCTGGTGATCCGCTATCTTTCGCAGGCGCGCGAGCTCGAAAAACTCTCCGGCGCCGACAAGACCATCCGCATCCAGAGCTGCGACTCCACCGCTACCGGCGATCTGCTGCGCGTGCTCGGCTACCGCATGCGCGGCGGATGCGGATCGGATCTGGTGCTGGAAACGGTGAATGCCTCGCGCGCGTTCCTCACCATCGATTCGGGATTTCCCCTGTCCCAACTCGAGCAGGCTCTGCGCCTCAACCAACCCTTCACCATGGACTATCGTCCGGCGCGCCTTCCGCTGATGTACGACCTGGCGTATTGGGAATCCGCCAAGGATAAAACGGAAGGCGAGTTCATCGACTACTTCCTGTCCGATCCTTCGCTGTGCCGGCTGTACCTGGGGCTTTCCAAGCTGGACCCGAAGACCTCGGAGGAATTGCGCAAACAAATGCCCGCGCAGCGCCTGAAGCTCTACGCGCACGTGCTCGACTTCTTCGGAGGCATGTTTGAAATCCGCGACGGTAAAGCCATCGTTCCCGGCGGCGCGCGCTCCGAGAAAGCCTGGGGCGAGCTGGCCGGCGTCGAACCGTCCAAGGGCGCCGCGTTCTATGAGCGGCTGCTCTCCCGCGAGGACGGCTGGCTGGCCAGCTACCTGGACGCGCTGGCGCGAATCGAGGGACCGCTGCGCGACTACCTCACCGATCCGGATCGCCTGAAACGCTTCTACGCGGCCATTCGCGGACGAGTCACCAGTCCCGGACCGGCGCGGCCGGTGTTCCAATCCAACACCGACATGCTGTTGCTGACCACGCGCCTGAGGCTCGATCCCGACGGAAAACCGCATCTGCCGGGTGGCTTGGAAGTGTGGAAGAATCTGTTCGCCAATTTCCCGCGAGGCCGCTACGATGCCCGGCTCACGCGCGCCGCGCCCGCCTGGAAGGATCCCGACGACGTGCTCGAAGCCCTATTCGGCCTGAGCCGCAAGCTGGCCGAGAATGAGCCGCTGAAAATCTTCATGACCCTGAGCGACATCGACCGCGGCCGCGCCAAGCCCCTGGAAGCGGCCACCGCGGACCGCCTGGCCAAGGAGTATCGCGAAATGTCGGCGCAGTATTCCCTGTTTGCCGAAGCTCCCGAGTTGAGCGACAAAACCATCCTCGCCTTCCTGGATTGCGCGCACGCCATTTTCAAGATCGGCGATGCCGGATTGCGCGCCGACACCGCGGGGACCTTTCAGGCTCTGGCGGGACTGTGGCAGATCTTCCTGCGTCAAGGCTCCCTTCCGCCGGCCGAAGCGGACCAGACCCTGGCCGCGCTGATGACCCCGTTTGCCAAGATCCAGAACAACCGCGAGCTGTTTGACGGCGGCATGTCGGGCGTCCAGACCCTGCTGAAGGCCACCCGCTCGCCCGCCAAGGTGAATCCGCAGGATCGCATCATTGATTTGCTCGCCGGTACCGGTGTGGATTTACTCGCCGGCACGGGCGCCGCCGATGCTTCGGAAGTGCATACTCAGATGATCCAGGAAGAGATCCGGATCTTCGAAGCGCAGCGGCTGGTGGCGCTGAACACTCTGTTCGATCTGGCCGACAACCTGGATAGCGTCAGCCGCGGCGAAAAGCTTAACACCGCGCTGGCCGGAAGACTGGCTTCCCGCATCAGCGAGATCCAGTTGCCCCGCGGGACTCTCTCCGAGCAGGAACGGTCCGCGCTGTCGTTCGGCTACTGGACCGAACGCCACATCGATGCGCAGCGCAAGCTCAACCTGAGAGCGTCCATCGAAAAAGCGTCCAACGAGAAGGGCGGCGGCGATCCGCAGAAACTCAAGGATCTGCGCGGCCAACTGGCGCCGTTCCTGCGCGACACCCTGGTCGGCTTCAACTACATCCATTACGCTCCGCCGGGCGCGCAGATCCTCAACACCAATCCTCTGTTTGTGCGCAGCCACGATTTTATCGGCTCGGAGAACCAGCAGGTGGTGTGGAAGGAAACCGACGTGTACGGCTCGGGATGGCCGGAAAGCGCGGGCGGAAGGCTAACGGGCTCGCTCGCGAGCCTGCCCTACGCTCTCGCCGCGGCGGAGCAGAACTTCCTGGTCCCCAGCAAAGAACAAGCGCTGATTTGGGGCGACCTGGTGCCCCAGATGCTGGTCACCGCCGTGATCCCGCGCTGGTGGAACGTGTCTTCCTTGCAGCTTCATTGGGTGGACATGCACATGGCCTACGCCGAATCGCTGTTTGCGGAGGCGGGGATGAGCACGGCGCGGCGGATCCAAGTGGAGGCGGCGCTGGAACATTACGCCTCGCCGGGGCGGCTGCGCAAGGTCGATCAACTGCTGGCAGCGGGCGAGGTTCACGACGCGCTGGAACGCGTTGCGCCGTCGGAGATGTACCTGGTGGCGGACGCACTGGCGCCCTCCGACAACGATTCGGCGCTGGCGGCCGCGCTCCGCCGCCTGGCCACGGAGCACGCGGATCAGTTCAGCCCCAGCGCGATTTCGCACATCTTCGGCTCGCCCAAGCCCACGCTGGCGAATTCTTTCGAACCGGAGCTGCTGAACCTGCGCACGTTCCCCACTCTGATGGGCTTCTCGAGCCGTATTTTGGCGGAAAGCTGGGAATCGAATCTGCTGTTTTACGGAGCGTTGGCCGACGAAATTCACGCCGCGCCGGCGGAACTGAATGTGCTGGTGCCGGAATGGACCAAGCAAACCGTGCAAACGATTTTCGCGACCCACCTGGAGGATTGGCCGGCCCTGCTGCGCTCGTTGAGAACGGTGGGCGACGAAGTGCGCGATCGGGCGCGCAAGGAGCGGCTGCGCGCCGCTAATCAGTGATCAAATCCATGACGGAGGTAACTGCCTTGATTCGCAAACTCGGATTGATTTTCCTGGTGGTGGCGTTGGCCCTGGCCCAGGATCGTCCCACCTTCAAAGTCAAGGTGGACATGGTGGTGCTGAGCTTTCAGATCACCGACAGCAAGGGCCATTACGTGAACGGGCTCAAGCCTAAGGATTTCAGGATTCTCGAAGACGGCATTGCGCAGAAAATCAACACCTTCTCCGAGGGCAACCAGGCGCCCATGAGCATCGCCGCGGACGGAACCATGAAACCGGTCGTAGTGTCCTCCAGTACCGCCGAAAGCGATTCGCCCGAGGCGCGCACCGAGACGCTGCTGGGCACCAGCGTCTTTGTTCTGTTCGATACCAGCAATTACATGTACCGCGGCTTCGTGTACGCCTCCGACGCCATCGCCGATTTCATTCGCGGGCTGGACCGCTCGGACTCCGTCGCGGTGTATACCTACAGCCGCAACCTGTCGCGCGCCGCGCCGCTTTCCAAGGAACGCGATAACGCCATCGGCGGTCTGCGCAAAGCCGTCGCCGGCGACGATTCCGCGCTGTACAACGCGCTGCTGCTGACCTTGCGCGATGCCGCCAAGGTTCCGGGGCGCAAAGTGGTGATCGTGTTTTCCAACGGCCCCGACAACGCCAGCATGGTTGCGCCCGACGACGTCCGCGCCGTGGCCGAGGACGAGGGCATCCCCATCTACGTGATCTCGACCAACGATGTGAACAAGGATTCCATTTCCTCCAACGTCTTCAAGCGCATCTCCACGCGTACCGGCGGCAAGACCTACTTCGCGCGCACCTGGCAGAAACAGGTGGAAGCGTTTGAGGCCATTCGCGAGGACCTGGGCAACTCCTACACCATCACGTATTATCCGCAGACCAATCCCAATGAGGGTTTTCGCAAGATTTCCGTGGAAATCTTGTCCGACGTGGGCAAGAAATACCGCGTGCAGTCGCGGCCCGGGTACCGCCCCAAGGGCGGGTTCTAGGCCTGTTTCATGATGAACATAGGGCAGCGTTCGTGGTGGGGCGGGTCCCCTGACCCGCGGGCCGACGCTCTCGTCGGCCCTGCTTCACGCCCCAGTAAGCCGGACCGGGGGTCCGGCGCGCGGCGTTAAGAGCAGAGCCGGCGTCCGCCCCACCTGGTGTCATAGAAACGGCCTAAACCGGCTCCGCACGGCTCACCTGCGCTCATACACCAGCGCGCCCCACTCTCGGGGAAACGCGACGGGCTCATAATCTCCGATCCGTTGAACAACCCGGAAGTTGCTTTGCAGCCAGGCGAAAATCTGCTGTCCGTAATCGACCCCAAACACGGGAAGCCCGAACTCGGGGGTCGCACGGTCCGAAACAATCGCGTAGCGGATGTCCGCCCGCTCCAGCTCCGCGATGTATTTGTCCGTCGTCTCGCCGGGTGGAAGCACCTGGGGTGTGACAATGTACCAGCGGCTGGGCGCGCTTGTGCCGCTAAAGAAGTACAGCGCCGTGTCCTCAGGCATGACCACAACGCACTGAGATTTCTGTCTGGCGGACTCCAGAAATGTCAGCGCCTCGGAGAAGGCCTTGCCAACCTCCGGCGACGCGTACAGCGTTCCGCGGTTTGAGGAGACCGTGTACGATCGCGAGTGGATCGGGTAGTATTCGAGCGTAAGCGTCGCCACGGAAAGGCACAGAATTCCCGCGAGTACCTTCCCGAAAGTTCCGTCCAAATCCACCGAGAATTGCTTCGACACACGGTAAAGGCCGACCAGAAAGACCACGTAGACCAGTACATCGAAAAACATCGAATACCCATTCGGCGTAATTTTGGTCAGCACGCGAATGCCGCACCCGACCGCCATGGTACACAGCACGATTGCCGACGGCTGCTCGACCAAAAGCATCCCCAAGACGACTATGGCAACCCATATCATCCCGCTGTTGAAAAACACGGGACGCAGGAGCTTGATGGCCTCGCGATCCACTGGGGCCACGTTTGCTACGCCAGCCAGGGTAGCCGCCACATGAATGCCGCAAAGGGCCAGTGCGGCGGCGAGCAGCGCCCAACGCGCGAGTCTGGATCGCGCCGCCAGCACGACACAGCCCACCAGGATTCCGAAACCCGCCAGTCCTCTCGCAGCCGAAACGGCAAGCGCCCGCGGCGATAGAACCAGTCCGGTTTTCTCATTCCAGAGCTTTGCGAAGTGCTGCTGAAAATAAGAATCCGGAAGAATCGCAAGATTCTCACCGAGGAAAAACTTCGCCCCCGCGGTGTGCAGATACCAGCCGTAAATCCCCAACCACAGAATCGCACCCGGAATGCAAGCGCACAGGCCCTGGAAAAGAGCCCGGATCGACTTCGTTCGAACGCTCCGGAGGACGAGCATGCACCCGAGGCCGGCGTATCCAGCGACTCCGAATTCCAGCTTGGTCAGCATCATCAGGCCGGCAACCACACCCGCGGCAACGGTATACTCCCGCAACAGCAGCCACAGCAATAGCACCGAAAACATCGATCCATACGCGGCTGGATACGAGTAAGGAAGAATGTAGTTAAAAAGATCCACCTGGAAAGCTTGCAGTAGAAAAGCGAACACTGCCGCGAAGCTGAGCGACACCGGCAGGAACACGCGGCTGACGGAGTACAACAGCAGCGTGATAATCCCCACCACTGTCACCCCGGCTCCGATCAGCACGCCCAGATGAATGCCCAACAGGCGGAACAACGCCGCATGCCAGTAGGGAATGAGGGGTCCGTACGGGTAGGTGAGGTCGAAGTACAGCCGCCGGCCTTCGCTGATGGCAGCGGGGACGTACATCTCCCGGCCCGAGTCGATCGGCGGATAACCCCATTTCCGCCACGTCAGCGCACACAACAGGATCAGGATGAGCAAGAGCCCGGTCCGGGCGACTTGGTCCTCGGAGAAGGGCTTCTTGTTAAGGATTCGCCGTCTCCAGGGGGCGGTCCGTCTGAAAGTATTTCTTATAAGCCGCGATCCAATTCGCCGAAATATCGCGCTGCGCGGTGGCGAGGTCGATCTGGCCCCGGCACACCAGATCGTGCAAGCGGTCCTCAAGAGCGTCCTTGACGCGCGCATTCCAAACCGTTTCCGAATAGGATTGCGGCCACAGGTTATGAATATCGTCGGCGCCGCCGAGCGCGGGAGTGATCAAATAATCGACTTCGTACGCCACCGATTTCGCTCCGGGGATTCCGTACTCCTCGAAAACCTTGCGCTGGAGCGAAGCCGGCACGGAGCGATTGTTGGGATTCGCGCCGGAGCAGACCTGGTTGCGGCTGGCCAGGATGGTGGCGCCGGGCGTGAGCGAGACATCCGGAACCGAACGTGCGGGAACCGAGAAGGCAACGGCTTGCCGGGGACTTGGCGGGTGGAACCCGATCCAATGTCCGGCGATCATCGTGGCGAGTGCGGCGATCACCGCCACGGCGGCGACTTGCAGCCACAGCGGCGGCAGCCCCCCACGCAGAAAACTTGGCGATTGCAAACCAGGCTGGGGCTTAGACATCTGCGCAAGACGAGCCTTGAGCAGCGCCCGAGGACCCGCGGCAGGCGGGATGCGCGAGCCGAAATTGCGCCGATGGACACGCACGTAGACGGCGATGGCGTCTTCAATCTCCTGACGGCGGGCGCGGCAGGCCCAGCACGCCAACAGGTGCTTCTCGATCTGGGCGGCTTTCTGGTCCTCCAGCTCGCCATCGACGGCCATCAGGAGGTCTTCGTCGGAGATATGGCTGTCTTTAAATTCCATACGCGATCACCGTTCCGAGGCGTTGGTCAGACGCGCAAGAGACCGGCTGAGCGATTGGGCCACCGCGCCCAGAGACACGCCCAGCACCTGGCCGATTTCACGATAGCGCAGGCCCTCGGCCCGCAGAGCAAGGCATCGGCGATCCTGCTCAGGCAGGGCGCGAAACACGGCCAGCAGCCGCCGCTGGGTCTGGTTGGTGGCCAATTGATCTTCCGGATTGGGAGCCGGGTCGGCGCAGACATCGGCCTCCTGCGCGAAGCCGGCTCCCACAGGGCTCCCGGCGCTGCTCCCCTCAAGGTTCAACGAAGCGCGCCGCTTCAACGCCAGATTGTGCGCCACGCGAAAGACCCATCCGGGCAGGTTCTCGCGCGATTTGCCCCGTTGCAGGTGCTGGAACAGCGAAAGAAAAACTTCCTGGACGATCTCCTCGGCATCCTGCACGGGCAGTCCGAATCCGAATGTGTAGCGCAGCAGGCGCACTCGCAAACGGTCGAACAGATCCACGACTTCCCGCTCCAGCGGCGAGGGCCGCGGGGAGGTTCTCTCGGTTGGCGCCGCCTCGCGAGCAAGTGCAATCGCCGAGTCTGTCGTGGTCAGGTTCATCGCTGGTGTACTTGTACAGGATACTACCCAATCGGCACGGCTGGAAGCGGCGCGGAAGAATGCTAGGATCGTCCTTGGCGGACACCCGATTGCCCGATTCACCAATCCACTACAAATGGAAGGAAATCGCCGACCTTCCGACGGAGATCGAGCAATTCCGAGATCGGGAACTTGAGTCGCTCTATCAGGTATGGCTAGATCAACGTGCGAACGTCGACGAGAAGGCATTCGCCGCCGAGCTTGGGCGCGAATGGTCGATCGAAACAGGGGTCATCGAGGGCGTCTATACGCTCGACCGGGGCACTACCGAAATCCTGATCAGGCGCGGGATCGATTCGTCGTATATCGCCCGAGAGTCGACCAATCGGGACCCGGATCTGGTCGCCCAGATCATTCAGGCGCATCAGGATGCGCTGGAAGGGCTGTTCGACTTCGTCGCCCAGCGGCGTGAACTCGGCACCAGCTATATCAAGGAGCTTCACTCGGCCCTGCTGCGCCATCAGGATGTTGTCGAAGGCGTGGATGAGTTCGGGACAAAGATCTACGTCGAGCTCAAGAAGGGCCTGTACAAGGAGTACCCGAATAGCCCCACTCGGCGCGACAAGGCCGTTCATGAATACTGTCCGCCCGATCATGTCGCATCCGAGATGGATCGTTTGATCGAGTTCCACAAGCAGCACGTTCAGCGAGAGGTCCCCGCGCTGGTGGAAGCCGCATGGCTTCATCATGCGTTCGCTCAAATCCATCCATTTCAGGACGGGAATGGTCGCGTGGCGAGGTCTCTCGCGAGCCTGATCCTGATCAAGGGCGGCCTCTTCCCTCTGGTGGTTCACCGCGACGACTGGGAAAAATACATTGACGCACTGGAGTCGGCCGACGGCGGCGACCTCGCGCCGCTCATGCCGCTTTTCTCGCGACTTCAGAAACGGGGTCTCACGCGCGCTATTGGGAGGGCGGCTGAGAACAGGCCCACTGGTTCTTTCGAGGAAGCAGTGGCCGTGACCAGCGACTTGCTTGCCGGATTAGGCCGAATCACTGGACGCCGCCAACTAGCTGCAAAGGAGAATGCAGCAGCTCTGTTCGACAGTACGCAACGCCGATTCGACGAAGCCGCTATGAAGCTCGCAGCGGAGATTACTCGCGGCGGTTCAGATTTTAGATTCAGCCGCTCCATCTTAAAGGACTCGCCGACGGATGAACTTCGATACCTTGGGCGAGCTCTGAAGTATAGCCCTAACCTTGCAGACTCCTCTCTCGGGCCCGTTCTCAACCTCTCATCCCCCACCATGGACGCGAGGATCGTCGTATGCTTCCATACTCTGGGTGCAGCGTTCCGAGGACTCATCGGGGCAGTAGCGTACCTGCAAGCCGGGTCAGATCTTCCCATTCCACTGTCGGAGGACATCTTTAGGATTGACTACCAGGAGCGCATTCAGGAGCTTCAACCTCGGTTCATCAAATGGCTCGACGCCTGCCTGATTCAGGGCCTCGCCGAGTGGCGCAAAACCCAAGCCTGAGCTACCGCGCCGAACCCTTGGCCGCCGGTGAGTGGATCTCCTGCAAGCTCCACACCCGCAGCGGATCTCTGCGCCGCGAGGCGATCGCCTCCACCGCGGCTCGGGCGCCGCTCATGGTGGTGATACAGGGGATGCGGTAGGTCACCGCGTTGCGGCGGATGATCTTTTCGTCGGCGAAGGCGTGAGCGCCGCTCGCGCCCGTATACACCACCAGGCTAAGCGAGCCGGCCTTGAGCAGATCCACCGCGTTGGGCCGTCCTTCGTTCACCTTGAACACGACCTTTACGGGATGCCCCGCGGCTCTGATCATTTCAGCGGTGCCGCGCGTGGCGGCGATCTCGAAGCCCAGCTCGAGGAAACGCCCCGCCAGCACGACGGCCCCAGCTTTATCGCGGTCGTTGACGCTCAGGAACACGCGGCCCTTGTCCGGCATAGGCGTGCCTGCGCTCAACTGCGCCTTGGCGAAGGCTTCGCCGAAGTTGTCGCCCACACCCATCACCTCGCCGGTCGAGCGCATTTCCGGCCCCAGCGCCGGGTCTACGCCCGGAAACTTGTTGAACGGGAACACCGGCGACTTCACGAAATACCGGGGCACGGTCAGCTCGCCCCTGGCGTCCGTGAAATCGGAGATTTTGCGTCCCAGCATCGCGCCCACGGCGATCTTGGGAAGCGCCACGCCCGTGGCTTTGCTGACGTACGGAGCCGTGCGCGAAGCCCGAGGGTTCACCTCCAGCACGTACACGGTCCCGTCCTTCACGGCGTACTGGACGTTCATCAGGCCGATCACGTTCAGCGCGCGAGCCAGCCGCTCCGTGTAGCTTCGGATCGACTTGAGCGTCTCCGGCGCGAGCGAAGTCGCCGGCAGCACGCAGCTCGAATCGCCCGAGTGCACGCCCGCTTCCTCGATGTGCTCCATGATGCCGGCGATCAGCACCGTCCCGTCCATGTCCGCGATCGCGTCCACGTCCACCTCCGTGGCGTCTTCCAGAAACCGGTCGATCAGCACCGGGCGGTCCTGCGAAAACACCACCGCTTCCTGCATGTAGCGGCGGACGGTCTCTTCGTCGTAGGCGATCACCATGGCCCGCCCGCCCAGCACGTAGCTGGGCCGCACCAGCACCGGATAGCCGATCGAGCGCGCCACATCGCAAGCCTCTTGCGCGTTGGTCGCCGACCCGTTCACCGGCGCGGGAATCTGCAAATCGTCCAGCAGCTTGCCGAAGCGTTTGCGATCCTCGGCCAGGTCGATGTTCTCGGGGTCGGTGCCGATGATGGGCACTCCGGCGGCCTTCAACGGCAGCGCCAGCGTCAGCGGCGTCTGCCCCCCGAACTGCACGATCACTCCGTCGGGCTTCTCGGTGTCGCAGATGTTCAGGACTTCTTCGAGCGTGAGCGGCTCAAAGTACAGCCGGTCGCTGGTGTCGTAGTCGGTCGAAACGGTCTCCGGGTTGCAGTTGACCATGATCGATTCGACGTCGAACTCTTGCAGCGCGTAGGACGCGTGGCAGCAGCAGTAATCGAACTCGATTCCCTGCCCGATGCGGTTGGGCCCGCTGCCCAGGATCATGACCTTCTTGCGGCTGGAAGGCGCGGCCTCGCATTCCGATTCGTAGCTCGAATACAGATACGGGGTGAAGCTCTCGAATTCCGCCGCGCAGGTGTCCACGCGATTGAACACCGCGGTCACGCCCAGTTCCTTGCGCCGCGCGCGCACGGTGAGAGCGCTGACGTTCCAGGCCCGTCCCAGGAATGAGTCGGAGATGCCGTCGCGCTTGAAGCGCTGCATCTGTTCCTTGGTGACGCGGTCCAGAGACAGCTCGCCCGCTTCCTTCTCCTCATCCACCATTTCGCGGACGTGCCGCAAAAACCACGGGTCGATGGAGGTGAGCGCGTTTACTTGCGTTTCGGTGTAGCCCTTCGAGAACGCGTGACGAATGTAGCCCAGCCGGTCCGGATTCGGCGTGATCAAACGAGCCTCGATCAGATGGTCTTCGTATTTGGTCGAGCCGCCGGCCTTCCCCGTTTCCAGGCTCCGCATGCCCTTGCCCAGAGCCTGCTTGAACGTTCGCCCGATAGCCATCACCTCGCCCACGCTCTTCATCTGCGTGCCCAGCACCGGCTCGGCGCCGGGGAATTTCTCGAACTGCCAGCGCGGAATCTTGACCACCACGTAGTCGATGGTCGGCTCAAAGCACGCCGGAGTCTTACGCGTGATGTCGTTCTTGATTTCGTCCAGGCGGTAGCCCACGGCGAGTTTGGCCGCGATCTTGGCGATCGGAAACCCGGTGGCCTTCGAAGCCAGCGCCGAGCTCCTGGAAACCCGAGGATTCATCTCCACGATCACCATGCGCCCGGTCTGTGGATCAATCGCAAATTGCACGTTCGACCCGCCCGTATCCACGCCGATCTTGCGCAGGCACGCCAGCGATGCGTCGCGCATCATCTGGTATTCGCGGTCGGTGAGCGTCTGCGCCGGAGCCACGGTGATGGAATCGCCCGTATGCACGCCCATGGGATCGAAATTCTCAATGGAGCACACGATGATGGCGTTGTCGGCCTGATCGCGCATCACCTCAAGCTCGAATTCCTTCCAGCCCAGCACGCTTTCCTCGATCAAAACTTCGTGTACCGGCGAAAGATCCAGGCCGCCTTCGAGAATCTCCGCCAGATCCTCGCGATTGTAGGCGATGCCTCCGCCCGTGCCGCCCAGAGTAAAGCTGGCCCGCAGGATCACCGGGTAGCCGATGCGCTCCGCGAACTCCAGCCCTTTTTCAATCGAGTTCACCAGTTGCGATTGCGGCAGATCCAAGCCGATCTCGCGCATGGCGTCCTTGAACAGCAACCGGTCCTCGGCGCGTTTGATCGAATCGATTTTCGCGCCGATGAGCTCCACTCCGTAGCGATCGAGCACGCCCGCCTCGGCCAGCGCCACCGAAAGATTCAATCCCGTCTGCCCGCCGACGGTCGATAGCAGCGCGTCGGGACGCTCGCGGCGGATCACCTCGGCCGCGTACTCGACGCTCAGCGGTTCCACGTAAGTGCGGTCCGCCAGGTTGGGATCGGTCATGATGGTGGCGGGATTCGAATTGATCAGCACCACTTCATAGCCGTCCGCCCGCAGAGCCTTGCAGGCCTGTGCCCCGGAGTAATCGAATTCGCAGGCCTGGCCGATGACGATCGGCCCGGAGCCTACGATCAGAATGCGATGGAGGTCGTTGCGGCGCGGCATCTACCGAAGCTCCACGGGCGTGTCAAAACTTTTGTCCTGGAAGACGGCGCTGTCTTCCAGGGCGAGCACGGCAAGGTTCAATGAGATTTTCTCCTCCAGGTGGGGGTAACTTCCATTTGAGCATACGCCGGGAGCTTACGCGGAATGCGGGACAATGTAGGGGCTCATGCAGGATTACGATGTAGCGTTGAAGCTGCTATTGCAGGGGCCGTCCAGCCGTATCGTTCGTGAGTTGACCGGCGCCACGGTCGAAAAATGGCTGGACGTCGAACTGCCCAAGGTGCAAAACCCGCGGGCGGATCTCCTCGGCGAAACTTCCGAGGGCGACCTGATCCACATTGAACTTCAGAGTGGGAATGACGCGATGATGCCGCTCCGCATGGCCGAGTATTGCCTGGGAGTGTTTCGCCTCTTCGGGCGATTCCCCCGCCAGTTTCTGCTCTATGTTGGCGAAGCGCCGCTGCGAATGGAAAGCGAGCTCCGCGGCCCATGCTTGTCTTTCCAGTACCGCATGATCGACATTCGCGATCTGGACGGCGACCGGCTGCTTGAAAGCGAAGATGTCGGCGATAATGTAATTGCGATCCTGGCGCGATTGCGGGACCATAGAGACGCCGTCCGCCAAATTGTGGAAAAGATCGTGGGCTTGGAAATAGCGGAACGGGATACCGCCTTGGGGCAGCTTTTCATCCTGGCGGGCTTGAGGCACTTGGCGGCAACGGTGAAACAGGAGATCCAAGAAATGCCAATTCATATTGACCTTATGGAAAACGAGGTCATCGCGGGCTATTATAGGCTCGGCCTGCAAAAAGGTGAGCTGACCGTCCTTCGCCGGCAAATCGAGAAACGCTTCGGTGTGTTGCCCGGATGGGCGGAGGAGCGGCTTGCCGCGAGATCGACGACTGAACTCGAAGAACTGAGCGTGCGGGTGCTGGATGCTCAGAGTATTGAAGACCTGCTGAAATAACGCAACCGCCCCGTCTCCGTCACAACGTGCCTCTGGCCCGGTTTTTGAATTGGGAGGACAAATGTCCCGCAAGATGTTGGCTGTTAGTTAGTCTGGGGGCCGTTCTCACAACGGCGATCGCGGTTTCCGGGCAGGGTCCGCAACAAGGGCAAGGCAAGGGCGGCGCAGAACCGCGAGCAGGCGCTACGCGTGTCAACACGAAAGATGGATTGACCTACGTGTGGGTTCCAGCGGGGAGTTTTACGATGGGCTGTTCGCCGGGGGCCATCGAATGTCTCGACGACGAGAAGCCACCTCACCAGGTCAACATCACCAAAGGCTTTTGGATCGGCCAGACCGAAGTGACGCAGGAGGCTTACCAAAAGGTTATCGGAAAAAATCCAAGTAGCTTCAAGGGCGCGAAGCTTCCGGTCGAGACCATCACTTGGAATGACGCGCTGGGCTTTTGCCGGATGGTAGGTATGCGCCTGCCAACGGAGGCGGAGTGGGAATACGCGGCGCGAGCCGGAAGCACGCAAAGCCGCTACGCGACCTCGACCAGATCGCCTGGTACAACAGCAACAGCGGGAGCAAGACGCACGAAGTCGGGCACCCGCTCTACGCTTTCGGGGTCCGGTGCGTGGGGGAATTACCTTGATACTTTTTCACTTTTCGCTTGACCCGGCGGCGGAGCCGCCCTGCATCTACCGGCTCATCGGCTCTTTCATCAAACCAACAAAATCGTCAAACAGATATTGCGAATCGTGCGGACCCGGCGCGGCTTCGGGATGATACTGCACGCAAAACACGGGATGGTTGCGATCCCGAAAGCCTTCCAGCGTTTCGTCGTTCAGATTGGTGTGGGTGATCTCGATTTCGTTCAGGTTGAGCGAGTCCGGATCGACCGCGAAACCGTGATTATGCGAAGTGATCTCCACCTTGCCGGTGATCTTGTTGAGCACCGGATGATTCGCGCCGCGATGACCGAATTTCAGCTTGTAGGTTTTCCCGCCCATCGCCAGGCCGAGGATCTGGTGTCCCAGGCAGATGCCGAAAATCGGTACACGGCCGATCAGCTTGCGCACCTGCCCGGCCTGATGCGTCAGCGGCTCCGGATCGCCCGGACCGTTCGAAAGGAACACCCCGCTGGGCTTTAGCGCCAGCACGTCTTCGGCGGATGTCCCGGCCGGAACCACCGTCAGACGGCAGCCAACCTGCACCAGCCGGCGCAGGATATTGCGCTTCATCCCGAAATCGTAGGCGACCACATGCAGCCGAGCCCCTTGTCCAACTTCCTTCGGCGCCCCAACTCGTTCCGACGGCGAACACGCTTCTACCGGCGAATCCCATTCATAGCGTTCCCGCGTGGACACGCGCGTGGCCAGATCCAGCCCGGTCATCGACGGCGACTGCCGAGCCTTCTCAATCAACAGCCCTGCATTTATGGATGACCCCGTCGACACCGCCGAGAGCACGCCGCGCATGACGCCGCGCGACCGCAGATGCCGCACCAGCGCCCGCGTATCGATGCCGGTGATCACCGGCACGCCCGAGCTGAGGAGAAACTCCTGCGCGGTTTCCTCCGAACGCCAGTTGCTGGAGAGCCCCGAGAACTCGCGCACCGCCAGGCCTTCGATAAACGGCCGCACGGCTTCGGAATCGGCTTCGTTGGCGCCGTAGTTGCCGATCTGCGGATAGGTGAGCACGACGATCTGCCCGGCATAGGAAGGGTCGGTGAAGATCTCCTGGTATCCGGTGATCGCGGTATTGAAAACCACTTCGCCCGTTCGTTCGACGAGCGCACCAAAACTCTGGCCCTCGAAGACCGTGCCGTCTTCCAGGGCGAGAACTGCCGGGTTCAACAGGGTTGTTTCCTCCAGGGTGGGGGTAAATTCTATTTGACCACAGGAACCCGGTCGGCGGCGCGTCGCTTCAAACGGCCGGCCGGCTGTTTGCGTGCCCACGCGGGAGACAGTTCAAATCGGGGGCGGTTGGGATCGAGACGGCTCGCTGCTATTTGGTCACCGTCAGCCCGTCCACCTGAACCTCCAGCAGGTGATTGATACGGATGCCGTAGTTGCCGTCGGTTTTCGCCGTCGCTCCGCTTTTGGGCGTCGTGTGCACCACCGTGCCGTTGACGACGTAGTCGATCTTGTCGGCGCCCACGCGCACTTCCAGCGCGTTAATGGATTTCCCGCTGGCGTCGGGCGTCTTCACTACTCTTGACGATTCCTGCGCCACGGTTGCAGTGGATGCGTCGCCGTCGCGGCGTTTGAGAAGCCACGTCCCGTCCTGCGCGACCGTGAAGTACAAATACCTCTGCTGCGGACCTTCCAGGCCGCTGCCGCCGAACACGAGGCCGTAGTAGTTGGTGTGGCCGCTGGGCTTCATCAGGGTAAACGTGGCCTTCAGAGTGTACGCGCCCGCCGCGGTACTCGCCGGATTCCAGTACACCGCCGCTTGAGGGTTGGTCGCATGGAAGCCCGCTCCCATGGTGACGAACTTAATCGAGCCGGAGGCGTCCGGGTCCGACGCCGACGTGCTGCGGTCGACGCGCATCTTCCAGCCCCTCGGAGCTTGGGCGAAAAGCGCGACACAAAGGACAAAACCGAGTACGGATACATTGATCGGACGCTGCATCATTGTTCCTCTCATCACTTCACGCTGGTCATCCATTTGAGGATCGGCCCGGTAACGCTGGTATCCGCGGTATCCGGCGACATTACCTCGGAGATGTGGCTGTGATCCTTAAACGTGACGAAGGTCGGACATTTCCCGGCCTTGCAGAGTTCATCCTTCAAGGTTCCCGCAAACGCGGTGATGTTGGGCGGATCAAGCTCGGCAACGGAGAGGAGGAAGGGCACCTTGGACTTAACCAGTCCGGGCAGATTGGATCGAGCCAATTGAGTGGCGGCGTCCGGCGGAGCCTGTTTCCCTCGACCGCCTCCCGCCTTTCCGGCTCCGCCGCCAGGGCCACGGCCGGCTGCTCCCGGCCCTGCCGTTCCGCGACCGCCTCCTCCACGTCCACCGGCAGGCGCGGCGGCGGGAGGCGCCCCGTTAGGCTGCCCACACGCTCCGAATCCGCCTCCACCGCCCCCCGGAGGCACAGTGGCCGGCAAAATATCGAAGGCCGGAGGGGACATGAAAACCACTCCTTTGAGGCCGATTCCTTTGGGGCCATAAAACTCCGGATGGCCGACGTAGGTGCTGACGGGGACGTTCCCCGCCGACTGCGACCAGATGAAGACCCGCTTGGGATTGCCTTTGTAGTGCGCCGCGTTCTTATCCACCCACTGAACCACCAGCGACACGTCTTTGGCGGGGTCGTCCCATGCCTGGCCGGGGCGGCGCTGCATGTTCACCCCGACCATGCCGTTCTTGGTCGCCCACAGCATGACGTTGTCGTAGAAAACGTCGCCATTGGGACCGCCTTGCAGTTTGTTGCCGGCTCCTCCCGACACGTAGATCAGGACCGGACGGTTCCCGCCGCCCTTCTCGGCCGAGAAAACATCCAGAACGTTCATGGGATCGGGGCCAAAGGAGATGTCGCGGGCAATCGTGACTCCCGTGTACGGAGGGTTCTGGTGCAAGGGCCGATAGATCTGCGCGGTTTCCGGCACGCAAACTCCACGCCCGATGGCCACCAGTTGTTTAGCGATCTCCGGCGGCACCTCCGCTTGCGCCACCCCCGCCGCGGCGATCGCGACCGCCGCGAGCCACACCGTCTTGCGTATAGACCTCATGCGAACCTCCAACCGAAATCGAGTATATCGCAACGGACGCAGGTGGATCTTCTACCGACTCTGAGCGGCGACCATGAGGGAGTGGTTGTAATTAGCGGCCCGAGAGCTCCGCTCGCGGCTGGTAGTCGTGCAGCAGATCCTGATAGCCGTTCATCGCCAGGCGGGTTGCCATCTCGGTTCCACCGAAGCGTGCGCGATGCCACATCTGCTTGGGCGCGTAGACGATGTCGCCCTGATCGGCGAGGAAGATGGGGAGCGACCCGATCTTGTACTCTATCTGGCCCTCCAGGACGAACCAGAACTCGGAAGACTCTTCGTGAAAATGGCCCTTGTCCGCGTCGGTCGTCGGAGCCTGAGTTTTGGGATTGCCCCGGATGATGTTGGCCACGGCGCGATCGTCGGCGATGAAGCGGGTCGTCTTGTCGGTTCCCGCCACCACTTGGTTGAAATCGACGTAGGGCTTATTGCGCGCATCGTACTTGCCCTTGCCGCTGATCCGAACCTTGACGAAATTGATGCCGGGCGTGTCCGGAGGCGTCTCATCGGCGGGATACATGGTCTTGGCGTCGCCGATGTTCACTTCCAGGCGCAGGGAGGGCTTATCTCCCACCGTCTCCATGCTGAAAACGTTGCGGTAAGGCACCTGCACCAGATACCCCTTCGTGGCCACGAATGGCTCCTGCCCCTCGATCGTGAACCGGATCTGGCCGTCCTGCACGATCCACCACGCGCGATTATCGGGATGGAACATGCGCTTGGTCTTCACGCCCGGCGCCATCGAGATGTAGTCGGCGTGGAGGGAGGTGTCGCTCACCACGGTTTCGGTCCAGTTCTGCTCGCCCTTGTGCTTCGAAAGGAGCTCGGAAAGCTTCCAGATGGGTTTGTTGGGTGCGACCCAACCCGTGAGCTGCGTCGGCTGCGGCGCCCATGCCAGCGTCTCTCCTTGTTGGGCCGTCAGCGCCGGGAACAGGCTCAAAACCCCCACGGCGACCAACGCGAATTGCGTCCTTGCGTGCATAGCGGCCAATCTCCTCTTCTCCACTCACTACCCGGCGGGTCGAGTCACACCCCTGCGGGCAAACTAACTATGTATATAAGACCGGTGCACGGGAGTCAATGCTTGCGCAAGGGCGGCCGGGAAGCGACTAACGGCTGGCCTCGACTGGGGCGTCGCGGGTGCGGCGTTTGCGGTTGCGCTTGCGCGCGAGGGCGGACTTGATGCGCTTCTTCTCGCCGGGCTTCAAGTAGAACGAGTGCCGCTTGGTTTCCTTGATGATGTCTTCCTGCAAAACCTTGCGCTTGAAGCGGCGGAGCGCGCTCTCGATGGTTTCGCCATCCACGATGTAAACTTCAGCCAACAGGAACTCTCCTTGACCCCGGAAACGGGGAATTCAGTCTTTTTAGGATAACAGCTTTACTGCGAGCGGCACTACTGTGAGTCCGCGGGCCGCCGGATCAGGGAGCCCGGGAAGTCGTCGCCTTCGACTACTACTGGACCGTACTCCTCGGTTTGATCGTCGGTGTCGGGAGCATCCCCCTCAGGATTTGGGCCTAGCCGATTGCGCTCCAGGCGTTTCGCTATTTTCTCCTGCTGCTTTTCCTTGCGTGCTTGCTCTTTTTGCCGTTTCTTGAAACTCTGCGGACCACGACCTCCCATAAATGCTCCTCTTGAAAGAATACGTCGCCAATCCGGCTCCATTCCGGCGAATAGTGCGGCGTGGAGAAGGATTGCTTAAAGCTCGAAAGTTCTACCAGCGGGAACCGCGGCCGCCACCACCGCCGCCACGTCCACCGCCGCCCCGTCCGCCACCGCCGCGGCCACCGCCGAAGCCGCCACGCCCGCCGCCGGCCGGCTTGGGCCGGGCTTCGTTGACGTTCATGGCCCGTCCATTCAGCTCCGCGCCGTTCAATTGTTGGATGGCCGTTTCCGCTTCGTGGCGGTCGGTCATCTCCACGAAAGCAAAGCCGCGAGGCTGCCCGGTGTCGCGGTCGGTCACGATATTGACGCGCTCGACGGCTCCGTACTGCGCGAAGGCTGCGTGCAGGTCGTCTTGCGTGGTCTGAAAATTGAGGTTCCCCACAAAGATATTGGTCACAAGATGTAAGCTCCTCACTCACTCAAAAGCATCTTCGGCAGACGGCGTCAGAACCCAACCAAAAAAGGACCAGAACGCAGCTCAGCAGGGGCGCCGACGGATGAGGAGGGCGCCGACAAAGACACAACAAGTGTACCATTGGTGGGCAAGGAATGCCTTCGGCGGGAAGGATTGCGCGTTAGAGCGCGATCCGGGCGGGTTTGGCGAGGTTTTTCGGCCTTTTTCCGATGCTCCTTACGATTCTTTGTCGATGCTCCTTAAGATTTGGGGGCCCCCATAGCCACTGTTCACCCAAGCCGGCTTTGGGAAGCCGGCCGCAGCAGCAGGCTCATCGTGTTTACGAGAGGCACGGCGTTGCCCGCGGGACGCTACCATGCTTCGTGGTCTGGAACCAATGAGGGAACCAGACTCTTACGGCTCCATGGTAGGGGAGAAAGCTTCGCGGCGGGTCCATGCGAAAGTGGGAAGTCATAGAAAGTATGGAAGATTGAGTTTCGTTATTTCACGAGACGAAGGAATTTGGAGCGGAGAGAACGGGCGGCTTTGGCTCCGGATGTGACGACCAGAACAGTATCGTCACCGGCGATGGTGCCGGCGACGTCGGGCCACTCGGCGTTATCGAGCGCGGAGGCGAGGGCGTTGGCGTGCCCGGGCGGCGTGCGGAGCACCAGCAGATTCTGAGCGATGCGCACATCGAGAAGAAACTCGCGGGCGATGGAATCGAAGCCCGGGACGACGGGCGTGGAAGGATTGGGGGTTTGCGAGTAGCCTTCGGGGGTCTTGACCAAGCCGAGCTCGCGGATATCGCGCGAGAGGGTGACCTGGGTGGCGGAGAGGCCCTGGGCGCGGAGCGCATCGGCGAGCTCCCCCTGGGTGTGGAGATGGCGGGCGCGGACGAGCTTGAGGATTTGGCCGTGGCGGTAGGCCTTTGAAGAACTCGCCCGCACAACGGACCCTGACTCGGCCGGATGCTCGTCCGTTGGCGACGGTAGGGACGGCCGAGCCGGGCCTGTGCGGGCTTTGTTCATTTTCGCCATTGCTCAATGCGCGCGGCGGCTTCATTCAGCGCGGCGGCGACGGAGGCAGGGCCGGTTCCACCATGGATTTCGCGGGTCTTCATGCCCTCGGACGGCTGCATGAGCGCGATCATGGCGGGGGTGAAGGCGGGCTCGAAATCGATAAGCTCGGCGGCGGTCCACGCGGAAGGCTTTTTGCCAGCGAGGATGCTCTCAAGCACCAGGCGTCCAACGATCTGGTGGGCCTGATGAAAGGGCGTGCCGTTGCGCGCCAGGGCCTCGGCGAGATCGGTGGCGACGGCCCAGCTCTCTTCGACCGCCGCCGCCGGCCGCGCAGGATGCAGGCGCGCGGAGTCGACGACGGCTCGCATCATTTCAAGGGAACCGGCGAGTTGACCGGCGGCGTCGAACAGCGGCGGCTTGTCCTCCTGCATGTCGCGATTGTAGGTGGAGGGAAGGCCCTTCATTGTTACAAAAAGAGACGTAAGGTCGCCGAAGACGCGGCCGGACTTGCCGCGAATGAGCTCGAGCGAATCGGGATTTTTCTTTTGCGGCATCAGGCTGGAGCCGCTGGTGACGCCGTCCCCGAGCTCGATCCATCCGAATTCTTCGCTGGAATAGAGAATCCAGTCTTCCGCGAGCCGGCTTAAATGCAGCATACAAGTGGACGCCGCGTAGAGAAAGTCCAGCGCGAAGTCGCGATCGGCGGAAACGTCCATGCTGTTGTGCGTCACGGAAGCAAAACCCAGATCTTTGGCAAGCGCCTCGCGATCGAAGGGAAAGCCGGAGCCGGCGAGAGCGCCGGAGCCGAGCGGCAGAATGTTGACGCGGGCGCGAGCCTGCCCGAAGCGCTCGAGATCGCGCGCGAACATTTCGAAATACGCGAGCAGGTAATGCGGCCACAGCACGGCCTGGGCGCGGCGGAGATGGGTGTAGCCGGGCACGACAGCATCGGGATTGCGGCGGGCGCAGGCGACCAGCGATTCGAGAAGCGCGAGAAGGCGCTGCGCGATTCCGTCGATTTCATCGCGCAGCCAGAGGCGGAGGTCGAGCGAGACCTGCTCATTACGGCTGCGGCCGGTGTGGATCTTGTCGGCGAGACTGCCGACGCGCTCCTTGAGCTTGCGGATGACGAGAGTATGGACGTCTTCGTCGGTTGCGCCGTGGTAAAAAGCGGCTTCACGAGCCTGCTGGCGGAGGATTTCGAAGGCGGCGACAAGCTGAGTACACTCGTCCGCGGTTAGGATGCCGACGCCTTCAAGCGCGCACGCGAAGGCCTGGGAGCCGCGGATATCGGCGTCGATCAAGCGGCGGTCGAAATCGAGCGAGCCGGAGAAACGCTCGAAGACTTCGGATGGTCCTTCGGCGAAGCGGCCGCCCCAGAGTTTCATACGGATTTTTTCTGGGCCTTTTTCAAAGACGCCCGCACCTGGATGGGCAGGCCGATGAGGTTGATGAAGCCGCGTGCGTCGCGCTGATCGTATTCGGCGCCCATGGTGAAGCTGGCGATATCGAGCGAGTACAGCGAATAAGGCGACTTGCGGCTGATGGGCTGGATGCCGCCTTTGTAGAGGCGCAGGGTGATCTCTCCAGTTGTTGACTCACCAGCCTTTTCAAAAAACGCATCGAGCGATTCGCGCAAAGGAGTGAACCAGAGGCCGTTGTACACCAGCTCGGCGTAATCGAGCGCGAGCTTTTGCTTGTAGTGGGCGAGGTCCCTGGGAAGAGTGAGAGCTTCAAGCTCCTTGTGCGCGGCCATGATGAGAGTGCCGCCGGGGGTTTCGTAACAACCTCGGGACTTCATGCCGACGAAGCGGTTTTCGACCAGGTCGATGCGCCCGATGGCGTTCTCCGCGCCGATGCGGTTGAGCTCTTCGAGCAGCGCGACGGGTGCTTTCGCACCATTCGCTGAAACGGGCCTGCCCCGCTCGAATGCGATGGTGACGTCGGCGGATTTGTCGGGCGCTTCCTTTGGGCTGCGGGTGAGCATCCAGACATCGTCGGGCGCGGCATTGGCGGGATCTTCAAGCGCGCCGCCTTCGTGGGAGATGTGCCAGATGTTGCGGTCGCGGCTGTAAATCTTGGTAGTGGTTTGCGAGATCGGGACGTGATGTTTGGCGGCGTAGGCGATGCAATCCTCGCGCGACACAAGATCCCATTCGCGCCAGGGCGCGATCACGGGAAGATGCGGGGCGAAGGCTTTATAGGTGAGCTCGAAGCGAACTTGATCGTTACCTTTGCCGGTGCAGCCGTGGGCGAGGGCGTCGCAGCCGGTGGCGAGGGCGACCTCGACCTGTTTCCGGGCCAGCAGCGGACGCGCGATGGAGGTGCCGAGGAGATACTTGTGCTCGTACTCACCGCCGGCGCGGACCAGACGCCAGAGGTATTGGGAGACGAACTCTTCGCGCAGATCGGCGACGTGAACTTCGGATGCGCCGGTGGCGCGGGCTTTGGCTTCGAGACCGGTCAGTTCGTCACCGCCCTGGCCGATGTCGCCGCAGACGGCGACCACTTCGCAGCCGTAGTTTTCCTTGAGCCAAGGAATAATGATGGATGTATCGAGGCCGCCAGAGTAGGCGAGCGCTACCTTCTTCGGTTTGTTCATAGAAATTCGATTTTACCGTTCCGCGGGTGACCGCTCCCTCTGGTCGCGGTTCTGTAGTACGAGCATGTCAGGACAATAACATCAGCAGCAGAGCCTTTTGGGCATGCAGGCGATTTTCGGCCTGATCGAAAACCACGGAGCGCGGCGATTCGATGACGGCATCGACGACTTCCTCGCCGCGATGGGCCGGCAGGCAGTGCATGAAAACGGCGTCGGGGCGGGCCCAGGCGAACATAGCTTCATCGACCTGGTAGGGCTCGAAGGCTTCCAGGCGCGCGGCGGCTTCGGATTCCTGGCCCATGCTGGCCCACACGTCGGTATAGACGGCGTGGGCTCCATCGAGCGCTTCGGCGGGATCGTGGGTCAGCGTAATGCGGCCGAGCTCGGCGGCTTCCGCGGCGATGGCGGCGTCCGGTTCGAAGCCGGCGGGCGTGGCCACCGCGACGTGAACGCCGAGGCGTCCGGCGGTGAGCATCAACGAATGCGCGACGTTGTTGCCGTCGCCGATGAAGGCGAGCTTGAGATCTTCGAGATGGCCAAAGCGCTCCTCCAGAGTTTGCACGTCGGCCAGCACCTGGCAGGGATGATAGAGATCGCTCAGGGCGTTGATGACGGGGATGTGGGTCCAGGCCGCGATTTCCTCGACGGTGGAATGCGAGAAGACGCGGGCGACGATGCCGTGGGTCCAGCGGTCGAGATTGCGGGCGACGTCCTTGACCGGCTCGCGGCCGCCGATGGGGCCGGCATAGTTGACGGCGTCGCCGCCGAGCTGCTTGATGGCCAGCTCAAAGGTGAGGCGCGTGCGCAGCGAGGGCTTTTCGAACAGCAGGCTCAGGTAGCGGCCGGTGAGCGATTGCGCGTAGCGCGCGGGGGTGCGCTTGACGCGGGCGGCGAGATCGAGAAGGCGGCGGAGGGAGACGGGGGAGAGATCGAGATCGCTGAGGAGGCGCTTCGGGGCGGGCTCCGCGAGCATGGGTTCGGCTAGAACGTGGGCGGCCATGGGCATTCTCCGAATGAATAGTTATTCAACACTATGAATAATAATACAGTGGAGCGGGGGATGCAAGGGGGAGGAGTCGAGGGTCGTGTTACGCGCTGCGTTGCTGTCCCCAAATGAACTATTTATTCAGTCTGTGGAATCAGTAGGATGCGCGGCGTGTCAGGAGGTTCGGCACAAATTGTGTCGGCTTGAGGGACTCGATGGCTTGCTACGAATCGTCGGTTTCGAAAGTGGTAGGAGAAAGAACATTTTCGTAGTAACATGTTTGTTGGAGCCTGTGGAAAAATTATCAACAGCACTTCCACGAGCGCTTTCCACAGATGGTTCCCTTGTGGCGTCTATGCCGTGGCGCTACAGTTGTGTTGAAACACTGTGGATAAAACACGACGCTCCAGAATGTCGGGGGCCTTCCCGCTTACAGTACCCAAAAGAATCATGACACCAGAGAAGGTACTCGTCGTCCCTGCCAGATGCCTGTGGGATCGCCTGACACATACAGACAGAGGCTTGATTACTGAGGGGGCCGAGCAACTCGCCCCGGTGGTCGCTAACTGTGGCCGCTTCATGGAGAGGTCGGCAGCCGAGACAGACCCAGAGTACAAACAAATCATTCCCTACGCAGTGGTATCCCATGCCGGGTCGTATTTTTTGTTAAGGCGGAAGTCCGCCCAAAGTGAACGGCGACTACACGACAAGCTTTCTATCGGAATCGGAGGTCACATCAATCCAACCGAGGGGGTTCCAGCGGCAGACCTGATCCAGAACGGTCTCACACGTGAGGTCAATGAGGAACTTCACATCGCCCCTGGATATCGAGAGCGGCTTGTTGGCCTTATAAATGACGATACGACAGACGTGGGCCGTGTGCATTTGGGGGTTCTCTTCGAGATCGAAACCGCCTCTTCCGAAGTGACAGTTCGGGAGACGACCAAGATGGAAGGGGATTGGGCAGTTCTGGGACGCCTTGGAGAGAGTTACGAACGGCTTGAAACGTGGTCGCAGATTGTATACGACTCGTACCTCCGCACTCGGCTTCTTCATGGACGCACCGGAACGACAGGGTGATCCCGCTAGGCGGCACCTGTGCTTTGCTGTATGCCTTCAAGTAGCAGCAAGGGAGACCGCTGGCTTAGAACTTGATCCCATAGCTGTCGCCAATCATTTAGGCGTCGTCTTACCCGTTGGAAGTGATCCCTCCGCGCTGATCGAGTCCGGCGTAACGAATATCCGCTTTGATCCAAGCCCAGATTCGTGGGGAATCGCTCCCGCAGCCTCCACGCTCAATGCAATCCTTGGGCGCTTGACTGGTTCTCTAGAATGCAGCTTTGAGTCAATTTCCAAGTTTCAGGATTGGGAATTTGAGGATCGACTCAAGGCCCTTGCGGAATCGAACCATTTCCCGATTGTCGGGTTTGACTACAACTCGCTCTTTGGAGAGCTGGCTCAAGGTGGTCAGGGGCACTGCGCTGTTGTGTACCGCGTTCGGCAGACGAATCAATCCGTTATCGAGATCTACGATCCCGGCCCAGACCGAGCCGGATTCAAGAGCCTAGATTCGTATTCGCTCTATCGTGCTTGCCGAGGGAGACATGGAGGGATCTGGCTAATATCCAGCAGTGGTGATGTTGGATAGCGAGCATTTGTTAGCCGTATCTACCTCGGCCGGATTGCTGCCGCCGTCTGGCGGCGGGGGCGACGGCTTGTCCTTGCGTTGAAAACTGCCCCCCAGGCTGGATCGGGGTTCCGTCCACGGTGAAGTGTTCCTGCGACGGCAGACTCCGCGCGCTCGCTTGTTCCAGCGCTTTCTCGAAAAACGCTGGCGCGATGTAACCCTTCAGCAAACGCTCCCGGTTCTTGGTGAACGCCGTCAGTCACAAGGTCAGTCTGCTTTTTTTCGTAACCTGCTAAGTGCGTCTAAGTGATTCTGTCGATTGTTTTCGCATAGGCCGCCCGCTAAGATCGGCTTTTGATATGGTACTTCGGACCCGAAGGTTTCAGAGTCTGATGGCCTGGTCCGGCCTGATCGCCGTCTTCTCAGCCACCCCCACCCTCGCAGTCGATGTACTTTCGAATCATAATGATGTCGCGCGCACCGGTCAGAACCTCAGTGAGGTTATTCTGACACCAAGCAATGTAAATCCAACTACTTTCGGCAGGCTTTCGACGCTTTCGGTGGATGGGAAGGTGGACGCGCAACCGCTGTACGTATCCGGCCAAGTAATGGCGGATAACCAGCCTCATAACTTGCTCATCGTAGCCACGGAGAATGACTCAGTCTACGCCTTCGACGCGGACTCCGGCGCAACTCTGTGGCAGGTCAGCTTGCTGTTATCGGGAGAAACGCCCTCCGACGATCGGGGATGCAGCCAGGTAGAGCCAACGATTGGCGTCACGGGAACGCCCGTCATCGATCTCAGCAGTGGTCCGAACGGAACGATCTACGCGGTCGCCATGAGCAAGAACAGCTCCTCCACCTACTTTCAGAGACTCCACGCCCTCAATCTCAAGACCGGGGCCGATCAATTTGGAGGACCGGTGGTCATTCAAGGGACGTATCCCGGCACGGGCGACAACAGCTCCGGGGGGAACGTGATCTTCGACCCAAAACAATACAAAGCGCGGCCGGGTCTATTGCTGGTGAACGGCGTCGTCTATATTGGTTGGTCCTCGCATTGCGACGATCGGCCGTACACGGCTTGGCTCATGGGCTACAACGAGAGCTCATTGGCGCAAGTCACCCTCTTGAATTTTACGCCGAACGGACAGGAAGGGTCGATTTGGCAGGCCGGAGCGGGTCTCGCCGCCGACGCCCAAGGCAACATTTATTTCCTGATGGCGAACGGAACTTTCGATACGACACTCACATCGGCTGGATTCCCCGCCAGCGGGGATTACGGAAACGCATTTATGAAAGTGGCTCCGTACCCAATTGGTTTGAGCGTGACCGATTTTTTCACCATGGATAACACCGTTTCGGAATCGAACGGCGACGTAGACTTGGGTTCGGGAGGCGCAATGCTCTTGCCGGACATGGCCGATGCAAACGGCGTGACGCGGCACCTGGCGGTCGGCGCCGGGAAGGATGCCAACATCTATCTGGTGGACCGCGACAATATGGGAAAGTTTAGTGCAACCGCGGATCTGAACTATCAGTTGGTGGCCGCCCTGGGCGGGGGTGTATGGAGCAGCCCGGCGTACTTCAATGGGTCGCTTTACTATGGAGCCTCGGGCGACACGATCCGGGCATTTTCATTTTCACAGGCGAAACTTTCCACCAGCCCGACATCGCAGAGCACTCACGCGTTCCCGTATCCCGGCGCCACGCCCAGCATCTCGGCGAATGCCGCAAGCAACGGTATCGTATGGGTGACCGAAAACACGTCGCCGGCGGTGTTGCACTCCTATAATGCCGCCAACCTGGCAGTGGAGTTGTACAACAGCAACATGGCGTCCGGTTCGCGCGATCATTTTGGGTCCGGGAACAAGTACATTACGCCAACCATCGCGAACGGGAAGGTGTATGTGGGTACCACGAACGGCGTGGGTGTCTTCGGCATCTTACCGGGCAACGCCGCGCCGGTGGTGACCAGCTCTTTGACGGCCTCGGCAGTTGTAGGGACGCCTTTCCGGTACCAGATCAGCGCCACCAACGGTCCAACCAGCTTCGGGACAACGACCCTGCCCGCCGGTCTGCTGTTCAACTCCGCCTCAGGCGCGATCGCAGGCGTCCCCACCGGCGCCGGCACGAGTAATGTCACCATTAGTGCGATCAACAGCGCCGGAAGCGGGACGGCGAACCTGTCTATCGCGATTTCCAATGCGGCCGGGCCGGCGCCGCCCACCGGATTGTCCGCCACGGTGCGGTAACCCTGACCGGTCCCATGCTTTGGGTCCGGGGGCGGCAGGCGACAAGATCGCCTGCCCCACGGGAATTATTTCTTTAGACCGGCCTGCCAGTTGAGCACCACCGTCATGGGAAGAGTGCCCGATTGCTCCGCCGGGGTCGCGATGAGGAAACGCCCGTCGGCGCTCACGTCGTAGCTGGGGTTGGTGGTCCCCAGGCGCACGTCGAACAGCGGCTTAGGCACAGCGGCCACGAACTGCGCCCCGGGCTGAATCTGCACCGCCATCAGCTTGTTATCCGCGCTTACGAAGTAGAGCTCGCGGCCATCACGGCTCCACACGGGGAGCCGGCCGCCGTTGGCCGAGATCTGCCAGTGGCCGTTGAGTGACGGAAAACCGACCACGTAAACCTCATTGCGCTTGGATTCATTCGAATCGTAAGCGAGCCAGCGGCCGTCCGGCGACACCCGAGGCCGCTCTTCGGAGAACTCGGTCTGGCGCAGAGGCACGGGCTTGCGCGCATTCGGACCGGATAAGGGCAGCGCCCATATATCGTTTCCGGTTTTCGGAGTCGTGTTTGGCGTCATCGTGAGCAGAAACGCGCCGTCGCGGGTCCAATCCATGGGAGCTTTTTGGGCGGCTTCCAGCACCTCCTCCTGGCCGGTACCGTCCGCGGCTTTCACCACCAACTTCTTGTCCGTCCTTTTCAGATACGCGACGCGGGAGCCATCCGGGGACCAAACCGGGAACTGGCTGCTGTCCGCGAATGTCAAACGCTGCTCGGTGCCCCGCACCAGGTCGTACAACCAGATGTCGCGATTCGTGCTTTGCGCATCCAACCGGTCCGTGGCCACCATCTTGCCGTTCGGCGACAACCTGGGAGTCTGAATATCCACGGGCTTGCCGACGGTGCCCACGGCCTTGCCGGAGCGGTCATACCAAGTGATCTGCAAGGCATCGCTCGCGCCGCCCGAGGAGTACGCCAGCACGCCGTTCCGCGAGGCCCCAAAGCGGGCATACGCATTGCCGACGTCATAATCCACCTGCTCGGCGATGGGTACGGCGTCGCCGGTGGTCTGGAGTTTACCAGCGTCGAACGGTTGGGCCATCAAGGTGCGCTCCCGCGCAAACAGGATGTAGCCGTTTCCCGCGCTGGGTTCCGCATACAGGGCATTGCTGGCGGCTTGCACCACCAGCTTCTTATCCTTCGATTGCAGGTCGCCTACGAAGATGGCGGTCTCCTCAGCGTCGCTAGAGGCGGCCGTGTAGAGAAAATGCCGCCCGTCGGGCAGGAAATCCTGAAGCCACCGAAAGCCAGTCTGGTTGCGGCTCTTGTCGAGCTCAGCCACCGGCACCGGAGTCCCGCCGGCGGCGGATACGCGCGACAAGCCGGAGCCGGCGGAAAAGACGATGACGTTTTCCTGGTTCCAGGCGCCGCCGCGGAAGGCGGAAGCGTTAGCGACAATGGTGATGGCCGGTCCGCCGGTCATGTCAATTTTCATCAACTTGCCCGCGGCGCCGAACCCGATCTGGCGGCTATCGGGGGCCCAAAAAGGCACGGCGGCGTTCTCCGTACCCGGCAGCATCCGGCTCGCAAGCGAATCCAGGTCGCGCACCCACAGCATGCGTTTCCCATCCACAGTAGCGGCGAACGCGACGCGGCGGCCATCGGGCGACACTGCGGGCGGACCCACGTTTTTGGCAAGCGCGCCCTGTTCCGGCGGCGGGAACTCGAACCTCACGAGGGCGGGCGGCGGCTCGCGGAAGTGGAGGAAGGCGAGGGCGGCGAGGGCGAGGATCGCCAGCACTGCGACCACTGCTATCCAAATACTGGTGTGGAGCGGGCCCTTGGCCCGCACTGGCAGGCCGAAGGCCTGCTCTACAGGGTTTTCCAGGGCGATGCGGGCCTCGCCGATGGCTTGCAATCTTTGCTTGCGATCCTTGGCCAGCATGCGCTCCAGCAGCCTGCGCAAATAAGCCGGAGTGTCCGCAGGCAGCTTGGACCAATCCGGATCGTTCTTGACCACGGCTTCGAGCACGTCCGGCGTGGTGGCTCCAGCGAATGCGCGCTTGCCGGTGAGCATCTCATACAGCACCGCGCCGAAGGAGAAAATATCGCTGCGGCGGTCGACAGCGCGGCCTACGGCCTGCTCGGGCGACATGTAGGCCGCCGTGCCCAGGATCACTCCCGCGCGGGTGTGTCCCAGCGTCAGAGTGGGCGAGTTGGCCAGCGACGATGGCGGCGGCTCGTCTTCAAGCACCTTGGCGAGACCGAAGTCCAGCACCTTCACGACACCATCGGGAGTGATCTTGACGTTCGAGGGTTTCAGGTCGCGATGAACCACGCCGCGGTCGTGCGCGTACTCCAAGGCTTCGACGATCTGCTTCGAGATCGCAATCGCTTCGTCGAGCGGCAGCGGGCCGGCCGCGATGCGATCCGCCAGCGTTGGTCCTTCGATGAGCGCGAGCACCAACGCGCGCGAGTCTGCGGAGTCCACCAGTCCGTGAATGTGCCCGATGTTGGGATGATCGAGCGAAGCGAGAACCTCGGCTTCGCGCTGGAAGCGAGCCATGCGGTCGGGGTCGCGGAGGAACGCCGGGGGCAGGACTTTGAGCGCAACATCGCGCTTGAGGGTGGTGTCGCGTGCGCGGTAAACCTCGCCCATGCCGCCCTGGCCGAGCAGGGAGAGGACTTCGTAGTGACCGAGTTTGTCGCCCACGGAAAGCGGCATAGAAGGAATCAGTGTAAGTTTAACCGAACTCGAAACCCTGACGATGGGCGCCGTCGCGGTGACCATGTCTGGTCATGTGACCATATTGCGTTACATTGCGTTACGAGCCTTGAGTGCGGAGCCGATGCAAGGCGTGCCGCTGGGCCTCATCCTGCCATGAAAGTCCACTTACTCCAGCGTGGGCCGGGGAAGTGCTCTGAGAGTGTCGAGGTGATTTTATGCGCGGATTTACATTTATCGTGTTAGCTGCGGTGGCCGGGATCGGCTTCATGGCTACTACCCCCAAAGCAGAGGCCCAGGTCAACATCAACATCGGCGTGGCCCCCGACTGTCCCTACGGTTACTATGACACCGCCCCTTATGGCTGTGCTCCCACTGGCTACTATGGTCCAGAATGGTTCAATGGAGATGGATTCATTGGCGCCGGCCCTTGGTTTCATAGCTCCAGCAACTTCCAGGGCAACGTGAATAACCGTTTACATCCGGATCACGGCTATAAGGGCCCGACGCCACAACGTGGCGAGAAAGCCGAGCCGGCAAAGAAGGTCGACAGTGCGCACTTCCAAGGCAACGAATCGCGAGATGGACGTGGCAACGTAACGAAAGGCAAAAAATAACCGAGCCGCGAGGTCTTGCAGCAACACGATAAGGGCGCCGGAAGAAGTGACCTCACGGCTTCCGGCCGCTTCGTGCCAGGTGGCAGGCCGGGGACCTGCCCCAGTATGGCCAGTCAATGGTTCGCAACCTTGTGGCGCAGCCCCCCCGGTTAGGGCTTCGAGGTTGCTTGTTTCCCGATTTCTTCCCCGAGGAAGTTGACCAGCTCCCGGTTGACTTCGTCCGCGTGGGTCCAAGTGATGCAGTGCGGCCCATCCTTCACCACCGATAGGCGGGCTCCCTTGATCAGTTTGGCGGTCCGAAGTCCGGAGGCGCCGATCGGCAGAATGCGGTCTGCATCGCCATGGATGACCAGGGTGGGAACATCGACGCGGGTCAGATCCTTGCGGAAATCCTCGTGCCACGTAGGCACGCACGCAAGACTAGCGGTAGCGGAGGACCCGGCTGCGATATTCCAACTGGCCTGAACGGCCTGTTCGCTGACGCGCTTGCCGAGCAGGAGATCCGTGTTGTAGAAATTCTTGAAAAACTCGGTGAAGAAGGCATAGCGGTCGGCAGCGACGGCTTTTTCGATCCCGGCGAAGACACTGCCGTCCACGCCCTCGGGGTTGTCCGGGGTTTTCAGAAGGAAGGGCGGGACCGACGAAACGAAGACCGCCCGGCTCACGCCGTTCGATCCGTAGTTGCCCAGGTAGCGCGCCACTTCGCCGCCGCCCATGGAGAAACCGGCCAGCGCGAAGTCCCGTAATTGGAGCTGGGTCACGAGTTTGTGCAGATCCTCGGCGAAGGTGTCGTAGTTGTAGCCGGTGGTTGGCTGGCTGGATTTGCCGAAACCCCGGCGATCATAGGCGATGACACGGTGGCCGGCAGCCAGAAGAGCCGCCGTCTGCTTCTCCCAGGAAGCGCCGTTGAGCGGATATCCATGGATCAGGACGACCGGCTTACCCGAGCCGTGATCCTCATAGTAGAGATCGATGTTGCCGGAGTTTTCCTTCCCGACGGTAACGTATGGCATTCAAGTTCTCCTTTGCGCATTTGTATGCGGGTTCACGTGGATTTAGATACTTTTGGATCTCCGGGAGTTTCGGAGTTTTTTCGGGCTGGGGCGGTTCCCGTTCAGACTTTAGGGGCGGGCGGAGGGAGCTCGCGCGCGGGACAGGCGGATTCGAAACCCTGGCGGCGATGGGAGCCGTCGCAGAAGGGCTTGTTTTCGGAATGGCCGCAACGGCACAGGCCGACGGTGGAACGGCCGCCGAGTCCGAAGGGGTTGCCATCGACATCGGTGATGGTGAAGTCGCCCTCGACGCGGATGGACCCGTTGGTGTTGATGGTAATTTTCGCTGGCATCTCTCCTTAGATGCTAACAACAAATGCCGCTCGATGGACAAGCTAAAGCATGTCCCACCTACGCAGCATACCCATGCGCCGCGCGCCTATAATTAGCAACATGGCGCGAGTATGGCTGGCACTGTGCGGGGCGGCGCTCCAATTGGCGGCGCAGGACGACCCGACGTCGCTGCTCCAGAGAGTGCGGACGCACATGGTGGACACGCTGGCCCGGCAGCCGAACTACACGTGTCTGGAGACCGTGGAACGGTCCAACCGCGCGGGCAAGGAAAAGGAATTCCGGCTTCTGGATACGGTGCGGCTGGAGGTGGCGCTGGTGGACGGGAGAGAAATGTTCGCCTGGCCGGGGTCGAAGCAATTCGAGGACACCGATCTGCGCGCTTTCGTTCCCACGGGCATGTTCGGCAACGGGGATTTCGGATTGTATGCGAACTCGGTGTTTGGAGGACGGCTCACGGAATTCGAGTATAAGGGAGAGGCGAAGCTGGGCGAACGGTCCACCACGCGCTACGATTTCCGCGTGCCGGCGGCGGCGGGGATGCGAATTCGCGCGCTGGATCTGACGGCGACGGTGGGCTTTCACGGGTCGTTCTATACGGAAGCGGGGACCTTGGACGCGCTGCGGCTGAAGGTGGAAGCGGATGCGCTGCCGGAGAAGTTGGATCTTCGCCAGGTTACCGACACGATGGAGTACAAGCGGGCGCGGATCGGCGGCGGGGATTTTCTGCTACCTTCGGCGAGCGAAGCGGTGATGGTGAGTTTGCGGGGCGACGCGAACCGGAACATGGTGCGATTCTCGGCTTGCCGCGAGTTCACGGGTGAATCGACGCTGAAGTTCGGGGACGACGATGACGCGGCGGATGCGGCGTCTATCTCGGCAGGGGCGGCGAAGCGGGAACTGAAGTTACCCAAGAACGCGGAGATCGCTCTGCGGCTGGTGGGCGAGATCGACACGGACAAGGCGGCGGTGGGCGATCCGGTGAAGGCGGCGCTGGCGAGCGACGTAAAGGAGAAGGGACAGGTGATCCTGGCAAAAGGCGTCGGGTTTTCAGGCCGGATCGTCAGGCTGGAGCATTACCAGGACTTCACGGTGCTGGGACTGATGTTTGAAGAAGCGGAATCGGAGACGGCGCACGCCTACTTGAATCTGACCATGGACCGGGCCATGGGCGCGGATGTGCTGGCGTCGCCGCGTTGGGGAGCGAGCTCGCCGCCGAGGCCGCACGAGGGGTTGGTGCCGCTGCGGCCGGGACATTTGCGCCTGAGCCGCGGCGTGGTCATGTTTTGGAGAAACTAAAAGGGTGATTCATTTATCGAGCGATGTCGGGGATCTTTTCGAACAGGCTTTCCAATTTGCACAAAAGCAAACGCGGAAGCTGGTGGAAAAACATCCGGGATTTTATCCGCTGTACACCCAGAACGGGCGGTGGCAGCACGAAGGCCAGGCCTGGACGCACTGGTGCGACGGGTTCCTTCCGGGAATGATGTGGATGTTTTACAAGCACAGCGAGAGGGAATCCGCCGAGGGCAAGTTCTGGCTGGAGCATGCCACGCGGTACACCAAGGCCTTGGAACCCCGGCGGCTGGACCCGGAAGTGCACGATCTGGGCTTTCTGTTTTTTTCCACCTACTACCGGTGGCATCGTCTGACGCGCGAGCCGGGGCTGCGGGACGTGCTGATCGACGCGGGCCGGACGCTGGCGCAGCGGTTTCAGGAAAAAGGGCAGTATTTACGGTCGTTTGTGGCGCATAATTCGCTGTTCATCGACATCATGATGAACGTGGGCATCATATTTTACGCGGCGCGGGAGACGGGCGACCGGCGGCTGCGGGACATCGCCATGCGGCACTCTCTGACAACGCGGCGTGTGCTGGTGCGCGGCGACGGATCCACCGCGCACGAAGGGCTTTTCGACACCGACACGGGCGAATTTATACGGCAGACGACGCACCAGGGCTATCGCGGGGATTCGTGCTGGTCGCGGGGGCTGGCCTGGGCGCTGTATGGATTTACGACGGCCTACGAATACAGCCGCGATCCGCGGTTCCTGGAGACGGCGCAATCGTGCGCGGACTTCTACATCACGCACAGCCCCACCGACGGAATTCCGCCGTGGGACTTTAACGCGCCGGCGGAGAACCGGACGCTTCTGGACACCTCCGCCGCGGCGATTTGCGCGGCGGGACTGCTGCGGCTGTGCCGCCTGGTTCCGGATTCGCTCAAGGGGCACCTGTACTGGTCGACTGCGGTGCGGATTCTGCGGTCGCTGTGCGAGAAGCACCTGGCTAAGTCCGAGCCGAAGTGGGAGGGGACTCTGCGCGGCGGAGTGTATCACGTCCACAAGGGATTGGGAGTGGACGAGAGCGTGGCCTGGGGCGAATACTTCTTCTGCGAGGCGCTGGAGCGGGTGCTGTGGCCGTAGGCAGGTCATAGACCTGCCCCACTTCACTGAAGGGTGAAGTTTACGGTGATTTCGGTAAGGATCTCCACGGGCTCGCCGTTCAAAAGCGCGGGCGTGTATTGCCATTGCCTGATAGCATCCAGGGCGGCCTGGACCAAGTCGGGCGACGGCTCATTGGTGGCCAATGGATCCCGAATGAAGCCAGCCTTGTCGATGATCGCCTCAAACGTGACTGAACCCTGGATTCCCCGATCGCGAGCCGACGGTGGAAAGACGGGCTGGACGTGCCGGATCAGCTTCGCCGGCTGAACGCCCGCGCTAACTCGAATGGGTTTGGATGAGGCTTGAACGGCAGGCGCGGGAGTCAACCCCGCGAAGGCGTTCGGCCGCGCGGCTGTGACGGTCACTGACTCCGTAGATCGCCCAATTTGTAAGTTGGCATTGACCTGGCTGTTGATTCCTTGGCTGACGGTTACTGTATTGCTGAAGGTCTTGAATCCGGGCACTTGGACCGCAAGTGTATATGTCCCGGCTGGGAGGCTGGGAAAACTCCATTGGCCGGTTGGGGCGGTAACCGCAGAGTAACTGACTGGAGCGGAACTGGTGAGAGCCTGGATCCGGACGGTCGCACCCACAACAACCGCACCAGTCGGGTCACTGACGACTCCAGACAGCGAGCCGGTTGGCGACGACTGCGGGGGCTGAGTCGCCTGGGCGGCTTGGGCCTGGGCAAGCTGAGTAACGGCGCGCGGGGCGTTCTTGGACAAGGCCTTGGGTGCGGTGACCACGGGCTCGGGCGTTAACCTGGGTTCAAGAGTCACTGGGGGAAGGGAAATGACCGTTGGCGCTTTGAAAGTCTGCTCCGCTCTTACTCCCGCTATTGGAACCAGCAGAGCCAATGCGATAACTGCCCCGAAGACCGCGCGCCCAGCGCTCAAAGGCCTGCGGTTGGCGGCGGGGTCGAGCAGTCTTCGAATCCGCCGTTCGAGTTTCGTCGTGACCGCGGTGGACATAAGGGAGTCTCCTTTCGAGTTCATAGATTGAGCAATTTCGACTAGATCACGGGCAAACGCGCTTCCGCTCATGCCGGATCGAATTACGGCATCGTCACAGGCTCGCTCGCTTTCGCACAGCATTTCCGACCGAGCCAGCCAAACCAGTGGATTGAACCAGTGCACGGCGCATACAACATTCGGCAGCAACTGAACCAGACAGTCGCGGCGCCGCACATGAGCAAGCTCATGGAGCAGAACGGCCCTCAAGAGCTCCGGTTCCCACAGCCTGTGTTCACGAGGCAGCAGAATCCAGGGACGGAATACTCCCAGGGTCATGGCGGTGGCCACCGCGTCGGTCTCCGCGATCCGGACAGACCCGGCCTGATCCGGCAAACCGGCTCCGGAAAGGTTTGGGAGAACGATTGCGTTCCTCAGAAGAGCGCGAGCCTTGCGCCTCGCATTCCACACGCGGGTTCCGGCCAACGTGAAGCCGGCGATCCATACGATTTCCAGGAACGGGATCGTTCGGACGCGTGGCGTCAGCGGCTCGGGAGCAATATTATCGGCGGAGCCAGAAATAATCGCAGGCTGCAAGGTTGCCGTTGGCGCTGGACGTTCTATTTGAATGCGCGGACCGAATTGCAGGAACACAGGCGCCGCGGCGGCGATACTGAAGGCACAGATCCAGATGACGTGCCGGAAGGCAGCCGGCTGGCGGCGTAGCAACCGCGTCACCGCGAAGGCTAGCGCCAATGCCAGACTGGCTCGCAAGGAATATTCGATCACCAGGTTCATGACTTGCCGCCTTCCGCTTTGCCGATCATCTCGCGCAGCCTGTCCAGGTCGTGCTGTTCCAGCTTTACCGAAGCTTCATCGAGCAGGGCCGCCACGGTTTGTTCGACGCTGCCGTCGAAAAAGGTTTTGACCAGATGCCGCAGCGCCGTGCGGCGCGCGTTCTCCCGCGGGATTCGCGGCTTCCAGACGTAGCGCAGCCCCTGCAGCTCATGGCGGATATGGCCCTTTTTGTCGAGAACACTGAGGGCCGCACGCACCGCCGAGTAGCTGGGGGGATCGGGCATCGCCGCATGAATTTCAGAAGCAGCCGCACTGCCGCGCTGGAACAGGATATCCATGATCTGGCGTTCCCGGCGGCTAAGGTTTAAATGTCCGTCTTTTTTCATTGCGAGATATGCTGCAAAACCAGCATATGCTGTAAATCTAGCAGGTTGTTTGGATTGTGTCAAGCACTATTTGCACGAATCTCAAGCAGGCCGAATCGGGACCAGTTCCATGCGCTTCAATTGGCCGCAGGCGGCGTAGACGTCCAGGCCGCGGGGCTTGCGCAGGAAACATGGCAGCGGGACTGCTGCGGCTGTACCGTCTGGTTCCGGACTCGCTCAAGGGGCGCCTGTACTGATCGACAGCGGTGCGGATTCTGCGGTCGCTGTGCGAGAGGCACCTGGCTAAGTCCGAGCCGAAGTGGGAGGGGGCTCTGCGCGGCTGCGTGTATCACGCCCACAAGGGATTGGGAGTGGACGAGAGCGTGGCCTGGGGCGAATATTTCTTCTCCGAGGCGTTGGAGCGGGTGCTGTGGCCGTAGGGGCGGAAGCGCTCTCCCAACTCATGGCCGGTTAATGTGGACCTCCCAAAAGCCGACTTCCTCCTGGCCTGGGCCACTTTGACGGAATGCGCGTTCCGGCACGGAAGTCGGTGGGTTCAATCGTGTCCTGCTGCGACCTCCGCGCTGATCACCGAGCTATAATAGCCACCACGTGCGATGAGAAAGGGAACTCCGCCAGCCTCCTGGAATGATATCGTTTCGGCGGCATTATCGACCGCGGAAAGATCTCGCTACGAAGGAAATGTTGCCTGGTTCCGCGGCGAACGCGATGTGACCTGGAAACTGAGGGCGACGCTCCATCGGCATTTCGAGCGCCTGTACGAAGGGCTCGCCGACCCGCCCAGCGAGGCCGACCGTGTCAAGCTCTTGCGAGACGAGTACAAGACGCTGTACCGAAGATTCAGGCGTGAAGCCTGGCCCCTCTTGGCCGACCATGAAAGATCGGACTGGGGGGTTGTGTTTTCCATGCAGCATTTCAGCCTGCCGACGAGACTCTTGGACTGGACCGAAAGCTTCGCGTGCGCGGTGTTCTTTGCACAACTTGAGAGGCGACCGACCGACGCTGCATCGATCTGGGTCCTTGACCCGAGCAAGCTGAATGGGCTCGGCTGTGGCCGGAAAGCCCTATTGACCTTAGAAGGAGACTCGTCTCGGCCCTCCCTCTTTGACACCTCCGGGTGGCACCCCGCCGTGGTGCCGCCAGAACACTGTCTAGAAACCGTCGCTGCCGTGCCGATATACACTAACCCCAGAATGGTGCAGCAGCGCGCGTGCTTCACGTTAATGGGCGATAGCTTTTTACCGCTCGACGAACAGTGGCGCGGAGAGCTCGTCCGGAACGGACACCTTCGAAAGATAGTTCTCCCGCCCGAGACATTCGACGACGCAGAGGACTTCTTGCGTGCCGCCGGCCTTGACGCCTTTAGCTTCTTTCCTGATTTACAGGGGCTCGGACTAAAACACAAAGCACGAGTGGAAAGTGATATCCGCCTTGCCAGGCGCCGAGCCAGGTCTTGACGATCTGCACTTGGAAGCCCCAGGGGGCCATTCTTTCTTGGAGGAACCGGAAATGGCACTTTCGAGATACGCTTATATTGCTCTTGACGACTACGCGCTTGAGGAGCTACGCCGCGAGTATTACTCCCTGCGACCGAAGGGCCGCGTCCGGCTACTTCAAAGGCTCGCACGCACAGGCAGACTGCATGAAGAGATGGGGGAGTTAGCCGTAAAGGACCGGAACGCCGTCGTGCGGCAGTGGATTGCACGCCAAGCTGGGCTTCTGCGGACCGCTCCGCAGGCGAAGGACCACGAGCGTTACCAAGACCAGATCGAGCGACTCAAGCACGACCCAGATGAGGCAGTGCGCGCCTGCCTATTCGAAAGTGACGCGATGTCTCCCTTGTGGTACGACACTGATGGTTGGCTTGCATGGTTCAAGGAGGCCACTCATACACAGCGTTTGGCCATGATGAGGAATCCGGACCTAAACGAAAGGTTCGTGGAGATGGTATTCGACCCCGACGACACCAAACTCGGTATCGACCAGAAAGTACGCGCACAGTTTGTCTTCGCGATCCTTTCCAACAAGCGGGCTGTGGAAGCCAGGGAGTGGGAACAGACAGGGGACTACTGGGTGGATCAAGCGAGGAAAGAAGGCAGAGAGCATTTCGCCACGCTGTGGGCATTGGCTGCCAAGTGGCCGCCGGATTCTTGGGTGACGAAATTTGCGTACCAACACGTCTCCACTGATGGCGAAACCAAGCTACGAGTCTACAAGCAGTGCAAAAGCGACTTTGGCCTCCGCTACGCCATTCTCGAAAATGATGCCCCTGAGCTTGACAAAAACGGAGGGAGGGCGCACGGCCCCAGCGAGGTACTAAAGGCTGGCCACAAAGATAACGACGAGATGTGTCGTGAATTGGCTTTCTCGAAGTCGCCAAAGCACCTAGAACCGACGCCTGGAATGAATGCTCTCGCGTACGGGAGGGCGGCCGTACCGGGCATTCTTGAGATGCTGGCTGCGTTTCTGATCCTCCGCTCTGCGGCGACGCACTCCGAGACCGTGACCTACGCATCGCTTGTCGCGATCTATGTGGCTGTGCGTCTCATTGAAAACCGGCTCGGACTTCAAATCTGGCAGCACGCGCTCCTCAGCAGTCAGCGTCACCTGCGCTTGCTCGAACTTCTTCGCGATCCCCTTTACACGGCAGAACTGCGCACAACGGCAGAAGCTGACGCGGAGGAACAGGCGGAGGATTTTCGAAAGACAAGGATCAAAACGAGCATCCGTTCGGTGTGCTTGGATCTCGTCGGAATTGCCGCCGGAGTGTATCTTGTGGCAGCGTTCGTGCAGGGCATTTGATTACTTGCGCCGCTCGCGGGGAGATTCGGCTCGGGGAGCGGAGACGCCACGGGCAGCGCGCACTACAGGAGGTCGAAGGCCGTCAAGATGCCAATGAGGCCCTTTAGACCTGGATTCTGCACGAGCAGTATGGGTGTATCCCCTAGAAGATTCAAAGCCTCGGCGAGTGGCGTTTTCTCATCGACGAATGTGGCAGGGATCAAAGAGACCGAAGCTTCTCGAAGGGTCGATGCCAGGCGCTTTCTGCGAGCCTCCCCTTTCCTCTCCGGACCCAAGAAGGTAGCTATTGCGGCATCCGAAACGATGTGCCATCGTCCGTCGTCGCCAGACACCGGCAAGTACGAGTAGGAGTTCGCGAGCATCTGCTGTCGAATGAAGCCGACTGGCTGCCAGGGCTCTGCGTAGACCGGGTTTCGAACCATGAAGTCCACAACGACGAGATTCATATGGTTGCTCAACGCGTCCTCCAAGACGATTGCGAGTTCGATCGCATGCTTTGTTAGGTGCCGAGCAAAGGCGCCCTGGTGTAATGCGTCATTCCGAGCCACGGTTACCAATTCGTAGAGCGTCTCAAATGGCGTCAGGAGGTTCCTAAATCGGTCTGGCGTCTCCACTGCCATCCCCGAGTTCGCTGCAAGGTGCTTGAGTTCGCCAGCGTATTTGGAGAGGCTGCCGTGTTCGCCCTTGTCCCCCAGCCGTTCTTTTGAGAGGTGGCTCCCGAGCCGTTCGACCACGTGAATGATCCCATCGAACGCCTCGGCGTCACCCAAGGCCGCCAGACGCGCTGACCGGAGCTGATTCGCAAAGGCAATGGCGGGCCCTCTCGTTACGTTTGGCATTTGGAGCCGTACTCACTAGTATCATTCGGATCCGCCCGGTCGGGTTTGTCGGCTACAGGTGGAAGTGGCCGCAATCAATCTCCCGGGACACGGCGCTGTGGGAGGCGGGCCCGAGCTGACCGTTAGGCAGAACGAAGCCCGTCTCAAACCGGATGAAGCGGGACCAGGTCCATGCGCTTCAATTGGCCGCAGGCGGCATAGACGTCCAGGCCGCGGGGCCTGCGCAGAAAACAAGGGAGCGATCGCCGGACGATGGCTTGAAACGAGGCGACGCGCTCGGGAGCCGGCGTGTTGTACGGAATGCCGGGGCCGGGATTGAGCGCGATCAGATTCACCTTGGCGTCGAGGTTTGCCAGCAGCTTCACCACGCGGCGCGCGTCGGCGTCGGTGTCGTTGACGCCGCGGAGCAGCACATACTCGAACGTCAGTTTTTCCCAAGGCCGCAGAGGATAGGCTCGGCAGGCGGCGATTAAATCCTTCAAATGATATTTGCGCGTGATGGGCATCAGCTCGCGGCGCTGTTCCTCGGAGGATGCATTGAGGGAGACGGCGAGCTTGGGGCGAACCTCGGCCTGGCCGAGCTCTTCAATCTTGGGAATGATGCCGGAGGTGGAAAGGGTGATGCGCCGCGGCGAGATGGCGACGCCCTGGGGATCGGTGAGCAGGCGCGTGGCTTTGAGCACGTTGGGCAGGTTGAGGAGAGGCTCGCCCTGACCCATCAGGACGACGTTCAGACGGTCGGAATTCGCGACGACGCCCCGATCGGCGGCGACACGCAGGACCTGGCCCGCGATTTCGCCAGCGGTCAGGTTGCGCTCCAATCCCATCAGGGCGGTGAGGCAGAAGCCGCAGTTGACGGGGCAGCCAACCTGGGTAGAGAGGCACACGGTTGAGCGAGTGGTGCCGTCGCGCTCGTTCGGCATCCAGACGGTCTCGACCGTTTTCCCGTCGTCGAGCTTGAGCAGGTAGCGGCGCGTGCCGTCGGTGGAGTCGTAGACGCGCTCGATTTCAGGAAGGCCTAACGCGACCTCGCTCTGAAGCCGCTCGCGCAGAGGCTTGGGGAGGTTGGTGATGGAATCGAGACCGGCGACGCGCTGCCGGTAGACTGCGTCGTAGATCTGGCGCGCGCGGAAGCGGGGTTGCGACCCGCCGGAAGCGCCTCCGGATACGGCGCCAAGCATGGCTTCCATCTCGGCGAGATCCAGACCGATCAGACTGGGCATGGTGTCCATTCGAGTATTCTTAGAAAAAGAGTCTCAAATTCTATGATGACCTATACGCTGCCGCCGGTTCACCAAGCCGCTCTGAAGAATGCGCTGGAGAACTGGAAAACGCACGACAAGGTTCGCCGGTTTTGGACCAAGGACGCGTCGCTGTGGACCGGGAAGGACGAGAGCCGGTGGATGGGCTGGCTGAGCATCGTGGACGATCAGTTCGCGGATATCGACCGGTTTCAGCAAATCGCCGAAGACGTGCAAGAGCGCGGATTCCGCGACATTCTGCTGCTGGGCATGGGCGGATCGAGCTTGTGCCCGGAGGTGTTAGCGCTTTCCTTCGGGCACGTCGCGGGCTTCCCTCGCATGCACGTGCTCGATTCCACCGACCCGGCTCAGATTCGCGCGATTGAGGCGAAAATCGATCCGGAGCACACGCTGTTTTTTGTGTCCAGCAAATCCGGCTCGACGCTGGAGCCGAATATTTACAAGCAATATTTCTATGAACGCTCCGGCCAGGACGGCGGCCACTTTTTCGCCATCACCGATCCCGGATCGAAGCTACAAGAGGTGGCGGAGCGCGACGGGTTCCGTAACGTGTTCTTCGGCGTGCCCAGCATCGGCGGACGTTATTCGGCGCTGTCGGATTTCGGCATGGCGCCGGCCGCGGCGATGGGCGTGGACGTGAAGCGATTCCTGGAGGCCGCCGACGCGATGGCGCGAGAGTGCGCGGCGAGCTCGCCGGTAGGGAAGAATCCCGGCGTGGTTTTGGGCGCTCTGCTGGGGACTCTGGGGCTGGCGGGGCGCGACAAGGTGACCATCGTGGCGTCGCCTGGAATTCGCGACCTGGGCGCGTGGCTGGAGCAGTTGATCGCCGAATCGACGGGAAAGACCGGCAAGGGATTGATCCCGGTGGATCGCGAGCCGCTGGGCGCGCCGGAGGTGTATGGCGCCGACCGCGTGTTCGCCTACATGCGGCTGGAGGGGGCGGCGGACGAGGCTCAGGATCGCGCCATCGACGCTTTAGCCGCGGCGGGGCAACCGGTAGTGCGCATCTCGGTGCCCGACGCCTATCACCTGGGCGCCGAGTTCTTCCGCTGGGAGATCGCGACGGCCGTGGCCGGCTCGATTCTGGGGATCAATCCGTTCGATCAGCCGGACGTGGAGGCGAGCAAGATCGCGACCAGGAAGCTCACCACCGAATACGAACGAACGGGAGCGTTGCCGGCTGAGGGCGCGTCGAGTATGGAGAACGGCCTGAAGGTGTTCGGCGATCTGCGCGGGCTGATTCGTTCCATCGCGCCCGGCGATTACTTTGCGCTGCTGGCCTATATCGAGATGAATCCGGAGCATGAGGCGGCGCTGGAGGCGATTCGGGTTCGCGTGCGCGACGCCAAGCGCGTGGCTACGTGCGTGGGCTTCGGTCCGCGGTTTCTGCACTCGACCGGGCAGGCGTACAAGGGCGGTCCCAATTCGGGCGTGTTTTTGCAGATCACCGCAGACGATGCCCGGGACCTGGCCGTGCCGGATCAGAGGTACACGTTCGGGGTGGTCAAGGCCGCGCAGGCTCGCGGGGATTTGCAAGTGTTGGAGGAGCGGGGCCGCCGCGCGCTGCGCATTCATCTGGGCGCGGACGTGCGAGCGGGGCTCGCGGCGCTGGCGGCGGCAGTCGAAGGCGCGCTGTAACGACGCGAGCCTTTAGAATCAGTATCTTTTCGTCTTCACGTCAGATACTATCCGACCTGAAGTCGGATAGTATCTGGTTATCCAACATACGCTTATCGGCTTCAGCTAATCAGCCGGGCAATTCCGTACGCGGCGGCGGCGGCCAAGCCGCCGATCACGGTAGTGCGGACAGAGCTCAACAGCGGAGGCGCGCCGGTGAAGCGGCCCTTGACGTAGCCGAATACGGCGAGCGCCAGGATGGTGGCGGCGACGGAGAATCGCAATGCCGTCAGCGCGTGCGGCATCAGCATATACGGCGCGAGAGGAATCAGGCCGCCGGCGATGTAGGACGCGGAGATGGCGGTGGCGCTGTGCACGGCGCGGTCGGGATGAGGCTCTTCCAGACCGAGCTCGAAGCGCATCATCCAGTCCACCCAAACCTTGGGATTCTTCTCAAAGGCCGCCAGAATGGGAGTGCTTTCCGTGTGGGTCAAGCCGTAGGATTCCAGAATCTCCCGGACTTCGTGCCGCTCGAAATCCGTCTTTTCGACGATTTCGCGTTCTTCCCGGGCGCGTTCACTGGCGTAATGTTCGGCGTCGCCGCGCGCGGCGAGATAGCCGCCCAGGCCCATGGCGATCGATCCGGCCGCGATCTCGGCAAGCCCGGCGATCACGATCAGCTTCGAGGCGGCAACCGCGCCGGTAAGTCCCGCGGCGAGCGCGAAGGGCACGGTGAGGCCGTCGGCCATTCCGATTACGATGTCGCGCACGGTTTCGGAGGACTCGAAGTGATGCTCAGAATGATGAAGAGTCATTCAAATCTATTTTGCGGGCTGAAGACCGGAGCCCGCCAAATATCTGCCAGTATACGATTCCTTGACGCCGGCAATCTGCTCCGGAGTTCCCTCGGCGACGATGCGTCCTCCGCCATCGCCGCCATCGGGGCCGAGGTCGATCACCCAATCGGCGCGCTGGATCACCTCGAGGTTGTGCTCGATGATCAGAATGCTTGCGCCGGAGCGCAACAGCCGCTCAAACGCATCGAGGAGTTTGGCGATATCGTCGAAGTGCAGGCCGGTGGTGGGCTCGTCGAATATGTAGAGAGTGCCGTCGCTGGTGGCTTGCGCCAGGTGGGCGGCCAGCTTGACCCGCTGGGCTTCTCCGCCGGAAAGAGTGGTGGCGGATTGCCCCAGCCGCAGGTAGCCGAGGCCGACGTCGTTGAGCACTCGCAGGCGGTCTTGCAGCCGGGGCGTTGACGCGAAAAAGGACAGCGCCTCCTTGACCGTAAGCTGCAAGACTTCGTGAATATTCAGGCCGTTATATTTGACTTCCAGAACGCCCGGTTTATAGCGCTTGCCCTTGCAATCGTCGCAGAGCAGCTCGACGTCGGCGAGGAACTGCATCTCGACGGTCACAGTGCCGTCGCCCTGGCAGGTTTCGCAGCGGCCTCCGGGAATGTTGAAGGAGAAGTGGCCGGGGCCGTAGCCGCGGCGATCGGCCTCGGTGGTGGAGGCGAACAGCTCGCGGATGATATCGAAGGCCTTGATATAGGTGACGGGGTTGGAGCGGGGCGTGCGCCCGATGGGGGACTGATCCACCAGGATCACTTGCGTGAGCAGGTCGGCCTTCTCCACCTTGCGGCACGTGAGTTTTTCCGGAGCGGCGCCCCAGGCTTCGTTGTCGGCGGCGGAAGGAGCCTGGCGGTCCATGCGCTGCTCCAGCGATTTGTAGATCACGTCGTGCACCAGCGTGGATTTGCCGGAGCCGGAGACGCCCGTGATCGCCACCATCAGGTTCAAGGGAATGGCGACGTCGATGCCTTTGAGATTGTGCGCCTGCGCGCCCAGGAAGCGAATGACGCGCTTGGGATTGATGGGGCGGCGAAGGGTCAGATGCGAAGTCTTGAGCTCGCCGCGCAGATAACGCGAGGTGAGCGAATTGTTTCCATCCTCCATCAGCTTGGAGAAAGGTCCCTGAAACACGATGCGTCCGCCGTTTTCGCCGGCGCCGGGGCCAAGGTCGATGATGTGATCGGAGCAGCGCATCACGTCGGGATCGTGCTCGACGACCAGGATCGTGTTGCCCAAATCGCGAAGTTCATGGAGGATGCCGATGAGACGCGCGGTATCGCGGCTGTGCAAGCCGATGGAAGGCTCATCGAGAACGTAGCATGCGCCCACCAGGCGCGATCCCAGGCAAGTGGCGAGCTGGATGCGCTGGGCTTCCCCTCCCGATAAAGTCATCGAGAGCCGGTCGAGAGTGAGGTATTCGAGACCGACATCGTTCAGGAACTTGAGGCGCTGGCGAATCTCCATCAGCACTTTTTCCGCGATCGCGGCCTCCTCCGGGGACAGCCGCATGGAGTTGAAGAAATCCATCGCCTGGGTGATGTTCAGGCGCGTGACTTCGGCAAGATTCTTGCCGCCGACGCGCACCCACAGCGCCTCCGCCCGCAAACGGGAGCCTCCGCAATCCGGGCACAAAGTATAGCCGCGATAGCGGCTCAGGAGCACGCGCACGTGCACTTTGTACTTCTTGGCTTCGACTTCCTGGAAGTAACGGCGGATGGCCTCATAGAGGAATGTGCGCTCGTCATCTCGCAGCTCGAAAATCGGCACGCCGAGGCGGATTCTGCCCTTCGATGTGCGGCGGAAATCGACGAGATAGCCGGAGTGCGCCGGCTTGGTCCAGGGATCGACCGCGCCTTCCTGCACCGACAGGGAGCGGTTGGGAATGATCAGATCCATGTCGTAGTCGATGGTGTTGCCGAAGCCCTGGCAGCGCCGGCAAGCACCCTGAGGATTGTTGAAGCTGAAAAGATTCGGCTCGGGATCGACGAATTCCTTGCCGCAGCGCTTGCAGGCGAACTTCTCGCTGAAGCGCACCCGTTCCCCGCCCTGCGCCGGTTCGAAAACCACTTCGCCGGATTCGCGGTAGCAGATCTCGACCGTATCCACCAGGCGCTGGCGCATGCCCGGCGAGATGGCGATGCGGTCCACCAGCGCGAACATGGGCTTGGAGAAATCGACATCCAACAAAGACTCGGGCGTGGAGAATTCGACCACCGCGCCGGCCTGATACAGCCGGGTGAAGCCGCGCTTGCGCAGGTCGAACAGGCGGTCCCGCAAAGCATCGGTGGTCTTCTCTTGCGGCAAAGGAAACAGAGCGTACCAGCGCGACCCATCCGGCTGCGCGAGCATTTTGACGGCAACTTGATCGACGGAGTCGCGCTGCACGTGGATGCCGCAATTGGGGCAAATGGTGCGGCCGGCTCGGGCCCACAGCAGACGCAGGAAATCGTACAGCTCGGTGGAAGTGGCGACGGTGGAACGCGGATTGCGCGTGGTGTTCTTCTGGCGGATGGCAACGGGCGGAGCGATGCCGTCGATTTCATCGACCTCGGGGCGTTCCATGCGCTCCAGAAACTGGCGCGCGTAGGCGGAGAGCGATTCGACGTAGCGGCGCTGCCCTTCGGCGTAGATCGTATCGAAGGCCAGAGACGACTTGCCCGATCCCGAGACGCCGGTGACCACGGTGAGCCGCTCATGCGGAATCTCGAGCGAGAGATTCTTGAGGTTGTGGACGCGCGCGCCACGAATGCGGATGCTGTCTTGCTGGAGACTCGCCCGCAAAACGGAGCCTGGCTCGGTGGAAGGATTGCGAGTTTCTGATGGCTCGGACGGCCGAGCCGGTCCTGTGCGGGCTGTAGTGATGGTGTCGTTCAAGGCAGGGACTACATATTAGTATAAGGGTTGGACGCAGCGGCCCTACGCAAGCAGCTCGCACGCTGGTACAAGCGCAACGCCCGCGACCTGCCATGGAGACGCACGCGCGATCCCTACGCGATCTGGATCTCCGAGATCATGTTGCAGCAGACGCGCGTGGCCGCGGCGATTCCGCACTATCAACGGTTCCTGGCGCGATTTCCCGACACCGCAGCATTGGTGCGCGCCTCGGAAGCTGAGGTGCTTACGGCCTGGAGCGGGCTCGGATATTATTCGCGGGCTCGAAACCTGCGCAAGGCGGCCCAGGCGATCGCAACCCGAGGCGGATTTCCCAGCGATTACGAGAACATCCGGGAGCTTCCCGGAGTCGGCGACTACACCGCAGCGGCAGTGGCGAGCATCGCGTTCGGGCTGGCTCACGCCGCGGTGGACGGGAATGTGCGGAGGGTCATCGCTCGTCTGACCAACGACGGCGCCGTGAACGTTCAGGAAGTCGCCGACCGCTTGCTGGATCGCAAGAACCCCGGCCGGTGGAACCAGGCGTTGATGGAGTTAGGCGCGCTGGTGTGCCTTCCGCGCGAGCCTTTGTGCGGCGTGTGCCCGGTGGCGCGGCATTGCGAAGCTCGAAGGCATGGCACTCAGGCGGAGTTGCCGCCGAAGCGGCCGCGCGGCGAAGTCCAGCGAATCCGCGTGGTGCTTGTGGCGATCCGAAAGCGGGGAAAGATTCTACTTACGCCAAGCAAGCGGGTGCGAGGGTTCTGGGATCTCCCGGAGCCGTTTCCGGGAGTGCGGGCGAGCGGCGTCCTAGGCACTTTCCGGCACACCATCATGAATACTCAGTACGTCTTCGAGGTACGGGAAGCTCCGGCGGATCGCACGCCCAAAGGCGCGAAGTGGTGGGACGAATCCAGCCTGCGGGAAATTCCGTTGAGCACCACGGCTAAGAAAGCGCTGCGGTATTTGGCCGATTAGATGTGGGGCGAACGCCCTCGTCCGCAGCCCGGCCCCCAGGCCGGGCTTGGGCGCGACCAGGGGGTCGCCCGCGGGTAAGGGGACCCGCCCCACCAAACTACCTGCCCCGCTCATTGCCCCACAGATCGACATGCAACCTCGGGCTATACCGAAAGCGCTCGCGCTTGCACAGATCCACCAGCCAAAGCGCGCGTTCGCGGATGGTCACCGCATCGGTTCCTTCGGGCATCAGAACCACACGGGAGGGATCGGCGCCGGTTTCCTCGACGATCTTTTCGATCTCGGCCATGTCGTCCGGTGCAGTCACGACAAATTTGAGTTGATATGGGTATTCGGCCATCAACTGGCGCAGAACTTCGGGCCGATATCTCAGCCGGTCGTGCTGCTGGGCCCAACGCCCGCCTTCACGCTCATGCGGTGTCGAGTTGGCGAGCTTGGGACTGATGCTCATCAGGTCGCAGGCGACGGGCTGGTACACGGTGCCCGCTGTCTCCACCGTCACGTGGAGCCGGGTCGCCTGCTTCAGTTGCCGCGTAAGTTCGACAGATTCGGGGAAAATCATCGGCTCGCCACCGGTCACGACGACGTGAGACGGCGAGAATCCGCGAACCGAGGCCACGATCTCGCCCATCGCCACATCGGAGCCCTCCGGATTCCACGACGTGTACGGCGTATCGCACCAGATGCAGCGAAGGTTGCAACCGCTCAGGCGCACGAAGATGCTGGGAACCCCGGCGAGAATGCCCTCGCCCTGGATGGAGTAGAAGATCTCGGAGACTTTCATTCCGGATAGGCGTGTGGGTCGCGCAGTCCTGCTTCCTCGAAGCCCTTGCGGCGCAGGAGGCAGGAGTCGCACTGCCCGCACGGAGCGCCTCCCTCACCGGGATCATAGCAGCTATGGGTGAGCGAGAAATCGACGCCAACCTCGATACCAAGCTTCACGATGGCGGCCTTGCCGAGCTGGGCGAGAGGCGTATGGATGCGAGTGCGGGTGCGGCCTTCGACACCTGCCTTGGTGGCGAGGTTGGCCATGCGCTCGAATGCTTGGATGTATTCTGGCCGGCAATCCGGATAGCCGGAGTAGTCGATGGCGTTCACGCCGATGAAGATGTCGGAACACTCCAGCACCTCGGCCCAAGCCAGCGCGTAGGCGAGAAAGATGGTGTTGCGCGCAGGGACGTAAGTAATGGGAATGCCCTGCCCCATCTCTTTGAGCGACCGGCTCTTGGGAACGTCGATTGCGGCAGTGAGGGCGCTGGCTCCGAAGGCCCGAAGGTCGATGGTGACGACGCGATGCTCGATAGTCTGTTGTGACAATGCCTGAAAATGACGAGCCACGCGCGAGGCGGCATCGACTTCGATGCTGTGGCGCTGGCCGTAGTCGAACGAGAGCGCGTAGCAGGTGAACTGGTCGCGAATCGCGACGCCAAGACAGGTGGAGGAATCCAATCCGCCGCTAAGGAGGCAAACGGCCTTCATGCTCTACCGAAGTGTAACGCAGAGCTTCGGCAGAGCACGAAGACTCCAATCGGAGCTATCAGAAGCTGAATCTCAAGCCCAACTGGATGATGCGTGGATAGTTCCCCTGGGTCGTAATGTGCCCAAAAGTGGCAGGGTTGCTGATGCTCGACGCGGGCCCGTAGAACAGAGGCGTATTGCTGAGGTTGAACGCCTCCGCGCGGAACTGGGCGCGGTACTTTTCCTTGATCGTGATGGCCTTGAAGAGAGAGACGTTCATGAAGGCTTGGCCGGGACCCCGCATCGGAAGGGTGCGGCTCACGTTGCCGTAAGTGTACGCGGCAGCCTGGGTGAAGGCGGCCGGATTGAAGTAGCTGTTCCGGCGCGACTCCAGCGACCCGCTGGTCTCGGGCGATATGCCGGTTGCGTTGGGGAACTGCACGCTGGTGCCGATCACCGAGTTGTTGTTGGTCTGAGTGACCTGCAACGGGAATCCGGTTTGCATCGTCGATTCCACGTTGAGGCTCCAGCCGCCCAGCGGGTAATCCAGAGCCTTGTTGTTGGCGAGCCACTTGCGGCCCTTTCCGAAGGGAAGGTCGTAGTTGATCGCGTTGGTCCAGCGGTCGGGCGTATTGATGGTCGCAAGGGCCCAGGCCGCGGCAATGTTGTAGTTGTCCTGGTAAGACGAGCTTTGGCCGTTATAGGTGTTGCTGGCCGCCGCGGAAGTATCCTCGTTTTTCGACCACACGTACGTGCTCAGGAAATTCAGGCCGTGGCCCATGCGTTTTTGAATCTTCGCGTAGAACGAGTTGTAAATCGCGTGGCCCAGGCTGGGACTGGTCAGCGTTACCGAGGTGTATTCCGGGAACGGAAGCAGAGACTGCGCGCGCGTAATCGTAGCCGACGAAAGGCTGCCCAAGGCGAAGGGCGTTCCGTAGAACGGATTGGGAACCGATTGCTTGAGCGCGCTGCCCAATGCCAGGTCCGAGTCCGGCAACTGATCGATATTGATCGAACCGGTGCCTTGGATGAGGTCATGCGTAATCGATCCGGAATAGCCCACGGCGATCACGAAGGACTCAGGTAATTCGCGCTGGATGTCAAATGAGTACTGGTGGACGCGGGTAGAGCGGGAATTCGGGTCGTAGGCGCTGATGGCCTGCCCGATTCCGGCCTCTTCACCGAGTGCGTTGCCGACGATCGGATAAGGCCCTGTCGGGAAGGGATTGCTGAGGCTACCGGTCGGGATCGCCCCCGCGTTTGAGACGGAAGCAAGTCCGTTGTTATACGGCGTCGACTGCGTGTAGCCGATGGGAGACTGCAAGCTGAAGGAGAAGGGATTCCAGAACAGGCCGTAGCCGCCGCGGATGCTGGTCTTCGAATTAAGAGCGTACGCAAATCCCACGCGTGGCCCGAACTTGTCGTGGTTCTGATTCGTGACCGCGGTGGGAAATCCGCTTTGCCCGGCGTATTCCGGCACGCCCATGGTGGTGATCCCGGGCACCGAAGGCTGGATCGGGTTCACGACGCTCGGGTCGAAGCCGACCAATAATTGATTGCCCGGCGAGTGCACGCCCGTTTCGTACTCGTAGCGGATGCCGAAATTCAGCGTGAGTTTGGACGTCGCCCGGAAGTCGTCCTGAATGAAGACTCCATAGTAATCGACCAGCTGCGATAACGCCTCCGCTGTCGCCAGAGAAGCGCTGGTGGGGTCGCCGAGCAACAGGCTCGCCAGGCTGGATCCGGTGCCGAGCACGGTGGAGTTCGGATTCGCGCTGGTGAAGCTGGATGCGAAGGAGAAGGAGCCGGAGCTTTGGGTGGGCGTGCCGGCCACGTGAATGGCTCGGTAGTCGCCGCCGAACTTCAAGCTGTGCTTGCCCATGTACTTGGACACGCTGCCTGAGAAGCTTCGCGAGTAGTACGTCGTGTAGCTGATGGTGCCGCCGCCGAAGCTGGACAGATCGCTCATCGAGATCGACGGGAAGGACAGGTATGGCAGCTCATTCTTATAGGCCTGCGAGAATCCCAAAGTCGTCGGATCGAATCCGGTGGTGTACTGGTAAGTCTTGTTGGGATAGCGGTTGAACCCCCAGCGCAGCGCGATCACAGTGGTGGCATTCGGCGTGATCGTCGTGTTCGCCTGGGTCGCATCCACAAAACGAACCAGCAGGCTGTCGCCTGGCGTAGCGATGTCGTTGATCCACGTCGCATAGCTGGGCTCGCGGCTGCCGTAGTGCAGGTAGGAGACGCTGGCTCGCCACCATTTCGTGATCTCCTGATCGAGCTTGACGGTGGTCTGGCCGGCGCGATCGTACTGAAGGGGAGTGGAGGCGTAGTTGGTCGCGCCGTAATACGGCGTCGACTGGTTGGGCGTGGGGAAGTAGGATGCCAGATTTAAACCGATCGGGTTGACGCTGCTGAGCGGAATGATGTTGTTTACAAACGGCGTGCGCGTATAGCTGCCATTGGCGTTTTGGATCGTACTCGAGGGATCGTAGATCACCTGCTCGGTGCCGTTGGTGTACTTGCTTTGCGAAAAATTGCCCACCTTTTCGAGAGCCGTAGGAACCGCGATGGCGCTCGATTCAGTCTGGTTCTGACGATAGCCTTCGGTGGCCACCCAGAAGAAGGTCTTGTTGCGGCCGTTGTACAGATGGGGAATTCGCACCGGTCCGCCGAACGACCCGCCGAAGTTCTTCCACATCTGCGGAACTTCCGGCAGGCCCGCCGCGTTGGCGAAATAGTTGTTGGCGATGCTGCCGCCCAGCCACTGATATCCGAACGCCGCGGCATGGAAATCATTCGTGCCGGATTTCAGGTACAGGTTGAAGGTTCCGCCGCCGGTGCGTCCGACTTTGGCGTCGTAGGTGTTGATCTGGACCTTGACTTCCTGCGTCGCCTCGATGATCGGCACGATCACCGCCTGATTGGCGGAGTTGGTAATGGCGATGCCGTCCAGCAAATAGTTGTTGCCCGTGACCGGCCCGCCCGCGATGGAGATCTGCGAAGATCCGCTCTGATCCTCCATGCGATTGAATTTCGGATCGCCGCCGGGCGTCACGTTCTGGGAGATCTTAACCGTTTCATAGAAGGGGTTGCGGCCCATGTTGGGAAGGTCGTCGAGCTTCCGTTTGTCGACCGATTGCCCCACCGAAGCGTTGGTGGTCTCGACGGCATCGACATCGGCAGTGACGTTGACGCTCTCGCTAACTGCTCCAACCTCCATCTGCACGTCCTCGCTCAGGAACCCCTGGGTTCCCACAACCATTCCCTTCTGCTCCAACTTCTTGAAGCCGGGCTTCTCCACAACCACGGTATAGGTCGCGGGATTCAGGGCATTGAAGACGTAGCCGCCATCAGTGTTTGAGATGGTGGCGCGGGAAATGCCCGTCCCCTCATCGACGAGAGTGATTTTGGCTTCGGCGATCGCTGCGCCGGATTTGTCGGACACCGTTCCGCGGATGCCGCCTAAAAATGTTTGCGCCCAAAGGGACGCAGTCACAAGGGTGAAAACGAAAATGTTTTTAGTTGTGCGCATATGCTCCTCGATTCCGGTCGTTGGGAAACCTGTATGAGGCGCAAACTTGGGGCGATTCATCATGCCGTAGCGGCAGGACGCAGCTACGCCATCATGAGTGCTCTAGGCATCGAGCGGGAATCCGCTACTCAGCGGGAGGAAGGGCAACCGAGGGTTCTAAAATCCCAGCTAGTATTAGGGAGACCAACACGGGGGAACCGATTGCTATTCCATTAATGTAAAGGAAAGCGGCGACAAAGTCAATATGCTGTTGGCGCTTTATGGTAGTTTGGGCGCATGCAGTTGTCGCCGCGCTGCTTCGCCGTCACAGGACTCGCCTATGTTCCGCCGTGGTCCGTCAACGCGGGCTTTGTCGCCGGCGAGCATACAACGCTGGTTGTGGACACCGGCGCGAACGCCCTATCCGCGGCGACCGTCCATGGTTACGCATCGGCCGTGCGGCCGGCGAATCGCATCGCGGTGCTGAACACGGAGAAGCACTTCGACCATATTGGCGGGAACAGCTACTTTCGCGACCGCGGGGCCGTGATCCACGGCCACGCTCTAGTCGCGCGAACGGCGGAAGAGTTTCAACAAGAGCGGTCTGAGTTCCGTTCCCTGATTTCGAACTCCGCCCGGCAGTCGCGAGGAGAAGAGGGCGTGTTTTATCGCGACACAGCGCTGGCGAATCCGCTTGGGTCCATCCACGCGGACACAACCATCGAGCTGGGCGACTGCCCCGTCCGGATTCTGCTCACGCCCGGTCACACGCCGACGAACGTCTCCGCTTGGATCCCCGGCGACCGCGTCTTGTACTGCGGGGACTGCCTGACCCACCGGTATTTGCCGAATCTGGATTGCGGCGCTGTGCCAGAATGGCGGCAATGGCTGGAGTCGCTGGATCGCATCGAGCGGCTGAACCCACACGCGATTGTGCCCGGGCACGGTCCGGTGGCGATCGAGGACGATGTGGCACGGGTGATCGAGGCTGTTCGCCGGGAGCTGGAATTGGCGATCGCGACCGGACGCAGCCCGACGTCAGTTTGACTGGGGCGCAGGGCGGCGCGAGGTCGCCAGGATCACGATCAGAGCGCACACATACAGCGCGCCTCCGATGAGCAGGGTCGCGCGCAAACCCAGGTAAATCGCCAGGCAGATCGCGCCCGCCGAGCCGAGAACGCTGGAGGCGGAGTTGATCGACCAGGCCCAGCGCACCGAAGGCGCATGGCGTTGCTCCAGCCGGCGCAAGCCGCTGGGGAAAGGCATGCCCATCAGGAACGCCGCCGGGGCGATGGAGATCGCGGTCAAAGCCACTTTCGCCTGAATCGGCCAAGCCGCTGCCACGGTGACCAGCGGTCCCGCGGCAACCGCCAGCGCGGCCACCAACGCCGCGATCGCGGCCAGCACCAGGATCAACTTGCCGTCTTTACCCGCGATGACGGTCTTGCTGAGGTAGCTGCCCAGCCCGCTCGATACCAGCATCGAGAAGACAATGACGGTCAACGCATATTCGGGATGGCCCAGCAGCAGAATGAATCGCTGAATCAGGGCCACCTGAATCAGGATATAGCCCGCGCCAAGACACAGAAAATACCAAAGAAACGCAGTCACGCCGCCCTGTCTTGGAAGCCGCGTGCCCAGCAGCCACCGCGGCAGGATCAGCACCAGCGCGGTAGCGCCCAGGCTGATGGCGATGACGGCGAACAGCAACGGCACGGCGCGGTTGACTTTGTAATCCGCGCTGAGCGTGCTGGCGGAGAGCACGAAGTTCAATAAATCGCGCGGCTGCACGGTGTAAAAGAAGAAGGGCCGGTCGTCGCTCACGGCCGTCACGTTGTAGGGATAGTCGCGGAAGAAAGCTTGCGGATCGGGGGCGTCGAGCAGCTGGCCGAAGGCGTTGACGGGCTGGTCGCCGGGAGCGTAGACGACCTCCATCCCGGCTTCGGCGCTGGCGCTGCGGACGCGCTTTATATCCTCGGCCGTGAACGCATTGCGGGAGATGAGCACGGTATCCAGCGCGCCCCAGCCCTTGATCGCGACAGTGTTGGCTCGCACGGCGATGACGTGACTCGCGGGATCGGCTTCGCCCAGCCTCGCGAAGGCATCCATGGCCAGCGACACCAGGCGCAGAGACTCGCGCGGGGGATCGAAGCCCCAGCGCGTAAAGCTGAGCAGGCCGTCGGGAGTCAGATGGATCAGGTAATCGTAGAAGGCGTCCGAGGTGTAGAGGTTATTCTCGGAAAGTGCGAACGCTCCGGCGGCGGTGGAGGCCCAGGTATCCACAAGCGTGGCCTGAATCACCTGATATGTTTCACTGCTGCCGCGGACGAAAGCGCGGCCGTCCTGCGGGGGAGCCACGTGGACCTCGGGCCGGAAATAAATGCGATGGCTATCGGCGGCGAAGCGGTCGCGCATGATGGTGGTGGCGATGATCGGATTGATTTCGACTGCGGTAATGTCGCGGCTTCCGCCGGCCAGCGCCCGGGCAACGTCGTAGCCTCCGCCCGCGCCGATGACCAGCGTCTTGGCGGCGGGCCGCAGGATGTAGGGGAAGCCTTGTCCTTCGTGCAGCAGCTTCCAGCGTTGCTCCGGCGTGATGCCCTTGTCCCAGTCAAACGGCGAAATAGCGGTGGTGGCGTCGCCATCGATGACAATGGTCCAGCCGCCCGGAGATCCCACCACGCCGATACGCGAAAAGCTGTTCCAGGCGGTGAAACTTTCGTGCGGAAGCCGCTGGCCCTTGGATGTGCGGACGTCGATGAAGTGCGCCTTGTAGTTGACCACCATGAGCATGACCAGCAGCAGCGCCAGCAGAACCGAGGTGGCTCTGCGGCGCACTCCTCCACCGCCGCTGGCCGCGGCCTGATGGAACCAGATGGCCGCGGAGACCAGATACAGCACCGCCGCCGAGATCACCGTGTTCGGTCCGCCGAACCAGTGCAGGAAGGGGATCAGCAGCAGACAGCCTGCGGCGGCGCCCGCAAGATCCCAGAAATAGGCGCGGTCGACGCGCTCCATCGCCTCCCCGATGGCGAGGGAGACTATGGCTCCGGCAAAGAAGAACGGCAAGGCGCTGGCGAGGTACACCAACGCCAGCGTGAAATATCCCAGCTCGCCCGGCGCAAACAGAATGAGCAACAGCGCCACGATCACGAAAGCGCTGGCGCTCAACCCCAGCGCGCCCAGCTTGGCGTATAAGTTACCGGGCCGGGCGGCGACAACGTAGGAGAACACGCCTCCGGCGCCCAGGCCAAACAAGGCGATGGAGATGGCCAGGAACGCGAAATGGTAGTAGAAAACCACGGAGAAGATGCGCGTCAGCGAGAGCTCCAGAATCAACGTGGCGAGCGTGGTGAAGCTCAGCCCGAAATAGAGCTGGGTCCAGGGGACATCGCGGGCAACATCCTGAATCGAGGTAGAACTAACGCGGGACAATTTACTACTTTAGCAGCGCGCGCGGCTACATCGCCCACACTCCTTCTTCCGTTTGCACACGACGATCCGCTTTACACCCGTGCTGGAAAGCGGGGACTGCGGGTCGCTTCCGGGACCTGACGGTCTTGTTAAGTTGATATTAGTTGTGACGAAGGATTGATGAGCATGCGCAAGGCTAGCCAACACCTGCGGCCCCACCAGAGATCCGAATCAAGTACGTCATTGATTTCCTGTTCCGATGCTGCAACGATCAGCAGCGCACGCGCGACCCAGTAAACGAAAAGACCCATCGAGAAAAAGAGGATGGATTCCGTAACTATCAGATCGGTGCTCCAGAACATGCTTTGAAGTCAGTGTAAGATTCCTTTTTTATTGGAACAATCGGTCAAATCACCTAGTCGGCATCCCCGCTCACATCATCGCCGCGGGCGGCGCGGGGTCTTCCGGGCGGCCTGCTTTCGCCAACGGCAGCCGCACCAGCATTGCCCCCAGAGCGGCCAAGACCAGGAATCCGGCCAGATACGGAGGGTCCGGGAAGAAGTGGTGAATGGGCTTCTCATAATATTTGAAGGTCCCGATCACCAGTCCGGCAAGAGCCTCGCCGGCGATCATGCCGCTGGCGATCAGGATGCCCGTGTTTTCGACGCGAGCCTGCTGTGCTTCGTTGTGCCCCGCGCGGCGGCTGAGCCAGTCCTGCAACCCGCGCAGCGAACCACCCAGGAAGATGGCGAAGCTGGTGGGCAAAGGCAAATACATCCCCACCGCGACCAACATCGGGCTCCGAACTTTGAGCAGAATCATGGCGACCCCGAACAGCGCGCCGGCGAACACCAGGGGCCAGGCCATTTCCCCGCCCACGATGCCTTGCGCCAGCGCGGCCATCAATCCAGCCTGCGGAGCGGGGAGCGCTTTGTCGCCAAACCCGGTTCCGCCGGAATTGATATTGGCGACGTTTAGCACGTACAGGGGGTAGTACATCACCAGGCTGGCCACCACCACGGCGATCAGCTCCACGATTTGAATGGTGCGCGGCGTGCCGCCGAGAATGTAGCCGACCTTGAAATCCTGCAACAACTCGCCGGCGACCGCGGAAGAAACGCAGACCACCGCGGCGACTCCCAGCACCACCGCCACTCCGCCGGGTCCTGAAACGCCCAGGGCCACCATCAACAGGGCGGCGATGATCAGCGTCGACAGGGTCAGTCCGGAAATGGGGTTATTGGATGAACCGATCATGCCCACCAGGTTCCCCGACACGGTCGCAAAGAAGAACCCGACCACCAGCATCACGATTGCCGCCACCACTCCGGCGAGCACCCGGCCGGAAAAATAAATGTAGAGGGCGTTCATTAGCAGGAACACCACGCCGATCATGGCGAACACCGTCTTCGATCCCATGTAACGCTCCGTGCGCTTCATGGATTCCAGCGGCGGAGCGCCGTGACGCACTTCACTCAGCGCGCGTCCCAGGCTCGATGTCAGGTTCTTGCCCATGCGGAACAGAGTGTAGACCGAGCCCACCAGCATTCCACCCACCGCGATCGGACGCACGATATAGCGCCACACCGCCGCGGCGTTGGCCGCCCAGCCGCCGTCGCCCGCGCCCGGCGGCAGGAACTGCTCGAGTTGCGGACCCAGAAAGTACATGAACAGCGGAACCAGAACCCCCCACGCCAAAACGCCGCCCGAGAACTGCAACGCCGCCAGCGACGGCCCGATCACGTAGCCGACCCCCATGTACGCGGGACTGATGGTGGGTGCGTCGATGCTGGTGATCGCGCCCGTTGGAAGAACGTTCGTGGTGTTCTGCGGTCCCAGCCGGACGAAGCTCTTGCCTAACTGCCCGATACGCACGAAGAAGCTCTTGTCCACGGCGTAGAGCTGCATTTCGCCCAGGATTTGCACCAGCGCGCCCAGTCCGATGTTCCAGAAAAGATATTGCGCGGCTTGCGCGCCCTGCTGTCCGGCTTTGTGAATCTGGGACGCCGCGACGGATTCGGGGAACGGAAGCGTGGGATCTTCGACCAGCACCCGGCGCACCAGGGATACGAACAATACGCCGAGAATGCTGCCCACCATCATCAGTGCGGTGGACTTCCAGTACGCGTGCGCCGGATCGAACGAGGTCCACGACCCCGCGATCAGGAACGCGGGCAGCGTGAATACCGCTCCGGCCGCGACCGATTCGCCGATGGAGCCCGCCGTTCGGGAGATGTTTTCTTCGAGCAGCGATCCCTTCCACATCCGCACCACGGCCATGCTGATCACCGCGGCCGGATAGGTGGCCGCGATGGTCATGCCCGCGCGCAGGCCCAGATAGGCGTTGGCCGCGCCCAGAATCACGGTCATCGTCAAGCCGAGCATCAACGCCTTGATGGTGAACTCCGGCATCTTGACGCCTTCGGGAACAAAGGGGCGGTGTTTTGTTGGGGTCATGACCGGTAGCCTAAACGGATGATGATATCACTCGGCGGGCGTGCACTCGACAACCGCTCCCTCACGGGTGTGCGACAAAGGAGTGCCGCTCGGGGCTTTTCTCTTTTTGGCCGCTCGCGCCGGCCTGCTTTTCACCTCCACTTCTGCCTCGCGCACGGTCGGCGGCGGACATCACGGAGTCCGCACACACCGTCGATTTGGGCTTCTTCAACCGGGCCACGGTCTACCGGCTGAAGCTCGAAGTCGATACGCCGCCGGTCCATGCAGAATGGGTGTGCGAAAGCGGCGACGAGTGGAGCGGCACCCACATCGCCTTCCGGCTGGAGGCCCGCGGCTCGGGAACCTTGCTGCGCTTCACCCACGCCGGCTGGCGATCCGAGAGCGACTACTTCCTCTCCTGCAATACCACCTGGGGCGAGCTGATGTTCCGGCTGAAGTCGGCCGCCGAGGGGCAATCGCGAGGGCCGCTGTTTCGCGCCGGCGACATGGCGTACTAGCCGGCGCTGGCGCGCCAGGGACCAGCCAGGGAGACGAGTTTCATCATAGCCGCAAGCATCAACAGGAGAATCGTGTCCGTGATCTCGGCCGAACGTCCCGGCAGATAGACCTGGATGAGCCGCAGGCAGAACACCAGTGCCGCTCCGGAGCCCGCCGCCCCTCCGGCTGAAAGTCCTGCGCGCACCAACAGCCAAACCATACCGCCGTAGAGAAACGTCTTCTCAAAAAACGACCGGATGGCTCCGTCGGTTCCCGCCTCCAGGAAGCTGCGAAACGGCACCCAGCCGAATGCGCGCGCGGTAGCGGAAAAATGAAATGGAGCCAAAGCCAGCAACACGACCAGAGCCGCGAACAACCCCGCGGCGATCCCCGCGCGAGCGCGCATCCGCCACAGTACGCCGCTCCAAGCCAGCGCCGCGGCCGCACCTGCGGCGATCTCGGCCGGCTCGACATCCACCGCGAAGGTCCGTACCAGCAGCGAAACAGCCAGGAACGCGGGGAGCGCAACACGGCTCCGCGACTGGCCGCATAAGGTCTCGAGTATCAATCCCACGGCGAGCCATGCGGCGAAGAAGCGGAACAGCTCCAGCGCTGGAATCGACAGGGGTGAAACAGAAGCGGCCAGCAAGAACGGCCCAAACCGGACTGTTGGGAGCGGCGGAACCACCGGATACCAGCGGTTTCCCGCCCAGCAGGCGAGGATCAGTAGCAGATACGGAGACGATACCTGGCGGCGCGCCGCCGCAGCCGCGGCCGCACCCAGCAACGCGCCCAGAGTATTCAAGTAAACGTCGGAGAGTTCCTGAAACCGGCCGGTGTCGTAAAACTGAACCAGTTCCACCAGCACCGACAAACAGAATCCAGCCGCGGTTGCGGCAGCCACCGCCGGCAGCGTTCGCCTTGCGAGCGCGTAGAACGCGAAAAAACCGAAAGGGATGTAAAGGAAGATATTGGCCACTACGTCGTCTCGAGACGCGGGCCGGAACCCGCTCTCCAGCAGCACTCCGAGCGGCCCGCGAGCATCGTGATGCGCATAGAACCCGAACGGGTAAAACGACCCGTAGAGGATGACCACAGCGATTCCCGCGGCGATCCAGGTATAGTGCGGCTCCAGCCAAGAAGGAGTGATCGTGCGGGGCAAGCCCTAGCGTAACGTGGTTTTCGTAGAATGGACCAATGGCTGAAAAAATCGCTGTTTGGCTTGGAACCCGGAAAGGGGCCTTTGTGGCGCGATCCCCTCTGACTGGAAGCGGGGCCCGCCGTTCCTGGAAAATCGAGGGGCCGTTCTTTCGCGGCCAGGAAGTCAACCATGTGGCGCAGGATGCACGAGACCCCAAGCGCTACTACGCCGCGGTGAACTCGGCGTGGTTCGGTCCGCACATCCACGCCAGCACGGACGGAGGCAAATCCTGGCATCTCGCGGACCAAGGTCTGGCGCTGCACGATCTGCCGGACCAGACGTTGAAGCGAGTCTGGCACATCCGGCCCGGCCATGCCGACGAACCGGGGGTGGTCTACGCCGGCGCCGATCCAGGGGCGCTGTTCCGCAGCTTGGATTGGGGCGAGTCCTGGGAAATGGTGGAATCGCTGACGCTGCACCCGACCCGTACGAAATGGATGCCCGGAGCGGGCGGCATGTGTCTGCACTCGATTCAATGCCTGGGCTCGGGCCGCGTCGTCGTCGCGATCTCGGCGGCGGGCGCGTTTCGCACCGCCGATTCCGGGGCGAACTGGGAACCTTATAACCAGGGCGTGCGCGCCGATTTCCTTCCCGATAAATTTCCCGAGGTCGGCCAGTGCGTCCACAAGCTGTTGGCCCACCCCGCGCATCCCGAGCTGCTGTTCCAGCAGAATCACTGCGGCGTTTACAAGGGCAAGCTAACAGGCAAGAAATGGACCGACATCAACCGCGGACTGCCCTCGCGCTTCGGCTTCGGGCTGGCGGTTCCCGAGGCGGAGGCGGAAACGCTGTTCACCATCCCGCACGAAGGCGCGGAATACCGCTGCAACCCGAACGGTAAGCTCGCGGTGGCGCGCAGCCGCGATGGCGGCAAGACCTGGAAGCTGCTGACGCGCGGCCTGCCCCAGCGCGACGCCCACGTCACTGTGCTGCGCGAAGCCATGACCTCCGATCCTTTTTCGCCCGCCGGCGTTTACTTCGGCACCACCGGCGGAACGGTGTACTCGACCCGCGACGCCGGCGAAAGCTGGGGCGTGCTGGCGGCTAACCTGCCGCCGGTATATTCGGTGAGTATCGCGCGGGCGTAGAATACTTGAGAGGGCGTAAAATAAGGCTGTAACCTTGTTTTTCGTCCCTCCGTCTTGATTTTTCGGAGTGGTTCTTATGAAGCACTGCGTTCCTTTGTTCGCCATATTTCTTACGGCCATCGGCGCCGCGCAAAGTCCTTCCTTCAAAGACCCCAGTCTGGATTCGGCCGTTCATAAGTTTATGCCGCCCGGGAAAGATAAAGCTCCCCTGAGCGCGGAGGATTTGGCCGGTCTCATCCTGGTTTCGGCCAACGGGGTTCAGATCCACGATCTGGCGGGTCTGGAAGCGTGTAAAAAACTCACGTTCCTGTATTTGCCGGACGCTCCGGTCGCGAACCTCACGCCGATTTCCAAGCTCACCACCCTGGAGGCTGTGACCATCCGCGGAGGCAAGATCCAGGATTTGACGCCCCTCGCGGGTCTCGGCAATCTGCAATATCTGGATCTGTCCGGAAACCAGGTCTCCGACCTCCGGCCGCTTGCCGGCCTGAAGAATCTCCACGACCTGAACCTGTCCGATAACAAGATCTCCGATTTGTCTCCGCTGCGGAACCTTCCGGCCCTCGAGCAACTGCATCTGGCGGGCAATCAGGTGAGCGATCTGGGGCCGCTTGCCGGCATAAAATCGCTGTGGCTCCTGGACATCAAGCGCAATCTCGTAACCGACCTATCGCCCTTGGCGGGTCTCACCACCTGGCGCTATTTGTACTTGGATCAAAACCGCATTACCGATCTTAAGCCGCTGGTGACGACGACCGCGCAAGCCGGCCCGGGCGCGGTGGCCGAGGTTCCCTTCCGGACGCTCACGCTGTCCGGAAATCCGCTGAGCGCGGAGGCTCGCTCACGGGAGTTGCCAGAACTGCAAAAGCGCGTCCTCAACATCGTGAACTGAAGTTAACTGAACGTTGTCATGAACGAACGGCGGCCTCGCCACGGCCATTAGACCAGTTTCACAGTTTCTATGAACCCAGGTGGGGCGGACGCCCTCGTCCGCGCCGGACCCCCGGTCCGGCTTGCTGGGGCGTTAAGCAGGGCCGACGAGGCGTCGGCCCGCGGGTCAGGGACCCACCCCACCACGAACGCTGCCCTACGTTAATCATGAAACAGGCCTAGGCTCGCAATTCAGGGCTGGCGACATGGATGACGTGACCCGGTTGAACGGACTCAGCCGCGTTAAGCAACTCGACAAAATCGGCCTGAAGTACTTGATGTTATTGTCCGGCACAGCGACGATGACAAGACCCAACGTGAGCTTGGCGAGGTTCTGCTGGTGTTCGAGGTTTTGATCGACGGAAACGAAGACCTCGAAGCTCTGTTGGGCCAGAACCATCAGCTTGCCGTTGGTGATGCCTCCCCAGCCCATTTCGTTAACTGTCCGGACTTCGTGCTTGGGGAACGCTTCTCTGACGCGCGGATTGACGCACTCGTCTCGTTAGTTTTGCGACGAGGACACGCATTCGATCAGTTGCTGGCTGGCCAGTTCCAGAAACAGTTCGGCTTGTTCGCGAGTCACTGAGGGCGCGCCTTCCAGGAAATCTTCAATGGTCTCGCCATGCTTCAGGTGATCGAGGAGCATCTGGACCGGGACTCGGGTTCCAGCAAAGCAGGGCGCGCCGCTCATCCGGTCGCTGTCGATCCAGACGACTTGGCCGAGCTTGGATTTCTGTTCCGCCGTCATAACTCCAGTCTACGCCGGTAGCCGCGACGCGTTGCAGATCGGTCGAGGGCGAGCGGGTCTCGGAGGAACGCAGCAAGGCTGTCCATTTCCTTCGTATTATCTCCAAAATCAGTTACGGACCCACTCCCGTCACTTCTTTATCGTGATCCGCAGACCATCGGGACGGATCTGGATATGGTCGATATTGTAGTCGAGATCGACGGGTTCGCCGATTTTCGCGTCTGGATACAGCGGCAGGAAGAACGTCTTGATCAGAAGATCGAGCGCGGTGCCTTCCAAGCCCACGCCGGAAAGCTCCACGCGCGTGAGGTACACGGTGATTTTGCCGCCGGCGGAGGCTATGCGCACCGAGACCTTGAGCGGACGTTCCCCCTCGATGAGCTTCCCGATGGCCCAGCCGGTGGCTTTGCCGCGAGCCTGCTCCATCTTTAAAAAATCCACCATCGCCGAAGCCGTCGCCGTATCGGTGCCTAGCTCGATGCGCGAATCGCGGATTCCGCTCGGAATCTCCTCCGGAACTTTGGCCGCCACCCACGCGTTGATTTCAGCGGGCGAGAACACGACCACTTCGCCGGGCTTCCACTGATCGTCCTGGAGCTTGTCTACCTTGGCCTGGGCGCTTTGAAACAGGGGATCGGCGGCAAACACAACCGGCCGGCTTGCGGCCAGCGACAGCGCCGCCACCGCCAGCAGACGAATCCGCACGCGCATTGGAAACCTCCCCGGTTACGAGCCTTCCCCGGCGGGAACCTGCCAACGTCCGCTCTGCCACTCCAGGTTGAAGTTTTCGCCGAGGTAGACCCGGCGGACCTCGGGATCCGCGCCCAGGGCCTCGGGAGAACCGGAGCGGAAAATCCGCCCCTCGTTGATGATGTACGCCCGGTCGGTCACCGCCAGCGTCTCGCGCACGTTGTGATCGGTCACCAGAATGCCGATGCCGCTCTGCTTCAGGTCGAAAATGATCTTCTGGAGTTCCAGTACCTGGATGGGATCGATGCCGGAAAAAGGCTCGTCCAGCAGCAGGAAGCTGGGCTCGATGACCAGGCTGCGGGCGATCTCCACGCGCCGCCGTTCACCGCCGGAGAGCACGTAGCCTTTGCTCTTGCGGACCTGCTCCAGTCCCAGTTGCTCGATCAGGCGGTTCATCCGCTCGCGCCGCTGGCGCCGGTTCAGGTCGCGCCGCGAGGCTTGCAGGATCGCCGTCAGATTGTCCTCCACCGACAACTTGCGGAACACCGAGGCTTCCTGCGGCAGATAGCTGATGCCCTTGCGCGCCCTCTGGTACATGGCCAGTGGAGTAATGTCCAGATCGTCGAGCATGACGCGGCCGGAATCCGGCGAGATCAGGCCCACGATCATGTAAAACGACGTGGTCTTGCCCGCGCCGTTGGGACCCAGCAGCCCCACTACTTCGCCCTGCTTGACCCAGATGGAGACGTTATCGACCACCTTGCGGCCGCGATACGACTTCGTGATTTCGGTGGTTTGAAGAGTGCGCACAGACTACTTCTTCTTGCGAATGGTGCTTTGCGCGGGCGCGGATTCGGCACCGTAATTGAAGAATGTATCATCGTTCGCGTACCATTGCAATTCTTGTCCCGTGGACCTGCCCTTGATGCTATCCACCAGCAGAGGCTTTCCGCCGTTGACGACGACTTTGGCTTCATCGGCGTAATATTCCATGTGCTCACTGGTGCTGGTACGGGTACGCGCGGGCTTACCGGGGGAAGCCTTCTGAATATTGACGACTTTGACGGCGCCGTCGGCTATGGCCTTGTCCAAAGAAGAGTCCGAATCGGAATCCTTGAGATATGCCCGCAACTCATGCGAGGTTACCGTCATTCCGGAACGTAGCAGCTCCACTCCGCCCTGGTAGAACGCCAGCCGAGTCTCGTCCGAATACACCAAATCCGGCGCATTCACCACTGTATACACCGACGCGGCAGGTTTGGGACTGGTTGCGGTTTTGCCGTCCTTACCGTCTTCATTCTTAGCCTTATCGAAAAACTGGCTGTTGACGTGGCCGTGCGCCTCGAGTATATGGTGCTGCCGGTCGATATCCAGCTTGTCCGCCGTCACGCGATTCGGCCCCTGCCAAGCCATCGCTTGAGTTTTGGCTTTGCCCTCGTAATGAATCTTCTGATCCTTCCCGTGTCCGGTCGAAACCATGCGCTGCGCGCGAGCCTCCATGACCTGGTCGGTAGCAAGCATCGCCGACGACTTGCCATCTTTATCCGGCTGCCGCGTCGAGGCCACGTTGCCATCAGCGGTGAAGTCTCCCGATTTCTGATCGATCACAATGCGATCCGCGCTGGTCGCGCCGGTTGGATCCGACAGCCTGGCTTTGCCCTCGAGCGTCATCACATCCTTCTGCTGCTCCAGCGTCGCCATATCGGCGCGAGCCTCCCGGTCGCCTTCCTGGTAACGAAAATCGCCTTTCTGCTCCACTCGCGCCAGCTCGCCGGTCTTGGGATCGAAGGTGGCGAGAATATCCTTGCTCGACGTGATCGCCGGCGGAGGAGCGGGCTGCTTGGCCGTGGGCGGCTTGTCCGTGCGGGTGGTCGCGTTGGTGGAGCGGAAGGATTCGATACGGTTCTGCGCTCGGTAGGCGATCCATACTTTGTCGCCCTTGAGCGCGCGCTTGGGCTGCTCCGGGCGAGTGGGGAGAAAATCGAGCGTAGCCGCGCCGTCCGTCTCCGCGCTGGCGATCTCTTTTCCATCCGGCTGCATCTTCATGCGAATGGTCTCGCTGCGCAGGATGCGGGTTTCGGCGGAGCTTCCCGGCGCGGCCTCGGGAACCGATTCCGCGACGCTATTACCAGTGGTGACCGCGCTGGTCAGGGTGCTCTCGCCGCTCGCAACGTCGAAGTCCAGGTCCAGGCGATTTCCAGTGGCCGTGGTGCGGCCCGAAGGCGAGGTCGAGATCAGCTTCGCATGATCGGTGCCTTCAATGTGGCGAACGATCATGTGTTCGCCAAAGTCCAATCCCAGATGATCCGCGGCGAAATCGACCGTGCGCCCGTCCTTGTCCTGCACTCCGCGGCCGGATTGTGAATCGACGCGCTTGATGTCGTTATGCTCCATCAGCACCGTCGACATGCCGGCGTCCATTTTCAGGTCTTCGCGCGAAAGCTTGGACCACTGCATCAGCAGGACCTTCGATTCGCGCTCTAGGTAATAAGCCTCGGCGGCTTCTATGTGCATGGGCTTGGCAACCGCAGTCTTGCCGCGCCAGTCCAGGATCGCCTGGCTCCGCAGGTGCAACTGGCGCGTGTCGGGGTCGTACTCGGCGCCGGTGGCCGAGCCGGTCCCTTGATCGAACTCGAATTCCGCGGCCCGATCCGTGGTGGCGCGGCCGGAGTCCTTGTCGAAGTGCACTCCGGAGGTGTGAATCTTGAGCAGCCTGCCGTGTTGCGCGCCTTCCGCGGCCACGCCCATGGTGATGACCACCGGGCTGTCCGAGTAAAGGTTCTTGGTGGCCTTGTCGAATTCGGCCTTGTCGGTCTCGATCAGGTCGTACTCTTTGTCTTCCTTGTGGAACAGCTTCAAGCGCACGCCATCCAGCTCCATGCGCGGGGGATCCTTGACGTCCCTGGCGTTCTTGGAGCAGATTTCAAAGGTCTCCTTGGCGCCATCGGCCGATTTGTAGCACCAGGAGTCCATGCTGGCTTCGAGGCCCAGATCCAGTGGGCGCGGCGCGGCCAACGCATCCAGGTTGGTCCTGTGCCTGAAGTAGGTATCCCCGACGAAGACGATGATGGCGAATATGGCCGCAAGTATCAGCCATCGGCCGGCGCGCATATCTGTTTCTCTATTCTTTATGTTACATCGCCGCAGGCCGGAGGCCTGCGCCACAGGCTCGCGGCTCATGCTTGGGCCGTTGTGGGGCAGGTCTCCGACCTGCCGTTACAGCGCCCTCAGCGCGGCTGAGGGAAACTGGACCACCCACTCCCGGGTTTCACGCAGGGGCTCGAATTCGGCGCGGGGCAGGTCCACCGCAATGCCTCCGGGAAACTCCAGGCGCACACACTGCGGTTTCTCCACCGCCCGTTCCAGCGTTGCCGGAATCTGGTTGGGCCCGGGACGGCCGTTTTGCGCCAGCGCCGTGAGTTGCTCCGGGCGAACGCAAATGGTGACGCGATCGCCCTTCAGACGGCCGGGAAAGTACGGACCGTCGATTTCAAACTCGCCGATTTTCAACCGGCTGAAGTTGCGCCCCGGGTCGAGCGTGCGGATTTCGCCGGCCAGGAGGTTGAATGCGCCCAGAAGCCGCGCGACATCCAGACTCGCCGGGCCATCCAGAATCTCGCGGGGCGCGCCGCTCTGCACGATGGCGCCCTCGCGCAGCACGATCATCTCCTCGCCCAGCTCGAAGCACTCGTCCAGATCGTGCGTCACCAGCAGCACCGGCGTCTGGAAATCGGCGCGAACCTGGCGCAGCGTTTCGTAGAACTCCGCGCGCAGCGGGGCGTCCAGGCCTTGCGCCGGCTCGTCTAACAATAGCAATTTGGGGGCGCCGATCAAGGCGCGCGCGATGGAGCAGCGCTGGCGCTGGCCGCCGGAAAGCTCGTGTGGGCGTCGTCCGGCGGCTTCGGTCAAGCGGAAGCGCTCGATCATTTCATTCACCCGGCGGTGCCGCTCCAGACGCGGGCGGCGCTCCGCCGCGAAGGCCAGATTTTCGCGCAGGGTCATGTGCGGGAACAAGGCATAGCTTTGGAACACGTAGCCGCAATTGCGGGCCTGCGGCGACAAGTGCACGCGCGCCGCGCCGTCGAACAGGATGGCATCGTCCAGCAGAATGCGCCCTTCGTCGGGGCGGACAAAACCGGCGATCGAATCGAGCAGCATGGTCTTGCCCGAGCCGCTCGGCCCGAACAGCACGGTGACACCGGCGGCGGCCCGGAAATCCACATCCAGCGAGAACCCGGAAGAGTCCTTGCGGGGCGGAAAGGTTTTGCGGATGCGCGCCTGGATCATGGTTTATATAAATCAGCGATTTTCGAGGCGCGTCGCGAGCGTCAGGATCGCCAGCGCGATGGCGGAGATCACCAGCACCAGCGTGAGGGCCAGGGTCGTGTTGCCGGATTCCAGGGCGTCGTAAATCGCCACCGCCATGGTTTGGGTGCGGCCGGGGAAACTGCCGGCGAACATCAGAGTGGCCCCGAATTCGCCCAAAGACCGGGCGAAAGCCAGCGCCGTGGCGGCCAGAATCGAACGCTGGGCCATCGGTAGCGTCACCCGCCAGAACAGCCTCCACTCACTCGCGCCCAGGGTGCGCGCCGCGCGCTCACAGCTACGATCGACGCTTTCAAGCGCGGCTCGCGAGGACTTCACCAGCAGCGGCAGCGAATACAGCAGCGAGGCCACCACCGCGGCCTTCCAGGTGAACGCCAGCGGCGAGCCGAAAACGGTTTCCCACAAGCGTCCTAGAGGACTGGAGCGCCCCAGCAGCACCAGCAGATAGTAGCCCAGCACGGTGGGCGGCAGCACCAGCGGGAGCGTCACCGCCGCATCCACCACCTCCTTGCCGCGGAACTCGCGATTAGCCAGGATGTAGGCGATCCACAACCCTGCCCCCAGCCCCGCGACAGTGGAGACCGAGGCCACGCGGAGACTGAGCCACAGCGGGAACCAGTCGATGGGCATGGTCAATTATAACGGCTCGGCGGCTCGGAATCGCGGTGTGCGCAATAAGAAGCGGAGTGCGAAAATTGAAACACGCTCTCAATCGTCCACATCGACACCGGGACGGATTTCCGGGGAGGACAGCAGGCGCTGCTCACGCTGGCTCGGGGGTTGCGCGAGCGGGGCCACGCGCAGCTTCTCATGAGTCCACTGGGAAGCCGGTTGGAATGGCGTGCGCTACAACAAGGGTTCGCGGTCGCGCCGCTATCGCTCAAAGAGCTGCGAGCGCATCTAAAGGGAGCCGACCTTCTGCACGCGCACACGGGGCGGGCGCAGAACATGGCGTGGTTTGAATCGGCCTGGCCGGCGTGGGCGGGGTCCGCGGTAAAGCGGATCGCCACGCGGCACGTCGCATTCCCGCCGCGGCATCCATTGGTTCAACGGCTGAAATATACGTGGTCGTGCGACGGAGTGATCGCGGTATCCCAAGCCGTCCGGCGCACCCTGCTGGACGCCGGCGTTCCCGCGGAACGGATCGAGGTTATCCCCACCGGCGTGGAAATTCCCGCGGCCTTGCCCGATGCGGAACAACGCGCCCGAGCGCGCCGCGCCTGGAATCTGGACGACGAAGATTTCGCCGTCGGGCACCTGGGCGCGTTCACGCGCGAGAAGGGGCAGGACATCGCCGCCCAAGCCGCGCGCTTGCTGGAGAGCCGCTTGCCGCGTCTGAAGATGATTCTGGCGGGCGAGGGGCCGCTGCGGAGCTCCATCGCCGCCGGACCGGCCGTGAATACAAAGAGTCTGATTCTGCCAGGTCACGTCGAGGAGCCCCGGCAATTGCTGGCTGCCCTGGATCTGTTCGTGATGCCCTCGCGCTCGGAAGGATGGGGATTGGCGGCGCTGGAGGCGATGGCTTGCGGGCTGCCCGTGGTGGCGTCGAATACGGGAGGTCTGGCGGAGATGATCGTCGCTGGGGAGACGGGCTGGCTGGTAGCTCCGGGAGACGCGTCCGCACTGGCGGATGCGATTCTCGAAGCAGCGTCCGAAACAGCGGAGGATCGCGGCGGATTGCACGCGATGGGGCTCCGCGCGCGCGAATGTGCACGGAGGTTCTCGGTGGAGGAGACCGTCGCGCGGACGGAAGGCTTTTACCTGCGCGTGCTGGGCCGCGGCTAATTCCCGGCAAGAGAGATCGGCCGAAGCGTGGTGACGAACTGAATCGCCACCGTGTTGTCGGTTTCGTAGCCCAGCTTCACCAACTGGAAGGCATTCGGCCGGAAGCCGACCGCGGCTTCGAAGACCTGTTTCCCGGGGCCCAGGCTTGCGCTCATGCCCGTGAGCCGGGCGGCCAGATACCAACGCGGAGCCAGCACGCGGCGGACTTCTCCGTAGGCAAACTGTTCGCGAAATGTCGGAATGACGTGATAATCCATCTGAAAGCGCTGCCACTCGCCATATACATTCCAAGGTCCCCGTCCCCAGGAAACGTCGACGCCAACGCCGGTGCCTGGCAGCGAGCGCGGCGGCGCCTCGCCCCAAGAGTAATATTCATACTGCCGGTCCAGATACGGTCCGCGAAACATGGAGCCCTCCCACGCGGAACCCTTGCAGGATGGTATATCCGGCGCCGCCCGCCCAATTGCCGTATTGATCGTGATCGAAAACGCTGCGGGGATTGAGGGGGGATGAGTTCACGAACTGCGCCCGGAAGTCCATTTTCCCGTAGGTCGCATCCACCTGCGCTCCGGGGAGACCGAGCAGGGTCACGCCCGAATAGTAGCCGTAGGAAAGCGGAATATCGATAAGCGGATTGACGGCGTCGTCATAGCGCAACAGAAACGATCCAAACGCGGAAGAGAGCACCCCCACGCGCGCCACCACCGATGCCTTCTTCCAAAAATGGGAGTAATTCAGATGGGCTTGCATGAGGTCGCCCTTGATTCCATAGCCTTGCGTGCTGAATTCGTCGAAGAAGTACGGCCGCGAGTGAATTTGAAACGCGCCATCCACGCTCCAGTTGTCGTTCCACTTCCAGACCGGATAGAGCATGGCGCGGAACCCGCCCGACACCGCATCGCCGTCCCTTGGAGACTGGGTTAGCTCTTGCGAGGAAAACGCCTCCGCGCTCAGCGTGGTCCTCAGTTCGAAGCCAGAATCCGCCTCCTGCGCCAAGGAAATCCGGACAAGAAGGAAAGGGCATCCCAACAATGCGAGTGCGCGCATTCAGGCGTCCTTTCCCTCGACGGGCAGCGGGGCGTCCTGGGGTTGCCCCAGAGGCTGACCCGGCTCGCCGACCGCCTGGGAGAGCCGTGCCAGGGCGCCGACTTCCTGCCCGGCGGCATCCGGCCCAGCTTCTGTTCCTGCCCCGGCCCCGGCCCGGTCCGCTCCCCACAAGCCGCAAATTACTTCGACGATGGCCGGGTCCATTTGGGTGCCGGAGACCTTGCGGAGCATGGCCAAAGCCTGATTCCGGCTCACTCCCCGCCGGTAGGGGCGATCCGAGGTCATGGCATCCCACGCGTCTGCGATTTTGACCACGCGCGCCGCCAGCGGCGTTTCTTCGCCGCGCAGTCCTCGAGGATAACCGCTTCCATCCCAGTTTTCGTGATGCAATTCGACCACCTCCAGGAATCGTTGGAAACCGCCCAGGCCCTCCAGGATGCGCCGCCCGATGGACGGATGTTGCCGGATGACGCGGTCCTCCTCCGGAGTCAGCCGATCCGGCTTCAGCAGGATCGCGTCGGTGATGCCGATCTTTCCGATGTCGTGCAGCAGCGCGCCAATGCGGATTTCCTGCGTCTGGGCCGGAGAGAGTCCCATGGCTTCGGCCACGCTGCAGGCATACTGGCTCACGCGCCGGCTGTGGCCGGCCGTGTAATGATCGCGAGCGTCCAGCGCGCTGGCCAGCGATTCGATAAACTCCACGTTGGCGCGCTGAAGCTGCTCCTGGCCGTCGCGGATTGCGGCGGCGGCCCGGTTGAAGCTTTCCGTGAGATCGCGAATCTCCTGAATCCGTTCCTTGCCGCTATCGAACAGGGGCAGTTCGCCGGTCTTGGCGCTCTCGCGCAGCCTGGCAATGACGCTGGAGATGGGACGGACAATCGAACGGGAGCACAATCCGCTCACCAGCACCGCGGCCGCCAACGCCCCCAAACCCGCGATCAGGAATGCGCGGCGGAGAATCGCCTGAATCGGACCGGTAGCGGCGTCCAAGCTTTGCAGACTGCGAACCAGGTAACCGTCCGACGGCGTTTCACCCGGCATGGGCATGGAGACATAGGTTTCGCCGCCGATCTGGATTTCGCACTCGCTGTTTTCGCCGCAGGTTCGAAGGGCGGATTCCGCCTCCGCCAGTGGCAGGCCGGGCGTGTTGGTCTCGACGATCTTGCCGTCCTTCATCAGAACGGCTCGGCCGGGCACTGCGGAGAGATCGAACCACTCGCCCACGGACAGCGCCCCGAGATTTTCGTTCCCCTCGTCGATGGGCACGGAGGTGACCTGGTAGGTGCGGCCGGCGCTCGTAAAAAAGCCCTGGCGCGGCGGCGGCTGCCGGGAGAGGTCCAGGGCTCTGAGCCTGCCCTTCTGAAGCATGACGGCCGCCAGAGGAGCGCCGCCGCCATCGGAAACCATCAGAAAATCGAAGCCCAACTCGTCGCCTATTTCCAGAAGCTGGTCTTCGCCGGTGCGGCGCGCCTGTGGATCGCGCGCATCTCCGAGCATCAGTTGCACTCCAGCTTTGAGCGCGGGGTTCTGGCTCACCACCCGCAGCACGCGCCGGTCGCGCTGCTCCGTCCCCGAACGGATGCCCGCAATAGACGCTTGCGTCTGCTTCACCGAAGATTGAAGCTCCTCGCGAACCCTCAGGATCACCCGATTCTGGACTGCCCAGAAACTGCCTATCAGCAGCAGGGCGAACGGAACAAGCGACCAGAGAAACGTGCGCGTGGCGAACCGCATGCTCTTACCTGTGTGCGACAGCCTTCTGGCCGTCCTCGGTCAGCGGAATGTCGAAGGCGATGGGAGGCGCGCCGTTCTCCGTCACGGTCACCGTCTTACGGAAGAAGCCCGCCGCCTTGTGCCAGGCCACCACGGTGTACTTTCCGGGAGGCACCCCCGGCACGACGAAATGGCCATCCGCGCTGGCCCTGACACACCATTGGGTGGGGCTTACGACGATCGTCGCGGACATGTTCGGATGCAGATGGCAGTACACGTAGACGATCCCGGCAGCCGGAAACGTGACGGTCCTGGTCTCGCCTTTGGGGTAGTTTCCCAAATCGAAAGATCGCGGCTTCGACAGGGAAAAAATGTTGTGAAAGATGGCATCGAGGTTGGGAAACGAAACCGTCGACCCAGCCGGAACCACCAACAAGTCCGGTGAGAATTGCCGGTCCTGCTGCTGGATCTCGGCGGCGATGCGCCCGGAAGCCGGTCTGGAGGATGATCCTGCCCCATCGATATAAACGACGACATGGGAGCGCTCAAACGCCAGCGGATCCTCGGCCGGCTTGGAATCCAATGGCACGGCGACACCCCGCTGGTAAGCGGACGCGGAAGCGGTTACGTTGCGTCGTGTCAGCTTGCGCACGACGACAACCGAGCCGCCAATGTCCGCCGCACCCATCGTTCCAGCGCTCAGGGAGGCGCCGAGAAAGGCAGCCAGAATTCGCTTGGCCATGAGTTTTCCATCGTCAGTTCGCGCGACTGTACTTATGGAATGAGCGTCACCGAGGGGTAATGGCCACGGCTTTAGCCCGTCTAAGCATATTTTGGCGGTGGATTCGGTGGTTTCCCCGAGGACACCTTGTCAGCTATTTACATCAACCGCGCGGATCGCGCCAGAGTAACTCGGCGTCGGAGCGGCGGACGTAATTTGCGTCGATTTGGGCGGGGTCCACGGCCAGTCCCTCGGAGAAGCGCCGTGCTGCGATTTGAGCGATCGCCCCCGCCAGTGCTCGCGGGGCGTGGATTACGGGATAGGGCTGAGGGGGCAACGCGAAACCACTGGTGATGATCTCGAGATCGCCCCGAGGCAGCCCGGAAATCCAGGCCTCGAACGAGACCACGCTCTCGTCCCGCACCAGGTGAAGAGAGGCGTCGTAGACGCCGCCGTAAATCTCGCCCCTGCGCGCGTCCAGGACCGGCGCTCGCAGAGGACGCGAGCCGAAGAATGCCAGCGCTTGGAGATTCGATACCGCCACGGCCTTGCGCCGGTTCGCCTCGGCCAGCCCCTTTACCGCGGTCAAGCCGATACGCACGCCCGTGAACGATCCCGGCCCGGCGGCGGAGGCGAAGCAGTCGATGTTCCCAAGGCCAAGACCATGCCGGGCCAGCAAGCGCTCGATCTCATCGAAAAGAATGTGCGCGAATCCGCCGGGAGCGTCCAGAGCCACTTCTTCGACTACTCGAAGATCGCCCACCGCTCCCTCTGGTCGCGGCTCAGAAACGCTTACCGAGCCGTGACCGAAGGGAGCGGTTTGGGCCAAGGCGATGCTGCCGGATTCCGAGGTTGTGTCGACCGCGAGTAGGTACTGACTCAAGGAGCCAACCTGTACACCTTGTCGATTTCGTAGACTTTCCCGTTGGCGTTCATGATGAAGACGTGAACCAACATGCTGGGGGAAAGGCCTCGGGCCATGGACTCCGGGATCTGGAAGGTTCCCTCGCGGCCGGAGCCGATCACGCGATACCCCTGGCCGTCGGCAGTCACCTCGCCGGCCCATTCGATCAAGAGCGTTCGTGTCGCCCGCGAGCCGCGCGTGACGTTTAGAGAGAAGCGCGCCGGATGGGAAACGCTGATCTCAGACTCGGATGGCGCGGCGACCGCATAGGGAGTTTTCTCCGGATCCAGTTGGACTTGCTGAAGCTGGATCGGCTGGTCCCGGGAATCGAAGTCGTAGGATTTGAGGCGGCTTTGCTTTTCGCCTTCGCGCGAGATGTGCAGCACCCAGCCGTGGGACTTGTCGGGAGGCTCGCCGGTGAAGTGCTCGCCGCGATAGCCCTTGGCCTTGACGCGCTCGCCGGTAGCGGGATTGATCCAGGTGACGTCGTAGCTGTGATTGGCGACGGCGACCTCGACCCGTCCGGGCTTCTCCACGTAGACGATGTATTCGACGTCTTCAAGCGCGATGGCTCGTCCGCCGTCGACGTCGAAATACGGCTCCAGCTCCCAGTAGCGGTTGCCCGACATGAAATTGAACCAGGCGGCCATGTACGCTCCGGAGCCGGAGGCGGGATATTGGCCGTTCATGGTGGCGTTCCACAGGTCGCGCTCGGACTGGATGCCGGTGTTGATGGCCGGCTCGCCGTAAAGTTGGTGCTCCACCGCCCCCACGTTCGGATCGGAGGTTCCATAGCTCAGCATGCTGGTCCAAGGGTCGTAGCCGAGCGCACCGGATGTGGTTTCGGCCAAGGAAGTTCGAGGGTGATCGTAGGGATCGAACTGCTTGAGAATCTCGCCGGCATCCTTGAGAATGGCTCGGCCATTGGGAATCTTCTCGAACGCAGGAAAACCCATCCAGGTGATGTTGAACGCGGCGAAGCGCGAGGCGATATCGGAGACGTAGGTTCGGCGCGCCTGCGCATTTTCCGGAATCGAGGCTAGCACCAGATCGGCGACCAGTCCGTGGTTATTGATGGCGCGGACGCGCTCCGCGGCTTCGTCAAGATCCGCATTCGCGGGGAGTGTCACGCGAAGATGAGTGAATTTTTCGGCGGCGCGCGCGGCCACGGCGCGGTCGAATTCATCGCGCGGGAGAGTGAGGAAATCGTCGAGAGCGGAAGCCATCCACAAGTGCGGCTTGCCGTTGCCGGTGGCGAAGTGATGGCCGTTGGCGGTCTTCACGAATCCGGGCGAAGCTGAACTCGCGGCGTTGAATCGCCCGGTTTGCCCCTCCAGGCGCGAAAGATTGCTGGTGAGACGGTAATTCCAATCGCCCTCCTCGGTGGCGGCGAAGCGGAGGACGAAGCGGCGGTCGCCGTCGCGAAAGGCGTGCAGAAGAATGGTGCGGTTGTGGGGCGAGCGGAACTCGGCGTGGAGCTCGAAGGTATCGGGATTTTCGGACGGCGCGAGATCGAAGGTCCAGTCGCAGGCCGACCATGTGGGCGTGCCGGAGCAGGGATTGGGTTGCGCCAATAAGGGAGCGGCGAGCACAGCGAGAGAGAGCAACACCCGCATTTGTTCCCACTATACAGGAGCGCGTGAGCGTTGAAATAGCGCGGCGATTACGGCGAGGACTATGCCGAGAAGCAAGAAGGAAAGGAATCGCGGGCCCACAGGGAAGTGGCGATGCCGCGGAAGGGAGGCACGATCGAGGACCGAGAGCGTGGCGGAGGGGTCGCCGAGACTCTCTTGTAAGAATCGCGCCACAAGCTCGTCCGTCACCTTTTGCGCAATGAGGGGATCGGTGTAGACGAATCGGACGACAAACGCGGTGGCGTTCTTCGAGTCCTTTGGAAGCGGTTCGATGCGGATGCTCTTTTTCATCACCTCGATCACGTCTTCCATCGGCATCCGGGGATAGAGGCTGTAGGTCGTGATGATGCGCGAGAGGAAATCGCCGCTCTCGACGGATTGGTCAAGCGAAACAAGATAGTCCAGGTTATCTTGGAGAATCGCTTTGCTAGCGACTTTCACCACCGCCGAGGACTCGTAGGTTTCCACCACATCGACTGATCCCGCCAGACCGAAGGTCAGCGCCCCGGCTGCAAGCAACAATACGGCGGCAAGCATTCTCCAGGTGTTTCGGCGTAGCAACCAGTGCGGCGAACCTGATGCCGTTGCACTCCCGACGAGAAATCCAGGCGAAGAAACAGGAGAGCCGGCCGCTGCGTATTGCCGTGCGGAAACCGAGCGCCAGGCGGAAAGCGCTTCCCACATCAGGGATGTGTCAAGTGTTTTGTGTAAACGGCCACGTTTTTTTGTAGCGCATCCCTGGTAAACTGAACGGACCTGAGCGGAGGGTAGGGCTCTGCGGAGACGCAACCCGAGCGCCGACTCAGGG